>VOFC01004483.1_pt1 | contig 558567 bp, 428 predicted proteins | sample 5384161 | NCBI WGS metagenome assembly VOFC01 (sample SAMN12384722, study PRJNA508395) | human gut metagenome | isolation source: healthy gut B | host: Homo sapiens | reverse complement strand
CTAATCTTGTGGCCGGCTTCGCACTTAGATGCTTTTCAGCGCTTATCCGATCCCGAGCTCTTGGGAGGATCAGCCTGTTATCCCCGGGTACCTTTTATCCTTTGAGCGATGTCCCTTCCATACGGAAACACCGGATCACTATGCTCTAGTTTCCTACCTGCTCGACTTGTCTGTCTCCCAGTCAAGCGCCCTTTTGCCATTACACTCTGCGGACGGTTACCGATCGTCCTGAGGGCACCTTTAGAAGCCTCCGTTACGCTTTTGGAGGCGACCACCCCAGTCAAACTACCCACCAAGCAATGTCCTTCAAACCGAAGTTAGAACTCAAACAAACGAAGGGTCGTATTTCAACAGCGGCTCCACAAACACTGGCGTGCCTGCTTCAAAGCCTCCGACCTATCCTACACATCGCGTGCCCAAATTCAATGCTAAGCTATAGTAAAGGTTCACGGGGTCTTTTCGTCCCATCGCGGGTAATCGGCATCTTCACCGATACTACAATTTCACTGAGCTCACGGTTGAGACAGCGTCCGGATCATTACACCATTCGTGCAGGTCGGAACTTACCCGACAAGGAATTTCGCTACCTTAGGACCGTTATAGTTACGGCCGCCGTTTACTGGGGCTTCAATTCAATGCTTCTCTTGCGATGACATCTCCTCTTAACCTTCCAGCACCGGGCAGGTGTCAGGCTGTATACGTCTACTTTCATATTGGCACAGCCCTGTGTTTTTTGTTAAACAGTTGCCTGGACCTATTCTCTGCGCCCTCCCATTTCTGGGTAGGGACCTTTATCCCGAAGTTACAGGGTCAGTTTGCCTAGTTCCTTAACCGTGATTCACTATATTCAACCCGACTACGTGTGTCCGTTTGCGGTACGGGTACCTCTGAAGTTATGTTTAGCGGATTTTCTAGGCAGTCTGCTTACCCGCACTATTGGATTGCCCCGAAGGACGTTCCATACTGTCAAGTTCGACTCTTTCCGTGGATTTGCCTGCGGAAATCGACGTCTACACTCTTTAACCGGCTATTCCGTCAGCCGGCGGCGGTGTCACTCCTGCGTCCCCACGTCACCCTCAAAGGTAGTAACGGAATATTAACCGTTTCTGCCATCGGTCTCGCCGTTCGGCTGAACCTTAGGACCCGACTTACCCTGATCCGATTAGCGTTGATCAGGAAACCTTAGTCTTTCGGCGAGGGGGTTTCTCACCCCCTTTATCGTTACTTATACCTACATTTGCTTTTCCATACGCTCCAGAATGGCTCACGCCACGCCTTCAACGCAGAATGGAATGCTCCCCTACCAATCATTGCTGATTCTATAGCTTCGGCAGACAACTTGATACCCGATTATTATCCACGCCCGATTCCTCGACTAGTGAGCTGTTACGCACTCTTTAAATGAATGGCTGCTTCCAAGCCAACATCCTAGCTGTCTTAGCAATCAGACTTCGTTAGTTTAACTTAGCTGTCATTTCGGGGCCTTAGCTGATAGTCCGGATTCTTCTCCTCTCGGGCACGGACCTTAGCACCCATGCCCTCACTCCCGCGGTAAAACTGATGCGCATTCGGAGTTTGTCAGGACTTGATAGGCGGTGAAGCCCTCGCATCCAATCAGTCGCTCTACCTCACATCAGTAACCCGCGAGGCTGCACCTAAATGCATTTCGGGGAGTACGAGCTATCTCCAAGTTTGATTAGCCTTTCACCCCTACCCTCAGCTCATCCAGAAGCTTTTCAACGCTTATTGGTGCGGACCTCCATCTGGTGTTACCCAGACTTCATCCTGGCCAAGGGTAGATCACTTGGTTTCGCGTCTACCGCATCTGACTTGACGCCCTGTTCAGACTCGCTTTCGCTTCGGCTGCAGGCCTCATGACCCTTAACCTTGCCAAATACGGTAACTCGTAGGTTCATTATGCAAAAGGCACGCCGTCACACTTTCGTGCTCCGACCGCTTGTAGGCGCACGGTTTCAGGTACTGTTTCACTCTTCTGTTCGAAGTGCTTTTCACCTTTCCCTCACGGTACTGGTTCGCTATCGGTCTCTCGGGGAGTATTTAGCCTTACCGGATGGTCCCGGCAGATTCACGCAGAATTCCTCGTGTTCCGCGCTACTCAGGATACCACTATGCTTCGTCTTGCTTCGAATACCGGACTGTCACCGTCTATGGTCAGTCTTTCCAGGCTGTTCTTCTCACAAGATTTCTTGCAACGCCGTGGTCCTACAACCCCACACATGCCGTAACATGTGTGGTTTGGGCTCTTCCCCGTTCGCTCGCCACTACTGGGGAATCATTGTTATTTTCTTTTTCCTGCAGGTACTAAGATGTTTCAGTTCCCTGCGTTAGCTCCTTACTATGTAAGGTGATATCCCTTCAGGATATCGGGTTGTCCCATTCGGAAATCTTTGGATCAAAGGTTATTTGCACCTCCCCAAAGCTTATCGCAGCTTATCACGTCCTTCATCGCCTCCGAGAGCCAAGGCATCCGCCATGCGCCCTTTCCTACTTTCCTTATCACGTGCACGCGCATCTTGCGATGCGTGCGGGATGATATATACTTTTAGCTTTCGTACTAAAATTACTTTTTGCTTGTTACATCATGTCATAGACCGTTTTTATTGTGGAGAATAACGGATTCGAACCGTTGACCCCCTGCGTGCAAAGCAGGTGCTCTAGCCAGCTGAGCTAATCCCCGTTTTTTTGCGGCTGCAAAGGTAAGCATTTTCCTTCGTTCCTGCAAAATTTTAAGGAAGTTTTTTTTCTTTCTTCCTTTCGGGTAGTCCCAGGCAGAGTTGAACTGCCGACCTCTACATTATCAGTGTAGCGCTCTAACCAACTGAGCTATAGGACTAGCTTTGTGATTCAGTTCAACCTCGTCTGTACCGACTCGGCTTCATCTTTCTCTCTTTTATTTCGTTAAACAAACTCATCTGCAGTACAAGTGGAAACCAACCTTTTCGGTTTCGCTCCAGAAAGGAGGTGTTCCAGCCGCACCTTCCGGTACGGCTACCTTGTTACGACTTAGCCCCAATTACCAGTTTTACCCTAGGGCGCTCCTTGCGGTTACGCACTTCAGGTACCCCGGCTTTCATGGCTTGACGGGCGGTGTGTACAAGGCCCGGGAACGTATTCACCGCGCCGTGGCTGATGCGCGATTACTAGCGAATCCAGCTTCGTGGAGTCGAGTTGCAGACTCCAGTCCGAACTGAGAGCGGCTTTAGGGATTGGCATCCTGTCGCCAGGTAGCTGCCTTCTGTACCGCCCATTGTAACACGTGTGTAGCCCCGGACGTAAGGGCCGTGCTGATTTGACGTCATCCCCACCTTCCTCACATCTTACGATGGCAGTCCCGCCAGAGTCCTCAGCTTTAACTGTTAGTAACTGGCGGCGAGGGTTGCGCTCGTTATGGCACTTAAGCCGACACCTCACGGCACGAGCTGACGACAACCATGCAGCACCTTCACAAAGGTCCGAAGACTAACCTGTTTCCAGATTATTCCTTTGCAATTTAAGCCCGGGTAAGGTTCCTCGCGTATCATCGAATTAAACCACATGTTCCTCCGCTTGTGCGGGCCCCGTCAATTCCTTTGAGTTTCACCGTTGCCGGCGTACTCCCCAGGTGGGATACTTAACGCTTTCGCTAAGCCGCTGACCGTATATCGCCAACAGCGAGTATCCATCGTTTACCGTGTGGACTACCAGGGTATCTAATCCTGTTTGATACCCACACTTTCGAGCATGAACGTCAGTTACGGCTTAGTGTGCTGCCTTCGCAATCGGAGTTCTTCGTGATATCTAAGCATTTCACCGCTACACCACGAATTCCGCACACCTCAACCGCACTCAAGGACGCCAGTATCAACTGCAATTTTAAGGTTGAGCCCCAAACTTTCACAGCTGACTTAACGACCCGTCTGCGCTCCCTTTAAACCCAATAAATCCGGATAACGCTCGCATCCTCCGTATTACCGCGGCTGCTGGCACGGAGTTAGCCGATGCTTATTCATAAGGTACATACAAGCTCCCACACGTGGGAGGTTTTATTCCCTTATAAAAGAAGTTTACAATCCGTAGGACCTTCATCCTTCACGCTACTTGGCTGGTTCAGACTCTCGTCCATTGACCAATATTCCTCACTGCTGCCTCCCGTAGGAGTTTGGACCGTGTCTCAGTTCCAATGTGGGGACCTTCCTCTCAGAACCCCTATCCATCGTAGGCTAGGTGGGCCGTTACCCCGCCTACTACCTAATGGAACGCATCCCCATCGTACACCGATAAATCTTTAATCTTAATTACATGTGTGCTTAAGATACCATCAGGTATTAATCTTTCTTTCGAAAGGCTATCCCTGAGTGTACGGAAGGTTGGATACGTGTTACTCACCCGTGCGCCGGTCGCCATCAATTGAAGCAAGCTTCAATCATGCTGCCCCTCGACTTGCATGTGTTAAGCCTGTAGCTAGCGTTCATCCTGAGCCAGGATCAAACTCTTCATTGTAAAATATTTTTACTACCCTTTCGGGCATGTTCTGCCTCTGTTCAGGAAACCGATTTTTTCATTTTCCTTGTTTCCAAGGGTTATTGACGGTTGTCTTCCGTTCATCCCATATATGCATTATATATAGAACTACTTCTTGTACTACATCCTAGTCTGTTTATCTAAAGTCTTTCAAAGAACTGTCTTTTCTCAAGCTCCCGTTTCAGCGGGAAAGCGTTTGCAAAGGTAAGGCGTTTTTTTGTAACCTCCAAATTTTTTCGAAAGTTTTTTTTGAAAAAAAAATTTTCAGAAGGTTTTCAGAAGGCGTGCGGCTTATCCTTTCTCGCTCCCTTGCACATCCGCAAGGTAAGATACTCGGTGCAGCATCCGGCACTCTCTTCCGTAGCCTCAGCTTTACTCAGTCTGTCATCTTCAGCGGCTCTCCCTCTCGAAAGCGGTTGCAAAGGTACAGACTTTTTCCGTTTCTGCAACTTTTACCACACACTTTTTTGCAATATTTTTTCAGGGTTTTATCTAACTCACTGATTTTCTTTATGCTATAAAGCATATTTTTTTACTTATGCGAGAAATTGTGTGTAAAAAACACTACATTATATAATTCGTGCGTGCGTGTATGCGTGCGCGAATGAATGCAGGGAAAGTTTCACGAAAGACTGAAAAAAACAGCTGCAAAGCCTGAAACTGCACACGGAATACGGAAAAAGGAACGGATTTTTTACACGTACAAGGAGGTACTTTTTACGTTTCCGCTACGAAAAACATACGGTTCCGCAACGCAAAACGTACGGTTCGCACGGCGGAAACATACGTTTCGCTGAAGGAAAACATAAAAATAATGGAAACATTACACGGTTTTCTACCCGAGGTTTGCAAAAAAAATATTTCCTCATAGAAACAACAATACTTCGGTAAATTTTTACCGAAGTATTGAATTGACGAGAAATACACACCCTGTCTTATCCTCCTTTTTTATTGGAACGTGCGTCGGCACAGCGCTGCTGGAATTCAGCAGAAAAAGGATCGACCTCTCCAAAGCATTCTGGAGAGAACAATTCCGGATTCACAAACGGCGTTTCTCCTAAAATCAGTTCGGCAGCCAGACGGCCCATACCACCTCCGGCAGCGACTCCACCTCCGCAGCATCCGGTCACCGTATGCAATCCTTTGTAACGTGCTACCGGACCAATAATGAATTTTGCATCCAGCACATAGCAGGAAGGTCCAGACATATAGTGTGCAATCGGGAGGTCGTCAATATCTTTCAAATACTTTTTCAACAGCGGGGCACATTCATCCAGCACAGTCCACTTTGCCGCCTTATTAAAATCGAAATCCTCCAGCTTTTCAGTCAATGTAGAAGGGTCAAAAGCCTGGCACTGGCTTTCGCGCAGACCGATAATCAAGCCCCCCACATCGGAACGGGTAAAGGCACGTGCATCCGGAATGATCGTAAACGGATGATTGGCAGGGAAGCGTGTAGCATCAATGGAAGTAATCCAGAAATGGCTTCTTACAGGAGTAAACGGTAAACCGACTTTCAACGGACGCATTAGCAAATTAGCCCATGAACCAGCTGCATTTACTACCACCGGAGTCGTTACCGCTTCTCCGGTTGCCAGTCTGACACCTTTCACCTCAGCGTCTTCCACCAGAATTTCCTTTACCTTACAATTTGAACGTAAAGTTACTCCCAGCTTACGGGCAGCTTTGGCATAACCCGAACAAAGAAGTGCTGAATCAATGAACGCATCCGTCGGCATATAAAGTGCCACATCTACCGCTTCCTCCTCAATCCAAGGAAGTAATTCCTTTACCCGTTCCTTTCCAATCCGTTCATTGGGTATTCCAAAACGGCAGGCCGCTTCTTCCAACGTCTCCAAGCCTTTCAAAGAAGCTTCTGATGAAGCAATTGTAATACTTCCGCACATCTGGAGTTCCAGCGACTCATCTAAAAGAGATTCTATCTCCTCGATACAATCGTATGTTTCCTGTACCAGCTCCATCAATGCCGGTTTAGTACGAGCACGCGTCAGGAGACAAGCCGCACGGGCCGATGCCTGAGAGGCAATTTCATTTCCGTCCAGCAACAGGATATTCCCTGCATGACGTTTTGCCAGCTGATATGCGGTAGCACATCCCAGCAGTCCGCCTCCTATAATAATAATGTCATAATCTTGTTTCATCTTAAATCGTATTATATTGAGGGTTTATATAAAAATCTGTATCCTTGAGTTTCAAGCCTTGCATGTACTTCCGGTGAATCAGGATGCTGGCCACAATAAACAGAATCGAACAAGTGGCTCCTACAAAACCGGCTATATGGTTGAACAAGGCAAACCATTCCAACTCGATGTTCAGGAATTCTTTGGTAGAAAGTAAGGTTACCGTACCCAGATACCCGATAAAATCAATCAGCGCAATAAAGAATCCCACGTTTCCCTTGATGCGGAAGCAGGCAATAAAAACGGTCAAAGAAAATGGTCTGGAAAGTCAGATAAGCTATGTAAAGCGACAAACTTTGGATAAACAGCCAGGTGACCGGTTTCAAGTCCAGCGTTTCATAATGGAAAGACACGTATGTCATGGTCAGACATCCAGCTATTACCAGCGTCATCAGCCACAACAGCGCTCTGATATTACTACGGAAAAATGCAAACAAGGCAAATATTCCCAAAATAATCAATGTGACAATGGTATCAATGCGAGCAAACAACCAGGAAGACTGATTGCTCATATCCAGAATGTTCACCAGGAAATCTTCTTTAATATCACGCAAGACCAGCAACATGAAGTTACCGATGAAAAGCAGCGTAAGAATCGGAGCATATTTCCGGAACAAAGCCACACGTCCTTTTCCATCAAGCACTACCCGCTCGTTACGCAACGCAATATCTTCTGCCGTAGGCTGAGGCAAACGTTTCAGCATATATCCCATAAAGACCAGCAAAGGCAAGGCAAAACCTCCGATTACTGCCGGCATCCAGAATTGGTCTATCTGCATTTCATTCATGGCAAACAAGCCAAAGCTTTTTGCAACTCCCGAGCTGAACACCATGCTCACCCCGAACAGACTGGCCAAGATGTCCGTCACCTTCCGTCCTTCGATAAAACTGAAAATCACTCCCCACGTACAACCTAATGAAAGTCCGTTGACAAACATGGCAGCTACATTATAAGGTGCTTCCAAAAGTCCGAAGCCTACCAAAGTCATTCCTAAAGAAGAGCTGACTCCGGAAGAAGCTGACTACTATGACTATACCTGCCACACTGGAGACGTAATCAAAAGCATGATGCTAGTCTCTCCCGATAAAAACATAGAGGACCTGAAACGGGAAAAAAGAATTCTGGAGCTTCTTTGATATTCAGAAAATCCGCTAACTTAGCCCCTCTTAAAAATGATTTACCTATGGCACTTATCAAATCAGTAAGAGGGTTTACTCCTCAAATCGGTGAAAATTGTTATCTAGCCGACAATGCCACCATCATCGGCGATGTAGTAATGGGAAAGGATTGCAGCGTATGGTTCAATGCAGTACTTCGGGGAGATGTAAACTCCATCCGTATCGGCGACCGTGTGAACATTCAGGACGGTACCGTACTTCATACATTATATGAGAAATCAACCGTAGAAATAGGCAATGACGTATCCATCGGCCACAACGTGACACTTCACGGAGCTTGTGTGCACGACAATGCCCTGATTGGAATGGGGTCTACCCTGCTCGACCATGCCGTAGTAGGTGAAGGAGCCATCGTAGCTGCCGGCGCACTGGTACTTACCAATACCGTCATTGAACCACATACGCTTTGGGGCGGCGTACCCGCCAAGTTTATCAAGAAAGTTGACCCTACACAGAGCAAGGAACTGAATCAGAAGATTGCCAACGGGTATCTGATGTATGCTTCCTGGTTCAAAGAGGAAGAAACCGAGAAATAAAAAACAGCCTCGCAAGGTTTACGGCATTTAATTCCGTAAATGTTGCGAGGCTGTTCCTTTTTATCTTTGCCTAAGATTACTTGTTTTTCAACTCTTCCAGCAATTCAGCCACATCTTCTTCACGTGTAGCCCAACTGGTCGCGATACGTACCACTGTCGTACCGTCAGCCCGTTTCTCCCACACCTCAAAGCCGATACGCTGTGCCAGTTTCTCGTACAAGCTGTTTTCAAGCTGTACAAACAACTGGTTGCTCTGCGGACGAATGTAGAATGTATAACCGTTTGCTTTCAGTCCTTCCACAATCCGGTCAGCCATATCAATGGCGTGACGGGCAATTTTCAAGTACAAGCCATCCGTAAACAAGGTATCAAACTGCAAGCCTAACAGACGTCCCTTGGCCAGCAACACACCCCGCTGCTTGATAATCGTATCAAACTGACGAATCAGTCCGGGCTGAGGAATTACGGCTGCCTCGCCAAACAAGGCTCCAACCTTGGTTCCGCCAATATAGAAAATATCACACAAAGAAGCGATATCTTTCAAAGTCACATCCGTATCCCGTGCCGCCAGTCCGTAACCCAAACGAGCCCCGTCGAGGAACAACGGAATCTTATGCTTACGGCACACGGCAGACAAAGCCTTCAATTCATCCAGCGTATAAAGTGTGCCGTATTCTGTAGGATGCGATATATACACCATTCCTGGAGCCACCATGTGATCCCAGCTCGGGTCCTGGTAGAAAGCCGTCACATAACGGTCTACTTCTTCTGCATCCAACTTTCCTTCATGGTGAGGCAAAGCCAGCACTTTATGTCCTCCTGCTTCCACCGCCCCAGCTTCATGCTGGTTGATGTGACCCGTTTCTGCTGCAATCACTCCCTCATACGGACGAAGCAAGGCCGTAATGACCGTGGAATTGGTCTGTGTACCTCCCACCATAAAATGTACTTCTGCCTGCGGGCATCCGCAAGCTTCTGCAATTTTCCGGCGAGCCGATGCACAATACTCATCCGTGCCATAGCCTGAAGTTTTCTCCATATTCGTCTGACACAAGCGCTCCAGAATCAGCGGATGCGCTCCTTCCATGTAATCACTTTTAAAATATTGCATATTCGTTTTGTATTTTAAATTATACTTTTTCTTCCAACATCAAACCTACTCCTTTCACGGTCTTCAGTTCCACCGTATCATCAGCCGCTAACAGTTTGCGCAAGCGAGACACGAATACATCCAAACTGCGCGAAGCAAAATAATCTTCCTCCGTATTCCATAGACGCGACAAGATGACTTCCCGCCGCACGACCTGTCCCTTGTGTTCACACAACATACGAAGCAAATCGGCTTCCCGCACCGTCAGCATCCGTTCTTCTCCCCCTTTCTGCTTCCATACGCCACGCACCGTATCAAACGAGAACAGTTTCCCGATGGGTACCTCCCGGACTTCTTTCTGCGCCGATACCCCTCGCGTCAGTTTCAGTAATGCCGTGATATGCGCATGCAATTCCTCGGCCAGAAATGGCTTTTTGACATAGTTATTCACACCCAGTTCATAACCTTTCACTACATCTTTCGGTGACACACGCCCGGAAGTAAACAAGATGGGCACATACTCATCCTGTTCCCGGATACGCCGTACCATCTCATATCCGTCCATTACCGGCATCTCAATGTCGGCTACGATGACATCCGGCTGCTGTGCCTTCCAAACGGCCAATCCTTCCTCGCCATTGGATGCCGTCAGCACCTGATACCCTCCAATCATATCCTCCAGACCACCCTGAATGATATAACACAGATTCGCGTCATCTTCCACCAACAACAATTTGATTATCTCTTCCATTTCATTGTTCCTCTTTTTTATTTTCCAGGGCACTCTCCGGAGGAAAAGCCAAGGTAAACCGACTGTATTCCCCCTCCATGCTTTCCAACGTAACCCGTCCGCCGTGCGCCTCCATAATCCGAAGCACATAATTCAGTCCCAGTCCGAAACCAGATGCTCCACCGGAACGACTGCGTTCACTGGCTGCCGCCCGTTCGTATTTCTCAAAAATCTTCCGCTGGTCTTTCAACGGAATACCGAAACCATTATCGGCCACCGTTACACAGACCGTTCCATCCGCTTTCCGTTCCGAAAGGAATGTGATTTCCACTGCTTCGCCCGAATATTTCAATGCATTGTCTATCAAATTACTGAGCGCTTCTTTCAGAAATTCCTCATCTGCCCAAACCACATCTTCCTGCAAGTCCCATACAAACGCAACCTGCTTGGTAGTTTTTGCCTTGTACTTCTCCGCCAAGTCCTCCAAAATCGGCCGCAGCAAACAATCCGCTTGCTGCAACTTCAATGCATGATTCTCCAGCTTGGAAAGCGTCAGCACCTTGTTGGTCAACGCCAGCAGATGCTCTCCTTCCTCTTTCACAATACGAAAATAACGTTCCTTCTTTTCCGGCTGTCCGTCCAGACGTCCGCTTTCCAGAATCTCCGTTCCCATCAGGATGGAACTCAGTGGAGTCTTCATATCGTGAATCATGGCATACGAAAAGTCCTCCCTCATCTTGGCTATCTTATCCTGCCGGATAATGACACGAATCTGATACACAATACAGATAATGACCAGTACCATAATCAGCACCGTGGCAATCAGCAACAGAGTCATACGCTGGAAAATCACCCAGTAAGGATTCAGAATCACCCCTTGCAGATAGCGAGTATATGCCTTATTAATAGGCACCAGCCTTGTTCTCAAGTATTTTTGTCCTTCCAGTTTTGCCTGTGGAGAAGATGCCCGCAATACATTACCTAGCGAATCCGTCATACAAGTCGACACCTTGGCCGAGATACCAACCGAATCCAGCATGTGAGCATAAATAGAATCCAAATTATGCAAGGACACATCCATCTTGAACGTATTCGATACCCCTTCCTGTATGGCGATAAACACAGCCGATTCGATATACTGACGCGTTTCCGGAATCTCCTCCTCCTGTACCGTATCGCTGTCCACCACATCCGCCTCAAGCTTAAATTGATAAGTATAAGTAGAATCCTTCTTCCCATACAATTGCTTCCAGATAATCATACGACCAAAGGCTTCCTGAAGTGCTGCATCTTTAAAAAGCTCATGGCTCTGCCGCATGACGTTCTCACGGGTCAGTTTGTAAGTGTTGACCAGCCAGACATACTGTAGTTCGACAATCGCAATCAGCCCCACTACCGCAATCCAGCGAATGTGTTTCATCTTCATAAGCGTATATTCTTCACGTAAACGAAAGACGTTAACGTAGCGTTAACCTTGTCTTAACCCAAAAAGCGAAACGGGCTTTTTAGTTTTGCAGTGTCAAAGATAATGAAAGATAAAGACACGAACGATATGAAAAAGTATTTTTTAGTGAGCATCTTGTTACTGCTCGGTACGATGCTCGGAACAGCCACCGCACAAACCATCACAGGTAAAGTTACCGACCCTTCCCGTCAGCCTATTGACGGGGCCACGGTCGTGCTCCAAACACCCGATTCCATATTTGTAGAAGCTACCATTACAAATGCTGACGGTACTTTCCTGCTGAATCACCAGCCGGCGCGCTACCGCCTGCTGTTCCAACACCTGCTATATGAACCGCAGGAGAAAGAAGGCACAGGGACCGATGCCGGCACGTTTACACTGCAACCGAAAGACTACGCCCTTCAGGAAGTCGTGGTACAAGGCGAACGCCCGCTGGTCACCGTGGAAGGCAGCCGTCTGACCTATGACATGCCGCAGCTGACCTCCCAGCGGCTGGTCACCAATGCGTACGAAGCCCTCAAACAGCTTCCGGGGGTTATCGAACAGAATGATGTACTGACGCTGGCCGGAGCAGGCGGAGTCAGTCTGCTGCTGAACGGACGTCCCTCGTCCATGACCTACGAACAACTCGTCACTCTCTTAAAGGGTATACCGGCTTCGCGTGTGGAGAAAGCGGAAGTGATGTACAGCGCTCCTCCGCAGTACCACGTGCGCGGTGCGGCTATCAACCTCGTACTGAAAGGATATAAACCCGGCGAAGGAGGCTTGCAAGGAGAAGTCAACGGTGAATATAAACAGCAGAAGGAAGCCGGGGGCAACGGAGGCGTCACACTGGCCTATACTTCTCCTAAAATAGACCTTGAATTCATGTACAACCTTCGGAGCAACTATACCCGTGGCTACATTGATTTCATCGCCCGTCATACAGTGAAGGAGCAGGTATATGATGTGAATCAGGTGACGGACAATGAAGGACGTAGTCTGACGCACACCCTGCGCACCGGAGGGACGTATAAATTTGATAAAGACAACTCGCTGAACTTGTCCTATACCACCCAGTTCAGTCCGGACAAAACCGGCGACAGCCATTCCAACGGGAATATTTCCGAATCATTCAATCATTCCCAGGCTCACCATCAGATGCACAATGCTGCATTGTATTATACCTCCGGATTCGGATTTCAGGCAGGAGCCGACTACACGTATTTTACCTCGACCGATACGCAAAACTTTTTCGATCGTAGTCTGGAAGAGGTAGAAACCCGCTTCATAAGCTGTTCCGACCAGCACATTGACCGCTGGAAAATCTATGCCGACCAGCATCACACACTGCCACAAAACTGGACCCTGAACTACGGGACTTCTTTTACCTACGTCAACAACCGGAACACCCAAAACTATGATTTGCCGGAAATGCAAGGTAACGACCTGCACGGCCGTATCCGTGAATACACCTATAACGCATACGCCGGATTCGACAAGCCGTTCAACTCCCAATGGACCCTGAGTGCCTCTGCCACCCTGGAATATTACCAGATGCAAGATTACCGGAAATGGGCAGTCTACCCCACTCTCCAGTTGAACTATATGCCGTCTGCCTCGCACATTCTCCAGTTGTCTTTCAGCTCTGACAAGACTTATCCCGATTACTGGACACTGAGTGGCGCCACCAGCTACCTGAACGGTTACAACGAAAGTCTGGGCAACCCATTCCTTCGTCCCTACACCGATTACAACGTCGATCTGACTTACATCCTGAAAAGTAAATACATCTTCCAGGCAAGTTACAGCTATACACCCGACTACTTCATGCAGACCGTCTACCTAGATTCCAACCGTCTGAAAGCCATCTACAACTGGCAGAACTGGGATTACGCTCAGGACCTTTCTTTCACGGCCATTCTCCCTTTCAAGGCAGGAAGCTGGTGGGACAGCCGTCTCACCCTACAGGCTACCTTGAAACACGACAAGGCCAGTGTATATTACGATGCACCTTTCAATCAGAAGCAATGGGTCGGCGTAGGACACTGGACACATACCTTCCAGCTATGCCGCCAGCCCAACCTGAAAATGGAGGTTACCGCTTTCGGACAAACAAAATCCATACAAGGCAGTTACGACATTCAGCCAGTGGCCTTCGTAGATGCAGCCCTGCGCTATACCTTTGCAAAGGACAAAGCCATGCTTCAACTAAAAGGAAGTGATTTATTCAATACAATGAATCCCAAGACAAAAGTCCGGAACGGTGCGCAACATCTCGACATGAATACCAAAAGCTACATGCAGAGCATTACCCTTTCGTTCAGTTATCGTTTTGGTGGCTACAAGAAAAAAGAAGTGAAGGAAGTAGATACCTCACGGTTTGGGAATTAAAAAAACAGACTCTCTCCAATAATAAGGACAAAGAATTAATCAACAAAGAAATCCTTATCTTTTACGTTTCTCACCGCGAAGCCCTATGTTTTTCTTATGGGAAACATAGGGCTCTGCCATGAGAAACATACAGTTCCGCCACAGAAAACCTAAAAGTCCTTTTTGTCTAATAATAAATATTCCAATATAAATTACACTTTTCTGCTAATACCCTCTTTTTTATTTCCAATTAATATCTACCTTTGCAGAAACTCTAAACGAAACAAGATATGAAGAAGTTATTATCTACACTGATGGTAATTGCCTGTCTGGCACTTGCCATTCCGGCACAAGCCCAAATAAAATTTGGAGTAAAAGCAGGTTTGAACGTTTCCAAACTGCATCTTTCTGAGAATATAGTTAGTAAAGACAACAGAGCTGGATTCTTTGTGGGTCCGACTGCAGAATTCACATTGCCACTTTTGGGATTAGGTATTGACGGTTCTGTATTATACAACCAGTTCGGCGTAGACTCAGAAAAAGGAACTTCTACAAAGAAGAGCATTGAAATTCCTATCAACCTGAGATGGACTGTCGGATTCAGTAGCCTGGTAGGTGCATACGTAGCTGTAGGTCCTCAGTTTGGATTCAATGTAGGCGACCGCTGGTTCGATGAAGTATGCGAATTCAAGAAAAATACGACTAGCTTCAATGTCGGTGCAGGTTTAAAACTCCTTGGCCATTTGCAGGTAGGTGCCACCTACAACTTCGCTCTAAAAGACAATGGAAAAATACATGATGATGACATAGAAGATTTGGCCACTATCGGTTTCAAACAAAATACTTGGCAAGTTTCTGTTGCTTATCTATTCTAAAAACACATAGAAAACCATAAAAAAACCTCCTTTCAGGTGATATAGAATATTCACTTTGAAAGGAGGTTTCCTTTTTATCATACAAGCCGTTATTCGTTATCGCAAGGATACACCACTCCCCATTCCCGGCGAAGTGCATCCATCTGCTGCATGATGCGGAGTGTCTCGGCATGCGGCATGTAAGGTGATTCCAGCCAGCCTTTCTCAATTGCTTCCAGTGAAGCATACACCTGATATTCATAACCTGTAATCTGCTGCGGGGCATCATACACGGCTACAGTCTGATAATTCGTATCCAGTACTTTGACCGACTGCGGATTATTGATGTTTTCCACTATCAAATGACCTTTATCACCTGAAATGATTCCCATACGGTCGGTAGCGGCATGAATGCTTGCCTGCAAGGCAGCCATCTTGCCATCCTTAAACAGCAATGTAATATTTTCTTGCGCATCCACTCCCGTATCCGTTTTCTGACAGACGGAATGCATGGAAGCTACTTCCTTCCCGAAATACATGGCAGCAAAGTTGAGCAGGTACACACCCAAATCGAGCAAGGCGCCGCCTGCCAGTTCCGGACGCAAGATACGTTCCTTCCGGTCAATTACATACCCTAAATTGGCCGATAAGATATGAGGTGTACCGATCACTCCGTCTTCTAATAGCTCACGAATCTTCAACGAAAGTGGCATGTAACGGGTCCAGATAGCTTCGGTCAGAAATACTTTCTTCTCTTCAGCCAGTTTCAGCAGGTCGGCTGCCTGACGGGCATTGGCCGTAAAAGCCTTCTCACACAGCACCGGCTTGCCTTTCTCAATACACAAACGGGCATTGTCATAGTGCATGGCATGAGGAGTGGCAATATAAATCAAATCTACTTCCGCATCGGAAGCCAGCTCTTCATAACTCCCGTAAGCCTTCGTAAACTGCCATTTCTCGGCAAAAGCCTTTGCCTTCTCTACCGTGCGCGAAGCCACGGCATAGCGTTTCACTCCTTTCATTCCTCCAAGCGTGGCCGCCATCTTTGCCGCAATACTACCACATCCGATGATTCCAATATTGTAAATTTTCATTTTGAATTAAAGATTAAAAACAGCAGGTACAAATCTATAAAAGTTTCAGGAGGGAACCAGCTATGTGAGGGGCTTTTTGTAACTTTGCAGTATGAAAAAATTCGTGGATGTCATAGTACCCCTGCCCATTGCCAGCCAGTACACGTATTCGCTTCCGGAAGGTATGGAAGCGAGCATACAGCCTGGCTGCCGGGTCATCGTACCTTTCGGACCTAAAAAGTTTTATACAGCCATTGTTACCAAGGTACACGAAACGGCTCCGGAGGCGTATGAAACCAAAGACATCTCGGAAGTGCTCGACTCACGCCCGGTTTTGTTAGGACAACAGTTTTCTTTCTGGAAATGGCTGGCCGACTATTACCTCTGCACGTTGGGAGACGTGTACAAGGCAGCCCTTCCTTCGGGCATGAAACTGGAAAGCGAAACACTGGTGGAATACAATCCGGACTTTGCGGCTTCGGAACCACTCCCTCCACGGGAACAGCGTATTCTGGACTTGCTCAGTGCCGACCCAGAGCAATGCGTTACGCAACTAGAAAAGGCCAGCGGCATGAAGAATTTGTTGCCAGTCATCAAATCGCTGCTGGAGAAAGAGGCTATCTGCATCAAGGAAGAAATCAAACGAAGCTATAAACCGCGTACGGAAGTACGGGTACGACTGACAGAAGTGTTGCAGAACGAACATCACCTGCACATTCAGTTTGATTTACTAGCACGAGCCCCCAAGCAACAGGCCATCCTGATGAAATACCTTGAATTGTCGGGATGGAACACCGAAGGGAAAAATATCCGGGAAGTCAGCAAGAAGGAGTTGCTCGATGCCTCCGGACAGACGCAATCCGTCTTCAAGAACTTAGTAGACAAACAAATACTGGAGACGTACTTGCATGAGATTGGCCGACTTACGGGAAACCACGCCGAAACGGTTCCACTACACACCCTGAGCTCCGCACAGCAACGGGCGTTTTATGAAATCCTGACTTCCTTCCAGACCAAGAACGTATGCCTGCTCCACGGCGTGACGGCCAGCGGAAAGACGGAAATCTATATCCACCTGATAGAAGAAGTGCTGAAAGCCGGAAAGCAGGTGCTCTATCTTCTTCCGGAAATTGCCTTGACGACCCAGATTACCGAACGGTTACGACGGGTATTCGGCAAACGCTTAGGAGTATATCACTCCAAGTTTCCGGATGCGGAACGGGTGGAAATCTGGCAAAAGCAACTGACCGAACAAGGTTACGACGTGATATTGGGAGTCCGTTCCTCGGTATTCCTTCCGTTCCGGCGACTGGGACTGGTCATCGTGGACGAGGAACATGAAACGAGCTACAAGCAGCAAGACCCTGCCCCACGCTATCATGCACGGAATGCCGCCATCATGCTGGCTTCCATGTACGGTGCCAAAACCCTGTTAGGTACGGCCACGCCCAGCCTGGAGAGTTATTACCATGCCCGAAATGGGAAATACGGTCTGGTAGAACTGACCGAACGCCATCAGCAGATTCAGTTGCCACACATTGAGTTAGTGGACATCAAGGAACTGGCCCGTAAGAAACGGATGACGGCACAGTTCTCTCCGCTTTTGTTACAGAAAATACGGGAAGCTTTGGAGCAGAAAGAACAAGTCATCTTGTTCCAGAACCGACGGGGTTTTGCCCCGATGATTGAATGCCGCACGTGTGGATGGGTACCACGTTGCAAAAACTGCGACGTAAGTCTGACCTATCACAAGGGACTTCACCAGCTGACGTGTCATTATTGCGGCTATACCTACGCCGTGCCTACAGCCTGTCCGGCTTGTGGAGGAGTGGAACTTATGAACCGCGGATTCGGCACGGAAAAAATTGAGGATGACATCAAGCAGATTTTTCCGGAGGCCAAGGTAGCCCGAATGGATTTGGATACCACCCGCACCCGCACGGCCTACGAGCGCATCATCAACGACTTTGAAGAAGGGAAAACGGATATTCTGATTGGCACGCAGATGATTTCCAAAGGACTGGATTTCGACCGTGTCAGTGTGGTCGGTATTCTGAACGCCAATTCGATGATGAACTATCCCGATTTCCGCTCGTACGAACGGGCGTTCCAGCTTATGGCACAGGTGGCCGGAAGAGCCGGACGAAAGAACAAGCAGGGACTGGTGATACTTCAGACGAAGTCGCCGGAGAATCCGCTTATTCATCAGATTATGGCCAACGATTATGCCCGTTTATATCAGGAACAGATGGAAGAACGCAGCCTATTCAAATACCCACCCTTCTACCGGCTGATTTATGTATATTTGAAGCACCGCAAGGAAGACATCCTGAATCAGGCAGCCGACCTGATGGCTGCTCACCTGCGACAAGGCATGGGCGAACGGATATTAGGTCCGGACAAACCACCCGTAGCACGAATACAATCGCTTTTCATCCGGAAGATTGTCATCAAGATAGAGCAGGAAGCTTCCATGAGCAAGGTACGCCGCTACCTGACGCAGGTACAACGCACCCTCATAGAGGATGAGCACTTCCGCTCACTGATGGTATATTATGATGTAGACCCTACCTAAACCCTATACACATGAAGATAGAATTAGATGTACATACGCACACCATTGCCAGCGGACACGCTTTCAGCAGTCTGCAGGAAATGGTACGGGCAGCAGCCGACAAAGGCCTGAAGTTGCTCGGCATCACGGAACATACACCGGGAATTCCTGGAAGCTGTCACTTGATTTATTTCCGCAATCTGCACGTGGTACCGCGGCAGATGTACGGCATCGAACTCCTGCTTGGGGCAGAAATCAATATCCTTGACACGCAAGGCACACTCGACCTGGATGAATTCCACATGAACTTGCTGGATTTGCGAATCGCAGGTATTCATTCCTTGTGCTACACGCCGGGAACTCCCGAAGAAAATACGCAAGGAATGATTAAAGCCATCGAAAATCCTTACACCCACATCATCAGCCATCCGGGGGATGGTACGGCCAAGTTGCTTTTTGAACCGATTGTGCAGGCCGCCAAAGCCCATCACACCTTGCTGGAAATCAACAATAGTTCCTTGAAGCCTTGCCGCAACAAAGTGGAAGCACGGCCCAACAACTTAGAGATACTCCGTCTCTGCAAACAATATGAGGTGCCTGTCATCCTGGGAAGTGATGCACACATCTCATTCGACATTGCGACTTACGACCATGCCCTGGAGCTGGTCAAGGAAACCGAGTTTCCCGAAAGCCTCATCCTGAATACGGATGTAGCACGTTTTAAACAGTATTTACACCTTGATAAATGATGAAACAAAGAGTATTATTCGTCTGTCTCGGCAACATCTGCCGTTCCTCTTCTGCCGAAGAAATCATGCGTACGCTGGTGCGCCGGGCAGGAAGAGAAAAAGAGTTTGAAATTGATTCCGCAGGCATCAGCGGTTTCCATGAAGGAGAACTGCCCGATGAACGTATGCGGGCTCACGCCAGCCGCAGAGGTTACCAGCTGACCCACCGCTCGCGTCCGATACGCACGGAAGATTTCTATCACTTCGACTGGATTTTAGGCATGGACGACCGCAACATCGATGCCCTGCGCGACAAAGCGCCCGACGTGGAAAGTGAACAGAAGATTCACCGCATGACCGATTTCTGCCGTACCAAGGTAATCGACTATGTGCCTGATCCCTATTATGGAGGAGCTCAAGGCTTCGAGAATGTGCTCGACATCCTGGAAGATGCCTGCGAAGGACTATTAGCACATCTTTCCGAAGAAAACGAAAAATAACTTGAATACTTACTTAAACCACGATACCATGAATCAAACCATTGCGCCTTTTGCCCGTCCGCTATATGTGATGACAAAACCCGTAGGGGCAGTCTGCAACTTAGCTTGCGACTATTGTTACTACCTGGAAAAGGCCAACTTATATAAAGACATCTCCAAGCATGTGATGAGCGACGAGCTGTTAGAGAAATTTATCCGCGAATACATCGGCTCACAGACCATGCCGCAGGTGCTCTTTACCTGGCACGGCGGAGAGACTCTGATGCGTCCGCTCAGCTTCTACAAGCGAGTGATGGAACTGCAACAGAAATATGCCGGAGGACGTAGCATCGACAACTGTATCCAGACTAACGGTACCTTGCTGACGGATGAGTGGTGCGAATTCTTCAAAAAGAACAACTGGCTGGTAGGCGTGTCCATCGACGGGCCACAGGAGTTCCATGATGAATACCGCAAGAACCGTCAGGGACGTCCGTCATTCACCAAGGTAATGCAAGGCATTCACTTGCTGAAGAAACACGGAGTAGAATGGAACGCCCTGGCCGTAGTGAATGACTTCAACGCAGACTATCCGCTGGACTTCTATCATTTCTTCAAGGAAATTGACTGCCACTACATCCAGTTTACCCCGATTGTAGAGCGTATCAGCCCCCATGCCGACGGCCGTCATCTGGCCAGTCCGCTACAGGAAGACGAAAGATTAGCCGACTTCTCCGTATCACCGGAACAATGGGGCAACTTCCTCTGCATCTTGTTTGACGAATGGGTACGCCAGGATGTAGGTAATTTCTTCATCCAGTTGTTCGACTCCACCCTGGCCAACTGGGTAGGTGCGCAGCCGGGTGTCTGCACCATGGCCAAGACTTGCGGACATGCCGGCGTCATGGAATTCAACGGCGACGTATATTCCTGCGACCACTTTGTATTTCCGGAATACAAGCTGGGCAACATTCATGAAAAGACACTGGTAGAAATGATGTACAGCGAACGCCAGATGAAGTTCGGGCAAATGAAACAAGACTCCCTCCCGCGCCAGTGCAAGGAATGTGAGTTCCTCTTTGCCTGCAACGGTGAATGCCCGAAAAACCGATTCTCCCGCACAGCCGATGGTGAACCTGGACTGAACTATTTATGCAAAGGCTACCATCAGTTCTTCCAGCACGTAGCCCCTTACATGGATTATATGAAAAAAGAATTGCTGGCCGAACGTGCTCCGGCCAACATCATGGAAGCCATAAAAAAAGGAGAGCTGTAAGGCTCTCCTTTTTTATAGCTGTCTGAATATATATCACACCTCAATCGTTTTTCAACAATACATTCTGAATAGCCTCCTTCAGGTTTTTCTTAGGCAAAGCTCCCTGTGCCATCTGCGGAGTACCGTTCATCGGCACAAACAGCAGGGAAGGCACGCTGCGGATACCAAACAAGGCTGCCAGTTCTTCCTCTTCGTCTACATTCACCTTATAGATGTCTACCTGTCCGGCATATTCATCGGCCAACTCATCCAATACCGGAGTCAGCATCTTGCACGGACCACACCAGGTGGCATAAAAATCAATCAAGGCCGGACGCTCACCCAGAAATTTCCATTCGTTCGGATTCGCTTCATAGTTTGCTACTCTTGTCAAAAAATCTGCTTTGGTTAAATGTACTGCACTCATATTCTTCTGTTTTTAAATGTTTACTTACTTTCCTTTGTTGCCTGATAAGGTTTCACAAAATCCTTATACAACGCTTTGTTCCCGGACGAGGTGCCACATCCTCCTGCCGCACAGCAGGACCAGTTCACCATAGCCATCAGCATCAACAACCCGCCCAATACTATCATCAGGGAGTCTGAGGCATAGATGCCATAAGCGGCAAACACTGCTCCCGAAAGGAGGCGTATCACCCGGAGAACATCCCAATTACGAAATAACCTTTTCATTGTCAACACCTTTTTTGTTTGTTTCTGATGCAAATGTAGATGGAAATGCGCAGGGACACAACAGATTTTATTTATCTTTGTATTGATAAAATCTATTGAACCATGACATTACAACAGATGGAATATATCGTGGCACTGGACAAGTACCGCCACTTTGTGCTTGCAGCCGAGGCATGCGGCGTGACACAGCCTACCCTCAGCGCGATGATTCAAAAGCTGGAAGAAGAACTGGATGTCAAGATTTTCAACCGCGACCGGAAGAATATCACCCCTACCCGCATCGGCGAAAAAATCATCCGTCAGGCACAGATTGTGCTGAATGAAACCCAGTGTATAAAGGAAGTAGTAGCCGACGAAACGGACAGCATGAACGGTAACCTGCGTATCGGTATTCTGCCCACCATTGCTCCCTACCTCGTGCCCGACTTTATCCATCATTTCCGGAAAACCTACCCGCACGTAAGCCTGTTCATTGATGAGAAAGAAAACAAGTCATTGCTCCAGGAGCTGCACTATGGCAATCTGGACATTATCCTGACCACCCCGCCGGAGGACTTGAACGGCCTGTTAGAGATTCCGGTCTATACCGAGAAGTTCGTGGCCTACTTTTCTGAAGCATGCGACCAGGCCAAAAGCTGCATCGCCAACGGCACCCTCCCTCCCGAACAAATGTGGATACTGAAAGAAGGTCATTGTGTGCCCAACGGCGGAATGAATTTCTGCAAAAACAAGGACATCGGCAATCACATCTATGAGGCCGGAAGCATCGAGACCCTCATAAAAATCGTGGACCGGAACGGTGGATATACCATCATCCCCGAGCTTCATATTGCGTCGCTAACCGAGAAACAGAAAGCCCATGTCCTGCCTCTCCAGGCAAATCCTCCGGCACAACGCCATGTATCCATTCTTATCAAAGAAGACTTTATCCGCGAAAGAATGGTCAATGCGGTCATAGATACTCTTAAATCCATCATTCCCGCACCGATGCTGGAAAAGCGTTTGTCTTCACATTCCATCAGATTACGGCATTCAAAGAGCGAATAAATGACAATATGTCACAGAATAAGACTTTTTGTCTTTACAATTCAAACTCAAAGTGACAATTTGTTACAATCTATTCCATCAGACAGCTAATATAGTTTGCAAAGGTTTAAAAATCGGCATAGAAGGTTTAAAATAAAGGTATTACATTAAAAATGGAAGTTACAACAACCTCCATTCAAGATTTGTGGTACACTGTTTGCAAAAGAGTAAGTGAACTTGAATTTCAAAAGGGTTCGGGTTCAGAAACAAAATTGATTAACAACTAAAAATAGGAGATTACAACTATGATGCCGACTAGAAAATATTACAATCAGAACTGGTTACCAAGTATCTTTAATGACTTCTTCGATAACAACTGGATGGAAAAAGCAAACGCTACCGCACCTGCAATCAATGTGGTGGAAAGCGACAAGGATTACAAAGTAGAAGTAGCCGTTCCGGGAATGACTAAAGAGGATTTCAATATCCACTTGGGTGATGAAAACGAACTGGTCATCTCCATGGAAAAGAAAGTTGAAAACGAAGACAAGGAAAACAAAAAATACTTACGACGTGAGTTCTCTTACACCAAGTTCCAGCAGTCACTTTACTTGCCCAACAATGTCGATAAGGAAAAGATTACTGCCAATGTAGCAAATGGTGTATTGACTATTGAGCTGCCAAAGTATTCTCAGGAAGAAAAAGCAAAAATTAATCGTGTGATTGAAATACATTAATCATCACAAATAACGGAAAACTCTCGTCTGCATCCATTGTGGGCGAGAGTTTTTATTTTGGAACTAACTTAAAACGATTGATATATGGCATTTATTGATTACTATAAGATTTTGGGAGTAGACCGTAATGCCACTCAGGATGAAATCAAGCAGGCATACCGGAAGCTGGCCAAGAAATATCATCCTGACCTGAACAAGGATGACCCGTCGGCAGAAGGAAAGTTCCAGCAAGTGAATGAAGCCAACGAAGTATTGAGCGATCCGGAAAAGCGTAAGAAATACGACGAATATGGCGAACACTGGAAACATGCCGATGAGTTTAAACAGGAACGTGAGGCATACAGCAGGGCACAGCAACAGCACGGTGGCTCCGGCTACTGGTACTCCATGAACGACGGTGAATTTACGGAAGGATTTGGAGGAACAGGAGCAAGCGGCTTCTCCGACTTCTTCGAACAGCTTTTCGGCCACGGAAGAAGTGGACGAGGAGGATACCACACCATGTCGAGGGGACAGGATATAGAAGCACAGATGCACTTGTCGCTCAATGAAGCCTACGTCACCCACAAACAGACTTTCAGCATCAACGGTGAAAATATCCGTATCACTGTGCCGGCAGGAGTGGCCGACGGACAGACCATCCGTCTGAAAGGCTACGGCCAGAAAGCCATGAACGGAGGAGAAAACGGAGACTTGTACATCACCTTTGTCATCGATAAGGATGATACCTTCGAACGGAAGGGAGATGACCTCTATACCCACGTCAATATCGACTTGTACACTGCCGTGCTGGGTGGAGAAGTACAGGTGAAAACCATGGACGGAATGGTCAAACTGAAAGTAAAACCGGGTACACAGAACGACACGAAGGTCCGTTTGAGAGGAAAAGGATTCCCTGTATACAAACAGACCGGCCAGTTCGGCGATATGATTGTATCGTACCACATCAATATCCCAACCTCCCTGACCGAAAAACAGAAGGATTTGTTCAACCAGCTGCGTGCTGCCAGCTGATAAGATATAAGCAACCCCGTGTGAGGTTTCTACATTTGCGGAAACCTCACACGGGGTTTTTATGTCCATATTCCTAGCCTATTCCCGCAGCACATAGCCCTTTTTCATCACCGATTCGATTTTAACCGATGAGTCTCCTTTCAGAGCTTTGCGCAAGTACGTAATCTGTACGTTCAAGGCCAAGGAGTTAGCATACGAAGCGCCTCCCCATACCTGCTCCAGCAACTGCTCCCTGTTCACCACAGAATTCTTGTTCTTTACCAGCATACGAAGGATTTCTGCCTGACGGGAAGTAATCATCACCTTATTGGCTTGGGTACGCAATTCATTGTTCGTATAATCAAAAGTGGTATGACCCAACGGATATACTTCTTTGTCCACCGTATCTTCCACATCCCCGAAACGCTCCTGAATCCGGGCAATCAGTTCCTCCGGGTAGAAAGGTTTGGCCAGATAATCATTGGCCCGCACCTTAAAGCCTTCCAGACGATCCGTCTTGTCGGAACGGTCTGTGAGGAAGAAAATCAACACATGCCGGTCATGCTCCCGAATCTGCCGGGCCACCTCATACCCATTCACCTCGGGCATATTGATATCCAGCAACACCAAATCCGGCTTTACCTCAGGATACTGTTCCAAGGCAATCCGTCCATTACCGGCATAGAACACTTCATACCCCTCAGCTTCCAGAAAGCGCTTCAGGATCATGGCATATTTCAAATCGTCATCCGCAAAAAGAATCTTCAAGTGTTTCATACAGTGTCATTTTGATTGAGGAATCTCAAGAGTAAAGACTGAACCTTTACCCAATATACTTTCTACACTCACAGCCCCTCCATGAGCTTCCACCATCAGTTTTACATAACTCAATCCCAACCCAATTCCCGGCAAGCTACGGTCAATGACCTGCTCCGAACGGTAGAACTTGTCGAAAATGTGCAACTGGTCTTGGAGAGATATACCGAAGCCATTGTCGGCCACCTGTATCACCAGCCTACCTTCTGTCAGCGAGGCACTGATACGAATGCAGACCTCATTACCCGAATACTTTATGGCATTCTCTACCAAGTTACTGATGCTATTCGTGAGATGTACGGAATCGGCAGCTACCCACAACGGATCAGGAGTGAGCTGAGTTTCAAAACGTACATGTTTATCAACCGGAATCACAGTCAGCCTCAACAATTTCTCCAAAGTCTCACTCAAATTAAACAAGCGTACAGAAAGCGGTGTCTGCTCATCATCCGCCCGCGTCATCTCGCGCACCTTCACCAAATAGGCTGAAAGATTATCAAGTTCGAACATAGAGTCTTTCACCACTTCATCCATCATCTGCTCATCTTTCCGCATCCGCTTGTTGTTCAAAAACGCCACACACATCTTCAAGGTCTGCACCGGACGTTTCAACTCATGAATCATCGTATTGACAAAACCTTTCCTCAATTCATCCAGTTTGTACTGTTTCAAGATGGTACGTACTTGATAAATCAAACAGAAAATCAACAACAGAATCAGTATAAGTGAACCAACCAGCTGCCATCCCATCTCTTTCAACAATGGATTTGTCGGAAGGTCAATATATCCTGTCACTGCATCGCGTACAAAAGGATTGTAAGGGTAGATAAATTTCATGCGATACCTCATGCATGATTTCTCAACCACATACGTCCCCAGCCAAAGAAAAGAATCAAGTTTGACCTGCTGCAAATCCATCGCATGAATATGGTGGCTGGTGAAGAGTGAATCTAATGCATGCAAATCAAATGGCCGGTCTGCATACTTAGTGTAATGCAAACTTGCATTCACAACCTGGTCGAGAGACAGACCGGTGACATTAAATGAGTCTACCAGATGCAAATTACCCAACGAATCCGCATCATATAATTTAGAAAACCTGACATACGATTCAGCTTTCCCTTCCTCAAAATTCATTTTCAAAGAATACCCCAGCTTGACCAAATCAGAATCTTTCTTTGTCCGATTCGTATCCATCATTTTGATGGTATGGTTAGCATCTAATGTCGACATAAAATTCTTATCCTGAAGCACCAGCAAGGTATCATTCAACCGGGCCATATAGGCCAACGCTGTATAGGTGTATTGATGGTGCAGCCAATACACTTGCCCGCCAATTACCAGCAAAGCAGTTACGATTGTCAATATCCACACCAGTTTGATTTGTTTTCCCATCTTTCAAATTCTTTTCTACAAAAATAAAAACCTTATACGATTTATAAGGTACATCCCTTCTCTCAATTTGAGAAGGATAATATTTCAGTAATAACTTTTCTCTGAAATTCGCCGTGCCCCCGTTTACCTTTGTTGCATCAGAAAACTTTAAATTACAGGAAAATGAAAAAAACTTTATTTCTTACACTCAGTCTGTTAGGCTGTCTGTACACTGGGTTCTCTTCACAGGCACAAGTATTTATCGTGGATACAGGTTCCATCTTTAATCAAGACTCCATTGATACCCAACGCATCAAGGTACAATATGAGATGACTTATCTGCAAGATACGGTTTCGGAAAATGCCAAGCCCAGTCAAGAAACCTTAATGCTGGAAATCGGCAAACAGTATAGCAAATGCTACAGCTATAACTTTTATGTATGTGACTCGTTATTAATTGCCGACGCCAAAGCAGGTGCATCCAAGGAAACCATGCTACAACACGCCACTGCAATTGGAAATCCCCGGATTTCTTACCAGATATTCAAACATTACCCCGCAGGAAAAGTCACCACACTCGACCGCTTGGCAACCACCAATTTCTTGTGTGAGGAGAAAGAGGAAATGCCGGAATGGACGCTTCTCCCCGATACAGCCACCCTTCTTTCTTATTCCTGCCAGAAGGCTACCTGCCGCTTTAAAGGCAGAAACTATATTGCTTGGTACACCTTAGAGATTCCGGTCTCGGAAGGCCCATGGAAACTGTTCGGATTGCCGGGATTGATTATCAAGGTGGAGGATGACAAAAAGCACTATACATTCCGTTGTACTGGGATAGAGCAATGCAAAACCCCGAAACCCATCCTGATCAATCTCAAAGGAAGGGAAAAAGTTTCCCGCTCCAACTTGAACAAGATGTATGAACGGATGGCCAAAGATCCGATGAGTTTCATCGCCTCGACTGCACCCAATGTAAAAGTCAGTGTGACCGATGAACACGGGAGCCCGATGAAATCATTCTCCATACCTTATAACCCTATTGAACTGTCTGAATAATCCTCTGCCGTATGAAATCCCTGATTTTTGTCTTCTTCCTGCTTTTCACCTGTCGGATGCAAGCACAGTTCCTCATAAAAGGGAAAGTCATCGACAACGAAACGCACCAACCGCTGGAACTGGCTACGGTCACCCTTACTCGCGACTCAAGCAGTACCGTCTACAAGTATGCCTTGACCGACCCGAAAGGATGTTTCTCGTTTTCCGTCTCTGAAAATATCTCATGGACGGTGCATGTCACTTATTTGGGATACCAGAAAGAAAGCCTGCCAGTCCAGAAGGGAAAAGAAATGATATTCCAATTGAAACCGGAAGCCATTTCCTTGAAAGAAGTGGAAATCAAGGGAGGGCGTATCTACGGACGGCAAGATACCGTGAAATACAACTTATCTCGTTTCACCTCCGGGAAAGAGCAGAGCATCAAGGAAGCACTGAAAAAACTACCGGGAATTGACATAAACGAGCAAAGTGGGGAAATCCGGTACAACGGAAAAGCTATCAGTCAGTTTACCGTGGAAGGAATGGATGTGTCGGGAGGCCGCTATAACCAAATCACAGAGAATCTCAAAGTAGATGCGGTGAAAGATGCCGAAGTGATTGAGCACTTCCAGCCCATCCGTTCCTTACGTAACAAGATGCCAAGCGACAAAGTGGCTTTGAACCTTACACTAAAACCGGAGGTCCGTTCCCGCTGGCTACTCACCTTACAGGCAGCCGGTGGATATGGCGACCCAATATTATATAACGGAAAGCTCAATGCCTTACAACTGGCTCATGAACGGCAAGGCATCTATTTATATAAGACAGACCAGACCGGAAAAGATCTTTCCACCGAACTGCAACAGCTGATTTCCGACAACCAAAACTTTCTCACGCCGACCGATGTTCCGACCTTTATCGACCAGCCCACCTTTTCCTTCCCCTTGGAAAAACAACGATTGATGGCCAACACCACCCATCTGGCATCTGTAAACCGTCTTTACCGAAAAAGTGAGGAACAACAGTCCCGTTTCACCTTCCACTATCTGTACGATGAACAACACCGTAACCAAGGCACTCAAGAGATTTACTACTATCCTTCTGATACAATCCATATCGCACAAGCACAAGATTATAGTCTGTATACGCATCAGGCACAAGCCACCTACAACTATGAGCGGAACGGCACACGATCTTTCTTCCGTAATCTACTGGAAGCCCACGGAACCTGGAGTCACAGCCAAGAAAGCCTGTACGGTAATCGAGAACTGACACAGAGCCTGCAAACGAACAGTCTTCAGCTAACCAACCAATTGAATCTCTTAACCACTCGCGAGCACACGACCTCTGGCTTTCGCTCTTTCTTCCGCTATGCCCACCAACCCACCACACTTCAATTTGCGCAAGTCAATCAGTCGTTCGGACTCCAGCAAGTCTATATGGACAACCAAGCATATCACCAATGGAAAAAGAACGAAATGACTTTTGGAATTACCGAAGGTGTCCAAGGAGAATGGTTGTTATTGCATCAGACAACCAATTTCTCCAGTCCCCAGTTTAAGATCTACGTCACTCCGATGTGGATGTGGGAACGAAACACTTTGCGCTTGACTGTATCTGCTGATGCGGCTTATCTAAAAAAAAACAATCCTCAATATACAGATTTACGAATCAGTCCGACAGTCTCACTATACTGGCAATTCAGCCCACGTTGGGAGTTAATCACCTGTGCCCAACTCCAGCAGAAAAACGAAGAAGCTACCGCTTACTACCCATATTCCTACTGGCAGAACTATCGGACCGTAGTTTCCTTTTCATCCCATGTTCCAGAATTGCAGGATCAACTCTACTCCTTTTACTTGACCTACAAACGAACTGTCCACGAATTTTTCTGGTCACTTTCAGGAAGCTACTGGAGCCGGAAAAACCAACAACTGACTCATTCAGAATATCGAGATAGTATCTTTTCTCTTACAACTTGGGAAGTACCTAATCATAATCGCAGCTATAGCCTCACCAGCCTGCTCTCAAAAGGCTTCTATGACTGGAATCTGAAAACTTCACTGGAAACCCAACTCATCCATAGCGAAGGGAAACAGGCAGGGCAAGGCTCCATCCAAAACTACCGCTACACCCAACTCATGCTAACCCCTAAAATCAACTGGACACCTCTTTCCTGGTTCAACACCACGTATTTGGCATCTCTTACCTGCAATCGTTCTCTCATCGGAGAAAGCAATAATTTACCGGCCTTATGGAACATCCGTCAGCGAATCTACTTGGAAATAGGGAACTCCACCTATCAAATCCGTCTTACTGGCGAACATTATTATAACCAGCTCGACGAATACCATCATCAGCATGTATGGCTTGCCGATGCCGAAGCTTCGTACATCAAGGATAAATGGCGGTTTTCCATGAGTTTGTGCAACTTGTTCAACCAAAAAGAATATCGACATACGACTTATTCGGCTATCCAACAATATACTTCATGGATTAAAATGCGACCAAGAGAAATCTTAGTTTCAATTCAATATCAGTTATAACGTAAACTAAAAGAAAAGTCAAATACTGGTTTAACTTTCGGTTTAACTTAGAGCCTCAGAAACACATAAACTGAATATAATTAATATAAAAGTACAGTGTCGTGTACATAAAGAAAAAAGCTCCGTAAATCATTGATTCACAGAGCTTAATTTCGTACTCGAAGCGGGACTTGAACCCGCACAGCCGCAATGGCCAAGGGATTTTAAGTCCCTCGTGTCTACCGATTCCACCATTCGAGCATCCCTTTCACAGAAAGAGCGGAAAACGAGACTCGAACTCGCGACCCTAACCTTGGCAAGGTTATGCTCTACCAACTGAGCTATTTCCGCGTTTACGGGTGCAAATGTAGGGAGTTTTGCGATATACTCCAAACTTTTCACCCGTTTTCTTTTTAATTTTATGCAATTATCTTCCTAAAAGTGAGTTTTCAGCTTGAATCACTTTCTCGAAGTTGAAGCCACTCACCACTTGCTGCATCAGTTCTTCAATCTTGTCATTGCACAAGTTGCCGATGCTTCCGGCATGCGTGTGATGTACGGTCTTATCGTGTGAGAAGTTTCCAGCCTCAATGTCCAGCCCTACTTTCTTATATGCATCACGGAACGGCATTCCTTCGCGCACCAGACGGTTTACCTCTTCCACGCTGAAAATAAGCAGGTACTTGTCATCATCCAGAATATGTTCGTTGATTTTGATTTTCTCCATGATGTAAGTAGCCATCTGCAAGCAGTCTTCCAGCTCCTCAAAGGCAGGAAGGAACACTTCCTTGATAATCTGAAGGTCACGGAAATAACCGGAAGGAAGGTTGTTCATAATCATCATAATCTGCTGCGGAAGGGCCTGAATCTTGTTGCATTTGGCACGGGTCAGCTCAAACACATCGGGATTCTTCTTGTGCGGCATGATGCTGGAACCGGTGGTACATTCATCGGGCAACTTCACGAAGCCGAAGTTCTGACAACTGAACATGCAGGCATCAAACGCCATCTTCGACAGTGTACCGGCAATGGAAGCCAGCGCAAACGATACGTTGCGTTCCACCTTGCCACGGCCCATCTGAGCATACACCACATTGTAATTCATTGAATCGAATCCCAACAGACGAGTGGTCATCTCACGGTCCAACGGGAAAGAAGAACCATAACCTGCTGCCGAGCCCAATGGATTACGGTTACAGGTCTTATATGCAGCCTGAAGGAACATCATATCGTCCACCAAGCTTTCTGCATAAGCTCCAAACCACAGACCGAAAGAGGAAGGCATGGCAATCTGCAGGTGGGTATATCCCGGCATAAGCACATCCTTGTAACGGTTGCTCTGAGAAATAAGTACATGGAACAAACGTTCTACAGCTTCTGCCACCGATTTCAACTGAGCACGGATAAACAGCTTCAAGTCGACCAGCACCTGGTCATTGCGCGAACGTCCACTGTGGATTTTCTTTCCCACATCCCCCAGGCGGCGTGTCAGCATCAGTTCCACCTGTGAATGTACATCCTCTATTCCGTCTTCAATCATAAACTCCCCGCGTTCTACGGAAGCGTATATATTTTTCAGTTCTTCCAGCAAAATCTTCAGTTCGTCCGAGGTCAGCAGGCCGATACTTTCCAACATAGTAATATGCGCCATCGAACCCAACACGTCGTACTTTGCCAGATACATGTCCATTTCGCGGTCACGTCCCACGGTAAAGCGGTCAATTTCCGCATTTACCTGTACATTTTTTTCCCAAAGTTTTTGAGCCATAATTTCAGTTTTTATCTCCGGCATCTGCCGGTCATTTCAATTAATAAGGAAGCATGGCCAGCATGTCAGCCAGTTTCTCTACTCCCTCCTGCAGGGGCTTTGACACCATGGCTTTCATGAACATGTTCACTTCCGCACGGATAGTCACTTTCATTTTAGCCTCTTCCTGTGTTACAGGCAGAATCTGAATCCACAGATTCAAAGGTATGGGCGATTTGTCACCTTCAAACTTGATGCACTTCAAAGGTTCACGCTCAATGATGCGCAATGTAAGACTGATGCCCTGTACTTTCAAGGTAATGGAATCACGGTCGAACGACATATCTTCCAGTTTCCCGTCCAGCTTGTCCTTCACCATGTCCAGACGTTCCCGAACTCCTTCCAGGTTATTCAGGTCGGACAGTTTGTTATATACTCGTTCCTGACTATAAGGAACATGCTTCACATTGCTTTCAAATTGTACAGCCATATTTTTTCAATCTTCAGGAAAATTCTCCCGTCATCGCATAAAAAAATGTCATCTTGAGCAGAGTGGACTCGCTCAGGATGACATCTCCTATTTACAATCCGAGACTGCTTTCCCAGTTACAGAATCTATTATTTTCCAGTCCAGTGAGAAGGATCCTCTCTCCATGCCTGCAGCACAGGGATATCCTCTTCATTGATATAATCGGTCTTCAAAGCTACTTCCAGCACCGCATTGTAGTTGGTCAGTGTAACCAGTTCTACTTTTGCTTTCTTGAAGGCTTCTACTGATACATCGAAACCGTAAGTGAAAGAAGCAATCATTCCAATTACTTCACAACCGTCGCGACGGATAGCTTCTACCGCTTTCAAACTGCTTCCACCGGTTGAAATCAGGTCTTCTACAACAACCACTTTCATACCCGGACGCAATTCACCTTCAATCAAATTTTCCAAGCCATGGTCTTTCGGACTTGAACGAACATATACGAACGGCAAGTTCAACTCTTCTGCCACCAGCGCACCCTGTGCAATCGCACCTGTAGCTACACCTGCGATGGCGTCTACTTCACCGAATTTTTCAAGAATAACACGACAAATTTCTAACTTTACGAAGTTACGAAGTGCAGGATATGACAACGTCTTACGATTGTCACAATAAATCGGCGATTTCCAACCTGATGCCCAAGTAAACGGGTTAGCCGGCTGAATCTTCACAGCCTTCACCTTCAGCAACTTTTCTGCAAATAATCTTTCCAAAGCTTTCATAACTTTTTAATTCTCTGATAAATGTTTTTGCAAAATTATAGAAATACATCGGGAATAGAAAATTTAAGAGCATTAATTTTACTAAAACCCGTCAGATTGTTTTATTTCGTCCACGCCAGTGTAACAATGCTGATACTTATTCCCTCAATATCAGCCAATACATCTGCACAAGCACCTAACGTAGCCCCTGTGGTCAGCACATCATCCACCAGCATCACATGTTTGCCTTGCAGCATACGGGTATCGCCAGCCAGATGAAAAAGATGAATCGTGTTTTCCTGCCGCTCCAACACGGATTTATGGGTCTGGGTCTGGTTGTTACGAACCCGACAAAGCAACCCGTCGCATACTGGAATACCCGTCCGCCCAGAAATGCCCTCTGCCAGCAGACGACTCTGGTTATATCCCCTGGTACGCAGACGATCAGGGTGTAAGGGAACCGGCAACAAATAATCTACTCCCTCAAAGAAGCCCGTCGGGAGCAGTTCATGCGCCAGCATCTCTCCCATCTGCCGGCAAACCTGCCGACGACCATGATATTTCATGCCGGCCAATATATGGGCTACTTTCCCTCCACGGGCATAATAAAACAAAGCCGATGCCCGCTGTATCGGGAAACGACCCCAAAAAATCTTTTCCATTTCATTGCCCGGTGTATTTCCTAAGTGCGTATGAGGAAGCTGTGACAGACAATCACAACAAAGTGCCTGTTCAGAAACCTGCAACTTCCGTCCGCAACCCATGCAGAGACGGGGAAACAGAAAATCCCGGATGTCAGTCAAAATATTCATCCGGCTCTACCTGATTGACAAAACGACGTACTTCTTCCAGCGTAAAGCCACGACCTACGGCAAAGCGAATCAGCTTCATGCTCCGTTCATAGCCATTGGCAGCTTTTATTCCTTTCATTTTCTGCTTCAGCATCTTCTTCAGGATTCCATCGTATTCTTCGGTATCAATTTCCTCCAGTCCGGCACGGATATCTTCATCCGACAGGCGTTTCATACGGAGCATCTGTGCAATCTTCATCCGCCCCCACTGATTGAAACGGTACTTGTCGCGCACATAAAACCGGCAGAAACGAGCTGCATCCAAGTAGCGTTCTTTCTGCAAATGGGCCATAATCCGTTCCGTCACTTCTTCCGAAGCCCCCCACTTGCGAATTTTCTCCTCCACGTCCGACGGGCAACGCTCCACCGACGAGCAATACACTTCGGCTTTACTCTTTATCTCTGCTTCACTATATTCTTTCATGGTCTGATTGCTTTTATCATCCGGTCGTTTCCCGACAAGTCTTTCCGTAATTCAATCTGGCGGTATCCAAGCTCCTCCAGCATCCGCACAGTCTCAGCCCCGTAAGCACGGTTGATTTCAAAATACAATGCTCCTTCTTCCGAAAGCCAGTCAAGTCCTTTCCTGGCTATCCTCCGGTAAAACCGCAACGGGTCCGAATCGGGCACAAACAATGCCAGTTCAGGTTCCCAGTCGAGTACATTCGCCTCCATATCCGTCCGCTCGCTTTCCGTAATGTAAGGAGGGTTGCTCACCAACACGTCCACCTGACATTCAGGAAGTTCCTCTTTCAGAATATCGGCACAGAACAAAGTCACCTTGTCTCCATAACGCTTTACATTCATAGCTGCAATGCGCAAAGCCTCAGTCGACACATCGCACGAAGAAACCTGCGCTTCCGGCAACAGCTGCGCCAGCGATACGGGAATGCAGCCGCTTCCGGTGCCAATATCCAGAATACGCACCTGACCAGCCTCCCGAAAATCGGAGGCAATCCATTCCACCAGCTCTTCCGTTTCCGGACGAGGAATCAGTACCCCTTGTTCCACATGAAAAGACATTCCACAAAAAGAGGCTTCCTGCAAAATATACTGAAGGGGTTCACGCTGCTTCAAGCGCCGAAGAATATCCTCCAGTTCCGCCCACTCTTTCGTGGAAAAATTCATATCTTTGCCTGTATAAAGTTCAAGAGTAGAGAGATGCAGAATATCCGAAGATATCCATTTTGCCATGGCTGAAGCCTCTTCTTCTGCATAAAAAGGACTCAGCTCTTTTTTGATATGTACATAAACCGGATGCATAGTTGCAAAAGTAACGATAAAAAACGAAGAATATGACGATAGACGAAAAATATATGCGGCGCTGCATACAACTGGCCCGAAACGGTATCTGCCATGCAGCTCCCAACCCCATGGTGGGGGCCGTCATTGTACGCGACGGAAAAATCATCGGTGAAGGTTATCACGTGCGCTGCGGAGAAGGCCATGCCGAAGTGAATGCCATCGCCTCGGTCAAAGATGAAAGCCTGCTGAAAGATGCTACCATTTATGTGAGCTTAGAACCCTGTTCTCACTATGGGAAAACTCCTCCCTGTGCCGACTTAATCATACGGAAAGGGATTCCGAGAGTCGTAGTAGGCTGTGTGGACCCATTTTCTTTGGTAGCCGGAAGAGGAATCCAGAAATTGCGGGATGCCGGCATTAAAGTGACAGTCGGTGTATTGGAAAAAGAATGCCGGGAACTGATTCGTGCTTTCGTGACATTCAACCTGAAGAAACGTCCTTACATCACCCTGAAATGGGCACAGTCGGCCGACGGTTTTCTGGATATCCGGCGTGAAGACGGAAACGCGGTACGCCTTTCCACTCCTCTCTCCACCTTGGCGGTTCACAAGATGCGGGCCGAACAGAAAGCGATTCTCGTAGGACGACGCACGGCCCTGCTCGACAACCCGTCGCTCACGGTACGCGAATGGTACGGACAGAACCCGCTCCGGCTGGTCATCGATCGGCAGCTGACTTTGCCGCCTCATCTGCACCTGTTCGACGGCAGCACTCCTACCCTCGTCTTTACGGAAAAAGAAAAGGCCGCTACCCAGAACCTCACTTACGTGACACTGGATTTCGGCCAGAATATTCTCCCGCAAATCATGCAGGTGCTTTATGAGCAAAAAATACAAACATTACTGGTAGAAGGCGGAAGCCAGACGCTCCAGACTTTTCTGGAACAAGGACTATGGGACGAAGCATTCATAGAACATGCCCGCGTGACCTTGCACGACGGTATTCCTGCTCCCCTCCTTCCGCACGGACAAGAAAGCCGTTTCTTTTTCCGTGACGGCGCACTGATTCAGCACTGCCGCCACGCAGAATAAATTTAGAAACGGCAGCTGATGCCTGCCATAAAATGCAAATCTTCCACCGGATAACCTGCTTCAGTAGCGTATACCTTATTGAGCAGGTTATTCAGGCGGCCAAACACGTTGATGCGGTTCAGCAACTCATACTCTGCTCCTACAGACAGGTTATTGATGGCATCCGCACGCCCAAAATCACCCATCTTCTGACGACGTTCGTAGTTGTAGTTCAAAAGGGCATGGCAATTCTTGATTACCTTGGCACGCACACTGAAATCGGCCTTCAATTCGGGCTTCAACTGTAACAAGCCTTCGTTTCCTTCCGTCACATTCCAGCTATAATACGTACCGTTTACAGAAAAGTCTACCCAGTCACGGTAGGCATAGCTCACAGAAACGCCTCCATAACCGACTTTTCCCTTATCCTGCAGGATACCTGTATAGAACACATTCTGCTCATCCGTATAGAATCCTCCCGGTACGGCAAACAGTTCATTCTTGGTAATACGGTAACCTCCGTAGACTTCAAAACCTAATCCGATAACCGGAGAAGCCTTCAAACCGATTTTCGCATCCAGCGGTGTATAGGACGTACGCATCTGCTGTGCAATCGTCCAGTAAGGTGAGAAGTCATTCAACCGGCGGAAATCATTCAGGCGTGTTCCGCCCAATACATTGAGGTAAGCCACATACGTATCGGCAAACGTATATTCCAGTTTGACATCCGGTGCAGCTTTCAGTCCGCTGCCATAAGCCGTCTGCAAATCCACATGGGCACCCACCCGCAACTTCACGGATTCACCCTGATAGGTGTAGTACGGATTCAGCTGCAACAGCGTATAATCCTGCTGCGACACATCGTGAATCAGGTTGTCCATCTCCAGACCGACGCCCACCTGCTGTTCCTCATTGATATTACCAGCCATGAAACCTTCGGTATGGAAAATATTTTCAGAACCATACTCCATGTAATAATTATCATAACGCAAGCTGAAGCTACGCAAGCCGGTCTGGAAAGCAAACTGTATAGGCAAGTCCTTGTCGCGGGACACCACTCCTACATACCCTTCACCCAATGTATAACGCTGTGTGGTGGGCCAGTTCTCCACCCCTTCATTCATAGACGGCATATAATTAAAGACCTGAGAAGCAAAGGCTCCTCCCAGTTTCAGCGCCACTTTCCGGAAATCATGCCGGTAATCCAGTGACACATCCGTACGGTAAAAACGCGATTTCCACTCCTCTCCTTCCATGAAATGCGGAATATCCCCGTTCAGCCCGTACAAAGAAGCCATGATTCCCAGACGGTCTTTCGAAGAAATATTCCATAGATAACTTCCTCTCAGATCCACATTATTCAGCGTACCGTAAGCCGCACGGACATAGCCCCTGTCAGCTCCCTTCTGAGCCAGTTCTCTGGACATCGCCTCCATAGGAGTGGCTTTCCAGGCTCCCAACGGACGCAAATCCGTCGCATAATTAATGGCCTGCTTCGGAGCCGCCGGCTCCTCCACCTCGGGCATGACATTCACCTTAAAGGCATCCATCACCTCGGGGTTGTACTGATTTTCCACTACCACCGTCCGGTTCAGTGTAGAATCTTTCTCCCCTCCATTCTGCGCACATACCGTAGCTGCGGGCCACAGACCGGCGCAAACCAATATCGTACTTATGTATTTCATCTTACTTTACACTTTTAAGTTTTTCCAGGCGACTTTCAATCATTCCGGCGATGTCATCATCGGCCTGATAATTCTGCTGCAAAGACAACAAATACTGCTTAGCCTCCATCTTGCGATCCAGCTTCACGTACACATCTGACAGCAGGACGAAGCTTCTTGCCAGCCAGTATGCATGCGGTGTACTGACTTCGATGTATTCCAGCACTTCCTTCTCTGCCTTGGCAGTTTCTCCCTCATCAAAGTAGGTCTGTGCCACCAGGTATTTGGCTTCTGCTCCGTACACATTACGCGTATCCTTGGCAAGTTCGGTCAAGTCGGCCAGTGCAGCCTTCTTCTGCCCTTCCGCCAACAACGCCTTGGCACGGAAATACAACGCCTCGCTACGTACCTCCGGCGTCAGCTTGCTCTGCTTGAGTAGCACCGAAGCAGTCGTCACGGTTTCAGCCCGGTCGCCCAACGCACAAGCACTTCGCAGAGCACCCACTTCAGCCTGCAGACGCTCTTCCTGAACAGCCGAGCGGTCGGCCAAACGCTTGTAAAGGTTCAACGCCTTGGCATATTCCTTCTGGTTGTAAGCCATATCGGCACAAAGTGCCAAAGCCTTTCCTTCGTACTTGCTTCCGGAAAAACGCAACACTTCTTCCAGACGGGCTGCTGCCGCCGCATAATCCTTCTGGTTATAATCAATCAAACCTAAATAATAAGACGCATCCACACTGAAAGCTCCCTGCGGGAACGACTGAAGATAGCGGGTCAGACTGGTCTTCGCTCCGGCAATATCTCCACGCATGTAAGCACGTTCGGCTGCCGTATACGTCAAAGAGTCGCGCTCGCTCACGTTGAAAGTCGCACCGCCAGGTACCGTAGAAGCAAACGCCATATAGTCATCCACTTTATTCAAATCCACATAGATGGACTTCAAGTCACGCTGTGCCAAGCGCGCCTCCGCACTACCCGGATACTTCGTAATGACCTGCTTGTAAGCTGCAATGGCTTCCTCGTAGCGGTCGTTCTGATAATAAAGCAGACCTATTTCATTGGCCGCCTTACGTGAAAGTTCGCTTTCCGGATAACGCTGGACCAGCAACGAATAGCGCTTGATAGCATTCTCACTATCCTCCATCTGCACAAAGGCACGTCCCTGCTCATACAAAGCATCGTCCAGATAAGCCGACGACGGATAATCCGTAATCAATTTGTTAAGCACCTGAATCTTTCCAGCATAATCACGCTGTAGTCCTTTCACAATACCCTCCTGGAACAACGAATAATCTCCCAGCGAAGGAGAAGTGATGACAGCCTGCGCGTATTGCTGGCGGGCTTCTTCAAAACGGCGCTCATAAAAATAGCAGTCACCGATACGGTTGTACGCATCGCCTGCTACAGAAGCCTCCTGTGTACGTCCGTTCTGCACACAGCGGACAAACCAGTCGCGTGCGGAATTATATTGTTTCTGCTTGAACAGACTGTATCCCAAACAGTAAAGAGCCAGTCCGTATTCCTGTGAATTCTTGTCGGTAGCAAACTCCAGATACAGCCGCATGTCATTGGCCGCCTCCGGATAACGTTCCAGACGATATTTCGATTCTCCGCGCCAATAATAGGCATCGGCCTTGGTTTTCTGATTATACTGACCCAACTGCAAAGAACGGGTAAAATAATCAATGGCATTCCGATAGTCGGCCTGTGCAAACAGCTGTGTTCCCATACGGAAAAGCAGTTTCTGTTTCGCTTCCAGAATGCGGGCACTCGGATGCGTGATTTTCTCGATAGAACGCAACGCCACTTCATAGCTGCGGGTGTTCATATACACCTCTACCAGGTAATCGTTCACCTTTTCAGCATATACCGACGACGGATATTCGTTCAGGAAGCGTTCGAACACCGTTACCGACTCGGCAAAAGGAGAATAAGACGTTTCATGAATACAAAGTGCATAATTGAACAAAGCCTGTTCCTGAATGCTACGGTCGAAGTCCATACGCGAAGCCTGCTCGAACGCCATACGTGCCTGGTTGCGCTCCTTCAACTGTAGTCCGGCCAATCCCATGTGCAGGTAAGCATTCTGAGCCAGCGCATCCTGCGCACCGGTTGCCTCACCCAAACGCGACAACGCCTTGGAATAGACTCCCGTATTAAAATAACTCATACCCAACTTATACATGGCCAAACGAGCGGGCACCTCCTCCGCTTCGTGGTAGCGTTCCAGCGACTGGATGGCAGCCGCATAGTCTTTCTGTCCGTAAGCCGCCTCACCGGAGATACGGTTCATCTGAGCCGCATGCTTCTCTTCCGAATACAAAGCCAGATAAGCATCTGCCACTTTACGGGCCTGTGCGTAATTCCCCTTAATCAGGTAAATGTCGGCAATATAATAAGGTGCCAGTTTCTGGAACTTCCGGTCATCCTGCACCTCGCGGAATCCCTGCAAGGCGGTATCATATTTCTGCTGTACGTAATCAATATAAGCCAGGTTGTACACCGCATCGTTATGGAAGTCCTTACTCGTCTCTTTCAACACAGCGAACCAGAAAGCCGCATCCTGCAATTTACCGACTTTCAGGTACGACGTACCCATACGCAGGGCACTGGCATCCCGCTCTTCATCGGATAAAAGAGAAATGTCACAACCTTTCAGCGTAGCAATGGTTTCCATGTATTTCTCTTCCGAAAAATAGCTGGCTCCTATCAGCGCCTGTACCCGATTGCGGTAACGCGACTCCGGATGTGCTTCCAGATAATCCGACAGCACTTCACGGCAATCCGGCATTTTCAATTCATAGGCCGTACAAGCCAACATATAGTCCACTTCATCGGCCCAGGCCTTTTCCCCCGCCTGACGGGTATAGCGCACCAAAGTCTGTCGGGCTGCCGCATAATCCTGACGCAAGAACAGCTCCCGCCCCTCGTTAAACAAACGGTCTGCCCCGGTCAGCGGCTCCACCTGCTGCCCGGAAACCGTTAACGGCAAGGCACAACACAGCCCCGCCATCCATATATATTTCTTATATTTACCCATAATCCCTTTTATTTTTTGTTCCGACAGGTTTCCAAAAAGCGTGCGACTCCCTTACGTACAGAGTCGAGCCCGAAATCATCCGGATTCACTTTGTCCAGCGGCATCCACCATGCATCGGCCACATCGTCCATGGCTTTTATCAGATGGTCATCTTCCACCTGACACAAGAAGAACTGGTCGAGTGTATGTACCAGGAAACCGGAGTACAGATACGTGTTGGGCAAGGAAAACAGATATTTCGCTTCCGTCACCACCAGACCCGTTTCCTCTTTTACCTCGCGTGCCACCCCTTCTTCGCCAGTCTCGAACATATCGATAAATCCGCCCGACAAATCCAGCGTGCCCTTGGCAGGTTCCTTTCCCCGCCGGCAAACCAGCAGTTCTCCTTTCCCGTTCAGGATAAAAGCCACTGTAGCCGCACTTGAGTTAAAATAATACACAAACCCGCAGTCCGCACATTTCTTGGACTTCTCATTATGTATTTCAAAATGAGGAGAACCACATACGGGACAAAACTTAAACAATTCCAATGGATGCATAGTTCTTGAGTTTAATAAATAATAAGTCTTACAAAGATAGTGAAAGGTGAGAGAAGTACGAACGAAAAACATGTTTTTCGATTCTACCTTCCAACTGCATCCTATCTTCAAGGAATCAAAGATAGTCAAATAGAGCCGAACGACTTACACAATTTACCCACAATTTGTTCTTTCACCAAAAATAATCACGTTTTTTTCGGCAAAATAGCATATAGATAAAAAAGTTTTTCTACATTTGCTTACAATATGATAAAAACAAGAACCATTTAGTAGTATGGAGAAAATTGATAAACTTGACAAACAGATTCTGGAAATCATTTCACAGAATGCCAGAATCCCGTTCAAAGATGTAGCCGCAGAGTGTGGCGTATCGCGTGCTGCCATTCATCAACGTGTTCAGCGCCTGATTGACCTTGGCGTAATTATTGGTTCAGGCTACCATGTAAATCCCAAAAGTCTGGGATATAGCACCTGCACATACGTAGGAATCAAGTTGGAAAAAGGCTCTATGTACAAGAGCGTAGTGGCAGAACTGAAAAAAATTCCGGAAATCGTGGAATGTCATTTCACCACTGGTCCGTACACCATGCTGACCAAACTGTATTCTACCGATAACGAGCATCTGATGGATTTGCTGAACTCCAAGATTCAGGAAATTCCGGGTGTAACCGCTACGGAAACCTTGATTTCACTGGAACAGAGCATCAAGAAAGAAATTCCCATCCGTAAAGACGCTGACGAATAATGGAATGGATTGACAGCCTTCATTGGGAAGGAATCCTTATCGGAATCTGCACATTCCTGATTATCGGTCTGTTTCATCCGGTTGTAGTCAAAGCGGAATATTATTGGGGAACGCGCTGCTGGTGGATTTTTCTACTATTGGGCATCGCCGGCCTTATCGGTTCCGTGCTGGTAAGTCAGATTCTGCTGTCGACCCTGTTGGGAGTTTTCTCATTCTCTTCTTTCTGGACCATCAAGGAGGTCTTCGAACAACGCGAACGCGTGCTGAAAGGCTGGTTCCCGATGAATCCGAAACGGAAGAAGGAATATGAACAGTAATTATACTTCAAATAAAAATAGAATCAGAAAGAATATTAGATTTTCTTTCTGATTCTATTTTTATTATATAACTCCTAATCTCAAAACATACATATCTACGACCAACATATTATTGTATAATACTCATCTCCAACGCTTCCCCACTATCAGGAACAAGCACATTTAAAATTTGCATTTCCTTGTCATAACTCCATATTACAGCATCAGCAAATATATTTTCCTGGTCATGTAATTTTTCAGGCTTTACTTTTTTTTGTTTTTTCCCAGCAATCACAACTTTCTGAGGAGATTTTTCTACATAAAATCGGAAAATCATATTCCGCTTAGATGGTAACTGGTAGTTACTACCCTCACGTGGGGAAATAGCAATTTCAAACCCTTCAACTGTTGTTTTCACATTAATCGGAGTCTTCAAGAACTCGTCTTTTAAATATCCCAAGTCGGTCCCTTCATCTTCATACAAAAGGAAAGAAGCACTCTGACCTTCTACTGCTGGAAAGACTTCAAATATAACAGGATATTCGGGATGTTCACCAATATAATTCATCACTGGCATAGTAGGAATGATTGATCCTTGCTTTACAAACATTGGGATACATGACAATGGTGCATCCACTGTCAACCACTGTTCTCCCGAGTAAAGCGTCCTTTTATCATTATAGTTCAACCAGTTGCCCTCTGGTAAATACAAGTTCTTGGTTTTCGCATTTTTCTTTACGACTGGAGCTATAAGCAATTCTTTACCAAACATAAACTGTGCATCTGTATCAAGTGTTTCCATATCATAAGGATATTCAAGAAACATTGGACGCATAATTGGCAATCCTGCATCATGAGCTTCGCGAGCATACGTATAGATATAAGGAATCAATGAATATTTCAATTCTATAGCTTTTTTCACATTCTGTTCTGCTTCTTCCCCAAAAAGCCATGGTTCAACTGCATTGTTACCTTCATGATGAATACGACTTAACGGATTAAAAGCCCCCATCTGTACCCAACGTGTATAAAGTTCAGCCATTGCTGAATAATCTTTAATATCTCCACAATATCCTGATATATCAGTTGTAGTAAAAGGTATCAAGCCTAATCCTGCAGAAAGTAATACAGGAATCTGATTAGCCATCTGCGCCCATCCCTGCGTTACATCGTCACAGTTTCCACTATCACCAGTCCAACCAAAAGTATAACGCTGCAATCCTGCATAAGCAGCACGAGTCATTTGAAATACACGACGATTGGGATTACGTTTTTCAAACTGCTCTTTCACAACTTTGTCCCAAGTTAACCCATAGACATTGTGAATCTCATTATGCATTCCCAAATGATGTTTCATTACCAAACGATCCACATCCTCTTCATTACTCCAAGCAGGCTCACCCATATCCGTCCAAAATCCACTGATACCGTCATTTATAGGCTTTTGCTGATATGCTCCCCACCAATCTGCTACCTCAGGCTTTGTAAAATCTACCACACCACAGTTTCCACCCCATGGCCAAGGCATATCATAAGTTTTGCCTGTTGTTGAATCAGTTACAAAATAACCAAGACTATCAGCCTCCTGCCACTGTTTTTTATTAGATTGAGAAATAACAGGATCTTGTGATACTACAACCTTAAAACCTTGTGATTTCAAATCTGCCAGCATCTGTTTAGGATTCTTATAATTACCTTTACGCCATTCAAAATCTTGCAAGTTCTGAGTCCAACCAATATCTTGATAAATAATATCGCAAGGAATACCACGCTTTCTATATCCAGTTGCAATCTCCCGTGTTAAATCCTCACGAGTGAGCATTCCACGACATTGAGCAAATCCCAAAGCCCATTTGGGTGGCATAATTGGCTTTCCTGTCAGTCCTATATAATGCCCCATAATTTCCTTATAGTCCTTGCCAAACATGAAATAATATATCATTTCACCACCTGGAGCTTCAAAACTATAATAATCTCGACTCTCTGTTCCAAACTTAAACTCTGTTTTATAAGTATTATCTAAAAATATACCATAACGATAATTACTCATAAAAAACGGAATACTCTTATATAAAGGATCATCAGCTACACCATAGCAAGGCCGATCACTATTCCACATTTTATATGTTTCCCCTCGTCGATCTAATTTACCGGTTTTTTCTCCCAATCCAAAAAAATGCTCATCACGCCTCAGCATTTTATATTCTACCTTCTTTTCACCTTCACAAGTCCGGCCATCACCATAATCACTAAAAATAAGCTTTTGATATTTATCAAAAACCTGGAGTTTCAAGGGGGATTTATTAACGCGTATTCTCAATACAGGTGTAAAAATCTCATAACAAGACGCTTCCTCATTCACATTGACTACTCCCACATCTTCCAGTTCTTCATTAATAACAGCAAACGAAGAATTTAACCGTTGTAATTTCCCGTCTGGAGAGTACCATATCCGAACTACGGATTGCCCACACAATTTCAATTGAAAAGCTGCACCATTATCCAAATGAAATGTTACTTCACGCCCTTGTTGCGAAAATGACTTACAAACAGGCACTGCAGCTTGCACTACGACTGACACAGCTAGCAACAACCATCCAACAATATATCTAAACATAGGCTTTTGATTTATAATTATAATTCTCTAACTTTACAATCTATCCAAGACTCAATTAATTTATATCACATAGAGTAAAGTTCTTCATCTTAAAAAAGAATAAGCACCTCTGTAAATCTAACCTCACAGAGGTGCTAACATCAAAGTTCTAATTAATTATTATAATAAAATATTATTTTATAGGCGATACAGATAGCTTTTTCAACCCCTTCATTTCGTCTGAAGTTGTAACTTCAAATAGACTTATAGCATATCCACCTGCTTCTACTGTATTTATTTTTAGTTTGTTCTTAGAGTTAACAAGCCCTTTTACAATCTGATATGATTGAGGATTTGACTTATAATCAGTATCTTTTGTATCAGCATATATGGTAGCTATATAATTCTTCCCTTTTTCCAAGAAATCAAGCGAAATAACTGATTGATGATTAGCATCACCTGTAGCACTACCAATAAACCAATTATTCGTTCCTTTTTCTTTTCGAGCCACAGTTACATATTTCCCTGGTTCTGCTTCAAGATAAATACTATTATCCCAATCAACCGGTACATCTTTTATAAATTGAAAAGCATCCATAAAACGCTCATAATTTTCTGGAAGATCTGCAGCCATCTGAAGAGGGCTATACATCGTTACATACAATGCTAATTGATTTGCCAATGTAGCATTTACGTGTGAGCTATTATTTGGATTTAATTTGGAAATATTCATTTCAAAAATACCTGGTGTATAATCCATCGGCCCTCCTTGAAGTCTCGTAAAAGGCAAAACTGTCGTATGAAATGTTTTACTGCCACCAAAAGCCTGATACTCCGTTCCACGTGCAGATTCATTTCCAATCAGATTAGGATATGTACGACAAAGTCCTGTAGGACGAACTGCTTCGTGAGCATTCACCATTATTTTATGTTTAGCAGCCTCTACAACACAATACAAATAATGATTATTCATCCACTGCCCATAATGGTGTTCACCATAAGGCAAGATATTTCCCACATACCCACTTTTTACGGCTGTATAGCCATATTTATTCATTAACTGATAAGCCTGTTCAAGATGTCTCTCATAATTACGAGATGAACCAGATGTTTCATGATGCATCATCAATCTTATTCCTTTATCATGTGCGTATCTATTCAACTGTTCAATATCAAAATCAGGATAAGGAGTCACAAAATCAAAAACATAATCTTTTTGATTTCCAAACCAATCTTCCCAACCAACATTCCATCCTTCTACCAACAACTGATCGAATCCATGTTTCGCAGCGAAATCAATATACTTCTTCACATTTCTTGTATTAGCAGGATGATTACCATTAGATTTTACTTTCCGATAATCCGTTTCTCCAAGCTTCACGGACGGAATATCATTAGTATAGCTCCATGGCTTCCCTCCAGCAATCATCTCCCACCATACCCCCATATATTTTACAGGCTTAATCCAAGAAGTATCCTCAATTTTACATGGCTCATTCAAATTCAAAATCAAATGAGATGATAAAATATCACATGCATCATCAGAGACCATAACTGTACGCCATGGAGAATGACATGGAGTCTGTAAACGTCCTTTGAATCCGTCTGCATCAGGAGTAAGCCATGACTCAAATACTAAATTTTTATCATCCAGATTTAAATGCATACATGAATAATCAACCAAAGCTGCTTCATGCAAATTAATATACAACCCCTCATCTGTTTTCATCTGCAATGATGTTTGCACTCCTGTTGGGGAAAATACAGTTTGAGAAGCATTAGAAGTTACCGCATTAGACAATAATGAACGTATTTCTGACAATTTAGATTCTGTATAATCATATTCTTGTGTATCATAATCCCCAGGAATCCACCAAGCCGTATGATCACCAGTCATAGCAAACTGACTATGCTCCTCTTTTATTACAAAATAAACTAAATTTTTTTGCTGGGGAAATTCATAACGAAATCCAACCCCATCATCATATACCCGAAAACGAATATTCATATAACGATCTGTTGATGGCTGCTTCAACTCTGCAAGAAGTTCATTATAATGATTACGTATTTCTTTGACCTCACCCCATACAGGCTGCCAAGTTTCATCAAAAGTAGATGTAGTAGCATTAAGTTGTTCAAAGCCATCCATCAAATTCTTTCCATCACGTAATTCCAGACCTAATCTACTTTCTTTAATTACAGGTTTACCTTTGTAATCTACTTTATAAGTAGGTATCCCATTCTTTAACTGGAAATCAATTGAAACGATTCCATTAGGTGATGTTACCACATCAGCATCAACATTTAATGCTGAAAATAATAATGCAGATATAATTAATTTTAGCTTCATACTGTTTTTTATTTTTATTTATATTCAACAACCAACATGTTCCAATATTTTAATGAAGGCAAAGTAAACTCTAAACGGTTCCCATTTACCTTAAATGCAATTGGGATTACGGCTCCTCCGGCATAATCAGGTGATGCCATCCAAAGACCTTTCACAGAACGTGAAGGACAAATACTAAAGGAAGGGCTTTCAATTGTATTTGGTTCCGGCATAGTTCCATAATCATCACGCCATTCATCACTATCAGCTTGTGATAAGTTCAACAAATGAATAACATCCTGATTTTCCAGACTACGCCCTATCGTACATAACTTTCCTTTAACCGGTGGCCAGGATTGCACCTCAAATTTACCGTCAACAGATACAATATCGACATTAGTTGTCAATGAACCACCATCACGCAGCACATTCTGATAAGCAGTCATAAAATCATAATAATGAATTATATCCTTTTTTAAAGCCTCCGTCATTTTCAAATTGTCATTAGGGAAATACTCCTTGCACAACATGTGAGGACCAAGTTCCAAATGCGAACCTCCCAACGCAAACATCACCGCATCGGTCAACAAGATCCCAGGAGTATTAAATTCACCTACATTTTCAGCCAACCAATAGTTCATATAGGCTGCAAATACGGTATTCAACTGATTGCCAGAGTATTCGTTATTCTCATCTATAATTGTTTTCAGATGACTAAATTTCGCCTCAGTACGGTCATTATCTTTACCCCATACCTCATTATACAAAAAAATCGACCTTTCCTGTTTGGGCTATCTGTTCTGCGCCATAGCGGCTGACAGCATTCATAATCAACCTCTTATCTGGATGTGCCTGCTTCATTGCCTTTATAAATGACGCATAACCTTGTGGCAAATCAACTTCCTTACCATATACATTAAATACGGTTCCTCTGTTTCCCAACTGGTCTATCTGATAACCATCAAAAGCAAAATGATTATATACGTCTGTATTACGTTGTATCAAATAGTCCTGCCATGCCTTATTCCCCGGATCTGTCAAATAAATATTACTTTTCCAACTATCAGGCAATTCATGGCAATCACGGGTTTTTGCCTTATAATCTTTGAAAAGTCCCCAGCTATCTTTCACACCATCCAAATTCGCATCATCTAAAGCACCAAAACAAAGATTATAAAAAATGGACTTCATCCCCAAAGCATGCTGCACCTCAATATACTTTTCCACAATTTCTGTATATACATCACGATTGGCAACATCCTTATACACAGGCATAATCTGTCCATCACGAGTACTTCCTAAAGGCCAATGATGCTTATTATGCCAGTCTTGAAATTGTACACCATTAATGTGGCAACGGCTCAAATAAGACATCTCATCCTTTATATCTTCATCCGATTTCTGACCAAACTCTGCCACAAATCCATACCGAGGAAATCGTTTCCAATCGCTAGAAGCATCAACCGCAATCGTGCCGTAAATAACTTCCTTATCATCCGACGATGCATAAATATCAACCATATAGCCTGTAAAATCTACAGTTGGAAGAGTCCACGTCCATGACGAACCAGCCAAAGGTTGTTCTTCAATTACTTCATCCAAATGACGATAACGAATTCTTGCGTTCGACGGAATATCACCTAAAATTGCAAAACTTACTGTTTCTCCTGGTGCATAACAAGCTTTATCCGTAAATAAAGAAATACTAGTTCCTTCCTCTATTTTAATAGAAACTTCCCCTCCTTCATATTCCAAATTTGCCATTCCTGTTCCGTCATCGTTCTTACATGCAGTAAAAAGGAGAAAAATTCCTGCCAAGTAAATTATTCTTTTCATGATAAACAATTCTAATTTAATCAATTCTTCTGAACTAAGAGTTTTTCTGTAGCTTGATTCAGGGTAATCGTATAGTTTCCCGGATCAGTCACAACCCATTTATTATCTAAGCTTCCATAACCATAATCTGGATTCGTTTTATCAATCCAGTACATATCATATTCACCTGCTTCAAATGTAAGACCATTTTCTACAGCCATAAACCAAGCTCCCATCCAATCAGACAGGTTATCACAGGTAAACTTAATTTCACCTGCTGTCAGATTTCCAGTCCACTGATAAGTATATTCGTCAATCTTTGTCATTGGAGCAGAAGAAGGCAAAGTCCAACCTGCAGGAGTAGCATCACCTATCAAAGAAATTTCCGTACAAGGTTCAAAAGGAGTCATCACCATTTTTTCCTGGCCTGTTGTTATGTCCAAACGAATCTTATAAGCCTTTCCGCATTCTTCTTCTTTCAAAACCCATTTCTGATCTGTACCACCCAATTTTACATTAGTATCCGTATACGGAGCTTTATCTTGAGTTGCCATATACATATTATCCCAACTTCCATCCATGGTTCCAAACTTAAACTCACCATCAGGAGTCCATGTAAATACATCACCATATAAAAATACGAACGGATTCACAGGATCTTGCTTCATCGGTTTAAAAGTCCAATTAGTAAAGCTACCGACAAAATACAAAGTATTAAAAGCTGGAGCCGCTGGAGTACTCTTGACTATATTCAGAGTATTATTCAACAAATCAATCGTAAGCTTATAGGTTCCGGTTTCTGTTACCTGAAATTTCAAGTCATCTACCGTATCATCAACTTTTTGAATAATATTTATGGTCATACCATCACTTAATATTTGTTCTCCATCAGGAGCACAAACATAAGCAATAGAAGAAAAGTCCATTTGAGTAAAGAACTTAAAATCCTTACCCTCGGTCAATGTTGCAGTAATATTAAAAATACCAGGTTGCTGGTTATCAACCAGACTGCACACTCCCATTTGTTCTACATACCATCCACCTTCCGTCGCATCACCACAAATATATAATGTCTCAGAAACCGGTTCATAAGTAGTCACTTTAAAAGAAACAGAAGAATTCTGCTCATAGTCTTCATAACCAACAACCTCTGCAATCACAGTTGCTTCAACTTCCACTGTTTCACCGTATGTCAAACTAATTCCAGCAGCATGCAAATAATCATTTAATTCTCTAACTGTAAAGGCATAAGAAAGTTCCTGATCATTAAATCGCTTATTTAACAATGGTTCTGTTGGTTCAGTACTTCCTTTCTCCCGCAGCTCCAACTTATAATTCAGCCGCGCTCCTGTCCCATAATTTGTACCACTAGTCCACTTTAATGTTAGAGCTGTCAAAGCTGCATCATTTTCATTAAGATTAATCACCTCCTTATCAGCAGTCAATGTCAGCACATCATAGCCTTTATTTGTTTCAGTCAAATCCTCTGAACAAGAACTTAACGTAAAAACACAACAAAGCAATACGGATAAATAAAAAAATATATTTTGAACTCTCATAATCTATAAGTTTAAGTTATTAATAACCGGGGTTCTGTACCATCAATGCATTCGCATCCATTTCTACTTGTGGAATAGGTAGTAACATACGGTCTTTAGTTGCATTTACCTTGCCAATAGAATTAAAGAACTTCAAGGCATAATCTCCCCCATCAATACGGATTAAATCAAACCAGCGATGACCTTCGAATGCAAGTTCCATCCGGCGCTCATGAATGATTTTCTCCTTCATTTCCTCCTTATTAGTTGACAGAAAGTCTCCTAATCCGGCGCGACGTCGTACTATATTCAATGGAGTTTGCGCCTGAACCGTTTCACCCAATTCATTCAAAGCCTCCGCCTTCATCAATAATACATCCGCATAACGGTAAGCTATAAAGTTCTGAGGACTTGTCTCTGCATCCTGATATAAATTTAAAGAAATAGGAATAATAAATTTACGCACATTACGCCCAGTCATAAAAGCATAACTTGCCTTATAGGACTTTCCATCAAAATCCGGACATCCTTCATAAAATACGGTAATATCTTTACGTTTATCACCTTCTTCATACGATTCAAAGAATTCATCAGTAGGTTGATTCCACCCATAAGAGCCATAAGTAAATCCAGAGTTACGAGGCCCCATAAATGTTGAACACCAGGATGACTGTCCATCATTTGCCCAAAAACCGCCCGTTCCTGCATTCTCTCCAGAATATTGTATTTCAAAAATAGATTCTGCACTATTCTTATTTTTAATTAAATTCTCATTCCATAAAGAAGCATAATCACAAGCTGCCAAATCATATCCCATCGTAGCGATCTCATCACATAAATCAACAACTGCTTGATAAAATCCTTCTTCGGGTGCTAAAGATGCATAGGTATTACCATATGAAGCAAGAGTCAAATAAACTTTTGCTAACTGAGTGCAAGCGGCATCCTTAGTAACACGTCCTAAGTCAGCTGGAGCTAACTCATTTTTTTGAGGTAAGCGCTCTATAGCCTCCTTACAATCTTTTATAATCAGGTCATAGACTTCTGTTACTGTATTACGGGCAATGTCTTTAGGGTCACTAACTTTAGCCGGTTCTGTACGAATAGGAACTCCTCCAAAACAACGAACCAAGATAAAATAATAATGCGCACGTAAAAAATAAGCCTCACCCAAAGAACGGGTCAATATTTCCGGAGAAATATTATCCGCATTAGCTGATAAAGACTGAATGGCTGTATTGCAATTACCGATACCAGTATATCCTCCTCTCCATAATCCAACTGCAAGATTATTACTTGGAGTTGCATAGAAATTAGCAATTTCTTTTGTTTCAACTCCATCAGTACCTGTAGAAGGATCTCCCCCCGCTTCGCTATCACCGGCACAAATATCCATACTCCAGATACGCTGATTATAAAGATTCATAGACTGTAAAGACTGATAACATCCGTTAGTCATAGCTACAGCCAAATCATCGCTCATAGGAATAGTAGTACTAGGAGAATCCTTAGGATACTTTTCCAAAAAATCACTGCAAGAAGAACAAGTCAGCAAAGCAGATGCCAATATTATATAAGTAATATGTTTCATAATAATTGTTTTTTCAGATTAGAAATTAAAGTTGACTCCTAAACTAAGAGTTCGTGAAATAGGATAACGATTATTATCTATCCCATTAATATCTACTTCTGGGTCAAAACCAGAATATCCAGTAATAGTAGCCACATTATCGCAAGAAACAAACAGACGTGCATTCTCCAAGGTTAACTTCTTTATCCATTTTTGGGGAAATTATATCCTAACGTAATATTCTTTATACGCAAATAAGAGCCGTCCTCAACCCAACGGTCAGAAACACGATTATTCTTAGCTGGGTCATTCAGTACCGCACGAGGCATGACATAACTTGTTCCTTCCCCTGTCCATCGGTTCAGAACTGCCGTAGTCTGATTCGCAGCTCCAGCCATACCCTCATTCATTATATTATTTGCATTAAAAATATCATTTCCACTCACTCCCTGCAAATAAATAGACAAATCAAATCCTTTATAACTCAGATTATTATTCATTGAGAATATCCACTTAGGAGATGGATTACCGATAACAGTACGGTCATCTTCATTAATCTTTCCATCATTATTCAGATCTTTAAAACGAATATCTCCCGGACAAGTTTCTGTACTTTGGAATGCATGTGAATTAACTTCCTCCCAATTTTGGAAAATACCATCAGTCACATATCCATAAAAAGTATTTATCGGAAATCCATTAGCCAAACGAATTACATTTTCACCGGCAATCTCATTACGGAACATCGGTATGTTGCTATTTAAATCTACAATCTCATTGGTATTATAAGTCAAATTCAAACTAGTATCCCAGTTAAAATCCCCTCCGACAAAGTTATAAGTATGTAAAGCCAACTCAACACCTTTATTACGGACCTTTCCAGCATTAGTCTGACAACTTGAGACTGTTTCATCAAATCCGGCAGTAATAGGAACTGAAGCTGAAACTAACATATCCTTTGTATTCTTTACATAAGCATCCAAAGATAGGTTTACACGCGAATTAAACAAACTTAAGTCAACTCCGATATTGGCCTGATGAATAGCCTCCCAACGGATATCAGGATTATACAAACTTGTTGTAGTCAACGCATCGACAACCTCCCCTCCAAAAGCATATTTACGGATATCAAACAATGCTGCAAAATCATAATTACCAATTGAAGCCTGGTTACCAGTTACTCCATATCCTGCACGTAATTTTAAATCGGACACGACCTCACTTTGTGGAAACCAAGATTCTTTGGATATACGCCATGCTAATGACACAGAAGGGAATGTACCCCAACGATTATTTTCTCCAAAACGTGAAGAACCATCACGTCGTACAGTTGCCGTAACTAAGTATTTATCATCAAATGAATAGTTGACACGAGCCATATACGAAAGTAAAGCCCATTCGCTCATGGAACCCGTCAAGCTTGTTATTTCCTTCGCATTGGTCAACTGACTAAATTCATTAAATAAAAAGCCGGATACATTACCATTCATGTAATTATATTTATTCCACTGTGCAGAACTACCTACCATAGCATCTAAATGGTGCTTTCCAAAATCTTTATTAAAAGTAAAATAGTTATCCCACAAGTAAGTAAAAGATTTATCACTACTTTGGTACTTACTTGTTTCACCAGCTTCTCCAGAAGCAGTCCAGTCATACTTTGGATAAAGGTCCTCATTAAACCAAAATTTAGCATCATAGCCAAATGTTGACTTAAACTGCAACCAGTCACAAAACTTTATTTCTGCTGAAATATTAGCCAAGAAATTATATCCATCCGTCCGCTTGCTATCATTGTATATAGGCCCAATAGGATTACGCATCGTTCCGTACCAGTTAGCCTGTGAACGATTGTCGTAGTCCGGATAACCAGGATAGCTCCAGTCACCCTCATCTGTTTTAACCGGCTGTGTAGGAAGTGCCTTCATTGCACCGGCCACATCATAGCTTCCTGAAGTTTTAGTATCAGTAGAAAATGTCAGGTTATTTGAGAACTTCAACCAATTCAAAACCTGAGAGTCCGTGTTGGCTTGAAACGTAAAACGGCGATATTTAACGCTCTCTACCACACCTTTTTGTTCTAACAATCCACCAGAAACATAATAATGAGACTTTTCATTCCCTCCAGAGTAACTAACTGTATAATTTTGTGATAGTCCTGTACGGAACATTTCATCAAGCCAATCAGTACTTGAAGTCAATGAAGAAGGATCCGCCCACAAAGGATTTGTTGTTTGCCCAGCTGCAGAAAGCATATCATTGCTATAAGCTGCATACTGACTCGCATTCAACATATCTGGTTGATTCGTAACATTCTGTACAGCCCAATTAGCACTGAAAGAAAGCTTACCTTTCCCACTTTCTCCCTTTCTCGTAGTAACCATTACTACACCATTAGCACCGCGAGAACCATAAATAGCTGTAGCAGAAGCATCTTTTAGAACATCAACACGCTCGACATCTGCCATATTGATAGAATTAAGTCCTAAATCTGTAGGTACTCCATCAATTACTATCAACGGATTACTATCATTGATAGAACCAATACCACGTACTCGAATAGTAACATTATCTCCGGGCTTACCACTATCTATAATCTGCAATCCTGCAACTTTACCTTGCAGTGCCTGACCTACGTTAGATATTGGAGAGTTCTTCATATCCTTCGCTCCGACAGAACCTACTGCTCCTGTCAGGTCACTCTTTTTCATCGTACCATATCCCACAACAACTACCTCATCCAATAGTTCCGTGTCATCCTTCAAAGTAATAACAAGCGGCTGGTTACCTGTCACTGTTACATTCTGACTTGCGTATCCTATATAAGAAATCACCAAAACCGATCCTTTAGGAATACTTAAAGAGAATTTTCCATCAATATCCGTTATAGAACCATTCGACGTTCCTTCCTGGATAACATTTGCCCCAATAACAGGTTCTCCTGTAACATCCTTTACAGTACCTGTTACCGTAAGATTCTGACCAAATACACTCGCTGTAATAAATAGCCCTCCTAAAAGAGAAAGCGCTCGCTTCTTTTGTAGAAACCTTGAAGTGTTGTTTTGCATAAATTAGACTTTTAATTAATAAATTAGATGTAATATTACTACATCCTTTTCTAACAATGCAAAAGTATTATGCTAATATAAAAGCTTCAAGGCAACCAAGTATAAAAGTAGTAACTTAAGACATTCAAATAATCATAACATTCTAATTATTATAATATTAGAGAATGATTCCAATGTCAAAAAAGTAGTAATCCAATAAATGAAAAGCAAGACGCTACTGCTCTAAACTACCAATTTGCATGACATATTTTTCAAATTCATCCCGATTGCAAGCCGCCTTATTCCGTGCCTTAGTTCGATAATTATAAATGGTAGTAACCGAATAGCGAAGGAACTGAGCTATTTTTACACTATCTGTAATACCTAACCGAATCAATGCAAAAATACGCAACTCTGTATTAAGCCGTTCATTAGGCTTTAAATGAACTTTTTCACTTTCAATTAATAGTTTATTAAAATCATCAACAAAAGTCGGAAACAGCAACAAAAAGGTATCATCAAAACTCGCATAAAAATCTTTTAATTCTTTATCAACCAGTCGAGAAGACTTCAACTGATGATACAATTCCTCAACCTTTCCAACCGCAGCTAATTTAGCTAAACTTTTACGGTATTCATCCAACTTCTCAATATACGTTGAGCATTGATCAAGATAACGTCCTATGTAAATCTCTTTTAAATAAGTATTCTCACTCAATGCGTGATTCAACTCCTTCAACTTAGCATTTGACAGGCACAAGTCATTGTTTAAGTCCTGTAATTTCCGGTTCGCATCTATTACTTGACGTCGTGCTACCGCCAGACGTTTCATCTGGTAATACATATAATAAACTCCTCCCAATAAAATAAATGACAAGATACAAATACAAATAAACATTATTTGTAACTTATGCTGCCGCCTTGCTTTTTCTAAATGATAAGCCTCATTTATCACCGGAAATATTTTCAAGGTTTCTATAATCCGTAAACGGGCATTACACATAGCTGCATCTTCCATACAAAGTTTCAAATAAGAATAAGCACGATCGAGGTCTCCCTCTTGATAAAGTAACACAGCCAGTTCTCTCAAGGAAGCATATTCTCTAACTCCCGATTTCATATCAGCTATAGCAGAAAGCAACAAACAGCGTTTCTGGTTCTCTTTATCTCCAATTAAAGAATAAGAGTTTGATAATGTATAATAAAGTATAGCCTCATCATGAACTTCCATTTTATGTCTATTAGTATAATCTTCAAGCATTGCAATAGCTTCCTTACATTGACCATGAACATTATAACGATCAGCCTTAACAATTTGATAAGTAACAGACTCCTGATTATTTACCAGCAAAATAGAATCTCTATAAGAATCCGTTAATCTATTATATTGGCCTTTTTGGGCAACAGAAACCGTATAATCAGCCATATTCCCATAAACAGTACGATAAACATGATAATAATAAGGTCGCAAATAATCAGGCAACCGTTTCCGATTAACCTTTTTCATCAAATCCAGAGATTCTTTAAACATACCAGCAACTCCAGAAATCTCCGCCATATTCATTAAGGCATTTATCTGGTAATCCTCATTCTGGATACGTTGAGCAACTTCATAAATAGCACGAGCCACATGCAATGAAGAGTCAGCATTAAAAGAAGAATATCCAGAATATAACTCTCCTAATATATGATAACGTTGTTCATTAGTTTCTGAATTATCTAACATTTTATTCAAACGCTCCAAGTATTCCAAACGCTTCTTTATATACAAAGGACGTTCCTTAATTGCTTTATCAAGCTCTGATAACAACATAGGCATCTCATCTGCCATAGAAACAATAGCAAAAAAAAGCAGAAACAACGAAATCAAGAATTTCTTCATTCTAGATACAATAACTATAAGTTAAACCAAATTCAAATCTATCGTATGAACACAAAATTAATCAATTAAATGAAACAATAAATATTTCTTTCTCAAATTATAACTGATTTGAATATACCATAAAAAATTTATTTCAATGCTCCAGCCGCCTTCTGTCCATAATAAGATAAATTACTGAAATATAGGTTATCGATTACATACTGGTAAGTCAGATTCTGCTGTCGACCCTGTTGGGAGTTTTCTCATTCTCTTCTTTCTGGACCATCAAGGAGGTCTTCGAACAGCGCGAACGCGTGCTGAAAGGCTGGTTCCCGATGAATCCGAAACGGAAGAAGGAATATGAACAGTAATTAAGTAGAAAAGGTACCACATTATATACGGCTTTAAAGGAGTTATAAATACCCTTTAAAGCCGTTTTTTTGTGCCATTTCCGCAGCTTCCGGGAAGTCTCTATATCCCACTCCAGACCCATTTTTCAAACAAAGATCCATACTATCCACATAAATCACTCTTTCTCAGCGTCTTTTCTTCGAAACGCAGGAAAGAATTCTCTGTTTCACACTGTGGGATACAAAAACCACAGTGTGGAATACATATTTCACAATGTGAAATACAAATCCCGCACTGTGAAACAGAGAATATGCAAGGGGATTTCAAAAAAATACTTGCCCAAGTTCCAATTAATTCAGCCGACAAATCAAATAAATCCTGAATCACTGTCACATTATACAAATAGTAATTAAATCAATCCGATGAAAATTCCGTCACTACAGGAAGCATCGTGTGCCCCTCGTACTTGTTGCCCTCATGAATGCAATACGCAAGCGGATAGCCGCCAATGCTGACCAACAGTCCCAATATAATCTGAGGGTTCTGGTGACGCCCTTCCTTGGAGAAACCGGTTTTGCGAAGCTCATCCTCATAATCCGACTCAAAATAGAGTGTAGTGACATCATAAAAATGATTCTTCAGATACTCCACTGTGGCAGCCTTGCTTGCAGGATAAGACAATCGGGCTTTTACAAGTTGACGGAATACCTCATCATCTATCCTGTTGAATTCCACGTTGTCAAAGACACGGTCAAGTATCAGGTCCGCTCCATTGATGGGAATGTTGATTATGCACGAAAGTATCTGTTCGGCACTCATAAGTTCTGCATCACACTTCTTACGTTCCTTACCGAAAAAATCCAGACGTAGATGGCGGCGTTCCTGTTCCGCATCTATCCATTTACGACCTTTCATTTCATTATGAGAGAATCTATCTCTTCTTGAGTGCGAGCTATACCTATATAACCATTCGTGACAACATCAAAAATCTGGTTATTGTGTTAGGAAATAAAACTTTTTTTGTGTGTTTTTTATATGTAAAATTAATTATATTTGTTGCGTTTTTATAAATGGATATGCATAATTCTTCACAAGTCAAAGAAGCTTTTTGAGGAGTAAGTATTAACCTAATTAGTGAAAAGGCATGACACTCTTGTATAAAAATGAACATATTTCGTGTACTAATTATGCGGAAGAATTCAATAAAGTTTTTACGTTGATGGAGATTCCCGAAGGGCATACTGTGGAACGTCGGTTTCTTAATACAACTTTTTTGGTTATTTTGTTACAAGGAGATATTGAGATAAGATATGAAATAGATAAATATTTTACTCCTCAATTGGGGTATATGTTTTTACTTCCAAAAAATAAACAAATAACGACCTTTGCTCGGAAAGCTACGACCTTATTATTATGTTCGTTTACAAACGATTTGAAGTTGTGCTCGCGTTTTTCCATTCAACAGTTGTCGCATTTTATATCTGAAAGCACTTGTCAAAATCCATATTGCTTGAAACTAGATATACGCTTGCAAAGTTTCTTTTCTTTACTAGTAGATTGTTTAAAAGAGGGATTGGGGTGCATACACTATCATCAGATAAAGCGTGGTGAACTTTTCTTGTATTTGCGTGCCGGATATACAAAAGAAGAACTGGCTTTGTTTTTCTATCCCGTTTTGGGCCAAAATTTAGAATTTAAGGATTTTGTATTAATGAATAGCCGCAAGATATTTGATGTCAAGCATTTTGCTTTACAGGCAAATATGAGTCAGAGTACGTTTAATCGGCACTTTAAGGAAACTTTCAATGAAACAGCTAAAAACTGGCTCTTATTACGTAAACAGGAGTTTGTGAAGCGCGATATTGCTTTGAGCAATTTGTCATTTAGTGAGATTGCCGAAAAATATAAGTTCTCTTCAACCTCGTATCTGGATACATTCTGTAAAAAATATTTTGGAAAGACTCCTAAAGAAATACGAAAAGAAGCAATTGGAAAAACTGTATAGGTTGACTAGAATTATAGGGTGATTGTAAATCGTAATTATTTGACGTGAATTTGTAATTTTTGTATTTCCGTTGCTGTTTACCTTTGCAAAAAAATAAAATGATAGTGTAGATGATACGGAAATATAGAAAATTACTCTTTCTATGTGCCTTTCTGTGTTTCGGAGGAAACGGAAATGCTCAAAACGTAGCTTTGAAGACAAATGCTCTTTATTGGGGAGCTACTACCCCCAATGCCAGCGTTGAAATTGGTTTGAGCCGAAAGTTTACTACCGACTGGCAGCTGGCATACAATCCTTGGACGTTTAGGGATGACAGAAAGATGCGTTTCTGGCTTGTGCAACCAGAATTGAGATACTGGTTCTGCGAGAGTTTTGAAGGTCATTTTGTAGGAGCTCACTTGCATGGAGCACAATATTATGGAGGTTTCAGTGATAAGCGATACGACGGTTACTTGGCCGGAGGGGGAGTAACCTATGGCTACAACTGGATATTGTCGTCGCACTGGAATCTGGAAGCGCTGATTGGTGCCGGATACGCTCGCCTGTGGTATAAGGAGAGTCCCCGCATTCCTTGCAGTAAGTGCCATGAAGACAAGACCAAAGATTATTGGGGGCTTACAAAATTGGCTGTATCGGTTTCTTATATCTTTTAAACGTTTGCAATATGAAATTCAGATATACATATTTAATCTGGGCTGGATGCTTGTGGCTTGGAGTAGCCGGCTGTGCATCATCAGGTATGAGTAAAAAAGTTGTGGTAACACCGGTGCGTACGCTTACTCCCGACAGCATGTCTACTGTGGGTGTGGATGTGAATATTCACATTCCGGAAAAGGCCTTTACAGGTCGCACCCGCCTCATTGTTGTTCCGCAGTTGCTGCAGAAAGACTCTATGCTGGCAGAATACACTCCTATGGTGTTCGATGCTCCTATCTATAGTAAGAAAATGAACCGCCGTGTACTTCTCGACGGCTATGTTGATACACTGGCAAATGTCGCACGCAAGGTAAACAACCGCAAGGAGTACGATGTAACCTATTCCGAACGGGTAGCCGTGCCTGCCGATATTGACGGCGGACGCATTGTGGCCGTACTTTCTACCGACGGATGTGGTGAGTGTGGTATTGCCGATACCGTAGATATTGCTTACATCAACAATATCCCTACGCTGATAGAACCTAAGAAATCGCTTCAACTGAACTGGATTGAGCCAGAGTTTGTTATCCGTCCCAAGGTTATGGAAGGCAGAGGAGAAGCTTTGTTGCAGTTCGTGATAAACCGTTACGACATCAACCTCTCGCTGGGTGATAACCGCAACGAGATGAACCGTATGCTTGCTACGCTGCAGAAAATCGTGACAGACTCGCTTGCCACACTGAACAGGGTAAGCATTTACGGTATGGCATCGGCTGACGGTTCGTATGCTTTCAATACTACCTTGTCGCGTAACCGTGCCAATTCTGCCAAAAACTGGCTGGTAGACCAGCTTCATATCAGTGCGTCGCAGGCTTCACGTTTCAGTGTCGGTTCCCGTCCCGAAGGCTGGATGCCGGTGCTGCAGGCAATGATTGCCGACGGACACCCCGACTCGCTGAAGGTAAGAGAAATATTAGATAAGTATAATGCCGAGAACGACGATGTGGCAGAACACTATATCCGCCGTCTGTCTTGCTGGAACGACATCAAAAACAATTACTTGCAGAAAGACCGCAAGGTAGAATACGTATATACATATACACTGAAGAGCTTCACTACCGATGCCGAACTGCTCGACATGTACGGCAAGCGTCCCGATGCCTTCAATGAAGAAGAGCTGTTGCGCGTATCAACCCTGAAGAAGACTCCCGAAGAAAAGAAAGAGGTATACCGTACCATTCTGCACTACTTCCCGCAGTCGCAGGTGGCAGCCAATAATCTGGCGGTACTTCTGCTGCGTGAAGACAAGGCAGATGAGGCAGAAGCTGTGCTCAACGGACTGAAAGAATATTCACCCGAGGTGCTGAATACCAAGGCAGCTGTATATGTATATAAGGGAAACAACGAAAAGGCAATCGAGCTGCTGCAAACCAATACCGAACTGCCTCAGGCGCGCTACAACCTGGCATTGATCAAGGCACAGGAAAGAAAGCTGCAAGAGGCGTACACACTGATGCGGGGGTACGAAGACGTTAATGCGGCGGTTGTATCGCTCAGTGTTGGCGATACACAGCATGCGGCTTCCATTATGGATCGCTGCGAAGACCATACTCCGCTGGCAGAATACGTACGTGCGCTGGTGGCTGCACGTATGCAGAAAGAGGCGGACGAGGTAGCAGCCCGTCTGGAACATGCGCTGCCCGACTGCAGGTTGAAGGAACGAATGCAAACAGAGCCGGATTTCCTTCCTTACCTTACTACACCGGCATTTCAAGCATTGACAGGAGGAAAAGACTATGAGTAGAGGTATAAAGATATTGTATGTATTGCCGGTGGCTGTGTGTCTTCTGTGGAGCAGTTGCATACGCGACTCCATTCCTCCCTGTCCGCCGCTGCAGGTTACGCTTACGGTAAAAGACAAGAATTACTTCAACATCGACGATGCCGTGAAGTTGGGACTGATGGAGCGCAAGGCAGAAAACCTGCCGTTTCGCGATTATGTGAGCACGCTATATTACATTGTACACGATGCCGAAGGAAAGGTAGTGGCAGAGCAGAAAAATACGCTGGTAGACAACGATGATCAGACTCAGCTTGTCACTCTTCCCGAGTCGTTGCCGTATGGAAAATATACCCTTACCGTATGGGGGAACATGAAAAGCGACGAACCGCTGGGCGAAGATGCTACTACGGCAGAAATGGAAGCTGTGGGTGCGGCGGCAAACGACATCTATCTGGCAAGTGCTACGTTCGACTATCGTTACGGCAACGAAGAACATTCGCTGGCCATGGAGCGTACCAAGGGCAACTTGCTTATCAAGGCGGAGGGAATTCCCGATAACATCGACTTCTCCACCAAGGATATACAGGATATTTACAATTTTGTAGACAATGGTTTCCAGTATTCCACCCTGACCGATATACATACCGAGCTCGACTGGCAGGAGATACGCAGTGAAATAAAGAGCGAAACGCTGATGTGTCCGTCGCCGTCGTACGAAGGTTCTACGCTGAGTGTGATGTTTATCGACAAGTCGGCAGCCGGAACCCAAGGCAGGGCAACCTACTATCCTACGCTAGAACCACAGGACGTAAACATCACCATGGGGCGTAACGAGATTACCATCCTGAAGTATGTGTATGTAGACGAAGGCGGAAGCGGTGAGGGCGACTTCGAGATTTACCTTCGGGTAAATGATAACTGGGAGTTACTACACGGTATGGAACTGGATTGATTGACCGATTATTGATAATGTTATTATTTATAGTTTAATTTTTTAAGTATGAAGAAAAACTATTTATTGGGAATGGCTTTGATAGCGTCATTGTCATTCTATTCTTGCGACAAGGAAGTTGTCTATGTGCAAGACGGAAATGGTGTAGAGAGTGTAGCTGACGGTGCTCAGATTATTACACTTCAGGTGGAAAATGGTGGCGACGGACTGGCTACCCGTGCCGGACGCCCGCTGTTTAGTGCCGAGGCTAAACAGACTATTGAAAATGTGAAGCTGTGGATTTGTGATGGTACTGGTAATGTAAAGTATGTAAAAGAAATCTCTGCTTGGAATACTGATGATGTTTCAACAGTATATACTACCGGTGGTCACGGTCGTCAGACTACTATCGAACTGACGGATGCAGATAAACTTGCTGCCGGTACTTATAAGATTTATGCGGTAGGTTATAGCAATAGCAGTGCTTATACTTTGACTGATGTCACAAAAGTTGCAAAAGAAGGTACTTTCAACGAAAACATGGTGTTGCCATGTAGTACTGCAGGTGAAGAAATCTTTGCCGGACAGATGGAATTGACTGTTGAAAAGGGAAAAGGTTTCAAGAAGCCGATAGTACTGAACCGTCAGGTAGCAGGTGCCTTTGCTTATGTGAAGGATATTCCTTTTATGGAAGGTGCTAAGTATCTGAAGCTGGTTGCAAGTGCTCAGAATCAGTCATTGGTTCTTGGTAACTTCAATAGCGTTGATCTTACTGGAAATGGTTCTGGAAATACAGGAAATGTAAAATATGTAGTAAACGGTACCAATGGTAAATCTGGAAGTGAAACTTATGAGATTAGCTCTATTGATTTGAATAAATGGTTTACTGCTATTAAGGATGAGGACGGTGATAATTTGATTGATGCGGGTGAAAACTGGAAAAATCCACATAGACCTAGTGGCAGCCCTGCAGCTGGTACATATCCTACTTTCCAGAAAGGTTCTGCTTTTGGTGGTGAATTTGTTATCCCGTTTGCACATGTAGATGGAAAACAGACTTTGACTTTGCAATTGACAAATGCAGGTGGAAAGGTACTTAGAAGCTGGAAAGTGAATTTGGGTTCAACGGATGAACAGTTGAAGCAAACAATTACATGCTGGAATAGTGGATCTACTGACTGGAGCACTTCTCTTTCTGGTGAATCTGCAAACACCTACAGCCTCGTACGTAACCACTTGTATGGTATTGGTACCAGAATGAATGATGAAGCTAATCCCGGAAAGCCGGGTGTTGATCCAGATCCAGATCCAAAAAATCCAAATGACAAACCAGAATCATTGAACAACAAGCAGGAACTTGTATTGAAAGTAAACGATAACTGGGAAGTGATTCACGGAATGGAATTGGATTAATTTTCAGACCGATATATCGAATAGTATTGCCTGACATTCGGGCAATACTATTTTACCCTGTTTTTTGAATTTCCGAAGTCAAGTAACAAAAAGCTCTTCTGCAAGACGTTGGCAACAGTGAGATTTCTCATGAACGATACGAATCGGAGACGGAAGACTGCCTGTCTTTCATTATTATTCCGAAGGCAAGAGCCAGGCAGCTTTCCGTCATTATTCAGAGAAAGAATCGCGTAAAACCGCAGGCAGGTAGTACCGTTTTATGCACGACGGGGAAGTGAAGTAATATTGTAAAAACTATAAAATTTAAAGATAATGAGCGTATTTTTCCAGACATCCAGACAAAGGAGTTTTCTTTCCGCCTGTCGAATAGCCGGAAAGAAATGGTCTGCATCGGTGCCGCTGTTTCTGGCTGCACTGCTGACAGTTGTATTTTATTCATGCCGCGATGAGGATTTACTTCCCTCGGTGCAATCTTTCGAACAAGGCGGAACACGTGCTGAGACTGCAAGTACCTCGGGACTTGATGTGGTACAGGATGCTACATACGGTGCTACATACAAGCCCAATTGTCGTGTTCCTTTGGTGGGTGAAGGAAGAGTAATCAACCAGATAACCAAGAATTTGGTAGGCGTTTTAAGTAACTCGGATAATAAGTTGGAATATTTGGTAGACAAGAACTTAGATAACTTTGTTAGTTTGAAGGGATTGGCAGAGGTAAATGCAGGGCTTCCAATTTTGTCTGTAAAAGATGTCAATCGTGTTTACTACGATTCTTCTAATGGCATTAAGGTCGGATTCTTGTATAAAGACCCAGGAGGTTTACTAAGCTTAAATGTATTGCAAGGCTTTTGGGTAAAGACTTATTTAAAAGGCAAAGAACAAGACGGTTCCTCTACATCAGGAAGTGGTGATAATTTTCAGTTACTAAACTTAAATCTCTTGAATGTATCCGGAGGATTAAGTGAAATTTCATTTACTACTACTAAACCTTTTGATGAGGTACGCATCGGTTGTGCTTCCATTGATGTCGATGTACTTAGTGGACTGGAGTTCTACTATGCGTTTGTGGGGGAGAATCCTAAAAAGATAGCGGCAGAAAAACATGAATATCCTTACGCTGAGCAGGAAAGACCACTACATCCTTTGTCGAAAGGAGATTTAGTAAACGAGAGTCTAACTGATGGACCGGTATGTGAACTTGTAGGCGGACTTTTGGGTGGTGGACTCACCTGTCGTGTAGATTTTGGAGCGACGATACCCGTTGGTTCAGAAGTAGGATATTATACAACAGGAGGTGGATTAGCTTCTATTTCATTAGGAGCGACTAAATTAAATGCCTATGACACAAGTGATAATAATCCTCAAAGCATTAATGCGGAAAGTGGTATCGGAGTATCAGCTTTAGCAGGAGGCGCAAGAGAGTTTAGCATGATATTAACAAAAAAGGATACCCGAAGATTGGAACTTGATTTACCATCTGGTATTAATTTGTTATCAGCAGTGCAGGTTCATTACGCCTACTCCCGCGACCCGGTAGAGATAGACGTATCCTCTTATTTTACCATTGGCAATGATACCATTTCTACCGATTATTACAACCTCCCGACACCATCGGAAGGTACTGTAATCTATTCACTTATTAGCTCGCCTAATGGAGTTACATCTCCTGAGATATCGGGCAACCACATAACTGGCATGACCGTAAATGGTGACTATGTAGTAAAGGCTGTATATACCCGAGAAGAAAAAGAAATTTCATGGTCGTATGCGGTGATTCATCGCAATAAAAAAGAAGCTGAGGCGGGTTGTAATACGATGATGATTAATACTTCTGGAAATGAGGGACAATATACAGTGGTTGAATCTAGTGGATCGCAGGGAGGTATTTCTTTGTTCAATAAGATAAACAACCGCCAGAATCTGGTTGATGGTGATTATACTAATTATGCAGAAGCTACCAATGTATTGAGCTTGATTCAGTTTGGCAGTCTGGCTGGTGTACATTCTTCTCAAGACATTGCTCTGCAAGGAGGAGGAAAGACCCGTGTGGGTTTTGTAATGCAGACAAATAATCAGCTGCTGGGTGCCGATGTCTTGAAGTTTTTCTTTATCAGACTGTATAAAGATGGTAAAGAAGTGTTTTCCGGACTGACGGCAGAAAATGACGCGGTAGGAGTGGGACTGGTAGGAAACGACGGAAGCAAGTTGCGCTTTTATGTGGAAACAGATCGGACATTCGATCAGGTGGAGCTTTGGACTGCAGGCTTGCTGAATGTCAATTTGAATACCTTCCGTCTGTATTATGCTTTCTACGAACCTGTTACTTGCGAAGAGTATGCAGGGACATCGGAGGCTTGTATGGAAATGATTACGGCGCAGAAGCATGGGGCGACTATCAACTATGCGGAAACAAAATCTTCGTCGGTGGCAAGTGTGGGGGCTACCACGAACAACCTGTCGTACGTAATCGACAACAGTCAGCAGACAGCGGCTTCTATTGTAGCTGGAGTAAGCCTGATAAGCCGTCCTACCGTGGCTGTAAAATTTAATTCCATCAGAGGCGGACAGCCGCTGGGTGCCATACTCCGTACGCCGGGATATGTGCTGAATGCGTCTGTTCTTCAGAATGTGACAATAGCAGCATACAATGGTGGACAGGCGGTAGCAAGTGAGTCTACTTCCAGCGGATTGGCTTCCATCGAGGTGATAAGCGATGCCGGACTGGCTTATATGGAGGTTACTCCTTTACAGGATTACAATGAAGTACGTATTTCGTTCCCTTCATTGGCAGATGCGCTCGAAACAGTCTGGCTGTCGGGTTTCTATATCCGTCCGGATGCCAACGGGAATGGTATTCCCGACTGTGCGGAAGAGCTTGAAGTTCAAGGAGAAATCGACATTGTATACAGGGATATAACCGAACATGTTTGTGTGGATGAAACAACCTATTTGGGTAATGTACGTATCTCTGTCGATGCTAAACCTGAGCTATTAGGTACTGAACTTACATTTACCTGCTATCCGTATAACGGCAACGGACAGAAGATAGAACAGGAGGCTGCATTGCAGCAGGATAACAATGGCTATTTCTTTGAATTGTCATTGCCGGTAGGCGATTATTCTATTTCGGGATTGTCTACTTACAACGGGCTGCGTGCTCAGGTACATCCGCTGAAGACTACCTGGAAGAGAAATGCGTTAGATACCGACTGGAACAACTGGAACAACTGGACGGACGGTTCTCCTTGGGGATGTACTAATGTGGTGATTCCTGCAGGAGCCACACGTTATCCGAACTTGAATGCTTGGGGTAGTGTAGATAAATTCTATGGCGGTAACTATTGTGCGAATATTCATTTCGAACCGGGAGCTGCTGTACTCAATACACAATATCTGGAGTATGACTGTGCATACGTGGAAATGGAAGTACAAAGCGGTATGTATCATATGATTTCTACTCCACTTCACGGCATGGTTACGGGCGATATGTTTGTTTCGCCTGAGATGCCGGCATACTTTACTCCGCTGAATGGGGCTACTTATCGTGAAGTGCGACACAATCCGGTAGTACGCCAGAAGATGTACAGTCGTGCGGTTACAACTGCAACTTCTGGTACTGATCCTAACGGTACTGTAGTTGCCACTGCCGACTGGAGCCGTACATTCAATGCCGTGGCTCAGCCGTACGAGCAGGCACAGGGCATCAAGATGATGGTTGGAAATGATTGGGGGACTTCTTATCGTCTTCGTTTCCCGAAAGCATATACCGAGTACAATTATTATACGCTTTCCGGCGGATGGGTTAAAAAAGAAACTTTGCCGGAAGGGGCAAGAAATATGAATGGAAAATTTGCTTATGAAGTGATTGGATTTAATCCGGAGAATGCAGGTAGTTCATTTACTTTTGAATTGCGGAATGAAGAACAGGGAGCTACCTGTTTTGTGGCAGGCAATCCGTTTATGAGTTATCTGGATATAAAGACATTCCTGACAGAAAATAAACAGTCTGTTCAGGCTATCCGTATCATAGATTCTGAAAATATTTTCGGAGGAAAAGAGGGATTGGTCAGAATTTCCTTAGGTGAAAACGGAGATTTAAGCTTTGATGTAGCTGGAGAACAGAGCAACACCATTGCACCGTTGCAGGCATTTTATGTAGAGGTGTCAGGAGATTATGCTTCAGACAATGTTAATATAACTTATACCTCGAATATGTTTGTACAGCCTTCTGCAAGTACTGCAACCAGAAGTTCCCGCAGTGCTTCTGTTCCGACAGCAGGCGAAATGAAAATCTCGGCTGTATCGGGTAACTCTGTAAGTTCTTGTTCGCTGCTTCGCAGTGCCGGAGCATCGGATGCATACAATGCGAAGGAGGATATTGTTTCACTGATTGACGAGGACTTTATGCCGAAGGTAAAGGTGTATACCGTAGCCGACAAGCGTGCGCTCGATATTCAGAAAATGAGTAATGCAACTCGTGTGGGTTTAGGATTCATGGTAAAGGACGGTTCGCAACAGACAGAATTCACTTTGGACTATGGCAGCAACTGGAAGGGATGGACACTGGTTGACAAGCAGACAGGAAAGCGCTACCTGCTGGATGGTACTTCGCTTACAGTAAATGCAGGTGCGATGAAGAGTAATGACGGACGTTTCTATCTCGTAAAAGAATGAAAGGAAAGTAGGTTATGAAAATGAAACAATTCATACATGCTGTATTTTATGCCCTGACTGTGTGTGGCTTCCTCCTGTTGGGAGCCTCATGCAGCAAGGAGAATGAACCGGTACAGACTGTTGAGGGAGTAACGGTTACCATTGCGGCTCAGAGTGACTTGCAGACCCGTACTTCCTTGCCGGTTTATGATAGAGATTATGGAAATAATATTCGTGGTGTGCAGCACGTTACGGATGTATATCTCTATATTTACGAAATGGACGAAGCTGGGACCGATGGTGAGTGTAAAGCCCGCTTTAATGTGGGGTGGAGAGAATACTTTGGAGCTAATAATCTTCCGAATGAAACGGCAGAAATGTGGTATACGTTTGCTTATACATTTACGGTCGGAAAAACTTACCGGCTGGTAGCGGTAGGTGTAGATGGAGCTGAATCGGAAGATATCATGCAAGATTATGATGGCTGGAACTCTATTCTTACCTATGGATTGCCAGAGTCTATTCGGACAGGCAGTAAGCTGACTGATCCGATTACACTTCAAGAGGGTAAAACTCCGACTGATATGGCACATTCGGAATTCTTTACAGGGTACGTAGATTTCAAGCCAGCATCGGAGAGTGACAAGAATATTGGTGAGATTAATTTGTGGCGCAGGGTCGCAGGTCTGCAGGTTTGCCTGAATCAGATTCCAAAGGAAGTAGAGCGCGTGAGAATATTGCTTTATAATTCGCAGAATACACAAGTGAAACTATTGCCCAGTGCCCCCCAAGAAAGTGAAACGGATAAGATAATTACAGATTTCATTACCAGCCCTTATGGGAATGTTTCTTTCAACGAAGAGGGCAGGGTGCTGATGGATAAGACCTTTACAGAGGATGATTTATATCTTCCGGGATCTAGTACGGGAGTCGTTTCTGATTATGCTTACAAATGTTCCCTGACGGCATTTATGCTGCCTGTCAATATCCCAGACAGGGAGCTGTACGACTATACGCTTGTAGCGGAGTTTGTTACTACCTCCATGACCGGTATTGTAGGTTCCAGCAAAAAGGTACGGTTGATAAAGCCTTGGCAAAATAGCGACGGACTTGATTTCGAAGACGAAACTGATATAGGCACAGGTATTATCGACGACCTCGACAAGTATCTTTTCCCGATTGAGGCAAATCATTTTATTGTCTGGGGATTCCGTCAAAACCTATAGACTGTTCAGGCGTGTTGCAATAACAATTGGCACTGTGTAAGGTAGTTACAAGGGTATGAAGTTTCTTAATTGGATGATTAACTTATGAAATATACTAGATTGATTTATATGTCAGGCATCGTCCTGATGCTTCTTTCTGCCTGCAGCGATTCGTCGTCGCTTGATGCAGAAGGACAGAATGGGAAGCCACTGCAGCAGACGTTTACTGTAGCGGTAGAAAGTGTGGGCGAGCTTTTTGAAGGTGGAGAAGGGGTGAATCCGGCTACTGTCGCATCACGCCGTCCTATTTCGAGCGTTACACCTACGCAGACGTTCGACAAGCTCAGTATACTGATTGTGGAGTATCAGAGCCAGGCAAAGGTGGTATATAAAAAGACGATTGAAAACTGGAGTAATCCGGATAACAAAGCAAGTTATCCCTGGAGTACGGAAGACGGACAGGGACGGTATGCCACGATTACGCTTACCGGCAGTGAGTGTCTGGAGGAAGGAAAGAATTACATGGCATATGTAATTGGTTACCAAAGCGGAACTTACGGAGGCTATGAGCCGTTTAAAGGTGTAGAAGTAGGGGATTATTACAATCAGACTGAAACCGTAACTATCCCTAATGGAGGGTATGCTGAAGAAGTTTTTGCAGGTGCAGAAATTTTTTGGGTGGAAAATGGAGTGATTCTTTCCAAACTGAGTGCTGAAGCAGAGGCACAGCATGGACTGATGGTAGCTCGCCGGCAGGTAGCGGGTACGTTCGGCTATTTTACCCGTGTGCCGGTGCAGGTAAACGGCAGTAGTGTGGCTAAGCTGCGGCTAGTTGCGACCAAACGTAATCAGACTATTATCTTCGGAGGATTCAGAAGTGTGGACGATGCTTTCGATTTTCATAAGGATAATGTGATAAATGGTATGAATCCGCGTACGGACTATGATTGTGCTTTGGCAGAATCAGCAGTGAACGATGCGTTTTCTGTGTATGAGATTGACTTGTGCAAGTGGTTTCCTGGCAATACAGAGAACATGCTATTACCCTTGGATATGAATGACGATGGTTATTTGGATAGTGCCGATATGAACTGGCAGACTGATGAGGAAGCCTATCCTAAGGGGACGATTTCGTTACCGAGAGGTACGGTGTTTGGCGATAGTTTTTGCGTGTCGGTTGTTATGAATCAGGAAGATGTAGAGGCAGGAATACCTACCTTCCAAATGCAAATGCTTGATGTAAACGGGAAAATAATAAAGTATTGGGATGTTCTTCTACGTAATTACGAAACTGCAGGTGAAGACCGTACATTGGTATCGTTGCCCGATGGAGAGGACGGGCGTACCTTAATAACTAAGCTCGATAACATTGATACGGAAACTTGTTTTAGTATTGTGCGGAATCGTTTGTATACAATGGGCGAGAAAAACCAGTCACAAAATTATGATGAGGATGAGCCTATTGATTTGAGTACAGCTGGAGTACTTGTACTTGATGCTCGTCATGAGTGGCAGATTATGAATTCTATTATCTTTAATTAGTTGTCCCCTGGGGACAAATTATCGACTGATACTCAATAAATTAGAATATAATATTCTTTGATAAGTCTGCAAGTTTTAGTATTTTTATGGTGAGAAACTTGCAGATTTTATGATTAAAAATACGAACAATAGCCCTTCTTTCTTCAGTAGTCTGTCTGACATGCTGAGCCAATCGCACCCACTTTACCAGTTGGCCGACAAAATAGATTGGGGGAAATTTGAAACAGCTTTTGAACCTTTGTATTATCAGGACAAGAGTCGTCCCGGCAAGCTGATCTGTTTAATGTGTGGTTTGCTTATCCTGAAACACCTTCGTAATCTGTCAGATGGGTATTTGGTGGAACAATGGAGCAATAACGCTTATTATCAGTATTTCTGTGGCATGCAGAACTTCACTCCGTCTGCAAAAGAATATCACTTACCCCACAGATGCGAAGTCGCATAAGAAGATAGTAAGAAAAGTTCTTGGCATCATGAAGTAGCTGGAACTTCCTCTACGTCAGAGCTACACTTTTGCGCTGAAGGCCATCTATCGTGACCAGCGTTTCCGAAATCATCCCAAAGACAAAAAGCCATCTGGCAGACAGACGTTTACGTACAATAGTTTGGAGACTGGTCAGGGAGCTAAGGCGTAATCTTAAAGGGAATCACGATTATGATAAACTACCCAAACTCTTTGAAGACATTCTGCCTCAAAGACACGGTCACAGGTGTTATTCCTGAAGTCATGTCTTTTCGTAATGAATATGACGATCATGCCATCAAGTCTTTATTGGAACAGATAGAACGGTTACTGGAAGAAAGATTAAAGTACTGACAAGTGACAGAGGATACAGAGACAAGAAGGAAATTAACGGGACAAAGATTATGACTCCTGATATCCCCAAGAAATCAGACAGCCACTTTCAGAAGTAGAAAAAACATAAGCTCTTCTGCAAACGTACAGGTGTAAAACCAACAACAGGTCACTTGAAGTCAGATTGCCGATTAGGCCGCAACTTTTATAAGGGGGGAGTGGGGATACTGTAAATGTGCTGCTGGCAGCAGCGGCATACAACTTCAAAAGAGCAATGAAAGCTCTTTTGTACGTTTTTCAAAAAATCAGCGAGATACTGTATGAATACAATATCTCGCATAAATGAGCTTTTTAAGGGACGAATAATTTATCCGATGAAGTTTCCGGCGCATACTCCTGCAAAGTCAATTCTCCTCGCAGCACTCCCAAGGCATTCATGGCCAATGCTCCCATTTCATCCTCACCGGGAATTACCACAATCGGAGCCAGGCCTTCCAGCCATTCACGCAACCCTTGGATGCAATAGTCATTGAAAGCGATACCTCCAGTCAGAATCACGGCATCAGTCTGTCCGTGAAGTGCGATGTGCATGGCACCGACCTGCTTGGCTACCGTATAAAGCATGGCATCCAGCACCAGCTTGTGCTTTTCGGCTCCGGCATGTGCCCAACGGATAATACTCTGCACATCAGTAGTACCCAAATGAGCCACCAGACCTCCCCGACCGTTTATCATCTTACGGATTTCGGCATAGGTATATTTCCCACTGAAACACATATCTACCAACTGCCGGGCCGGCAACGTTCCTGCCCGCTCCGGACTGAAAGGCCCCTCTCCATTCAAAGCATTATTGACATCGACCACCTTTCCATAATGATGGGCACTGACCGAGATGCCTCCTCCCAAATGGGCTACAATCAGATTTAGTTCTTCATACTTTCGTCCGATACGAGCTGCATAACTGCGGGAAACAGCCCGACTGTTCAGGGCATGGAAAATAGAGATGCGCGGCAGTTCCGGAATACCGGAGATACGGGCCAAATCGCGCAACTCATCGGTCACTACCGGGTCGGCCAAATAAGAAGGGCAACCGGCACAATGCGCAATCTCATCGGCAATCCATGCCGCCAGATTCGATGCATGTTCCATATCGGCATGCCATAAATCATGCTTGATTCGCTCGTTAATCTGATATACTCCTCCGGGAGTAGGTTTCAACAAGCCTCCACGGGCAATCACGGCATCAAAGACAAGCGGAATGCCAGCCTTTTCCAGCGTATCATGCACACACTTGCGACGGTACTCATATTGTTCATTAATATGGTGAAAGCCGGCCAACTCCTTAGAAGGATGCGCAATGCTTTCACGCCAGATAGGATTCTCATTCTCGTAGACTGCCAGCTTCGTAGAAGTGGAGCCCGGGTTGATGACAAGTATCTTCATAAGGTCTAGTTTTATTCTTTTCGTGTCCCTGCCAGACATGCCAGTACCAGACTGTAGTATTTGGAGTTTCCGGAGTCACTCCGCGAAGGCACTACTACCGGTGCGATGGTACCGGTCAGCATACCTGCCATATTCGCATCGCCAAACAGAGACAGGGTTTTGTAAAACGTATTGCCCGATTCTATATTAGGGAAAATCAGAATATCTGCATTGCCTACCACTGGAGAGGAAAGTCCTTTTATCTCCCCGCTGTGCTTGTCGCAGGCGGTCTTGGCATCCATCGGGCCGTCGATAAAGACTTTTCCGAAACGGCCTTCCTGCGCTTCTTTTTTCAGTTCCACGTAGCTCAGGGTATGGGGAAATTTCTCGTTGATTTTCTCCGTGCAGTGTATCAGTGCCACCCGAGGTTCTTCGCATCCCAACGTACGACACAAAGCCAGGTCGTTGGCGATCATTGAACGGTATTGTTCCAAAGTAGGACGAGGAATTACTGCCGCATCCGAGAAAAACAGCAGTTTATGATACAAAGGTACCTGCGCCACGGCCACATGACTCAGCACCCCTCCTTCGGGCAACAGTCCCTCTCCTTTTTTCAGGACCGCACGCAGCAGGTTGTCGGTATTGATAAGTCCCTTCATCAGGACTTCCGCCTCGCCCGTGCGTACCAGTTGCACAGCCAGCGCAGCCGCTTCATCCGGTGTCCCAGCTTCGTAAATGCGTACAAAGTCGGGAGAAGCTGCCCGCAAGTCGAGCGCTTCTTTCAAGTGAGCAGAATCTGTGACCAGCAGATATTCAGCAATCTCCTCTCTCAGGCTACGGATAATGACATATTCCGTGTGCGGATCGTTCGGGCAGACCACCGCCACTTTCCGTCGTATGCCGCGCGAACGCAGGCAGTTGACCATCTGAGAAAGGGTTCGAATCAGTTCCATATCATTAGATTTTAAACAAATATGAGAAAATAATTTGAATAAATATCTATTTGGGATGCTAATTAATGCTATAGAGCCGGAGGAGGAAAAATCCTCCCAACGTCAATTTGTCGATAAAATCCTACGAAGTACGTATTATATGCTACAATCGTGCAAGGAGATATACCTACTTTTGTAAAGAATTATACATAATACTTACCATGAAAAATATATTCTGCTTTTTAACCTTATTGCTCAGTCTGGGTGCAAATGCTCAAATCACAGAACGTACATTGCCCGCCGAATGGAAGCACCTTATTGATGGAGGGCGGTTTAAAGACCGGTTTCTACCTATGCCCGACGGGAAGTCCGGCGAAAATGTGTGGGGAACCGACTCGGTACGTCTCCGATACGTTGACAACGGAATTGAAAATCCGGAACTTTCTTTTTGGGGAGGAAACATTCTTAAAGGCAAGGACAATAAATACCATCTCTTTGTCTGCGGATGGCCGGAAAACTCGCCCAAGGGCCACATGACATGGCCCAAATCGACCGTATTCCATACGACAAGTGAGCATTTAAACGGGCCTTATACTATCTGTGACACGATTGGGAAAGGACATAATCCGGAAGCATTTATACTAAAAGACGGACGCCCCGTGGTGTACGTAATCGACGGATATTACATTGCAGACAGCCTGAATGGGCCGTGGACGTACAGTCATTTCACCTTCGACAAGAGAAACAGAAAAATCATTGAGGGGCTGTCTAACCTGACCTTTGCCAGAAGAAGTGACGGTTCTTATCTGATGGTATGCCGCGGAGGAGGTGTGTGGATCAGTGAAAACGGTATCTCTCCCTATCAACAGGTAAGTGACAGAAGTGTGTATCCGGACGTAAACGGGGAATTTGAGGACCCGGTTATCTGGAAAGACAGCTTGCAATATCACCTTATCGTCAATGACTGGCTGGGAAGAATTGCCTACTACCAGCGCTCCATCGACGGTATCCACTGGATTACGGAGGAGGGCGAAGCTTACACTCCCGGAATAGCTGCTCACAAGGATGGTTACAAAGAAAACTGGTTTAAGTATGAGCGTATGAAAGTGTTTCAGGATGAATACGGACGCCCCATTCAGGCCAACTTTGCCGTTATCGATACCATCAAATGGGAAGACCATCCCAACGATCGGCACAGTTCAAAGAATATATGCATCCCTCTGAACAAAGGATTGCGCTTGTCTGTCCTGAACGAGGATACGATTACCGCCCAAACCAAGGAAATCAAGGTACTGGTGAAAGCGGAGGAAGGAGTTGACTTCAAGGATTTCGACATGAAATCGCTGAGATTCGGAAGCTCCTCGGACGTAAATTACGGAAAGGGATGCAAGGCTGTCAAACGTATCGCTTCGGGTAAGGACCTGATTATCGTATTCGATGGCAGAAACAATACCATCAGAAAAGATGAATTTGCTCCCAAACTGCTCGGAAAGACGAAAAAAGGAGAATTGCTGTACGGCTATGCCCGACTGCCTTACGTCAATTATCATCCGGCATGCCTGTCGGCGGCATATCCTATGGCGTATGACAAGCAATTGGAACTGGAAGTGAAGAATTTCGGTTTGTCCACCTCAGAAGAAACAGACCTGACCGTACTGGTCAATGGAGTAAAACTGGCAGAAGGACAAGTGAAAGTGCTTTCACCCTATGAAAGTGTAAAACTTAGCCTGCCTTGCATAAACGCAGCTAAGATTGACAACCAGACTTTATTTACGATTGTGTACAGCCAGCACGGTAAGGAAATCCGCAAAGAGACCATACAGAACTTCGACTGATAACACGTTACCTTATACACACGAACGGGGAATACGAGCTCCTTTTTAGAGGATATTGTATTCTCTTTTTTATGAGACTCTATCTCAATTGTCAATTATTTACTTTATTCCTTCTTTTCTTGTGCACATAATTCGCAAGTTCTCTCTATATTTGCCTTACTTGGTAAATAAAGAAGGAACACATGAAAACAAATTTTTCTTTCGATATGCAGGCCCTCGACGAGGGCATCCACAGCCGCTTCCCCAATCATAAGGAAGCACCGCTTATCGGACTTACCGGGAACTTCAGCGACGGTAATCTGACATTGGCTCCAGGGTATTATCAGTCTATCATTCAGGCTGGAGGGGTACCGGTGGTCATTCCTCCCTACGAGGATACGAACTTGCTGATTAATACGCTTGAGCAGCTTGACGGGCTGTTGCTCACCGGAGGAGGCGACTTGAATCCGTTATTCCTGCACGAAGATCCTATCCGGGAACTTCACAGCATCAATCCGTACCGCGACCGCCAGGAACTGCTTCTGACGCGTCTGGCTGCCAACCGACAGATTCCGATATTAGGTATCTGCCGAGGGATGCAGGTCATCAATGCGGCATTGGGAGGCACACTCTATCAGGACATCTATGTACAGAAGGATACCCCATCGATTAAACACAGCCAGGATTTGGAACGGAGTTTCCCATCGCACAAGGTAGAGTTAGCAGAAGGCAGTCTGTTGGCTCGTATCTTAAACGCCAAGGAGGTAGCTGTAAATTCTTTCCACCATCAGGCCGTGAAAGAAGCTGCTCCGGGTTTCCGTGTATCGGCCACGGCATCCGATGGAGTAATAGAGGCGATTGAAAGCACAGAGTACAAATCTATTATAGGGGTGCAGTGGCATCCGGAATGTTTCATTCTGAATCAAGACAAGTGTATGATGCCGTTGTTCGGATGGCTCGTCCGTGAAGCTGGTTCATTCCAGAAGGCCAAGAAGCTGCATGAGCGTCTGTTGATTCTCGACACGCACTGCGATACTCCGATGTTCTTCGACCAGCATATCCGCTTCCACGCACGGGACCCGAAGATTAAAGTGGACCTACATAAAATGACGGAGGGACGGCAGGATGCGACCATCATGGTGGCGTACCTGGAACAGAAGGAACGTACGGATGAAGCACTGCTAGCTGCAACGGTCAAGGCAGATCGTCTGCTGAATGAGATTGAGGAGATGGTGGCTATGAACTGTACGGCTGTGGACATCGCTTATTCTCCTAACGACTTATACCGTCTGAAACGGGAAGGAAAGAAGGCCATTATGTTGGGCATTGAAAACGGATATGCCATCGGAAAGGATTTAAGCCGAGTAGCACATTTCCGGAAACGGGGTGTAGTGTATATGACGCTCTGCCACAATGGAAACAACGACATCTGCGGTTCTGCACGCTACAATGAAGAAAACTTGGGAGTTACTCCGTTTGGAGAGCAGGTTATTCAGGAGATGAACCGCCTGGGAATGATGGTAGATTTGTCGCACAGTGGGGAACGGACATTCTACGAGACACTAGACATCAGCAGCCAACCGGTGGTTTGTTCACATTCTTCCAGCCGTGCGCTCTGTGATCACCCCCGTAACCTGACCGATGAGCAGCTTCGTGCCATAGCCCGCAAGGGAGGCGTGGTACAGGTATGCTTGTATAGCGGCTTCCTCCGTAAAGAGCGTCCGGCTCACATCTTGGATGCCATCGAACACCTGAATCACATGGTGAACGTGATGGGTATCGAACATGTGGGAATCGGCAGTGACTTTGACGGTGACGGAGGTATTATCGGATGCAACGATTCTTCGGAAATGATCAATCTGACTCGTCAGTTACTTCATGAACGGTACAACGAGGAAGACATCCGGCGCATCTGGGGAGGTAACTTCTTGCGTGTCATGCAGCAAGTACAGGAGAATGGCTCCTACAAATAAAGTTTAAAACCCGATTGCCGTTGCAAGGCGTGTACAAAAATAAGTTTACCTTTGCACCACAATCAAAACAAGTGAATTATGATTTCAATAAAGAATCTGCTGACAGTAACTGCTTTAATGACAGGAGGGGCTTTTATCTCTTGCGGAAACAGTCAGAAGAACAGCCAGCAAATAGAAGAATCTGAAGCGGCTATAGTGCAGGCACCGGCATTCAATGCAGATAGTGCATACGCTTACATTGCCGCACAGGTGCAATTCGGACCTCGTGTTCCTAATACGGAAGCTCACCGGAGATGCGGCGATTACCTGGCCGCACAACTGGAGAAATTCGGTGCGAAGGTGTACAACCAGCATGCGGATTTGGTGGCCTACAATGGTACCATCCTGAAATCGCGTAACATCATCGGGGCTTACCAACCGGAAAACAAAAAGCGAGTAATGCTGTGTGCGCATTGGGATAGCCGTCCATACGCTGACCAAGATGAAAAATCTAATCACCAGAAACCGATAGATGGAGCCAACGATGGTGCCAGTGGTGTAGGTGTATTGCTCGAAATTGCCCGTCAGATTCAACAGCAGGCACCACAAGTCGGCATCGACTTGATATTCTTCGATTCAGAAGATTACGGCACACCGGATTTCTACGAAGGTACTTACAAACCAGATACCTGGTGTCTGGGCTCGCAGTACTGGGGCCGCATTCCTCACGTACCTGATTACAAGGCTCGGTTTGGTATCTTGCTTGATATGGTAGGCGGAAAGAATGCCACATTCTACTACGAAGCGTTCTCCAAGCAGACAGCGAACAATGCCATGAAAAAAATCTGGAAAATGGCCGACCATCTGGGTTACAGCAATTACTTCATCAAGGAAGACGGAGGGCAGGTTACCGACGACCATGTGTATGTCAACCAGTACCGCCAGATTCCGTGCGTAGATATTATTCACTACGATACGCAAAGCAACACTGGCTTTAACCCGACCTGGCACACACTGGACGACAGCTTAGAGAATATTGACAAATCCACTCTTCAAGCCGTAGGGCAAACGGTGATGGGAGTAATTTATAACGAAAAATAATTAAACACTACCGCAATGAAAACTATCAATGAACTCCAGGACGAGGTAATCGAAGAATTCAGCGACTTCGACGATTGGATGGACAAATATCAGCTGCTGATTGATTTAGGCAATGACCAGCAGCCGCTTGACCCGAAATATAAAACCGAACAGAACCTGATTGACGGCTGTCAGAGCCGCGTTTGGTTACAAGCTGATCTGGTAGACGGCAAGGTGGTATTTCAGGCAGAAAGCGATGCATTAATCGTAAAAGGTATCATATCTTTACTTATCCAAGTGGTATCTGGACACACACCAGACGAAATTCTGGAATCTGACCTTTACTTCATTGAGAAGATTGGACTGAAAGAACACCTCTCACCAACCCGCAGTAATGGTCTGCTTGCCATGGTAAAACAAATGCGCATGTATGCCTTAGCATTCAAAGCCAAAATGCAAGAAGCATAATCTCACAAAAGATTATCAAGATAATCACATAAAAGGCTCGTGAAGCAGGTTTAAATCTGATTTCACGAGCCTTTTTTATTGACAATGTCTTCCAAGACCTTGATGTTTTTCAGCCCCAATAGAGCATAAAAAAGGCTATGCAAACGCATAGCCTTTTAAGTATATAGCATGTTACAGAATTATTCAGCTTTAGGGGCTTCCTCTGTAGTAGCTTCAGTTGCAGCAGCTTCAGCAGCCGGTACTTCTGCAGTTGCAGCTGATTTCTTAGAACGACGAGTACGAGTAGCTTTCTTGGCAGCTGTCTTAGCCATGTTCTCGTTGTAGTCAACCAATTCGATGAAACACATTTCAGCGTTATCACCCAAACGGTGACCAGTCTTGATAATACGAGTGTAACCACCCGGACGATCAGCAACTTTTACAGAGATTTCTTTGAACAGTTCAGTTACAGCATATTTGTCCTGAAGATTGCTAAATACCACACGACGTGAGTTAGTAGTGTCATCTTTAGATCTAGTAATCAGCGGCTCAACGAACTTCTTCAAAGCTTTAGCCTTCGCAACAGTCGTAGTGATTCTTTTGTGCTTGATCAAAGAACATGCCATGTTTGACAGCATTGCATTTCTGTGAGAAGCAGTACGACCTAAATGGTTGAATTTTTTATTATGTCTCATTGTTTATTCTTTGTCTAATTTATACTTAGAAATATCTGTTCCAAACGAAAGATTCAGACTCTCGAGCAAATCATCAAGCTCAGTGAGCGATTTCTTACCGAAGTTACGGAACTTAAGCAGATCGGTCTTGTTGAACTGAACCAAATCACCGAGTGTTTCCACATCAGCAGCCTTCAAGCAGTTCAATGCACGAACTGACAAGTCCATATCAACCAACTTGGTCTTCAGCAACTGACGCATGTGGAGAACTTCTTCATCGAATTCTTCATTGCCGTCAACATCTGATGTTTCAAGAGTGATCTTTTCATCAGAGAAGAGCATGAAGTGATAAATCAGGATCTTCGCAGCTTCTTTCAATGCTTCCTTCGGGTGAATGGAACCATCCGTCGTAATCTCAAGCACCAACTTTTCGTAGTCAGTCTTCTGTTCAACACGATAGTTTTCAACAGCATACTTGACATTGCGAATCGGAGTGTAAATTGAATCGATAGGAATTACGTTCACATCGGTACAATATTCACGGTTTTCGTCAGCCGGAACATATCCACGACCTTTGTTGATCGTAATATCCATCTGCATAGTTGTCTTTGAATCTAAATGGCAAATAACTAATTCTGGATTTAACACTTCAAATCCGGTCAAATACTTACCAATATCACCTGCCTTAAATTCAGTTGAATTCTCAACGGTAATGCTTACCTTTTCATTTTCGAATTCCTCAACTACTTGCTTAAAGCGAACCTGCTTTAAGTTCAAGATAATGTTAGTGACATCTTCTTTCACACTCGGAATTGTAGCAAACTCATGTTCCACACCCTCAATACGGATTGTGTTAATTGCATAACCTTCCAGTGAAGAGAGAAGAATACGGCGTAAAGCATTACCTACGGTAATACCGAAACCGGGTTCAAGCGGACGGAATTCGAATTTCCCGAATTTGGAATCCGCTTCCAACATTAATACTTTATCAGGTTTTTGAAATGCTAATATCGCCATGAAATTAATTATTATTTAGAGTACAATTCAACGATCAAGTGTTCTTTAATGTTTTCAGGAATGTCTGCTCTTTCCGGAATGTGCAACATTTTACCAGTCTTAGAGTTTTCATCCCATTCCAACCAAGGATATTTGCTGTGATTGAATCCAGCCAAAGCGTTACCGATAACTTCCAGTGACTTTGATCTTTCACGAACACCTACCAGCTGACCCGGTTTTACAGAGTAAGAAGGAATGTTAACCACCTTACCGTCTACGGTAATGTGCTTGTGTCCAACCAACTGACGAGCAGCAGCACGAGTAGGAGCGATACCCAAACGGAACACTACGTTGTCCAAGCGACATTCAAGGCTCTGCAGCAAGATTTCACCTGTAATACCGTTCATACCCGCTGCTTTCTCAAACATGTTACGGAACTGTTTTTCCAACACACCGTATGTATATTTAGCTTTCTGCTTTTCAGCCAACATGACACCGTACTCAGAAGTTTTTTTGCGACGGTTGTTTCCATGCTGTCCGGGAGGATAGTTTTTCTTAGACAAAACTTTATCTGCTCCGAAGATTGCTTCACCAAATTTACGTGCAATTCTAGTTTTTGGTCCAGTATATCTAGCCATTTTTTTTCTAATTTAATTGTTATTAATGAACTCAATTTGTTGCAGCCGCGATTACAGAAAGGAATGCAATCCATTATTTAACAAAATCAAGTTACATCTGAATAGGTTATCTTTATTATACTCTTCTTCTTTTAGGAGGACGACAACCGTTGTGAGGCAATGGAGTTACGTCAATAATTTCAGTAACTTCAATTCCAGCTCCATGTACAGTTCTGATTGCAGACTCACGTCCGTTTCCAGGACCCTTTACGTAAGCTTTTACCTTTCTCAGGCCAAGATCGTATGCAACTTTCGCACAATCCTGGGCAGCCATCTGAGCTGCATAAGGAGTGTTCTTCTTAGAACCTCTAAATCCCATCTTACCTGCAGAAGACCATGCAATAATCTGGCCTTCGCTGTTTGCCAAAGAAACGATAATGTTATTGAATGAAGAATGAACATGCAACTGTCCATTAGCATCAACCTTGACATTTCTTTTTTTAGCTGCGACTGTTTTTTTTGCCATATTAACAATTATTTAGTAGCTTTTTTCTTATTTGCAACTGTTTTCTTTCTTCCCTTACGTGTACGAGCATTGTTTTTTGTGCTCTGACCTCTAACGGGCAGCCCCAAGCGGTGACGAACACCACGGTAGCAACCAATATCCATTAATCGCTTAATGTTCAACTGTACTTCTGAACGAAGATCACCTTCAACCTTGTATTCAGCACCGATAATTTCACGGATCTTAGCAGCCTGATCATCAGTCCAATCCTTTACTTTCAGGTCACGATCAACACCTGCCTTGTCCAAAATCTTTGCTGAACTACTGCGTCCGATACCATATACGTATGTTAACGCAATCTCACCTCTTTTATTCTGAGGCAAATCTACACCAACTATTCTTATAGCCATATACTAAATTATTTTTTTTGCAAAAATAATAAATTATCCTTGACGTTGTTTATACTTAGGATTTTTCTTGTTAATAACATACAAACGGCCATTACGTCTAACGATTTTGCATTCCGGCGTACGTTTCTTTAATGATGCTCTTACTTTCATATCTTATATTTTCTTTTATTTGTATCTAAAAACGATTCTTCCTTTAGATAAATCATAAGGAGACATCTCGACCCTTACCTTATCTCCGGGTAATATTTTAATGTAATGCATTCTCATTTTACCAGAAATATGAGCGGTAATCTCATGTCCGTTTTCCAGTTCAACGCGAAACATTGCATTAGACAATGCTTCAACGATTACTCCATCTTGTTCTATTGCAGATTGCTTTGCCATATTAAATTGCTTTATCTCCTAATACTTGTTCTATAAATTCAAATGATGATAAAATATCAGCCTTTCCTACTCCCACAGCTACCGTATGTTCAAAATGTGCAGCACATTTACGGTCTCTTGTACGGATGGTCCATCTGTCCTCCTCCATCACAATTTGTCGATTGCCCATCGTTATCATCGGCTCAATCGCAATACACATTCCTTTTTTTAACAAAGTTCCTGTGCCACGCCGACCATAATTAGGAACTGGAGGATCTTCATGCATTTCCTTTCCAATACCATGACCTACAAACTCACGAACTACGCCATAAGAATGTGCCTCACAGTATTCTTGAATCGAGTAACCTATATCACCAAGCCGCTTTCCATGAACTGCATTTTCAATTCCCTTATAAAGAGATTCTTTAGTTACCTTCAACAATTTCACGATTTCAGGATCAACTTCACCTACACAGAACGTATAAGCTGAATCACCACAAAAACCATTCATGAAAGTACCACAATCCACAGAAACAATATCGCCGTCTTTCAAAGGTATATCATTCGGGATACCATGGACGACCTGTTCATTTACAGAAGTACATAGTGTACCAGGAAAGGGAGAACCGTATGGATTAGGGAAACCTTTAAAAGTAGGTATAGCCCCATGATCGCGAATAAATTCTTCTGCAACCTTATCCAATTGCTTGGTAGTAACTCCCGGCTGTATCATTTTAGCTACTTCAGCCAGAGTTCTCCCCACAAGGAGATTGCTCTGACGAAGGAGCTCTATTTCATCATCTGTCTTTAAAAATATCATTCGAGACGAGTAGTTTTTAATAAGCAGCTACATTACCGGAACGTCCTTTAATTCTTCCCGAACTCAACAGTCCGTCATAATGACGCATCAACAAATGGCTTTCAACCTGCTGAAGAGTATCCAATACTACTCCTACAAGAATCAGCAAAGATGTACCACCGAAGAACTGAGCAAATTCAGCTTGAACCCCGAAAAGACCGGCAAAAGCAGGCAGAATAGCAATAATAGCCAAGAATATAGAACCCGGCAGTGTAATACGAGACATAATTACATCCAAATATTCTGCAGTGTTCTTACCCGGCTTTATTCCCGGAATAAAACCGTTATTTCTCTTCATATCTTCTGCCATCTGGTTAGTATTGATTGTAATTGCAGTATAGAAATAAGTGAAAAGTATAATCAATGCCGCAAAAACAAAATTGTACCAGAAACTTGTATGGTCAATCAAAGCACGAGTGATGCCGCTTGCATCCTCCATATTGGAGAAACCTACAATAGTGATAGGAATGAACATAATTGCCTGAGCAAAGATGATAGGCATTACGTTCGCCGCATTCACCTTCAAAGGAATGTACTGTCTTGCACCACCATATTGCTTATTACCTACAATACGTTTTGCATACTGTACAGGTACCTTACGCACACCCTGAACCAACAAAATAGCAGCAGCTATCACAGCCAGCAAACAAACAAGTTCAATCAAGAACATGATGATACCTCCTGCACCCGGAGAAGCAAGTCTGGAAACAAACTCACCAGAGAAAGACTGAGGTAGACGAGCAATGATACCCACCATAATGATCAATGAAATACCATTACCAATACCTTTATCAGTGATTCTTTCACCAAGCCACAGGACAAACATACTACCTGCTGCCAGAATGATAGTCGAAGTTATAATAAAGAAAGTCCAATCTAATGAAGCATTAAGAGCAGGACCTGCTTGCATTTTCAAGTTAATCAGATAAGATGGAGCTTGGAAAATCAAAATAATGATTGTCAAAATACGGGTATACTGATTGATCTTTCGACGTCCACTTTCACCTTCACGCTGCAGTTTCTGGAAATAAGGTACTGCAATCGCCAGCAGCTGAATCACGATGGATGCAGAGATATAAGGCATAATTCCCAGTGCAAAAATAGATGCATTAGAAAATGCACCACCAGAAAACATATTCAACAAAGCAAGAAGACCCTCACTCGTTTGTTCATGCAACTTAGACAGCATGTTCGGATCAATACCCGGCAAAACGACGTATGAACCAAATCTATAGATTGCAACAAACAATATAGTAATGAGGATCCGTTTTCTCAGATCCTCAATATTCCATATATTCTTTTAATGTTTCAATAGATCTTCTCATTGAATCAGAGTTTTACTGCATTACCACCTACGGCTTCGATTGCAGCTACTGCGCTCTTTGAGAAAGCATTTGCTTCTACATCAAGCTTAGTAGTTAAACTACCGTTACCAAGAACTTTCACTAATTGGTTAGAAGAGATGAAACCAGCTTCAATCAAATCGTTAATACCTACCTTAGTCAGATTCTTAGCATCAGCCAATGCCTGAATAGTATCGAGATTAACAGCTTTATATTCAACTCGGTTAATATTCTTAAAGCCAAATTTCGGAAGACGACGCTGAAGCGGCATCTGACCACCTTCAAAACCGATTTTTCTAGAATAACCAGATCTTGACTTTGCGCCTTTATGTCCTCTCGTAGAAGTACCTCCCAGACCTGAACCAGCACCACGGCCAACTCTTTTTCTAATTTTTACTGAACCTTCTGCAGGACGTAAAATATTTAATTTCATATCGTAAGATCCTTTAACGTTAACAATATATTACTTAACAACTGTAACCAGGTGTTTTACTTTCTCAATCATACCCAGAATGGAAGGAGTCTCTTCGTGTTCAACCACACGATTCAATTTACGAAGACCCAGTGCATCCAAAGTTTTCTTCTGATCTGCAGGAGCACCAATTCTACTCTTTACTTGTTTAATCTTAATAGTTGACATGTTTATCCTCCTTATCCTCTAAATACTTTTTCCAAACTTACACCTCTGTTCTGAGCAATCATGCGAGCATCTCTCATTTCGCTCAAAGCCAAGATAGTAGCTTTAACCAGATTGTGGGGGTTAGATGAACCCTTAGACTTAGCCAACACATCTGTCACACCAACACTTTCCAATACAGCACGCATAGCACCACCTGCTACCACTCCTGTACCTGTTGAAGCAGGCTTAATAAATACTTCAGCTCCACCAAATTTAGCAGACTGTTCGTGAGGAACAGTACCTTTTAATACAGGAACACGAGTCAGGTTCTTCTTTGCAGCTTCAACACCTTTTGCAATAGCTGCTGTTACTTCACCTGCTTTGCCAAGTCCCCAGCCAATGATACCATCTTCGTTACCTACTACTACAATTGCAGAAAAACTAAAAGTTCTACCACCTTTTGTAACCTTAGTAACGCGGTTGATTGCAACCAATCTATCTTTTAATTCTATATCGTTAGTGATCTTAACTCTGTTATTAACTGCCATAATTCATTAAAATTTAAGTCCACCGTTACGAGCAGCATCAGCTACTTCTTTTACTCTCCCATGATACAAGTAACCATTACGGTCGAATACGACAGTCGTAATACCAGCTTCCTGAGCTTTCTTTGCAATCAGTTCACCAACCTTAGCAGCCTGTTCCTTTTTCGGCATAGTAGCCATGCCCAATGAAGAAGCAGCAGCCAGTGTCTTACCGCTCAAATCGTCGATAACCTGAACATAGATCTGCTTGTTACTTCTGAATACACTCATACGCGGACGTTCAGCGGTACCTGAAATCTTGTTGCGTACTCTATATTTGATCTTGATTCGTCTTTCTATTTTTGTTGTCATAATTGTACGATTTTATGTGAATTATTTAGCGCCAGCTGACTTACCAGACTTTCTACGAATTTCTTCACCAACAAACTTAATACCTTTTCCTTTGTAAGGTTCAGGCTTACGGAAAGAACGTATTTTTGAACAAACCTGACCGAGCAGCTGTTTGTCACAAGATTCCAATATAATAAGAGGGTTCTTATTTCTTTCTGATTTAGTTTCTACCTTAATTTCGGGAGGCAACTGCATAAAGATGTTATGAGTATAACCCAAAGCGAAATCAATGATATTACCATTATTAGAAGCACGGTAACCAACACCGACAAGTTCCAGCTCTTTCTTGTAACCTTCAGAAACACCAACCACCATGTTGTGGATCAAAGCACGATACAAACCATGGAAAGCGTGACGCTGTTTCAGGTTATCCAGCATGGCACCTTCGTCTTCTTTCAACACCACGTGTCCGTCTGCAATTTCTACATTGATTGCAGGATTTACAAACTGACTCAATTCACCTTTAGGTCCTTTTACATTCACTACGTTATCCTTAAGAGTAACTGTTACTCCTGCAGGAATACTAATAGGCAATTTACCAATTCTTGACATAGCTTACCCTCCTACAATTAATATACAAAGCAAAGAACTTCGCCGCCAATTTTCAGCGTTGCGGCTTCCTTGTTTGTCATGACACCTTTGGATGTAGATAAAATAGCAATACCTAATCCATTAATTACTCTCGGCATGTCTTTGTAGCCAGTATACTTACGCATACCCGGAGTAGATACTCTTTCCAGCTTCTTGATAGCGTTAACCTTGTTAACTGCATCATACTTCAAAGCTACTTTAATAGTACCTTGAGGACCGTCTTCAACGAACTTATAGTTCAAAATGTACCCCTTATCAAACAGGATCTTAGTAATCTCCTTTTTCAAGTTTGAAGCAGGTACTTCTACAACTCTGTGCTTTGCACTGATTGCATTTCTCAATCTAGTGAGAAAATCTGCGATTGGATCTGTTGTCATATAAATTAATTGTTAAATTAATCAGGACTACCCTGACAATATTTAATAATAAAAATTACCAGCTTGCTTTCTTTACGCCCGGGATCAAACCGTTAGAAGCCATTTCACGGAACTGAATACGTGAGATACCAAACTGACGGATATAACCTTTAGGACGTCCAGTCAGTTTGCAACGGTTGTGCAAACGAATAGGATTAGCGTTCTTAGGGATAGCCTGCAATTTCTGAGCTGCTTCAAAAGCTTCTACAGGATCACCAGAATTTACAATCTTCTTCAACGCTGCACGCTTCTCTGCATATTTAGCAACCAGTTTAGCTCTTTTTACTTCGCGAGCCTTCATTGATTCTTTTGCCATAACTTATCAATCTTTTTTAGCGTTCTTAAATGGTAAACCAAATTCCTTCAGCAGAGCATAACCTTCTTCATCAGACTGAGCAGAAGTTACAAAAGTAATGTTCATACCCAAAATCTTTGTGATGCTATCGATGTTGATTTCCGGGAAGATAATCTGTTCCTGAACACCCAAAGTATAGTTTCCACGACCGTCAAACTTGCTTTCAATACCTTTGAAGTCACGGATACGGGGCAATGCAACCTTCACGAACTTTTCAAGGAATTCATACATTCTTTCACGACGCAAAGTCACCATAACACCGATCGGCATCTTTTTACGCAACTTGAAGTTAGCGATATCCTTGCGTGAAACGGTAGCCACAGCTTTCTGTCCAGTAATAGCAGTCAGCTCGTTAATAGCGACATCAATAATCTTCTTGTCATTAACAGCCATACCCAAGCCCTGATTAATCACAATCTTCTTGAGTACGGGAATTTGCATGGGCGAAGAATACTGGAATTTATTCTTCAACGCAGGAGCAATGCGCTCTGCATATTCTTTCTTAAGGCTTGCAGTATTACTCATCATTTAATCTCCTCTCCTGATTTTTTAGCGTAACGAACAAATGTTCTTCCGTCAGCACTTTCTCTTCTCCCGATACGAGTCGGCTTACCTGTCTTAGGATCTACCGGATTCAGGTTAGAGATGTGAATAGGAGCTTCCATCTTCACAATACCACCCTGAGGATTCTTTGCGTTAGGTTTGGTACTCTTAGATACCATATTGATACCTTCTACCAATGCACGTCCTTCTTTAACAAGAACCTTCAATACGCGGCCAGTTTTACCCTTGTCTTCACCAGAGTTTACGTAAACTGTATCGCCTTTTTTAATATGTAACTTACTCATTACTTTTGAATCTTTTACAAAATTAAAGTACTTCAGGTGCAAAAGAAACGACTTTCATATTCGCATTACGCAACTCTCTTGCAACCGGGCCAAAAATACGACTTCCTCTAATTTCACCTGCGTTATTCAGAAGTACGCAAGCATTGTCATCAAAACGAATGTAAGAGCCGTCAGCACGACGAATTTCTTTCTTTGTACGTACAATCAAAGCCTTTGATACTGCACCTTTTTTAATATCACTTGAGGGGATGACGCTCTTTACAGAAACTACAATAACATCCCCAACAGAGGCGTAACGTCTCTTTGTACCGCCTAATACGCGGATACAAAGAGCTTCTTTAGCACCACTGTTGTCACATACTGTAAGTCTGGATTCTGCTTGTATCATAATTACTTAACTCTTTCTACAATTTCAACCAATCTCCATCTCTTAGTTTTACTCAAAGGACGAGTTTCCATAATACGAACAGTATCGCCGATCTGGCATTCATTCTTCTCATCGTGAGCATGGTATTTCTTCGTCTTAGAAACGAACTTACCATAAATAGGGTGTTTCTCTTTAAACTTAGCAGCAACAGTAATGGTCTTATCCATTTTATTGCTAACTACAACACCAGTTCTTTCTTTTCTTAAATTTCTAGCTTCCATGAGGACCATTATTATTTGTTAAGTTCTCTCTGACGCAATTCTGCTTTCATGCGTGCAATCGTTCTGCGCAAGCTCTTGATTTGTGCAGGATTTGCAAGCGGAGAGATAGAATGATTCAAAACCATCTGATTATAATTGGCAACTTCAGTCTGAATTCTTTCTGCCAATTCGTTGGTAGCTATTTCTCTAATTTCTGCGATCTTCATATCTATTAAGCATTTTGACTTGCGTCGTAATCACGTCTAACAATAAACTTTGTTGTAACTGGAAGTTTTTGAGCTGCAAGACGCAGAGCCTCTTTAGCTACATCAAAAGGTACTCCCTCTACTTCGATCAGAATACGACCCGGAGTTACAGGAGCTACGAAACCTTCTGGAGAACCTTACCTTTACCCATACGTACATCAGCAGGTTTACGAGTGATTGGTTTATCCGGGAAGATACGGATCCAAATCTGACCCTGACGTTGCATATATCTTGTTACAGCGATACGAGCTGCTTCAATCTGACGACCAGTAATCCATTTAGTCTGCAGTGACTTGATACCAAAAGTACCAAAAGCCAACTGATGTCCTCTCTGGGCGTTGCCTTTAGCGCTACCTTTCTGCTGTCTTCTGAATTTTGTCTTTTTTCGGTTGTAACATAATTCCTAAAATTCAAACTCGTTAGCGATTGTTGTTTTTCTTTCTACGGAAATTCTTTCCACCATTGTTACCGCCGTTGTTTCCACCACGGCTGGTTTCCTTGCTCTGAGTAAAGTTAGGAGCCAACTCACGCTTTCCATAAACTTCACCACGGCAAATCCATACTTGATACCCAGCAGACCAACTTTAGTCAAGGCTTCAGCGTGACAATAATCAATATCTGCACGGAAAGTATGCAACGGCGTACGTCCTTCCTTATACATTTCAGAACGTGCCATTTCAGCACCATTCAGACGACCAGAGATCAGCACTCTTGATACCTTCAGCGCCCATACGCATCGTGTTAGCGATAGCCATCTTGATAGCGCGACGATATGCAATCTTGCCTTCTACCTGGCGGGCGATGTTATTAGCAACAATCACAGCGTCAAGTTCAGGTTTCTTAACTTCGAAGATATTGATCTGAATGTCCTTATCAGTAATCTTCTTCAACTCCTCTTTCAACTTATCAACTTCCTGACCACCTTTACCAATGATAAAACCCGGACGAGCAGTACATACTGTAATCGTCACGAGTTTCAGCGTACGTTCAATAACAATTCTTGAAACGCTGGCTTTTGCAAGTCTGGCATTCAGATATTTACGGATTTTGCTGTCTTCCAGCAAAGCATCACCATAGTTCTTGCCACCGTACCAATTAGAATCCCATCCTCTGATAATTCCTAAACGGTTGCTTATCGGATTAACTTTTTGTCCCATCTACATCTTAATTTTTATCATTAGTATTCTTAGAATCAACGAACAAAGTCACATGATTTGAGCGCTTACGAATTCTGTAACCTCTACCCTGCGGAGCCGGTCTCATTCTTTTCAAGGTTGCTCCCCCGTCAACATAAATCTTGGTTACAAACAATTCGCCATCTTCAGCTTTCCGTTCGTTTTTCTGTTCCCAGTTAGCAATAGCAGAGCGTAACAACTTTTCCACTCTGGCAGAAGCTTCTTTAGAAGAAAACTTCAATACACCAAGTGCTCTATTCACTTCCATACCACGAATCATGTCAGCCACGAGACGCATTTTACGCGGAGAAGTAGGCACATTTTGCAACTTGGCAAAATACATGGTTTTAAGGGCTTCTTTTCTCTTTTCAGCCGATATTTTTTTTCTTGCTCCCATTATTTATTACTTTATTATTTTCAAAATGCGTCCTGTTGTTATTTTTTCTTATTACCAGCATGACCACGGAAAGTACGTGTAGGTGCAAACTCTCCCAACTTGTGTCCTACCATGTTTTCAGTAACGTAAACAGGAATAAACTTGTTTCCGTTATGAACTGCAATTGTATGCCCGACAAAATCAGGCGAAATCATTGAAGCTCTGGCCCATGTCTTAACAACTGACTTCTTGCCGCTTTCATTCATCGCAAGCACTTTGTTTTCCAGTTTTACATTAATATATGGACCTTTTTTTAATGAACGACTCATAAATACTCAATTAATCAGTTGTTATTACTTTCTTCTTTCAATAATATACTTAGAAGACTGTTTCTTAGGTGCTCTAGTCTTCAAGCCCTTAGCATACAAGCCTGTACGTGATCTCGGGTGACCTCCAGACTGACGACCTTCACCACCACCCATCGGGTGATCAACAGGGTTCATAACAACACCACGGTTGTGAGGACGACGACCCAACCAACGAGAACGTCCTGCCTTACCAGAGGATTCCAACGCATGATCAGAGTTACCTACACTACCGATAGTAGCCTTACAAGCACTCAAGATCTGTCTAACTTCACCTGAAGGCAATTTGATAACACAATACTTACCTTCGCGAGAAGTCAACTGAGCAAAGTTACCAGCCGATCTTACCAAAGCAGCTCCCTGACCCGGACGCAATTCAATATTGTGAATCACAGTACCGACGGGAATGTTCTCAAGAGGAAGTGCGTTACCAATCTCAGGCGTCGCATTCGCTCCAGACATCAGTGTGCTGCCAACTTGCAGTCCATTAGGAGCAATAATATATCTCTTTTCACCATCAGCGTAAAACAGCAAAGCGATACGAGCCGAACGGTTCGGATCGTATTCAATAGTCTTCACGACTGCTGGAACACCGTCTTTCTTTCTCTTGAAGTCAATAAAACGGAACTTTCTCTTATGACCACCACCGATGTAGCGCATAGTCATCTTACCTACGTGGTTACGGCCACCTGTAGAACGCTTTCCACATACAAGAGATTTTTCTGGTACCGATGCAGTAATTTCTTCAAAAGTACCAATAATTTTGTGTCTCTGCCCTGGTGTTGTGGGCTTAAATTTACGTACTGCCATCTTTTATTTAAATATTGCTGTAAAAATCAATAGTATCACCTTCTTTCAATGTCACAATTGCTTTCTTATAAGCATTTGTACGACCATTGATAAGTCCAGATTTAGTATAACGGCTCTTATTCTTTCCTGCGTAGCGAATTGTATTTACGTCTACTACAGTCACATTATACATAGCTTCGATTTCACGCTTAATTTCCAATTTGTTAGCATCGGGACGAACAATAAATCCAAAGCGGTTGAACTTTTCTGATATTGCCGTCATCTTTTCCGTAACCAACGGTTTAATTATCATTCCCATATTACTTCAGCCTCCTCTAATTATTTCACTAAGGTTTCCTCGATAGCTTTCAATGCGCTCTCTGTCACAACAAGTGTTTCTGCGTCCAACACCTTGTAGGTATTCAGCGCAGAAGCAACAAGATTTGTACGCTCTAAGTTTCGAGCGGACAAATATACGTTTTTATCCGCACCTGACAAAACCATAAGTAGCTTTTTACCAGATACTTTAAGATTATTCACAACATTTACGAAATCTTTAGTCTTGGGAGGCTTCAAAAGTGAAGTCTTCAACAACTACAATGTTGTTAGCCTGAGCTTTGTAAGCCAAAGCAGACTTACGAGCCAAAGCCTTTACTTTCTTGTTCAATTTGAACCAGTAATCACGCGGTTTAGGACCAAATACACGAGCACCACCTACCAACAGCTGGAGAGTTGATATCACCACGACGTGCACCGCCTCCACCTTTCTGACGGCCTAACTTACGAGTAGAACCACTGATTTCGCTTCTTTCTTTAGATTTGTGAGTTCCCTGGCGCTGGCTAGCCATGTACTGCTTTACATCCAGATAGATAGCGTGATCATTCGGAGTGATTCCAAAGATAGCTCGTTCAGAGCACCTTTTTGCCGGTTTCTTCACCCTTAATATTTAAAACGTTAACTTCCATTATTTCTCAATTATTACGATTGAACCTTTGTAACCCGGAACAGAACCTTTGATCAAAAGCAAGTTATGTTCAGGAATAACCTTTAATACTTGCAAGTTGTGAGTAGTTACTCTGTCACCACCCATCTGGCCGCCCATGCGCATTCCTTTGAATACTTTAGCAGGATAAGAACAAGCACCGATAGAACCCGGCTTGCGGGCACGGTTATGCTGACCGTGAGTTGTCTGACCTACACCACCGAATCCGTGGCGTTTAACAACACCCTGGAAACCTTTACCTTTTGAAGTACCGATAACGTCAACATAAGCTGAATCGTTAAACAGTTCTACGGTAATTGTATCACCCAAATTCAATTCCTGTGAGAAATCTTTGAACTCGGCCAAGTGTCTCTTGGGCGTTACTCCGGCTTTCTTAAAGTGACCCATCAGCGGCTTTGTTGTATGTTTATCCTTTTTGTCCTGGAAACCCAACTGAACAGCTGCATAGCCATCTTTTTCTACATTTTTAATCTGAGTAACCACACAAGGACCAGCTTCGATAACAGTGCATGGTACATTCTTACCATCAGCACTGAAAACGGATGTCATTCCGATTTTCTTTCCTAATAATCCTGGCATTTCAGTTAAATTTTTAAAATATTAAACTTTAATTTCTACTTCTACTCCACTCGGTAATTCCAATTTCATCAAAGCGTCTACTGTCTTTGCAGTTGAGCTATAGATGTCAATCAGTCTCTTGTAAGAAGACAACTCAAACTGTTCACGTGACTTCTTGTTAACGAAAGTCGAACGGTTTACAGTAAAGATACGTTTGTGTGTAGGCAATGGAATCGGACCGCTAACAATAGCACCAGTAGCCTTCACTGTGTCTTACAATCTTCTCAGCCGATTTGTCAACCAAGTTGTGATCGTAAGATTTCAGTTTAATTCTGATTTTCTGACTCATTTGTTTATTAAATTATTAATTGTTTATATTGGGAAGGAAGCTTGAGGACTAAGAGTCATTCGCTAGTCCTCATCAACTTCCATCCTATTTCTTTTTATACCAAGTCTACGCGACCTTTAACTTCTTCCAGTACAGTCTTAGCGATAGAGCTAGAAACCTGTGCATGGTGATCATAAGTCATTGAAGAAGTAGCACGACCAGAAGTGATGGTACGCAAAGCAGTTACATAACCGAACATTTCAGCCAATGGAACCTGAGCCTTAACGATACGAGCACCTGAGCGGCTTGTCTCCATACCTTCTACCTGACCACGACGTTTATTCAAGTCACCGATAACGTCACCCATGTTTTCTTCCGGAGTTACAACTTCCAGCTTCATAATCGGTTCCATCAATACCGGAGCTGCTTTAGCACAAGCGTTCTTGTAGGCCTGGATGGCACAGATTTCGAACGAGAGCTGGTCAGAGTCAACCGGGTGGAACGAACCGTCTTTCAGAACGACTTTCAGCGAATCAAGCGGGAAGCCGGCCAATACACCGTTCTTCATGGCTGTCTGGAAACCTTTCTGTACTGAAGGAATGAATTCCTTAGGTACGTTACCACCTTTCACTTCGTCAACGAACTGCAGACCACCTTGTTTAAAGTCTTCATCAACCGGACCTACAGTTACGATGATATCAGCAAACTTACCGCGACCACCCGACTGCTTCTTGTAAACTTCACGAAGTTCAACAGTCTTAGTGATAGCTTCCTTGTAGCTAACCTGAGGACGACCCTGGTTACATTCAACCTTGAACTCACGTTTCAGACGGTCGATAATGATATCCAAGTGAAGCTCACCCATACCAGAGATTACAGTCTGACCAGTCTGTTCGTCAGTCTTCACGGTGAAAGTCGGATCTTCTTCAGCCAACTTAGCCAAACCGTTAGAAAGCTTATCCAAGTCTTTCTGAGTCTTCGGTTCTACAGCGATACCGATAACCGGTTCCGGGAAATCCATTGACTCCAATACAATCGGAGCTGTTTCGTCACACAAAGTATCACCAGTGCGAATATCTTTGAAACCTACACCTGCACCAATATCACCAGCGCTGATTACCTCATAGGGTTTTGCTTGTTTGAGTGCATCTGGAACAAACGAGATACACGTTCTTTCTTTCCAGAGCGAGTAGTTGTAGATATAAGAACCAGCTTCAACCTTACCTGAGTACACACGGAAGAAAGTCAAACGACCTACATAAGGGTCAGTTGCAATCTTAAATGCCAAAGCTGAAGTCTTTTCGTCTTCATCCGGACGGCGGTCTTCTTCAGCGCCTGTGTCGGGTTAGAACCTACGATATTCGGAGTATCCAATGGAGAAGGCAAGAATGCACATACATAGTCCAACAGCGGCTGAACACCTTTATTCTTGAATGAAGATCCACACAAGCATCGGAACGATTTCCATCTTCAAAGTACCCGCACGCAAAGCTCTCATTACTTCTTCCTCTGTAATTGTAGAAGGATCATCGAAATATTTCTCCATCAAAGCTTCGTCGAACTCAGCTACTTTCTCGAACATCTTGTCACTCCATTCCTGAGCTTCGTCTACCAAGTTAGCAGGAATTTCTTCTACATCATAGTCAGCACCCATGGTTTCATCGTGCCACAAGATAGCTTTCATCTTGATCAAGTCGATTACACCTTTGAAGTTTTCTTCAGCACCGATAGGGATTTCAACCGGACAAGGATTAGCTCCCAAAACGTCCTTCATCTGGCGAACTACTTCGTAGAAGTCAGCTCCAGAACGGTCCATTTTGTTTACATAACCGATACGAGGTACATTATATTTATCAGCCTGACGCCATACAGTTTCTGACTGAGGTTCTACACCACCTACAGCACAGTAAGTAGCTACAGCACCGTCAAGAACACGCAGTGAACGTTCTACTTCTGCAGTAAAGTCCACGTGTCCCGGAGTGTCAATCAAGTTGATTTTATACTTGTTACCAGCATACTTCCAATAAGTAGTTGTAGCAGCTGAAGTAATAGTAATACCGCGTTCCTGCTCCTGAGCCATCCAGTCCATGGTAGCAGCACCATCGTGCACCTCACCGATCTTATGAGTCAGACCTGTGTAAAACAAGATACGTTCAGAAGTTGTTGTCTTACCAGCATCGATGTGCGCCATGATACCGATGTTACGGGTCAAATGCAAATCATGTTTAGCCATTTTAATTCGTCTTAAAGTTATTAACTAGATTAAAATCTGAAGTGAGCGAAAGCACGGTTAGCTTCAGCCATACGGTGCATATCTTCCTTACGCTTGAAAGCACCACCCTGTTCGTTGTAAGCATCCATGATTTCTGCAGCCAATTTGTCTGCCATGGACTTTCCGCCACGTTTACGGGCAAAAGGAATCAAATTCTTCATAGAAATTGACTCTTACGGTCAGGACGAATTTCAGTAGGAACCTGGAATGTAGCACCACCGATACGGCGAGACTTAACTTCCAACTGAGGAGTTACATTATCCAAAGCTTTTTTCCAAACTTCCAATGCTGATTTTTCTTCACCCGGAAGTTTAGTTTCGATAGACTTCAATGCGTTGTAGAAGATTTCGTAAGAAGTGTTCTTCTTTCCATCATACATCAGATGGTTTACAAACTTAGAAACCTTCTGATCATTAAATACCGGATCCGGAAGGATCACACGTTTTTTAGGTTTTGCTTTTCTCATTTTGTTTGATAATAATGTTTAGTTTGGGGCTGCATTTCTTGTCTTCTTCAACGCCTCCTCTGAGGCATTTACTCAACCTTAAAGCTTTTCCAACAAACCAAAACGAATTTATAAAAGTTTTTTCTTAATAAGGATTGTACTCAGCAAGGATTATTTCTTACCTTTTGCTGCGGGAGCCTGTCCTGGTTTCGGGCGCTTAGCACCGTATTTAGAACGTCTCTGTGTACGGCCAGCAACACCTGCAGTATCCAGTGTACCGCGAACGATATGATAACGTACACCCGGAAGGTCTTTCACACGACCACCACGTACCAATACGATTGAGTGTTCCTGCAAGTTGTGTCCTTCTCCCGGAATATAAGAGTTGACCTCCTTAGAGTTTGTCAGGCGCACACGAGCAACCTTACGCATTGCTGAGTTCGGCTTTTTCGGAGTTGTAGTGTAAACACGAACGCAAACGCCACGTCTCTGAGGACATGAATCCAGTGCCGGTGATTTACTCTTATCAACCAAAACCGTTCTTCCTTTTCTTACTAATTGTTGAATAGTAGGCATTTTGTTTGATTTTTAATTGTTATATATTTGTTTCTTATTGTTTCTACAATCCTTGTCGAAATACTACATTTCGGGCTGCAAAATTACAAATAACTTTTTAATAGACAAACTGTTTTTAAAAAGAAAAAGGCTCATTTCCCGAAAAAAACGGGAAATGAGCCTTTTGAATCCGCTATTTATATTTTTTTAAGCTTCTCCTTTGAAATCGCTCAACGGTGGAACGAAAGTTTTTCCACCTTGTGCTTGCTGTTCCGGCATCCGAATCTGACCAAAATTCTGTTCATACTTAGTGACATTGTCCTGCAATGCAAACATCAGACGCTTTGCATGTTCCGGAGTCATTACAATACGAGATTGAACGCCTGCTTTCGGCAAACCCGGCATCACACGTACAAAGTCAAGGATAAATTCAGAACTTGAATGAGTAATAATTGCAAGATTCGCATAAGTTCCCTGTGCCACTTCTTCTTTTAATTCTATCTGAAGCTGATTTTTGTTTTCGTTTTCCATAATGATTAAACTGTTTAATGAATTTATACGGCAAATGTAGGAAAAAAGTTGGAGTAAACTAATAAATCACATTCTTTTTCTAGCTTACACGCTCATAATCCACTTCAAAAAACTTTTTGTCTGCCCATCTCTTCATGAGAAAACTATTAGACATTATATAGATTAATTTGTTATATGACTCATTTTGTGACTGATTCTAAAGTTGTGTAATCCACAAGCAATAAGAATCACCATATCTTCGAAACCGAATTTATGGCATCTGAATCGTTCTTTGACAATACGGCATTTTTTCATACCACCTATGGCATGCTCCACTTTAATCCTGATACCGGAAATTCGCTTGTTCTCTTGTTTTTCAACAGCAGTAAGCTCTTTTCCTTTTGGTTTTTTCCTGGGCATGCATATTTCAACTCCATCCGGTCTGTGTCCGATGAAACCTGTATCTTGCCAAAGCCTAATACCTCTGGGGGAGTAGAAGAGGTTCTTCATCACAAATCTTCTTATCATGGACATGACCTTCGTATGTAGACCTCAGCCATACAATCCTAAGATTGTTGGTACACAACAGGTTATTCTTTATGCTATGAGTTTTTTTACCACTATAACATGCAGACTGCCTGTCTTCATCCAAAGGGCGTTGAATAGGTCGCTCGGTTCCGTCAAGCAAGACTTCTTCGCATCCTTGAAGGATGTGCATCAGACGTTTGGAGTTACGGTCGGGTAATTCATCAAGCGTTTTCAATGTACGACGGAGAATCTCAGAAAGAAGGTGAATCCACCTGTTGGCCTGGGGCTGGGTCATCTCAAACTGAATGCCATGGAGCTCCTGAAGGGGATTGGTCTTCAGATATACCAATATGAAGAACATTTTGTCCTGAATCAGAGGCAACACACTGGTCTTCCTGTTGTAAGATATACGTTGACGCACTTTGCCTTCCAAAGTGAAATGACTGTAATAGTCATCCCAATGGTACTTGAAAGTTACTAGCAAGGCATCAAACTCAACAGGAGTTAATCCTGTCGCTGCAAGCACTTGGCTATGACGGTGGCGAATCTTGTCGTAATACATCAATTGAACTTTTTAGGCCACAAAGATAAGTCAAAGAACGCTTTAATCAATTATTCGATATAAACTCTATTATAAAAATAGTTTTTCAAATAAGTAAAAGCGGAAGGAGTCCCTTCCGCTTTTACTTATTTTTTACGTTTGCTGCGTTTAGCCCAACCTTCTTCTGAGAAATCGGGTTCCTCTCCACGAAGCGGTTGATTATCCTGCTGGAAAAACTGTTTCCAGTCATCCTTTTTTTTCGGACCGCGAGGACTGGTATACCCTCTTTCTTCCCGGCTTGGTTTCTTCGCCTTCTCTACTTTTGAAGGCTTATCAGCTTTCTTTTCAGTCGCTACTTTCTTTTTCTTTCCACTCTTATCGCTTTTCCCTGTATTCTCACCCGCAATCTCTACACAAACTTTACGTCCCCCGCTCAATACAACTTTATTCAAAGCCTTTATCACCTGAGGAGCCTGTTCTTGAATCACTTCAAAAAATGAGAAATTCTGCATCAAATCAATACGACCAATCTGGATTCGTTCTTTTTTCAGGTTGCGATTTACCAAATCTATAATCTGATTCGTATAAAATCCATCTGTTTTTCCCAAATTCAAGAATAAACGCGTATATCCTTTCTCAGCTTTACGGCCAACTTTTTCTTTATCTCCTTTACGAGATTCTTTCGTTTCCGCTTTTTTATCATTAGCCTTAGGTTGCTCTATCTCAGGTGCATTCTTATAATAATCCAAGAAACGGTTAAACTCCAAAGAAACAACACGTTTAATCAAATCCTCTTTACTCAGCCAATCAAGTTTACGATAAACTCCTGGAAGGAAAGTCTCGATTTCCTCCTCACTTACCTTTACCTTTTCAATATCATCAATAACCTTTATCAACTGCTGTTCGCAAATTTCTTTTCCGGTAGGCAACTCGCTAACTTCAAATTTTTTCTTGATAATACGCTCAATCTCGCGCATTTTACCCTTTTCGCGCAAATTAATAATGGCAATCGAAATTCCTGTTTTTCCGGCACGTCCTGTACGACCACTCCGATGCGTATAGCTTTCAATATCATCCGGCAAACCGTAATTAATCACATGAGTCAAGCTGTCCACATCCAACCCACGGGCTGCCACATCCGTTGCAACAAGAAGCTGCAAATGGCGTTGACGGAACTTCTGCATTACCAAATCACGTTGAGCCTGACTCAATTCTCCGTGTAAAGAATCTGCACTATATCCATCTTGTATAAGTTTATCAGCAATCTCTTGAGTTTCTTTTCGTGTACGGCAAAAAACAATGCCATAAATTTGAGGATAAAAATCAACCACACGCTTCAGAGCCAAATATTTATCCTTCGCATGTACGATATATGCTACATGATTTACATTCTTGCTCCCTTCATTCTTCGTTCCGATAGTAATTTCCTTCGCATCGTGCAAGTAGGTTTTAGCAATACGAGCAATTTCCGGACTCATCGTTGCGGAAAACATCAATGTATTTCTATCTTTCGGGACATTCTCAAGAATTGTATTTATACTATCCGTAAAACCCATGTTCAGCATCTCGTCAGCCTCGTCCATCACGACGTTGCGGACAGTTTCCAAACGGGCTACTTTACGTTCCATCAAGTCAATCAAACGGCCGGGAGTTGCTACAATAATGTGCACACCTCTTTTCATACTACGGATTTGACTATCGATGGAAGACCCGCCATAGACCGGCAAAATCTTCAAATCTGTAATATACTTAGAGTAGTCAGTCAAATCACCTGCAATTTGCAGACAAAGTTCACGTGTCGGGCAAAGCACCAATGCCTGCGGCACACAATTTTTCACATCAATCTTCTGAATCAGCGGCAGACCAAATGCGGCTGTTTTTCCGGTTCCGGTTTGTGCCAGAGCCACTACATCATTGCCGTTTCCCAACAAATACGGGATCACTTCTTCCTGCACGGGCATGGGATTTTCATATCCCATTTCCTCAATTGCCTTGCGTATTTCTTGCGAAACGCCAAGTTCTTCAAATGTTTTCATTCAATTCAAATATCTAATTTGCTGCAAAGATACAGACAATTCAAATGCTGCCAAATAGTTTATTCCTTTTGGTCTAAAAGTTTTTTTGCAACAATCTTATCTTTTTGCAATTGCAACGTCAACTCTTCCACATTTTCAAATTTTACTTCAGGACGTATATAGTCTATAAACTCTACTTTTATGGTTTCCTGATAAATATCCTTTTCAAAATCCAGGATATGCACCTCCACTGTTATTGACTTGTCTCCATCGTGTACAGTCGGACAACTTCCAATGTTCAGCATTCCCTCGTACCGTTTTCCTCCTAAATAGACATATACCGCATACACTCCCAATGCAGGTAATAGTTTATCTGCGCACAAAGGCTGAATATTGGCTGTAGGGAAGCCCAAAGTACGCCCTACCTTACGACCGTCAACCACCGTTCCGGTCAAATAATAATGATAACCTAGATAAGAATTTGCCAATTCTATCTTTCCCTCACACAAGCAAGAACGAATCAAGGTAGAACTGACAGAAACTCCATCTTCCGTTAAGGCCTTAGATTGCATCACTCGCATACCAAATTCTTTCCCATATTGGCAATACTCCTGAAAACCTTCATTCTTACTATGACCAAAATGATGGTCATGGCCTACAAAAAGAGTCTGCACATGATATTCTTCATGCAGAACCTTCATAAATTCACGAGCAGATAGCAGCGACAACTCCTTTGTGAAAGGCAACAACACGCAATACTCTATCGGTGACTGTTCAAAACGTTCTATTTTCTGGGAAAGACACGTGAGCAGCCGAGGATGAAAACTAGTATCCAAAACCTGCCGAGGATGATTAGCAAAAGTTATCAAACAAGAAGCGATACCTTCTGCCTTGGCAATATTATGAACTTGCTCAAGCAAATATTGATGTCCTCTATGTACTCCATCAAAACAGCCTATCGTCGCTACACATGGGGGAAGACTTATACTTGCAGAACCTGTAACTATTTCCATTTATTTACTTATGAAATTTTGAAGTTGTATTTCCAGATTATCTCCTGGAACATAGTGAAAAACTTTAATCCCTAATAAAGAAGCTGCCTGACAATTATCTTTGGAATCATCTACAAAAAGAGTTTCTTCTGCTTTAATCCCTGCCTCTTTCAATACGGTCCGAAAAATTTCAGCATCAGGCTTTGCTAAATGCATCTGATATGAAAGAAACACTCGCGTAAAGCAACCAAGCATCTGCATTCCTTTATAAACGAACTTATCAGCACAATGCTCCCAATGCAAATCATTTGTATTACTTAATAAATACAATTTATAGTTCTCTTGAAGTTTCAATAACAATTCGAACTTATAATCTGGAATATCTTTCAACATAGCATTCCATATCTGATCTATCTCCTCACCCGGAAGTTCACGCCCCACTTCTTTGCAAATACGATCCCGAAACTGGTCCGTAGTCAGTGTGCCACACTCATACTCCTTAAAGAAGCCTTTTTCATTCGTTCCGGTCATCCACTGACGCACTTCACGCAGTCCAACTTCCTCCAAACGATCCATACAACGGTTAACATCCAAGTCAAGGAGCACACCGCCTAAATCAAATATAATATTTTTAATCCGGTTCATTTTTTCATCATCCGTTTAACTCCTCGCCAAATCTCACCAATCCAAAGTACCACAGAAGTACCGGCTATGATATAAGCCCATTCCAATGCAGGCAAAGGCTCTGTACGGAAGACCTTGCCACCAAAAGTAACAATAATGAACTGACCAACCAGAATAATCAATGCCACTCCTAACATACCCATCGCATGACCGGCATCTTTAAAGATTGAATGATTCGTACCAAATACGCTGGCATTAAACAGGTTCCAAAACTGCAGCATGACAAAAATCGTAAAGAAGACAGTCAGATGATGCACATCCATACCGCCAGGCATGTTCTTAAAGAAAGCCAGCAGCCCCATCAGTACAATCAAGAATCCGGCACCCACACCGAATATATTGTTCCGCATGGCAGGAGATATGATAAAATCAGTACGCTTGCGAGGTTTTTCATTCATTACATCCATGCTCGGTGCAATAGACGCCAACGCCATTGCTGCAAATGTATCCATAATCAGGTTCACCCACAGCATTTGAGTAACCGTCAGCGGAAGCTCCGTACCTAAAAAGGCACCCAGCAACACGCTCAGCAAAGCTACTACATTGATGGTCAGCTGGAACACGATAAAGCGCTGGATATTCTTATACAACGAACGTCCCCACATCACTGCAGTAGCAATGCTATGGAAGGAGTCATCCAACAACGTAATATCGCTGGCCTCTTTCGCCACAGAAGTACCTGTTCCCATTGACAAACCCACCTGTGCATGATTCAATGCCGGTGCGTCATTTGTTCCGTCACCAGTCACTGCTACTACTTCACCTTTTTGCTGAAGCAACTGTACCAGACGTTGCTTATCCATCGGACGTGCACGGCTCATCACCTTCAAATCGACCACTCTTTCCAAAGCTTCTTCATCGCTCAAGGCAGCAAACTCCACTCCGGTAATGCGGTTCCGTTCCGTATCTTCCGATGTCCACAGCCCGATTTGTCGTGCGATTTCAGTTGCTGTGCCCGGAGTATCTCCCGTTACAATCTTCACACGGATACCAGCCGACTGACATTTCTTCACCGCATCAGGCACATCCGGACGAACCGGGTCACTGATAGCGAAAATTCCCATAAATGTCAATCCGCCTTCTTTCACCAGTTCCGCACAATCCGTATTGCTATTTTCAGGTATCACCTTATAAGCCACTCCCAATGTACGCATAGCCTGATTCTGGTAAGCCAAAAGCTGTTCATTATATTGCTTAATCCGGTTTCCTTCCAGATTACATTTTCCCATCACTATCTCAGGAGCCCCCTTCACATAAAGTACACGTGCGTTCAAGACAGAAGACTCGACCAGCGTAGCCATGTATTTTCTTTCCGTAGAAAAAGTAAGCTGATTTACCGTCTTTGCCTGATTTCTCAATGAAATGTAATCCATTCCCTGTTCATTCAGCCAAAGCAAAAGAGCCACCTCCGTAGGGTTTCCTACTCCGGACGGCTTACCTTCTCCTTCTTTTTCTTCCAGGAAAGCGGTAGAGTTTGTCGCTATGCCTTCTGCTATCAAGTTCTTCTGAGATTCATCCAACTGCGCATCATACACCTGCATCAGGTTTTGTGTCAGTGTACCTGTCTTATCTGTACAAATCACCGTAATGGCCCCCATTGTTTCGCAAGCATGCATCTTACGTACCAGGTTATTGGTCTTCAGCATACGGCGCATGTTCAGTGCCAGACTCAAGGTAACACTCATCGGCAATCCTTCCGGTACCGCTACCACAATCAAGGTGACAGCCATCATAAAATACTTCAACACGATACGTGCTATTTCAAGCCACTGATGCCAGTCGGTCACAGCCGTCACGCTCAAATACGCATACAAATCTTTCGCTGTAAAGATTACGAAAGTCAATATGGCAATTGTAAAACCAACCTTTCCTATCAGATTAGCCAATTTGGTCAATTGTAAATTCAACGGAGTCTGTTCCTGGCTTTGTTCTGTAGCCTGCCGAGCTACCTTACCTATTTCTGTAGCATCCCCTACTCTTTCTACGCACATCACTCCGTGACCATCCGTTACTGTCGTTCCACGCATTACGGAATTGGACGGATAAGTAGCTTCTTCATCAAAATGAGCCTCATCCGTGGTTTTATTCACCATCAACTCACCAGTTAGGCTTGATTCATTTACTTGTAATGACACTGCTTCCAGTAATACCCCGTCTGCCGGAATTTCATCACCGGTATTCAATATCACCACATCCCCTACGACAATATCTTTTTTAGGAATCTCATGTACTTTACCATTACGAATTACCATTACCGGAGTCTCCTCTCCTACGGCATTCAACAAATCAAATTTCTTATTGGCATCATATTCAAAATAGAATCCAATGCCGGTAGCCAAAAAAATAGCAAAAAATATACCGATTGTCTCTGCATATTCACTTTCAATAATTGAAATTAGCAAAGAAAAAGCTGCTGCAACAAGTAGCACTTTAATAACCGGGTCCTGAAACTTCTCCAGATACAGTTTCCAGATTGACGGACGTTTGGGAGGAGTCAACAGATTCACCCCATATTTTTGACGACTTTGAAGAACTTCTTGATCAGTTAACCCCTTAAAACGAGAATCTTGTGTATTGTGTGACATACGCCTGATAATTAATTATTAATGTCGACAAAAATACAACATATATTGCAAGCATCTGTCCCATTAGTTTTTTTTATCATTTTTTTCTAGCTAGATATTGCAGATTTCAACTCAAACCATTACTTTTGCAACGCATTTCCAAACTAATTCTTTTGGAATACCGGACTTGTAGCTCAGTTGGTTAGAGCAACAGACTCATAATCTGGAGGTCCCTGGTTCAAGCCCAGGCTGGTCCACATTGAAAATCAAGCACTTACAGAGTTTCTGTAGGTGCTTTTTCTTTTACAGGTGACCTTCAGGTGACCTTTTTGAAGCGAAACTCTGCAAGAGTGACCTTTTGAAATTGCATGGGATTGCAGAGAATTTTTATAGATTTTTATTCTATGGTGAACTTGACACTGCGGAATGTGATGCACATTTTAGACTGAAATAGGATTTCCCACTAAGCATATTTGTAAGTCGTTGAAAACATATTTGGTATGGGAATGACCAATCTGCAAGCTTTCCAGTCTGTCCGTTTTCATTCGTATATTCCATTTTGGTAGTCGCGCAAATATTGCGTAAAAGTCTTTCCAGTTTCACGTTTAAAGAAACGCATCAGATGACTCGGGTCGGAGAAATGAAACTCTTCGGCCAGCTGGTTCACGTTTCGGTTAGCAAACAGTAACTCATTCTTCAATTCTTCCAACAGACGCTGCTTGAGCAGATGATTGGCAGATACGCCGAATTGACTCATCACGGAACCGTTTAACGTAATACGGCTCACACGGAGCATATCCGCATATTCCTGCACCCGCTGTTTCGTACGGATATTCTTTTCCAGCAAGTCCTTAAACTGGAATGCGTAATTGTTTTTAGGTACATCAATCGGTAAATGATAAGTGGCGGCATACGCCCGGTTGATAATAACCAATAAGTAGTAAAGCACAGATACAATGAGATTATAAGTATCGGCAACAGGATGCAGAAGCTCCTGCTTTATGATTCCTAAAAGACGAATATACTCCGCCATGCTTTCCGGCGAAGCAAACAGATAGGGAGGCGTGTCGGTCTGATAATAATACAGCAAACGGTACACAAAAAACTTGTCCGCTATGAATGTGCGCATAAAATCCTCGCGGAATATAAGAAAAGAGTAATCTAATTCTGCTTCATCCACGTGCCATTCCTGCTGCTGATGCGGCGAGAGGAGCAATACCATATTGGCATGCAATTCAAATTTGCGGAAATTCAGCAGCAGATACCCATTGGCCTTACGAAAAAAATAGAAGCTAAAAAAATCTGTTTTAAACACCCGGTTTTCCGTCAGGACACCACATACATCGCTACTGTAGCCTGAGTTGATATAAAAGTCCACACCACAGCGTGTCTTGCTAAATGGAACGCTGACCAGACGTTCGGGGTTGACGATTTTATCCATAGATTTCGTTTTTGGGGTAAATATACTATTTTTTATTTATCAAAATGGCATATATTCCTGTTTTTAAGGCATAATGCATCCGATTTTTTTTACCGAACTTTGCGGCTGTAATCAATACAATAAATTATGATGGAAGAAAAAGTAACAATTCGATTGATCCGTAATGCAACATTGCGAATTCATTATGCAGGAAAAGAGATACTTGTTGACCCCATGCTTGCAGGAAAAGGCACTTTACAGTCGGCTCTAGGTGTGTATAAGACCCCAAGAGTACACCTCACGATGCCGATGAATGAAATTGCGGACGGTCTGGATATGGTATTGTTGACACACAACCATATTGACCATTACGACCCGACAGTGAAACAGCATTTAGCGAAGAACATCCTGTTCCTGACACAACCGCAAGATAAAGAGAGTATTACACAGGATGGTTTTACAAATGTAGAAAGCATTGAAAAAGATAAAGCTATTGGAAATTTAACCATTCATCGCATCCAAGGACACCATGGCTTCGGAAAGATTGGAGAAATGATGGGGCCGGTATCAGGCTATGTACTTACTGCACACGGTTTCCCTACTATTTATATAATGAGTGACTGTAAATGGGAAGACTGTATCCGTCAGGCCATTGAACAATTTTCTCCAGATTACATCATAGTGAACAGTGGAGGTGCAATTTTTCCTGAATTTTCTCAAACAGAAGGTTCTATCATTCCAGATGAGCAAGAAGTTATGACAATGCTCGATGAACTTCCCGCCCACATCAAACTAATAGCAGTCCACATGGAAGCTACCGATCATGGGCAGACTACACGCGCAATTCTGCGTAACGAAGCCATGCATCACAAAATAGAAATGAGTCGCCTGATTATTCCAGAAGATGGAGAAACAATAATATTATGAGCGACTTCTCTGATTGGGAAACAGCCTGAAAAGAGGGTTACGAATGGATTGTTATAGGAACGGAAACAGGCAAAAGGAAAGGGAAAGTAGATGCCAATCCTGAATGAGTACGTCATATTGTAGAACAGGCGAAAAGAAATCATATTTTGGTATTTATGAAAGAATACCTTTTACCTATAATGGGAGAATACCGAATGATTCAAGAACTACCAAAACAATTTATAGAAAAAATATGGAAAAGGAAATAATCAGAGAAATAGATGTACAGAATGTCATGACTAAATCCTCATTACCAGTAGGGGGCTTCTCTGTCAATCCTTATGTAGGTTGTCCTCATGCTTGTAAGTACTGCTATGCTTCATTCATGAAACGTTTTACAGGGCATACAGAGCCTTGGGGTACGTTTCTGGATGTAAAGCACTGGAAACCTATTGACAATCCGCATAAATATGATGGACAACGGATTGTTATCGGTTCTGTAACAGACGGATACCATCCGTATGAAGAAGATTTTTGCAGAACCCGTAAACTGCTGGAAGAGTTAAAAGGCACTAATGCTGAAATCATGATTTGTACTAAGTCAGATTTAGTTTTGCGTGATCTTGATTTACTTAAAGGCTTTCAGAAAGTGACAGTATCTTGGTCAGTTAACACACTCGATGAACAGTTCAGATGTGATATGGATCGTGCCGTAAGCATTGAGCGAAGACTTAAAGCCATGAAACAGTTCTATAATGCAGGCATACGCACCGTGTGTTTTATTTCACCGATTTTTCCAGGAATTACAGATGTGAAAGCTATCGTTAATCGGGTAAAAGATTATGCAGATTTGATATGGCTGGAAAATCTGAATCTTCGTGGACAATTTAAGAGAGACATCATGGGGTATATACGGGAAAAGCATCCGGAGCTTGTAGCCTTGTATGATGATACCTACAACAAGAAACGAAAAGATTACTGGCAGGTCTTGGAACAGGAAGTAGCTGCGTTTGCTCAAGCGGAAGGTTATCCTTATCGTATAAACGATTTACCATACGGGCGTTCTCAAAAAGGAAAACCTGTTATAGTAAACTATTTCTATCATGAAAAAATTAGGCTAAAAAAATAGGATCATTTGATTGATTTGATAAATTTACTGATAGCCTGTCTTGTCATTTGTTTGAAAAAACGCATCATGTGGTTAGGCTCAAAGAAATGCAAACGATAAGCCGTCTCTTTAACTGGATTCCTAATTCAAATATAACAATACTCACGGCTCATGCTATTTTTATTAGCAAACTATTTTTTAATTACAAACATAGGAACTAAAAATCTCAAATGGTACGCGGAAACTGATACCGTCTTTCATCATCTGATAAAGATTCGGGCAAATACGCTGCTTGAATGAATCCCACGTACGGTGCTCCATCTGTGTCCAGGCAGCTTCTGCCAATGCCAATCCACGCGGATAGGCCATATATGTTACCCTATTGAAATCTTTAATAGCTTCTGACCACAGCGTACCCAACACACCTTTGATATGTTTTTCACCGAATTTACTCCCATAAGCAGGATCAAACTCATAAGTTTTTTCCAAAGTAGTAATAGGCATCCCCCAGTTATTGTATTCGGGTAAATCTCCTTTGTATTGCGGATAGTCCAGATAAGCATATTCACCGGGAGCCATAATCAAGGGATTTCCGCTCTTTTGAGTCAGTTCATGGCACAGAGGAGTTAACCCGGCGCGCCAACTTACCAGCGTTACATCCTTTGGATAATTGAATAAGTAAGAATCGGCCGGCATCCATAGATTGTTCAGTTCACACCACAAAATAGGTTCTTTTTTAAGTTCACGAACAGTAGTCAGAATTTTACCGAAGAAATGGTTCATTAAATCACTTGATTTCTGATATCCCAGTTTCTCTTTCAAAGTCTGACAAGAAGAACATTTTTCCCAATTCTTTTCTATCACAGCTTCATCACCGCCCAAATGAATACTGGGTGACGGGAATAAAGCGGCCACTTCGGTCAGAATATCGCGATAAATTTCATAGCCGCATTCGTTGCTGGCACACATCATCACATCAGTCGTCTTTCCTATTTTCACCTCTACGGTATCGGGACGTTGGCACAACATTTCAGGGAATACTGCCAGCACAGCCGCTGTATGCCCCGGGATATCCAGTTCCGGAATAATTTCAACATGACGTTCGGCTGCATAGTCAATGATATCTTTCAGCTGTTCCTGCGTGTAAAAACCATTATCGGGTCCCTGGTCTCCCCCCTTTTCATCACGGAAAGCACCGACCTTAGTGAGTTGCGGATATTTCTTTATTTCAATACGCCATCCCTGATCATCGGTAAGATGCAGCTGTAGCACATTGTATTTGTAACGGACCATCAAGTCGATAAAACGCTTTACATCACTCACCGGCAAGAAATGACGGGCCACATCCAGCATGAAACCACGGAATGCAAAACGCGGACTGTCTTCCAACACCACCGGAGCTATGCGATTATGAGCGGTATTTTCAGCATCCCCCAGCAAGAGTTGCGCCAACGTCTGAATACCATAAAACACACCTTTACTCGATTCGGCACTGATTTCAATCCTCTTAGGTTGCACTTGCAGTTGGTAGTGTTCCAAAGACTCATTCTGTCCTTCCGCTTTCAGATAAATGTGTTTACCTTTCACCCCACCGGTTTGAATGTTCAGTTTCAATCCCATCTGAGCCTTGAATACACGCTGAAGCTCTTCCGCTTCAAATTGCAACGAAGCATCGGTGATTACAATCTGAGTCTTTTCAGTCACCACAAAAGCTTTTCCTTCTTGAGTTTCAATGTAGTTCGGCATCGGAACCAAAGCTGAAAGATTCTGTTGGGCAGAAAGACAGCCCATCCACATTAAACAAATAGATAATATCGTCAATATTTTCATATCAATTTACAATATAACAATACTTCGGTAAATTTTTACCGAAAAATTAAAAGTTAAACAATAAAACCGGCAAAAGTCGGTTCGGAAACACTAAAGAGGTCATTGAAATGTTGTCAAAAACGAATGGTTAAGCATGAAGAAATGTGCTGAAAAAAAGAGAGCTAACCTGCTGATAATAAAGGGGGAGTATTGCATAATTCGTTATTTCTTAGTAAATTAGAAGTCTCTGAACTCTTCTGATTATGACTAAAGAAACACTCCTTATGCAATACCAATCCGAGTGCCTGTCGGCTCTCAAATCAGTAGCGAATATACAAAAACCTTTTGAAAAAACGTTCATGGACACCATGAAATTATTCATGGCCATCCCAGATCGTATAAATTTCCTTCAATTGGGCAGATATGGCTGTTTCTCAGAACAGACTTATCGTAACCTTTTTGAGCATGAAACTTTCGACTGGTTTGCGTTCAACGGCTCTATCATCAGCAAGCATCTCACAGGCAAAAGAAAAGCCATTGCCATCGACAACCATGAATGCATGACTTTAGGTTCCATTCAGACACCGGATTGTAAGACCTTGGATAATATGGACAAGAACCTCGTTGACTGGTACAGCAGCTATCTTATCAGTAGAAAAGACAAGCTACAGAGCCTGTCCAGAACGGTGGTTGCAGACGCATTCTTTTCCAAGGAAACATTCATAACACCTATGTGTGAGAACGATTTCCATGTCATCAGCCGCTTTCGGAATGACGTAATCCTGTACTATCCGACATTGGAAAAGAAAACAGGAAAACGTGGTCATCCCAAGTGGTTTGACGACAGGATTGACTTTGCCAATCTGGATTTGACCCGGTGCAAGGAATACGAGGTGAACAAAGGAAAGCTATACGGATTGAGGGTATATGCAAAAGCTCTCAAAAGGTATGTTTCCTTAGCCATCTGGTATCCGATGGACGGGAGGACAGACAAGTGGCAGCTTTACTTCTCTACAGACGATTCCATGGATGGACGTGAGGTGCTGGATTATTACAGAACCAGGTTCCAACTGGAATTTTGCTTTAGAGATGGCAAGCAGCATGCAGGAATCACCAACTGCCGGGGGGCCGACTTCAGGAAATTGGATTTTCACTTCAATGCATCGCTTGCTGCTGTCAACTTGGCCAAAGCGGCATGTAAGAGGCTCGGAATAACCTATTCCATATCCTCTTGCAAGTCATTCATACACAATGCTTATATGCTTGAACGATTTATTTGCGTGTTTGGGATTAGCCCAGACCCGCAAGTTATTGACAAACTTTTCAAAGAACTCATTTTATTTACTGCCAGAGCCGCTTAGGCTTGGCGAATTTTTAACGAACTATTGTATTAACAGTTCAAGGGCTCTAAAAAATCAGGTCTATTATTTGTTTTCCCAAATAAAACACTACATTTGCATACCCTTATAACACCTTACTATACTAGGACTAAAATCACATGAAACCGAATAGTCACATCAGCGAGAAGAAACTTGTTTTCCTACTGACAGAAGGAGATGAGAAGGCTTTCTGTAAATTATACAGTTTATACAGAGCACAGCTCACCTTCTTTGCTTTCAAATTCTTAAAATCGTCTGCCTATACCGAAGACATAGTACAAGAAACCTTCCTTCATGTCTGGCTCAGCCGAAAGTTCATCCGAACCGACCAGCCTTTCTCTGCCTACTTATACACCATTGCCAAAAACCGAATTCTTAACCAGCTTCGCAGCATGGAGCATCAACAGCTTTTGGAAGAGCATCTGCTAAAAAATGCTATTGACTATACAGAAGATACACAAAACGAACTTCTATCACAAGACTTGAAGGATATCATACAAAAAGCATTCGAGGCTCTCTCACCCAGGCAGCAGGAAGTTTTCCGGTTAAGTCGGGAAGGACAGCTTTCTTATAAAGAAATAGCTGAAAAGTTAGGAATCTCAGTCAATACAGTTCATGAGCATATTACTTCATGTTTATACACCATCCGACACTACCTCATCAAATATGGTAAAGTCAATTCCAACTTGCTCACCATCCTTTTATTCATTATATTTAAAAAAGGTTAATCCATCCCCCCATCTTCTTTACAGCGGTGTATTTATTATAAAATCGCAAACCAGATAAGAAGATGGAAAAAAATCAAGATAAACAGCAAATACGCCGATACCTGAACGGAGCCTATAACAGTCATGAAGCAAAAGAAATGGCTGAAAGCCTACTGCGTGCCGATAAAGAGGGCATTCTGGACGACTTGGCAGATGAAGTTTGGGAGGAAGCCTTATCATTGCCCGAACCTTCAGACCAAATCAAAGAGCAGTATAAGAAAGAAGCTCAGCACCTGCTTGAGAGTATGCAGTCTCAAAAACGCTCATTCACCAAGCGGATACTCTATATGGCTACGGGTATCGCTGCATCTATTCTTGTGATTTGGGGAGCCATTACTATGAAACAACAATGGGATATCCAACACATCACAGTAGCTCAAGCAACAACCGGCTTCGGGGAGAAGAAAGAATTGACCCTCCCCGATGGCAGCCAAATCATATTAAATGCCTGCTCAAAATTAGAATACCCTTCCCAGTTTATCGGAGATAAAAGAGAAGTACAACTCGTTGGAGAAGCCTACTTCAAGGTCCAATCAAATCCTGAGCAGCCTTTTCTAATTCAGACCTCTGATTTTCAAGTAGAAGTATTAGGCACAGAGTTTAATGTGAAATCATATGCTCATGACCAGATTCAATCGGTAGAAGTGGAAAACGGAAAAGTACAAGTAACTTTGCCCGAAGACCGAATCCGGCTGAAAAAACAAGAACAAATCTACCTGAACAAGCAGTCGGGTGAATACAGCAAGTTAAAAAGAAGTGAGAATAAAGTAGCAGCATGGCGCAATGGGGCTTTACATTTTTATCAAACCCCACTGACCGATGTGGCAAAAGAACTCGAACGAAGATACCATTGCAAAATATCTTTCCGCCAAGGAGAAGTTTTTGAGAATCTCATCTCTGGCGAGCATGATAACCAAAGCTTAGAGTCGGTTCTGGAGTCACTACACTACATCTGCGGTATCAACTACGAAAAGGATGGAAATCAAATTACATTTTATAAATAAATATCAACCTTTATTACCTGAATGCCTATGAAATCATCTCCCTAATTACCAAGAGAAGTAAAAGTTTAACTCAGGAAAGCTTTTATCTCATCCGATACACTGCCACGGCCTCCAGCCGATGAGTTGACAGCGTATCCGCTGCTTTTACAACCTAAATCTTACCATTAAATCACAGCCTTATGAATATGAATTCTATTCTAAAAAAGGAAGGCACACACTACTCTCCTTTTGCTGCTTTTTTACTATTCGTATGCTTATCTGTTATTTCTCTACAGACCTATGCACAAAATGAAAGCAGTTTAACCTTACAAGTGAAAGACCAGAATGTAGAACAAGTTTTTACACAAATAACTAAACAAATCGGAATAAAGTTTTTCTATGACCATGAAACGATTCGCCAGGAGCCTCCGGTTAGCTTAAATCTTTCAAAAGCACCTCTGAGCGAAGCACTTAATGCCATTAGCCAGCAGACTCAACTGCGCTTTGAGCGTAAGGGGAATACGGTATTGGTCAGCAGTAAAACAAAGCAAAAACAAACAGAAACGAAAAAAGAACCCATATCTGTAAAAGGAAAGGTTTCTGCCAGCAGTGGAGAGGCCATTATTGGAGCCAGCATCCAAGTGAAGGGAACTGCTACCGGTACCATTACCGATATGGACGGAAACTTCAGCCTTCAGGCAGAAGAAGGGCAGGTCTTGACCATTTCATACATTGGATATGAATCGGTACAAGTGAAAGCCGGGCGCAAACCTCTGAACATCACCATGAAAGAAGACGATGTAGCAATGGATGAAGTTGTGGTAACCGCCTTAGGTATCCGCAAAGAGAAGAAAGCATTGGCTTACTCCGTAACCGAAGTAAAAGGTGAAGACATGAACCGCGTGAAAGTAGCCAACCTCGCAACAGGTCTGGCAGGTAAAGTGGCAGGTGTCAATGTATCAAAACCGGCTTCAGGGGTAATGGGTTCCAGCCGAATCATCATCCGCGGTAACGGCTCACTGAATGGTTCAAACCAACCTTTATACATCATCGATGGTATTCCAATGGATAACACCAACTACGGACAGACTGGCATGTGGGGTGGTACTGATGGCGGTGACGGTATCTCATCAATCAACAGTGAAGATATTGAAAGCATGTCTGTATTGAAAGGTGGAACAGCTGCTGCTCTGTATGGTTCTCGCGCTTCGAACGGTGCCATTGTCATCACAACCAAACGCGGTTCGGTAGGCAAAGTGAAAGTGGAGTATAACCTTTCTTATACCAACGAACAAATCATGTTCAAAAACGATGACCTGCAATGGGAATATGGAGCCGGCTCGAACGGTGCCAATGCCGAACAGATGGCTTATGGTGTAGCTATGCAGCAGATACAGCAACAAGGCTACCCAGAATCCATGCTCCCGGTATTGATAGAAAAAATTGCCCCGAGTTTGGCTTCACAAATCAATATGTTGTCATTTGGAAGTAAGTTAGACGGCAAAGACATAATGCAGTTTGATGGCGTACGCCGCCCGTATATCGCTTCCGGCAAAGACAACTTCAAGAACTTCTACCAGAATGCCTGGGCGCTGACCAACAACCTGGCCGTATCGGGTGGTACAGAAAAAGTACAGTATCGTATAGCTGCCGGTGACCAACGCTTCCACGACATCATGCCTAACTCGAAACTGGAACGTAACAACATCACCTTGAACGTACAGTCTAAACTTGACGAGCATCTCACCATCAAAGCAAACGTGATGTATGTACGTGAACGTGCTAAGAACCGTCCGGGATTAGGCGACTTGACCTCGAATGCCAATGCTACTTTATTCATGCTTTCACCCAACACCGATGTACGCCTGCTGGAAAAGAGAGTGGACGATAAGGGTATGGAGTTTCTGCCCACAGGTCAGACTTATATCGGCAACCCCTACTTCATTGCCTATAACCACAGCAACAAAGACAGCAAAGACCGTGTAATCGGTTCTATCGAAGCACAATATAACTTCACTCCGAACTGGTATCTGCGCGGAAAATTCGGAGGCGATATGATTAACCGCCGCAGCGAAAACATCGTTCCCTACGGAACAGCGGTAGATAACGACGGATCAATCACCAGCAGTTCTATATACAATGGTGAGTTCAATGCCGAAGCTATCTTGGGATATACCAATTCCTTCCGCAACAACCTGTTCAGTGTAGATGCTTTCTTGGGATGGAACACCATGGGAACTTGGTATAACCAAACCACTGCTGCCGGACAAGGATTCATACAGCCCGGTTTTGAAGCCATGGGAAGTAATACCGTAACAAGCGGAAGCACCTCTAAATCGGAAAGCTATATCAACTCTATTTTTGGTCAGCTGGAACTTTCTTACCGAAGCATGGTTTACTTGACACTGACCGGGAGAAATGACTGGTTCTCTGCTTTGTCATACAAAGGAAAGAACAGTTCGAACCATATTTTCTATCCTTCAGTAGGTGCCGGATTCATCATCAGCGAAGCGTTTAACATGCCCGAATGGATTCCTTACTTGAAAATTCGTGGTTCATGGGCACAGTCAGGTGGTGCCGTAGGTCCTTATAACTTGGGGTTGACTTACGCATTCAATCAGAAAATGTTCGGTCATCCTATCGGCTATATCGGACAATCCATCGTACCGAACCTTGACTTGAAACCGTTGACCTCGAATGCTTATGAAGTCGGTTTGGATGCCCGCTTCCTCAATAACCGCATCGGTATTGATTTTACTTATTACGTACGTAACACCAAGGACGATATCGTAGATGCCGGAGTTTCTTCTGCTTCTGGTTATAAAGGCGTTCGCATCAATGCAGGTAAAGTGCATAATCATGGTGTGGAACTCTTGCTGACTGCCGTTCCGGTCAAAACAAAGGATTTTACTTGGAACAGTTCATTGAACTTCTCTTATAACAAGAGTGAAGTAAAACGAATTACCGACGATATCAATGAGTTCATCCTGGAAACAGCCCGTACCGGTCATGACGGTGACAACTGCGGTCCGGCTTTCATCTATCACGAAGTAGGCGAACCTTACGGTATCATTAAAGGGGAATCTTACAAACGGAACGATAAAGGTGAAATCATGTTCGACGACAATGGTCTTCCCATGAAAGGTGGTATCAAAAAACTGGGTGAATCGGTTGCTCCATACACCTTAGGTTTCAGCAACAGTTTTAATTATAAAGGCTTCACATTAAGCTTCCTGATCGATGCAAAAATCGGCGGTGACATCTATTCCATGACTAATGCACACATGTACAGCTTCGGTCGCCATGCAGGCACTTTACCCGGACGTGAAGGCGGTGTACTGGGACAAGGCGTCAAAGCCGACGGAGTAACACCGAATGATGTAAAAGCTGACGCCATGAAGTATTACATGGCTATGGCAGGAATCACTGAGGAGTTTGTTTACGATGCTTCTTTTGTGAAACTTCGAGAACTTTCATTCGGCTATTCCTTCCCGCAGAAATGGATTAAGAAACTGGGTATGTCTGCTCTTTCTTTAGCCATCGTAGGACGTAACCTCTGGAACATTTATGACGATGTTCCTTTGGTTGACCCGGAAGCCATGCTGAACATTGGCAATGGTCAGGGATTTGAGTCATACGGAATGCCGGCTACTCGCAGCATTGGTTTTAACTTGAATGTGAAATTTTAAAAACGGACAGCTATGTTAACAAGATATTTAAAAGCAACATTGTTTTGTGCTGCAGGCATGTGCCTGACAGCCTGCGATTTTGAAGAAAAAAACTTGAACCCCAATGAAAGTACGGTCATTACTCCTGGTCCGCTGTTAACCTATACCCAGCTGAATACAAGCGTAGACGGCCATACCAAAAATATGCAAATTGGCTGCTGCATGATGATGGTTCAGCAAACCGCTTCGTTGGAAAGTACCGAAGCAGGTGTGGGCGACAAGTATTATATGATGCAGGCTCCCTCAACTTCATATTTTCTTGATTTTTACAGTACAGCCATCAAGAACTGGCGTGAAATGGAATACCAGGCTGCACAGAAACCTGAATACCAGAACATGCAGGCAGTAGCCAAGATTTGGGGAGCCTTCCTCTTTCAACGGATGACCGACTTGTACGGAAATGTACCCTATACTGAAGCTGGATACGGATTCCGTCAGAATATCTACAAACCGAAATACGATACACAGGAATCTATCTACGCCGATTTGATAGATCAGGTAAAAGAAGGTATCAGCCTGCTCAATGCCGATAAGCCTGCTATTGAAGGCGACTTATTCTATAACGGCGACATCGACCAATGGAAAAAGTTCGGTAACTCTTTGTTGCTCCGCCTCGGAATGCGCCTGAGCAAAGTAAAACCGGAATTAGCTGCAGCTACGGCTAAGGCAGCCATCGAGGGAGGTATCATGAGTGAAGCAAAAGATATGTGCCGGTTGAAGCATATTGCCGGCGGACGCGATGAAGACAAAAATCCGGTGGCTTTACGCTTCCAGAAAGATAACTACATCGGACAGGGGAAGGTGAAAATTAGCCAGACCTTCATGAATCATCTGCAAGCTACAAATGACCCTCGTATCGCTGTATTCTGCTCGCTGAAAGACGGCAACGCCGACCCGAGTATCCAGAAAGGTCTTCCTAACGGTTATGATAAAAATACCATCAGTACCAATTCTGACTATACCGGCAAGCTTGAAGATTACTCAAACTTCAATACGAACGTAATCTTGCGCGAAGATGCACCAACCCTGCTTCTTATGCCCAGCGAAAGCAAGCTGCTTCAGGCTGAAGCTGCTCTGCGCAACTGGGTAGCAGGCGACCCGGAAGCCCTCTATAAAGAAGCCATCTGCCTCTCCATGCAGGAACAGAAAGAGGCTTACGGCGTGAGTATCTCCGAACAGCAAGTAAACGACTATCTGGCACAGAATCTTTTCGCAAATGCAGCTTCGCAAGAAGAAAAGCTGGAGGTACTGGGTAATGAATACTGGGTTACTACCTTCATGAACGGGTATGAAAGTTATGCCAACTGGCGTCGATGTGGATATCCTAAACTGACTCCTACCCATTATGCCGGCAATGAAAGCAACGGACAGATACCCCGACGCTTGCCGTATGCCATTGATGAATATACCATCAACAAAGCAAACGTTGAGCAGGCTGTACAGCAACAGGGAGCCGACAACTTGAACACCCGTATCTGGTGGGACGTAGCCAAGTAATCCAAAGACAACACTTAAACAGTGAACTATAACCCTTAAAAAACAACATTATGAAAAAGGCTTTTTATCTGACAGCCCTGTTTGGTCTGCTCTTCTCTTGCTCACAAACAGATGAGCCCGAGGTTATGACCCAGGATGAACCAACTGCCGAAACACGCGGCTTGTTCACAAAAAATGTGGTGATAGAATGGAATGAGGAGGGACAGGAATTAGACGGCTTCGGCATAGCTGAAGCCGACTGTGCCGCCGATATTTTCACCCATCCCAAAAGAAAAGAAGTCATGGATTTACTTTTCGGCAAAGATGGGTTGAATATAAGTATACTCCGTGGAGAGATTTTCCCGCATTACTGGATGAAGGAAGGAGACACTTCTTTTGATACGGATGTAAGAACAGACATGCCGCTTGGCGACCCGTACTTCCAGCAAGCTGAAGCCAACGAACTGAAAAGAAGAGGGCAATTATGGGTTACTCAACAAGCCAAACAATTATATCATGTAGATAAGCTGTTCTTCAGTACCTGGAGTCCTCCCGCATGGATGAAACAAGACGGCTACATCACTGAAGATAACTTTGCTTCACATGGTTCGCTGAAAAAAGAATATTACCAGATGTTTGCCGATTACCTGGTTCAGTTCGTACAGGCCTACAAGGAGGCCGGAATGGATATTTATGCCATATCACCGGTCAACGAGCCAAACTACGAGGCGAACTGGAACTCATGTAAATGGTCGCCCGAACAGCTTGCCGACTTTATAGCCAACTACATGGGACCAACGTTCGAAAAGCAGGCAGTAAACCCGCAAATCATTTTCGGAGAACTGGCTCAATGGTCCACACTGGTACTCGGAACATTCAATGTAGTTTCAGCCAAGAAGTATGCAGAAAACGTAATGGAAGCTAATCCTGATGTACTTAAATATGCTGATATTGCAGCAGGTCACGGATATAACATTCCACGCATTCCTTATGAATTCCCTATCGTACCTTATGACAAGGCTGTAGACCAGGGGCTGAAAGTATGGCTGACAGAAATCAGCTCTGCGCTCGACAATTATGACGGTTCTATGGATAACGCTATCCATTGGGCAGAGGTCTTCCATAAATACCTCACCAATGCGCATGTCAATGCTGTATGCTGGTGGACAGGAGCCAGATATACCGATACAAATGAAAGCCTCATCAAACTGGAACAAGGCAACTTCCAGATTCCGAAACGGTTCTATACGTATGGCAATTACACGCGCTACGTAAAAGTAGGCAGCAAGCAAATCCGTACCGACAAGCCTATCTCTACTACCGGAAAACTGTTACTGACCGCATTCAAAAACAACCAGGAATATGTAATGGTGGCAGTAAACAAATCAAAAGAACCAATCACAACTACCATCCAAGTGAAAGGCGGCAGACCAATCGGGGAGTTAAAGGCTTACATCACAGATGCCGAACAGAACTGGAAAGAAAGTACAATAACTAAAGATGAATCAAACATGTATCCGATTACCGTTCCCGCTATGAGCGTGGTAACCTATGTCGGCTCGGTTCAATAAAAACAATACGTATGAAATTTCAGCGATATGCAAAATTAATACTGGCATGTGGCATGCTGCAGGGAGTGCTTTCGCTCCCTGCACAACCGGCCGGTTCCATCACCCTCCGATGCAACGACTTGCGCCAAACCATCGACGGATTTGGCGTGGGCGAAGCAGATTGGGCAGACGATATATTCATTTTTCCCAAACGGGAGCAAGTGCTTGATGCGCTTTTCGCGCCTGACGGATTAAATGCCAACATCCTCCGGGGAGAGATTTTTCCTCACTATGCCACCGGTAAGCTTCAAGCAGACTTTGCCACTGCTTCCGACACCAGTTTACACGTGGCTCAGCACCCCGAAAAAGTAGAACGGAATGATTTACTGCGCCGGGGACAATTTTGGCTCACCTCGCATGTGCAGCAGAAGTATCCGGAAGTACGGTTTACTTTCTCTACCTGGAGTCCTCCTGCCTGGATGAAAGACGGGAATCGGGCAACCGAACTGTATCCGGCATCTCAAGGAAAGCTGAAAAGTGAACATTATCAGCATTATGCTGACTACTTAGCCGATTTCTGTGAAGCGTATAACAAAGCCGGAATTCCCATCTATGCAGTTTCACCCTCCAATGAACCGGGATATGCGGCTCCTTGGAATTCCTGTTTATGGACTCCTCAAGAGATGGGCGACTTTATCCAGCATAACCTGCTTCCTACCCTGCAAAAACGGAACCTGAAAGTTAAGGTGCTGTTTGGTGAAAACCCAGCATGGTCAACCGTATTCGACCGGCTCAAAATGATTTCCTCGGCCGATTTTGTCAACAACGTACTGCAAACTCATGCAGATATGCCTGAAAAGAACATCATCGCCGCCGGACATGGTTATGTATTACCCGATACAATTCCACTTCCGGCAGAATTAAGACGCACTCCCATCGTTCCTTTTGAAGAGGCTTTAAAACGGAATATCCCGATGTGGGTTACCGAAATAAGTGACATCACCCCGCTGGATGTTTCCATGGAGGATGGGCTGCGCTGGGCTACTGCTTTCCATGAGTATCTGATGGAGGCACAAGTCAGTGCCATTATCTGGTGGTTGGGAGCACAACCCACCAAGACCAATGAAAGTCTGATCGTCTTGAATCAGCAAGAGGGCAGCTTCATCAAAACCAAACGATACGACACGTTTGGGAACTATACGCGTTACATTCCACGTGGAAGCCGAGGTATGGGCAACCAGCCGAACGGACTTCCTGAAGAAGTAAAAGTTTCGTCCTTCCGTTATGGCAACCAATTCACCATCGTTGTGGTCAATCCCACCGACAGGCAGCTAACGTCTCAGCTTCTGCTTGAAAATGGTAAAGTTGTAAAAGGTTCGCTGAGAAATTATATTACCACAGCCGACAAACAATGGTCGGAAGGTACAATTACAGGAAGTACTTTGGAATTTTTGCCGCAAAGTGTAACCACTTTTACCGGGGAAATTCAGTAAACACCTGAAACCTGTATGGGTTGTTAACCATGCTGACATCGCTTCACAAAGATTTAACCACACCTTACAAAAGTAACTCTCTGTTTTTCTTCATAAAAGCCGAAGCTCACTCTCTCGCAGAGGAACTTCGGCTTTGCTGTTTGTGCATCCGTTACAAGCTTGCCCGCCGTGACGGATTTGTTGGTGGTTTGAGCTTGTCTTATCAAGGACAGGCATTTATCCTTGCGATAGCGATGTGCAAAGCCAATACTTCAAGGTCTGTAAATTTGGGAACTACTCCTCTTCATCTTGACACAATTCCTTATTTATTGACTAAATTGCAAGCTTCTTGCTTGCATATAATCAGGATTTTTGCGAATATTGCAAAAAGGTTTTGCATACAATATTTGTTAATTAAAGCTTTTTCACCTTTAATTTACTAAATATCAATAATATGTAAAACCTTTCATGCATGATTCTTTATTCATTTAATTCCGCCAACTGGCGTATTTATGATAAATAATCAACGTAATGTTCGGGTAGGCAAACCATTGACACCTATCCGAATATACTTATTATGTATAATAATGTGCTTCTCATAAAGCATTCCACATCGAAGGCACTCACCTGCGCGACAGAGAGCGCATCGCGCGTCTGTTTGCGATGGTCTGCACTGCTCTTATATGGGCGTATCCCGTTGATGAACATAAAGACATATACGTTAAACCGATAAAAAATACTGAAGCATAGACGAAAGGCTAAGTCATTGGTCAAGTATGGTCTTGAGGAAATCTCAAACATGCTTTTCCTTTTTTTTGCAGTAGAACTGAAATTTCTCTGTTAATATGGATACTACAGATGATTTTGACATTAAGGATTTAATCAGTGAATTACAGGCTAATTCAGAGAAAGCTTATACACAACTTTATAATAAGTATTCGGCACTTCTTTATAGTTTTGTGTTTAAACTCACCAAGTCGGATACCTTGTCTCAAGACATTGTACAGGAAGCCTTCATAAAGATTTGGATAAACAGAAAAGAGCTTTCGATTGATATCTCTATCAAATCTTATCTTTTCCACCTGGTGCCAAACCTGCAATAGCCTGGGCTGTACTCATCACCGGTTTGTTCATCAGATCCTCACTGGTAACTGCAGAAACAGCACCCGTCAAATTCACTTTCTTCTGAGTGCCATAACCTACTACTACAACCTCATCCAACAATTCGGTATCTTCTTTAAGAACAATTCGCATTATTTTGCCCGAAACTGCAGGAATCTCTTGTGAAGCATACCCTACATACGTCACACGCAAAATGTCTCCTGGATTAACTGACAGAGTAAAATTACCATCTAAATCACTTACAGTTCCATTGTTTGTATGCTTTACCAGAATACTTACCCCAATCAAGGGTTCTCCGTTTCCGTCTGTAATGTGACCTTTCACACTGTTTGTTCCTTGTCCCCATGCAATGGAACTCACACAACAAGCAAAGAGTAACATAAATACTCTCAAGGCTTGCCACATTTGCCTAATAGAATTGTGTTTCATCTTTATTTAGATTTAAATTATACAATGCAAAGTTAATTATTCATACAACCCGAATATAGGATTAAAGTATCTTTCAATAATACAAAATCGACATTATTCAAACTTAAAAACGATAAAAGATTAACAAAATCGATATTTCTTGCAATTTATCGACAAACATGTTTTAGCTACTACTATATCTTCCAAACTACTCTACAAATTCTCTGTTTTGACTTTACATATTCTCTGTTTCACAGTGCGAGATTTGTATTTCACACTGTGAAATATATATCCCACACTGTGGTTTTTATATTCCACAGTGTGAAACAGAGAATTGACTGTTTAATTTCAGTTTTTATACAAAAGCATTCCTCAAAATGATCAATAATTCCCTATCTTTTATACCGTCACTGCAATCACCTCTGAAAAACACACAAAAAATGCCTGACGCTCATTCTAAAAGCATCAGGCATTCTCCACGTAAATATAAATAGCCTAACTATAACTCAATCAAGGCTAACCTTCATCACAAATCCTCCGCGTGGCAGACAGTCTACCTCATGTACTGATTTCTTCAAACCAGAAAGCATCTGTATATCAAACTGATTACGTTCTTTTCCATCGACATACAGAGTGATTTCTTTGACAGGTCCCTGAATAAAGCTCAAATCCACAGCAAGCGATTTCTTCTCGTTTGTTCCGTTCAGGCCGGCAATATACCAGCAATCACCACTCTTCCGGGCAAGCACCACATAGCTGGAAGGATAACCGCTCAGCAATTTCGTATCGTCCCAAACGGTGGGAAGTGAAGAGATAAATGAGCGTACTTCAGCTGGTTGGGCATGGTATCCTTCGGGACGGTCGGCCAAATGCTGCAAAGCAGATTCAAATGCAACCAGCAGAGCCAGTTCATGCCCGTTCGAAGTGATATGCGGATGCTGAGAGTCTGTAAAAGTACAAGGAGTATAGTCCATCGGGCCCACTACATTACGCGTAAAAGGCAATGTACAGTTATGCCATGCCGCACTGTCGGTCAATGTCTCCTTATTATTATACCATTCAGCTCCATATACTCCTTCTACTGACATCATGTGAGGATAAGTGCGCTGCCAGCCTCGCGGAATAGGAGCTCCATGAAAGTTTACCATCAAATGATATTTAGCCGCATCCTCCAGAATGTCCACAAAATAATTCATCGTAGATATACTGTCCTGGCTGAAGAAATCTACTTTTATTCCTTTCACACCCATGGACTCAAGCCAGGCAAATTCTTTCTGACGTGTCTCCGGTTTGTTCAGACGATACAAAGGACCAAACGCACACCACGCGGTAGAGGAGTTATACCACAACAAAGGAGCAACTTTCTTCTGTTTTGCATAAGCCAAGGCATCTTCCACATTGCCGCCGTTCCCCATTTCGTCCCATTCCGCATCAATCAACATGTAAGGAAGATGAAAATCTGCCGCAAAATCAATATACTTCTTTATCAGCTGATAATCTCTTGAACCGTGATTATAAGCCCAGTAAATCCAGGAAACGACTCCCGGCTTAATCCAGGAAACATCGCTCAGCCGACAAGGCTCACTGACGTCTGTCACTAAAGTGGACTCTACCACATCGGCCAGAGAACCGATAATGGCCACGCGCCAAGGCGAACACCATCTACCGGAAGCTTTGGTCGGTTCTGCCATCTCTATTTTATAGGTCGACTCATTGGCAGCATTGTTCAGCCAGGAACCACAGTTACCTTTCGCCACATTCGCTTCTGAGATAAGGGTAAAAACAGAATCTGCCACTTCAAACAATGCCGGGAATCCCCATTGTCCTGCAGTATATCCTTGCACACGACCTTTATTTTTCAAATAGAAGTCTTCATAGGCCTGATTCAACTTCTGTGTCCATCGGGTAATTCCTTTCTGAAAAGCAAAAGCTGTAGTTTCATCAGTCACACACATTTCTTTAGTCAGGCGGGGAAATACATAACGAAAAGCTATACCGTCATCATATACCCGAAGTTCCAAATCCAGCGATACGTTCTGAGCGCTCTTGAAATGAAATATCTGCTGGTTTCCCTCGTTCGTGCAATGACGGCGTTTACCCGTTATCATGGTATAATCCTCACGTACAGGAGTCACGGCGGAAGAAGACACATAATTAAATTCGTCTCCAGATGTACGCTGAAGTTGAATCCCCAGATTCTTTAACTGAACTACCGAAATCGAAGAATCACCTTTCTTATAAATCACACGCAATCCTTTCGCCGGATTATCCCAGCTCACTCCTATTTTCTTATTAGGAGAGTATAAACTATCATCTGCTTTCACTGTTATACCAGAAAAGAATACACATACGAAAAGAAGGCATGCTTTCCATGAATTAGAAATTAATTGTCTGTACATAGTTATTTATTCGTTTTTATTGGATTACAAAATTATCCGTTCTTTCAGTAAACAAATTGTATAAAACCGTTTTATACAGGACAATATCGATATACAAAGGGGATATAAACAATTTTTACCCATAAAAAGTTCTTATAATATACTGAAAAAGCGACTTTTTGCACAGTATTGTGCCCTTTAACAAAACAGGACAATATGCAACAGAGCTTGATAAAGAGGAGATAACAATATAATTTTATATAAAACTTCCCCTAAAAGCGAGGAATCGAGGAAAAACTTTCTACTTTTGCAACTTGTAATTAAAAGAACTCATTTGCAGATGAAAATAAAGTTTTTGCCATTGATTGCAGTACTCTTTGCTGCAACATCTATAATGACATCGTGTTTGGATAATGATGTGGAACAGGTCACTTATACCTCAGAAACCAGTATTACAGGATTTTCATTGAGTACATTGAGCATTGACCGAATAGGGAAAGATAAGGATGGGAAAGATAGTGCGTATGTGGATACACTAGATTGCTCAGAATATCCATTCACCATCAATCAAATGACAAGAGAAATCGAGAATAAAGATTCACTCCCTTATGGTACTCACATTGACAAAGTGATAACCAGCGTGACTTACGACGCCGGTGCACTGGCCTACAGACCCAAAGGAACAGATAAAGATACGTTGTGGACTTCTACAGACTCTATCGATTTTTCAGGAGACACTCGTACCATGTCTACTGTTACCCCTATTGAATTTAAGGTATATGCCTACAGCGGTGCAATCGGACAGGCTTATAAAGTGAAAATCAACGTACACCAGCAGGTTCCAGACACTATCTCATGGAAGAAGTTTGACAATTCATTCAGTGCCGGAAATTTAAGTGAACAGAAAGCTGTATATGCTAACGGGAAAGTATATGTATTCGGGAAAAATGGCAACAATACCCAAATTGAATACTCGGATGTAGCAAATGACAATCCTACTTCATGGACTCCCGTTGCAAGTGTACCCGCAAATATAGATACTTACTCTGCTACTGTATGGACAGAAAACATTTATTTCCTGGCAGGCACAGTTAACAATAAGAGGCTCTATAAACTGGATGTAACCACCAATGAAATTACCTCCGCAGGTACAGATGTATTCGAAATACTGATTGGTGGAAATGATGTCACAAAGGAACTCTACGCTGTTAAAGGCGGAAAGAGTGGCATATATAAAGAAAATGTATGGACAGAAGATACAAACCCGTTCACACAATTTACAGCAGGTAAGCCTTTCTTCTCCAATACAACTACTGCATCTTACAACAGCAACGTTACTACTACTGTAGCTCTTTGCTATAATCAGGGCACTACAGCCAATGACACAACAGCGTTGATATTCAACCGCATGTCAAGTGATAGCAAATGGGAAACAAGAATGCAGAATCTTCCACTGCCGAACCTGAAAAACGTCACCATGATTTACTACGACGGAAAGCTGTATGCTTTCGGTGGGGAAAGTGTAAAACCGGAAGTGAAACCTTTCAGCCAGTTCTATTGTTCTACCGATAACGGACTTTGCTGGAGACCTGTCACTGAATGTATGGCTTTCCCAGCAGAATTCGGCACACTTTATACTACACACCACGGCAATTATTCATGCGCCGTAACTCCCAAACTGGAAAACGGAACGTCCAGAGGTAACTTTATCTGGATTGTGTGGGAAGATGGAAGCATCAGCCGAGGACGTATCAACCGACTGGGATTCACTCCTAAATGGTAATCTAAAAAACTGAAAAACAACAAAGCGATGCTATATAAAGACCAAATTGACAAGAACCGGATACCGGCACATATTGCTATCATCATGGATGGCAACGGACGCTGGGCCAAACAGCAGGGACATGCCCGTACTTTCGGACACCAGGCTGGCGCCGAAACCGTACATGTCATTGCGGAAGAAGCCGCACGGCTGGGCGTGAAGTATCTGACTCTTTATACATTCTCTACCGAAAACTGGAATCGTCCGGTAGACGAGGTTGCCGCACTGATGAGTTTGCTTATGGACTCTATTGAAGAAGAAACCTTCATGAAGAACAACATCAGTTTCCGCATCATCGGCGAAACAGAAAAATTGCCGGAAAACGTACTTGCACGATTGAACAAGTGCATCGAACGTACGTCAAAGAACACGGGAATGTGTCTGACTTTAGCATTAAGCTATTCTTCTAAGTGGGAAATCACGGAGGCTGTCAAAAAAATTGCCCGTGAAGTGAAAGAAGGAATACTCACTCCCGAGGAAATTACAGACCAGACCATCGACCGATGTCTGGCCACTCATTATATGCCCGACCCGGACTTGTTAATCAGAACAGGCGGTGAAATCCGATTAAGCAACTATCTGCTCTGGCAGTGCGCTTACGCAGAACTGTACTTCTGTGACACTTTCTGGCCGGACTTCAAGGCCGAAGAATTGTGTAAGGCTATTTGTGACTTTCAAAAAAGAGAACGCCGATTCGGCAAAACCAGTGAACAAATTTAACAAAGAACAATGCAAAACCGTTTTTCACTTATCCTATTGATTGCTGCATGTCTTTCGTCTGCTCCAATGGGGGGATATGCACAGGACAATAATACAACTGAACAAAGCGATAAACCAATTATCCTTTACAACGGAACACCTAAAAAATATGAAATCGCCGACATCAAGGTCAGCGGAGTAAAGAACTATGAGGATTATGTCCTGATAGGTATTTCCGGCTTGGCTGTCGGACAGACTATCACCGTACCAGGAGATGACATCACCTCGGCAGTAAAAAGATACTGGCGTCATGGTTTGTTCTCTGACGTGAAAATCGTAGCAGACAAAATTGTAGACAATAAAATTTACCTGTCTATCCAGCTGACACAACGTCCGCGTATTACCGACATCGTAATCCATGGTGTGAAAAAGAGTGAGCGCGAAGACTTGCAGGCTAAACTGGGTATGGCAAAAGGTACACAGGTTACACCGAACTTGATTGACCGTGCTAAAATTCTGATCAAGAAACATTTTGATGAAAAAGGTTTCAAGAATGCAGAAGTTAACATCGTGGAGCGTGAAGACCCGGAAAATAAGGAACAGGTATATGTAGACGTGAACATTGACAAGAAGGCCAAAGTCAAAGTCCACAAGATTACCATTGAAGGAAATGAGGTCTTGGCCGACAAGAAACTGAAACGTGTCATGAAGAAGACCAACGAAAAAGGTAAACTGATCAACCTTTTCCGTGCCAAGAAGTTTATCAATGAACGTTACGAAGAAGACAAGCAGAAAATCATCGATAAATACAACGAATTAGGTTATCGTGATGCACAAATCGTAGAAGACAGTGTATCTTCATACGATGAAAAGACGGTAGATGTCTACATGAAGATCTACGAAGGACAAAAATATTACCTTCGTGACATCACCTGGGTAGGTAACACGGTATATCCTTCTGACCTGTTGAACGAACAGCTCCGCATGAAACGCGGTGATGTATATAACCAGAAGTTGCTGAACGACCGTATCTCTAACGATGAAGACGCAATCGGTAACAACTACTATAACCGCGGATATGTGTTCTACCGCCTCGATCCGGTGGAAGTAAACATTGACGGTGACTCTATCGACTTGGAAATGCGTATCACGGAAGGTCCGCAGGCTAGCATCAGCCACGTACGTATCAACGGTAATGACCGTCTGTATGAAAACATTGTACGTCGTGAGTTACGTACCCGCCCGGGCGACCTCTTCAGTAAAGAAGCACTGGAACGTTCTTACCGTGAAATCGCACAGATGGGACACTTCAACCCTGAGAATATCAAACCGGATGTACAGCCGAACTTCCAGGACGGTACAGTAGACATCAACTGGGGACTGGAATCAAAAGCTAACGACCAGGTGGAATTCTCCGCAGGTTGGGGACAGACTGGTGTCATCGGTAAGTTGAGCTTGAAGTTTACTAACTTCTCATTTGCGAACTTGTTCCGCAAGAACGACAACTACCGCGGTATCCTGCCACAAGGTGACGGACAAACACTGACCATCAGTGGACAGACCAACGGACGCTACTATCAGTCATACAGCGTATCGTTCTTCGACCCATGGTTTGGCGGCAAGCGTCCGAACTCGTTCTCTGTTTCTGCTTTCTACTCTATCCAGACCGACGTAAGCAGCCAATATTATAACTCTGCCTACATGAACAACTACTACAACATGTTAAGCGGATACGGATATTACGGAGGCTACGGAAGCTATTATGACAACTACGAATCTTACTACAACCCCGACAAGTCTATCAAGATGTTCGGTGTATCTGTAGGATGGGGTAAGCGTCTGCGCTGGCCGGATGACTACTTTACCTTGTCGGCTGAATTATCTTACCAGCGATTCATGCTGAAAGACTGGAGTTACCTCTATATCAAACTGAACAACGGACAGTACATGAACACCGGTAACTGTAATAACCTGAGCCTGAACCTGACCTTGTCACGTAACTCTACGGATAACCCGATTTTCCCGCGTTACGGTTCAGAATTCTCGGCTTCTTTGCAGATTACTCCGCCGTACTCTCTGTTTAGCAAGAAGGACTACTCTACTTACGGTAAAGACAACTACCACGATGCGGCCAGCATGTACAAGTGGATTGAATACCACAAGTGGAAATTCAAAGCCAAAACTTATACAGCCTTGATGGATATCCAGAAATGTCCGGTTATCATGACCCGTACAGAATTCGGTATCCTCGGTCACTTCAACAAATACAAACGTTCACCGTTTGAAACCTTCTACGTGGGAGGTGACGGTATGACAGGTTACAGCTACAACTACGCATCCGAAACCATCGCCCTGCGTGGATATGAAAACGGTTCATTGACTCCGTACGGAAGTGAAGGTTATGCTTACATCCGTCTGGGTGCCGAACTCCGCTACCCGCTGATGCTGGAAAACTCTACCAGTATCTATGCACTGGGCTTCGTGGAAGCAGGTAACGCATGGAACAACGTGACCGACTTTAACCCCTTCCAGTTGAAACGTTCTGCCGGATTCGGTGTACGTATCTTCCTGCCAATGATTGGTATGATGGGTATCGACTGGGCTTACGGTTTCGACAAGATTGACGGTTCAATGCAATACAGCGGAAGCCAGTTCCACTTTATCATCGGACAAGAATTCTAACACTTAAAAACCAATGATTATGAAGAGACTCATTTTATCCGTTATGCTGTTAGTGACCGCCGTAGGCATGGCCTCAGCACAGAAATTCGCCCTGATAGATATGGAGTATATCCTCAAGCAGATACCTTCTTATCAACAGGCCAACCAACAGATGGAGTCACTGTCAAAGCAATGGCAAAGCCAGATTGAGGCCAAAGCCAATGAAGCGAAGAAGCTGTACGAAGATTACCAGAAAAGCGCCAACACGCTTTCTGCTACTCAGAAAACCAGCAAAGAGGAAGCTATCGTAGCCAAAGAGAAAGAAGCGGCAGAGCTCCGCAAGCAATATTTCGGACCGGAAGGTGAACTGATGAAGAAACGCCAGGAGCTGATTTCTCCGATTCAGGATGCCATCTACAATGCAGTGAAAGAAATTGCAACCCAGCGCGGATATGATGCCGTGATAGACCGTGCCTCGGCACAGAGCATGATTTTTGCTTCTCCACGCATTGATATAAGCAATGAGGTTCTTGCAAAACTAGGATATTCAAATTAATTTTATACATTTGCAACCGGGTGATAATAAGCCCTGTTTTATACATCGAATTAATTAATAACAAATAGAAACTTGAGATTATGTTGAAGAAAATTGCTTTTTTACTTTTACTCATCGCACCGATGAGTGTATTCGCACAAAAATTTGCGCACTTTAAATCAATGGATATCATCCCAGTAATGCCGGAATACGCAAAGGCACAGACAGACATCCAGACTATGCAGAAACAATATGAGGACGAAATCAAACGTGCTTCTGACGAATTCAACAAGAAATATGCAGAATACCAGCAGGAACAGAAGAACCTGCCGCAGAACATTCAGGAACGCCGCCAGAAAGAATTGCAGGAACTGAGTGAAAAAGGTATGCAGTTCCAGCAGGATGCTCAGCAGCAGTTGCAGAAAGCATACGCTGACATGATGGAACCGATTTACAAAAAACTGGAAGATGCCGTACAGGCTGTAGGTAAAGCAGGTGCTTATACTTACGTATTCGACCTGAACCGTACTGATATTCCTTACATTGACGAAGCTCAGTCAAAAGATATTACAAACGACATCAAGACTAAATTGGGCATCAGCCTGACAGCAGTTCCTGCTACTCCAGCAGCACCTGCAGCAACTCCTGCACAGTAATTAAAGAAACTCTTTGTCGTACTGACTACATGTCATTCAGAGAAACACACAAAAGATTTCTCTGAATGACATTTTTCTTTTCAAACCTTTCAACTGTTTTCCCATGTACCCTCTATCTGCCCCTCACACCGGCCCTATCGGAGTATTCGACTCCGGATACGGAGGTCTTACCATCTTAGGAAAATTCATCGAACGACTGCCACAGTACGATTACCTGTACTTGGGAGATAATGCCCGTGCTCCATACGGCACACGTTCGTTCGAAGTGGTCTACGACTTCACCCTGCAGGCTGTCAAGAAATTGTTTGAGCTGGGCTGCCCGCTGGTCATCCTGGCCTGCAATACGGCTTCCGCCAAAGCGCTCCGCAGCATCCAGCAGAACGACCTTCCTCACATGGATCCGACCCGCCGCGTATTGGGAGTAATACGCCCCACCGTGGAATGCATCGGTGAAATCACCCGCAACGGGCACATAGGCCTGCTGGCCACAGCCGGCACCGTACGCTCCGAATCCTATCCGCTGGAGATTAAAAAGATTTTTCCAGACATTCAGGTCACAGGAATGGCCTGCCCCATGTGGGTGCCACTGGTAGAGAACAAGGAATACGACGGTGACGGAGCCGACTATTTCGTCAAGAAATACATTGATACCATCCTGCAGAAAGATCCGGATATCGACACCCTGATTTTAGGCTGTACGCACTATCCCCTGCTTCTGCAAAAGATACGGCAGTACACCCCCTCACACATCCGACTGGTAACGCAAGGCGAGTATGTAAGCGAAAGCCTGAAGGACTATCTGTCGCGTCATCCAGACATGGACGCACGCTGTTCCAAGAACAAGCGACGGGAGTTTCTCACCACAGAATCGGTCGAGAAATTCCGGGAATCGGCTTCAGTATTCTTACACTGCACAGACGTACATGTACGCAACGTCCAACTTGAATAAAACAAAAATGGTCCGCCTCTGAATCTTCTCACAGAGACGGACCATTTTTGTTTTATATGAACTGACTTCTATTCAGCCACAAAAGTCGCGTGCTGCACATTCCGGCTGTCCGGACCTACCATCACTTCAAACTCTCCCGGTTCATATCCATATTCCAGACGAGAATTATAATACTTCAAATCATCCTCATCGAGCACAAACTCTACATTCTGTGTCTCTCCCTTTTTAAGGGCCACACGGCGGAAAGCTTTCAGTTCCTTCACCGGACGGGAGATTTCCGCATACACATCATGAAGATACAGCTGCACAATCTCTATTCCATCGCACTCACCTGAATTGGTTACAGGCACGGTTACCTTCAACTGCCCACCCTTAGCCATACGCTCCGCACTCAACTGCAAATTACCGTAGCGGAAAGTGGTATAACTCAAACCATAGCCAAAAGGATATAGCGGTTCATTGCTCTGGTCGATGTAATTGCTGCCATAACGGTTAAAAGTGGTATCATCCGTATCCGGACGACCCGTGTTCAGGTGATTATAATAAAGCGGCAACTGTCCCACCGCACGCGGGAAGCTCGTGGTCAGCTTACCTGAAGGAGACATGTCACCAAACATCACATCGGCAATGGCATCGCCCGCTTCACTGCCGGCAAACCACACGTTCAGGATAGCCGGTACATGCTCAGACTCCCAGCATAAATCCAGCGGACGACCGGTAAACAAAGCCAGTATCACCGGCTTTCCGGTAGCCACCAGTGCCTTCAACAAATCTTTCTGCGCATCCGGAATCTGAATATCCGTACGAGAAGAAGACTCTCCGCTCATCTCGGCACTCTCACCTAATGCGGCCACAATCACATCGGCCGAAGCCGCCACGCGCAAAGCCTCAGCCCGCAACTGACGGTCATCACCACGTGTCAGCGAACGAGGTTCGACCGCCCCTTTCTCTATATGCTCACTATAATACACGTTACTTCCTTTGGCATAAGAAACCGTAGCCTTATCACCTACCGCACGACGGAAAGCTTCGTACATCGTCACATGGCGATCTGTCTGACAATCCATGTTCCACGTGCCGCACATATTGTTCTGCGCATCAGCCATCGGCCCAATCAATGCAATGCGTCCTTTTTTCTGCAAAGGCAACAACTTACCCTCGTTCTTCAACAGCACAAACGTTTCAGCCGCAATCTCACGTGCCGCTTTACGATTCGCCTCCGTAAACAATTCCTTGCGTCCTCGAAACGTATCACAATACTTATAAGGATTCTCAAACAATCCTAACTTATACTTGGCTTCCAATACCCGACGGCAGGCCTCGTCAATCCGCTCCTGCGTCACGGCCTTCTCCTTCAATGAAGCTTCCAGCGTATGCAAGAAACCATGTGCCACCATATCCATGTCCGTTCCTGCATTCAACGCCCGTGCAGAAGCCTCCTTCAAGTCGGCCACCCCATGAGTCTTCATCTCACCAATCGAATTGTAGTCGGTCACCACAAACCCCGTGAACCCCCACTCATTGCGGAGCAAATCCGTCAGCAGCCATTTGTCGGCTGTAGCAGGTACCCCGTTGATGGTATTAAACGAGCTCATCACCGAACCCACTCCGGCTTCCACCGCCCCTTTATAAGGAGCCAGGTACACATTATACATCAGGTTTCGACTCATATCCACCGAATTGTAGTCACGTCCCGATTCCGAAGCTCCATACAGTGCAAAGTGCTTCACACAGGCCATGATTTCATTGTTCTGCTTCATGCCGTCACCCTGATAACCGCGCACATACGCTCCGGCCATCAGCGCACCGAGGTATGGGTCCTCCCCACTTCCTTCTGCAATACGTCCCCAGCGGGCATCCCGACAGATGTCTACCATCGGACTGAATGTCCAGCTGATTCCATCGGCACTGGCTTCCGTGGCAGAAATGCGTGCCATGCGCGTTACCGCTGCCGTATCCCAGCTACAAGACAGGGCCAACGGAATCGGGAAGATCGTTTCGTACCCGTGAATCACATCGGCACCCACTATCAGAGGAATTCCCAGACGAGTCTCCTCCACCGCCATACGCTGCATCTGGTAAATCTTGTTCACTCCCTTCACATTGAAAAAGCCGCCGACCTCTCCAGCCCGGATAGCTTCTGCCATCTTGCTGTTCTTCACTGCTCCCGACACCAAATCATTTCCTGCCGGCAGATTCAGCTGTCCCAACTTTTCATGTAAGGTCATGCGCCCCATCAGGTCACTGATAAAGCGGTCTATCTCCGCATCCTTTCCCCCGGAATTCGGCGAAGAACATCCTGCCATTGTCAAAAGCAAAGCCCCCGCCTTTACAAACTGACTTATTTTTCCCATAGATATCGTAATTTTTAGAATTCGTTCTTCCAAAAATATCAATTTTTCACACAAAACGAGCCAGAAATACGAGGTTTATTTTCGCACCAGCAGAACGCAAGTACGTTTTAAAAAAACGCAAGTGCATTCGATATGAAACGCAAGTGCGTTTGAAGTAAAATGAACTTGCGTTTCAAACAAAACGCTTTGGCGTTTTCTTCCAAACGCTTCGAGGTTTTCCATGGCAGCTAAAAAAGACGTAAAAATCAACAGGAAACCGCTTTTTTCATACCAAAATCATGGATATTCAATAAAAAGACTTACTTTTGCGGAAGATTGCCCTTGTAGTTCAACGGATAGAATAGAAGTTTCCTAAACTTTAGATTCGGGTTCGATTCCCGACGAGGGTACAAAAAATAAGCCGCTCTCCCTTGAAGGAAAAGCGGCTTATTTTTTTGCCTGCAGCAAGTAACGGATTACTTACGAAGACCAAGTTCTTTAACAATAGCACGGTATCTTTCGATATCACGGCTCTTCAGGTAGTTCAGCAAAGAACGACGCTTACCTACCAAAGTTGTCAAAGCTCTTTCAGTGCTATAATCTTTTCTGTTGAGCTTCATGTGCTCAGTCAGGTGAGAAATACGGTATGAAAACAATGCTATCTGCGCTTCAGGTGAGCCAGTATCAGTGTTAGACTTTCCGTACTTTCCAAAGATTTCTTGTTTTTTAGCTGCGTCTAAATACATAATTTGACTATTTATTAAAATGTATAAATTTGATTTGCGGATGCAAAGGTAAGCATAATCTTTCAGACTACAAGCGTTTTACATCTTTTTTTCATACCCGGAGTATAAAAACGTTATACTGGGCCGCCCTTACATTTGTTCCGTCAATTATAAAAAATACACAATGGAAGAAATGGAATTGATACACAAAGTGGAAAACGGGGAATTGGACATGCTTGGTTATGTCATGCTCAACCCGGAATTGAAGGAACCGTTTTCGGACTATGCCCGGGGCAATGGCATCACCTGTCCCACAGCAGCGGATGCGGTGCGTTTTTTGAAGGAATACGAGGAAAGGCTTTATCAGGAACTGCTGCCATGAACGGGAAGGTACTGGAAAGATATGCGGAACTGATGATTGACAAGATCAGGCAGATGTCCGCCGGTGAATGGCAGAAGCCCTGGTTCACCCCCCGTGCCGGCCTGCCACAGAACATATCAGGGCGTCCGTACAACAGCATGAACCGTCTAATGCTCTACATGGAGATGGACAGGATGGGATACACCCTCCCGGTATTCATGACCTTCCGTCAGCTGAAGGATGAGAACCTGATGGTCACAAAAGGATCGCACGCCCTTCCCGTGACTTTTTACGATATCACCGTGAAGCATAAGACGACGGGGGAAAAAATCAGCTTCGATGATTACAAAAGCCTCCCGGAACTTCAGAAGCAGGAATATAAGGTGACTCCCTTCATGAAACATTTCTATGTATTCAACATAGACCAGACGGATTTCAAGGAAAAATATCCGGAGCGGTATGAGGGCATGAGGGTCAGATTCTCCGGTCCTGCCGTAGCGGACAACGTAAAAGGAAACGGGAACCCCTGGCTGGATAAAATGATAAAGGAACAGAAATGGCTCTGTCCCATAGAACTGAAGGTGCAGGACAGGGCATATTACAGCCCGTCCAAAGACAGGATCGTTCTTCCGACTCCGGGACAATTCAAGGACATGGAATCATTCCAGATGACCGCCCTTCACGAAATGGCCCACTCCACCGGGCATTCCTCACGACTGGACCGCGGCCTGCATCACCCGTTCGGAACGTGCGGATATGCCCGGGAGGAAATCATCGCCGAATTCACAGCTGCCGTCACAGGCAGGGATCTGGGAATAGCCGTAACTCCGAGAAAGGAGAACGCACAGTATCTGAAAAGCTGGCTGTCAAATTTGAAGGAGGACCCCGGCTATGTCATGAGTGTGTTACGGGAGGCCGGCAAGGCATCCGCCATGATAGAGGAAAGTGTGGAAAAACAGCACACCCTGGCAGACACATCCGCCAGGGAAGAGGACATATCCCCACTTCCCATAAAAGAAGAAGGAAACAATGAAACGGTCTCTTCCGGCATTCTCGATATGTATGACCGCTCGAAAGAACAATATCCGGATGCAATGGCCCTCATCCGTGTGGGGGATGAATACAAGGCATATAATCAGGATGCGGAAAGACTCCATGAGGTACTTGGCGTATGCGCAAGGAAAGCGGTGTCGGAAAAAGACGGCACGCCGGTCATGACAGCCTCGTTCCGTCACGTCGATCTGGATACGCATCTCCGTAGTATAATCAAGGCAGGCAGCAAAGTCGCAATCAACCATTATGAGAAAGCAGCCGCGCCGGACAAGAGCATGACGCCCCCTCTTCTTTTCAAGGGCGGCCGTCGTGAGATAGAGATCACATCCGAAGGCGCGGTCATACGTACCAACGGGAACCAATATGACGCGACCGGCATATTGAAGGGGCTGGAAAAAGCCGGAATAGATGTCAGGAACATATCCGGCAGCCAATGGGAAAGCATGTTACGGGGCCGGGGAACCGTCCTGAACCCTGCAAAACAGAAAATGCTGTTCTCTATCCGGAAACAGCCCTCCGGCTACGGTGTGCGCATAGCGGACATCAGCGGAAAAATTTCCTCATCAGTTCAAAGAGAATTATGATAACCAAACGCTGAGCCACCGGCATGACGGGCATACATATATGAGAATAACAGATTTTTTTATAAGACGTGCCCAGCTCAGAGAACTGGGAAAAAACCCGCAATTGATCACCGCGGTCGAGAATCCGTCAGAGAAGATGCAGCTGGCCGCCGTCCGGCAGAATCCGGATCTGGTTTCGGTTCTGGACAATCCTACGGAAGAGGTACAGCTGGCCGCTGTCAGACAAAAGGCGGACTGTCTGCTCCAGCTCCGTGAGCCGACAGAAAAGGTCTGTCTGGCCGCCATAGCCGAAAATCCGGAAATGATACGCTATATCCATGAACCCACGGAAAAGATGCAGCTGCTGGTCGTCAGACGGAATCCGGAAATGATCACCCTTCTGGAAAATCCATGCGAGAGGGCGCAGCTGCTGGCTGTGATGGCGGATTCCGGACTGATCACCGCCATCGGCAGCCCTTCCGCAAACACGCAGCTCTCCGTTGTCAGGAAGGACCCGCATCTCATCCGGGAGATAAGCGTACCCGACTGGAAGGCCCAGTTGTATGCGGTCGGACAGGATCCGGAACTGATAAGGTTTATCAGCGAACCGGCGGAAAAAGTACAGCTGTCTGTCCTTAACGGGGACGCCTCCCTGATAAGACTCGTGAGAACCCCCACGGAAAAGGCACAGATGCTGGCCGTTGGCAGAAATTCCTCCCTGATAGGCCATATCAAGAATCCCACGGAGAAAGTCCAGCTGATGGCGGTGCATGACAGTCCGGCAAACATCCTGAGGATAAAGAACCCGTCCCGGCAGGCATGCCTGTCATGTCTCGGTTCCGTCATGCCCGGAGGAACCGCAGGCATCCATTTCAAGGAGGACATTTCAGAAGCGGTAAAGAATCTTTTTACCAGGCTCGGGGAAATAGAGGAGAGATATGGAGAGCTTATGCGGGATGCCGGGCATATGGACACCTACGATGCCAGATACGAAGCGACGGAAAAGGCGGAAGCCTACCGTACAAGAAAAATTTCCGCGGCAGTCGGCACGTTCAGGAAAGAGGCGGTCCTGGAAACTTCCGCTGTTCCGGAAAAGACTGTTGCCGTGGAGAAAACGGAGGCAACGGAAGCGCAACCATCCTCCGGAGAAATGAGGTTCAAGGGCGGTCGCCGTGAACTGACCATAAGGAACGGAAGTGCGGTGCTCCGTACCAACGGGGAGAGTTTTGACGCGACGGATATCCTGAAAGACATGAGGGCCCACGGGGTTGACATAGACAGGGTATCCGGAAAGGCCATGAGCGAGATGTTGAAAGGTAACAAGACCGCTTTGCCCGGAGCATCGGGAAACTCGGTGTTCGCTATTGTCAAGGGACCGGCGGGCTACGGCCTGAAGGCTTTCCAGATCGCCAAACAGGTTCATTCGGCTGCCGCTCAGGAAATATGATCAAAGACTGAAGAAAAGAGAAGTATAAAGATGAGAAAAAATATATTGAAAAGATTGATTGACAATCTGTCCGGAGCAGATTTGCGGAGGGTGAGGAAAGATCCGATGGAGATAATGGGCATGGAACACCCGTCCGAGGCAGCCCAACTGTATGTTGTCAGACAAAATCCGGAGATGATACAATTCATCGGCGCGCCGTCTGAAAAGGTACAGCTGGAGGTGGTCAGAAAGGATGCCTCCCTGATCATGCTTCTTGATGCGCCATCCGAAAAGGTACAGCTGGAAGCGGTCAGGAAGGATACAGGAGTGTTCCTGTATATCAACAAACCGACGGAAAAGGTAAAGTCCGAGGTGCTGAAGAGTGACTGTGGACAGATCATCTATATGGATAACCCGTCCGGAAACCTCCAGATGCAGGCTGTGGAGAGTGACTGCGGCTCCATCATATTCATTGAACATCCCACCGAGAAGGTTCAGATAAGGGCTGTCACGGCCGATCCGGAGCTTTTCATTTATATCGGATCCCCGACGGAAAAGGTCAGGTATGCGGCGGTCAGCGCATGTGCGGACAATATCATGTATATATCCAGACCATCTGAAAAACTACAGATAAGTGCGGTGTCACAAGATTGTGAGACGGTCAGATATATAGAGGAACCCTGCGAGAAGGCGGTGATTGTCGCCCTGAAAGAAAATCCGGGATTGTTCATGTATATCCATAATTCCTCCCCATCCAGGGTGATCACAACCCTGGTTGAAAAGGATATGGAGAAAAAGAGAGAGGCGGGAAAACAGGAGAAGGTATGAGAGAACCGAAACTCCTCTTATTTAAAATGAAGTCGTGAGTTGATAGTTTCATTTTGTGGATATGGAGTCTTTTTCCTTTTTAGAAGGAAAAATGATAATAGCGCTTAATCAGGAAAAGGACTCTCTGCTTTTACAAAAATGATTTCTGCCATCTGCACCACATTATGTGTGGTATATAATAAAATACTTAATCTGCTCCAAAGTATGAATAATCAGCATTTTTTTATATGCACCAAGATTAAAGCTGTAGATATTAATTATGATAATAACGTTTAATAGGGCTCTTCTTCCTAAGTATTTAATTAGGGACATTCAGTAAATCCTGTAAAATTAGCCAACTAATTCGCAATACATTGTGTATAAATTAGTTGGCTAATTGTAATATTTAACAAATATCCCTAATTAATTGTCTTCTACTACAATGGTAGCTACCGAACGTGCTGGCAACTGCAGTTTTTTCAGCGGTTGTTCACCCATGTATTGCAGATTCTTGTCGATTGTAGTCAGATAAACTTTTCCTTTTTGGGCATAGTCACAGTTTAGGGTAATTACCTGATTATCCTCTAAATAGTTAATTACTACGGTCACCACTTCTTTCCCATCAGTATACGATGAAATCATCAGTGAAGTAGCAGCTTCCAAATCACTTACCTTATAGGTCGGTTTTACGGAGATACGTCTCATGCCCGGACGCACAAAGAAACTGTAGTTGGCAGTAGTCCACAGCATTTTGGTGGTAGAGATTTCACCGTCATATTGTAACGACAACCCGTTTGAACCTTCAAGCGGCAATAGCTGAATGGGCACATCCTCGCCTAATGATACAGCAGTCCACCATTGCCAGGCCGAAGCATTGGCCAAAGTTAGATCATTATGAATGATGCGGGCTACATACAAGCCTAGGTTAATGCTTCGTTTCGGAGAGGCTGGCATAGTAATTTCTTCATTCTTTTCCAGAATGCAGTATTCTGATGCCCAAAATTTGGTATTGTGACTGTTGGCTGAGAGTTCTTTGTGAATTCGATTACGTATATCCACCAACAAAGTAGCGGGATAGGCTGACCAATAGTCGTGTGCTGCTACACAGTTAAAAAGATTTTTGAACTTCAGCACGCTGTATTGTCCGTCTTTGTAGAACATAGAGTGGATGATATCATCTGGAGTTTTAGTTATCGAATCAATTTCAAATAGATATTTCATGTCACCTACTTCTGGAATTAGAATTTTTGTGTCGATTTGAGCTTCGCTGATTGCTTTATCCAATTCTTCTACCATGCGGTAAAGGTCAGCTTTAGTGGCAAAGCTGCCTTCTTGGAAGGAATTGGTATGCCATTGTCCGTTTGGCTCATTGTTCGGGCTGATGTAATTTACGTGAAAGCCTTGTTCACGGAAATGTTGAGCGCTCTTCACCAAGAAACGGGCAAAGTCATCGAATTTATCATTTTGCAGATTGATGCAATCCTGGTCAGCAGAAACAGTAGAAGCGCTACGAGTCATAAAGTAGGGAGCTGAGTTCGTGAAAAACAGGAAGTTATTCATGCCTCGTTCACGGGCCGCTTTCATGAACCATTGTTGTCCTGCCTGCTTGGTAAAGTCATACTTACCATCGGGTGAGAGGAAACATTCGGTACGGTTCCAAGAGTTATCCACCTCCTTTGCTTCACGGTTTTCATAGCTTCCGGCTCCGATGTTTACGCGCCAGTTAGTCAAGGCCATCCCGATGGGGTTGCCTTTTTTGTCAAATTCACGTTTGAATAGTAAGTCGGCAATTTTTTCTTTTTTTTCTTGAGGCCAGTTTTTACCAATGAAAGCGCAGCGCCAAGCGTCTGAGGCGCTGAAGTTGTCTATTTCTTGATAGACTGTCTGTTTATCGATGATAAAAATCTTTTCATTCTGAGCGGCAAGTGGTTTCAAGCTTATGCTGAGGGGTAAGGCTGCAATTAAAATTAATCTTTTTCTCATGGTATACAATTAAAAAGTAAGTCCCTATCCTCGATGACGACACCAAGCATCCATCATAACATAGGGACCCAACAAATATTAGAACTACTTAATAAGATTATATTTTAAAGTTAGTTTGTTTCAAGTTCGGGTTCTTATCCAATTCAGCTTGTGGAATCGGCATGTAACGGTTCCTGAATTTACGGATTTCGAGTACCACCTGGTTCTTTTCACCTTGGAAAATTGTAGCACGCTCTTCTTGTGGAATGCTTGGGTCCATATCTACGGTACCTTGGTTAGAAGCATAGATTGGACCATTCAGTACGTCTTTGGCAATGTCCCAACGGATGATATCATCTCTTCTTAAGCCTTCGAAAGCAAATTCTACGCGGCGTTCTCTTCTGAGCAATTCTCTCAGTTTAGCTTGTGTATTATATTTTGCTCTGTCTACTTTTGGCATGCCAGCTCTTTCTCTGATTAGGTCAATCAAGTCAGTAGCATCTGAAAGGTCTGTATTTTTTTCAATCATAGCTTCAGCCTTTGAGAGTAAGATTTCAGCATAACGGAACACAATCATATCCAGACCAGTATTGTTTATATCTGAATATTGAGTCAGTGGTTTCATGTATTTACAGACAGAATAGCTAGTTTGAGAAGCATTTCTAGAATCAAGACGATGATCTTTGTTAGGTTCACCGTTAATGTTTCTGTCCAGCGTATTATAGATTCTCTTTCTACCCTTGTTATCCATCCAATCAGCACCCGAGTAAAGGATTGTAGCATAGAAACGGGGATCTCTATCTTTGTAAGGATGTTCTGGATTATACTTACCTTTAGCCTGAGCTTCTTCGATTGTCAGACCATCTTTCATTTCATATGCATCAATTAGAGATTGAATGGGTACGAATGCCGACCAACCACCGTCAATCACGTTACAAAATTCAATAATGGTTTGGTTTTTGTAGTCGTTCATTACTTTCTTTACAGCCAGAATGATTTCGCAGTTGTCTTCATTGGCTTCTTTGAACAATTCAGAGTAAGGAACTTCACCTTCTTGGTACAGATCATACACACCCAAGCTCTTGATTTCATTGGCAGCGTCAATCACTTCATCATATTTCTTGTAGAACAGGCACAATCTTACCTTCAAGGCCAAAGCAGCACCGCGTGTAATTCTTCCTTTCTGTTTCGGACTTACATCCAATGCTCCGTCTTTAGTGATATCATTCAGTTCATCAAGGATGAATTTCACTACATCAGCTTCTGGAGTAGCTGGCAGTTTGGCATCTTCCAAAGAAGGAACTACTTCTGTTATCAAAGGGATGTCACCATATGCAGTTACCATCATGTAGTAACGCCAAGCACGTAGAAAGCGAACTTCGTTTTTCAAGACTTCCAAACGTTTGGGATCATTGAAATGAATTTCTTTGGTAGTAACCTGATGCAAGAAGTTGTTACAACGAGTAATCAGGGTGTAATCATACCAGTTGATGCCTGGAACAGCATGAGTAGCTGTACCATTGGCAAAAACAGCCCAATTAGTATTGATGGCACAATAACCGTTATCACTAAACACGTCATTGTATATAGTATAATCTTGGTTGGCATAGCCATCATAACAACCAACAGCTAACATTTCTACATCTGCTTCTGTTTTTGGGAAAGTAGCGGTAGATAAGGCATCGTACGGCACTCTATCCAGTGAACAAGCTGTAAATAAGAAACCTGAAATAAGTGACAAATATATATTTTTCATAATTGCTAAATTATAATGTAATATTAATACCAATAGAGTGAGTCTTCACGTGCGGATAATATGCACCCCATCCAGCCGGAGCTTCAGGGTCGATACCCTGAGGAGTTTTACTGAATGTCAGCAGGTTAGTACCGCTATAGTAAATTCTAGCAGATCCTAGACGTACAGCTTGCAGCCATTCTTTAGGAACATTGAAACCAACTTGAATATCTTTCAGACGCAAGTAATTGGTATTTACCAACCAGAAGTCTGAGCAAGTAGTTTCCGGTAAGTTATATGTTCTGAATTTAGAAGCTCTAGGCCATTTGTTGGTTGGCTTTTCTGGGGTCCAGCGGCCTAACCAGTGATTTGAAGGGTGACCAGAGTCACCGTTAAATTCACCATAGAATTCATCAGTGAAGTAGCGTGATACGCCAGCGGCACCTTGAAAGAACAAGTTGAGATCAAACATTTTCCACCTAGCACCCAAATTGAATGCGAAAGTATATTTCGGGTTTTCTGAACTCAGGATTACCTTATCGTCAGGGTTAATTTCACCATCTTCATTTATGTCAACCAATTTGATATCACCAGGAATTAAACGGTCGTTGCTGATCATTGTGTATTTCGGAGCATTTGCTATTTCTTCCTTGTTTTGAAAGATACCGTCTGATTTGTAACCATAGAAAGCATTAAATTCCTTACCTACCATGCGAATAGTACGGCTGTCTTTCTGAACGTCTACATTACCCAGTGACAAAATTTCATTTTTGTTGTAAGTAAAGTTACCAGCAAAGTTCAGTTGAACTTCACCCAATGTTTTATGCCAAGCCAAAGAAACCTCAAGTCCTTGGTTTCTCATAGCGCCCACATTGTCCCAGTAACCAGGATACCCATAAGTATTCGGTACATTTACCTGCATCAAGATACCAGTTGTTTTTCTGTTGTAGTATTCCAAAGTAACCTGCAGTTCGTTGAATAAAGTCATGTCTACAGCTGCACCCCAAGTAGTAGTCTTTTCCCAAGAAATATCCTGGATTTTATTTTCAGTTTGTACAGCGCCACCGCTTACCTTGTTATCGAATGGATATTTCGCATTGGTGGCATATGTATTGATGTACGGATAGTAGTCGTTACCTATTTGTTGGTTACCGAGCATTCCCCAAGAACCTCTTACTTTCATGTCGGTTACTACTTCATTGAAAGCAGTACCTAATACAAAGTCTTCGTTAGTTATGCGCCAAGCACCTGAGAATGAAGGGAACCACCCCCAACGGTTGCCTTCTGCAAAACGGGAAGAACCGTCACCTCTCACGTTAGCTTCGAACAAATATTTGTCCCTATAGTTGTATTTTAAGCGACTGAATACAGAATTCATTGCTAGTTCACGAGTATAACCAGAATTTCTCATACCTACTACTGAACCACCATTCATATCAGTTACGTCTGATGATGGAAAATCTTGTCTGTAAGCATCATCATATTCATAAGAATAGAGTTCTGTGTGGAAACCAGCCAAAGCGTTTACGGTGTGCTTTTGGGCAAAGGTCTTGTCGTAGTTCAACAAGATATCACCTTGTCTGCGGATTTCCTTAGTGTGGCTCTTAGTCAGGCGGATTGGACCATCGTATTTGTTTGCATTATATTGCAAATCTTTTCTATATAGCTTGTAACTCCTATTCACTATGTTGTAAGAACCGTTGGCGGTAATTTTCAAACCATCCCATATATCGTATGAAAATTCAGCGAAAGCATTCAAGTAGTCTTTGTCTGTATCACCAGTAGAGCCCAAGTCTTGGAATGCAATGGGGTTACCATCAGCAATGGCACCATAAGTACCATCTTCATTTTTATAAGGAACCATCGGAGAGATGCGATTTACTTGTCTGAATACTTGATAAGCATCACCATTTGACCAAGAAATCGGGTCAGTCGGTTCTTTCATCAATGTATTGGCAAAGTCCAGATTGATTCTTGATTTCAAGCGTTCAGTTAACTTCAGATCTAAGTTGGTACGAACATTGAACTGTCTGTTAGAAGCGTTTTCAACGATACCTTCTTGTTTTACATAACCCAAAGACGCTCTATACTTCGCCCATTCAGAACCACCGCTCATACCTATGTTATGGCGGTTCATGAAACCAGAGCCGGTATAAAACAAGTCGTACCAGTCAGTATTGGGGTGACCGTATGGATCAGAACCCTCAGCATATTTGCGGATGTCTTCCTGAGTGTAGGGTTTTCTCTTTTCAGCTTGTTCAGGAGAAGCGCCTTGAGAGATAGCATCCCAGTATTCAGCTTCATTAGTCAATTCTGCTAATTCAGCAGAGGTGGTACGGTCCATCAAATCGGCAGGTTTTGACCATCCGAACAAAGCACTGTAAGTCAAATTGGGCTTACCGCTCTGTCCGCGCTTAGTAGTAAGATTACACCATTAGCAGCTTTAGAACCGTAAATGGCAGCTGAAGAAGCATCCTTCAATACAGAGATGCTTTCGATATCATTCGGGTCAACCACGTTCATATCACCTTCTACACCATCAATCAAAGCCATTGGAGAAGAAGCATTGAATGAACCCAAACCACGGATTAAAATTTTACCGGTATCCTGACCTGGCTGACCACCAGCATTAGTTACAGTTACACCCGGTGCTAAACCTTGCAAGCCCTGAGATATATTGGAAATCGGCCTAGAAGCCAATGTTTTAGAATCAATAGTAGCAACAGCACCGGTCATGTTCACTTTCTTCTGCGAACCGTAACCTACTACAACAACTTCGTCCAGTAATTCAGTATCGTCCACCAGCTTCACAGCCATCAGCTTGCCAGATTGGGCAGCCAGTACCTGAGTTTTGTAGCCGATGAAAGAAATTTCTATTTTGGCATTTGGAGTGCTCAAATTCAGTGTAAAGTTACCGTTGATGTCGGTCACTGTACCGTTGGTAGTACCTTGCTCTACTACTGAAGCACCGATTACTGGTTCACCGGTCGAATCGATAACATTACCTTTAGCTGTTTTCTTTTCTTGTCTTGTTTGTTGAGCAATTCTAGTCGCTACGTTAGAAATTTTAGAGAGAGTTATATTGTTACCTAATACCTTGCAGTCAATATCAGTGTTGGCAAAGATACCTTTCAACAGTTCTATTACATCGGTATTGCTCCCATTTACATATACGGTGCGTTTTACGTCCACATCGTTTTTGTCATATACAAACAAATAATCTGTTTGTTTTTCAATTTGTTGAATCACAGATTCAATGGTACAATTCTGTGTCTTAAGGGATACTTTTTGATCCATGTACTCGGTTACACTCGCTAGGGCAGTGTTTGCGCCTAAAAAAAGAGCATAAGCCGAAACCATACCAACCTTAACGATATGGTTACAGTTTGAAATAACTTTTTTGTAGGAATTAAAATCCATAATTTACTTTAATTTAATCATTAGTATTTAATTTAAGATCAGATGACTTCAAGCCACGGGCGGTATTATTTCCAGAACTGCCCTACATTACGCTACAATAAGTTGTTTTACATAGGCATTTTATAATTTATAAGTTACACAATTTATAAGATGATAATTTTTTTACTTTCGTAATCAATTTGATAGTCAAAGTGATTGGTTTCTTTCAGTACTCGTATGATGTGTTCCAGTCCATCTTTGGCACGGAACTTACCGGTACAGTAGGGTGATTCTCTAGTTAAAGAAGTATTTCTGATTTGGAATTCAATATCATAGTATTCTTGCAGTTTGTCAAACACTTCCAATAGAGGTTCGTTGAAATAGAGTATTCCTTTGCGCCACAGATAATTATTAGCATTTTTAATCGGTTTACCTCCAATACTCCTTGGCATAGCGCTGCACGCTGGTTGGGGGTAAGAATTACAACCGATGATTTTTTTGCATTGGTAGTGACTTCCACTTTACCGTTCAATAGAGCCGCTTCAAATTGAGGAGAATCCTGATAGTCATATATGTTAAAGGAAGTACCTACTGCTTTTACTTGATATTTAGAAGTAGAAACGATAAAGGGATGTTCCTTGTCTGATTTTACTTCAAAGAATCCTTCGCCGTCAAGTTCTACCAAGCGTTTTTTTCCGTTAAATTTCGAGGGGAAGGTCAGAGTGCTGCCGGAGTTCAGCCATACCTTGGATCCATCGGCCAGCATTATTTCTACATGCTGGCCGGTTGGTACATGAATTTGATGTTGTAGTTCGTGGTGAGTTGTTTTCTGCCAGTTCAAAAAGAAAGTGCAAGGCAAAGCCCAGCACAAAGATAGCTGCTACTTTCATGAAAGATATAACATAATGTTTCCACGGGAGGATTTAGTTTTTTTGGGGAAAGCAACCTCTGTCTGTTCGGGTATGTCTTCAATCCAATAACTCATTTCAAACAGACGACAAAGCTGTTGGTAGTAACGCTGGTGTTCTATCTTCGCTTCTATCCATTCGGTAATTTGCTGAGCTTCTTCATCCGAAACCTCTCCTTTGAAATAAGCCATTAATAATTCGTCGTCCATAATTTTTTATTGTTTATAATAATGGCGACTGAAAGAAGGGATCTATAGTGTCGATCTAAAAAAATAACCTATATTAACAAATTTATCCTTTATTGATAAGATCCGTCAAACAGAGCCAGATTAAGATAGGAAGGTAGTCTTTGAGAGCAATACGAAGTTCTTTAAGGGCCTTGTTCATGTGATAATCTACACCTTTGACCGAAATACCTAGTATTTGGGCAATTTCCTTTCCCGATTTATTTTCAAAGCGGCTCATGATGAATACCTTTTGAGTTTGTTTCGGTAATTGGTTAAGAGTTTTCATTACGATAGATTTGATTTCCTGTGAGAAAATATAGCTGGGGTTACAGCCTTCCAAGTTTGAGATTCGGATAGCCAGTTCACGCTGTTTCCATTGTATAAGATCATCTTTGGTATTTTCTCGTCGTACTTGTGTCTTGAGATAATCCAGCGATTTATGTTTCACGATGGTGATAAGGAGAGCCATGGGATTATCAACCGATTCCACCTTCATGGTTTCGAGCAATTGCAGGAAGGCATCCATAGTGATGTCTTCAGAAACTTGCTTATTTCGCACATAAAAGCATGCAAAGTTGCAAACCTTATTGAACGAACTTTTATACAAAAGATTAAATAGTTCCACTTCCGAAAGACTACCATGTGTCGACATTTCATTTATTTTTAAGATAAACTATTTGCAAAAATAGTTTTTCTTTTGCAAAAGTTACAATCTGACGTAAACTTCCAATTTTAGGGTATCCACGGCTCTTTCGTTTAAAACAACCTCTATAATCCTTGTTATTCTCCGAAAAACCATTATTTTTGCGCACAGCGATGCAGGAAGCACCGCTTCCGGTGTTTCTTTTTATCGTTCATATAAAATTATTTTTGTAGGCAGAAATCAAATGCGACAGAGGTCGTTTTTTGATTTTCGCCTTAATTTTCGCTATGCGAAAATACGATTTATTTTGCTGATATGCAATATTTTGCATGTCTAATATATAAAAAAGAAACATGCATTCTGCCGTCGTGGCAGCATAATGAAACATCTGAAAGAATTTGTGAAATCAGTGCCGGATTACCGCAGGACAGACAAGGGAAACTACAAATACAAGCTGGAAGATATTCTTCTCCTTGTAATACTCGGACGGCTGGGCAAGTGTATAACAAGACCGGATATAATCAGATTCGGCGAGCGTAATCTGAAACGCTTCCGCTCTTTAGGAATTTTGTTGGACGGCGTGCCTTCTGAACCTACGCTCTGCCGTATATTCAAACATATTGATGATGAAGCCATGTCTGAGCGGATGTCTGAATTTACCTCCACCTTCCATGATGAGCTTGTCGGTTGTGCCGGGGACATCCTCTGTATTGACGGCAAGGCAATGAGAGGGACGGTACTTGAAAACGGACGCAACCCCGACATCGTATCCGCCTATTCCCTTGAAGGAGGTTTCACCCTTGCCACGGACATGTGTGAAGAAAAAAAAGCAACGAGATAACTTCCGTACCCAAACTATTGAACAAGGTGGATGTGTCAGGATGCATAGTTACGGCAGACGCCATGTCCTTCCAGAAAGCCATCATAGATAAAATCCGGGAAAAAGGCGGTGATTTCCTTATCGAGCTGAAGGCAAACCAGAGGACTCTGCGATATGGGGTTGAGGACAATGTCGAACTTGCAGAGCCTGTGGATGTATATTCGGAAGGCCCTTTTTTCTTGAACATGGCAGAATAGAGACCAGAGTATGCCGTATCTTTCGTGGACATGACCTGATTACGGACAGGAAAAAAGTGGAATGGAAATCTGACGGTTGTCGAAATACGGACTGCAACGGAGAGAAAATCTGATGGTCAGAAATCTTCCGAGAGGAGGTTCTATGTCTCCAGTTTTCACGGAAGTGCCAGGCGGCTGAGTACAATAGCCAGAATGCATTGGGCAATAGAAAGCATGCACTGGGACCTTGACCGCAACCTGAGGCAGGACTTCATCAGGCGGAATAGTGCAAGGTCCGCCAGAAACCTTGACACGATACAGAGGATGGTACTGGCAATACTTTCGATATGGAAAGGTAAAAGGAAAAAGCTCTCCGACAAGGCTAAGGGAACGGCCGAACTTATCAGAGAACTTTCCTTGGACTTTACCGCAATGATACATATGCTGGATCAAAAATGAGATAATTTGTAATTTCAGAGGATTCGTAACGTTTTGGGTATCAATCATAACAAAATCCCTGCTTCCCATAAGAAGTGGGTGGGGGAATTATGTGCCTTTATCTAAGCTTAAATGAAAGAGCCGTGTACCCGGAAGAAGAATTCCTTTGAAAGCCCTGACGGAAGTTTCTTCCCCATGAAGACCGACATCTGCAGTCCAGTTTCCGCCAAAAAATATAAAAACCCTGCATAAAATACCCGCCTTTCGCTGAAAAACAGTAATTTTGCACACAATTATATATAGGTATAGTATGCAAGACATTAGAAACATTGCCATTATTGCTCACGTTGACCACGGAAAAACAACTCTGGTGGACAAGATGATGCTGTCGATACTCCGGGACACGCCGACTTCGGAGGCGAGGTGGAACGTGTTCTGAATATGGCCGACGGATGCATCCTGCTGGTAGACGCCTTTGAAGGGCCGATGCCGCAGACACGCTTCGTGCTTCAGAAAGCCCTGCAGATTGGATTGAAACCTATCGTAGTGGTAAACAAGGTAGACAAGCCGAACTGCCGTCCGGAAGAAGTATACGAAATGGTGTTCGACCTGATGTTCAGCCTCAACGCCACGGAAGACCAGCTGGACTTCCCCGTGCTTTACGGCTCGGCCAAGAACAACTGGATGGGCGAAGACTGGAAAACCCCTACCGGAACCATCGAACCGCTGCTTGATGCAATCGTGAAATACATTCCGGCTCCGAAACAGCTGGAAGGAACTCCGCAGATGCTGATTACTTCACTTGACTATTCTTCTTATACCGGACGTATCGCCGTAGGCCGCGTGCACAGAGGTACACTAAAAGAAGGCATGAACATCACCCTGGCTAAACGCGACGGTACATTGGTGAAATCTAAAATCAAGGAAGTACATACCTTCGAGGGTCTGGGCCGCAAGAAAGTAGAATCTGTATCTTCTGGCGACATTTGTGCCGTCATCGGAGTGGAAGGCTTCGAAATCGGCGACACCATCTGCGACTTTGAAAATCCGGAACCGCTGCCGCCGATCGCAATCGACGAGCCGACCATGAGCATGCTGTTCACCATCAACGACTCTCCGTTCTTCGGCAAGGAAGGCAAATATGTGACTTCACGCCACATCCACGACCGTCTGATGAAAGAGCTGGACAAGAACCTAGCGCTGCGCGTACGCAAGACGGAAAACGAAGACGGAAAATGGATTGTTTCCGGACGTGGTGTACTCCACTTGTCTGTATTGATTGAAACCATGCGTCGTGAAGGCTACGAACTGCAGGTAGGCCAGCCGCAGGTTATCTTCAAGGAAATCGACGGAGTGAAATGCGAGCCGATTGAAGAGCTGACCATCAGCGTGCCCGAAGAATTCTCCAGCAAGATGATTGATATGGTAACCCGGCGCAAAGGCGAAATGGTTTCGATGGAAACGCAGGGCGACCGCGTGAACATCGAATTCAACATTCCGTCACGCGGTATCATCGGTCTGCGTACCAACGTGCTGACTGCTTCTCAGGGAGAAGCCATCATGGCTCACCGTTTCAAGGAATACCAGCCGTTCAAGGGCGACATTCCTCGCCGTACCAACGGTTCAATGATTGCCATGGAATCAGGAACTGCCTTTGCTTACGCCATCGACAAGCTGCAGGATCGCGGTAAGTTCTTTATCTATCCGCAAGACGAAGTATATGCCGGACAGGTGGTAGGTGAACACGTTCATGAAAACGACCTGGTGATTAACGTAACCAAATCAAAGAAGCTGACCAACATGCGTGCTTCTGGTTCTGACGACAAGGCCCGTATCATTCCGCCGGTTATCTTCTCACTGGAAGAAGCACTGGAATACATCAAGGAAGATGAATACGTGGAAGTAACTCCGAAGAGCATGCGTATGCGTAAAGTCATTCTGGACGAAACGGAACGTAAACGTGCCAACAAGAACTAATTCATTCTTTATATAAAAGTAAACCGGACTTTCAGAGGTTCTCGCCTCGTGAAAGTCCGGTTTACTTTTTATATGCTGTTTTAAGTTATTCTCTATAAACCAGCTCATTGTTGTTCATCCGCTGCATGTACTGCTGGATGATTGACTTCAGCTGGGTTTCCATTTCTTTCCGCACTTCCTGCGGCATGCTGTCTTTCACATCGTCCTTCATCAGTACATCTGTACGGAAACGATAGGCATGAATCACTTTTTCTCCGTCGAACTGAATCAGGTAATCACCTTTCAGGAACTGGTAGATGCCGCTGCCATTAATATAGTTCACGGCAAATTTTTCACTCAGTGGCGTATGCAGTGCATCCTGCCCGAAGCCTATATAAGGACGGTCATACCCAAGTATGCCCAGCACCGTAGGCATAATATCGATTTGCTCCACAATCATTTCTGTGTTCCGCCCTTTCAACTCCGGCAAACCGGGAGCATAAAATAAGATTGGAACCTTGTAAGCACCCAAATCTGTCACATACTCCGGATGTTCGTTCATACTGGCATGGTCGGCCGTCAATACAAAAAGCGTATTCTTAAACCAAGGCTGACGAGAAGCCGTTGCAAAGAACTGGCGCAAGGCATTATCTGTATAACCTATACATTCATGTATCGGATGAGTTCCTTTAGGAAATACATTTTTATACCGTTCGGGCAGTGCATACGGATTATGCGAGGTAGCCGTAAAGACTGAAGTAATAAAAGGCTCTTTAAACTCCGTCATTCGCTTGCAATAGAACTGCAAGAATTCTTCATCCCATATAGCCCATGTACCGTCAAAATCATCATCTCCATGAAACGCCGGATCCTCATTATATTCCGTACGTCCCCAGTAGCTGTCAAAACCCACAGAATTGGCAAAAGCTTGAAAACCCATTGAACCGTTCATGGCCCCATGGAAGAAAGCCGAATAATATCCCTTATACTTTAACTCGCGTGCCAGGCTGGACACATCATTCAGTGAAGCAGGAGTCAGGAAAAACGGCTCTACAAAGCTTGGAATGGAGGACAATACAGACGGCATGCCGTCAATACTCTTCCGGCCATTACTATAAGAATATTCAAAGGTCAGTCCTTTAGTCAACAAAGAATCCAGAAAAGGAGTATAGCCTTTATAGGTCCCGTTATCGAGATGTGGATTAAAACTACCTACAAATTCTTTACTGAAGCTTTCCACAATCAGCACCACCACATTCATCGGACGGAACTGTACGGAATCAGCCGGAACATGAAGAGGAGTATAAACCTTTTCCGCTTCCGCATCTGTCAAATATTGAGGAATCACAAATGCCGTTTTTCCTAATGTGCGGAACAAAGAAAAAGGAGTATTCAATACCAGGCAGGCATCTACCGGCCTGTCGGCATACTGGTTGGCATTACTGATGGTTATAGGACGGGTAGCAGCCGTCATTCCTCCTCGCATACCAAACACGACAAACGGAATAGCTGCCACCAGTGTCAGCGTCTGTACCGTATAATATCCCCATTTATTCCCAGACAACTGCGGACGCGGAGCACGATACATCCGGTAAAGAAAATAACAAAGAGCCGCCGCTAACAGCACTAAATACCAGTTTGCTGCAAATTCTTTTAAAATGATGGATGTCAGATTACCCCCTGCTTCATGACTGAACTCCTGGAACACAGACGTGGTGGTACGTCGTCCGGAGAAACGGAAATACACGCAATCTACCAGATTGGAAAGCAGGAAAAAAGTATTTACAATCACAAATATCCACCGTATCACTCGGTAAAAGCCTTCCCGTTCCTTCCAATGGAAAGGAAACAAGAACAGAAGAATAAACAAAGCATTACTGTAAAGAATGGCTGTCGTATCGAAAATGGTACCGGCACCAAACAAACGGCACATATATCCCCATTCAAACTGTTCACTAAACAAACTCCAGTTTGTCAGCAAGAATGTCAAGCGGCAGATAAAATAGCACACATAGACAAGCAATAAGTTCCAAGCCAACGAAAGCACATTCGAAAAAAGTGTCTTATTCTTCATATCCATTTAGTTTTTAGGGCGGTAAAGTTAATTATATTTTTGCAAACCTATAGAAATACCAGTTTATTTATATCTTTGCAACTTCACTACATAAATCTTTAGATACATGAAGAAAAAAAGCATCATCAAACTAAGTATCACGGCAGTTATTCTCATCGCTTTAGGCTGCTGGATAAACTCCCGATGGAATGCCTGGTTCGGTAATCCCCCAGAAGCAGTTTACAGTCCCCTGAACGAACCTGGAAGAATCTTGCTGACGTTTGGAGACGAGAATGCCTTGTCGCGCAACATCAGCTGGCAGTATGATTCCATTGTATATCCTTCTCATGTAGAACTGGCTGACACCTTCTCTAAAGATACCTTGCATATTGATGCAACAGGCGAAGTCTTCCAATCCCGTAGTGGAAAGGCCGCTTACTACGTCGCCAGACTACGCTCCTTAAAGCCATCTCATTCTTACAGCTATCGCGTATGCAGTAATGGGAAATATTCTCCCTGGTATCACTTCCAGACTCATAATCAGCCGACTCAGAATAGCTACAGTTTCTTATATGTGGGTGATGTGCAAGATTCTATCAACGGAAAAACCAATTATTTCCTGAAAAAGGCACTGCAAGCACATCCTGAGACTGAATTTCTCGTATGCGGAGGCGACCTTACCGAACGCCCTATTGATGCCTACTGGGGAGAAACTTTCCGTGGTCTGGATTCTATTGCACAATGTCTTCCTGTCTTGACCGTAACAGGTAATCATGATTACTTGAAATATCCCATCCGGAAACTGGAACGACGCTTTTCATTGATATTCTCTTATTATCTGGACTCCATGATAGGCGAAAACCAGGTATACACACTGAAATACAATGACATGCAATTGTTCTGTTTGGACAGTAACCGCGAATTTTTCTATTTATGGACACAACGGAAATGGTTGAAAGAACAGTTGGAAAAGAGTAATGCACGCTGGAAGATAGTAGTGCTTCATCATCCGCTTTATTCCATCAAAGGGAAATACAACAACCTGATTCAGAAGTCAATGTTCAACTCACTGATTCAGGAACATCATGTCGATTTGGTGTTACAAGGTCACGAACATTCGTATGGCCGAATGACAGGTCATGATGAAAATAACAACCCAACAGTCCCAGTATATACAGTGAGCCATTGCTCTCCGAAAACTTACCGGATTTACTTCGGAGAAGATTTTGATAAATTCGGTATTGACGGGAAATACTACCAACAGATACAAGTAAAAGGAGATACATTACTCATGAACTCCTTTGATGCAACTAACGGCAACTTGTATGACTGCATCAAGATTGTCAAGAAAAATGACCAGACAGAAATCTTAGATTGCGGAAAAGATATTCCTGAAAACCTGAACTTCAGTCCTGCTCCTGGCAATAAAAAAGATATGAAATACATGGAGCGTATCAATGAATATAAACAAAGACGTCATATTGAATTATAAACAAAACCGCTATGCTTTTCAATTCTTATGAATTCCTAATCTTTTTACCTATTGTATTTCTGCTCTATTGGTTTGTTTTTTTAAACCCTTGAAGTGGCAAAACCTCTTTATTGTAATAGCCAGTTATACATTCTATGGATGGTGGGACTGGAGATTTCTGCTCCTAATGGCATTTACTACATTCTGTAGTTTTTTAAGTGGAATTCTGCTAGAGAAAAATGAGAATAACCGCCAAAAACAAAAAATCATCAGTGCCACCAATATTATTCTCAACCTGTTAATTCTCTGCATATTCAAATACTGTAACTTTTTTGGCGAGAATCTGGCTGCACTATGCAGATGTCTGGGATGGGGTATAGACTGGATAACACTTGACATTCTATTACCCGTAGGAATCAGCTTCTATACCTTCCAGGCCTTGAGTTATACCATCGATGTGTACCAGCATAAAATAAAGCCCACACACGATATCATCGCTTTTTTCGCTTTTATCAGTTTTTTCCCACAATTGGTAGCCGGACCTATTGAACGTGCCACCAACCTATTACCACAATTCCTGCAAGGCCGGCAATTTTCTTATGAAAAAGCAACCGACGGAATGAGACAAATTTTGTGGGGACTATTCAAAAAAATGGTGGTCGCAGACAATTGTGCGGCAGCTGTCAATACCATATTTGCTGATTATCAAACTTTAGAAGGAAACCAGCTTCTATTAGGTGCTATTTTCTTCACATTCCAAATTTATGGCGATTTCTCAGGATATTCCGACATAGCCATCGGTACAGCCAGACTCTTTGGAATTAATTTAATGCGAAATTTCAATTATCCCTATTTTTCACGCGATATTGCAGAGTTTTGGCGTAGATGGCACATATCTCTTACAACCTGGTTTCGCGATTATATTTACTTCCCGTTAGGAGGAAGCAGGTGCAGCAAACTTAAAACGATACGCAATACCTTAATCATTTTCCTTGTCAGCGGTTTCTGGCATGGAGCCAACTGGACATTCATTGTTTGGGGAGCTTTTCATGGCTTGCTATTCCTGCCATTACTTATTGGAGGAAGAAACCGAAGATACACCACAGACATTGTAGCTAAGGGCAGGATATTTCCTTCCATCAAGGAATTCTGTCAGATGTTAACTACCTTCATTTTAGCAATGATAGGATGGGTTATCTTCCGTGCAGAAACAATCCAACAAGCATGGGAATATTTAGTCCGTATGATCACCACGTTTGACTTTTCTCTTCCCGCACACGGAAAGGATCCACTTATCTACATCGGTATTTTATTAGTCATAGAATGGATACAACGAGAGAAACAATTTGGACTACAAATTGAAAAGAAGGGAATATTTCAATATCGTAGTATCCGATGGGGAATTTACTATATCGTATTTATCACAACTTTTTTACTGGCTGGAAAACAAGCCGAATTCATTTACTTCCAGTTTTAACTATATCAAAAAATAAAATAGAGAGACAATATGAAAAACTTTTTAAAATATGTAGGTGTCTTCTCCGCATCACTCATTCTACTCATAATAGGAGTGGAATATATGCTACGCCAGGTTCCTAATGCGTTAGCCTTCAAAAAAGAATTAATTGAGAAACATACACAAGATACTAAGAATCTAATTATTGGCAGCTCTGTAGTCAACTGTGGAATCAATCCAGCCTATCTAGCTGATAGCACGTACAATTTAGCCATCTCCGGAGAATGGTTCAGATTCAATCAGATTTTACTAGAAAAATATATACAACAAATGCCACAGCTAAAAAATGTCTTTTGGGGTATTTGCTTCCATTCTCTATGGAGTGATGACAATGAAAATACAGATATAAGTAGCATTGTCAACCATCAAATATACATGGGAATCAGCAGGAATCATAATAAACTTCATAACATAGAATTATTGAGTTTAGGTTCTTTATGCATGCGCAAATGGTCAAAATATTATATACAAAGAAGACCGACAATGCGCTGCGATTCACTTGGGGTAGACCATAGCTATGATTCTAAGTTTAAAGATAATAACTGGCTCGAAGACATTCCTGATTTAGTGGCAGATCAGCATAAACCAATGTTAGCAGATACAAATGGGGATTTATATCATGAGAATATCAGCCGAATGCATCAAATCGCTCAAGTCTGCAAATCTAAAGGTATTACTTTATATTTAGTCATGCCCCCCGTACATCCCACTTATTTCCAACTGATGAATCAGGAGCAGCTAACTTTAATTCACAACGCCATTACAGAAGTTACCAATAAATGGGAAAATGTACATAGTCTGGAATATTTTGGAGACACTCGGTTCAATGACGAAGATTTCTACGATGGCAATCATCTTTCATCCGATATTGGAGCCATAAAATTTACCAAAATACTGAAAGACGATATTTTAACAGATTTATAAACACAAAAAAGGCCTCTTATCTGAATTCTCCATCATCAAGAGCTCTGATAAAAGGCCTTTATTATCATAATTGTCCGCTCGTCTTGAAATACTGTTCCATCACCATCATCTGCAACAAGTCTTCTCGTTTCTTATCGCGGAATTGAGCTACATATTCATGGGCATGGGCTATGATTTCTTCCGCTTTTTCCGGATGTGCAATATAATAATTCAGTTTTTCTTCCAAGTCAGAGAAATCATCCTTTACCTCTATATAATGATAATCAGGAATCAAGGTGCCTTCCATAAACCATGTTTCGCAAGTGGGGCGAGGCATTACCGCCAAAGAGTTCGATGACATCACCCATTTTAGATTAGAAGCCACATCATTTCCTTCAATCGCCATAATAAATTTATAATCCAGATGCTCCCGTATCGTTTTTTTAGAAGTCATCCACTCTTCCGGACATCCCTCATTCCGTCCTACTACTCCACAATCACATAAAGGGTGACCAAAGAATTTTTCCAGGAAACACGTCCGCAAACGGCTTTGGCGAATCTTACCGCGGAAAATCACACAATCTTTTTTCTCTCGGAAAGATTTCATATCATGCACAAACATGAAATGACGCAGCTTATCCAGCTTCAGCACCACTGAATTTTGGTTATCAGCGGCTAACAAGCGACTTTTTACTACCGTAGGTACTTCCGGAGTGAAATATACATCACCGGGACAAAAATTCCACCGTAAAGAACGAGGAAACCAACGCGTTACATCATGCTGATCAAAATAATAAGCTGTATGAAACATTTTCCGGCGATAATCACCAATGGCTCCAGTATAATGAATCCAGCTTCGGTCGCGTGTCAGTTTATCTTCCGCAGAAATAGTCCAAGGAGCATGAATACGGATATAATAGTCTACGCGCTCCTGCATATACGCATAATCTGGACGACGACGTGCTTCGGCCAACATTCTCTCGCGCCGGCTGCGATACCAGACATCGGGTATCAGCAACCCAGAGAAATTTTTTACAAAGTCAAGAAACTTGATTGGCTTTCCGCTTCGTAGCTTATATAGGATATTATCTGCCATAGCTCTAAACAGTTATCAATTAATAAAATGTTTCCAGACAAAGATAGTGCTTTTATGTGAATATCTTATATCTTTGCAAGAAGGAATGTAAAACTCTTTATCAAAGCATGATACACATAGCCTGCAACATAGACAGCAATTACGTACGCCATTGTGCGGTAACCCTTGTTTCCTTATTTGAGAACAATCGGAAAGAACAAATCACGGCACATATTATAGCACGTGACTTGTCGGATGCAGAAAAGAAAATATTAATTGACCTGGCGGCCTCATACGGAAATCTGGTTTGTTTCTACGAACCGGACATCAAGTTGCTGGAAGGATTCACCATCCGCAAGTTCAGCAAACGTATTTCCATGGCTACCTATTATCGCTGCATTCTGTCTGAGCTGCTGCCTGCCGACATCAACCGTCTGCTGTATCTGGATTGTGATATAGTCATCGTAGGGGATATTTCTGAATACTGGAATACTCCATTAGACGATGAAACAGGAGTGGCCGCCGTAGAAGACATGGGATGTAATGAACCAGCCCGCTATGAAATACTGAAATATCCCATGGAGGATTCTTACTTCAATGCCGGCGTACTTTTGATCAACCTCGATTACTGGCGTAAGAATGATGTAGCTCATGCATGTGTAGATTACTTCCACAAGTATCCTGAACGTATATTATTTAATGATCAGGATTTATTGAACAGCATCCTGCACAAGAATAAAATATTAGTGGACTTGAAATGGAATGTACAAGATGCTTTTTATCGCCGTCCGAAACAAATGGATGAAGCCTGGAAAAAGAAATTCTCTGAGGTATTGAAGCAGCCTGTCATACTGCATTATACCAACCGAAAACCCTGGGAGTATGACAGTCAGCATCCTTTAAGAGAAGTGTATTTCCAATATCTTGACATGACTCCCTGGAAAGGTGAACGCATACTGAATAACCCCTTAGAACAAATTAAACGCTTCTTCCGGTTATTGCCTTTCCGTATTCACCTAAGAAAAGCCAAATATATTAATATCGAAGATATTTAAGAATAAACATTTCAAAGTTGCAAATCAATTTTGTGTTCATTTATTGTCAGTCATGGGTTATCAAATCTCGAAAACAAAACTTTTTTTCAGACGCATAGAAGGATTTTTTTCTTTCTTCAAGCAACAATATATTCTCCACCACCTCATTGCTAAAAGTGGAGGCAAAGAGATTATCTCAAAATACAAGAATCAGACGTGTGATTCTTGCGAAAACATTGATGCAACATCTCCTATCTGGGTATGCTGGTGGCAAGGAAAAGAAAATATGCCGGATATTGTAAAAGCCTGCTATAATTCAATCCAGAAGCATGCCTGTAATCATCCCGTAATTTTAATTACAGAAGAAAATTTCCGGAATTATATTGACATGCCTGAATACATTATCAATAAACAGAAAGAAGGATATATTGATATTACACACTTTTCTGACATACTCCGGATGATGCTCCTTACCAAACATGGAGGAATCTGGATGGATAGTACCTTATTAATTCCATCAAAACAGGTTGACGAATTCATTCATCCAAGAGATAAGTTCTGGAGCTGCCATCATAAACCAATTTACCACAACGTATCACGTGGAGGCTGGGTCAGTTTTTTTGTGGCCTGTGGAAAAAACAACCCACTCCCATCTATGATTGCAGATTTGCATCTCAGCTATTGGAAGATACATAACAAGCTTATCAATTATTTATTATTGGACTATACATTTGCTATTGCACGCAAATATGTACCAGCCATACGACAAATGGTAGAACAAGTCCCCATTACAGTTATGGGACCTCTTGGGAAATGCCTAAATGACGAATACTCAGAAGAAGGATGGAACAATTTCTGTAAGAATTATGATTTCCACAAATTAACCTATAAGATTCCATTACAAAAGGTAACTCCTGAAGGGAAGAAAACTTTTTATGGACATATTCTAGAAGAATTTTTGGGTATTCCATCTTTATAATCAATCCCTTTTTCTGATCAAACAGAAAAGGATAAAGTCACTCCAAAAATCAAGAGTATAATTTATTAATCTATTGTATTTAAGCATGTTGATTTAATTATTATCTTTGCAAAGCCAAAGTATAATGAAGTCACCATGATAAATCTTAGTACGGAAGTTTTAGAAGCACGAAAAATCCAATTATTATTACTTCAAGAGTTATTAAAAGTTTGCAACGAACATAATCTCAAAATTTTTGCAGCATACGGCACGTTATTAGGCGCAATACGTCATAAAGGATTTATTCCTTGGGATGATGATATTGACATGGATATGCTCCGCCCAGATTATGACAAACTTGTATCCATTGCCCCAAAAGCATTTCAACCTCCTTTCTTTTTTCAAGAGGCCCATACGGATAAAAATTATTTCAAAGGCCATGCACAACTCCGATACGACGGAACAACCGCTATACGCCCTGATGATATGAACGCACCATTTCATCAAGGTATTTTTATTGACATCTTCGTAATGGACGCAGTACCTGCATGTGATCCTAAGAAAGAAAAGCTTATTAAAGAAACAAGAAATATATTTGCTTATTTACGTTATGTAGGTCGGCGGCATTACTGCCGCTTTCCCCATTAAGAACTGTACGTGCGACTTTCACCGCATACAGCTCCGATAATTCTAAATTTAATTCTCATAAAATTAAATCGGCTCATAATCATCTTGCGATGACTTATCTCCGATAAGGTTTTCTTCACGCACGTTGACGGGCACTCTTGAGTTTTCGTCTTTCGAAGTATTCGTCCCATAATGGGTCAAACGGATTGGCTTCGCATTTTATCTTTATGTGTCGCTTGATTGGAATATCAGTCAGTTTATCTAATGTGAACTTCTCCTTTATTCCTCCACATACATATTCAAAACCGAAAATCCAGTTCCTGCCACTTTCATGGATAAAATACTTCTTCCTTATCCATTCCCTTGACTTATTGGTATGTCTGCGATATGACCATCTTTTCAGTTGATTTATTAAGATATGGTCGTATCGGCAGAACACTTTCTTTGATACCACATGGCTGTAGTAGTTACCCCATCCCTTTATTATAGGATTTAGCTTCTCTATCAACTCCTGCTGTGATAGTGCCTTACCTTTGGTCAGCACAACCTCATGCAGTTTGTCAGTGAAACGTTTCTGACTTTTCTTTGACGGCTTTATTAACAATGTTCCGTTATACTTCCGTACATTGAAGCCTAAGAAATCAAATCCCTCACTGATATGTGTTATCAGTGTCTTCTCTTCGGATAGTGTAAGTCCTCTTTCCTTTAAAAAGGCTGTCAACATTCCCTTTATTTCAAGTAATGTCTCCTTTCTGTCAGCTGTGACAATGAAGTCATCCGCATATCTTACGAGATTGACTTTGGGGCAGTACATCTTTCCATTCACGCAACTTGCCTTATACTTCTCTTTGAGCATTCTTTCCATACCGTCAAGAGTTGCATTTGCAAGTGTCGGTGATATGATGCCACCCTGCGGTGTACCTTCAATAGTCGGTTGAAGTAGCTTGTTGAATACAACTCCACTTTTAAGCCATTTCCTTAATATCTGCCTGTCGATTCGTACGTTATCGAGAAGCCATTCATGGCTGATATGGTCGAAGCAGCCTTTTATGTCTCCCTCCAATATCCATTCGGGAGAGCAATCCTTGCTTAGCCATCTGTGGAGTGCGTCTATCGCATCTGCCGTACTTCTGAACTTTCTGAATCCGTAGGAGTTTGCATCCGCTTCATTCTCCGTTATGGGTTCCAGGGCCATAAGGTACAGCGCCTGCATGGCTCTGTCTTTCATGGTCGGTATTCCCAACGGTCTTGTCTTGCCGTTTGTCTTAGGTATGTTAACCCTTTTCAATGGGAGGGCTTTATATCCTCTCCGTGTCAAAGAACTTATAGCTTCTATTTTCCTGGCATCGGTATCCCACTTTATGTGGTCAACCCCTGCCGTGCGTTTACCTTTATTGGAGGTCACTTTCCTTACCGCCAATGCCTTGGCTTCGAACGAAGTGACAAGTAAGAACTGCAAGGCTTTCACCTTGTTGTACCTCTTTCCTGTATGAGCCTTTGCTATTCGGATTTGCAGCTTTCTAACCTTGCATTCACACTTATGAAAGTCAATGTCTTTCCATGTAGTGTTATCCTTGGCTGAAGATGCACACTCGGCTTTCGCCTCGCTCCTTTGCTGTTTCTTCATTTCATTAAAGTTCTACAATCGTTTCACAAAGAATTACCCTGCGGAAGTCTGCCTGCTTTCGCATGAGGTGACGTTCAAACCTCTATCCTCCGCATTACACGGAAGCGTTCGCTTTCTCCGCAATCCTTTACCCGCACCTCATTCGGCTTCTCTTGCGATTGGCTTACCTGTTATATATAGACAGGAGAGATACGGGCTTACCAAGTTCCATACAAGTAACTGACGACCAACTTAGAGTCCGCCCGTCCACCGGCACTACTACATCCGTGTAGTCCTATTAAACAGAGAACTAACCTGTCTGCCCGCCTTTTGGCTATAGCTTGTAAATATCCGTAAGCTATTCATTTGTTACGATGGTGCAGCGGTTCACATACGTTACTCATATCGGTCAGCCTAACAGCCTATGCATTGGATATTTCTGCATAGAACCATATTGTCAAGAGGGCTTCACACCAAACAATTACTCGTAAAGCATGCCTCTTTAGGCTACTGTTGACGGAACAACAGGTTCAGACATCATGCTGAACAATTACTTGTACGACTTCTTGTCGCACGCAATAAATACAAATATAACCCTCATAATCCCATTAAAAAAATAGAACGCTTTTTTCGTTGGAGACAATTTCTACATACACCTGACATTGAATTGTATGATAGATTCGAAAATATGTTCCGCCAATATAAACTAGAAGAATGCGCTCAAGTAGGCCCTTTATCACTAACTCCATATAGTACCAATAGTTATCACAGAAAAGAATGTTATGCCGATACACTTTGGGGACCTTTTGAGCATCTCCAGATTCCAATTCCGGTTGAATATCATGAAATCCTAAGTGAAGAATTCGGACCAAACTATATGACTCCCATCCAGGCTCCTAATTCGCATGGAACACTTCTGATTGATGCTCACATGTCATATATAGATTATATAAAGAAAAACAAACCCACCCTATCACAAAAGATTAAAAATAAGATCCGAAAAAAGATCCGGAAACTCAAAGCATTAGGGAAATAAAGAGTCCTAAATCAGAAGGCTACTTAAACGCCCGCCAAAAAACCAAAGTGAACATAAGAGCAATGAAGAAAGTAATTACTTATGGAACATACGACTTGTTCCATCAAGGCCATTATAACCTCCTTAAACGCGCAAAGGAGTTGGGGGACTATCTTATAGTGGGAGTCACCACAGATAATTTCGACCTTGAAAGAGGTAAAATGAACACATGCAACAATGTGATGGAACGTATTGAAGCGGTAAAAGCCACAGGACTTGCCGATCAAATAGTGATAGAAGAATACCGAGGACAGAAAATTGAAGACATTCAAAAATACGGTGTAGATATCTTTGCAATTGGCTCAGACTGGGAAGGCTATTTCGATTATCTAAGTGAATTCTGCCAAGTAGTATACCTTCCGCGAACTCAAGGAATCTCATCTACTCAACTTCGTAAGGAGCGTACCGTTGTCAATATCGGCATGATCGGCACAGGAAGCATTGCATCCCGCTTTGTTCCAGAATCAAAAAATGTGAACAGGGCGGTTATTTCTGCTGTATATAATCCCAATATAGATGAGAATATTTTATTCTGCCACAAATTCCAGATTCCTGTAATGGCTCATAACCTTGAAGAATTATATGCAAACTGTGATGCTGTATACATTGCTTCGCCTCATTATACTCACTACGAATATACCAAATCAGCTCTAATAGCAGGAAAGCATGTTTTATGTGAGACTCCATTTGTATTCAGTAGAACACAAGCAGAAGAGCTCTATACCATTGCAGAGAAAAGAGGTTTACATCTTCAGGTGGCTCTTAAAACAGCCTACTGTCCGGCCTTTGGTCATTTATTTTCATTACTTAAATCTGGCGTAATAGGCGAGATTGTGGAAGTAAATGCATCTGTAACTACCTTAACCGATGAAAATTCAGAAAAGCTGAACAGCAAATTCCTAGGCGGTAGTATAAGTGAAAATGCTTGCTTCCCTTTACTACCAATCTTTAAATTTCTGGGAACAGATTTCCGCGACATCCACTTTTATTCAAAAATGAAAAATGATGTAGACATGTTCACTAAAGCCGTATTTCGTTACGACCATGCCGTAGCATCCTTTCAGGTTGGACTCGGAGTAAAGACTGAAGGCTCTATGACCATTGCGGGAACTAAAGGCTATGTATATGTACCGGCCCCATGGTGGAAGACCGACTACTTTGAAGTTAGATACGAAGACCAAAATAAAAATAAGAAGTACTTCTATCCATATGTTGACGAAGGCCTACGCTATGAAATAAAAGATTTTATTGCTGCCATTTTAACAGAGGGCTACTATTTTAATAAAGTGTCAAAGGAAGAAAATCTTATGATGGCCCAGGTACAGGAAATGTATATAAACAATCAAAACGTATATAAATTATAAATCAAGTATGATAAACTTTACAGTAGGTCCCGTACAATCCAGTGACGCCGTACGTGCCATTGGTGCGGAACAAGTACCCTATTTTAGAACCGCAGAATTCTCTAAAACTATGCTAGAGAACGAGCGTCTCATTAAAAAATTTGCCCATGCTTCTGACGAAAGCAAAGTGGCATTTATGACTTGCTCTGGCTCGGGTGGTATGGAAACTGCGATTATGAATTGTCTCACTAAAGATGATAAAGCTCTAGTTATCAATGGAGGAAGTTTCGGTGAACGCTTCGTAGAATTACTTACCTTACACGAAATACCTTTTACTGAAATAAAGTTAGAACATGGAAAAGCTTTAAAAGCTGAACATCTAGCCGAATATGAAGGAAAGGGTTACACAGCCTTCCTCATGCAAAAACATGAGACTTCTACAGGTGTGCACTACGATATTAATCTTGTGTCAGAGTTCTGCAAGCGTAATGGTTGTTTTCTCATAGTAGATACTATATCAACTTTCCTCTGTGATCCATTCGACATGGCAGCAACCGGTACGGGAGTGATGATTACGGGCAGTCAGAAAGCTTTGGCCTGTGCCCCTGGTATTGCAGTTATGATACTGGCTCCATCGGCTCTTGAACGCATCAATAAAACAAAATGCTGCTGCCAGTATCTCGACCTCAAACTGGCTCTAAAAAATATGGAAAGAGGGCAAACTCCTTGGACTCCTGCTGTAGGTATTCTTCGCCAGATTAATGTCCGCTTGAAAGAGATTGATGCCAATGGCGGTGCAGAAGCTGAAATTGCACGTTGCGCCGGCTTAGCTAAATATTTTCGTGACAAGTTAGTAAAGTATAACCTTCCTTTTGAAATTGTAAGCGAAAGCCTTAGCAATGCTGTTACTCCTTTACATCCTACGACCCAGTCTGCCAATGAAATCTTCCTTAAAATTAAAGATGAATATAAGATGTGGGTATGCCCGAATGGTGGCAGTATGAAAGACACCATCTTCCGTGTAGGACACATCGGCTATCTACAAAAGGAAGATTACGACAAACTAATAGCTGCATTTATAGACTTAAGAGAAAAGAAATTTATCTAACTAGAATTGTAGCAAATAATAACACTAATTTTAAAAATAAAAACGCCTAAGCGTTCAAACTAAAATGCTTAAGCGTTTTCTCTGAAACGCCTAAGAGTTTTAAATCAAACGTTTAGGCGTTTTAGTTAAAATGTACTTGCGTTTTCCCTCAATCTTAAAGTTGTTGTTTCCTCATCTTAACCTCACAGGAAATTCACTCTATAATTAACTGCAAATCAGCATCTCCTGTCTTTGCTTTCAGCCATTTCACGATTTTATCGCGACTCTTTGAATCAGGCACCCGCTGACAATCAACAATGGCGTATGTCAAGGTATCTATCCGGGAACTGTCAACTGACAGGCGAAGACTCTTTGAAACGGAAAGAGTTTTGATTTCGGGGAACAAGACTTTTAATTCCTGCCCTAACTGGGTACTCATCCAATCTGAACCGGAAAAGTCAGCCAACTGCTTATGCAGGGTATTGATTTCCTCATCCTGCTCCTTCAAGCGTTTTTCGCTGTTCCGATAGAAATCTTCCATCACCATCGACTTAATGTTGCTGATGTCTACCGCACTGCCGTCACCCATTCCTTGAAATACTACCAAATTGGTTTTTGCCAGATTATAATCCGCCAAACGATGCTGGGCAGCCGCAATCTGATCTTTTGAGACTTCCTTTCCGACAAACACAACCTTTATTTCACGCTTGTCATAGGAAATTTCCCGACTTAAAATCTGAGAGTCAGGGAACCGCAGTTCTTCTGCAATGAAATGATTGGCTGCAGACTGGTAGAAGGTTTCCCGCACAATATTATAAGTAAGGTAAACAGCCGGACACATCGTACCGATGGTTATCCAGATGATATAGCGTTTTACCAGCTTTTCACGAGCTTTATCTACAAACTGCTTGCGCTGGAAGTGCATCACCCGCACCCCGATGTAAGTGGCCAGACTAATAAAAACGGAGTTAATGAAATACAAATAGAAGGCACCTAAAAAATACAGCAGATTCCCCGTGGCAATACCGAAACCAGCCGTACACAACGGAGGCATCAAGGCTGTAGCAATGGCTACACCCGGTATTACATTTCCCTTTTCCTTCGTGGCCAATGCCACAATACCAGCCAGACCACCCACTAAGGCTATGAATACATCGTAAATGGTAGGCGAGGTACGTGCCAACAATTCCGACTGAACTTCATCCAAGGGAGTAAAAGAAAAATAAATCGTGGCAGTTGTCACACTGAACAGCGTAGCTACCAAGTAACTTTTCAGTGAACGTTTCATCAGTTCGAAATCGTTCAGTCCGATAGAAAGTCCCACTCCCATGATAGGTCCCATCAAAGGAGAAATCAACATGGCACCGATGATTACCGCCGTAGAATTGACATTCAGTCCCAGTGAAGCAATAAAGGTAGCAAAAATCAAGACCCAAAGATTGGTCCCTTTAAACTCTACCCCACTGCGAATAGCATCTACCGTCAGCTGTTCATCTTCCTTGCTCCGGTTCAAGTCCAGATACTCATTGAAGAATTTACGAAGGAGGAATTTCCTCTTGTTCCCTAGTTCCATACTTATCCGATTTATAAATTACAATTCAGCCTATATGCCCCACCCCACATTTCTTATTTAAAGAAACGGTTGACAAATGGAAGACTCCTTAAAGGTAAATCTTTTTTGATAATAAATGCTACAAAAACCAATATTAATAAGGTGCGGTAACTTAAACGTAACCAAAGGTTGGCGATAGGTGTTTCTTGTGACAAAACATAAAGCACCAACGCCAAAATCAGATAGGCAGTCATCCGCTTCAACGGATAAGCCACAGGGTATTTTTTCTGTCCGATAAAATAAGACAACAGGGTAATCACGCCATATCCGGCTACAGATGCCCAAGCCGAAGCTACATAACCATAAGTAGGTACCAACCAGATGTTCAGACCTAAAATCACGGCACATCCGATAAGAGAGAAGTAAGCTCCCCAATAGGTTTCATCCGTCAGCTTATACCAGAAAGAAAGATTGAAATAGATACCTTTAAAAATCTCAGCTCCCATCACAATGGCCACTACGCTCAGTCCTTCCCAGTAATCGGAAGCTACCATGTACTTCAGAATGTCCATGTAGCCCATCACTGCCAAGAATGCTAAAAGAGAAAAGATAAAGAAGTATTTCATGGCAGAAGAATACATCTTCTTGCTGTCGGCATCTTTATTCTTACCGAAGACAAAGGGTTCGTAGGCATAACGGAAAGCCTGGGTAAACATGGCCATGACTAAAGCTACCTTACTGGTGGCACTGTAAATACCCAATTGTACCAGTCCTTCCGAACGGTCATCAAACAGATAGGGATAAATCATCTTGTCGACCGTCTGATTGAGGATACCGACCAGCCCGAATATCAGAATCGGGAAAGAGTAGTTAATCATGCGCTTCATCAGTACCTTATCCATACGGTAGGACACACCGCGCAGCTCGGGTATGAAGAAGAACATCTGCAAGGCCGACATAATCAGGTTGGACACGAAAATATATCCTACCAGATAATCGGGGTTATAGAACCAGCTGACAGTTTCGTGCGCATAGACATCGAGCCACGGACAAACTAACAGGAGGAACAGATTCAACAAGATGTTTCCTAGGATGTTCAGCAACTTGATGGCCGCAAACTTGACAGGCCGTTTCTTGTAACGCAGGTAGGCAAAAGGTATACATTGGAAGGAATCGAGGGCCACCACACACACCATCATGGCAATATAGTCGGGATGGTCCGGATACTCCAACAAGGCTGAAAGTGGATGTAAAAAAGCCATACACAGCACCACAAACAGCAGCGAGAGCCCTCCCACAAACAACAGTGAATTGGCATATACCTTCTGCGCATCCTCGTCCGACTTATTGGCAAAACGGAAAAATCCCGTTTCCATACCAAAGGTCAGCAACACCAGAATCAGTGCCGTATAGGCATATACATTCGACACTACTCCATATCCTCCAGAAGCAGCAGGAAGTACTGCCGTGTAGAGAGGAACCAACAAATAATTCAAAAAACGTCCTACGATACTGCTCAGTCCATAAATGGCAGTATCCTTTGCCAAAGATTTTATTCCGGCCATAATGTTTATCAATCAAACAGCGTTCTTTCGCTATTGTATTTACTTTTTCCTAAATGTTTATATGCCAGCTCTGTCACCTCACGTCCTCTGGGGGTACGCTTCAGGAAGCCTTCTTTTATCAAGAAGGGTTCGTACACTTCTTCCAGCGTGCCCGGGTCTTCACCCAAAGCTGTAGCAATAGTGGTCAGTCCCACGGGGCCTCCCTTGAACTTGTCTATAATCGTGCACAGAATCTTGTTGTCTATCTCATCCAGACCATACTGGTCAATGTTCAGAGCCTCCAGTGCAAAACGGGCAATCTCCAAATCAATTCTTCCCGAGCCTTTCACCTGTGCAAAGTCGCGCACACGTCGCAACAAGGCATTGGCTATACGGGGGGGTACCACGGCTACGGGAAGCTATCTCTCTGCAGCATCTGCATCACACGGCACATCCAAGATGCGTGCGGAGCGAAGGATGATGCGTGAAAGTACTGAATCATCATAATACTCCAGGTGCAGGTTGATGCCGAAGCGGGCACGAAGCGGGGCTGTAAGCAAACCACTGCGTGTAGTGGCTCCTACCAACGTAAACGGATTCAGGTCAATCTGTATGCTGCGGGCAGAAGGTCCCTTGTCAATCATGATGTCGATGCGATAGTCTTCCATGGCAGAATAGAGGTATTCTTCCACTACCGGACTCAGACGGTGAATCTCATCAATAAACAGCACATCGTTCGGCTCCAAGCTGGTCAGTACTCCGGCCAAATCACCTGGTTTGTCGAGCACCGGTCCTGAAGTCACTTTAAATCCCACCCCTAATTCATTGGCAATAATGTTGCTCAGTGTGGTCTTTCCTAATCCGGGAGGGCCATGCAACAAGACATGGTCAAGCGCTTCTGCACGAAGTCTCGCCGCTTTTACAAAGATGCGCAGGTTATCCACCACCTTGTCTTGTCCGCTGAAATCTTCGAACTGAAGCGGACGAAGAGCATTCTCAAAATCACGCTCTTTTCCGGTTGGTTTATAATCGCGTATGTCAAATTGTTCTTCCATAAATTCTTTAAAAGTATGACCACAAAAGTACGAATAAAAGAAGAATCCCCGATGAAGAATCCCGATTTTCGTTTATATATTGTATTTTTGTCTACTACAAAAACTATTAGAATAAGCTTATGACATCAGCAACAACCCAACTCAATGGTACCCGTCTGATATTCTTCTCACCCACACAGACCTCGGCCAAGATTGCACGAGCTATCGGAGAAGGTATCGGCATGGGAAGAAGAATGGAAACAGACCTGACGCTGGATGAACAAACCTTCCCTATCGAGATGAACGGAGAACTGTGCGTCATCGCCGTTCCGGTATACGGCGGCCGTGTAGCCGCTACAGCACTCCAGCGCCTGCAACGACTCAAAGGCAACGGCTCACCTGCCATCCTTGTCGTGGCATATGGCAACCGTGATTACGAGGATGCCTTACTGGAACTCCGTGACACCGCTGTACAACTCGGTTTTGTACCTCTCACTGCAGGTGCGTTCATCGGGGAACATAGTTTTAGTACACCGGAACTTCCTATTGCTGCCGGACGTCCGGATACAGACGATTTACAACAGGCCCGTGAGTTTGGAAAAAGCAGTCTGGAAAAATGGGAAAAGTTGCAAGCGGCTGGAAACCCTATCACTGAATTAACGATAAAAGGAAATTTCCCCTACAAACAACTGACACCCGGTGCCCCCGCCTGCCCGACTTGCACGGACGGTTGTTTTGCTTGTGGAGAATGTATTGAAGTCTGCCCTACACATGCCATCCATTTCAGTGAAGACCAGAGCTCCATTGAAACAGATATTCACAAGTGCATCAAATGCTGCGCCTGCGTGAAATGCTGCCCGAACGAAGCCCGCGAGTTCAGCACCCCGTTTGCTGCTATCCTTCACGAGAGGTTCAGTGCCCGTCGTCAGCCGGAATTATTCTTCTAACACAAAACTTGTTTACATGAAAGAAAGAGAAAAACGGGTACTGGTTGGCATGAGTGGCGGGATAGACAGTTCGGCTGCCTGCATCATGCTTCAGGAACAAGGGTATGAGGTAGTAGGTGTCACGATGCGTACCTGGGACGTAGCCTCTCATTTCACTCCCGGGAATGACCAGCCCAATGAAGTCATAGAAGCCCAGGAGCTGGCGGCACGTTTAGGTATCGAACACCACGTGGCCGATGTCCGTACGGAGTTCCAGCAAGTCATCGTACAGTATTTCATCGACGAATATATGCGTGGACGCACTCCCAACCCCTGTGTCATGTGCAACCCTTTATTTAAGGAACGGATTCTGTGTAAATGGGCAGACAAGTGTAACTGTGCCTGGATTGCTACAGGGCATTACTGCCAACTGAAAGACCTTAACGGTTACCGTTACATCCTGACCGGAGACGACCCGCTGAAGGACCAATCGTACTTTCTGTGGAAACTTCCACAAGAAATTCTGAAACGCATGATGTTTCCCTTAGGAGGAATGACCAAAGCCAGTGTACGCGATTACCTGGCATCCAAAGGTTTTGAAGCCAAAGCACGCGGAGGAGAAAGCATGGAAATCTGCTTCATCGAAAAAGATTACAGGGAATTCCTGAAAGAGCATTGTCCCGATATTGATGAGAGAATTGGTCCGGGATGGTTTGTGGACAACAAAGGCCTGAAACTGGGACAGCACAAGGGGTTTGCCTACTACACCATCGGCCAGCGAAAAGGCCTGGAGATTGCTTTGGGTAAACCGGCGTATGTGCTAAAAATCAATCCGGTCAAGAATACGGTCATGTTAGGAGATGCCGACCAGCTCAAAACTTACTACATGTTAGTGGAAGACTATAACGTAGCCAGCCTAGAAGAGTTACTCAACTGCAAGGAGCTTTCAGTACGTATCCGCTACCGCAGCCGCTCAATTCCCTGCCGTGCAATTCTGCTGGACAACGGGCAACTATTAGTCCGGTTTGAGCAAGAGGCTTCTGCTATCACTCCCGGCCAGTCGGCAGTGTTCTACGAAGGGAACCGTGTACTCGGAGGCGGTTTCATCGCCTCGCAACAAGCAATTAAGAAAATAGCTGCTGAGAATGAAGCTAAATTCCTATAGCATACCACAAAAAATGTCCGGACCGCTCACTAAAGCCATCCGGACATTTTCCATTTTATAACTATTTCCTTACAGATTATTCCTTATCCCGTTCCGGCGAGAAACGTACGGGGTCATCATATTGTTTCTGCAGTTTCAGCATTTCTGCCTTCAACTCGTCAACCACTGCCTCATACTCCTTCTGTCCATACAGATTGTGCATTTCGTGCGGGTCTGCCTGCAAGTCGTACAATTCCCATGTATCAATGTCATTATAGAAATGAATCAGTTTATAACGGTCTGTACGCACTCCATAATGGCGTTTCACCATGTGCTCTGCCGGGTATTCATAGAAATGATAGTACAAAGCCTTGCGCCAGTCTTTCGGGTGTTCACCTTTCAGCAACGGTAACAAAGATACTCCGTGCATATCAGACGGAATTTCTACTCCTGCCAAATCCAGGAAAGTAGGTCCATAGTCAATGTTCTGTACCATTTCAGTAATGTCTCCCCGACGAGTGAAGCCATCCGGCAAACGCATAATCAGCGGAGTACGCATGGATTCTTCATACATGAAACGCTTGTCGAACCAACCATGTTCTCCCATATAGAATCCCTGGTCGGAAGTATACACTACCAGCGTATTCTCCAATAATCCTTTTTCCTTCAGATAGTCCAATACGCGACCCACATTGTCATCCAACGACTTCACTGTCTTCATATAGTCACGCATGTAACGCTGGAATTTCCAGTTGGCCAAATCCTTTCCTTGAGGATTTTTCTTATAGAAATCTTCGATGATAGGACCATAGAACTTCTCCCATGCTGCACGCTGAGCGGTATCCATTCGGCCAAGGAAACTTTCATACAATGTCTTCAAACGAGAGTTCTTGTCCGGACGAAGCATCTTCAAGTCATAAATCATATCCATGTCCTTCACGATGCTCATTTCCTGAGCAGCCGCCGCTTCACGTCCCTCATAGTCATCAAAGAAGTTATCCGGCAAAGGGAAGGTCTTGTCTTCATACAAAGCCAGATTACAAGTATCTGCCATCCAATTGCGATGGATAGCCTTGTGGTGAATGAACAAGCAGAACGGCTTCTTGTCATCACGCTTGTGTTCCATCCAGTCGATGGCATCATCGGTAATGATGTTGGTTATGTAACCGTGCTTCTGAATGGTACCATTCTGTTGCGTAATAAAATCAGGGTTATAGTAATCCCCCTGTCCCGGCACAATCTGCCAGTAATCAAACCCTGAAGGCAGACTTTCCAGATGCCACTTTCCGATAATCGCCGTCTGATAACCAGCCTTCTGCAACAGTTTCGGGAAGGTTTGCTGTGCACTGTCGAATACACAAGTAGTATTATCATAGAACTTATTGCCACAAGAATGCTTGCCTGTAATCATACAGGCACGGCTGGGACCACTCAACGAGTTTGCCACAAAACTGTTCGTAAAGCGCACTCCCTCATTGGCTATGCGATCCAAGTTGGGAGTTTCCATGTAGCGCGTATCATAACAGCTCATCATCTGTGCCGTATGGTCATCGGTCATGATATACACAATATTATATTGCTTCTTCTCTTGCTTGTCGGCCTGCTGACAGGCTGTAGTGACGGCCGATAAAGCAACCATACCGGCAACGGGATAAAATTTATTCATAAGTCTACTTAGGTTATTCTATTCTTACAACGCAGATATACGGAGCTTATAGCTCATCGGTTTCTGCGGAATCTGGTACTTCAGCATGGTTTCCGGACCACAACTTGCATTTCCTATTCCACACAAAGCGGCATCCAGGTGAAGCACCACGTATGGACGCGGTTGCAATTCCCAAGTATGTTTGGTATTCATCAAGTCCTCATCTGTATAACGCAAAGCAGAGAAAGAGACATTACCTTGTGTCTGGATACGAATACCCTTTCCTGAAGCATCCTTCAAGTCCATGCTACGTAAACCTTCCCGGTTACCCATAGACTGAGGTTTCACATACTTGCCGGTATCATTTGCATCCAGCGTGTAACGTCCCACAGGACATGCATCCTTGCGGTCAACATAATTTTCCCAAGGACCATGTGCATAATAGTCTACCTGAGTCAAAGTAGAATCCAGCAGGCAAACCAATCCACAGCGACGTAAGTTCGCAGTCTGAGGAGAGAAACGTACATCCATGTCTATTACTCCATTCGGCATAAATGTGTACACAATGTTGGTTGCACACAAAGAACCGCCACGAGACGTACTTACCTGTACGATTCCTTTATCTACACTCACCTCACAAGTACCAGCCGCATCCAGTCCGTTAGCCACGTCCTTAAATAAATCATTCTCAATCCAGCGATGATTATCATACAAAAAGCCGCCATTGTGACTGATGATTTCCTTTCCAGCCATATTCAACTGTACCATCTGTCCGGTAGCTTTATCAAAAGCTGCACGGAGATGCTTGTTGTAAAGCATCAACAGTTTATCGGTTTCCTGAATGGTCCATTCATTTTTCTTTTTCTTAAACGTCAATTTCGGTAAATCAGCTCTCTTCTGCAATTCAAACTGGCAAGCAGCTACTTCATGTCCAGCTTCTGCCCATACAGCAGATGCTAACATACGTACATGCAAATTGACCATCACTTCATCACCAGCCTTCTTGGCATCTGCCAAATTTACTCCTGACAGTTTCAGATTCAATACTGCAGAATCCCCCGGAAGGATATTTTCCAGTTTCAAGCTGTCAGCTCCCACAATCACTCCATTCTTCACGCTTTCCCATTTCAAATCGAACCCCTTCAATGACAAGAACGCATATTTGTTACGTACCTGCACATTGACCAGATTATGAGAAGCATCCGTACCTACACACTTAAAGGCTACATACTGATAAATGGCTTTCACCTCTTTCAGCTTCGGAGATTCCTCACGTGTAGCCGGCACAATACCGTTGGAACAGAAGTTACCCTGATGCGGGCCAGGGAAGTCATATCCTGTATGCAGGCGGTAAATACCTTTCTTTATTTCATGCGGTTCATAAATAGCCTGGTCTACCCAGTCCCAAATAGCTCCACCGATAGTAGCCGTACTACCTTCAATACTTTCCCAATATTCTTTCAAGTTACCGATGGCATTTCCCATGGCATGCGCATATTCACATACGAAGAGTGGTTTTTCAAACGCACTTACATGCTCATCCATCCAGTCCATGCTCGGATACATCTTAGAATAGAAATCACTGAAACGGTTACCACCGTATGACTTACCATCGCGTGTACCTTCATAATGTACCGGACGGCTATCCAGCTTTTTAGCTGCGTCATAACAATCACGGAAGTTGGCTCCTCCTCCGGCTTCATTACCCAAGCTCCAGAAAATCACACTCGGATGATTGCGGTCTCTCAGCACCATGCGGTCAATACGGTCTACGAATGAAGGTATCCAGGAAGGCATGTCACTGATAGACTGGTTGGCATGGTCTTCCAGGTCAGCCTCATCCATTGTGTACAAACCATAGTAGTCAAACATAGCATACATTTTGGCTGCATTCGGATAATGCGACGTACGAATCGTATTGATATTGTTCTTTTTTCATAGTCAGTACATCCCACAACATAGACTCTGTTGTCACCGCACGACCATACATCGGATGCGTATCGTGACGGTTGGTTCCCTTGAAGAACACTCGTTTGCCATTCAAGTAAAGTAATGCCCCTTTCACCTCTATGTCACGGAAACCGTACTTCGTAGAGAAAGCCATTTCATCTTTTCCTCCCTGACGCTGTATCACTTGCACAGTATACAATGTAGGAGTTTCAGCAGTCCACAAAGACAAACCGGACAAATCGAATGACACATTAGCCGTACTTACCGGAGAAGAAGGAGCGTATTTCACAGCCACTTCCGATTCGGATACCTTACGGCCTTCCGGATCTAACAGACGCACCAGCAGATTCTTAGTACCCTTCAGCTTGTCACGGTTATCCAAAGACAACTTCACATTCATGGTTCCACTCTTATAATTCTTGTCTTTATCCAATAGACAAGTAATGTAATGGTCGCGCACGCTGACTTTCGGTACATTATATAAATACACATCACGGAAGATACCACTCATGCGGAACATATCCTGACATTCCAGATAAGAACCGTCACACCAGCGGAACACCTGCACAGCCAGACGATTTTCGCCCGGTTTCAGGTACTTGGTCACATCGAACTCAGCTACATTGTTTGCTCCTTGTGAATAGCCCACATATTTTCCGTTGAGATACACAAAAGCTGCACTGTAAATACCACCGAAATGAATGAAAGTACGTTTTCCATCCCAGCCTTCCGGCAAGTTAAACATACGTACATACGAACCTACCGGATTGATACCATAGTTCTTTCCGCCATCGTTAAAACCTTTACGAGCCTGAATATAAGGCGGTGTGTTGGCATGCGGGAATTCTACATTAGCATAAATCGGACGGTCGTAGCCCTGCATTTCCCAGTTAGACGGCACAGGAATACGGTCCCATCCCGATACATCGAAATCTTCCTTATCAAAATCCAGCGGACGTTTTGAAGGTTCTGACACCCAATGAAAAGCCCATGTACCGTTCAGCAGCATATAGGCAGAGTTATGTACTTCCTCCCAAGGGCGGTCATAGAAAGCCTTGTCTGCCAGCATATCTTTCTCTGAAGGATAAGGCATGTACGTGGCATGACCTGCTTCCTTATTTTCTTCAAAGCGAGTTTCATCTTCCCAGTACACTTTTTCGCGTGCAGCCATACCCGCTCCTTCGGGCATAGGCACAGCGCTTACCCGTATCTGGAACAAAGAAGCTTCCATCGTTTCAGCCTTCTTTCTATCCATCAACTGCAGACGGCCATCTTTCTGACATACCAGCATAAGTGATGGAGTATTAGCCGGAGCCAGTCTTACCCCGTTTGCGGTTTCCTGTATGTTCCACAACTGCGCCTCATCACTTCCATTCACCTCTGTAACGGCCAATGCCTTATGGTCTACATCAGCTCTCAGCGCCTTGTCCTCGAATACATTCACCAAACGGAAACTTCCCGATAACTCGTTAATGTTCCACTGCTGTGTCTGGTCGTCCTTACTCAATGATTTCAATATTACAGACGAACCCTTATCATAACCCAGTACCTTATTTGATACCTTTGCAGGGAACACATTATAAAGTTTGTCTTTATCGTATCTGCTTTGCGAAGATACATTCTGAGCCATCCATACCAGAAGTCCCAGGACCATCAAAAAACGATAAATTCTAATCATAGCATTTACAATATTAAAGTGGAATACATACTAAATTTCTAACTTTTCCTTTAAATCCCATTTTGGTATCCCCCAACTGTTTCAAGGGGAAAATTAAAGTTTCCTGATACCAGAAGCGATCTTTCCGCTGCCTTTTCTCGTTATACACCTCTCCGACACGACCTTCCAATCTTTCCTGAAGCTGCCCGTTCACAAACAGAGAAGTACCTTTTACATCACCCTCAATTCTTACTTTACTCCATTGTCCGGCAGGCAAACGATATGCATGGAACACAAACTCATAGCCATCACGACGGAAAGCAAACTTACCGGTATTCTGCCAGTTGGAAACAAATTCTGAATGCGGACCTTTGAACAATATGGCATCAACATTAGGCGTCGTATCCGGACACAATTCAAATTCCACCGCATAAGGATAGCCTATTTCATCTACTTCCGTAGTTACAACCTCTGTACCAGACAAAGTCACTTCTTTTCCTGCTTCAATCAGTGTAGTCTGCTTGTCTACCTTAGCCAACAAGTTTACACCCGGAGCCTCAGGAGTAGTAGCGCAAAGCGCCATGAACTGTTCAAAAGGCACTTTATCTGCATTTTCACCTTTCCACATCTTTTCACACACCACCTGCAAGCCTGGGAAGGTACGGTAATGTACATCCTGCTCACTGATACCATTACCCACACGGTCATTCCAAACCGCCAGCATTGCACCCAAGAAGTTAGGATGACGTACGGTCATCTTCGGATCGTCCATCCGCATCATCTCCGGCATCCAGTTTTCATACAGCCACTGATAATTCAAGAAGTCATAATAATAATGTGCTGCAGGCACCAGATACAACAGTCCATCACACAAATTCACGACCTTGGCACCCGCATCCAGACAAGTCTGCACATCCATCCAATCATAGTTCCATGCACTCACCACTTTGCCCTTCAAATCAATAGGTGTATTTCCTTTCATCACATTCAAGCTTCCCCACAAACGCGGAGTCTTACCGTATTTCGATACAAAATCAAGATAATGATTTGTAAAGTGACGGAATTGTTCTGATTCTTTCCGGTTATACTCATCTGTACCGATATGCACCTCCGGTCCTACAAACACGGGATTCTCGCCCGACAGATATTCATCGAACAAGGTATCCACAAAATCATACACCTCTTGTTTGTATAAATCCAAATGGTCCATACCATATTCTTTATTATCAGCAGCCAGACGCGGATTATATTGTGTAAAGGCTAATGAGTGAGCAGGCACATCAATCTCCGGAATCACATTAATACCATAACGTGCAGCCATAATCTGGAAATCACGGAATTCCTCTTTTGTATAAGAACCGTCCTTAGCTGTCAGCCCTGGGAAACGTTCACTTTCCAAACGGAAAGCCGCATACGTTTTGTTCCAGTCATTTCCAAAAAATTCCACAAAGCCATTGTCGTTCAAATGTACTTGCAACTCATTCAGTTTATAGAACGAAAGAATCTTGACATAATCACGCAAATAGTCCATCGTAAAGAACTTACGAGCCACATCAATCATAAATCCTCGGCTCGGATACAAAGGAAAGTCTGTAGCTCGTCCTTTCATCAATCCCTCCGGTTGATTATGAATCATCTGAAGTAACGTACGCGTACCCCAGAAAACACCTTTGGAGGTAGGTGCCTCAATGGTAACCTCACCCTGAATATTCATCCGGTACCCTTCTTCACCCAAAGCTTTGTCCGGCTTACTCAAAGTCAGATAGACAGTTCCTTTTTCTTTCTTTCCTACTACGACGCTGTACTCCCAACCAAACATTTCCTTCAGGTCCTGCGCCAGGATTTCGGCCTCTCCTTTCAGCTCATTTTCTTCATCCGAAGATACAATCACTTTCCCTGTTTCTGGAAGTACCAGTTTTCCTTTTGCCGATTTCCACTGCTGCAAGGCAGGAATCACTTGTGGCACATTCTGGCCTACGGCCATCATCAGCCCACACAACCACATCACACTACATAGAATCAAATGTCTCATTGTATCAAATTTAAAGTTTACATATTTATCTTAAGAAATAACCGTTTCTGCAGAAATCAACGACACTCATACTAAAAATTATAATCTATATTGATTAAGAAAACGCTAAACCATGAACAAATAAAACCAGCGATTTTTCTCATACTATTTATTTAAGGATTTTAGTTTCGAATACAAAAATATGCATTTTTCTTCTCTTCATCACTTTTAAAGACTGATTTTTAAGTCTTAAAAATATCTATTAATAAGATTCGGAAATAAACGGAACATGCTTACGAACATGAAACATAGAACATTTCTGCCCATTTTGAAGAATCCCTTTATATTTTCTACGTTTCCCCACAGAGAAACCTACGTTTTCCGAACCAGAAACATACGGTTCCGCATTGAGAAACCTATGTTTTCCTCATGGGAAACATAAAAATCCCTCCAATAAACAAAGATTTATATAAAGACATTTCAGTTTTTTCTTAGCACACTGATAAAAACAACAATTCCTTGCCTCTCCTTACACAAGGAAAAACAAGGAATCGTTATCCAGTCACGAGTTCACTTTGTATTTACTCTGTCATAAAAGTAGCTTTTATGTCATAAGAAAAAATATTTTCATATCATTACCAAACTACTTTTCCGACATAGATTTCCCCCAATTTTTATTAGGAGCAGACCCCATCCACAATTCTAATATTCCCCCATGTACAAAATCTGGATGGAGCAACTGATAGAAATTATAAGCTTTCCCGTTCAACGTAGCTTTTTGTATATAACAGTTTACCTCAGAATTATGATGAGTCACAATTTTAAACTCTTTTCCAGCATAATAATCAGAATCCAGCTTTATCGTAATCTCATCAAACACCGGACTTGTGATGTCATAGCATGGATGCAAGGAAGAACCTCCGTCCAGACTAAATAATCCGGTTGCCATCAAAGCACTGACACCGGCCATCTGTCCCTGGTCTTCATCATTTCCAGTATATCCCTTTTCCGGAGTGATAGCTCCATACGTCTGCTTCCCAACCTGACGTACCCAATACTGAGTGAGCCAAGGATACCCCACATGCGAAAACACATGTGCACTTGAGCAACCCGGCTGATTGGCATAACTTACATAGCTGAACAGAAAATCATCTGCTGCCGACTTTCGAAAAGCCTCATCCAATCTGACCGCCAGACTATCTTTTCCTCCCATCATACGGGCTAAACCCTGAATATCGTGCGACAGACCAAAAGTAGCCTGCCATGCATTAGCTTGAACAAACCCCTTTTCCGACAGAGGGTCCGTATGCAGCCAATCACCATTTTCACTTCGCGGTATCATTAATTTTAACTCCGGATGAAAGGAAGCTTTCCAGCCCATAGAACGCTTCTGAAAATACTTTGCCTCTCTCTGTTTCTTCATTTTTAGAGCCATCTGCCCTAAACTCCAGTCCTCAAAAGCCCACTGTATGGTCAAACCGGCATCATTCGGGCAATATCCATGTTTTACATAAAAATCCAGCTCCCGGTCCATATCAAAAGCCAGCATTCCTCCTTTTTCATGATTCCTTTTCATCGCCTGAAAAGCTTTCTCCGGATTCCACTTACGATAAATACCACGTTGGTATGCACTTGTAATCATCGAAGTAGCCGGACAACCTGTCATTATATACGTATATGCACCTACAGACGGACCACGAGGCAACAACCCTCCATTCCTGTCATATTCAAGAAATGAAGCAGAAAACTCATCCAATACAGAAGGATAGGCTAATCCCCATAATGTATTCAAATTCCATTGAGTCAGCCACAATGCATCCGAATTATACATGTGATGAATCACTTTTCCATCCTTTCCTTTTGGCAGCATACGTGACTTATACTCTGGAGAAAGTGTGTGGATACGGGTAGCTTTTCCTACTCTTGTCCCTCCCTTCAAATAATCCGGATAAGAGCCATCTATATCATCAATTTTATGCCTTCCCAGCAGCACATGCCATAAGTCCGTATAAAATTTCATCTTTTGCTGGTTGGTTTCACCTTTTACATCAATTTTACCCAACCACTCATTCCAGACAGATAATGCTTCAGTCCTCACTTGCTCAAAATCCCAATGAGGACATTCCTGGTCCATATTCTCCCTTGCATTTTCTATGCTTACATACGAAAAGGCCGTTTTCACCAAAAGCTGTTCACCAGGCTTCAACACCCCAAAATCAGCTTCTACTCCAGAAGTTGGTGACTGCTTAAAAGAAGACCCTGGTATGGTATACACCTCTGTAGAGCCGTTCATCTGAGTAATATCACATTGTCTTTCATTTCCAGTCCAACTGTTTAATGTACGAAAAGGACGTTCAAAACGGACTACAAAATAAACCCGCGCCTTATCGACTCCTCCCCATACTCTTCCTGTGGTGTCAAAATATCCCGCGATTTCCGTTTCATTTACGCGCGAAGCGTGTGCACCCACCATCGTAGAAGTAGATATATGTCCGCCAAGTCCTAGCAGGACTTTCGCCAGTGACTCTTGTGCATACGTCAGCCGATAAAATCCCACACGTTCAGTGATTGTCTGTTCTACCCATATTCCATATCTATCCAAAAATAACCGATGGTAGCCTGGCTGCACGATTTCTCCATCATGCGAAAAAGAAGAGCTCCACCCACTTTCACCTTTACGGGTATCAATCTGACCTGTTATCGGCATCAGATTCAAACCTGATATAACCCAGTCATGAATCTGAGGAAAACCTAAAACCCGGGTAGAGTTATAACTGTATCCCCCACCGCCTTGATTTATATTACGTGTCAGAGGAGCAGAGCTCATCATTCCAAAAGGAAGACTTCCGGTCACAAAAAAGAAATAACGTCCCTTGGCTGTTTCCACATAAGGATTTACCCAAGAGACATAGTCTGAATAAGATTCAGGAGAAGGCAAGACTTCTATCTCGGACAGGCCAAGATTCTCTCCTTCACCATCAGTTACCTGGAAACGTACCCAACTGACTCTTTTAGAGTCAAAATCAACCACTTTAGGTGCACCATCATTAGCAATTAAATTTACATCAATCGAAGTTCCGTCACTGAATGAAAGAGTACCTGCCGCCGTATGGCTGCTTATATCCGGACAATCATATAAAATAATCTGGCTAATGTTTACAGGGTAATCCCAATCCAATTGTACCCAGGGGAAGGGACGAACTCTTCCCCTCATATCCAGGCGGCTACCTGAACGCCATTCTCCTGTATTCAGTATACGTATAAGCCCGTCTGACACACGTGTTGCATCCATCTCCTTCCCTGCAGCTGAAGAGCAAGAGACCTTTGCCAAAGAGGCAATGTTATGAGGCGTCGCAGATAACAAAAGGGGAAACAGGCACCATAGAAAAAACAAAAATGCTTTTATCCTCATAAGACTAATTCTCGTTTCAAGTTATAATTCCTACTCAAGGGTCAATGGGTTCTGTGGGCTGAATAATTAATGACTCCTGCAACGGGAAAAATTCCATCATACGCTCATTCAGCCTTTTCCCTAAACGATAAGGTACATAACCTAATTCACGAAGACAACGTGAATCCATTCCTTCCACAAAATTTAAATGAGAAAAAGAAGACGTTACCACTGCGGCCTTTTCTACAGGAAAACCGTTACGGAACATAATACGTGCTGCATTACGAAAGTTCGTGGTAGTATGTCGCGCATGAGGCTCTATAATAATGGCACTCTCCGGAATCTGCCAAACGTCCATCAAATACTTTTTCATTTCAAAAGCCTCATTGTAAGGAGTATGATATGGATGTACTCTTCCTCCCGATACAATAATAAATGGTGCCTGATGCTGACGATACATCATGGCTGCATAGGCAGAACGAAGCTTCCCTTCCGGGCTAATAGATACATTGGGCTCCTCGGGTCCTGCGCCTAACACTAAAATGGCTGTATAAGGATAATTGTTCCATTCTGTTTGGCTAACCTGAGTATATGCCATTCTGTTTTCTGTCGAACACAGAGGCTCATAATCAATCGACTGACGGCGGTCGTTCACATCAAGCAAAGCCTTAACAGCAGCCATAGGTACAGAATAAAAAACAGGATGTGTTTTTACCTCAAATGCAATATTTTGCTGACAAGCAGGAAGAATTTCCTCGATAAACCGGCGGCTATGTATGTAAAAGCCAATAGAATCGATTTGAGGATAATGAGGTTTCCGGGCTGCTGCATACACCTCTATCGCATAGTTCATTCCTTCTGCATCTTGCTCCCAGATTTTTTTCAAGAACTCTGCCCCATTCTCTTTATACTGCTGATAGCAACCGGAAGGGATTATATGCCTTGTCAACAACCGATCAATCGGATTTCCCGGCTTATAAAGACTTGCCAATGCTTTTCCAGCTTCTGTAATCTCTTCTGCAGAGAATTTCATCGCTTCCACCCGCTCCTGCGAAGTCTTTGCTTCATGTAAACGCTCTAATTTCTTCAGCCCCATTTTTCTCAAAACAGGGTCATGACAAATCATAGAATCTACTTCACCAAATTCACGCAACAGAGCTGTAAAATAATATGCTTTATTCTCTATCTTCTCTGCAGAAATTAAATGGTATTCTCTCTGAACCTGTGCATACGAGCATAAGGAAAACAGTAAACCCAAACAGCATATACCTATCTTTTTCATCGTCTGCCCTCCTCTTTTAAATATTGCAGTAACTGCACAGGACGGTCTGTCTGAATTAATGAAGCTCCTTTTTCTAACAACCATCCCCAGCTTTCATCTTTCTGATTCAATTCCACAGCACGGTCATCATCATGCCCACCATTCAATGAAGGCCACAATCCGTTCAGCCAAATCTTAGAACCATTATCTTTCACCTTTTGAAGTAAACGTAAAACTTCCGGAGTTACTTCTGAAAAGCAGCATTCCATTGCCACAGGTTTCATCTGTCTATACCCCTCTATAAACGCCTCTGCATCAGGATTGTTCAAGTCTACAATCGGCATATAAATAACTTTGTCAAGTACATCCCCATTTTCAGCCTTGACTTTTTCATAAGCATATCCGGATTTTATTACCACCTGGTCTATAGTCTGTGTTTTTACCAATAACTTATACACCTCTTGAAAATAATCATAGCCCTTATCTATGTTTATCTGAATTTTTCCTTTTGTCAGTTCCAATACCTCCTCCAAAGTCGGAATTGAATGGAAAGTAACTCTTCCCAGTCCATTTTTCAGACGAAACTTTCGTAATTCGACTAACGTATAATCCGAAACTTTCCCCTTTCCGTCGGTCGTACGGTCTATAGTATTGTCGTGCATAATTACCAGCTGATTGTCTTTTGTCATCTTCAAATCAATCTCAATCATGTCAACTCCCATCGCAATACAATTTTGAAAGGCCTGTAATGAATTCTCAGGTGCATTTCTCCAGTCTCCACGATGAGCCACTACCAATACTTTCTTCGTCTCATGACTCTTCAAATCTACCACAAGAGTCTTTGCACTCTCCTGAGCAGAGAGTACAAAGACTGTGCAGAGAAGAAAAATCATACAAGTAATTCTCTTCATCTTCAAATTTTATTTAATGATTAATATCCTTCGTTCTGATACATACCTTCCGGGTTCAGCAACCATTCATCATAAGGAATCGGATAATAAATATCTGTTTCCGTAAAGTTCTGCAAATTTGATTCGTTATAGTCATCCTGATTTTTCGCATGCATATACTCTACAAGTTCAGAAGGAGTAAAGAAACGCAACAAATCATACCAGCGCTGATTTTCAAATGCCAGCTCGACACGACGTTCATGAAGAATAGCTAATTTCAATGTCGGGAACTTATGACTGTAAACCGGATCATTCTTTACCACTTCATAATCAGGAACGCCCGCACGGGCACGCACCTTATTCAAATATGAAATAGCAACATCTGTATCATCCAGCTCTTCATAGACTTCTGCCAACATCAAGATTACGTCAGCATAACGCAGTACAATCCAGTCGTTTCCTCCATAACCTAAAGTACCAGCTGCATCACTTTTATCACGATATTTCGTTACATAATAGCAATTCTGGCTATCTGAATGTCCCACAGAATAAGCATAACGTGCATCTGTCCAACCATAACCGTTATCACTCGTCTCAAATTCCTTTACCAAATCAGGTGTCACTTTCAGCATAGGTACCCCTTGTGTGGCATAAAGAGAGTTGGTTGTTTCTCCCCCCGGCTGAGTATTTTTGGCAATGCTTGAGTGATAATCCTTATCTCCTTGCTTATACACAATCTGAAAAAGAATTTCTGGACAAGTAGTCTTGTTATTCACATTGAATACACCATTTGAAGCCTCCGGATCAAAAGATATTTCACTCAATTCACCAAAACTTCTCATTTCGTAGCACTGTTCAAGATAAGTTTTAGCATTGTTCAAATACTCATTACGCTTACCGTCTTCCAGCACATGAGCCATAGTAAGATATACTTTTCCTAACAATCCTGCTGCAGCCGCTTTATTAGCTCGTCCTCTTTCGGCTTCGGTATAATTAGGCAGCGCATTCTTATCCAGACCAAATTTCAAGTCTTCTACAATCAAGGCATACACCTGCGATTTATCTACACGATGTGTATTAGCTGTAATTTCATCTGGAGTAGACAGGTATTGAGTAACTAAAGGAGCATCTCCCCATTTACGTACCACATCAAAATAAGCCAATGCACGTACAAACTTTGCTTCTGCCAAATACTCATTCTTCTGGACCTCTTCATCGAATGAAATGCTTTCTGCCCCTTTAATGGCAAAATTGGCATTGTTGATAGTCGTAAACATAGCATTCCAATGAGACTTCAGGTAGGTATTACTCGGCAACAAAGAGAAATCCGTGAACTGGAAAGGTTCTCCTGCAGCAGACTGATTATCCCATCGTCCTGCATTATCCGAACGTTCTTCCGTGTAAGCAGTACTTCCTTCGCCCATACAAGAACCAGACCGCAACGCCATATAGGCCCCATTTACGGCACGTTCCACGTCATTTTCTGTTGAGAAGAAGTTTTCTGCCACAATATGATTAGGGTCATTTTCTGTAAGAAAATCCGTACAAGAAGGAAGTGTCAGTACTCCCATCGCAAAAAGTGATGCTAAAAATATATTTTTTTTCATTTTTCTAATCTTTAGAATGTTAACTGAATACCCATATTATAAGCTCTCATCAGAGGGTATTTACCATAATCTACACCCGGAGTCAAGTTTGATCCGTTGTTATAGTCTACCTCTGGGTTATATCCTTTATACTTAGTAATAGTGAACGGATTATCTGTAGCTACATAGAGACGCAAATTACTGATTACTCCATCTGACCATTGCTTGATTTTCGGGAATGAGTAGCCTACAGTAATGTTAGTGCAACGGAAGAAAGAACCATCCTGCAAATAGAACGTAGAAAGACGAGTACTATTGCTCTGCGTACCTCCTCGTGAAGTTTTGTATACCCATCCATTTCCTGGATTTTCCGGATTACGATAACGGTCGTCTACTACAGAATACTGATTACCAGAACCTTCCATGTTAAACAGGTAATAATCTTGACCATCCAACACTTTATTTCCATATGAGCCATTGAATGAAGCACTTACGTCCAAATCACGATAGTTACCATTTACATTAAATCCGTACGTAAACTTCGGATGTGGGTTACCAATAACTCTTTTATCATCGTCATCTACAACTCCATCTCCATTTACATCCTCAAAATACAAGTCACCAGGCTGAAGAGCTACAGACTGAGATAATGAACGAGGAGGTCCCTGCAATTCATAGCCTTCCGGGAAAGAGTTGCCATTAGCCTTATAGACCGCATCATCAGCTGCCAGGCCGGCCATATCCGCTTCTGTAACCATACCTGCAACCTTAAATCCATAGAACATACCGATAGGCTGTCCTTCTTCCGTTATATGAGTCATGTAAGATCGTTCTGCACCGTTGGTGATAATTTTGTTTCCGCCTAAGTTAAGCACTTTATTACGGTTCAATGATATATTTCCACTTACGTTCAAACTATAATCTTTGCCGGTAAGTACACGTGCATCCACCTGAAGATCAAAACCGGTATTACGGATTTTTGAATCTGGCAAGTTAGTCAGCATAAAATTAGCACCCGAAATAGCAGAAATCGGCTGTTCGAAAAGCAAATCTTTTGTATAACTTAAATAATAGTTTCCCGAAACTGAAAGTCGGTTATTAAATAAAGACAAATCAAATCCTACATTATACTGAGAAGTAGTTTCCCATCCAATAGCATTATCTTTCACACCACCCGGATACATTGCTGAAACAATAGTACCATTTCCAAAGACAGCACCGGCCGGTGAATTCATAATGGTGGCATATTCATAGTTACCAATATTATTATTTCCGCTCATACCCCAACTTGCACGCAACTTTAATGAAGTAGACTCTCCTAAATTATCTTTCCAGAAGTCTTCGTTAGAAAGTGTCCAGGCAGCAGAAATAGAAGGGAAATATCCCCAACGGTTTTCAGGACCAAAAAGTGAAGAAGCATCACCACGGAATGAAGCAGTCAAATAATATTTGTTCGCATAATTATAATTCAAGCGTGCAAAATAAGACAACATTGTCCAATTCGACTTATAAGTATTGTTCAACTGAATGTCACTTGGATCTGCTCCGTGTCCGGTCACTTCTGTGATATGGTCATCTTCATAGCCTGTAGCCTTTACTCCCAATACATCTATCATATCTTTCTGTACAGAATAACCGGCTACCCCACTAAAGTTATGTACCTCATTCCACGTCTTATTATAGTTGGCTGTAAACTCTGCCAGGTAGTCCGATTTCAAAGTAGTATTCGCAATTGCATTGGCTGCTGCCTTAGCCTGATCAGAATAAGGAGGATTTGCTCCATCAGAAAGACTCGTAGGACGATAAAACTCATACTTTTCAGAATAAGTATACATACCCAAGTTTGCTTTCAAGAACAGATTCTTTACCGGTTCATACGTAGCAGTTACATTATATGTATTTCTTATTCCATTGCGGCGTATTTTTGTTTCTGTAGCCAACGCAACCGGATTTTCAATCTGCTGGAAACCATATTCACTTGCATATGATGTCATTTCCCCTTTTACAAGTTCCCCGTTTTCATCGTAGCAAGGAAAAATCGGAGCATAAATTAATGCACCCAAAATAGGTCCTTGATTGAAACGTCCCTCCTGAACCTCGCGGTTCCAGTTAGAAGTGTTTGAAATAGTAGCTCCAATTCTGAATTTTGAGCTAATTTCTGCATCCAAATTTGCACGCAAGTTCAAACGTTTCTGACCTGTTGATAGAATAATACCCTCTTGATTCTGATAGCCCATACTCACTTCATAGCGTATTTTATCGGTACCACCATTTACCGACACATGATGACGTTGTGACAATGCATTCTGATATAATTCATCCTGCCAGTCTGTATCATACTGCGGAGTAATCACTTCACCTTTCTCAAAATCATAAAGAAACTCAGGAATCATTGCTGCACTGTTAGCAGAACCTATTTGCTGGGCACGTTCCGCATTCGTGTGATGAATATATGAATCATCCCAAGGCTTACCAGCTGTTACAAGAATATTCTTATACGCATTATTGCGTCCTTCTACCACCAAATCGGCAAACTGAGCTGAATTGAGCAAATCAATTTTCTTGGCAAGCTGATTGACGCTCAACTGAAAATTATAGTTTACTTTTACTTTGCCTTCCTTACCACGTTTCGTTGTAATAAGAACTACACCACCAGCAGCACGTGAACCATAAATAGCTGCCGAAGCTGCATCCTTCAAGACTTCAATAGATTCAATATCCTCAGGATTCAGCATTAAATCATCATTCGAAGGATACCCGTCAATTACATAAAGCGGATCAGAGCTTGCATTGATAGAAGCGACACCACGTACACGAATTTTCGTACTACCATAAGGTGCACCACTTACCTGTGCAATCTGCACACCGGATACTTTACCAACCAAACTTTGTCCTACCGTAGGAGTCGTTACGTTCAGCTCTCTTGACTTAATACTTGAAACTGCTCCCACCACATCTGTTTTACGCATGGTCTGATAACCTACTACCACAACCTCATCCATTGTTTTAGAATCCTCAACCAATACAATATGCAGATTATCTCCCTTTTTCGGTTTTATACGCTGTGTGGTATAACCGATATAAGATATTTCCAGCGTATGTTCATAGCTCTGTACATCTAATCTGAACTTTCCATCCACATCCGTTACCGTTCCATTTTGAGTCCCCTTCTCAAAAATACTGGCACCGATTACGGCCTCTCCATTTTGGTCGACAACAAGACCTTGAACCCAATCATCTTCAAAAATTTTAGCCTGAGCAGAATTCGTAAAAAATCCTGTCATACAGACAATTAAACAAAACAATCTAATTACTTTTTTCATAACCTGTTAATAGAATAAAATTTCTGTGCAAAAGTATGAGGGGGGCATTGCACAATGATTGCAGGTTAATTAAAACTATGGCACAATAAGGTTACAAAAAGATTTCGACTACTCCATAAATTCTTATAAACACATTCACCAGATTCTACCTTCAGAGTTTTGAAACCAATATATCTTAAACCCATTCCGAAAAATTCGCTTCGCACGCTGCAAAAAAGAATAATTTCCAAATAAATCGTATCTTTGCACATCGTAAGGTTGCAACTTAGAATAAACTATATACGTATATGGAAAAGAACTTTAAACGGACGACCGTTACATCGGCTCTGCCATACGCCAACGGTCCGGTCCATATCGGCCACCTGGCAGGGGTTTATGTGCCAGCCGATATTTACGTGCGCTATCTGCGCCTGAAAAAAGAAGACGTGCTCTTTATCGGAGGTTCGGATGAACATGGAGTGCCCATCACTATCCGCGCTAAAAAAGAAGGTGTAACCCCACAGGATATTGTGGACCGTTATCACACCCTCATTAAGGATTCTTTTAAAGAGTTCGGTATTTCATTCGATGTGTACGGACGTACCTCTTCACCCACTCACCATCAGTTAGCATCTGACTTTTTCCGTAAATTGTATGACAAGCATGAGTTTATCGAAAAAACTTCCATGCAATATTATGACGAGGAAGCTCACACATTCTTAGCTGACCGTTACATCACGGGAGAATGCCCTCGCTGCCATGCAGAAGGTGCTTACGGTGACCAGTGTGAAAAATGTGGAAGTACACTTTCTCCTACAGAACTGATTAACCCGAAAAGTGCCATCAGCGGAAGTAAGCCTGTCATGAAGGAAACCAAACACTGGTATCTGCCACTTGACAAACACGAAGGATGGCTGCGCAAATGGATTCTGGAAGACCACAAGGAATGGCGTCCGAATGTATACGGACAGTGCAAGAGCTGGCTGGATATGGGGCTGCAGCCTCGTGCCGTGAGCCGCGACCTTGACTGGGGTATTCCGGTTCCGGTAGAAGGTGCAGAAGGAAAAGTATTGTATGTATGGTTCGATGCACCTATCGGCTATATCTCTAATACAAAAGAACTGTTGCCCGATTCATGGGAGAAATGGTGGAAAGACCCTGAAACACGCCTGATTCATTTCATTGGAAAAGATAACATCGTGTTCCACTGTATCGTATTCCCGGCCATGTTGAAGGCAGAAGGAAGCTACATTCTTCCGGACAACGTGCCTTCTAATGAATTCCTGAACCTGGAAGGTGACAAAATTTCAACTTCACGCAACTGGGCAGTATGGTTGCACGAGTACCTGCAGGATTTCCCTGGCAAACAGGATGTATTGCGCTACGTGCTGACTGCCAACGCTCCGGAAACTAAAGACAACGACTTTACTTGGAAAGACTTCCAGGCTCGTAACAACAACGAACTGGTAGCCGTATACGGTAACTTCGTAAACCGTGCATTGGTACTGACTCACAAATATTTCAATGGAAAGGTTCCGGCTTGTGGTGAATTGAACGACTACGACCGTGAAACACTGAAGGAATTTGCCGATGTAAAAGAAGAAGTGGAAAAACTGCTGAATGTATTCAAATTCCGCGATGCACAGAAAGAAGCCATGAACCTGGCCCGCATCGGAAACAAATACCTGGCAGACACAGAACCATGGAAACTGGCTAAGACCGACATGGCACGCGTGGCTACTATCCTGAACATTTCATTGCAGTTGGTTGCCAACCTGGCCATTGCTTTTGAACCGTTCCTGCCGTTCAGTTCTGAAAAACTACGCAAGATGCTGAACATGGAAAGCTTCGACTGGGAACAGTTGGGACGTACAGACTTGCTGGCAGAAGGCCATCAGCTGAACAAGCCTGAACTGTTGTTCGAAAAGATTGAGGACGACGTTATTCAGGCACAGGTAGATAAATTGCTGGCTACTAAGAAAGCCAACGAAGCAGCTAATTACAAGGCAAATCCAATTAAACCGACTATTGCTTTCGAAGAATTTGAGAAACTCGACATCCGTGTAGGTACTGTATTGGAATGCGAAAACGTACCTAAGATGAAGAAGCTGCTGAAATTCAAGATTGCCGACGGACTGGACAACCGTACCATCGTCAGCGGTATTGCTCAGCATTACAAACCGGAAGACCTGGTAGGCAAGCAAGTGCTGTTTATCGCAAACTTAGCTCCTCGTCAGTTCAAGAACGGTCTGGTGAGCGAGGGTATGATTCTCAGCGCAGAAAACTTTGACGGTTCACTGTCTGTTACCACTACTTTGAACGAAGTAAAACCAGGAAGCGAAGTAAAATAACCTTTGCTCTCCTTCATTCTATTTTTACACACGCACGCAGATTTCCGTTGATACACAACGGAGGTCTGCGTCGTCTGTTCCATAAGAAACAAGAATGCCCGAACACTCTTTAAAAGAAAAAACGGCCAAAGGATTGCTCTGGGGAGGAATCAACAATGGGGCCATGCAGGTGCTGAATCTGGCATTCGGCATCATTACTGCCCGTATCCTAAACGACAGTGATTACGGAATGGTAGGGATGCTGAGCATTTTCTCACTGATAGCCGGTTCTTTACAAGAAAGCGGTTTCACCGCAGCGTTGGTCAACAAAAAGGAAATCAGTCACCAGGATTACAATGCGGTGTTCTGGTTCTGTAGTGGACTGAGTCTTACACTCTACCTCATCTTGGCCGGATGTGCACCACTGATTGCGGATTTTTATCGTAACGATGAACTGATTCCATTGGCACGTTACTCATTTATCGGGTTCTTTATTGCTAGTCTGGGAATCCCTCACAGTGCTTACTTATTTCGCAACCTGATGGTGAAGCAGAAAGCTTTATCCAGTATCATTGCACTGGTGGTATCAGGATGCACGGGAGTAGCAATGGCATTGTTAGGCTACTCTTACTGGGGTATTGCCACGCAAAGCATCGTATATGTATCTGTCATTAATCTGTGTTACCTGTATTTCTCTCCCTGGCGACCGACTCTCCAGTTTGATTTCCGACCGCTGAAAAGCATGGTCAGTTTCAGTAGCAAACTTCTGCTGACCAACATTTTCAATCACATCAACAACAACCTGTTTTCCATTATTTTAGGACGCTATTACTCAGAGCGGGAGGTCGGACAGTTCAATCAGGCCAACAAATGGAATTTGATGGGTCACTCGCTGATTACAGGAATGGTAAGCAGCGTAGCCCTTCCGGTATTACGCCAGGTAGCCGACGACAGCGAACGCCAGTGCCGCATTTTCCGTAAGATGCTTCGTTTCACGGCATTCATTTCTTTTCCGGTCATGCTTGGCTTGTCACTTATTGCTCCGGAAATGATTACACTGACTATCGGAAGCAAATGGCTTCCCAGTGCCAATATCCTGCAACTGCTGGCCATAGGAGGTGCTTTCCTGCCCGTAACCAGTCTCTATACCAACTTGCTTATCAGCAAAGGAAAATCCAACTTGTTCATGTGGAATACCATCGCACAAGGAGTCAGCCAACTCGTCGTCATGTACCTGCTTTATCCTTACGGCATACAGTGCATGATTAAAGTCTACATTGCCATTAACGTAGGCTGGCTGCTGGCATGGCACTACTTTGTGTGGCGTGAAATCAGACTGAGCCTTTTCCACGCCATCAAAGACGTGTTTTCATTTGGCCTCATTACTGCCATTATTATGACAGGAGTCTATTTCCTGACACGTTCCCTCACCAACCTGTACCTGCTGATTACTGCAAAAATCCTATTGGCAGGAATTCTTTATCCTCTAGTTATGTGGTTGAGTGGTTCAGCTACTTTTAAAGAGGCACTGAACTATATCTTTAAAAAGAAACTATCCTAACATAAAATGACCAAAACAATGACATCCCCTACTGTAGCCGTAGTAATGTGTACCTACAATGGAGAGAAATACCTGCGCCAGCAACTGGATTCCATTCTGGCACAGACCTATCCCATTCAAGAACTGATTGTGCAGGATGACTGTTCAAGCGATGCAACCCTGGCCATCTTACAAGAATATGAGGCCAAAGTTCCTTTCATGCAAGTCATTGAGAATACCCATAATCTGGGATTCAATCTTAACTTCAAGACCGCCTGCATGCGGGCCACTTCCGACCTGATAGCTATTTCTGACCAGGACGATGTCTGGATGCCTGAGAAAATACAGAAACAAGTGCAGGCTATTGGAGACTACAACCTCTGTTTTTCCGCCCATTTACGGGGAGAACGTATGGAAACAGCCCATATTGTCAGTTCACAATATGCGCCGGAAGCTTTATTGTTTGCAGGTATCGCAGGCCATACCATGCTTGTACGCCGTGAATTCCTTCAACGAGAAGAAATCTGGGTAGACAAGTTTTTCTATGACTGGAGTATTGCCGTCAGTGCCTACCTCTACGACCATCGGGGCATTGTCAAAATAGACGAACCGCTTAACTGGCATCGCTCTCACGAAAACGAGGCTGCACTCAAACAAAACCTGGATCTGTTTCCCAAAAGCAAAAAAAAACCGACTTACCAGCCTTATCTGTATGGATTAAGGAACTACCGCAGACTCCAGCAAAAACCAAACTGGAAGCGGTTTTACACATTTGTGCGTGAGCATTCCGACCCCTCACTCTACCCGCTGCTACATCAGATGGCCACACTAATGCTAAAGAATGACGTGATTTCCTTGCTGAAGCTTTGCCGTCTGTGCATGAAACACCGCCAGACAATTTATCCGGTAAAGGAAAAAGCACAAGGAATACGAGGTATGATTCGTGGATTTTTTTATCCGTTCATCTTCTCCTACCGTTGCTCTACCTTCGATTTAAAACAATAAAATATATGCTGTTCACCTAGTTTTTAACATGCAAGCTTGGCTGAAAAAACGAGATTCACTAAGTTTGCAAAAAGATAGTGAATGCCACTTAATTAAAAGATTTCCATGAATACATGCTCCAGAAAATATACCCCGCAAGAGTTGGAACAGCTACATAAAGCTTTATACGAGATACTCGGTGAAATCGTACGTATCTGCGAGAAGCATCAGATTCCGTTCTTCGTAATTGGGGGAACAGCCATTGGTGCGCTGTATGACAAAGCCATCCTTCCATGGGATGACGACATAGACATTGGAATGAAACGGGAAGATTATAACCGCTTCCTGAAAGTTGCTCCTCAGGAACTGGATTCTCGCTATTTCCTTTCATGGATAGAAACAGACCCGCATACTCCTTACTACTTTGCCAAAGTTAAGAAGAATCACACCCTGTTCGTGGAAGGGCTTTTTAAGAATGTACCCATGCACCAGGGTATTTTTGTCGATATTTTTCCTTTTGACCGCATTCCTGACAATCGCCGTCTGATGAAAGTCCAGCATGAGCTGGTTAAGTTTTTAAACTGCTGCCTGATTGGAAAAGAAGCCTGGCTTTGGAAGCATTGCCGCCCTTGTGAAATAGAAAACCCGACCAACCGTGGATTTATGGGATGTCTGGCTAACTATCTTATCGACGTACTTTTACCCAAAAAGACTATTTTCCGACTCCTGACAGGAGCACAAACGTTTTTCAATACACGAAAGACCCGCTACTTCAATAATATCATGACCAAGACCGACCATGTGACAGAAGCAAGTCTGAACCACTTGGAGCCGGTGAAATTCGGTCCATTAACCCTGGCTGCTCCTCAAGGACTGGAAGAGTTTCTCCGGTACAATTACCCGAAACTGCACCGCTTCAATGAAGAAGAGCAGGCACAAGTAGTTGATCACTATCCTGAAGTATTGTCATTCAATACACTTGCAGAAGCCAACGAAACGAAATCTCATTCCTAAAACCACATAGTATCATGGAAAATTACATTCCTGTACACAGTACTCCGATTCAATATACCGGCCATCCATCACAAGTTGATGTAGCCGTATTGATTCTGTTCTTCAACCGGCCTGAGCCTCTTTCTGCCGTATTTGAACAAGTCAGAAAAGCACGTCCTTCCAAATTGTTTCTTTATCAAGACGGAGCAAGAGGGGAAAAAGACATGCCCGGCATTTTAGCTTGCCGGAAGGTAGTAGATGAGATAGACTGGGAATGTAAAGTATATCAATGGTATCAGGAAAAGAATTTCGGTTGCGACCCTTCTGAATATCTTTCCCAGAAATGGGCTTTTTCTATTGTCGAGAAATGCATCGTACTTGAAGACGATGATGTACCTTCCGTCAACTTTTTTGCTTTCTGTAAGGAACTACTCGACCGATATGAAAACGATAGCCGCATCTGCATGATTTCGGGAATTAACTACGACGAAATTACCCCAGACATGCCTTATGACTATTTCTTCAGCACGGCATTTTCCATTTGGGGATGGGCCAGCTGGCGTCGTGTCATCGACCAATGGGATGAGCATTATAGTTTTCTGGATGATACGTTCAATCTGCAACAACTGGAAGAATACATCAAGGAAAGAAAATACCAGAAGGAATTCATCGAGTTTTGTCGTCACCACCGGGAAAGCGGAAAAGCCTATTATGAGAGTATTTTCCATGCGGCCATGTTCTTCAACTCCGGCTTGAGTATTGTCCCCACCAAGAACATGATCAACAATTTGGGAGCCACAGCCGGTTCTACCCACTTTGGCGGAAGTAATAACCTACTGCCCAAAGGGTATCGGCGTATATTCACCATGAAGCGTTACGAACAGGAGTTCCCGTTGAAACATCCACGGTATATCATCGAAAATGTGGGTTACAAGAACCGCATGTTCCGCATCATGGCATGGGGGCACCCATGGATAAAAATCGGACGCTCTTTTGAAGAACTCTATTTAAACCTTCGCTATGGCAACTTCCAGCATATACGAAAATCATTGATTAACCGTATCAACAAATGGTTAGGACGCAACAAATGGCGCTAATTTGGAGATAAAATGAATTCAAAGCTCAAGATCTATTTCTACCATACCCGCCTTACACGGGAAAGTTATGAAGAATGGAAAGATTTCCGGTTTCCCGGACATATTCTTTATGGTCTGCCGTTATTAGAAAAACACGGCATTCAGTCTGTCATGCATCGGTATAAACCTTATGCAAACCGATGGAAACTGATGCTTTACACCACAAAGGAAATACTTTTCTGCAAAGAGAAATACGAAGTACTTTACGGTACATCTTTCCGTGGACTGGAGTTGATTATTTTCCTACGGGCATTAGGGCTATACCGGAAACCGATTGTCGTATGGCATCATACGGCATTACGTAAATCGCCCAATCGCTTGAAAGAGGCTATTTCCCGTTTTTTTTACCGGGGAATTGACCACATGTTTCTCTTCAGTCGTAAACTGATTCAAGACTCCATCGCAACTCATAAAGTCCCGGAGCACAAGCTGGAACTCATTCATTGGGGGCCTGATTTAGCTTTTTACGACCACTTATTGAAAGAGCTGCCGGCTGAGCCACGTGAGGGTTTTATCTCCACAGGAAAAGAGAACCGTGACCTGAAAACCATGTTACAAGCTTTCTCACAAACGGATGAGAGTCTGGAAGTCTTTATTGCAGAAGAATGTGGTAACCTCAACTACAAAAAGATTGCCGACAATCTGACACAGACAGACAACATCTGCATTCACTATACCGAAGGGGTTATTCCTTATAAACTGGCCAAGAAAGTAGCACGAAAGAAAGCCATCGTCATCTGCTGCCTGGATTTTCCTTACACGGTAGGACTAACTACATTAGTGGAAGCGTATGCTTTAGGAATCCCTGTCGTTTGCTCTAAGAACCCCAATTTCGAAATCGACATAGACAAAGAAGGCATTGGTATTGCCGTGGAATATGGTGATGTGGAAGGATGGGTAAAAGCCATTCGTTACCTGTCCACTCACCCCGAGAAGGCCAGAGAAATGGGAGAAAATGCCAGACAGCTGGGAGAAAAACGATTCAATCTGGAGATTTTCAGTAAGGAAATTGCCCAAAGACTGTTGCACATAAGTACAAAAAACTCCTAACTTTGCAGAAAAATTGAACGATACGCAATGAGAGTACTGATTATCAACACCGCAGAACGCATCGGAGGAGCTGCCATCGCAGCCAACCGACTGATGGAAGCTTTAAAGAACAACGGAATAAAAGCCAAGATGCTGGTCCGTAACAAGCAAACCAATCAGGTGACGGTAGTTGCCCTCAAGAAATCATGGCGCAGAATCTGGCAGTTCACCTGGGAACGAATTGTCATCTGGGCAGCCAACGGATTCAAACGGCATAACCTTTTTGCGGTGGATATTGCCAACACAGGTACAGATATTACCTCCTTACCAGAATTCCGTCAGGCAGATGTGATTCACCTGCATTGGATTAATCAGGGGATGCTTTCCTTGAAAGATATCCAGCGCATTCTTGCTTCCGGAAAGCCAGTGGTGTGGACCATGCACGACATGTGGCCTTTCACCGGCATCTGCCATTATTCCGGGGAGTGCGAGAAATATACCTCACAATGCCATGACTGTCCGCTTCTACTGAAGCCTCATCATCATGACTTGTCGGAAAAAACGTTCCATAAAAAACAAAAACTCTACGCTACGGCTCCCATTACGTTTATAGCTTGTAGCCGATGGTTGGAATCTATGGCACGCAGAAGCAGCCTGCTGCAAGGACACACCATTACAAATATTCCTAATGCGATTAATACCAATCTGTTCAAACCACGTATCAAGAAATTCGCACGCGAGAAGCTGCACCTGCCTACCGACAAGAAGCTTCTTTTGTTCGGCTCCATGAAGATTACGGACAAGCGTAAAGGAATAGACTACCTGATTGAAGCCTGCAAGTTATTGGCCCAGCAAGAACCTGAGTTGAGCAAACAACTGGGAGTTGTAGTACTGGGAAGTCAGGCCGAACAGTGCAAATCACTTTTCCCCTTTCCTATCTATCCCATGAATTACGTGAGCAATGAAAAAGAGCTGGTAGATATATACAATGCCGTCGACCTCTACGTCACTCCTTCCTTGCAGGATAACCTGCCGAATACCATTGTCGAAGCAATGGCCTGTGGCATTCCTTGTGTAGGATTTAATGTAGGAGGTATTCCGCAAATGATTGACCATTTACACAATGGCTACGTGGCCCAATATAAATCGGCTGACGACCTGGCCAACGGCATTTGCTGGACCCTGACAGAGGGAGACTACGAAACATTAAGCTCCGAAGCCTATCGCAAGGCTGTGACAACCTACTCTGAAGCAACCGTAGCCAGCCAGTACATTCGAATATACAACCACATCACCGGAAAAAATGCATAACATTCATCATTTACATCCGAAGTTTTCCATCATCACGGTTACTTATAATGCCGGAGCCGTACTGGAAGATACCATTCAGAGTGTCATCACCCAGACCTACAAGAATGTGGAATACATCATCGTGGACGGAGGTTCCAAAGACAGAACTTTACAAATCGTTGAACAATACAAGGAACATATACATACCGTAATCAGTGAACCGGATAAAGGACTGTATGACGCCATGAACAAAGGAATCAAGCTGGCCACTGGCGATTACCTCTGCTTCCTGAATGCAGGTGACGAACTGCATGAAGACGATACTCTCCAACTGATGGTGCACTCCATTACAGAGACCACACTTCCGGATGTGCTGTATGGTGACACAGCCATTGTGGACGAAGAAGGACATTTCCTGCACATGCGTCGCCTGGCTCCTCCAGAAAACCTGAACTGGAAAAGCTTTAAGGAAGGCATGCTCGTATGTCACCAGGCTTTCTTCGCACGACGTGACCTTGTAGAGCCCTACAACCTTCATTATCGTTTTTCAGCAGACTTTGACTGGTGCATCCGAATCATGAAGAAAAGTCAGGTACTTCACCACACTCATCTGGTGCTTATCGACTACCTGAATGAAGGAATGACTACACGCAACCACAAAGCTTCTCTGAAAGAGCGTTTCCGCATCATGTGCAAGCATTACGGTGTAGTATCTACCGTGCTGCGTCATGCCTGGTTTGTCATCCGGGCCCTGAAAACTAAAAAGCGTCCCAGTTAAGTGGCCTGAGCCTCTTCACTGGAACGCCTTTATTTCTTCAAACAAACTTCCCGGCCTGTTTACTTCTTACTTTTCTTTAGGGCTAACACAAGGGCTGCCAAAATTGCCAGACCCAATATGCCCAATGCAATGAAAGCAACAGTCTCGGTCACATGGAGTGATTTCGGGTCGAAAGTAAATTCTATCACATGTTTCCCGGCAGGCACATTCATCGCACGCAGAATATAATCTGCACGACCATGCGATACCTCTTTTCCATCAATGAACGAACGCCATCCCGGATAGTAAATCTCAGCAAAGACTACCGTACCGTCCTTCGGAGAGTTTACCTCATACTTCAACGCATTAGGTTCATAGCTGGTCAATACAATCGTACTCAAGCTGTCTGCACCTGCAGAAGCTTTCACTTCGTTCTGGAACTTTTTATCTACCACTGCTACGTGAGCCGGATTTACCTGATGCAACGCTTCTATTTCTTCATTGGCATTGTTCACATACTGCACCTCGTTGACAAACCAGGCATTGCCTAATGCATGAGGATTAAACACCGGAATAGTCTTGCCCTGCTGCAACGGAATGATGAAATAACGTGTATTCAGCATATTCAGCACCGGAGTCAACGTATCGCCTACCTGGCTTAAATCAGCTCCTACTGAGGGTAAAGTCTTATACAGAGCCGTAATTTCACCCTGAATGTGCTCATCAATCATTTCCTGATAACGGCGAAGCTTCGCTGCATGATATCCTCCAATACTTTTGTGCCAGTAAGCTGTATTGTTCTCATTAAAGGTATTGACCGACAGATTCAGCACACGATAATCCAGCGACTTGTCCTGAAGTATCTGCTTGTCTGTTTCCGAAGGTTCCAGGAAAGGCTGCATTTCTGTGCCCTTTGCCACAAACTGCTCGTCATACAGATAGCGCTTGTTTACACTCCACATATCTACCAAGCAAAGCAAAGCCAGCAAACCAACCAGCAGCTGTGCTTTCAGCTTTCCGGCACAGTATCTCCATAACAACACAGCTCCAATCAATACGACAAAGAAGCTTCTCCAGGCATCCGAAGTAAAGATGGACTTACGTATCTCTTCCAGGTTAATTAAAATCGGAGCCAGCTGATCGGCCGGAATCGCATTCTGCAATGCGTTCATTTCGGCAGAAGACACATACGAAGGGAAGAAGAAACCTGGAGCCAATGCAAACAGCAAAGAAAGACCTCCCGTCAAAGCAAAAGTAATATAGAAAGACTTACGTGATTCATTCCACAACTGCGGACGTTCTACCACTTCCTTTAACGCCATAATGGCCAGCAACGGTATAGTAAATTCTGCAATGACCAAAATAGAAGATACCGCACGGAACTTGCTGTACATGGGCACATAGTCAATAAAGAAATCCGTCAGGCCCATAAAGTTATGCCCCCAGGAAAGTAATATGGAGAATACGGTTCCACCCACCAGTGCCCACTTCATCGGTCCTTTTACAATAAACAATCCCAAAATGAAGAGGAACATGACAAAGGCACCTACATATACCGGACCGGAAGTACCCGGCTGTTCACCCCAATACTGTCCCAGCTGACTATACAATCCCATATAGTTAGGGTCGGCCTTTTCCATGGCTTTCTCATTTTGAGCCAAAGGAACAGAAGCACCTCCTTTCACATTCGGAACCAGCAGCGAGAAAGTTTCTCCGATGCCATAGCTCCACTGTGTGATGTAGTTTCGTTCCAATCCGCTATTGGTCTGGTTTGCACTGTTCTCCTTTACCAGCTCACTTTTACCGCGCATGGTCTCCTTGCTGTACTCATACGTATGATACAAGTTTGACAAGTTCACACACACGCCCAACAGGCCCGCGATTACCAGTACCACACTGGCTTTGATAAATTGAGGCATCTTCCTCTCCCGCCATGCCATCACCCCATACGCAATGGCCATGAACAGCATGACAAACAAGAAATAGTAACTCATCTGCGGATGGTTAGCCACAATCTGCAAGGCCACAAACAAGGCTGTCACAATCCCCCCAGCCAACAGCTTACCACGATAAGCCAGCACCATACCGGCAATGGTAGGAGGAATATAAGCCAGTGCTACAAACTTCCAGATATGACCGGCCGCAATGATGATGAAGAAATAAGACGAGAACGCCCAGATAATGGCACCCAAGGCTGACATCCACACCTTAAAATCAAATGCACGCAAAAGGATGTAGAAGCCCAGCAGCATGACAAACACATACCACACGTAAGTAGGCAGGAACAGATGGTACACCTGCTGAATCCAGCCCAACGTATCGGTAGAGTCATAGCTCGGAGACATCTGGTAGGTAGGCATTCCTCCAAAAATGGAGTTTGTCCAGCGCGTACGTTCCCCCGTCTTCTCCAGGTATTCACTCATTTCACGTCCAGAACCGATGCCGGCTACCGCATCATGCTGAGCCAGAATTCGTCCTTCATTTACCGCAGGATAGAAATACGCAAACGAAATAAGGGCAAAAAGCACGATTACCACTACATCGGGTAATAGTTTCTTGAACAAGTTCATATTATTCATAATTAATGTTTTCGGCAGGCAAAGATAACACAATACTGCCTGAAAAGTCGTAAATTTGCCGCTGAAAATCTTTTTTAACGCATGAAAATAGGAATCATTACGGCCATGTCTTCCGAACAGAAGCAACTGGCTAATCAACTCGAGAACAAGACTGAACGTAAAGAAGGTCCCTTCACCTACATTGAAGGAAACATCAAGCAAAATACCATCATCCTGATGCAATGTGGCATCGGCAAAGTGAATGCCGCTGCCGGAACGGTCGAACTTATCCGCAACTTCCAGCCCGACTGCATCATCAGTACCGGAGTAGCCGGCGGAATCGACACTTGTCTGAAAGTGATGGACGTAGTAGTCAGCCAGCAGATTGTATACCATGACGTATGGTGCGGCGAAGGCAATGCCTACGGACAGATTCAGGGTCTCCCTACTTTCTTTCAGGGAAATGAAACCCTCTTCCAGTGTGCCCTTTCACTCGATACAGAAACGGCTATCCACGGAGGACTGATTTGTACAGGCGACAAGTTTATTACCGACCGCAGCGAACTGGACGAAATCAAGCATAACTTCCCGGAAGGACTGGCTGTAGATATGGAATCGGCTTCCATTGCCCAGGTATGCTACCTCTATCAGATCCCTTTCATCAGTTTCCGCATCATCAGTGACACTCCGGGAGCTGACAAGCACTTTGAACAATACCAGAATTTCTGGGGGGAAATGGCCGACCGTTCTTTCCACGTTACTGAAACTTTCCTGAAAGCATTACCCAACAAACTATAATCACTTTATGAAAAAGATACCAAGCTTTACAGTAGACCATATTCGTTTGCAACGCGGTATTTTCGTGTCACGCAAAGATGAAGTTGGAGGTGAAATCGTCACAACCTTCGATATTCGTATGAAAGAGCCTAACCGTGAACCGGCCTTAGGTCCTGCCGCTATCCACACCATTGAACACCTGGCAGCTACTTTCCTGCGCAATCATCCGGTATGGGCCGACAAGATTATCTATTGGGGACCAATGGGCTGTCTGACCGGAAACTACCTGGTAGTGAAAGGTGACTTGCAATCCAAAGACATTGCGCCGCTGATGACCGAAACCTTCCGCTTCATTGCCGACTATGAAGGCGAAGTGCCGGGCGCCACTCCCAAAGATTGCGGCAACTATCTTATGATGAACTTGCCCATGGCGAAATGGGAAGCTGCCAAGTTCCTGCACGAAGTGCTGGAACAGCTGACCGAAGCCAATCTAGAATATCCGAAATAACACACCGAACAATAGTGGATAAAAGCCGAAAACTTTCATATGAAAATCTCCGGCTTTTATCCACTATTAGGTATTCTCTCAATTGTCTCCTACCACAAAAGTAGTTATCGAACGAGCTTTTAACATAGGACTCTTTTGATCCAGCACTACAGGAGCGAGATTCTCATTGCTCACATCCGAAGTGCGATAAGCCTTAAATGCTTTTTCCCGCTGTCCTGCTATCTCCCACAGAAAAGCCTTATCCTGCAGGGAATAGTTAATCGCTACGACAACATAACTACCATCGGTATTCTTATATGCTGAACACATAATACCTTCCGGATTGGTATCTCCTTCACCTATCCAATCCTGACCCCGCCAGGAAGAAATTCCCAACCGGACCGCTCCCGGACGAATGAAACGGCTGTAATTACCAAGTGCCCAAAGCAGTTTAGAGTCCACTACCGTACCATCCTTGTTATCTTCGCGGCTATAGGCACGCAACAATCCATCCTTATAATCTTCGCCTACCGCTCTCCACCATTGCCAAGCAGAAGCCTGGGCACATACCAGGTCGTGATGAATGATACGCGCTACATACAAAGCGGTCTTCATGGTACGATCATATCCTCCACCTCCTCCAATTTCCTCATCGTTCGACATGATGCAAGTTTCTGTCTGCCAGAATTTCACCTTATATTTCTGCAAGGTATCACCAAGCTGTTTCCGGTAGTCCCGTAAGGAAGAAAGAGGGGTATTGGTCCAGTAACTATGTCCCGCCATCATAACCGGCACATTTGGTACATTACCGAGGTAGGTATCCACACTATCGGGAGAAAAGAAACTGCGGATAGAACAGCCTCGTTGCCAGTCGGTCATATATACTCCCATCATGCACCGGTAATCTGAAGACTCGTCCACCAGAATCTGCGTACGAAGCTGTCTTTTCTGAAATTCCTTTCCCATACAGCGTACGATACGGGCAATTTCACGGTTCGTAGCCGGAGTTCCTTCCTGCTTCGGACCTATCCAGTTCCAATGTCCATCCGGCTCATTCACCGGACACACATAATTCAGTCGGATGCCTTCATGGGCTTCCAGTCCCTCCACAACCTCTGCAAGAAAACGGGCATAATCCTCATAACAGTCTGCTTTCAGGTTAAACGAACCCCCTCTACCCGTATTCGTAGCCAGTCCGTTCTGCGTATAATACACCGGAGGAGAATTCAGGAATCCTAGGAAGCGAGTTACGCCCCTTTCTTTTGCTAACTGCAAAAAATTACGCTGGCCTTTCTGTCTGGTCCAGTCATACGTCCCATCCTTCTGCAGAAAACACTCGGTTCTAGTTGCATAATTTATCTGACTGCTGTCTCCTTGCTCCACACTTCCTGCTCCAATGTTAAATCTCCATAGGCTCAGGCCAATCCCTTTCGGACAGCCATTCTCGTCATTCTCACAACTGAACAACCAGTCGGCCACCTGACGTTGTTTCTCTTCCGGCCATTCCCCCAAGAAACGCATACTCCAAGCATCCGAAGCCCCAAAGTTATCAATTGTCTGACATACGGAGTCAGGATGCACCACATACTTTAAATCAGATTGGACCGCGGCAAACCCCATCTCCATCTGCATCACACATAGAAAGGCAATAATCTTTCTGTTCATAAGCCAATCAAATAAAAAAGCATCTGCCATGACACACAGAGAGCATGACAGATACCTGAAAATAACCTATATAATTATTTCAATGTATACACGAATGTAGACACTGATCTTGCAGGAATAAGCCCTTTCTGGTAATCAGGTTCCTTACGAAGATCTTTGCTGGCCGATGTAGTATATTGTTCATAATCACCGACCTCTTTGCCCAAGCCTTCAAATGTATTTTCAATTTGTATGGACTTCTGTGTACAGTTTGTATAGACAATCACCAGTTTGTCTTTCTCTGGTGACAGATAAGCCGTACCGAAGAACTGGTTGTTCTGATTAGGTACAGTCAGACCGATACGCTGATAGCCCGGACGAACAAACAGACTGTAGTTTCCCAATACCCACAGATTCTTTCCCGCAGAGAAGGTTCCATTTTCTTCAATGTCACCATAATCTCCACCTGCAGGAATCAAGCGAATCAGATAAAAGCGGTTCTTCTGGCTATATTGTTCCTGAGAGGCCGCAGTCCAGTAAGACCACGAACTCACATTAGCCGTAGCCAAGTCATGATACATTACCTTTGCCATGGCCAGCGAAATATCCATATAGCTGGATTCATCGTAAACCGGACAGTCCTCATAACCTTCTGTCATCATACTCCACTCTGTCTGATATACTTTCAGATCATACTTCTTTGCAGCTTCATGTACTTTGCTACGATAATCATACAAAGTGTTCCAAGTCATATCCGTCCAGTAACTGTGTCCGCAAATGATATTAGGCATGTGCTCCAGATTACCGATATAGTTGGAAGAAGACGGATCAAAATATTCACGGATTACATCTCCTCTGTTGTTGCCGGCATCCCCGCGTTCGTAAAGAAAATACCACTTGGCCGCCTCAGCCAACAACATTTTCGTATTGGCAAGTCCTTTTTCCGTCAGTTTGGCATCCAGCTCCTTTGCGAGTCTTGCCACCTCACTGTTTCTCCAGCCACTACCTTCCTGACCACCAGTCCAGTCAAATTCCGGCTCATTAACCGGACTGATCAGGCTAATGTTATAACCTTCGTCCGTGAAATGCTGTGCAACAGTAGCCAAAAAGTCTGCATAATCATCGTAACAGTCGTCTTTCAGGTTTGCACTTTCACCTGAACTAGACCAACCTTTTCCGTTTTTGGTATAATATACAGGAGGGGTTCCCGCAAACAAAATAAATTGGTCACATCCGTATTCTTTTGCTTTTTCCATGAAATACTGCTGACCGACTGATTTGTTCCAAGTATATGAACCGTTCGCATTCAAGAAACATTCTCCACGACGGGTTTTATCTTCAATCTCACTGGCATCCCCCTGTTCAGATGTTCCACCTCCCAGATTAAATCTCCATTGAGAAAGCCCGATACCTTGCGGCTGTCCATCCTTTATTTCAGAAGAGAACAGCGCCTTAGCTATCCCTTCTTTATTAGAGGTACTCCAATATTTACCAATGTAATCAAGTGTCCATGCACCCGATGCTCCAAATCCATCAATGGTCTGATATGTCTGTGATGCATCAATTTTCACCGTCAAAGTAGAGTCCACTACCACATTCAACGGATAGTCTGGTGTAAATGCTACTTCATCCTTACAAGCTGAAAAAGCCGCCATACAAGACAAAGCTAAAAGTAAATATCTATTTTTCATTTTATTACATTTTTAGTTTATGATTAATACCCCGGATTCTGCTTGATAGTTCCGTTAGACATCGTGATTTCTGATACAGGGATAGGGAACAGCAAATCACGTGGAGCAGTAAATGTGATTCCCTTGTCACTGGATTCTTTCTGATTTGAGATTTCGTATTGGTCTGTAGATTCCTCCAGATTATATTTTACAAAACTTCCATTCCTACCCATGATACTACAAATCAGCGGTTGTCCATCATCACCCTTCCAACGACGCAGGTCAAACAAACGGTTGTTCTCCAAAGCCAGTTCCAAGCGACGTTCCAAACGAATGGCATCGCGCAAAGCCACACCTGACACATCTGCTCCCACTTCCGGTAGTTTGGCACGTGTCCTTACTTCATTCAAAGCCTTGCGGGCATTGTCATCCTTATTCAATACGTTCTCTACTTCAGCATACATCAACAAGATATCAGCATAGCGCAAAATTCGATAATTCAAAGGAATGTGAGAAGCATCATACGGTTCAGGACGCTGCGCCAACGGAATATAAAGTTTTCTAGTTACCCGTCCTGATTTATGACTTGCAGCCGAAATAGTATAAGCTCCACGTCCTTCATCTCCAGGAACAATATCACCGTCTTTAATAATTGTCCATTTTAAACGCTCCGTATCACCCGCATCTTTAAAAGCCTTTTCAAGGTTACTGGTCGGTATTCCCCATGCCCATCCACTGTCATCACGAGATCCGCAAACCACCGGCATACGGATACCTAAATTATAGGCAATATCACTGTTTGTCTGAATTTCAAACAATGATTCATCACTGTTGTTATAATCAATGCTCCATACATCACCGAAATTAGCAAGCAACTTGTATTCTCCTTTGTGCACATTGATCAGTGAATCCAGTTCAGACTCAGCCTGTTCATATTTCTCCTGATACAGATAAACCTTCGCAAGCAAGCCTTGAGCAGCTCCCTGAGTGGCACGTCCTAAATCTTCCGATGTGTATTCTCCTTTTCTAGGAAGATCCGTAATTGCCTCTTTCAGGTCTTTTTCAATCTGTGCATAAGTCTCCTCCACACTGGCACGTGTGATGCCTTCTATTTCACTTGGCATCTTCAGTTCCGTAATAATAGGAACTCCCCCAAAATTACGGACCAGGTCAAAGTACTGATAAGCACGAAGGAACTTGGCTTCTGCCACATACCGTTTCTTCAGATTCTCATCTTCAAAAGTTACATTAGGAATACGCTGAATCGCAATGTTACAACGTAAAATACCTTTATAACGATACTGCCAGAAGTTCTGCGCACAGTTTCCACCGGTCTGAGTATCTCCCGTATAATGCGCAAGGGCTTTGTATTCACCCGGATCCTGTGCCGTATTTCCCATCCACATATCATCCGTACACATATCACCAGCTAAGTAGAATTTCTGAATCTGCCACCAGTCATCCCAGAAGATAGACTGGTAACAGCCTGTAATCTGCTGCGCACATTCATCTTCGTTTTTGAAATACTCACTCAAGTCCTGCTGTCCTCTAATCGGTTCATCCAAGAAATCGGAACAGCCCATGAAAGTAAAAGCTGCAATAGAAAGACCTATAATATATTTTTTCATAATCATATTTCTTTAATTTAGAAGTTAATGTTTAAGCCAAATAAATAAGTCCGTGGATTAGGATAACCAGCCCAATCTACCCCCGATTCTGTTACGGCACCTGTAGCTGCGGCCTCCGGATCCATTCCTGAATATTTGGTAATGGTGAAAGGATTCTGTGCAGAGAAAGAAATTCTCAGCGTGCAAACCTTTGTCCATGTCTTCGGGAAAGTATATCCAATCTGCAACTGCTTACAACGCAAGTAAGAACCATCTTCTACAAAAAAGCTAGACACACGCTTATAGTTCATGTTGGCATCATTGACAGACAGACGAGGAATATCATAACTTGTTCCCTCACCGTGCCAAGCAGCATTATAGGCACCTGCATATACATTCTCACCACCAGCACCAGAATAACGGCCTTTCGTTGTATTATACACATCATTTCCTATCGTTCCATAGAAGTTAGCCATAAAGTCGATATTTTTCCAAGAGAAATTGGCGTTGATACCTACCATCAGATCAGGAAATGCAGAACCAATATACGTTTTATCCTTATCATCCAATACACCATCGTTATTCAAATCCTTGAAACGTATATCACCAGGTTGTGCATTAGGCTGCAGGATTTCTCCATGCTCACCCGTATGGGCGTTGATTTCAGTCTGATTCTGGAACAATCCATCTGCCACATACCCATAGAACTGGCTGATTTCATGCCCTTCCTCATTACGAATAATGTAATCACCATTAAAAGACTGAGTATAAATAGGTGCACCGTTCAACTTGATGGCCTTATTACGAATAGAAGACAGGTTCACTCCGACACCGTAGGAGAAATCCCCTTTCTTATCGTTCCAGTTTACAGAAAGTTCCCATCCTTTGGCTTCCATCTCACCGATGTTTTCCCACATCTGGCCATTCCACATCGGATATCCGAGAATAAGCATGTTATCCTTCTTCAGCAACATGTCATGTGACTGTTTGCGGAACCATTCTGCGGTTACAGACAAGCGGTTGTTCAGGAAGGCCATATCCAGACCGATATTATAGTCTTCCACAGTTTCCCAACGCAACAATGAGTTTCCAATAGAACCAACTGCGGTACCAATCACACGGTCTGCATTAGAGCCGAACACATAATCGGCAGCAGTGATAGTAGATTGGTAAGCTGAGTTATCAATAGACTGATTACCTACACGACCCCAACCTGCACGGATTTTCAGGTTGTCAAACACGTGCTGATTTTTCATGAAGTTTTCACCTGTCACACGCCATGCCAAAGAAGCAGCAGGGAACACAGCATATTTATTATCTTTCAAAAATTTTGAAGAACCATCCACACGGACAGAAGCAGTCACATAATAACGTTCTCCAAAATTATACATTACACGACCCAAGTAAGAAATCAAAGAAGAATACTCGTTAAGGCCTGTAGCCTGAGGATTCTGTGTACCTGCACTGACATAGTGCAGCAGTTCATCATTGGTCGGTATACGATCTTTTGAACCTTCCAGCCAGTAAGTCTGGAAACGTTCCATTGTATATCCTCCCATCAAGTTCAGGTTATGCTTCTCGTTGAAGGTCTTCATCCAAGTCAAAGTATTGGTCCAGTTCCAGTCCACCCAGTTCGTCATGTTCCGTTTAGCAGTACTGTAATCCGCTTTTTCAAGGTTATCCAAGAAGAATTTAGGAGTGAATTCATCTGAAAGACGGAAACGTGCGTTCAATCCAAACTGAGAACGGAAAACCAGTCCTTTTATTGGTTCAATAGAAATATAAGGAGTGGCCAGCAAACCATATTCGTCACTTGATTTGCTCATACGTGCCATACTTGCTACCGGATTCCATACCTGACTATTATGAGAACGGGAATAGTTGTCTAATTCATTGTCGGTCCATTCAGACTTGTCTCTCATCACTGGAGTAGTTGGGTCCATCGTCATGGCAGATCCAATTAAATTAGGTGTATCGTTCCATTGTTCATATTTAGGAGTGAAGTCCATACCCGCCTTTACAATATCATTAAAACGATATTCCATACTGAAACGGGCTGTCAACTTCTGCCAGTTACCGATCTTATATTGAGAATCCTGTCCAAAATAACCAATACTTGCTGAATAGATATATTTATCAGAACCTCCTGAGAAACTTAAATTATAATTATGAATCAATGCCGTTTTACGCATAGTAGCATCCCACCAATCAGTTCCTTCTGCATCTGTAATGTCGTCTTTACTATTATACACAGGTTCGCTATGGTCGTTCAAATAACGTTGCTTAAACACATATTCATATTCAGAAGCTTTTGCCATATCAGGCTTTTTTAATGTTTGGAATCCTGCAGAAGCCGTAAATGAAAACTTAGGAGCTCCAGCCTTTCCTTTCTTAGTAGTAATCAAAATCACTCCATTGGAACCACGAGTACCATAAATAGCAGAAGCTGAAGCATCTTTCAAGACCTGCATACTTTCAATATCATTCTGATCCAAGAAATTGATATTATCCCCCACAGGCATACCATCTACTACATACAACGGATTTGAACCATTGACTGTAGTCACACCACGGATAATGACACGCGGTGTAGAACCCGGAGTACCAGAATTAGAAATCTGTAAACCACTGACCTTTCCCTGAAGAGCATTCATGGCATTACCTGTACTCAATGTGGCCAAATCTTCACCTTTTACAGCAGCAATAGAACTAGTCAAATCACTTTTCTTGACTGCACCATAACCGATAACCACAACTTCATCCAGTGTTTCCACGTCATCCTGCATCACCACATTCACAACGGTTTGTCCTTTCAATTTTATTTCCTGGGTTTTATAACCTATCATAGAGAAAACCAACGTTCCATCTTGTGGAACTCCATTCAGTTCATAATTCCCATCAAAGTCGGTAATTGTACCATTGGTTGTACCTTTCACCAACACTGTCAACCCAATCATCGGTTGTTTATCTGACGCAGCAATTGCATTACCTCGTATCTTTATATTTTGGGCGTATATTCCCATTACAAAGCACGACAACAAAAGTAAAATGTATCGTTTCATGTATTTATAGTATTAAATTTTTATTCAACAGGATATAATTTTGCTCTACACAAATGATAATCCATCTCAAATCTATACGTACCTGTAAATTTCGGACGTACAGATGTCATCTCCATTGAATTATTTGTTATTAAATATTCATTTTCACCAGATATATTTTCAAGATGCCAGGCAGGCTCTAACCACCATCCCCAAGGATGGAATGGATAGATACCAAATCTCACATCGGCACCTTTCTGCAGTGTCATTTCCGTATAAAGAATATATTTATTATCTTGATCTTGTTCCAAAGGCAATGAACAAGCCCAGTTTGGAGACCAGGTATCCGGAGAATTAGTTGGCAAACCATTCCCACTGATTACCATATGAAATAAATAATCATTCACAGGATTACTATCCGGATGCATAGTCTTTGTATAATCCAGAACTTCTGTATCTGGAGTATATTTCTCTACATTTAAATCTCCCGTCTGAATATTAAAGGATACTTTATAATAGCCTTTTTCTGGTAAGATAATAGGTTCTGCCAAGCCAAACGCATCAGTAATTTTTGTAGGGTCATCGGAATCAAGCCCAAAACAGACAGGAGAGAAATCAGTTTTTTGAGGAATAAACCGAATCTCTGTATTTGGAGCCTTTGAATAATATCTAGCCTCATATTGAAATTCTCCCACATGATCAATCAGCATAGGCACACCCAACAAGTCACTCGTCAGCGCTTCTGCATTATCTACATCTGCCAAATACATTTTGGTATAATCTGAAAGAGCTGTAACACTGACTGTAAAGTTTTTCTCCGTTTTATTATTCTGTTTATCCATTGCCGTAATCTTGCAATCATAATTCAAATAATCAGCAGACAATGGGATAGACTTCATATAATCCAATAAACTTGTATTTGCTTCTGATGCCCATAAAGTATCATTTACTACAAAATCTGGATTTGAACTACATAACATATCTACAGCTAGATAACTCAAACTCTTATTGTCCTGTGCAGCAAAATGAAGATTAAGAGCTGTTCTATCTCCCTTTGAAAATACAGTCACATTTCCTTCTGGAAATGCCGTGAACACAGGACTCTCTTCATCCAAGTCTAAGGTTAATAACAAAGAGCCTTCTGTTACTTCTCCCGACAAATCGGTTACAGTAACCTTAATTGTATAATCTGTCTTTTCCAGTTCTTCAGGTAAGGTAAACGCATATGACAAATTATATTCATATTGCGGCTCAGAATAATATTGAAGCAAATCAATCGTTTTATCCAAAAACAAGTCAGGACACTCCAAACGAATAGATCGGATACCACTCTGATCGGAGATTTTTCCTTCAATCTTAAATTCCCGACCATAATCTGACCGAATATGATCTGTTGTTAAATTTAAAACAGGCTTTTGGCCATCATCTTGAACTTCCATCTCATTACTACATCCATATAAAGAAAAAACGGACAACAGTAATGAACCATACAATGCATTGCGCATGAATCTTGTCCTCATAATTATTAGTATTTATGATTAAACTTTATTTTTTGTGGCCCAAAAATACATAGTATTTCTCTTCCCGCGTAAACCACATCATGCAATAACCGACTACAAATCACTCATTGCATGATTTAAACACCATTTATTCATTAAATATTAGTACTTTTGAAAATATTAAAAACAATAATATGAAAAATCTATTTCTTCTTTTATGCCTACTAACGTCTCTAGTCTCATGGTCGCAACCTTATACAATCAAAAAACTAGGACTAGAAAAAGGACTGTCTAACAGCTATGTAATTAATATCACAGAAGATAAGAACGGTTTTCTCTGGTTCGCCACAGAAGAAGGACTCAACAAACTTGAGGGAAATCACTTCACTTCATTCTATAAACAAAATGAAGGAAAGGCACTTAAACCAACAGGTAACGAACTGAACTGTTTGCTTGACGACCCTGAGGAACCTATCTTATGGATAGGTACACAACGTGCCGGACTAAATGCATTCAATTATCAAACCAACCAGCAAACTATCTATCAGCACGATGAAAAGAACCCATACAGCATTGCCACCAATGATGTGACGAATATATATCCTTCAGCAGACGGAAACTTATGGGTCACTACTTACTGGAGGGGAATAGAATATTTGGACAAGAGAACCGGAAGATTTACTCATTACAATCAGCAAACTGTTCCTGAACTACCTAGCAATACAATTTGGACATTAATAGATGACTATAAAGGGAATCTATACATTGGTCACGCACAGCACGGGATGAGCATTCTGAATATAAAAACCAAACAAGTACAAAATTTTACCTACGACAAACATAACGAAAACACCATACCTAGTAACAATGTACAATGTATCTTTAAGGACAAAACCGGTAATATTTGGATAGGAACTGAAAAAGGACTTGCTCTTTTTAAACCGGAGTCTGGTGATTTTATACGGCTAGGAGAAAAAGGTTCTTTTCTTTCTCACCGCATATACGATATCAAACAATTCAACGAAAACCAACTATGGGTAGCTACTGAATTTGGAGGAATCGTAATTATCGACTTATCTCAAAGCATGTTCAATACCCACAATAAAATTCAAATCATACAATCGGGCGACAATGAATATTGTCTGAACAACTCTACAGTCCGCTGTCTTTTTCAGGATTCGCACCAAAACATTTGGGCCGGTACATGGGGAGGTGGAGTCAACTTCCTCAGTTCAGACATCACTTTATTTAAATCTTACAGTTATTCTCCGAGTCAACCAGGAAGTAATCTGAACGCACATATCGCCAGTGCCGTATGTTTAGATACACAAAGAACACTATGGGTAGGGACAGACGGAGGAGGAATCAATGTCTTAAAGGACGGAAAAAGAATTGCAACCTATACAGAAGAGAATGGAAACCTTAGCGGAAACTCTGTACAAACCGCCTTGTGTGACCAACAAGGGAACTTATGGTTTGGTATCTTCAATGGAGGCATTATGTTCTATGACATGCATATCAAAACTTTCCGACAGATATTTCCGGGAAACAAATCCACACTAGACGTACGCTCACTCTTTGAAGACAAAGAAGGCAGCATCTGGATAGGTACCAGTGAAGGAGTATATCAAATAGACAGAGCCTCTAAAAAAATACTTCAACACATGGATGTTCCTGATAACTTGGTACGCACTGTCATTAAAGACAGAAAGGGACACATCTGGATTGGAAGTTTCGGAGGTGGTATATTCCTTTACTCATCTAATGGCCAACGCCTGAAAGAATTCAACACCTATTTGGGCTTTCCTTCCAATACTATCAACCATCTTTTTGAAGATTCAAAAGGACAGATATGGGCTGCTACCGGGGAAGGCCTAGTACAATTTGAAAATAAAGTACCATGGAAATATCATGTATACCAACGTAACGAGGGACTGACTAATACATTCATATGGGCTGTCACAGAAGATAAAAATGAGAATATCTGGTTTAGTACCAACCAAGGAATAAGCTGCCTATTACAGAACGAAAAAGACATCTACAATTATGACTATAAAGATAATATCCCAATGGCCAGTTTCACAGGAGGAAGTGTCTGCAAAGACAAAAATGGCATCATCTATTTCGGTTCTACCAATGGACTTTGCTATTTTATTCCGTCTTATATTTTGGAGAAAAAGCAATCACCTCAGGCTGTCATCGGGAAACTTACTATATTCGAACCTATTACATCTGAAAACAGTAACGAAACGGAGATTTCACTCATCAATAAAGAAAGTATCAAACTGAAATATATACAGAACAATTTCACTATATCATTCAGTATACAAGATTACTCATTGAATGAACGGGTGGAGTACGCATATATGCTGAAAGGCCTGGAAAACTCCTGGTACACTGTCAAAGATCCCGATAATGTTACTTTCCGCAACCTGCCTCCTGGGAAATATCAATTTCTCGTCAAAACGCGCATACGTAATCAAGAATGGTCAGATAATGTGACTCAACTGGAAATTATTGTCTCCCCACCACTATGGCTTTCCTGGTGGGCTAAATTATTGTATGTTCTTGCTGGAATAGGTATTCTTTTTGGAGGATTCTGGGGGTACAAGCGTAAATTAAACTTGGAGTATCTTTATGAAGCAGAAAAGAAAAGCCATGAACAAGAACAGGAACGAAACGATGAACGACTCAGATTCTTTACAAATATCACACATGAACTGCGTACACCGCTGACACTGATTCTAGGTCCTTTGGAGGATATGGTAAAGAGTGATAGCCTATCAGCTAAAGACCACCACCGGATTTCGGTCATCCACCAAAGTGCCGTCCGCTTGCTAAATCTGATTAACCAAATACTGGATTTCCGGAAAACAGAAACCCAAAACAAGAAACTGTGTGTCACAAAAGGGAATCTGACCAGCGCAGTCTATGAAACCGGGCTGAAATACAAGGAATTGAACAACAATCCTAACGTACAGATATTAATAGAGGTGGAGGAAGAAAACATGATTTTGTTTTTCGATAAGGAGGTCATCATGATGATTCTAGACAACCTTATTTCCAATGCCCTGAAATATACTGAAAAGGGATATGTACGTGTTCGGGCTGAATGGGTCACGGAAAACGGCATACGATATGCACAACTTTCCGTGGAAGACACCGGCTATGGCATCGGGAAGGAGGCACTCAACCATATCTTCGAACGCTACTATCAGGAAAGCGGGGAACATCAGGCTTCGGGAACAGGCATTGGACTGGCCCTGGTAAAGAACTTGGTCGCCCTGCATGAAGGGGGTATCCAAGTGAAAAGCCTCCCTGATATCGGTACGACCTTCTATCTGCGTTTACAAGCCAACAACACTTACCCCAATGCCTTACATGGAGAGGATGTGCAAACTGACATACAGGAAGTGAAAGAAGAAAATATCGAGAAACTGGAAATGTCAGACAACGTGAAAGATTCACGCCCCATCGTACTGGTGGTGGAAGACAATGCCGACATCCGCGACTATATTGTCGATGCTTTTACGGACTTATATGAAGTGAAAACGGCCTCTAATGGAAAAGAAGGATTAAAAATAGCTACCGAATGTGCCCCCGACATCGTCGTCAGTGACATCATGATGCCTGTGATGAACGGTATTGTGATGTGCCAGAAGCTGAAAACGGATATTCGTACCAGCCATATCCCTGTCATCCTCCTCACGGCAAAAGACAGCATCACCGACAAGGAAGAAGGGTATCAGGCCGGGGCCGATTCCTACCTCACCAAACCTTTCAGCGCCAGCCTGTTGCAGAGCCGAATCAGCAACCTGCTGGCACAGCGACGATTACTGTCCGAACGTTTCGCTATCCGACCAGAGAAGCCACAAAGACAAAGCATGGAAGAAAAGAGAGCTATCATCACGGAGTCAATGAACAAACTGGACAAAGAATTCCTTGACAAGATTACCCATATCATTACGGAAAGCCTCTCCGCAGCAGAAAACGTGGATATTACTGTATTGTCCAACGCATTATGTATGAGTAGTTCCACGCTTTACCGAAAGGTAAAAGCACTTACAGGAATGTCTACCAATGAATATATTCGGAAAATCAAGATGCAACTGGCTGAGAAATACCTGCTGGAGGGTAAATATACCATCTCCGAAATCGCCTTCAAGGTGGGAATCAACAGCAATGTGTATTTCCGTCAGTGTTTTAAAGAAGAATTCGGCATGTCGGCTTCGGAATATCTGAAGCAGTTGACAGGAGCTTCTATCGAGGATACGACAAACGAGAAAGAAGGTTGAAATCCATTTCTCACATCCGATAAAAAACGTCCTTACGTTGATTTGAAAGAGGCTGTCTCAAATTGAAATATAATTTTACTTTAAATGCACTTGCGTTTGAAGGCAAACGTCCTTGCGTTTAAGGACAAACACAAAGGCGTCTTCCAGCACGAAAGAACGCATAAAAAAACGGCTGTCTTCACGCGGAAAACAGCCGTTCTTCAAACATTATATCAGATTCTTATTATGCTTCTTCTACTTCACCAACTTGTTTCGGCATCTTATGGCCCATTGTCAGGTAAGCTACCGGAGCAGCTACGAACAATGAAGACAATGTACCGATTACCACACCAAGAATCATGGCGAATGCGAAGCTGCGGATGCTGTCACCACCAAGGATGAAGATACTCAACAACACAATCAACGTACTCAAAGATGTGTTGATGGTACGGGCCAGAGTCGTGTTCAACGAATCATTGAACAGCTGTGTACGGTCGCGTTTCGGATACAAACCGATAAACTCACGTACACGGTCGAAGATTACCACCTTATCGTTGATAGAGTAACCGATTGCAGTCAAAATAGCACCAATGAATGTCTGGTCGATTTCCAAAGAGAACGGCATCCATCCATAGCACAAAGAGTATGCACCGATAATCAATACGGTATCCACCATCAATGCTACTGTAGCACCAATACTGAAGGCGATGTTGTTGAAACGAATCAAGATATACAGACCGATAGCAATCAAAGCCAATACAACTGACCATACAGCTGAAGTCTTAATATCATCGGCGATGCTAGGACCTACCTTCTGAGAACTGATGATAGAACCTCCGGCACGATTATCACGGTCGATAAAGATTTCCAGTGTAGTACCTTCACCCAACAAGTTACCTTCCTTCAATGCATTGTAAAGGAACTCTTCAATTTCAGCATCAATTGTAGGAGAATCTTCGTTGATACGGTAGTTGGTAGTTACACGAACAGTTCTTCCGTCTGTTCCCAGTGCAATTGCCTGAACGTTTGCATCACCTACTTTCGGCTGCAACAATTCACGTACGGTTTCCGGCTGTACAACCTGTTCGAACTGAACCACGAAGTTACGTCCACCGGTGAAGTCGATACTCTGTGCCAGACCACGTACAAAGAATGAAATGATACATACTACAATGACAACTCCCCAGATAGTGAACGAACGTTTCGTAATACCCATGAAGTTATAGTGTACATTCTGCATCAGGTTCTTTGAAATACCAGTAGTGAATGTCAGGTTCAACCATTTGTCCTTATTCATGAAGTGCTCGTAAACCAGACGAGTCAAGAACACAGCAGAGAAGAATGAACAGAGGATACCGATAATCAACGTTGTAGCAAAACCACGGATAGGTCCTGTACCGAAGTTAAACAGGATGATACCTGTAATGATAGAAGTCAAGTTAGAGTCGAAGATAGCAGAGAATGCATTCTTGTAACCTTCAGCCAATGCCTGTTTGGTTCCCTTACCAGCACGGAGCTCTTCTTTCGTACGTTCGTAAATCAATACGTTAGCATCCACTGCCATACCCAGTGACAATACCATACCGGCGATACCAGACATGGTCAATGCAGCCTGGAATGAAGAAAGGATACCCAATATGAAGAAGAAGTTGATGAACAACGCACCGTTAGCCACCATACCCGGAATGAATCCGTACATCGCACACATATAAATCATCAGGACAATCAAAGCCACGATGAATGAAACAATACCCTGGTTAATTGATTCCTGACCCAAAGACGGACCTACGATATCTTCCTGTACGATACGTGCAGGTGCAGGCATCTTACCAGATTTCAACACATTGGCCAAGTCTTTTGTAACTTCCGGAGTAAAGTTACCGGTAATCTGTGAGTTACCACCAGTAATTTCAGAGTTTACACGCGGAGCACTGTATACATATCCATCCAGAACGATAGCGATTTCCTTACCGATGTTCTTCTTGGTCAAGGCAGCCCAACGACGAGAACCTTCTGTATTCATAGACATGCTTACGCAAGGCTTATTGAACTGGTCGTATTCATCTTTTGCGTCAGTTACTACATCACCTTCCAGCGGCGCACGACCGTTACGTTCTGTCGACTTGATAGCATACAATTCGAAGATACGTCCTGTCTTATCCATATCCGAAGCTTTCACACCCCACATCAGTTTCAAGTCGCGCGGCATTACTTCCTTCACAGCTTTCATGTTCAAGATACGATTTACATCAGCAGTATCCTTATAGTCGGCATAACCTACGATACAGCCTACACCGCTCTGATTCAACTGCAGTACAGCCAGCAACGGATGTTCTTTCTTCAGTTCTTCAATATTTGTGTTAGAAGCAGTAGCAGTTTCACCCTTCAATGCGGCAGCCAGACTATCTTTTGCAGACACAGCAGAAGCCTCAGCTACAGCAGTTGTATCAGCTTCTACCATTGCAGAATCAGCAGGAGCATCTGCATTCAGCAGACCACGTGCACGGTTGTCAGCAGAAGCCAATACCGGAACGATGTCTTTTGCTTCAAAAGTTTCCCAGAATTCCAGGTTAGCAGATCCCTGTAAAAGCTTTCTCACACGTTCCGGCTCCTTGATACCCGGCAATTCCACCATGATACGGCCCATCTTGCCTTCCAGTGTCTGGATGTTCGGCTGAGCTACACCAAAACGGTCAATACGTGTACGCAAAACATTGAATGAGTTGTCAACAGCAGCACTCACCTCTTCACGTAATACTTTTTCTACTTCAGCGTCTGTACTACGGGTATTTACTTTATCCTTCAACTGCTGAGTTGCAAACAGTTCAGCAAGCTTGCCTTCCGGTGCCAGTTTCTTGTATTCTCTGATAAACAGCGTAATAAAGTCTTCCTGGCTGTTAATTTGCAATTTTGCAGCTTCTGCTACAGCTTTATTGAAAGCTTCATCCGGTTTGTTGTCGGCCAACGCCTTCACTACATCTGGTACAGAAACTTCCAGAATGACGTTCATACCACCTTTCAGGTCCAAACCCAACCCGATTTCCATCTCACGGCATTGTTTCAGCGTATAAATCCCCAACCACACCTTCTGATTCTGCATGGAATCCAGATAATGTGCAGCACCTCTCGGATCTTCGGCCGCCTTGTTCATCTGATAACGCGTCACGAATGAGAATGAAAGGTAAAAAGCACAGGCAAGGGTCAGTAATACCGCAAAAACTTTACGAATCCTTTGTTTTGCATGTTACTTTAATTATTATATTTACTTTTAAAATTATATACGTTTATTCAAGGTTGCAAATATAGTTTTTTTTTCACTTATACGCGGAAAGGTTTGTAAATATTTAAGGCTTAGAGCCTAAAAAAGGGAGTACAGCTTGCAAAAATGAAGCTATACTCCCTCTTTTAGTTATACTCTGTACAGATTTTTCCTGCTATCCGGACATTTTATTTCAATCCGCGAGTCTTCAGCAACGCATCCAGGCTGGGTTCTGCCCCACGGAAGGTTACATACAGTTTCATCGGGTCGTCTGAACCACCTTTTTCCAGAATGTTCTTACGGAAAGAAGTTGCGGTAGCCTGGTCGAACAAGCCATGTTCCTTAAATGCTTCAAAGGCATCTGTATCCAGACGTTCAGCCCAGATATAGCTATAATAACCAGCTGCATAACCACCCATGATGTGGTTGAAGTAAGTAGAACGATAACGGGGTGCAATCTGCGGGATCAATCCCAATTTGTCCATCAACTGCTTTTCAAACTGAAGCACGTCGAGTCCTTCCATCGTTGTCAGGCAGTGCATTTCCATATCCAGAATGGCAGCTGCCAACAGCTCTGTTGTCATAAAGCCCTGATTAAACAAAGCCTGGTTCTCAATCTTGGCAATCAGAGAATCAGGGATAACCTCACGAGTCTGGTAATGTTTCGCATACATTTTCAACACTTCAGGTTCTACAGCCCAATGCTCCATAATCTGTGAAGGAAGTTCCACGAAATCCTGAGCTACAGACGTACCAGACACACCTTTGTACTTACACTGAGTCAGCAATCCGTGCAATGCATGTCCGAACTCATGATACATGGTGCGTGCTTCATCGATTGTCAGCAGAGAAGGAAGGTCACCTGCCGGTTTGGTAAAGCTGGCCACATTATAAATCAACGGACGGACACCTTCCTGCTGCTCACGGAAGTTACTCATCCAGGCACCGCTCCGTTTGCTGGCACGAGGCATGTAGTCGCTATAGAACACGCCCAACAGTGAACCATCTGCATCTTTCACAATATAAGTCTTCACATCCTTATTATATACAGAAATAGAATCACAAGGAGTCAAAGTAATGCCATACAGTTTGTTGACTACCGTACACAGTCCATTGTGTACATCTTCCTGACTGAAATAAGGCTTGATGGCATCTTCATTCAAATCATATTTTTCCTGACGAAGCTTTTCAGCGTAATACCACCAGTCCCATGCTTCCAGTTTCTCACCTTTTCCTTCACGGTCCATAATTTTCTGCAACTCAGCAGCTTCTGCTTTGGCATTCTTGATAGAATATTCCCACAGGCCATACAGCAGGTCAAGTGCATTCTTCGGGTTCTTCGCCATGTTGTCAGCCAACTGATACTCTGCGAAATTGTTGAATCCCATCAGCTGTGCCTTTTCCAAACGAAGAGCAAGTACCTTTTTCAGCACTTCCTTGTTATCATTGGCATTGCCACGGTTACCCAGGCTGGTATATGCCTGATAGATATTCTTTCTCAGCTCACGGTTCTGAGCATACTGGAGCAACGGAGTACGACTGGATTCCTGCAAAGTAAATACCCACTTACCGTCTTTTCCGTGTGCCTTGGCTTCCTGTGCAGCTCCTGCAATAACTGCATCCGGCAGACCGGCCAAATCTTCTTTCTTATCTACCACCAGCAGATAATCGTTGTTGTCGGCCAGCACATGATTACCGAACTCAATGGTCAGAGTAGAAAGCTGCTTGTTGATTTCACGCAGACGTTCCTGTTTCTGGGCATCCAGTCCTGCACCAGAGCGAACAAATTCTTTATAATATTTATCCAGCAGATAATGCTGTTCGGTGGTCAGCTGAATCTTTCCAGCCTCTTCCTGAGCATGAACGGCAGCCACTCTCTTATATAAATCCTGATTCAGGAAAATATTGTCACTGTGTTCTGACAACATCGGAGCAATCTTTGCTTCCAGTGCCATCAGTTCATCATTCGTATCGGCTTCTGCCAGGGCAAAGAAAACACCGCTCACACGAGCCAGAATCTCCCCGCTGTTGTCCAGCGCCACAATCGTATTTTCGAAACTCGGTTCCTCCGGATTTTCCACAATAGCCTTGATTTCTTCATTCTGCTGTTCAATACCTTTCAGGAAAGCCGGCTCATAATGTTCCACCTTGATACGGTCAAAATCAGGTGTTCCATAAGGGGTTTCAAACTCAGACAGGAACGGATTGCCCGTGTCTGCCGCCTGCTGCCCGCAGGCACATACCATACAACTCATAGCTGCTGCAAAAATTAAATTCTTCATCTTTTATTTATTATCAGGTTATAACTTCTCTACCAGGCACCACAGCGGATAATGATCAGATGCCGAAATGGAATTGTCCACACGGCATTTCAATACTCTAAATCCCTTGTTCACAAATAAATGGTCTATGCGGAAATACAGAAAATTCCGGTTATACGAGAATCCCGGTCCCCAGCCGGCTTCACGATAAGCATCTATTAGTCCTTTCCCAATGGTGTGATGTGCATACGAAATTGGAGAATCATTGAAATCACCGCACACCAGCAAATACTTGCCCGACTGTCGGGAAATTACCTGTGCCACAGAATCGGCCTGAGGCCCACGAATAGCTACGGCATCGGCCAGTTTACGCAGAAGATATTTACTATCCGATTTTACCTTCTGTTCATTAGGTGATTTAAGCAAACCTTCATAAACCTCCTTGTCGTGTGCATCCAGCTTATTCGATTCCAAATGATTACATACCAGTGACAGCGTATCCTCTTTCATCTTCAGCTTAAGCAAAAAGCTGGCATTATTACCGCTTACATACGAAATCTGCTTCACTGACAGAATCGGGAAACGTGACAAGCAAGCCATCCCGTTCCCATTGGAGGCTTTTAATAAACGCCTGTAGGGATACATTGGGAAAACTTTTTTTGTTTTTTGCTCATCCCATAAATATTCTTGCAGACAAACCATATCCGCATCACTCTCCTGAATGTATCGTCGTAAAGGATACCCCTCCTCTTCCGTATCTCCCTGCATGTGCATCACATTATAAGTCAGGAATTTCATTACCTCGCCGTCTGCCTCATCCTCTCCATCTTTAAATGGAGTATATGTCAATACAGCTCCTCCTCCGAGCAACAAAAAAGCAAGAGGAAGACACGCTAACTTCCTGCAATGAAACAACCACACTACTACAAAACCCAGCATGGCGAGTAAAAAGAAAGGAAAAAACAATCCTGCACAAGCAAAGACCGGATGAGTTACCGGCGACACAAGTGGACTGTAGGCACAACATAAAAATCCTACCCCGACAATCAGGTTTGCCAAAATCAGCACACCTCTAAACGTATGTTTCCAAATACTCATTTCTTACTTGCATCAAATAAGCTTTTCTTCTCGTCATCCGTCAGACTGTTATAGCCCGACTTACGCAGTTTGTCCAGAATCCGGTCAATTTCTGCCTCACGTTCCTTTTTCCGGGCATTGTATTCATAATCCGCCTGACGTCCTCCGTAGTGCACCTTCATCTTGGGCTTACGCTTCACCGGACGTCCCAAGCCTGCAAACCAGTCGCACACCAGGTTTATCCATTTCGTGGCATCATGACCGCTCTGCAATCCTGCCGCAAACCACCATCCGGCCAGTGCTCCACCCAGATGTGCAATGTGCCCGCCTGCATTCTCAGAAGTCATGAACAGCAAATCAAGCGCCACCATAAACAGAGCCACATATTTCAGGCGTACCGTACCGATAAACAGGAACTGTACCGGATAATTCGGTTCACGTACACTTACCGCCACCACAATGGCCAACACAGAAGCCGAAGCACCCAACAAATAGGAAGAATACACGACATCCTGAAAATAAGGAAACACATTATATGCCAGCATATAAAGCAAGCCACCGCAAATACCTCCCAGAAAATAAAGTCCGCGCAAGTGCTTCGACGAGAAAAAAGCCAGAAACAGACGACCGAACCAGAACAGCCACAGCATATTAAACAAGATGTGCAGCACACCGGCATGCATGAACATGTAAGTAATCAGCGTCCAGGGCCTACGGATAAAAACTTCCGTCCATGCCGGCAGTTCCAGATAGTTCATCCATGGCGAAGAAGGCACATTGAACAAAGTCAGAAAAATCTGCACCAGTGTCACTGCCAGAAACACCGCTACGTTCACATACACCAGACGCAGCACAATGTCTCCCTGCTGGAACTTTCTTTTCAAATCAGTAATAAATCCGTCCGCCGCCATTTTTCTTTCTCCAATAAACAATCAGTATCAAGCCGAACAACATACCTCCCAAGTGAGCGAAATGGGCTACTCCGTCGTTGCTTCCCAATCCTAAAAGCAACTCCAGTACAGCATAACCGATCACAAAATACTTCGCCTTGATGGGCACCGGTATCGGGAATACAAACATCTGACTGTTGGGAAACAACATACCAAATGCCAGCAAAATGCCATACACCGCTCCCGAAGCACCTACGGTAGTCAGCTGGTTCAGGAACACATCCATAGGAATGATACCCAGTCCCGTATTGACTGAATCATAATTAGACCATACCGCCAGATACTCCACATACTGCACCAACTCCTGAATCAGACCGGCGCCAATACCACAAATCAGGTAATACGTCAGGAAGCGTTTAGGTCCCCACACCTGTTCCAGTACCCGTCCGAACATCCATACCGCAAACATATTGAAGAAGATATGCGAGAAATTGGCATGCATGAACATGTAAGTGATAAGCTGCCCCAGATTAAAATCCGAAGCCAGGAAAAAGTGAAGACCCAGCATATTCTCTATATCCACTCCGTATTTTCGGGCCACAAACATTCCGAAGAAGCAAAGCACATTGATAATAAGCAGGTTTTTCGTTACTGTTGGAAGATTATTCATATTGTTAAATCATTGATTCAGTTACAAATGTACAACATAAAATCGGGTTTGAAGGAATATGTATCCTTAAATTTCATTGAACGTACACACCGAGTCACGCAGCACCAGCAAGCTTTCCGGTCCCATATTGAACAGCAGGTCAATCACACTGAGATTAGGCAGAAAACCCAACTTCTGGTCAAACACCTGATAGTAAGGTTTAGGAAAGAATGCCTTGTCTGCCTCCCGATAATCCCGTTTGGGATGAATCAGTTCCCGGAAATCATCGGCACACTCCACCTCCGGCATGTATTCCTCGGTAGGTATCAGGCGAGGTTCCATGTCAATCTGCCGGCACACCCACTCACACAGTTCCAGGTTAAAGTCGAACAGAAACTCATATTTTTGCTCAAAGAAACGGTGAAACTCATCGGCATAGTAATCAAAGAAAGGACTATGCTTGTAAGCGGCTACAAACGCATTCCAGTGCACATGCCGCCAGTTGCCATGGTCTGAAATACGTACGTCCTTCATCACACACTTCAAGTCGTCACTCTTTTCCGTCGGAATGGTCAGTGCCAACGGCCCGTCGGCCGATGCAATCACGCACCGGTTGCGGTAAGTCTGCTTCATGTAGTGGTCATAACACTCCACACGCACCGAAGGATAAGCAAAAAGTTTGGTATAATATTCTACGGGAGCCAGATAGGCCGACCCCAAAATCACTTCATTCTTCATTCTTTCTTAGTTTATGTCATTGCACCCGCTGCCAGAAGCGCCCCTTCCGCGAAGAGTACCAGATGCGCCAGGCCTTCCCTATCAGGTGGTCCTCCGGTACGAACCCGAACAAGCGGGAGTCACAAATATTCACCGGATCATTGGAAGCCACCCAGTAATAATCCTTGCCAAACGTATAAGCCTCCACGGGCTTTCCCTTCACATACAACGTATCGTGACGAACCTCTGCAGGCTGGTGCTCATGCGCCACAATCGTATTGCAGAGCAAGGTCACATTCCAGGGATACACCTTCACCGGAACACCTTTTGCCGGAATCACATACGGATGCACTTCCGTACGGTTCTTTTCATCCAGCGGAACCAGCGGAATCCGTCCCTCCAGTTTCTGCGAAATCAAATAATATTCATATTGGCTGAAACTCCGTATATACCCCCCGTCGGAAGTATATCCGGCCAGCGTATTTCCTTTGATACCCAGCACCGACAGCACGGTCAGCATCAAGTCTTCCGAGGATACCGGATAAGCATACAGCGATTTGGCGTCCGGACTGAGCACCTCTCCGCCCACACAGTTCAGGTCGGCATCCAGCATCAGCGTATCTCCCGGCGTGCCGATACAGCGGCTGATAAACAGCTCTCTCCACTCTATCCCTCTCTCCACCTGCTGGGGATGAGGGTTATTGAACAAGAGAAGATCCCCCTTCTCCGCGCGCGAAGATGCCAGCCGATGATAGCCGAGAAGCGAACAAAAAGGCAAACGCAGCCCGTAGCTCCACTTGTTGACCAGAATCCGTTCTCCCTGATAAAGAGAATTTTCCATCCCGGAAGAAGGAATTACACAAGTCGTCACAAGCAGGGTCCGCACCAGCCATACGGTCAACACCGTCAGGCCGGCCGCTCTCAACCACCACCATCCGGACTTTCCTTTGTTCATAGATTATTTAATGGAATCCACAAACTTAAACAGACGGTTCCAGCGAATCTTTCCGTCAAACCAACCACGATCCTGATTCAGCGACAGCCAGATAAAAATAGGTTTACCCACAATATGGTCTTCCGGCACGAAGCCCCAGAAACGTGAATCGGCCGAATTATGACGGTTATCACCCATCATCCAGTAATAATCCATCTTGAAGGTGTATTTCGTCGTTTCCTGTCCGTTGATGTAGATTTTTCCGTCTTTCACCTCCAGGCTGTTGCCCTCATAGTTCTTGATCGGACGTTCATACATCGGCAGGTTATCCAGTGTCAGGTCTATGGTAGCCCCCTTCTTCGGAATCCATATCGGACCATAGTTATCTACTGTCCAGCCCGTCAGCTTGTTATCCGGATACAGTCCGCCCGCATCATCATCCGGCACGTTTTCAATGGAAGTTACCAAATCCTTCCGTGCCAGCAAGGCAGCTTTCGCCTTCTCAGTCAACGGCATGTTATACACCGATTCCTCCGTATAATAAGCCATCAGGTCCTCCTGGCTGATGCCCAATTCATGACATAAATCCTCCGGCAGCATGCCCTTGGTATACACCAGATAACGATACTGCACATTATCCGGCTCCTTGTTGGCCTTACCGTCCAGGTAAATAATCCGGTTCCTGATTTCCAGTGTCTGGCCCGGCATACCCACACAACGCTTCACGTAATTCTCTCTCCGGTCTACAGGACGGGTAATCACCTCACCATACAGCTGCGGATTTTCGTCAATATACTTGCGTCCTACCGCGTAATAATAATCATACACATCCCGTTGCTGCTCCAGATTCAGGCTGGCCAAGTCAATAGGCTTCGAAAGTTGCTTGCCGATGGCATAGCTCATGCGATAGATATCTTCTGCCGGATTGCCGGTAGCCACCGTATCCCCTGCCGGGAAGTTGAATACTACGATGTCATTCAGCTGCACCTCTCCCAGTCCGGTCACCCGTTTGTAGTCCCACTTCGGCCATTCCAGGTACGACTTGCAGTTGAACACCGGCAGCGTATGCTGCGTCAGCGGCATGTGGAGCGGTGTCTGCGGAATACGGGCACCATAACTCATCTTGCTTACAAACAGATAGTCGCCCACCAGCAGCGATTTCTCCAGCGACGAAGAAGGAATCACATAGTTCTGAAAGAAGTACAGATTCACAAAATAGACTGCTACCAGCGCAAACACGATGGCATCCACCCAGCCCATCACCGTCAGCACGGTCTTGTTGGTCGATTTCTTCCACCATGTCCAGGGAATCTTTTTGGAAATATATGCGTCAAAAGATGAACGGAACCACTACCAGCCCCAGCCAGCTTTTCAACCAAATCAGGAAAATCAGGTAAAGCACCAGCACTATGCCGAACTTTATCCATTGTTTACGCGATGCCTGTATCATACTCAAAACTGAAATAAATCATTCATACCTAAGAAGCCCTGGTGTGCAGCCGTATATTCTGCAGCCAGCACCGCTCCCAATGCAAACCCCTTGCGGTTCTTTGCGTCGTGTGTAATTACGATAGAATCAGCCTCCGATTCATATTTGATGGTATGGATACCCGGCACTTCCCCTTCGCGGATGGCACTCACGGGCAATTCATCCGGTGCACAGTCGGTCGTGCCCGTCACCGTACCGTCGGGAGCAGTCAGTGTGCCCATCACCCATTTCTGCTTGCGGTCCAGGTTTTCCAGAATCCCTTCAGCCAGCGTAATGGCCGTACCACTCGGGGCATCCAGCTTGTGCACGTGGTGGGTTTCTACCATTGACACATCGTAGTTCGGGAACTGGTTCATAATCTTTGCCAGGTACTTGTTCACCGCCGCAAAGATAGCCACACCCAAACTGAAGTTAGACGACCAGAACAGCGTTTTACCTTCCTCCTGGCACAGACGGCGCATCTCTTCGCCATGCTCTCCCATCCATCCGGTGCTGCCCGATACCACTTTCACCCCATTCTTGAACGCCTCCAAACAGTTGCCGTAAGCCACTGAAGGAGCCGTAAATTCAATGGCCACATCGGCCGAGCGGAAAGCCTCCGAAGCAAAATCTTCCCGATTATTTATATCAATGATACTCACAATTTCATGACCTCTGGAAAGGGCGATTTTTTCAATTTCCTTTCCCATCTTTCCATATCCGATTAATGCAATTTTCATAATTCTGATGATAATTTTATTCGCAAAGATAGTGTTTTTCAGTATTAATCATTACATTTACCCAACATTTACAGCTCGTTAACATGGAACATCTACTCCAGTTTGTATGGAAACACAAGCTTTTTCCGCTCACTCCGCTGCATACCACGCAAGGACAAACCGTGGAAGTCATTGACCCCGGACTCCCCAATCCCGATGCAGGACCCGACTTTTTCAATGCGAAAATCAAGATAGACGGTATTCTGTGGGTGGGAAATGTAGAAATCCACGTGCACGCTTCCGACTGGAAACGCCATCACCACCATCAGGACCGCGCCTACGACTCCGTGATTCTGCATGTGGCTTCCGACATCGATGCCGAAACCTTCCGCACCGACGGCACACCCATCCCGCAAATGGAGCTGCACTATCCGCCCTACCTGTTAGACAACTACCGCGAGCTGATTGAAACCAGCCATTACCCGGCCTGCTACCGCCTCATCCCTCGCCTGCCCAAACTCCTGCTCCACAGCTGGCTCTCCAGTCTGCAGACGGAGCGTTTCGAACAGAAGACACAGCGCATCCAGGCCCAGCTTACCCAAAGTAAAGGCGACTGGGAACAAGCCTTTTTTCTCACCTTAGCCCGCAATTTCGGTTTCGGCACCAACAGCGACGCCTTCGAGCAATGGGCACAGACCATTCCCTTGCAAGCCGTCAACAAGCACCGCGATAATCTTTTTCAGATAGAAGCCATTTTCTTCGGGCAGGCCGGCCTGTTGCAGGAACTCCCGTCCGACGACTATTCCGCTCAGCTTACCAAGGAATACGCCTACCTGGCCCACAAATTCGAGCTACAGCCCTCCGAACACCTTCGGTGGAAAATGCTCCGCATGCGTCCGGGCAACTTTCCGCACGTACGCATCGCCCAGCTGGCCAACCTCTACCACCGTTCCCAGGGCATGCTCTCTCAGTTGCTGCTGGCCTCTACGGTGAAAGAACTGCGCGACCTGCTGCGTGGAGGTACCTCCCTTTACTGGCTTACCCACTACGTTTTCGGCGAATCCTCGCCTGCCCGTCCGAAAACCCTCAGCGACGCCTCCATCGACCTGCTGATTATCAATACCGTGGTTCCCTTCCTCTATGCTTACGGCAAGCACAAAGGCGAGGAACGGCTCACCGAACGTGCCGGCAACCTGCTGGAGCAACTTAAACCGGAAAACAACTACATCATCCGGCTGTGGAAAGAATGTGGTCTGCAAGCCGCCCATGCCGGCGACAGTCAGGCACTCATCCAGCTCAAAAAGAATTACTGCGACACCAAGAAATGTCTGTTCTGCCGCATCGGATACGAATATTTCAAGAAAAAGAAGGTTAAAAACCCTTCTCACCCCTTACACACGAGTCTTTCATTAAATCAGTACTTCCTTGGCAGTACTCTAATACTTTCCTTGGAGTACTACAGTACTTTCGTGGAAGTACTCAAGTACTGACAAGAAAGTACTGAAAGCTATTAAATCTGTATTTCTCAATATGTTACAGAGATTTATAGAGAATCCAGCCATCCCTTTCAAAGAAAAATCATTTCCGTCTTGACAAAGGAATATAGACCGAACACTCCCAGCCTGAAAGTCGGTTACGCAAGAAAGGAGACATATTGAACTTCCTTGTCATCCCCCATTTGTATTGCACAGCCACTTCCATGAATCTGAAGTCATACGCCAATCTTGCAAATACCGGCAAGTCGAAGAAACTTTTGTCATAAAAATAAAAAGTAGGCTCCACTCCTACCGACAGATTCAATCCTCGAAACAGGTACCGTCCCACACTTCCAGCAAAAGATGCCGACCACAGATTACGGATTCCTTCTCCGCCCACATACGTCGTATGCACGTCAGAAGAAAGATAACGGAATCCATAGCTGTAACGGCCATATCTTGCCGATAACGACAAGTCGAAGAACCAGCCGGTATCCGGACGATTCAGCCGCCAGCGGTATCCGGCACCCAAAGTAAAATCAGCCCCCAAACGGGAGTTTGCCAAATCGAAAGGCGGTAATCCTTTCCCCGGTGAAGCCATTTGGTAGTTTACGGTATTTTTCCCTCCATAAAGCACCAGGCCTGAAGAACGGAGCATCTGTGCACGAACTGTCATCCATAAAAAGAAAAGGAATAAGAAAAAAGATAATCGTTTCATACTGATTTCCAATTAGCGTTATTATTTTTAATCTAGTTTCTGTTTTATTTACTTAACGATTCATTATTCAGCGAAATAAACGGGTGATTCTTTTTTATCGAATCCACATTATATTCAACATTAAACACTGCATGGTCAAAATCTAACTGTGTTTCAGACTCTGACAGTTCCATCCACTCCGTTTGCCGCAAGCAGCAACCACCTACCAGTCCGAAACCGTTCTCCACATTGGTGTAAGTAGCCCGCATAGGAGCCAGCTCCACATTACCCAGTTCATTATTCTTCTGCTCATTAAGTGATTTCAAATAACGGTAGAACTCTTCAGACAGACTATATAAATAAACCTTATATTGCTTTCTGTTTATAAAAGTCTCATCTTGAATAGAAGTCTTGTAATCAGGTATGTAAGTCATATTCAGGCGAAGTGTGTAATTCTTTCCCTGAGTTTTCTCATCGCTCCAAAAATACAGATTCTGATAGTACGCATAGTTTCCCATAAAAATGTCATCCAAACCAGAAGAAGCATCCAATATTGGCTCATCACTCCAGTCCATATAAGCAGAAGACGGTTTACCATAATGCACCTCCGAAGTCCCCTCTTTCCAATACTTCACCCTTTCTTTGACCGTTACCGCATAGTAATTTTCAATCTTTGCATAATCGGTAAAATTTATCTGAAGCTGGAGCACACTCAAATCAGAGGGTTTTCGTTCTATTTTAACAGCGTTTAAGGGGAAAGGAGCAGGAATAATGGTAAAGGCAGATACTGCTTTCACCCCTTCTACCGAGGCTGTAAGCCGGACACGGTCACTCGTCTCATAGGGCTGCACCACATAATAACTTTTGGCGGGAACTCCCGGCAATGAATCCTCTGTCCACAACAAAGGAACAGCAATGTCATTCACTTCCAACCTGATGTCCCTGCCCTTTAATCCATACATTCTCATGCCTTTGTCATAAACCGGAAGACTGTGCGAAAGACGTACCACCGTAGTATCACCACTTCCAGGATAACTATATACCGTTAATTTAGGAACCTCTGAAATCTTATCCAAGTCAAAATGATACACACAAGATGACAACAGGCTGAAGGCTGCAAGTATTATTATGAGATTCTGTTTGTGTAAATGCATAAATACAATGTTTAGAAATTTGTTATAATCAATGACATTCCAATGCATGCCGATTCAGAAATTTAAGGTGTAGCTAAAAGAAGGAATTATCGGGAACAGTCCGATAGCCTTTCCTCTGAAACTTCCATCCACCTGCCGTTCTATCTTTGTATAAAAAGGATTCATACGGCAATAAGCATTATAGATACTCACATTCCAAATTCGCTCGAATCCCCGCTTGGTAGTCCGCCGGAAATTGATACCCACATCCAGCCGGTGGTAGGCAGGCAAAGTAATATTGTTAGGTTTTCCATACATCGGCTCTAAGTCCGACAACTGCGAGGTTCCAGGTAGGCAAGGATTTTCCACATACTGTGTAGGAACCGTCGCATGGTCACCACTACGATAAGTCCACGCTGCATATACATCCATTCGATGGCTGAATTTACGACGATAGACAAAATTCAGTTTATGACGATTATCAAACTTGCTGGGATACCAACCGGAATAGAAATCATCAAATTTTTGCTTGCTCCATGATAAAGTATAACCAGCCTGAAAGAGGTTCTGCTCATCATGATACACCAACGATGTTTCCAACCCATACGATTTGCCGTCTCCCACCCGTACCACCTGTTCCCAGTTTCCGGCAGGCAATGTAAGACTGCCTCCCGCCTCGTACTCCAACATTCGGCTGGTAGTACGGAAATAGCTTTCCACCTCCAGGCGCAACCTCCACGGAAGTTCCATGTACACACCACCTGCCACCTGTCGCGAATGCATAGGACGTATACGGGAGGTAGAAGGAACCCAACAATCGGTCGGCAAGTTTAAATAAGAATTGGATAACTGGTGCGCAAACTGACTCATCTCGGTATAGGAAACTTTTAAAGTGGTACGACTGAACAGACGGTAACTTGCCGATATTCTCGGCTCCAGCGAATGATATACTGCTCCCGAAACTTGATACATGGTATAACGTCCCCCCAAGTTTATCCGCAGCTTTCGGGTCAGCCTCATATCGTCTTCCGCATAAAAAGAGAATTCATTCCCCTTGTAATGGCTCTCTACTGATGACAATAACGTATCCGTCATTTCCTCCGTACCTCTTATATCCTGTGATAGCGTATGCTGCGGACAATAGATATGATACAAGTAATCGCTTCCGAAGCGAACATGATGACTCGCCGTAGGAAGGTAATGAAAATCCATGCGAAAACCTACGTCATCAATAGTAGAATAACTGTCCCTCTGCATCCGGTCTACAGAATATTCTTTATCATCTTCCCCTTTATAAAAACTATCATCTGACCTGAAGTCATATTTAGACAGATTACGGGCATATACCAAAGAAAAGTTACCGGTCAGTTTATGATTGAACTGATTATTCCATGACAACGCGGCAGAAAGATTTCCCCATCTGATATGATATTCATCCGTGGTCTGTTCTTTCTCTTGATGGAGCAGATTTCCTGACGGGAAAAGCTGTTTATCCTTCATTTTAAACAAATCTCTTCCAGAATACACACTAAAAGAAAGCCTGCTCTCATTGGAAAACCGATGTGTAATTTTCGCATTTATATCATGAAAAGCATAACGGGCATTGATATCTTCTTCGGGAAAGAAACGATTGGCAATCCGCAAAGCAGGAGCAGAAAGCACGTCCAACCAACTCCGGCGCATACCGAACACAAAAGAAGTTTTTTCCTTTATGACAGGCCCTTCGAAACGTAGCCTTCCGTCCAGCAGCCCCACCGAGACCATACCATGAAACTCCTTTAAGTCCCCCTCCTTCATACGGACATCTGTCACAGACGAAAGCCTCCCTCCGTAACGTGCCGGGAAACCACTCTTGTAAAAATCCACGTTCTTCACTATATCCGTATTAAATGCAGAAAACAATCCTCCAAAATGATTCACTTGATAGAGAGGCATGCCGTCCAATAAGAATAAGTTTTCATCATTCTTCCCCCCATGTACATAAAGCCCGGAAAGCAGTTCCGTGCCAGCAGATACTCCGGGAAGCTGCTGAATTGCCTTGACTAAATCCGGTGAACTGAACAGTGAGAATTCCGTATTCAACTGTTCTGAAGTCAACGAAATCTTTCCAGTCTGAGTTGTAAAAAGAGAAGTATTCAAATCGGCTGTTACCACTACCCCTTCCAATGCAGTGGAACTTTCCTTCAAATAAATAGTACCAGAATAATCTGAACGCAAGTCCAATTCTTTCACCACCTCTTCATAACCTACATAAGAGAAACGCAAAGTATGCTTTCCTTCCGGTAATGTCAAACTAAAAAAACCATGTTCATCCGTTAAGGTACCGATATGCATATTCTGATCATACACCGTGACATTAAGGAGTGATTCCCCATTATCCTGACACACGTGTCCTGAGAAAGTATACTGGCTCGATTTAAACAACAAAACATAGCTGCCTTTTATCTCCCATTTGATTCCGGTTCCGGAAAAGACTGTTTGCAGATTCTCCTTCAATGACTTACCAGAAGAAAAAATGCCAGATAACCGTATCATTTCCAAAGAAGAATCATAGACGAAATTCACATGATACAAGTCTTGCATTCGTACGATTGCTTTCTTCAATTCTGAAGTTTCAGAACAAGGATGTCCCCCTAAACATAAACAGACAGCCGCCACAGTCCACAAGGTACTCATCATACTTGCTTTTTAATATGCACTTTTAATACTTTTTCTATTATCTCGATGATTTCGTCCAGACTGTGTGCATCGAAATTGGCTGTCAACCGTTTGTCTGTCCGGTCAGCTACCAGCTTTACCCCATAATAACGGGAAAGCTCTGCAAGTACTTTCGGAAGGGGAGTATTCTCAAATACAAAACTTCCTTTCTTTACAGAATCCGGACGATGGACGATTTGCGGAACATGCTGACCTTTTACCACTTGTGCCTCCATTCCAGCCAGAAGTTCTACACCTTCCGACTGACCTAGTACAGAAAACCGTACTTTTCCCGATTCCACCTGAACCCATGCGGTATCCGCACGGCTTTCATCCATCACGAAACAAGTACCCAACACTTGAACTTCAGCCAACTTTCCTATTACTTTAAACGGACGAGTACAATCTCTTTTTATCATAAAACCAACTTTCCCCGTCAATTTCACTTCACGACATACATCTGCATAATCCTTTGTACGGAAACAAATAGAAGAATAGGGATATACCGTAACGACCGAACTGTCCGGCAACTGGTACTTTACTGCATGTTCGTATGCTGCCAATTCTGTCCACTGCTTCTCAGGAGATATACCCACCCAGACAATAAACGCCAGCAATATAGCCGCAGCCAGCCCAGATAAAAACAGGAAATACCGGTTCTTTCCGCCTGCCCTTCCAACCACTCCATGCTTTTCCTTGAAAACTTTCAAAGCCTGCCGTGTGTCCAATTTATTCTTTTGATAGTGCCTCAACACAAAACGAAGGCATTTTTCTTCTAATTCATTCATGTTTCTGGTGATATTATACATTCAACCCTGTGACAATAGAAACCCCAAAAATCACTACGTGAAAACACTGAATTTTAGTTAAAGAGAAACATATACACTTTATATGCCCCCTCACGTATCAAACGAAATGCCTTCTGAATATGACTGTCGACTGTATGAACCGAAATATGAAACTTTTCAGCAATCTCCTGATACTTCAGGCCATCCCGTTTATGCAAAAGAAAGACCTCACGGCAACGCTCAGGCAAGGCATCTATGGCAGTCCACATTCGCGCCTCCATCACACTCCGCTCCTCCACCTCCTCATCCAACAAGGTTTCTTCTAATTCAGTAAATGAGACTCCCGATTTGAACAGATTTTCCTGACTCAAATAATCCAAGCTACGGTTCTTAACCATCACATACAAATAAGCCTTCATATTACTTACCCCACAAGACTTTTCATTATTCATTTTCTCCCACAAAGACGAAAAGCAATCCTGCACAATATCTTTGGCCATCTCTACGTCCTGTACATAATGTGTTGCATACAAACACAAAGGTCTATAATAAAACTTGAATAACTCATCTATATTTAATCTGTCTCTTCCCATGTGCAAATCGATTTCTATTTCAAATAGAGACAGATGAAAATACCAAAATCACCATCCTACTTCTGTAAAAAAAGTTAAGTCTTTTCAGTTCTTCATACCTCTCACCGCAATGCCTCTTCCACTGCCCGCAGATACCCGTCCAGGCGATTGCTCTTCAAGATAGCCTTCCGCTGTTTCTTGTCCAGCTCCGGCAACAGGTACTCCCAGCAGGTCTTCAGCTTGGCCAGCAGCTGCGCCTCTCCGCCCTCTATCACCCGATGATAATACAGATACATCTGCCGGTGCATCTGCGCTACCCGTGCCTTCAATTCGTTCTCGGACAATTCTCCCTTACGGAAAGCCAGCGCCAGCGCCGGATTCGCCAGCAGCCCGCGGCCCAGCATCACCCCTTTCAGCCGGGGAAACGCTTCCAGTACCTCCCGGATGTCGGCCACCGTCAGCAAATCACCGTTGTACACCAGCGGCCGCTCACACGCCTCATAGAACGCACGGAACGCCTCCCGGTCCACCGCCCCCTTGTACTGCTGCTTCCCGATGCGCGGATGAAGCGTTACCTGCGTCACACACGAACGGTTGAGTAACGGCACGAGCGCCTTCCACTCCTCCGCATCCTGGCCGCCTAACCTCATCTTCACCGAAAAGCGAATCTCCGGAAACACCTTCATCATCTCCAACAGCGCCTCCACCTTCTCCGGAGAAGACAAGATACCCGCTCCCTTCCCACGACGTACAATCAGCGGAAACGGGCAGCCCATGTTCACATCTATCTCCCGATAGCCCTGCGAAGCCAAAAAGTCCGTCAGCACCTTCAGCTCCTCCGGGTCCGAGGCAATCACTTGCGGAACCAGCCGGGGCACCGTGTTCTCTTCAGGCGACACGTCGCGCCTGTCCTTGTTACGAATCTCTCCCTTCTCCAACCGGACAAAAGGAGTATAATACGCGTCCACACCTCCCAGGCACTGCGCATGTGCATTGCGCCACGCCACTTCCGTAAAGCCCTGCAAAGGGGCTGCATAAATTACTGGTACATTCTCTTTCATATCCCGCAAATATAGGAATAATTCGCTATCTTTGTGAAAATACATAAACTTCACTCTCATGGAGAAATACATCTTTGAACTGAAAATGAAGGTCCGCGACTATGAATGCGACCTGCAGGGAATCGTCAACAATGCCAATTACCAGCACTATATCGAGCACACCCGCCACGAGTTTCTCTCCTCCGTCGGCGTCAGCTTCGCCCAGCTTCACCAGCAGGGCATCGACCCCGTGGTAGCCCGCCTGAACATGGCTTTCAAAACCCCGCTGACCAGCGGCGACGAGTTCATCTCCCGTCTGGCACTCCGCAAGGAAGGCATCAAATACGTCTTTGTGCAGGACATCTACCGCCTTCCCGACCTGAAACCCGTCATCAAATCGACCGTAGAAACCGTGTGCGTAGTCAACGGACGCCTGAGCGACAGCGCCCTCTTCAATGAAATCTTTGCTCCCTACCTGAACCAATGAACGAAAAAGAACTCCTCTGCCGCATGGCCCTTCCCCTTCTGCCCGGCATCGGTCTGGTAGGAGCCCGCCACCTGATTCAGGCTGCCGGAAGTGCAACCATGCTTTTCGAACACGCCCGCGAGCTGCCGGCTCTTCTTCCCGGAGTCACTCCGAAAGTAGCCACCGCCTTTCAGCATACGGAAGTATTCCGCCTGTGCGAAGCCGATCTCTCGTTTGCACAGAAGCACCAGATTCAGTGCCTGACCGAAGACAACGAAGCCTACCCTTCCCGCCTCCGCGAATGTCCCGATGCCCCGCTCGTGTTGTTCTACAAAGGCTCGGCCAACCTGAACAGCCGTCACATCCTGAGCATCGTAGGCACACGCAATGCCACCGACTACGGCAAAAGCCTCTGCCAGCGTTTCATGCAGGAACTCAGCGCCCTGATTCCCGACGTGCTGATAGTAAGCGGGCTGGCTTACGGCATCGACATCCATGCCCATCGTGATGCACTGACCCACGGATTCGACACCGTGGGCGTACTGGCTCACGGTCTGGACCGCATCTACCCAGCCGTACACCGCCGCACCGCCACCGAGATGCTGACACAAGGCGGACTGCTCACCGAGTTCATGAGCGGCACCAATCCCGACCGGCAAAACTTCGTGAAGCGAAACCGCATCGTAGCCGGCATCAGCGACGCCACCCTCGTAGTAGAGTCCGGCCCCAAAGGAGGCTCCCTCATTACCGCCGAGATAGCCGAAAGCTACCAGCGCGACTGCTTCGCCTTTCCGGGTCGCGTAGGCGACACCTACTCCACCGGCTGCAACCTGCTGATACAAAAAAACCGCGCTGCCTTGATACAGAGCGCGGAAGATATGGTAAAAGCCATGAACTGGGACCATGTACCCATTTCCCCTCAAGTAGTCCAGCGCCAGCTGTTCCCGGAGCTGACACCCGAAGAAGAACAAGTCATCACCCATTTACAGAAGCATCCCGACGGGATACAAATCAATACGTTGGTAGTGGAAAGCAACATCGCCATCAACCGCATGACCAGCCTGCTGTTTAATTTAGAGATGAAAGGCGTGGTCCGTGCACTGGCAGGAGGAGTCTACAAAATGGCATAAAAAATGGGAGAACGCTTTCTCCCAACCTTGTTAACCTTAAATCTAATACTATGAAAAAAATCACGTGACAAATGTAAGAATAACACTTATTCTGTGCAAATATCCAACCCTTGATTTTCAGCTTTTTAAAAGTTTAGTCTTTCAGTTTTGCTTTGATGAAGTCGCGGTTCAAACGAGCAATGTTGCTGATTGAAACACATTTCGGACATTCAGCTTCACAAGCACGAGTGTTTGTACAGTTACCGAAGCCCAGTTCATCCATCTTAGCGATCATAGCTTTTGCACGACGCAAAGCTTCCGGTTTTCCCTGAGGCAACAGGTTCAACTGGCTAACCTTTGCAGATACGAACAACATCGCAGAACCGTTCTTACAAGCAGCTACACAAGCACCGCAACCGATACAAGTAGCAGCATCCATTGCTTCGTCAGCGATCGGTTTCGGGATCAGGATAGCGTTAGCATCCTGAGGAGCACCTGTACGTACGCTGACGAAACCACCAGCCTGCATAATCTTGTCGTATGCAGTACGGTCTACCATCAAGTCTTTGATTACCGGGAAACCGGCTGAACGCCACGGTTCTACAGTGATTACATCGCCATCTTTGAAACGACGCATATAGATCTGGCAGGTAGTAGCACCTGTAGCAGGTCCGTGCGGATGTCCGTTGATATACATAGAGCACATACCGCAGATACCTTCACGACAGTCGTGGTCGAACACTACCGGTTCCTTACCGTCTTCAACCAACTGTTCGTTCAAGATATCCAGCATTTCCAGGAAGGAAGTATCACCCGGGATATCTTTCATTTGGAAGGTATCAAAATGTCCTTTATTCCTTAGGACCTTTCTGACGCCAAACTTTCAGCGTAAATGATATATTTTTATCCATTTTACTTAGATTCTTTAATTGTTTAACTTCACTGATTAGCTCTTGTAGTTACGAGTCTGTACTTTAATTGCTTCGTATACCAGCGGTTCTTTGTACAATACCGGAGCCTTGTCGTCGCTTCCCTGGTATTCCCAGCAAGCTACATAGAAGAAGTTTTCGTCATCACGTTTAGCTTCACCTTCTTCAGTCTGATATTCTTCACGGAAGTGACCACCGCAAGATTCTTCGCGGTTCAATGCATCATATGCCATAAGCTGACCCATTGTGATGAAGTCGTCCAAACGGAATGCCTTGTCCAACTCAATGTTCATACCTTCCTTTGAACCCGGGATAAACAATTCAGTTTCGAATTCCTTACGGATTTCTTTCAGCCGAGCCAAACCAGTCTTCAGACCTTCAGCAGTACGTCCCATACCTACATATTCCCACATTACGCGGCCCAGTTCCTTGTGAATTGAGTCAACAGACTTCTTACCCTTGATGTTCATCAGGTGATCGATCTTAGCCTGTACAGCCTTTTCTGCTTCTGCGAATTCAGGCAAATCAGTCGAGAAGCGGGGAACAGTGATCTGATCTGACAAGTAGTTCTGGATAGTATAAGGCAATACGAAGTATCCATCGGCCAATCCCTGCATCAATGCAGAAGCACCCAGACGGTTAGCTCCGTGGTCAGAGAAGTTAGCTTCACCGATTGCGAACAGACCCTTGATAGTTGTCTGCAGTTCGTAGTCTACCCAGATACCACCCATTGTGTAGTGGATAGCCGGATAAATCATCATCGGGTTGTAGTATTTACACCGTTGATTTCCTCGAGGCAAGTTCGCCCGGATTTACGTCAGTGATTTCTTCGTACATATCGAACAAGTTACCGTAACGGGCACGAACTACGTTCAAGCCCAGACGGTCGATAGCGTATTTAAGTCAAGGAATACGGCCAGACCAGTGTTGTTCACACCGAAACCGTGCGTCGCAACGTTCTTTCGCGGCACGTGAAGCCACGTCACGGGGAACCAGGTTACCGAATGCCGGATAACGGCGTTCCAAGTAGAAGTCACGGTCTGCATCAGGAATATCGGTCGGTTTCTTTGTGCCTGCCTGCAATGCCTTGGCATCTTCCAGCTTTTTCGGAACCCAGATACGTCCGTCATTACGCAATGACTCGGACATCAAAGTCAGCTTAGACTGCTTGTCACCGTGTACAGGAATACAAGTCGGGTGAATCTGTACGTAAGCCGGGTTAGCGAACATAGCTCCCTTACGGTAGCAAGACATGGCTGCTGTAACGTTACATGCCATGGCGTTAGTTGAAAGGAAGTAAGTGTTTCCGTATCCACCGGTTGCGATAACTACTGCGTGTGCAGCGAAGCGTTCCAGCTTACCAGTTACGAGGTTCTTGGCAATGATACCACGTGCACGGCCGTCAACCAGTACTACGTCGAGCATTTCGTAACGAGTGTACAGTTTTACAGTACCGGCACCTACCTGGCGGCTCAATGCAGAGTATGCACCCAGCAACAGCTGCTGACCAGTCTGACCTTTAGCGTAGAAAGTACGAGAAACCTGTGCACCACCGAATGAACGGTTAGCCAATGTGTACCTCCGTATTCACGAGCAAAAGGAACACCCTGAGCAACGCACTGGTCGATAATGTTGTTTGATACTTCAGCCAGACGGTATACGTTTGCTTCACGAGCACGGTAGTCACCACCCTTTACAGTATCATAGAACAGACGGTATACAGAGTCACCGTCGTTCTGGTAGTTCTTGGCAGCGTTGATACCACCCTGTGCAGCGATAGAGTGTGCACGGCGAGGAGAGTCCTGAATACAGAAGTTGAGCACACGGAATCCCATTTCACCCAGAGAAGCAGCTGCCGAAGCACCTGCCAAACCGGTACCTACTACGATGATGTCCAGACGACGTTTGTTAGCCGGGTTCACCAGTTTCTGGTGAGCTTTATAATTGGTCCATTTCTCAGCTATCGGGCCTTCAGGAATCTTAGAATCAAGTATCTTAGTCATAATGTTTTTTCAATTTAATCAGTTACACTTAAATTAGCAAGCACCGCAACCCATCATGTTTTTCAGGAAGAACACAACGGCTACCAGCATGAAGCCAAGTACGATGATGGTAGAATAGATGTTAGAGATGCATTTCCAACGGTTAATCCAGGTGGTATTGTTCCAACCCAGAGTCTGCATAGAGCTCCAGAAACCGTGAGTCAGGTGGAACCACAAGCAATCAGCCAGATGATATACAGTACAAGAACAATGGATTAGAGAAAGTCTGCATGATGTAACCATAACCGTCAGCTGCATGAAGACCTCCCATCATCGGGTTACCGATGATTTCAGCGAACTGCATTTTGTACCAAAAGTTCACGAAGTGAAGAGCCAGACCCAGGATTACGATGATACCCAGTACCAACATGTTCTGAGATGCCCATTCCACATTTTTCGGTTTTGCTGTCACTGCATAGCGTTCGTGACCACGTGCGGCACGGTTCTGCATAGTCAGCCAAAAAGCGTAGATGATGTGAATCACAAACAAGGCAGCCAATCCAACAGTTGCTACCAGCGCATACCAGTTGGCACCGAGGAACTCGCAAACCATGTTGTACGCCTCGCCTGAGAACAATGCAACAAGGTTCATCGCCATGTGAAATGTCAGAAACAGGACAAGGGCGATACCTGTGACGCTCATCACCACTTTCCTTCCAATAGATGAATTACTTAACCACATAAATGATTGAATTTAAATTATTTAATGATGGGGCGTTGCACAAGTCCTTTTCCGAAGGTGCGGCGGCCTACTACGATACCTCTGTCCCAGTCCTGAATGGCTCCGGTCACAATTTCACTGGCGGAAGCCGAAAATTCGTCGACGAGCACCACCAGACGGCCTTTCTGGAAATCGCCATCGCCCTTGGCTTCAAACTCTGAACGCGGGTTGCGGCATCCTTCGGTATAGACAATGAGTTCTTTCTTGCCCAGAATCTGGTCGCACAGGCTAATGGCGGCATTCAGGTAACCGCCTCCGTTGCCTTGCAAATCGAGAATCAGGTCTTTCATACCTTGTTTCTGCAACTTGTGGAGGGCATCGGTAAATTCTTTTCCGGTGGTAGCGGCAAAGCGACTCACACGGATGTAACCGATTTTTCCTTCCACCATGTACGAAGCATCCAGACTGTATACGGGAATCTTGTCGCGCTTGATGGTGAAAGGCAACAGCTCCTTCACACCGGCACGCAGCACCTTGACCGTTACTGTAGAGCCTTTCGGTCCGCGCAGACGGCGCATCACTTCTTCCGTATTCATCTTCACGCCGGCAATGACCGTGTCGTTCACTTCAATGATGCGGTCGCCGGCCAGGATGCCGACCTTCTCGGAGGGACCTCCCGACACGGGCTGAATGACGAACAGGGTGTCAGTAGCCATATTGAACTGGATACCGATGCCGTCAAAGTTTCCCTGAAGGGGTTCGTTGAGCCGCTTCACTTCTTCCGGATCGGAATAGGTGGAATGCGGGTCAAGCTCTTCCAGCATGCTGACAATCGCGGTTTCCACCAGCTTGTCTTCGTCTACCTTGTCTACATACAGATTGGAGATGGCGAACTCGGCCAGCTGCAGTTTGCGCGAAGGCGAATCGAGCAGCTTGTTCTGGGCGGGAAGTGCCGTCCATGCCGACCACCCTGCCAATAAAGCAAATACGTATTTTCTGATTTTCATGTGCATTCTTTCATTTTATTCCACTTCCATGCCTTCGGGCAGAAAGTCGGATACATCTTTTCCATACTGCAAAAGCTCACGCACGATGGTGGAGCTGATGGAGGTCAGTTCGGGCTCAGTAAAGAGCAGGATGGTTTCTACGCCGGCCAGCTTGCGGTTGATGTCGGCAATGGTTTCTTCGTACTCAAAGTCGTGCACGGTACGGATACCGCGGATAATGAATCCGGCCTCGCGCTCGCGGGCAAAATCAACGGTCAGATTGTCGTATGCCTCTACCTTGATGCGTGGCTCGTCGGCATAAAGCTTACGAATCATCTCTACACGCTTTTCGGTGGGGAACCAGGTTTTCTTTTTGTCGTTTATCCCGATACCGATAATAATTTCATCCATAAAGGTCAGGGCACGCTTCACCACGGAGTAGTGCCCGATAGTAAACGGGTCGAAGGTGCCCGGAAATATCGCTCTTTTCATCACTGATGACTGGCAGTTTTTAATTATTAATTCTTCACTCTTCATTCTTAATCAAGTCTTCTTCTACCACCAGGTTGTCGATGATGAAGTTCTGGCGTTCCATGGTATTCTTACCCATGTAGAATTCCAGCAGCTCTTTTACGAGGTCTGTCTTGCGCAGGGACACTTGTTCCAGACGCATGTCCTTGCCGATAAAATGCTTGAACTCGTCGGGCGAGATTTCTCCCAGACCTTTGAATCGGGTGATTTCGGGGTTGGGACCCAGTTTCTCGATGGCAGCCACCCGTTCTTCGTCCGAATAGCAGTAGATGGTTTCGTACACGCCTTTCTTGCGGTTTCGCACGCGGAAGAGAGGGGTTTGCAGGATATATACATGCCCTTTCTTGATCAGGTCGGGGAAGAACTGCAGGAAGAAGGTGATGATGAGCAGGCGGATGTGCATGCCGTCCACGTCGGCATCGGTAGCCACGATGACTTATTATAGCGTAGTCCGTCCAGTCCGTTCTTCGATGTTCAGGGCGGCTTGCAGGAGGTTGAACTCTTCGTTTTCGTAAACTACTTTCTTGGTGAGTCCGAAGGAATTTAGCGGTTTACCGCGCAGGCTGAACACTGCCTGGGTATTGACGTCGCGGCTCTTCGTGATGGAACCGCTGGCGGAGTCTCCCTCGGTAATGAAGATGGAACTTTCCAGACGGGGATCGTCTTCTTCTTTCTTTCCGCCTTTCTGGTCGTTCAGGTGGATGCGGCAGTCACGCAACTTACGGTTGTGCAGGTTGGCTTCTTGGCACGTTCACGGGCTATCTTCGTGACACCGGCAATGGCCTTACGTTCTTTCTCTGATTCCTGAATCTTCTGCAGCAGCACTTCCGCCACATCGGGATGCTTGTGAAGGTAGTTGTCTACCTGCTCTTTCACGAAATCGCCCACAAACTTGTTGACGCTGATACCGGAAAACGGATAGGGATTGCCTTCGGAATCTTTCTCAGGAGCCATGGTGAGTGAACCCAGCTTGATTTTAGTCTGACTTTCGAAAGTCGGCTCGATCACGTTGATGGCAATGGCGGCCACCAGTCCGTTACGGATGTCCTGGAATTCGAGATTCTTTCCGTAGAATTCCTTGATGGCGCGGGCAATGTGTTCCTTGAACGCACTCTGGTGGGTACCTCCCTGCGTGGTGTGCTGACCGTTGACAAAGGAATAGTATTCCTCGCCATACTGCGCGCTGTGGGTAAAGGCTATCTCAATGTCTTCGCCCGTCAGATGCACGATGGGATACAGCCCCGGTGCAGTCATGTTATCGTTCAGCAGGTCTTCCAGTCCGTTGCGGCTTACAATGCGATGGCCGTTATAATAGATGGAAAGCCCCGTATTTAAATAGGTATAGTTGCGGAGCATGGTCTCAATGAACTCCGGACGGAAGTGGTAGTTCAGGAACAGGGTATCGTCAGGTTCAAAGAAGATATAGGTTCCGTTTTCTTCGTCCGTAGCACAGGTTTCGTCGCTGACCAGTTCACCGCGTTCGAACACGGCCTTGCGCATCTGTCCGTCGCGGGCACTCCAGGCAATGAAACGGCGGCTCAATGCATTGACCGCCTTGGCTCCCACTCCGTTCAGTCCGACACTTTTCTTGAAGGCCTTGGTGTCGTACTACCCCCAGTATTCAGCATGGAAACGGCATCGACCAGACTTCCCAAGGGAATGCCTCGTCCGTAGTCACGCACGGATACACGCAGGTTGTCTTCCATCTGGATGTCAATACGTTTTCCGGCTCCCATCTTGAACTCGTCGATACTGTTGTCGACGACTTCCTTCAACAGCACATAAATTCCGTCTTCCACCTGCGAACCGTCGCCCAGACGACCGATGTACATACCGGGACGAGTACGCACATGCTCCATGTCGCTCAGGTGGCGAATGTTCTCTTCTGTATAGGCAGCAGAGGAAACGGTTTGTTCATTGAGTTCTTCCATATCTATTCTCCCCTCGTTTTTTAAATCATTTTCTTATAAGCACGGCGACGTTTGTGCTGCACGGATTCGAGCGCGCTCCACTGTGCCTGTACTTTCTTGTTGAGCTCAAGCTCCGGATTACTTTCTCCATATTCAAATCCCATCTGCTGGAAAATGGGCACGAGATCATAGAACAGGAGGGCATTGACTCCCTTGCTCTGGTATTCGGGCTTCACTCCTACCAGCAACAAATCGAGCACGCGCGGACGCTTGATGAAGAGGGCTTTCAGCAGGTGGAACCAACCGAAAGGCAACATCTTCCCCTTGGCTTTCTGCAAGGCTTTCGACAAAGAAGGCATGGCAATTCCCACTGCCACCAGATTGCCTTCCGCATCTTCTACCAGCGACACCATGCGCAGGTCGATGAGCGGCAGATACATCTTTATATACTGGTCAATCTGTCCCTGTGTCATTTTTGAATATCCGTAAAGGGGAGCGTAGGCTTCGTTAATCAAATCGAAGATTTTCTGCCCGTAGTTCTGCTTCTTGATTTCGCTCCGCTTGAGCTTCTTGATTTTCAGGTTGTATTTCTGAAGAATGATTTCGGAGATGCGCACAAACTTTTCCGGAAGCTGGTGAGGCACGCTCAGTTTGTATTCCACCCAGTCGGCTTCTTTCTCAAAGCCCAGCTGCTCCATGTGTTCCGGATAATAAGAATAGTTGTAGATGGTAGCCATGGTGCTCAGCTGGTCGAATCCTTCTACCAGCATTCCTTCGGCATCCATATCTGTAAATCCCAGCGGACCGACAATGGCTTCCATACCTTTTTCTTTTCCCCATTGTTCTACGGCTTTCAGCAAGGCTGAAGACACTTCTTCTTCGTCGATGAAGTCCAGCCAGCCGAAACGGACTTCTTTCTTGTTCCAGGTGTCATTGGCACGGTGGTTGATGATGCCAGCCACACGCCCCACTATCTCCTCGCCCTTGTAGGCCAGGAAATACTCTGCCTCACAAAATTCAAATGCCGGATTCTTCTTGGGGTTGAAGGTATTCAGCATGTCATCGTACAAATCGGGAACGGAATAGGGATTATTTTTATAAAGTTTGTAATTAAAACGGATGAACTTCTTCAGCTCTTTTTTCGTAGTGACTTTTTTAATCGTGATAGTCATTGTGGTATAATTTTCTTTCGTTCGCTTTGAGTTTAGAAAAATTAAGGCTGTAAAGATAGTGTTTTTTCTCCTAAAAAGCGGGCTATTCACTGATTTTCACACTTTAAGGAATTTTTACGGAGGAGGTGAAGGCAGACAGGAAATTAAGGATTTGACATGATTTTAAGCTATCTTTTCATTCTGCGTCCAGAATAAAAAATCCGACAAACCAGTAAGTTACTGTTTTACAGAAAAATAGAACACTTTTCCTTTCTGAGAATTGAAAAATCAGCTTTTTCCCGGCAGATGGTCGGGATTTTTCAATTCTCACAACGGTTAGTTCCACCATTCGTCGGGTAAGGAAAGTATCATGGCCACCACCTCGGCATAATTCTTCTGTCCGGAAGGAATCTGGTTCCCTTTCAGGTAATACTCATACATCAGTTCCTGCACACGTCCCACCACCGGATTATAGCGCGCCTGCCAGTAAGCCTGCTTTTCGCAAAGGGTCTGCAAAATCTCCGGACGGATGGAAGAAAGCAGTTGCCGGTAGTCTGCTTCCTCCAACAATGCGGCAGCGTTGGAAAGCACATAAGGCAACAGACCGAAATAGCCGGAGTAGCGGACGGCAGGCGAAACGGAACGGATGCAAATCTGATAGGCCCAGAAGTTGGCTTCGGCTTCACTGCTTATTCCCAGCAGATGGGAATACTCATGGGCATAGGTGAACGGCCATTGCAAGGAAGGCAGCTCACGGTTGAGCTGTGACTCGGCAAAGAAAGGGCCCATGTAGCCCAACACGCCGACACCGGAATAGAGTGTGTTGAACATGACCTGCTTGGGATGCTGGTAAGCTTTCGGTGAAGAAAGGCCAAAGCGGGAAGGCACTTGGGCAAAGAGTTGCTTGGCTTCTTTTTCGATAACTTCGTGCGAAGGAAAAGGCGACTGCGTGTAGGCTTGATTCAGGCGACGGGTATAGTCGGCCAGAAAATGATGGAAGGTAGAATCCTGGTAGGCCACATATTCTAACGAGGAACGCGTAAAGAAGTCTTTCCGGAAATAATTGATTCCCCAGCCCACATAGAACCAGAGGTACACTCCTACCAGCAGTTCGGCTTCTGCCCGCAAGGTCCATTTCCAGCCTTTCTTTTTCTTCCAGCTCCACAGCGGAATCCCAACAAGCAGGACACACGCCCCTGCAAAGAACCATTCTTCCATGGAGAAAGGAATCCAGGAAACCAGGGCCGACAGGAAGGCGGACAGAACGGGATAAAGGTGACGGGCGTACAGCTCGCCCATATCCGGGAAAAAACGGCAAAGGAGGACGAGGCACAATCCTAGTCCCTCTGCAGTCCAACGTACATAACGCAAGGGAAAACTTTTCATACACACAAAGTTATATGTTTTCAGACAAGGTGAAGGAAGTGACAAAGAAATTATATATTTTTGTAACACAGATTAATCATGAATTATACTTAGATAGAAATGGCTTTAAACTACATCTGGATTGCATTTTTCCTTCTGGCCTTTGTGGTGGCACTGGTCAAGCTCGTATTTTTAGGCGACACGGCCGTATTTCCGGAGATTATCAATTCTACTTTTGCTTCTTCTAAAACGGCATTCGAAATTTCATTGGGGCTGACAGGGGTACTGTCACTCTGGCTGGGCATCATGAAGATTGGAGAAAAAGGAGGCGTTATACAGCTTTTCGCCCGTCTGCTGAGTCCGCTGTTTTCGAAACTGTTTCCGGAAATCCCCAAAGGGCATCCGGTGACGGGAAGTATTTTCATGAACCTGGCGGCGAATATGCTGGGACTGGACAATGCGGCCACGCCGTTGGGACTGAAAGCCATGGAAGGCCTTCAGGAACTGAACCCGAAAAAAGACACAGCCAGCAACCCGATGATCATGTTCCTCGTGCTGAACACTTCGGGACTGACACTGATTCCCATCAGCATCATGGTATACCGGGCACAGATGGGAGCCGCACAACCCACGGACGTGTTTGTTCCGATTCTATTGGCGACTTTCTTTTCGACGATGGCCGGCATCATTGCGGTCAGCCTGTACCAGCGCATCAACCTGCTGAACCGGACCATCCTGCTGTTTCTCGGTGGAGCCAGCCTGCTCATTGCGGGCATCATCTGGCTATTCCTTCAGCTTAGCCGGGAACAGATTGACCTCTACTCTACGACCTTTGCCAATGTGTTTCTCTTTCTCGTCATCATCGGCTTTATCGTGTCGGGTATGCGGAAAAGAATCAATGTATACGATGCGTTCGTAGAAGGAGCCAAAGAGGGCTTTTCTACTGCCGTGCGCATCATTCCTTACCTGGTGGCGATTCTGGTTTCCATCGGCGTGTTCCGTGCTTCGGGAGCTATGGATTTTCTGATTCAGGGCATCGCCGGGGTGGTTCGGAGTTGCGGAATAGACGACCAGTTTGTCGGCGCACTGCCCACGGCACTGATGAAGCCGTTAAGCGGCAGCGGGGCCCGCGGACTGATGGTGGATGCCATGAGCACCTACGGAGCCGACTCGTTTGTCGGCCGTCTGGCCTGCATCTTCCAGGGGTCGACAGATACCACATTTTATATTCTGGCGGTGTATTTCGGAAGCGTCAGCGTGACGCGTACAAGGCATGCGTTAAGCTGCGGGCTGATAGCCGACTTTACCGGAATACTGGCTGCCATTTTCATCGGATATTTATTTTTCAATTGACATAAGCTATGATTAGTTATCAGACAGAAGGCGTGGAAATGCCCGCCATCAAGAAGCGTGAGACTTCGGCCTGGATTAAAGCCGTAGCTGAAACTTACGGAAAGAAGGTCGGTGAAATAGCTTATATCTTTTGCTCGGACGAAAAGATTCTGGAAGTAAACCGCCAGTATCTGCAACACGATTATTACACGGACATCATTACATTCGACTACTGCGAAGGCAAGAAACTGTCGGGTGATTTGTTCATCAGCCTGGACACGGTACGCACCAACGCCGAACAGTTCGATGCAGCGTATGAGACGGAACTCTACCGCGTGATCATACACGGCATACTGCATCTTTGCGGCATCAATGACAAAGGACCGGGAGAACGCGAAATCATGGAAGCCGCAGAAAACAAAGCACTGGAAATGCGGAAAGATTTCATGTAATTCGTATTTTTGCAAAGGATTAAAAACATAAAAGCTAATGGATTTCAAGTATGATGTAATCGTAATCGGAGCCGGTCATGCCGGATGTGAAGCGGCGGCTGCGGCTGCCAATCTGGGCTCAAAGACCTGCCTGATTACAATGGACATGAACAAAATCGGGCAGATGAGCTGTAACCCGGCCGTAGGGGGTATTGCCAAGGGACAAATCGTCAGAGAGATTGACGCCCTGGGAGGATACATGGGACTGGTGACAGACAAGACCGCCATCCAGTTCCGTATGCTGAACCGCTCCAAGGGACCGGCCATGTGGAGTCCGCGCGCCCAGTGCGACCGAGGAAAATTTATCTGGGCTTGGAGAGAAATTCTAGAGAACCTGCCCAACCTGCATATCTGGCAAGATACGGTGGAAGAGTTGTTGGTGGAGAACGGCGAAGTGACCGGCATGGTGACTTGCTGGGGAGTGACGTTTCATGCCAAATGCGTGGTGCTGACTGCCGGTACTTTCCTGAACGGTCTGATGCACATCGGACACAAGATGCTGGCAGGAGGACGCTGTGCGGAACCGGCATCGTATCACCTGACTGAATCCATCACCCGACACGGCATTACGGCCGGACGCATGAAGACGGGTACTCCGGTGCGCATCGACGGAAAGAGCGTACACTTTGACCTAATGGACACGCAGGACGGCGAGAATGATTTCCACCGTTTCTCGTTTATCAGCGAACCACGCCACCTGAAACAACTGCAATGCTGGACCTGCTTTACCAACGAAGAGGTACACGAGATACTACGGAAAGGTCTGCCCGACTCTCCCCTTTTCAACGGACAAATCCAAAGCATCGGACCGCGTTATTGTCCGAGTATAGAAACCAAAATCGTAACCTTCCCCGACAAGCCGCAACATCAGCTTTTCCTGGAACCCGAAGGAGAAACCACACAGGAACTTTACCTGAACGGGTTCTCTTCTTCACTGCCGATGGACATCCAGCTGGAGGCTCTGAAGAAGATTCCTTGCTTCAAAGACCTGGTGGTGTACCGTCCGGGATATGCCATCGAATACGACTACTTCGATCCGACACAGCTGAAGCATACGCTGGAATCGAAGGTGGTGAAAAACCTGTTCTTTGCCGGACAGGTGAACGGCACAACCGGATACGAAGAAGCCGGCGGACAGGGTATCATTGCAGGTATCAACGCGCACCTGAACTGCCACGGCGGCGAGCCGTTCGTGCTGGGACGTGACGAAGCTTACATCGGTGTACTGATTGACGACCTCGTGACCAAAGGCGTGGATGAGCCGTACCGTATGTTTACTTCGAGAGCGGAATACCGCATCCTGCTCCGTCAGGATGACGCCGACATGCGACTGACCGAACGAGCTTATCAGCTGGGACTGGTGAAGGCCGACCGCTACGAAATCCTGCAAAAGAAACGGGCCGAAATAGACCGCATCGTAAACTTCGTAAGCACCTTCTCCGTGAAGGCCGACAAGATAAACGACACCCTCGAAAGGTTAGGAACAGCTCCGCTTACTCACGGATGCAAGCTGGTTGATTTAATCAGCCGCCCGCAGATTACGATTGAAAATATCGCTCCTTATATCCCCGCCTTCCAGGCTGCACTCGACAAAATCGAGGAACGAAAAGAAGAGGTGATTGAGGCTGCCGAAATCCGCATCAAGTACAAAGGCTACATCGACCGGGAGCGTACGATTGCCGACAAGATACACCGGCTGGAGTCCATCCGAATCAAGGGCAAGTTTGACTACGCCAACTTGCAATCACTGTCGACCGAAGCCCGCCAGAAGCTGGTGAAGATAGACCCGGAAACCCTGGCACAGGCCAGCCGCATTCCCGGCGTATCACCGAGCGACATCAACGTGCTGCTAGTGCTTCTGGGACGATAAAGCAGGCATGTTTCACGTGAAACAATTTGTTTAAGGAATACACATAAAATACTGGATATGAATAAAGAAACATTAAAGAAAAACCTTCGAGAAATACCCGATTTCCCCAAGCCAGGAATTCTGTTCTACGACGTCACTACCCTGTTCAAAAATGCGGAATGCTTGCAGGGCATGATAGACGAACTGTATGAACTATACAAGGACAAAGGAATTACCAAAGTGGTAGGTATCGAGTCCAGAGGATTCATTTTGGGTGGTGCCCTGGCGGCCCGCTTAGGAGCCGGATTCATCATGGCTCGCAAGCCCGGAAAGTTGCCGGCTGAAGTCATTGAAGAAACTTACGCCAAAGAGTATGGCACCGACACCATACAGCTTCACAAGGATGCCATCAGCAAAGACGACGTGGTATTGTTGCACGACGACTTGCTGGCTACAGGCGGAACGATGGCAGCAGCTTACCGACTGGTAAAACGCTGCGGCGTGGAGAAAGCATACGTTAACTTCGTCATCGAACTGAAAGGGTTGAACGGAAGAAACGCCTTCGAAAAGGATGTAGAAGTTACTACCCTTTTAGAACTATAACACGAGAAGAATCCCCTACAGAAAGGGGTAATTATATGCAGCCTTCTTTGCAGGAAACCTCTCCTCAAAGAAGGCTGTATTCACCCTGACAAGAACCCTACGACATGGAAGAAACAGAAAAGACAAGCAACACCAGCGAATACCTGAAAGGAATCGTATTGAACCTTCCGGAAGGTCCGGGCATCTACCAATACCTGAACAAGGAAGGGGTCATCATCTATGTGGGAAAAGCCAAGAATCTGAAGCGCCGTGTCTATTCTTATTTTTCCAAGGATCACCAGTCGGCCAAGACGCGCATGCTGGTTTCCAAGATTGCCGACATCCGCTACATCGTAGTGAACTCGGAAGAGGATGCCCTGCTGCTGGAGAATAACCTGATTAAAAAATACAAGCCAAGATACAACGTGCTGCTGAAGGACGATAAGACCTACCCTTCCATCTGTATCAGCAACGAGTATTTCCCGCGCATCTACAAGACCCGGAAGATTATTCGCGACGGTTCGAATTACTTCGGTCCGTACAGCCACGTGCCTTCCATGATGGCCTTGCTGGAGCTGATTAAAAAGCTGTATCCGCTCCGTACCTGCCACCTGGCACTGACGCCCGAAAACATTGCGCAGGGGAAGTTCAAGGTCTGCCTGGAATACCACATCAAGAACTGCAAAGGGCCCTGCATCGGGAAGCAGTCGCACGAAGAATACATGCAGCAGATAGCGCAGGCAAGGGAGCTGCTGAAAGGCAATACCCAGAAGGTAAGCAATGCGCTGATGGAAGAAATGAAATGCCTGGCAGAAGAGATGAAGTTTGAGGAAGCACAAAAACTCAAGGAGCAATACATGCTCATTGAAAGCTATCGCGCCAAGAGTGAAGTGGTGAGTTCGGTACTTCATCACATCGATGTGTTCTCCATAGAAACGGACGAAAATACGGCGTACATCAACTACCTGCACATTACCAACGGATGCATCAACCAGGCTTTCACCTTCGAATACAAAGTACGTATGAACGAGAGCAAGGAGGAGCTGCTGCAGTTAGGTATCGTGGAAATGCGCGAACGCTATAAAAGCACATCGAAGGAAATTATCGTGCCTTTTGAACTGGACATGGAAATGAACGGCGTAACGTTCACGATTCCTAAAAAGGGCGAGAAAAAACACCTGCTCGACCTTTCGCTGATGAACGTGAAGCAATATAAAGTGGACCGCCTGAAGCAGGCCGAAAAACTGAATCCGGAGCAACGGAGCGTGCGGCTGATGAAAGAAATCCAGGCACAGTTACAACTGGAGAAAATGCCGAACCACATTGAGTGTTTTGATAACTCCAACATTCAGGGCTCGGATGCAGTGGCTGCCTGCGTGGTGTTCAAGAAAGCCAAACCCAGCAAAAAAGACTACCGGAAATACCTTATCAAAACGGTGGTGGGACCGGACGATTATGCCTCCATGCAGGAGGTGGTACGCCGCCGCTACAGCCGTATTCTGGAAGAGCAGGGCGAACTGCCCGACCTCATTCTGACGGATGGAGGAAAAGGACAGATGGAAGTGGTAAGGCAGGTGATAGAAGACGAGCTGCACCTGCAGATTCCCATTGTGGGACTTGCCAAGAACAACCGCCACCGCACGTCGGAAGTGCTGTTTGGTTTTCCGCCGCAGACGCTCGGCATCAAGCAGGGCACTCCCCTTTTCCATCTGCTGGAAAATATCCAGGATGAGGTGCACCGCTTTGCCATCACCTTCCATCGGGAAAAAAGAAGCAAAAGCCAGATTGCCTCTGCCCTCGACAATATCAAAGGCATCGGCGACAAGCGGAAAACGGCCCTGCTGAAAAAGTTCAAGAGTGTGGCCCGCATCCGGCAAGCCAGCCTGGAAGAGATTGCCGAAGTAATTGGAGAAAGTGCAGCGAAAAGCGTGAAGGAATCACTATCTGAATCCAAATAAATTGCTATTTTTGTAGAAACAAGACGAATCACATGAGAGTAGTTATACAGCGCGTGACACACGCATCCGTGACCATTGACGGAGTTTGTAAATCAGCCATCAAAGAAGGCTTCATGATTCTGCTCGGCATTGAAGCTGCCGACACGCAGGAAGATGCAGACTGGCTCTGCAAGAAGATTGTCAACCTTCGTGTGTTTGGCGATGAGAATGGAGTAATGAACAAGTCCATTCTGGATGTGCAGGGAGAAATCCTTGTAGTAAGCCAGTTCACACTGATGGCCTCGACCAAGAAGGGAAACCGCCCCTCTTACATCCGGGCTGCCGGACATGAAATTGCCGTTCCTCTGTACGAATACTTCTGCAATGAATTGAGTATTGCCCTGGGAAAACAAGTAGGAACCGGTGAGTTTGGTGCCGACATGAAGGTAGAATTATTGAACAACGGACCGGTGACCATTTGCATGGACACCAAAAACAAGGAATAACCATGACACTGGAAGAAGCACAGAAAACCGTAGACGAATGGATAAAGACGTACGGAGTAAGGTACTTCAGTGAGCTGACCAATATGGCTGTGCTCACGGAAGAAGTGGGCGAACTGGCACGCATCATGGCACGCACCTACGGCGACCAGTCGTTCAAGGCAGGCGAAAAAACGGACTTGGGCGACGAAATGGCCGACGTGCTCTGGGTGTTGCTCTGTCTGGCCAACCAGACGGGAGTGGACCTGACGGAAGCGTTCAGAAAGAACCTGGAGAAGAAAACAAGCCGAGACAAGGAAAGACATAAAAACAACCCTAAACTATAAAGTATATGAATCCTAATCACGAACATGCGTGCGGATGCGAACACACGCACGAAGAAGAGAACCAGTACAACAAGTACGAAGATGCGTTGAGTAAATATCAAACGAATCTGAAGGACGATGAAATTGCGGAGAAGACCGCCCGTCTCATCGAAAAGCACCTGGAAGAAAACAATACGAAGGAAGTAAAGAAGTTCCTTTTCAACTGTATTGACTTGACTACACTGAAGTGTACAGACAGCGACACCAGCGTGATGAAGTTCACGGAGAAGGTCAATGAGTTTGTCGACCGCTACCCTGACCTGAAGAACGTGGCTGCTATTTGTGTATATCCCAACATGGCTGAAATCGTCAACGATACACTGGAAGCAGACGACGTGAAGATTGCCTGCGTATCGGGAGGTTTCCCCTCTTCACAAACTTTCATTGAGGTGAAAGTGGCCGAAACTGCCATGGCCATCCATAGTGGCGCAGACGAAATAGATATCGTGATTTCTGTGGGCAAATTCCTGAGCGGTGACTACGAAGGCATGTGCGACGAAATCGAAGAGCTGAAAGAAGTATGCGGCGACAAGCACTTAAAAGTGATTCTGGAAACCGGTGCATTGAGAAGTGCTTCGAACATCAAGAAAGCTTCTATTCTTTCTATGTATTCAGGAGCTGACTTCATCAAGACTTCCACAGGAAAAGAAAGTCCGGCTGCCACACCGGAGGCTGCTTACGTGATGTGTCAGGCCATCAAGGAATACTTCCTGGAGACTGGCCGGAAAGTCGGATTTAAGCCCGCTGGAGGCATTAACTCCGTGCACGACGCACTGGTGTACTACACCATCGTAAAAGAGCTGTTAGGAGAAGAATGGCTGACCAACGAGCTGTTCCGTCTGGGTACAAGCCGCATGGCCAACCTATTACTTTCCGACATTGTGGGAAGTGAAACCAAGTTCTTCTAAAAAGACTTCGCATAAGGATAAAAAAATCCCCTCTCTTCATTGAAGAAAGGGGATTTTTTTTGAATCATTTATTTCGTTCAATCACATAATCGATGTAGGCAGTCAGAGCTTCTTTCAAACTGGAATCGGCCGAAGCAGGAACCAATGCCAATGCCTTATCGCGGAACTCGTACATCATGCGGGTGGCGTATTCAATTCCTCCCCTTTCTTTCACGGTTTCTACAAAGGACGCTATTTCTTCTTTTGAAGCTTCCAAGGAACGTATCTTCAAAGCAGTCTGCTTCAAACTGTCATCTCCTGTCTGACTCAACACGTACAAGGCAGGAAGCGTGAGTTTTCCTTCCAGCATATCGTTTCCTGTAGGCTTACCGAGTTCCGGACTCTCGAAATAATCAAAGATATCATCCTTTATCTGGAAAGCGATACCAATCATTTCACCCAACAATCCGGCTTTCATCACCTCTTCCTGCACGGCTCCTACCGATACGGCTCCACTCTGCGAACTGGCTTTAAACAGGGCGGCTGTCTTCTTCCGGATGACATCGAAATATGCCTCCTCTGAGAAATCTTCCTTACCAATATTACCTAACTGCAGAATCTCACCTTCCGACAATTCCTGCCCTAAAGTAGCCACCAGTTCTACCAGTTCTACCTTACCGGTCAGTGCGGCATGCTTCAGACTTGTGGCCAGCATGTAATCGCCCACCAGTACGGAAACTTTGTTATTATAGATTGCGTTTACAGAAGACTGCCCCCGACGCTTGTCGCTCTCGTCTACCACATCATCGTGTACCAGACTGGCGGTATGAAGCAATTCCAGCGACAGTGCCGCATGAAAGGTTGATTCATTCAATGTACCGAACAGTTTAGCCGTCAGCATCACCAGAATAGGACGCATCATCTTTCCGCTCCGTTTCTTGATGTAAGCCAACACCTCTCCCAAGAGAGGGTCTGTGCTCGTCAAAGAGTCCTCAAAAAGCCCTCTGAACTCCTCTAATTCTTTTTCTACAGGCTGCTTTATTAAATCAATTTTGTTCATGTACATTTATTTAGGCCCACAAAAGTAATAATAAAACAGCTAATCCCGTATTTTTTTGTACTTTTACATGAAAAAACTTAATATTTTTACACGAATGGAGAAACTGTTTCTATTGGATGCGTATGCGCTGATTTACCGTGCTTATTACGCCTTTATCAAGAATCCTCGCATCAACTCGAAGGGTTTTAACACCTCTGCCATCCTGGGATTTGTCAATACGCTGGAAGAAGTGCTACGGAAAGAAAATCCCACTCACATCGGAATTGCCTTCGACCCGTCGGGGCCTACGTTTCGCCACGAAGCTTATGAAGCATACAAAGCGCAACGGGAAGAGACTCCGGAAGCTATCCGGCAGTCGGTTCCTGTCATAAAGGATATCATACGTGCCTATCATATTCCTATTCTGGAGATTGCCGGATACGAAGCCGACGACGTAATCGGTACACTGGCCACGGAAGCCGGGAAACGCGGCATTACCACTTATATGATGACTCCCGACAAAGACTACGGACAGCTGGTGGGTGAACACGTGTTCATGTATCGCCCCAAATACGGTGACAAAGATTTTGAAGTGATGGGAGTGGAAGAAGTCAAGGCCAAGTTCGACATCCAGTCGCCTTTGCAGGTCATCGACATGCTCGGACTCATGGGGGATACAGCCGACAACATTCCGGGATGCCCGGGTGTGGGAGAGAAAACGGCACAGAAACTGATAGCCCAGTTCGGCAGCATCGAGAATCTGCTGGCTCACACCGACGAGCTGAAAGGAGCCATCAAGAAGAAGGTGGAAGAAAACAAAGAGCAAATCACATTCTCAAAATTTCTGGCTACCATCAAAACGGATGTGCCCATCACACTCGACATGGAAGCACTGAAAAGAGAAGAGCCCGATGAAGAGGAACTGCGCCGCCTGTTTGAAATGCTGGAATTCCGAAGCCTGATTGACCGGGTAATCAAAACAGAAAAAAAGGCTCCCTCCTCTCCTGCCGCTCAACCCGATCTCTTTGGCTTTTTTGCGGAGGAAGATACAGCTGACGCCAAAAATTCAATTCTCACGAGGTTAGAAGACCTGTCATACGACTATCAACTAGTTGATAATAAGGAGAAAATGGCGGTTTTAGCCAAAAAATTACTTGCTCAGAAATTTTTCAGTCTAGACACGGAAACCACCGGAATCGATCCCATCACGGCAGAACTGGTGGGAATGAGCTTCAGTTTTGCCGAAAACCAGGCTTTTTATGTACCTGTACCGGCCAATCGTGAAGAAGCCCTTACAATTGTGAATATATTTAAACCAGCCTTCGAAAATCCCGATTCGCTCAAAATCGGACAAAACATCAAATACGACCTGATCATGCTGGCCAATTACGGAGTGACCCTGAAGGGAAAGATGTTCGATACCATGATTGCGCATTATGTGTTGCAGCCCGAACTTCGCCACGGCATGGATTACCTGGCCGAGATTTACCTGAAATACGAAACCATCAAAATTGAAGAGCTGATTGGAGCAAAAGGGAAAAAGCAGGGAAACATGCGCGATCTGGCTCCCGAGGCAGTCTACAAATATGCTTGTGAGGATGCCGATGTAACGCTCAAACTGAAACAGGTACTCGAAAACGAACTGGAGACAAACGGCGTGAAAAAACTGTTCGAAGAGATAGAAATGCCTTTGGTACCGGTATTGGCTTATATGGAACGGAACGGAGTACGTATTGACACGGAAGCATTGAAAGAAACGTCACGACATTTTACAGCCCGAATGAACCAGATAGAAGAAGAGGTACACCAGCTGGCCGGAATGGAATTCAACATTGCCTCTCCCAAACAGGTGGGTGAAGTGTTGTTCGACCGCCTGAAAATCGTGGAAAAAGCCAAGAAGACGAAAACCGGTCAGTATGTCACTTCGGAAGAAGTACTGGAAAGTCTGAGGGGAAAGCATGAAATCGTAGGAAAGATTCTGGAACATCGCGGACTGAAGAAGTTGCTGGGTACCTATATTGATGCCCTCCCCCAGCTTATTAATTCGGCTACCGGACGCATTCATACTTCTTTCAACCAGACGGTCACAGCTACCGGACGACTAAGTTCAAGCAACCCGAACCTGCAGAACATCCCGATCCGCAACGAAGACGGCAAAGAAATACGGAAGGCCTTCATACCGGACGACGGTTGCGAGTTCTTCTCGGCCGACTATTCACAGATAGAGCTGCGTATCATGGCGCATCTGAGCGAAGACCCGCACATGATTGAAGCTTTCCAGAAAGACCAGGACATTCATGCAGCTACTGCCGCTAAAATATATAAGGTAAAACTGGAGGAAGTGACACGCGAGCAAAGAAGCAAAGCCAAGACTGCCAATTTCGGTATCATCTACGGAATTTCAGTGTTCGGACTGGCAGAACGTCTGAACGTTGACCGCAAGGAGGCCAAAGCCCTTATCGACGGATACTTTGAAAACTATCCGAATGTAAAGGCCTATATGGACCAGAGCATTCAGGAAGCACGCGAAAAAGGATACATTGAAACTATCTTCAAACGCAAACGCTATCTGCCGGACATCAACTCCAAAAATGCAGTCGTCAGAGGATATGCCGAACGAAATGCAATCAATGCCCCCATTCAGGGCAGTGCCGCCGATATTATTAAGGTAGCCATGATACGCATATACCAGCGTTTCCAGGAAGAAGGTATCCGCTCGAAAATGATTCTCCAGGTACACGACGAATTAAACTTCAGCGTCTTGCCGGAAGAAAAAGAAAAAGTGCAGCAAATTGTGATAAGCGAAATGGAGGCTGCTTACAAAATGAAAGCTCCACTGCGTGCAGACCATGGTTGGGGACACAATTGGCTGGAAGCACACTAAGTCGTCCGGATTGTTAACCAATGTTTAATTAGTGACATTTTGCTAATTTATCGCATTTTTTTTGCCGGAATGCATACAACATATCAAAGCTTTTACTACATTTGCACCGTCAAAAAGAACAAAACGTAAGTAAAACCTTAAAATTAGAAAGATATGAAAAAGATGAATTTAGCAAAGTGTGTAGTTGTTTTAGTTATAACTTTTGTTGCAAGCTTGTCAACTTATGCTGCTAAAATGAATAACAACCTGATTTACAATGCACAAGAAGTTAACGGATTGAAAGTTGCAGAAACTGTATACAAGAAAGACGGTAACATGCTGACAAACTACATGAAGTATAACTACAAATACAATGACAACAACCAGATGACTGAAAATATGTCACAGAAATGGAATGTAAACAAGAACTGCTGGGAAAACGATTTGTGTATTCGTTATACATACGACAACAAGAGTGTAACTACAGAATACTACAAATGGAATTCCAAGAAGAATGATTTCATTCTGATTCCAGAAATGACTGTTACAATGGACAAATGATTAAATAAGAAAATTCATAAACTCTCTTTTACAAAAGAGGCACTTCGTGATGAAGCGCCTCTTTTTTTATTTCCGACCGACGAAGTCCGCCAAAATTGCCGCTCATTCCGTAGAAGAATAGGCAGGAACTTAAAATAACTATCTTTGCAGAGAATTAGAGTATTATGCATCAGAAATAAATTAGAAATAAACAATAAATTATGGCATTACAATGTGGTATCGTCGGTTTACCAAACGTGGGAAAATCGACACTTTTCAACTGCTTATCAAACGCAAAAGCCCAGGCGGCCAACTTCCCGTTCTGCACCATCGAGCCCAATGTGGGCGTGATTACGGTGCCCGATGACCGTCTGAACAAACTGGCCGGGCTGGTGGACCCCGACCGTATAGTGCCCACTACCGTGGAAATTGTGGACATTGCCGGACTGGTGAAAGGGGCCAGCAAGGGCGAAGGGCTGGGCAACAAGTTCCTGGCCAACATTCGTGAAACGGATGCCATTCTGCACGTGCTGCGCTGCTTCGACGATGAGAACGTGACGCATGTGGACGGCAGTGTGGACCCGGTGCGCGACAAGGAAATCATTGATACGGAACTTCAGCTGAAGGACCTGGAAACCATTGAAAGCCGCATTCAGAAGGTGCAGAAACAGGCGCAGACCGGGGGCGACAAGGTGGCCAGGCAGACGTATGAGGTGCTGGTGCGCTACCGTGAGGCGCTGTTGCAGGGCAAATCGGCACGTACCGTGCAGTTTGAAACGAAGGACGAACAGAAAATAGCGCACGAGCTGTTCCTGCTCACCTCGAAGCCGGTGATGTATGTGTGCAACGTGGACGAAGCCAGCGCCGTAAGCGGCAACAAGTACGTGGAGCAGGTGCGTGAGGCGGTGAAAGAGGAGGGTGCTGAAATCCTGATTGTAGCGGCCAGGACGGAAGCCGACATTGCCGAACTGGAAACGTACGAAGACCGACAGATGTTCCTGCAGGAGGTGGGACTGGAAGAGTCGGGCGTGAGCCGGCTGATACGTGCGGCCTACAAGCTGCTGAACCTGGAGACGTACTTCACGGCCGGAAAGATGGAGGTGCGTGCCTGGACGTTCCACAAGGATGGAAGGCTCCGCAGTGTGCCGGTGTCATCCACACGGATTTCGAGAAGGGATTTATCCGCGCGGAGGTCATCAAGTACGACGACTTTATCCATTACGGCTCGGAAGCTGCCGTACGTGAGGCCGGAAAGCTCAACGTGGAAGGCAAGGAATACGTGGTGGAAGACGGCGACATCATGCACTTCCGTTTCAACGTGTAATCAACTTTTTTCAAGCACGGGCTTGCACGCTCCGTGCTTGTTTTTCTTTATAACTTTTTTCACCATGAATTATCTCATCATCGGAACGGGCGGTGTAGGAGGATGCATCGCCGGCTTTCTGGCACTGGCAGGCAAGGACGTGACCTGCATTGCCCGCGGAAAGCACCTGGAAGCTATCCGCCGACAGGGGCTGCACCTGAAGTCGGACCTGAAGGGGGAGCATTTCCTCCGCGTAAAGGCATGCACCGCCGAAGAATACCAGGGAAAGGCGGATGTCATCCTGGTGTGCGTGAAAGGCTATTCCATTGACTCCATCCGCCCCGTGCTGGAGCGTGCGGCTACCCCCGACACCCTGGTCATCCCTATCCTGAATGTGTATGGCACGGGGCCCCGCATCGGCCGCCTGGTGCCTTCGGTCAAGGTGCTCGACGGGTGTATCTACATCGTGGGCTTCGTGTCGGGCGAAGGGGAAATCAGCCAGATGGGTAGCATCTTCCGCCTGGTGTTCGGTGCGCGTCCGCAGCAGCAGGTGGCTCCAGAACGGCTGGAGAGGATTGCCGGTGAACTCCGCGAGTGTGGTATCAAGGTGGACGTGTCGGACGACATCAACCGGGATACGTTCATCAAATGGTCGTTCATCTCGGCCATGGCCTGCACGGGTGCCTATCACGACGTGCCGATGGGCGAAGTGCAGCACGAGGGTGAGGTGCGCGACACGTTCGTCGGCCTGTCGCGTGAGAGTGCGCAGATTGGGGAGAAACTGGGCATCGCCTACCCCGGCGACCCCGTGGCCTACAACCTGATGGTGATTGACAAGCTCGACCCGCACAGCACGGCTTCCATGCAGAAGGACATTGCCCGGGGGGCATGAGTCGGAGATTCAGGGTCTGCTGTTCGATATGATTGACCTGGGCGCACAGTTACACATTGACATGCCTACCTACCGGAAGGTGGCGCAAAAATTCCAGCAAGCATGAAGCATCTTATCGATATTGACACCTGGGAGCGGAAGGAGAACTATCTTTTCTTCCGCGATTTCCATAATTCCTGGATTGCCATGACCAGCGAAGTGGACTGCACGGAGGCGTATGCGGAAGCGAAGGCACAGGGCCGTTCCTTCTTTCTGTATTACCTGTACGCCATTCTTCGTGCGGCGAATGAAATCAAGGAGTTCCGTTACCGGTGGGACAAGCACGGGCAGGTGGTCTACCACGATACGGTAGACATCACGACGCCCATCGCCGTGCCGGGAAAGACATTCTACACTGTTCGCATTCCCTGGAACAGTGATTTCAAGGCTTTCTACGAGGAAGCCCGGCGCATCATCACTTCTATCCCGGAGGACGGAGACCCGTACGGCACCGACAAGGAGATTGCGGCTCAGGGCGATTTTGACGTCATCCTGCTCAGTGCCACGCCCAAGCTGTACTACTTCCATCTCTTACACGCAGTATGCCCCGGGCCATCCGCTGGACTATCCGCTGATGAATGCGGGCAAGGCGGTGACGCGTGAGGGAAGGCTGGTCATGCCCATTGCACTGACCGTAAGCCATGCCTTTGTAGACGGGGCACACATCTCACTGTTCTTCGAGAAGGTAGAAAAGTACCTGAAGGAAAGATAAACCTGCTTCTTAAAGAATATTGTTATGACAAAGAAAACAAGCTGGTTCCTGTCTGTAGCCGCCACTGTCATCGTACTCATAGGGGGCAGTTACGCGGCGCTGCGGCATAGCCGGACACAGGTGCATGCCCTTATCAATCAATCCCTGCAGGAAGCCGAACGCCTTCACTACAACGACCGTCTGAATGCGTTCAGCAAGAACCCGCACATCTACGTAGACCCAGCCCTGAAGGCTTATCTTTTCGCGCCCGTCTCCAACCGGAAAATCAAAAGCTATACGCTTCAGACTACAGAAGGAAAAACCACTTACCTGTTCAAGGACAGCATCCCGGAAGAGAAAGCCCGGAAACTGCTGAACGAATACCTGCTGGCAGACATACAGCCTGTCAGGGTGGAGGAAGTGAACCGGTTGTTTCAGGAACAGCTCGAAAAAAGGCATGTCAGCGGAACGGCGGGTGTATTTTATTCTGACAAGTCGGCCCGCACCCGCACACGGGCAGGCATCTTACCCACACCCTCTGCCTATAAGACTCCGGTCTGCTCGCTCGACCTGACTCACAGCCTGCAACTGCAAGGGTGGGCTGACTACGACTGGCCGACTTTACTCCGCCATATCCACGCGGGCTTTTACGCGCTGCTGTGCCTGCTGCTTGCGGCCACAGGTATACAAGTCTGCCTTTACCTGAAGAAACGGCAAAATAAGCCTGAAAAAGGGCTGTACATCGACCTGAAGCAGCAGATATTGCTTATCGACGGCATGCAGTGTGCCATTTCCAGTCTCGACTTGCAGCTTCTTTACCTGCTATGGGAAAAGAAAGGAGAATGTGTGAACCGTGAAGACTTGAAAACGGCTTGCTGGCCGCACGACCCACAGGCGGATGAGAAATTAGACGCGCATATACAAACAATCCGGAAAGTCCTGCAAGACTTCCCGGATTATCGGATTTCCACCGCCAGAGGACGGGGATATTATCTGACTGCTGCCTCCAGTTAAGGATTCTGCACCAGATTAGGATTGGCGTCTATCTCGGTCTGCGGAATGGGGATGGCCAGACGTGAGTCATTCGGCTGGATGGTATAAGCATTGGAAGTCTCCAGCGAAGTCAGGTGCCAGCTTCCCTTACGCACCACGGGCAATTTATTACGCGTATAATCGTACACTGCCAGGCCCTCGCCCACCAGTTCCTTTCTTCTTTCTTTCAGAATGCGCTCCAGAGTAAAATCGGTAGCGGCATTTACCTTCATGGCGGTATTCGTGGTACGGTTGGTAATCACGTCGTTCAGGTATTCCATTCCCTTGGTCGCCTGCTCGCCCCCTATTTTCAGACCTGCCTCGGCAGCATTCAAGTAAATCTCTGACAGGCGCACGATGCAGAGGTTGTTGTCGCGCGGATCGCCGGTCTTACCGGGGAACTTCGTCAGATAGACTTTCTTGTCACGGGCGCCTTCGGGAAGACCTTCATTATTTGCTATGGCAGATACTTCTGTCACACAGTGGCGCACATCCTGCGGGTCTTCATTCAGCAAGTTCAGGTAGTCTTCCGACAGTATCAGATTGTTCCAGTCCACTTTTTCCTCATTGGCATAGACCATAGGAACTCCTTCTCCACCCGAACCACCTGAAGGTTCCGTCAGCGAGAAGTAGAATTCGAAAAGCGACTCGCTGGTATATTCCTTTCCCCAGACGGTGGGATACTCGTCGCAGGTGTACAACTGATACAGGCTTTTACTGTTTTCGATGACATCTGTAGCTGCCTTATAGGCGTTCGGATAATCCAGCTTGTTCAAATAAACTCTTGACAGAATACCCTGCACGGCCCAGTAGTTCAGACAGCCGTCCTTCTTCTCCTTACTAAGGCCTGCCAGCGAACCCGTCAGGTCGGTGATAATCTGGTCATAGCATTCGGCCACCGTATTGCGTGCTGGCTTCGAAGACTGATCTGTGACTGTTGTAACGATAGGCACCCCTAATGACTGGCCGTTATCATACGAATAAGGCATGGCAAACACGCGTATAAGATCGTATAAAGCAAGCCCTCTCATGGCCAAGGCCTGAGCCTTAATCTCATTCAGAGCAGACTCATCAGTAGTTTTTATCAACCCACTTTCAGTTGCGGCTATCAGATTGTTGGTTTGTCGAATCACTTTATAGACCTGATTCCACGGCAGGCTTGAATTAAAACTGTCAGTAGCCTTCACATTATACTCATAATAAGGTGAAACCCTACGTCCGTCTCCTTTCGTCATACGAGCCTGCACATCCGCAGCCCGGCAATCGCCAAAATAAAAAAAATTGTCACCATAATAACTATGTGCTGACGCCAGCCTATAAATGCCGTTTAATGCGCTTTGGGCATCTTCCAAAGAAGAGAAAGCCTGGTCGGTGGGTACGGACGTGGACGGATTCAGGTCCAGCCAGCTGTCCGAACAAGAGGTACATGCCAGTGAGGCGGCAAGAAAATAAATATAGAGTGGTTTCATAATCCAATTCGTTTTTAGAAAGTTAATTGTACACCGAAGTTGAAGGTACGCATGGCGGGTGCCTCGCAGAACACTTCTCCGTTAACCGGAGTTTCGGGGTCATACTGTTTCCATTTGGCCCATGTCAGCAGGTTGCTGCCTGAGAAATAAATACGAGCTTTGTCTATCAAGGCCTTGCGGGTCCATTCAGAAGGAAGCGTAAATCCGAACGTAAGATTTTTCAGACGCAGATGATTGGTGCTGTGAATGTAACGCGAAGAGTTCTGAGGTCCGGCATCTTCCCCATACACAAAGCGCGGCACATTGGTCTGGTCGCCCGGCTCCTGCCAGCGGTCCATGGCATATACCGGAAGATTATATCTTGAATCATAAATGTTCTTGGTACCATTCTCTATATAGGTGCCAGTTTTATCATAAGAATATCCGCCCAAGGAATAGGTCAGCGTAAAGCTCAGGTCCAGCCATTTGTAGTTCAGCATGTTCGTCAGACCGCCAGACACTTTCGGGTTAACCGACTTATAAGGAATGGCCTGCGCCTCACTGGCACTCTCCGTCAGGCTCCGGTCTACAATCACCGAACCGTCTTCCTGAGGTATTTCCTGGTTACGGTAATACATGGCCTTACCTGTATCCGGATTTACCCCGGCGTATTCTTTTACGTAGAAGGTGTAGTAGGGCAATCCTACTTTGTGGATGAACCATGTGCCCTCGATTGACTGCTCCAGCTGTCCGTTGAGTGACACAATCTTGTTCTTGTTGTGACTCAGATTGAAGACCGTGGTCCAGTTAAAGTTGTCATTGGCGAAGTTGATGGTACGTAGTTCCAGTTCCACACCCCGGTTGTTCAACTGTCCCACATTGCTCAGGTAGTTCGTAAATCCGGTAGTGGCACTGATGGGAAGGCTGTACAGCAAATCCTTCGTATCGCGGTTATAGTATTCCACGCTCAGGAAAATACGGTTGATGAACGACACGTCCAGTCCCACGTTCAGATTATAGTTCTTTTCCCATCCCAAGTTGGGGTTGGAGATAGCAGATTCATAAGAACCCAAACCTCCCATATAGCTTTGTCCCAAAGAATACAATCCCATATAGCCATACAGAGAGCCTGGCTGGTTACCGTTCACACCGTAAGAGGCACGAATCTTCAAATCGCTCAGAATGTGCTTCACGGGCTGCATGAAGGCTTCGTTGCTTACATGCCACATACCCGATACGGACCAGAAATTTCCCCAACGGTTATCGGGTGAAAGACGGGAACTACCGTCGCGGCGGAAGCTTCCTGCCACATAATAACGGTCGTCATAATCGTAGTTCAAACGTGAAATATACGACAGCATACGATAATCCTGCGTTGATGAAACGAAGCTGTTCAACACTGCTCCGTTATCAGGTTCAGTAAGCCCTACATACGACGGCAATTTGGAACGTTCGCCGGATGCCTTATCCGTCTGGTAGCTTTCCACTTCGTACGCAGCCAAGACATCCAGGTGGTGCTTCTGCGCAAAGGTCTTCACGTAATTCACCGAAGTAGAAGAAATCAGCTTTCCATACTCGATGAATCCTTTGGAGGACTGTGCATCGGAACCGCTCTTCGGTCCTGCAGAACTCAACGGATTGTAGTAGCGCGAGTCCTTCTGGATGGTATAGTCATAGCTTAACGTTTCCTTTATTTTCAGGCCCTTTATCGGTTCTACAGCCGCATAGCCGGTGGAGAACATACGCGTCATCCGCGTGCGGTTATAGTCCGTCAGAATATCACGCAGTGGGTTCAACTGTGTACCGTCGTACGCTCCCACATAATTTCCGGCTTCATCTCTCACCAGCATGGAAGGAGTCATGGTCATTGCCACACACAAATACGGGTTGATGGCAGAGCCACGCTCTTCGTTCATCTCCTGGTTCATCTGGGTAAACATCATGTTGGCGCCTACCTCACCGTACCGGCCTACCTTCTGGGTCATGTTCAGACGGGCGGAGTAGCGATCCAGGCTGGAGTTCTTGGCCAGTCCTTCCTGGCTGTTATAGCCCAAAGAGGCATAGAAAGTGGTCTTCTCGTTTCCTCCGGATACAGATGCCTCGTAATCCTGCTGGATGGCGGTACGAAGCAGTTCCTTTCTCCAGTCGGTATAGCCCATGGAAGGCACAGACGCATACTTGTCAATCTCACCGTCTGCATAGCCGGTAGGGTCTGCCATCTGCTTGTCAGTAGCGTAGTTCACCAGGCCCTCGTACAACAGTTCACGGCGCTGGTCGCCGTTCAGTGTCGGACGGAAATCAACCGCCGCATTCGAGAAACCTCCCGACATGTTAAAGGAAACCTGTGCCTTGCCCGCCTTTCCTTTCTTGGTCGTAATCAGGATTACGCCATTGGCTGCACGCGAACCATACAGAGAGGCTGCCGCCGCATCCTTGATAATCGTAATGTTTTCAATATCGGCCGGATTCAGCGTGCTCATGATATTGGTTTTGGAGTTGTTCATATAGGCCGCATCGGCTCCTCCGGCACTCAGGCTACCGGAAGTGACCGGCACCCCGTCAATCACGAACAGCGGTTCCTGAGAGGCATTGAACGAGCCCATACCACGGATACGGATGCTCTGATTGGCTCCCGGCTGTCCGGAACTGCTGGTAATAGACACGCCCATGGTCATTCCCTGCAGCTTCTGCTCCACGCTCATCACGGGGATGTCTTTCATCATGTCTCCCTTCAGGGTATTGGCAGACCCCGTAAAAGAAGACTTGGTGAAATTACCGTATCCCGTCACCACCACCTCTTCCAGGTTCATGGTTTCAGGCTGGAGCACCACGTTCAGGTGTTCTTTCTTAGGAACCTTTATCAACTGAGTTTTCATACCCAGGTAAGCCACGACCAGAATCTTGTCATCCGGTCCCACTTCCAATGTATACTTTCCATCAATGTCGGTCACTACCCCATGCGCTTCGTTTCCCTGTACGGAAATCGTAGCACCGATAAGCGGCTCGTGATCTTCAGCTGAGATAACTAGTCCGCTGATGGTACGCTGTTGTGCAAAAGTCTGTTGACACACCACACACAGCAGCAATAAAACTAAAAGTCTGATTCTTTGCATTTTGACGATTTTTGTTTTTAATTCCGTAGAATACTTCGCAAAACACACGCCAAAAACAGCCTTTTTATACTTTATTTTTTAAAAATTTGATTACAAGAACGTTACACGCGATTAAAAAAAAGAAAGGCTGTGGAATTTCTGCACATTTGTAGAAATAATCCACAGCCTTTATTCTGCTTTATTTACTGTTCAGATAGTCACACAGCTTCTGTACGGCTCTTGCCCGGTGACTGATCCTGTTCTTTTCTTCAGCCCCCATCTCCGCAAAAGTCTCGGAATAACCTTCCGGCACGAACACCGGGTCGTAGCCGAAGCCGGAGCTTCCTTTTTTCTCCCGGATGATTTCTCCCTTCACAATGCCTTCGAACAAGTGCTTTTCTCCTCCTTCTATCAGGCAGATAGCCGTGCGGAACTGCGCCTTCCGGTTCTCCTTGCCTTCCAGTTCTGCCAGCAGCTTCTTCATGTTGGCTTCCGAGTCGTGCCCTTCACCTCCCGCATAACGTGCCGAATACACCCCGGGAGCCCCGTCCAGCGCTTCCACCTCCAGACCGGTATCGTCGGCAAAGCAATCCATGCCATAATGCGCATGAATATATTCCGCCTTCAGCGCGGCATTTCCTTCCAGCGTATCCGCCGTTTCCGGAATATCGGCCTCACAACGGATATCTTTCAAACTCAGCACTTCCACTTTATCTCCCAGAATGGCACGTATCTCCTCCAGTTTATGGGCATTGTTAGTAGCAAAAACCAGTTTACGCATAGCCGTCAGTTCAATACGATTTCATCTACAAACAAGAATCCGGGATTGCCCTTGCCGCCGTGCCATGCCGGGATATTCTTTTCGGACAAAGCCGTTACCTTCACGTAACGGGTCTTTACCGGGTCAAACGTCAGGGTATGGGTATAAATCTGGTTGGCATCCGTTTCCTTCATAGCCGGATAAGCTTCCGAAGCCACTTTCTTGAAAGTCTTGTTGTCGTCTGACACCTCTACGGTAATGCCTCTGGTATCAAACGTCCAGTCGCCCTTTTCCACGCAAGTGCGCAGGGTCATGGAACTGATTTCGGTAGCCTCCTTCAAGTCAATCACCGCCTCCATGTCATTCTTGTAGAAAGCAATCCAGCGTCCGGTCTTGTAGTTGCGGTCGCCCGTCATACCGTCTACCAGCGTAGTGGCGCCCTTAAACTCGTAAGGCTTATTGACAGGCTGCAACATGGTGATGGGTTTCGCCGTAGACTTGCTGAACGCAATGCTGTCACGCGTAATGCGCGAGTTGCCTTCCGGGCGCACGGCCATCATGCGCAGCACACATGCCGCATCAATGGTCAGTCCGTTTTCATACCTGGACGAAGCAGTGGTAGGCTCCGTACCGTCGAGGGTATAGTACACAGGCGCATCGTCGATGGTGCCTGCCGTTACATCCAGCTTGCCCGTTTCCCTGTTGGGAGCGATGTGCACATTCACATCGAAGATATGCGTCGCGTAGTTCCATCCCTTCAGCTGGTAAATCTTTGTCAGACGAGCCGTGCGTTTCAGGAATCCCTGATAATCCTGCTTCTTTTCAGGAGCGCTCCACTGCGTTTCACAAAGCGCAGCCATACGCGGCAATACCATGTACTGTGCCTGTGCCATGGTCGGGATATATTCCGTCCAGAGGTTCGCCTGCACACCGGTAATGAACTTCTGTTCTTCCGGAGAAAGGGCAGACGGCATCGGTTCGTAGCTGTACACCCGTTCCATAGGCAGATAGCCACCGATGGCCAGCGGTTCACTGTCCGTATCCTTTGCCTGATAATAGTCGAAATACAGGTACGTGTTCGGCGTCATGATGACATTGTGCTGCTGACGGGCCGCTTCAATACCACCGGCTTCCCCTCTCCACGACATCACCGTGGCATTCGGAGCTAGTCCGCCTTCCAGGATTTCATCCCAGCCAATCATGCTGCGTCCGTTCTCGGTGAGGAACTTCTCGGCTTCCTGTATCACGTAGCTCTGCAGGTATTCCTCCTTCGAGTGCTTGCTGTCGCCCTTGATGCCCAGCGCCTTGATACGTGCCTGACACTTCGGACAAGTCTCCCACTTTACCTTCGGACATTCGTCGCCACCCACATGGATGTATTCCGACGGGAAGATGTCGATGATTTCCGCCAGCACATCCTTGATGAACCGGATGGTCCGGTCGTTACCCGCACAAAGCACGTTGTCGGAAATGCCCCACATGCGCCACACTTCATACGGACCGCCCGTACATCCCAGTTCCGGATAAGCCGCCAGTGCCGCCTGCATGTGACCCGGAAGGTCGATTTCCGGAATGACCGTGATATAGCGTTCCGCCGCGTAGGCCACGATTTCCCTGGCCTGCTCCTGCGTATAGAAACCGCCGTAAGGCTTGCCGTCATACTCGCCCGAGTTACGTCCGATCACCGTCTCGCTGCGTCTGGAGCCGATTTCCGTCAACTTGGGATACTTCTTGATTTCGATACGCCATCCCTGGTCTTCCGACAGATGCCAGTGGAAGCGGTTGATGTTGTGCAAGGCCAGCATGTCGATGTACGTCTTGATTTCATCCATGCTGAACATGTGACGGCCCACATCGAGCATCATGCCACGGTAGCCGAAGCGCGGCGAGTCGTTGATTTCCACCGCCGGCAGTTCCACCGCTCCTGCCCCTTCATGCACCGACACCGACTTGCGGAGCGTCTGGATGCCATAGAACACACCCGCTTCCGAAGGAGCGGAAATCTCCACCTTGCGCCCGTCCACCTTCAGCCGGTACGCTTCCGGAGAACCGGCCTCCAGCCCCAGGCGGAGCACGATGCCCTCTTCTCCGTCACCTTCCGCCACCTTCAGCGCGATGCCGGTCTGTTCCTTGATAAAAGCCGCCAGGAACTCGGCGTTCTTCTTCATCTTTTCATTCCCTGCCGTATAGCAGATAGTTTCCCCGCTCTTCAGCAGGAACGAACCCTGCGATGCTGCCGTAATCTCCAGCGGCATGGGCACCACCTGATAGTCAGCCACTGCCGTCGGACTGTCCGCACACGAAGCCATCAGCATTCCGGCAAATGCCAGCCCCATACAATTCATTTTTGAAAATGGTTTCATAATCAATACATATAAAAGATTAGTAATCAGATTTTATTCCCTCACATCGGCCAGCTGGTGAATCACCACGGAAACGTCCTCCAGCGGCGTACCGTCGGCCGAAGACACCGTGATGCGCTTCGTCTCGCCCGGCAGCAGGTCGAAGAAATTGTCGGAGAAACGCGCCCCCTGCAAGGGCACCTCCACGAACACGTCGCGCGCCAGCACACGCGACTTCAGCGTCAGTTCCACCACCCCGCCCTTCTTCACCTTGCGGCAGGAGATTTCAGCCCTAGGCAGACGCTGCTCCTTGGGATGCACCGGATAGAACACCTCGTCCGAGAGCACCTCCCGTCCGTCCGCGCCCTTGAGCGTCATGCGGATGAACGAAGCCGTAGTATCCCAGCCCTCGAAAGCCTTCTGCCAGTCCTGCTCAAAGAACACCTCCGAAGCATTTACCGGCAGCATCCCTTCCACCCGATGGCGGCGGATCACCTTTCCCTGAAAGTCCGTCAGCGCCAGGTGCAGTGTCACCTTCTCCGTCTGCAGGCGGTCGGACAGCACATAAAAGCGCAGCTTGTCGCCCTGGCGGATGGCATCCACCAGCACGGGCGCAAAGGCACGGCGCGTGTGATACTGCATGGCTTTCCAGTTGCCGTAATAATCGATGGCCGACCACGACACCACGGGCCAGCTGTCGTTCAGCTGCCAGGGCAAGCTGCCCATGCAGTACGGACGATTGCGGCGGTGCGCCACCATGCCCCGGCGCATGCCGTGGCCCTGCAGCACCAGCCCCACGTACACCAGGTCTTCAAACTTCTCCGGCACCGGATAATACAGGCTCATGGTTTTCTTAATCAAGGCATTCCCTATCGTGCTCTTCTGATGCGCATTCATTACGGGCGACTCCAGCTCATAATCCTCGGGCGAAGCAAAGGTGCGGATGGTCTTCATCTCCGGAAAGGCCTGAAAGCCGTACTCGCTCATGAAACGCGGTATCTCCTTATCTAAACTCTCGAAAGGCTTCTGCCCGTACCACGTGCCCCAGTTATGGCTGTCGCCCACTTTCCAGCTCTCCGGCCTGCCCCAGTTGGCCTCCAGCGGCGAGCCTTCCAGGTAGAAGCGACCCGGATCAAATTCTTTCACCTTCTGTGGCAAAAGCTGACGGAAAAGTATATCATATCCCTCCTGCATCTGCTGATAGACTTCGGGCGAATATTTCTCCTTCCACCCCCAATAGCGCATACCCTCGTAAATCTCATTATTGCCGCACCACATGGCCAGCGACGCATGGTTGCGCAGACGACGAATGTTATATTCCGCTTCCGCTTCTACACGACGCAGAAAGGCCGGGTCATGGGGATAGGTGGTACAAGCAAACATGAAGTCCTGCCATACCAGAATGCCGCGCCTATCGGCTTCCTCAAAGAACGCGTCGTCTTCATAGATACCACCGCCCCACACACGAATCATGTTCATATTGGATGACTGCACATCCTCCAGCAGACGGCTGTAGCGCTGGCGTGTGACACGCGGCAGCAGGGCATCCGACGGAATCAAGTTCGTACCTTTAGCAAACATCGGTACCCCGTTCACTTCGAAGTAGAAACTCTGACCGTCCTTATCCTCCTCCTGGACTACACGTATCGAGCGCAGACCAATCTGGTGACTCTTCTGTGACACCACTTGCCCATCGACCGACACTGAAGCCTCAAACATATACAACGCAGGCTCTCCCCAACCGTTAGGCATCCACAAGTGCGGCCGCTCCACTGTTACAGGAAGAGAAATATGATTAAGCCCTGGCTGCAATTCCACCACCTTTTCTATGCTTTTATCTGACTCACCCGCATAACTGTACGTCACACGTACCACAGCCTGCTGTGTATGATTACCAATATTATTTATTTCTAGGCGATTGTCTACCTCTGCCTGTTCAGCACTGACTGACTGCTGGTGCACGAAATAATCTTCCACTACCGCCCGGTCTGCAAACTGCAAATACACTGGCCGCCAAATACCACAAGTCACCATACGGATGCCCCAGTCCCATCCGTAGGAATAAGGTGCTTTCCGACTAAACACACTTAATTTTTGAGGATAATGGTCATTATCTGCAGGATAATCAAAACCGTTGCTCTCCCATTGAGGCATCAGTTCACGAATAGGCGAACGAAAACGTACTACAAGTCTGTTTTCTCCTTTTCTTAAAACAGACTTGACAGGTACCCGATATCCCACAAACATATTATCTGCTTTCAGCAACAAAGAACCATTTAAGAAAACATCTGCATAGGTATCAAGCCCTTCAAAAACCAGATACACCCCTTCATGATGTAGCTGCTCTTCTGTCAGTACAAATGAAGTGCGATACAACCAGTCTTCCTTTTCTACCCATTGTATTTTCTGCTCATTCATGCCATAAAAAGGATCAGGCAATTTATCATGAGCTATCAGGTCCTGATGCACCGTGCCCGGCACCTGTGCAGACAACCATTCATTACTACCGTACATTGAAAATTCCCATCCAGTATGCAGCTGATGGATTTGAGATAAACTACTGCCCGACGCATGATTTCCATAAGTCAGTAAAAAGGCCAGCAACATCATCAGAGTGACTTTTGACATATTTTTCACGTTATAGATTCAAGTATCGCAATATCAGGTACAAAATAAAATAAGTTTTTCCGATAAGCCAAATTAATCGAAAAAACTTATTTTATTTTAGTTTTTTAAGGGAAAAGTTTATTTTACTTTAAGCTTATCAAAGCCTTCGCCATATACTCCAACTACATTACTTTGTGAAATGAAGGCATTCGGATCAATGTCCTTTACTAAACGGAAGATATCGAGTGATTCCCTTTTTTTAGCCAAAACCACTACTACCTTTATTTCCTGTTTACTATACCATCCCTTTCCATCAAGCAAAGTCACTCCACGATCAATCTTTGTCGCAATCCCTTCGGCTATCTCCTCATATTTGCGTGAGAATATCAGGAACTGCACAGACTGCCGTGTACTGTTAATCACATAGTCAATGACGATACTCATCACAAATAAGACACAAAAACCGAACAATACCCTGCGCCAGTCGTGAAAAATAAAATAACAGGATGAAATGATGACGATATCGCAATACATCATCATCCGCCCCAACGTAACATCCTTATACTTATTGATAATCCAGGCAATGATATCCGTTCCACCCGTACTTCCATTATTACAGAACACGATACCAATTCCAAAACCCAGCAGACCAGCACCTATCACACAAGCCATAAAATCCTGACCAGGGCCTAACAACTGAGGAAGATTGCCATTCTCATCCTTCAAAATCATCTGAAAGAACCAGAGCAGGAAAGTCAGCATAAAGATGGCAAAGATGGTCTTAATACTAAATTTAGGCCCTAATATTTTCAAGGCAAAACCCAAGAATATTGCATTAATCACAAAATAGGAGACCTGAATCTCTATGCCTGTGGCATAATAAATAATTGCCGCAATACCCGTTACTCCTCCGGTAGTAATCTGATAGGGAAGCATAAATGCAGCCCAGCCAATGGAATAACAAATCAGCCCGAAGGTTATGGCCAAATAGTCTCTGGACTCCCGGCCCAACTTTTTCTTTAATAAAGCTTCCATAGACAATAAAAAACAGTCCGGAATGAACAGAAGATACCTCCTGTTCATTCCGGACGAGCATTTAAAAGGTTAAAGTACAATATTTACAATTTTCTTCGGTACAATAATCACCTTCTTCGGAGTCTTGCCCTCAATCCACTTCTGTGACTGTTCTTCAGCCAGTACAGCAGCCTGGATGGTATTATTGTCTGCATCTGCAGGGAACTCCATTGTAAAGCGAGCCTTACCATTGAAAGAAATAGTATATTTTACGCTGTTTTCTTTCAAATATTCCTCATTGAATTCCGGCCAATGTGCATCGCATACAGAAGAAGTATTGCCCAAAGCTTCCCACAATTCTTCTGCCAAATGCGGAGCAAACGGAGCCAAAAGCACTACCAGATTGCTCATCACAGCCTTGTTGCGACATTTCAATGAAGTCAATTCATTGACACAAATCATAAAGGCGCTGATAGAGGTGTTGTAAGAGAAGGTTTCAATATCTCCTGTCACCTTCTTAATCAATTTATGAATGGCTTTCAGTTCTTCTTTGGTAGCTTCTCCTTCAGCAGGCAAGAAAGTACCCTGACGGTCATAGAACAAATTCCAAAGCTTCTTCAGGAAGCGGTGTACACCGTCAATACCGTTGGTATCCCACGGCTTGGACTGCTCTACCGGACCAAGGAACATTTCATACATACGCAGGGTATCGGCTCCGTATTTCTCAACAATCATATCCGGGTTTACTACGTTGTACATGGACTTACTCATCTTTTCAACCGCCCATCCGCAAATATATTTGCCGTCTTCCAGAATAAATTCGGCATTGTTGTATTCGGGACGCCAGTTCTTGAAGGCTTCCACGTCGAGCACATCATTGGATACAATGTTTACATCTACGTGCAACGGAGTTACTTCATACTGGTCTTTCAATCCCAATGACACAAAGGTATTGGTATCTTTGATACGATATACAAAGTTGCTTCGTCCCTGAATCATTCCCTGGTTGACCAGCTTCTGGAACGGTTCTTCCTTGATGCTGATACCCAAGTCGAACAAGAACTTATTCCAGAAGCGAGAATAAATCAAGTGGCCGGTAGCATGTTCCGTACCTCCTACATAAAGGTCTACATTCTGCCAGTAATGGTCTGCCTTCTCAGAAACCAGCGCTTCATTGTTATGCGGATCCATGTAACGCAAATAATATGCGCTGGAACCGGCAAATCCCGGCATAGTATTCAATTCCAGAGGGAATACATTCACGTTATCAATCTTCGTATTTTCTACGACTTCACCTTTGGCTACATCCCATGCCCAACGGGTTGCATGTCCCAAAGGAGGTTCTCCACTTTCTGTAGGCAAGAACTTAGCAACCTCAGGAAGTTCCAGCGGAAGCTTGCTTTCGTCAATCATATACGGCATGCCGTCCTTGTAATATACCGGGAACGGTTCACCCCAATAACGCTGGCGAGAGAAAATCGCATCACGCAAACGGAAGTTGACTTTCACACGGCCCAGATTATGCTCTTTCACATATTTCTTGGTAGCAGCAATAGCTTCCTTGATGGTCAGGCCATTCAGCGTCAACTCGCAATAAGGAGTTACACCGGCTTTCGGAGAGTTGCAGACAATTCCTTCCTTCGCATCGAAGCTTTCTTCGCTGACATCACATCCTTCTACCAGCGGCACGATGGGCAGATTGAAATGCTTGGCAAATGCATAGTCACGACTATCATGAGCAGGTACGGCCATGATCGCTCCTGTTCCATAACCAGCCAATACATAATCACTAATCCATACTGGAACAGATTCTCCGGTAAACGGATTCACGGCATACGAACCGCTGAATACACCTGTTACACGGCGGTCAGCAATACGTTCACGTTCGGTACGTTTCTTGGTACGTTCCAGGTAAGCTTCCACCTCTGCACGCTGTGCATCAGTTGTCAGCTGCGGAACCAGTTCACTTTCCGGTGCAAGTACCATGAAGGTCACACCGAACATCGTATCGGCACGGGTAGTAAAGATGGTAAATTCCAGATCGCTGTCTTTCACCTTGAAGCGGACTTCAGTACCTTCTGAACGGCCGATCCAGTTGCGCTGGGTTTCTTTCAGAGAATCTGTCCAGTCCACTGTTTCCAGTCCGTCGAGCAGACGCTGTGCGTATGCCGATACACGCAGACACCACTGACGCATCTTTTTCTGCACCACCGGATGGCCTCCACGTTCAGATACCCCGTCTACTACTTCATCATTGGCCAATACCGTACCCAATGCCGGACACCAGTTTACCATGGTCTCTCCTAGATAAGCGATACGGTAGTTCATCAGGATTTCCTGCTGTTCCTTTTCTGACTTGGCTTTCCATTCTTCTGCAGTAAAATTCAGTTCTTCGCTGCATGCTACGTCCAGCCCCTTGGTTCCTTCAGCCTCAAAATGAGCAACCAGTTTGCTGATTGGCTGTGCCTTCTGGCAGGAATTGCAATAGAAGCTGTTGAACATCTTCTGGAAAGCCCACTGTGTCCAGTGATAATAGCCCGGTTCGCAGGTACGCACTTCCCGATCCCAGTCGAATGAGAAGCCGATCTTGTCCAGCTGCTCACGATAACGTGCAATGTTGGCAGCCGTAGTTACGGCCGGATGCTGGCCCGTTTGAATGGCATACTGTTCAGCAGGCAAACCGTATGCGTCATATCCCATCGGATTCAACACATTGAATCCTTGCAATCGTTTGTAACGTGCATAAATGTCGCTCGCAATATATCCCAGCGGATGGCCTACATGAAGGCCGGCTCCCGACGGATAAGGGAACATGTTCAACACATAGAACTTTTTCTTGGCTTCATCTTCGACAACTTTATAGGTCTTGTTGTCCACCCATCTCTGCTGCCACTTTTTCTCAATTTCTCTGAAATTATATTCCATAGCGAAATATTATATGATTGATTATTACGTATTTCTCCAATTTCTCCGCAAATATAGTAAGAGTTCAGGAATAAATAAGGATAGTTTCGAACGAAAAGTTTATCTTTGCTTGATAAATGAAAACCTAATCTTAGAAATCTATGTACATCCGTAAATTCTTTCTGCTCGCTACTATCCTCTGTAGTGTATGCAGTCTCAACGCACAGCGACATGAACAACTCTTGGAAACCGGCTGGAAATTCCACAAAGGAGAAACCAATGGAGCTGAAACTGTTTCATTTAATGATTCTCAATGGGAATCTGTCTGTATTCCACACGACTGGGCCATTTATGGACCGTTTGACCGTAATAATGATTTACAAAATGTAGCCATTACTCAGAACTTGGAGAAACAGGCATCTGTCAAGACCGGACGTACCGGAGGACTTCCTTATGTGGGAGTAGGATGGTATCGTACCTGTTTCGATGCAGACCCTGACAAAAAGACAACACTGGTTTTTGATGGAGCCATGAGTGAAGCCCGCGTGTATGTCAATGGAAAAGAAGCCTGCTTCTGGCCTTTCGGTTACAATTCCTTCCATTGCGACATTACTGAGCTTCTGCACAAAGAAGGAAAAGACAATGTATTGGCCGTACGTCTGGAAAACCGTCCTCAATCTTCCCGCTGGTATCCGGGAGCCGGACTTTACCGGAATGTCCATCTGATTACTGCAGAAAAAATACATGTACCTGTATGGGGAACACAGGTTACCACCCCACACGTTGCTAATGACTATGCTTCAGTTTGCCTTCGTACCTCTTTACAGAATGCAGGAAAAGAAGAAATTACCATAGAAACAGAAATTCTGGACCCGAACGGAAAAAGAGTTTCTTTCAAGAAAAACAGCGGACGTATCAATCACGGGCAACCGTTTACACAAAATTTTATTGTAGAAAACCCGCAATTGTGGTCGCCCGAAACACCGTTCTTATATCAGGCCGTATCTAAAATCTATGCCAACGGAAAACTAACAGATACTTATACCACCCGCTTTGGTATCCGTTCCATCGAATTTGTAGCTGACAAAGGCTTTTTCCTGAACGGCCAGCACCGTAAATTCCAGGGGGTATGCAACCACCACGACTTAGGTCCTTTAGGAGCTGCCATCAACGTATCGGCTCTACGCCACCAGCTTACATTATTAAAAGACATGGGCTGCGATGCCATTCGTACCGCACACAACATGCCGGCACCCGAACTTGTCAGACTCTGCGATGAAATGGGATTCATGATGATGATTGAACCTTTCGATGAATGGGACATTGCCAAATGTGAAAACGGATACCATCGTTATTTTAAGAAATGGGCCGAAAAAGACATGGTAAACATGCTACGGCAATACCGGAATAATCCCTGTGTAGTGATGTGGAGTATCGGTAATGAAGTACCCACCCAATGCAGCAGTGAAGGATACAAAGTAGCCAAGTTCCTGCAAGACATTTGCCATCGGGAAGACCCTACCCGTCCGGTTACCTGCGGCATGGACCAGGTTAGTTGTGTACTCGACAACGGTTTTGCGGCCATGCTCGATATTCCAGGATTCAATTATCGCGCACACCGCTATGAAGAAGCTTACCAACGCCTGCCTCAAAATCTTGTATTAGGCTCAGAAACCTCTTCTACCGTCAGTTCACGCGGTATATACAAATTCCCGGCAGAGCGTAAAGCCGATGCAAAATACGAAGACCATCAGTCTTCTTCTTACGACCTGGAATACTGCTCCTGGTCTAACATTCCCGATATAGACTTTGCTCTGGCTGATGACCACCAATGGACTTTGGGGCAGTTTGTCTGGACAGGTTTTGATTATCTAGGTGAACCCAGTCCATACGATACGGATGCATGGCCCAACCACAGCTCTATGTTCGGTATTATCGACCTGGCTTCCTTGCCCAAAGACCGGTACTATTTATACCGCAGCGTATGGAACAAACAAGCTGAAACACTTCATATTCTTCCTCATTGGAATTGGGAAGGCAGAGAAGGAAAAGAAGTACCTGTATTCGTCTATACCAACTATCCGACAGCCGAACTTTTCATCAACGGAAAAAGTTATGGGAAACAGACGAAGAACAACCAAAGCGTAGAGAACCGTTACCGCCTGATGTGGCACAACGCCATTTACGAACCGGGAGAAGTAAAAGTCGTGGCATACGATGAACACGGTACGGCTAAAGCAGAAAAGATAATCCGCACGGCAGGCAAACCTCACCATATTGAATTGGTTTCTTCACGCCAGTCGCTCACAGCCGATGGAAAAGATTTGGCTTACGTAACCGTACGTGTTGTGGACAAAGACGGAAATCTCTGCCCCACAGATATGCGCTTGGTGAAATTTAAAGTAAAAGGAGCTGGAAGCTACAAAGCCTCAGCCAATGGAGATCCAACTTGTCTGGATTTGTTCCACCTGCCTCAGATGCACGCCTTCAACGGCATGCTGACTGCAATTGTGCAATCAGGAAAAGAAGCAGGTACCCTTGAGTTACAAGTCACCGCAAAAGGGCTGAAATCAGGAAAGATACAAATCGAAGTAAAATAACCCTCAAAACAACAGCGGGGAAAAGCAACCACGTTATGTCTGCTTTTCCCCGTTTATATTTTCACCCAGCCTGCTATCTGTTCAGGCTTTCCTTAAATTCAACTTCTACAATACGAAGTTCATGATTGGTTTTATCTCCATCTTTCGCCTTAAACAAATCCAATTCATTGGCTACTGGAGCAGCCACTTCCACAATCTGTCCAAAGGCATCATCCTCTTTACTTGAACCCTTCAACCGGATAGTTATTTCAGAAGCAGGAACCGGTTTTACTTTCAGATGAACGTAACCCAGACTTTTTTCAGTTTCTCCGCTCCAAATCAGTTCATCGCCCGCATAAATTTCCAAAGGATAACTGCGCATACGCCATCCTGTAAGTTTCATACATACCTCATCCACACGCGCTATCCTTTCAAGATGATACTTAATCCATGCAGTGGAAGCTTTTCCATCATTTTTCCATTCACTCAATTCATTGTCATCACAACTCTTACAAGCTTCTTCCGTATTTATTCCAGCCTCTGCAGAGAGCACAGCCACATCCACCGCACGATCTATATAAGAAGGAGACAAAGGTGTTTCTCCACGATCTAAACTTCCTTCCAAATCATCTCCAGGAATGTATGTACTCAGTCCGTTTTGTACTTCTACAGGAGAAGAAACCAGTTCCAATGAGGCAGAAGCCAATCCTTCTGCTTCAGCTCGTACAACCACCTTCCCTGCTGTAACAGACGAGCGCAATAACGCACGGTTCACCCCACATTCCACAGGAAGTTTTTCCGACAAGATATAATTATCCGGGCCTTGCGCTATACCTCCTCGCCATTCTGCCGGACCTTCTACCGTAAAATGAATCAAATCGTTCGCCAGCGGACAACGATTCCCTTCCGCATCAGCGACCTCCACTTGCAACAACACCAAATCGGCTCCATCGGCTTTCCATCCTTTCGGATGCTGAATGGCAGCTAATTTCAATTTAGCTGGTTTACCTGCGGTTCTTAACTGCATACGCGCAGCTTCTTTTCCGTCATTATACCCCACAGCTTCCAATACTCCAGGAGTGAAGGCGATTTTATCAAAAGTAAACAAGAAATGATAGTCACGCTGAGCCTGTCCCATTGGTTTTCCGTTTAAAAATAACGCCACACTATCCGTATTAGAAACCACATACACAGGCTTGACCACTCCCGGTTCATAATTCCAGTGTCCTACGATATGCAAACGAGGATTTTCCGTATCTACCCATCCGTCCCACATCACTTGATGAGCGAAATAAGAATCTTTCGGAATACGCATAGGGTCTGTATCTCCACTACGCCTATAATTTTCTACTCCACGGAAATGAGTATTTGTATCTGAAAAAATAATCTTAGCGCCCCCAGAACTTACCCTTTTCCCTGTACCCGGACGTTCACGCCAGTAATCAAACCAACGAATTACATTCTCGATGGTGAAAGAGTCCTGATTACGATTGTATACACTGGCATCTGCCTGTTTTTTCGTTTTTCCGGTAGCTGCAGAATGATAAGCACTGTTTCCTTCGCCATCTTTATGATATGGATAAGAGTAATTATCCCAATACTTACGCAAGCCTTCATCACGGCAATACTCCATGGCCCACATAGGATGATGCGCACTTTTGTTAATATACAACATCTCTCCCCCATACTCGGCATCACGAATATCCAGCATCTCACGAGAACCGATTGCACGCCCACCATGATAGTCAAACTCATCACGTATCTTCTTCATCTCCAGCATGTGTTCACGGCTGATTGATTCATTGCCACATTCATAAAAAAGGATACTCGGATTGTTGCGGTTATAGATAATTGCATCCCTCATTACCAGTTTACGCTGTTCCCACTGACGTCCTTTGCAGTCTTTTTCTGCATCTCCTGCCGGCATGGCCTGAATCAAACCGACACGGTCGCATGACTCTACATCTTGCTTCCAGGGAGTTACATGCATCCAACGCACCAGATTAGCATTGGCTTTCACCATGAGGCCATTACTATAATCACTCAACCAGGCCAGTACGGACATTCCTACAGCAGGCCATTCATTACTTGTTCGCTGGGCAAATCCCTTCAACTGAATCACCCGGTCGTTCAACCATACTTTTCCATCAGCAAATCGTGTCTTGCGAAAACCTGTACGCGTAATTACTTCATCCGTTTTCTTTCCCTCTATGCACAAAGCAGTCTTTACCGTATACAGATAGCCATACCCCCAGCTCCAGAAATGCAAACCCTCTACTTCACTTTCAGCTGAAAGCACTATTTTTTCTCCTGGATTAATTCTTTTCTCCGCGCCACAGAACGCCTTTACAAGCTTCCCGTCACGGTCAAAAAGTTCCACCAGATAACCAACCGTCTGACTTTTCTTTGTTTCATTTTTCACTTCCGATTCGGCATGAATCCGAGCTTTACGAGCACGCACTTGAATATCTTCCGCATAAATATAGACACCCGTAGTTTGCAGATTACTATATAAAGGTAAGGTTTGGTATAGTTTATCCGTCACATGCAACCACACATTCTTGGGTAAGCCTCCATAATTTGCATTAAAATTACGGTTACTCCACTGATACTTCACGTCAGTAGCCTTCTCTGCATAATCCCAATTGTTATCAATACGTGCAGCAATGACATTTTCCTTACCTGGCTTTACAAATGCAGTAAGGTCAAAACCAAAAGCCATCACTCCATTTTCATGCTGACCAACCAGGTGACCGTTCACATACAGATCAATTCCTTGTCGTGCTCCTTCAAATTCAATGAACACCTTTCGTCCTTTCACATCAGCAGGTAAGCGAAAATGTTTTCGATACCACACAATTGTATCAGTAAGATCCTTGATATTCAGTTTGAAAGCCTCATCCTCATTAAATGCATGAGGAAGTGTAACCGACTTCCATTCTGCATCCGAATAGTCCACCTCCTCTGCCTGGATTATATCACCCACCTTTAATTTCCAGTCGCTGTTGAAATTATACTTCTCCCGCTCTGCGGCATGAATATGCCCTAAAGCCATAAAAATGAATAAACATATTAGAATGTACCTCATAGTATTGCCTTTTTAACTATTTAGCAAAGGTATGTTTTTTGTTTCTACAAGGTATAGGAAAAATAGATAGTTAAGATGGAATAAATGATTGTTATCAGAAATTCTTCACATTTAATGGGGGGACAAGATTCAAACTAACAGAATTTTATCTGAATAAAAATCCCAAAGGATTAAACAGAAAACCCTTTTACCAATTCTATGTTTTCTTATCTGAATCCATAAGTTTCTCAATCTTCAAACCTACGTTTTAGGGCTGAAAAACATATATTTCCGATAAGCAACACATAAAATTTACAAGCACGAATTCGGCTCTTTGCTATTGAGTTTTCCTAACTATATTAAAACGTACGTTAAGATGTTAAATTAAAAACTTAAAATCAATTCTATTATTAACATTTCAAAAAGAAATAAGTACATCACTTCTTCGGAAGAGGTGAAGAAAGCTTTTTAATGCAAAATATACCTATCCACCTGTATCCAATAATCTCGTGCTGATTTTTCCATGTTTCTACACAATTTTACATTGTTTACCCTCTCATACAATTGTACTTTTACATCGCATTCAAAAATGCAAAATACAAAGATATAATGAAACTAACTTTTGTTTAACTTAACCAAATTAGAGGTATGAAAGACAGAACTTATTCTAGTCTGATGCGTTGCGCTTCTAACTTGCAACGCCTGTTCTTCTTAGCCTTGTTCTCTGTTATCGCTATTGGAGCGTATGCACAAGGTAAGACGGTGTCGGGTACGGTACTCGATAAAAGTGGGGAATCTGTAATTGGTGCAAGTGTAGTAGTAAAAGGAACTACTAACGGTACAATTACTGACTTTGACGGTAAGTTTACCTTATCTAATGTACCTAATGACGCTTCACTTGAGATCAGCTTTGTTGGCTACAAGACTCAAGTGATTCCGGTACAAGGAAAAACAACATTTAATGTCACAATGGCAGAAGACACCGAAGTGCTCGATGAAGTTGTCGTAGTAGGTTACGGTGTACAGAAAAAATCGGATGTTACAGGTGCAATGGCACGTGTCGGAGAGAAAGAATTGAAAGCGATGCCTGTCAAAAATGCACTGGAAGGTATGCAAGGTAAAACCGCCGGTGTGGACATTACTTCCAGCCAGCGTCCGGGTGAAGTAGGAAGCATTAATATCCGTGGTGTACGTTCTATCACTGCCGATCAAGGCCCGCTGTATGTAGTAGATGGTATGATTATCCAAAACGGCGGTATCGAAAATATCAACCCGAGTGATATTGAATCTATCGACGTATTGAAAGATGCTTCTGCTACTGCTATTTATGGTTCGCGCGGTGCCAATGGTGTAATCTTGGTTACTACTAAGAAAGGAAAAGAAGGAAAGATTTCATTGAATTATTCAGGAACCGTAACCTTTGAGACCCTGCATGATGTAACAGAAATGATGTCTGCTTCAGAATGGTTGGATTACGCTCGTCTTGCCAAATATAACATGGGATCTTATGCATCTGCAACTCCTGATTACGAAGCTGATAAAGCTGCGTTTGGCAGTGTAGCCGCTTCTTGGGCAAACATTGAAAAAGCATGGGAAGGAGGAACTTATGATCCTTCAAAAGTAGGTTCCTATGATTGGGCTTCCAATGGCAAACAAACGGGTATCACTCATGAACATACATTAAGCGCTTCTGGCGGTACTGACAAATTCCAGGGTTATGCTTCATTCGGATATTTAAATCAGAAAGGTACACAGCCTGGACAGGCCTATGAACGCTATACATTAAAAACTTCTTTCGACGCTTCTCCTCTGAGTTTCTTTAAGATGGGTTCTTCAATCAACGCATCTTATTCAGATCAGGATTATGGTTACAGCTTCACAAAATCAGTTACAGGTTCTGGAGACCTTTATGGAGCATTGAGAAGCATGCTGCCATGGACTGTTCCTTATGATGAAAACGGAGAATACATTCGTAACCCGAATGGCGATGTAAACATCATCAACCCTATTCGTGAACTGGATTACAATACCAACCAGCGCCGTACATTCCGAGCTAATGCCAGCATGTATGCACAAGTAGACTTCGGAAAAATCTGGGAACCACTGGAAGGACTTTCTTATAGAATTCAGTTTGGTCCTGAATTCCAGTATTATACTCTGGGAATAGCCAATGCTGCAGAAGGTATCAACGGAGATGGAAACAATGGAGCTCAATACAAAAATGAACAGAAACGTTCATGGACACTGGATAACTTGATTTATTACAACAAGACATTTGCTGAAAAACATAATTTAGGATTGACTTTGATGCAATCAGCCTCTGCTTATCACTATGAAATGGGTGATATGCGTGCCACTAATGTTGCTTCATCAGAAGAATTATGGTATAATATGTCTACAGCTGGTACATTAAGTTCATTCGGCACTGGATTGACAGAAACCCAGATGACTTCTTACATGATTCGTGCAAACTACGGATTCATGGATAAATACTTATTGACCGCATCTATGCGTTGGGATGGTGCTTCACAGTTAGCTCCAGGACATAAATGGGCAAGCTTCCCTTCTATGGCGTTGGCATGGCGCCTGGATCAGGAAAATTTCCTGAAAGACGTTAACTGGTTAAGCCAATTGAAATTGCGTCTTGGATTTGGTATCACAGGTAATGCCGCTATTGCAGCTTATGCCACTAAAGGAGCTATTACCGGATTATACTACAACTGGGGACAAACAGATTCTTCATTAGGATATGTTCCTTCAGATCCTTCTGCAAAAAATCCGGCTAAGATGGCTAATCAGGATTTAGGATGGGAAAAAACAACTCAGTACAACGTAGGTATCGATTATGGATTCTTTAATAACCGCTTAAGTGGTAGCATTGATGCCTATAAGACTAAGACCAATGACTTGTTGCTCGGTATGACGATTCCTTCATTAACAGGTTACACTTCTACATATGCCAACGTAGGAAAGACATCCGGATGGGGTATTGACTTACAGGTAAATGCCATTCCTGTTCAAACAAAAGATTTCTCTTGGAATACTACATTGACATGGTCTATGGACCGTAACAAGATTGAACAGTTATCTAATGGAAGAACTGAAGATGTAAATAACAGATGGTTTGTAGGTGAAGAAATCGGTGTATACTATGATTATGTATATGATGGAATCTGGAAAACATCTGAAGCTGAAGAAGCAGCAAAATATGGTCGTAAACCTGGTCAGATTAAAGTAAAAGATTTAAATCAGGATAGTTCTATTGATGCCACAAACGACCGTCAGATTGTCGGTAAAGTACGTCCTGACTGGACTGCCGGATGGAATAATACATTCAGCTACAAGAATTTTGAACTTTCATTCTTTATCCTTTCACGTTGGGGCTTTACCGTTCCACAAGGAGCTGCCACTCTTGACGGCCGTTACATGATGCGTAAATTGGACTATTGGGTAGCTGGCACCAACGAAAATGCACAATATTACTCTCCGGGTTCAAATGGAGAGGCTACAGATACATACAGCTCTTCTATGAACTATCAGGATGGTTCATACATCAAAGTACGTAATATTTCTTTGGGATATAACTTTACTTCTAAGCAACTGAAAAATGTAGGATTGAACAATCTTAAAGTATACGTACAGGCCATGAACCCATTCACTATTTATAAAGCTTGTGACTGGTTGGATACTGATTTGCTTAACTATGATAATAACACTAAAACATTTGGTTCTGCAACAACTCTGAAGAGCTTTGTTATCGGTGTTAATATTGGATTCTAATCATAAAATTAAGGAACTATGAAACTAAATAAAATATTATATACTGCATTAATGATCAGTTCTATGGGAAGCAGTCTGTCTTCATGTAAAGATTCTTTCCTGGATGAAGAACTAATTACCCAATATAGTACCGACCGATTTGAAACCCAAGAAGGTCTCGATGAACTGGTTACCGGTGCATATCAGAAATTGAAATTTAAATACAACTACGTTTGGGCAATCGAATGCTACAACATGGGAGTAGATGAATTTACCGATGCAAACAATACTATGCCTGCATGGAATCACTACAGCCAAGACTTGAACTCAGCGGAAACTGGAGCTAACCAATCGGTTTGGGATAATTTCTATGGCTTGGTAGAACCGGCAAATATCATCATTGCCAATATGCCTCAATATTACGATAAAAATAGTGCTACCTATAAAACCCGTTTGGGAGAAGGCTATTTTTTAAGAGCGTTTGCCTATTTTGAACTGGTTAAACAATTTGGCGGTGTGCCCCTTAAGCTAACCCCTTCAACCAGTGTAGAGACCTATTTCACACGCGCATCTGAAGAAGATGTTTACAAACAGATTATCAGCGACTTCCAAGAAGCTTATAACTTGTTGCCAGAAAGCCCAGAGCAGACAGGCCGTATTACAAAATATGCCGCTGCCCATTTTTTAGCTAAAGCACATCTGTTCCGTGCTTCTGAGTTATACAGTGGATGGAACTCAAGCTATGTTGCTGAAGACTTGGACGCCGTAATTCAGTATGGTTCGGAAGTGGTAAACAAACACCCGATATGTACTAACTACGTAGCACTTTGGGACTACCAGGAACCTAATGGAGCAAATGAAAAAGTCAGTGAAGTCGTATTGGCAGCACAGTTCTCAAACGATGAATCTACATGGGGACGTTACGGTAATCAGATGCATCTGTATTACCCATCTGTATACCAGGATATACAGGGAACTAAACGTGACATCTCTGGTGGCCGTGAATTCTCTTATGTAAGTGCAACTGAATATACCATGCAGGTATTCGACCGAGTTAATGACTCCAGATTCTGGAAATCATTTATTACTTGCTATGGAGCAAACTACACAGCCGGAGCACCTACATGGACTGAAGAAGATATAAATAACGGCGCACCCGCAGGTGTTAATGTGGGAGATAAGCGTTTTATCGCTGGAGAAGTAGGTATCAAATATATCGTTAACGAACCGGGAGACGACCGTTTTGAAAACTACTCAACAGGGGCAGCTGATATCAAAGTAAAGAAAAATGGAGAGATTTGTGCACCACACACATTTGTACGTTATTTCAAAGGTGAAAATCAGCTGAACTGGAACCTCTCTACACACACAGGAAACTATTATAACATTATTCCTCACAAACGCTCTGTTGCATTGTCTAAGTTCCGTGACGGTTCGCGTAACTCTATTGGTTCTCAGTTTGGAACTCGTGATGCCATTATCGCACGTTCAGCTGATGATGTGCTAATGGTAGCAGAAGCTTATATCCGTAAAGGAGAAAGCCATTATGCAGACGCTATCACCTGGATTAACAAATTGCGTGACCGTGCTGCCTATAAAGAAGGTGAAGACAGAAGTGTAAACGTGGATGGTGGTCAATCTTACAAAAACAACACATACTGCTCCGGAAAAGGAGGAGGTTACTCTGCTGACGGAGCCATCTATTCTGAACAGAACACTTATTATGAATCTAATAACCTGGAAGGACAGGAAAGTGTTTACAATGCACAGTCATCTCTTTCAGGCATGCACCTGAACAGCGTAGACGATGTATATAATTCTCAAACAGATGCACCTATCTATCAGGCACTGAATTGCACTAGCAATGCAGAAAAAATGATGTGCTTCTTGTTGAACGAACGTACACGTGAACTTTGTGGTGAAGGATATAGATGGGAAGACCTGGCACGTACAAAAACTCTTGATGCACGCTGGCATGCATTTAACGACGGTGTAAGCCGCGGTATCGGTGAGTTTAACCCAGACAAACATTACTATCGCCCAATTCCACAATCATTCCTTGATGGTATCACAAATGAGAGTGGAGCAGCTTTGACCAATGAGGAAAAACAAGCAATGCAGAATCCTGGCTATTAACCAAAACCTTATTTTTCCATACAATTTTAAGAGACGCTTTTCAAAAAAGAGAAGCGTCTCTTTTTTATACAAATTTACAGCAACATGTACAATACTCCAGTCCCTAAGACAGAAGCTTTCCCGTACTTTGTAAAATGATTATTTTTCCAATAAAACTATGAAGAAACTGTGGTTAATAGGACTTTTGATGTATAGTCCGTTTACGATGAATGCACAATCCGGAACGACATCCGGACTGGACAAAAGCCATTTCAGCAAATACTGGAAGGTGGAATCCGAATCTCCTGACTATAAAGTTTCCTTTTCAGGAGATACCTGTGAAATTTTATCTCCTAAAGGACTGACTCTGTGGAGAAAAGAAAAAATGTCGGGCAACGTCACCATTGAATACGATGCCTGTGTGGCAGTAGAAGGGAAACCAGGTGACAGACTAAGCGACTTAAACTGCTTCTGGATGGCTTCCGACCCGAAAGCTTCTGACATCTGGAAACGCATGAACTGGCGAAACGGAGTTTTCGTAAACTGCTACAGCCTTCAGCTGTATTATCTGGGATATGGAGGTAACTACAATTCTACCACTCGTTTCCGCCGTTATGACGGCAATGAAGCCGCGGTAACAGATGAAAAGGTACGTCCTTCCATTTTGAAAGAATACAAAGACCAAGATAATCTGTTGACAGCAAATAAATGGTATCACATTAAGATTCAAAATACAGACAACAGGGTACGCTATTACATCGATGGAAAATTACTTGTCGACTTTTATGACCCGTCACCGTTGACTTCCGGCTGGTTCGGTTTCCGTACCACATTGTCCCGAACCCGTATTACTAATTTCAAGTACTCCATTGAAAAAGAAAAAGCTACTGAAGCTCCTTTACACTGGATTGGAAAGGTTCCAGAACAAGCACGCCCCATCAGTTTTGGAGTTCCGTTCAAACAAGGTAAAGTAAAATCAGGTACCCCCTTGTGTGTACAAACTGAAAACGGAGAATTAGTGGAGGCCGACACATGGACCACAGCATACTGGCCCGATGGATCTGTAAAATGGGCAGGTATGGCTGCTGTTATTCCGGGTAATACCCGTTCAGTAAAAGTAATACCTTCTTCTAAAAAGAAAAAAACGACCAATACAGAAGAAATTCATGTCACAGAATCCGATAACCAACTGACTATAGCCACTGGAAAAATTACTGCTTTTATCCCTAAATCTGGAACTTGTATTCTAGACAGTCTTCTGTATGGGAATGTGAAAGTAGGTGGAAAGGCGGATTTAATTGCCAGCACACAAGATTCTCCATCACGAGAAGATGCCACTGAGATTCATTATCAGTCATTCAATAGCCTCATCAAAAAAGCCGTAATTGAACAGCAAGGAAAAATACGTACTACCATCAAACTGGAGGGTGTACAGCAGGGAAAAGACGGACGTGAATGGCTTCCGTTCACTCTGCGTATGTATTTTTACGCAGGAAATGAGCAAATCAAAATGGTACACTCTTTCATCTACGATGGAGACCAAAACAAAGATTTTATCCGCTCACTAGGAGTACGATTCCAAGTTCCGATGAGAGAGGATTTATATAACCGTCATGTAGCCTTCGCCGATGCCGACGGAGGTGTATGGAGCGAACCGGTTAAACCGCTGGTGGGAAGAAGAATCCTGACACTCGACAAAGACCAAAGCTGGCAGAAACAACAGATGGAAGGAAAACGCATTCCTGAATACCAGCGTTTTGATGCAAAAAACAGAAGTTTGATTGACAATTGGGCAGCATGGGATAATTTCCGTCTCTCTCAACTTACAGACAATTCTTTCAGCATCCGCAAACGGGCTACAGAAGACAGTCCCTGGATTGGTACTTTTACCGGCACACAAGCCGGAGGATATGCTTTTGCCGGTGATGTCAGTGGAGGAATAGGAGTTGCCTTACAGGATTTCTGGCAAGCTTATCCTTCTACCCTGGAAGTACAATATGCACGTAGCCAGGAAGCTTCACTGATTGTCTGGTTATGGAGTCCGGAGTCAGAAGCTATGGACTTAAGACACTATGACAAGGTGGCACATGACCTGATAGCCAGCTACGAAGACGTACAGGAAGGAATGAGTACCCCCTATGGTATTGCTCGCACACACACACTGACCGTTGTTCCACAAGCTGCTTATCCAGGTAAAGCCGGCATCGCAGAAACGGCACAGATTCTATCAGAAGCAGCTCCACTGATGTGTACACCGGAATATCTCCATGCCTGCCGGGCTTTTGGCATCTGGTCATTACCTGACAGAAGTAATCCGCAGCGCAGTAAGGTAGAAGACCGCCTGAATGCTTATATCGATTTATATCAAAACGCTATTGCCCAACATAAATGGTATGGTTTTTGGAACTATGGTGACTTAATGCATGCTTACGATCCGATACGTCACTCATGGAGATACGATGTAGGCGGATTTGCGTGGGATAACACCGAACTGGCATCCAACATGTGGCTATGGTATAATTTCCTGCGTACAGGACGGCAGGACATCTGGAAAATGGCAGAAGCCATCACACGTCATACGGCAGAAGTGGATGTATACCACATCGGTCCCAATGCAGGCTTAGGAAGCCGTCACAACGTCAGTCACTGGGGATGCGGTGCAAAAGAGGCTCGTATCAGTCAGGCCGCCTGGAATCGTTTCTATTATTACCTGACCACAGACGAAAGAGCCGGCGACTTAATGAAAGAAGTAACCGATGCAGACCAGAAGCTATATACACTCGATCCGATGCGTTTGGCCGAGCCAAAGAGCCAGTTCCCATGCAGCGCACCTGCCCGATTACGCATCGGCCCCGACTGGCTAGCCTACGCTGGTAACTGGATGACTGAATGGGAACGTACGCAAAATACGAAGTACTGCGACAAGATTATCACAGGCATGAAGAGCATTGCAGCCCTGAAAAATGGATTGTTCACCGGAAATATGGCCTTAGGATATGACCCGGCAACTGGAGTTATCAGTTATGAGGGCGATCCCAATAGACAGAATACCAATCACCTGATGACGATCATGGGAGGCTTTGAAATAATGAATGAAATGCAGGAAATGATTCAAGTTCCGGAGTTCAACAAAGTATGGCTGGAACATGCACGTGACTACAAACAAAAAGCACTCGAAATAACACGTAACCGCTTCCGGGTTTGCAGACTAATGGCATACGCTGCATCCCATCTGTATGACCCGAAAACAGCCGCAGAGGCCTGGAAAGATTTATGGAGCAAACTGGAACATACTCCGGCACCGGAATTCAAGATAGAAAAAGTGCTTCCTCCAGAAGTCCCGGCAGCTATGGATGAATGTAAGACAATCAGCACCAATGATGCTGCATTGTGGAGTCTGGATGCGATTTATATGCAGGAGGTAATTCCGCAATAACACCACATTAATAGATAACAAAAACGGCTTTAAATGACAGGAAAACATCATTTAAAGCCGTTTTTTACATCCTATATTTTCTCTCTTCTAAAATTTGAAGACCAATACACCGGCTGTAGCAATATTAGGAGTACCAATCAACACTTTTGCTCCTTGAGGAAGTGCAAACTGATAAGGCTGGTCACTATAGTTTAGCACTATACCTAATCCGTTACGGTATTCCATTGTCACACCGTAAGGTAAATTCATTACTTCGATTTGCAGACGACTATACAACTTATCCAAAACCTGACGCTCCAAAGCCCCGTCTGAACTGTCTACTCCGATATAAGTCACAGACCCCTTTCCTAATTTACGGAAAGTAACCGCAGGTTTTCCTTCATAAAATTCATTCGTATAAGTAGCCCAAACCTCATTGGAAGCACTGGGTTGCAAAATCTCTCCCCAAGTATTCCAAGTATAAACCTTTCCATCCATCTTTACTTGTCCTGGATCTTGAGGCAACAACAAGTCATAAAACTCCATGTGATTCCCGGTCAACTCATCAATCATTGAACCAAAAGGAGCCTCCGGTAAACGTCCAAAATGGTCTTTCTGTGCGGTACGGCAAGTCAGCACCAAGTTTCCTCCTTCTTCCACATATTTTTTCCACCTTGCTACCAGTTCTTTATCGGCCAACTGATATGCGGGAACTATCATCACCGGATATTGTGAGAAATCTTTCTCTTCAGAAATAAAATCTACAGGAGCTGCATAAGACTTAAGTGTACGATAATATTTATCTACATGAGCAAAAGTATTCCATGTTGCATTCTGTTTCTGACGGTCAATACTCCAATAGTTTTCCGGATTCCATAAAATAGCTGTCTTCCGTTTCAGATAGGTTTCCGGTTTATCTTCCTTCGGGCGATAATCTTTTCTCAAAGAACGGATTTCTTTCATAAACTGTTCATACTCTCGTCCGCCAGGTGTCACAGTCACACCGTCTGTGCCCACAATACCATAATGGTACTGCTCAGTTCCATACAAAGGCTGACGATAGCGATACGTACAGATAAAATCAGAGCCTCCGGCAAATACACTCCATAACCACAAACGGACAGCACCTGGCAAGGGTTGAGGATTGATACTTCCCCAGTTTACCTGTCCCGGCTGCAACTCCATTACCCCGTAAATACCATTTACCGGACGGAAAAAGTCATTTGCCATGGCAATCCGTAAAGGATTTCCCACACGATATCCTCTACGACCGATACCTTCATTGTCACCATATACCATATAGCGGGTATAGCTGACAAAATCCAAGTCCTTGCTACCTCCAATATGTCCTTTATCATAATCTGGAATATAATTGGTAGTCACCCACTGGTTCTTGGCATATTTCTTGATTAACCTGCATTGTTCATTCAAAAAGTCATTAGTCTGCTTGGCTGCAAACCAACGATAATCTAGAATCTGATGATGATTCATAAACATCTGGGCGGTTTTAGGCAAGGTAATTTCCTCAAACCGAGAATAGACTTCACTCCAGAAGGCAGTGCCCCAGGCTGCATTCAGTTCCTGAATATTGTGATGGTATTTCTCTTTCAAGAATTCCCGGAAAGCTTCTTCTGCTGCCTGATTATAGTCAAATTGTACAGTAGGCTCATTATCCAGCTGCCAACCAATTATGCGCGAATCCTTTCCATAATGGCGGGCCAGTTCTTCAATCATACGATAAGCGAGTTTCCGGTAAACAGGAGAAGCAAAAGAAGCATGCTGGCGTGCCCCATGATCTTGCACAGTACCGTCTTCGGACTTCAGCAAAACCTCCGGATATTTACGGCTTAACCATACAGGAGGAGTAGCTGTAGAAGTGCACATCACGACCTTCAAATCATATTTGGCCGCCAAGGCAACTGCCCGGTCCAGCCAAGAAAAATCATATACCCCCTCCTGTGGCTCAAGCTGCGCCCAAGCGAATTCTGCAAAATGAGTAAATTCAAATCCTAGTTCATGCATCTGTTTCAGGTCGCGTTCCCATTGACTTTCATCCCAATGTTCCGGATAATAATAAGCTCCTGTCAAGGTCAAATCTTTGTCATTAAACCAGGTATGCTGAGCAAAAACTCCCCCATAGAACAAGCACCCGCATACCATTGCAAGCAAACGTTTTTTCATCGTATTCAAGTATTAGTTTTGAAATGTATTACTCTTGCAAAGGTAGAAGGAAATCACAATCAGCCTGCATGATAGCTCATTTTTTTCAGGAAAGTGTATGATAATCGAGGAACATGTATAATAATCCATGCTCCTTTCAATTCAAGATGCGTAACTTTGCTGAAACAAGGACAACATTTTATCAAGAACTATGAATTCACTGAAATCATTTGTGACTGGATTTTTTTTATGGAGCATTTTGGGGGGAATTTCTGCTCAAAACAAAGCACTTTCTTTCTCTATGCCCGATGGTTCAGGTACACTCAGACTAGGCATTATTGAAAACGACTCAAGCCGATGGCTGGATGAGAAACAGACACAGCTGCATATCGATTGCCATCCACTCAGTGATACAAAAGGATTCATTCTGGAAATCGAAAATAAGAGAGAAGATATTACATTGGGATGGGCTTTTGGAGGATGCGATGCGACCACTCCAGAAACAGATATTGAACCTCAATATTGCGAAGACAATGTTTTCAATGTAGAAGGTACACAAGTTACAGTCTACCACGGAAAAGTTATGCAACTAAAAGTGACCAATCTTATAGTTCCCTCAGCTTCTTCCATTCGTTTATCCGACGGACACAAGCAACATACTCCGTTGGCACTTTTCACATCCGGAAAGAAAACGGATGCTCCCGTACTGGCAGCAACCTGCCTGATTCGTAAAGGAGAAAAAGTGTACTTCTGTGCATACAAGCAAAATGCAAAAGCCGACTATGCCGACTACATGTTACCAGCATTGTTTTACCAAGAAAAGCAACAACCATGAATAAGAAAATCATCATTTGCTTGTGGATTTTGTTTCTCTGTACAAACATACTGCAAGCAAAAATTTATAACGTAAAAGATTTCGGAGCCGTAGGCGACGGACAGCACATTGATTCTGAAGCCATCAATCAGGCTATCGTGCAAGCTGCCCGCGAAGGAGGGGGAACAATATATGTTCCTGCTGGAAAATATGCCTGTTATTCTATCCGACTTGCCAGCCAGATTCATCTGTATCTGGAACAAGGTGCTACAATTGTGGCTGCTTTCCCTACGGCCGAAAAGGGATATGACAAAGCAGAATCCAATCCCCATAACAGCTATCAAGACTTCGGACACAGTCACTGGAAGAATTCCCTTATCTGGGGAATTAACCTGGAAGATATTACAATCAGTGGTCCAGGAAAGATTGACGGAAAAGGATTGACACGCGAAGAAAGCCGACGCGACGGAGTAGGCAATAAAGCCATCAGTCTGAAAGAATGCAAGAATGTTACACTGAAAGATCTGTCTATGTTTCGTTGTGGTCACTTTGCCCTACTGGCTACTGGAGTAGACAACTTGACCATCGATAACCTGAAAGTAGATACCAACCGTGACGGATTTGACATCGACTGTTGCAAAAATGTACGTATCAGCCGATGCAGCGTCAATACTCCATGGGATGATGCTATTGTACTAAAATCATCTTATGCGTTAGGCTACTTTAAAGATACAGAAAACGTAACAATCTCCGACTGTTACGTCAGCGGATACGATCGCGGAACTATGCTCAGCGGTACTTGGGAACTGGATGAGCCTCAGGCACCGGACCATGGCTACCGTACAGGACGTATCAAACTGGGTACAGAATCTAGTGGAGGATTTAAGAATATCACCGTAACCAACTGTATTTTTGAACACTGCAGGGGACTGGCTTTGGAAACGGTAGACGGAGGGCATCTGGAAGACATCGAAATCAGCCATATCACCATGCGACACATTGTCAATGCCGGTATCTTTCTCCGCCTGGGAGCCCGTATGCGAAGCCCCGAAGGAACTCCAGCCGGAAGTATGAAGCGTATCCGTATCAGTCACATTAATGTATACAATGTAGACTCCCGTTATTCTTCCATTATCAGCGGTATCCCTAATGGGATTATAGAAGATGTTACCTTCGACCACATTCACTTGTATTATAAAGGAGGATATACAAAAGAAGATGGAAAAAGAGAGCTTCCGGAACAAGAAAAGGTATATCCTGAACCATGGATATTCGGTACTATCCCGGCAAAAGGCTTCTACATTTCACATGCTAAGAATATCTCGTTTCATCATATCAACTTCTATTATGAGAAACCGGATGGACGTCCTTTATTCGTAACCAAAGATGTAGAAAACATCCGCTTTACAGATATTCGGGAGAATGGAGAAGACGTTTCAATCACAATAAATCAATAATCAAATATCACATAAAATGAAGACACAAAGGAAATGGCTCATGACATTGGCTGCCTGCAGCCTGGGAGTGCTCAGCTCCGCACAAACGAATTATGATTTCAGTAAACTGCAGCGAGAAAAACTCGGAAGAGGAGTTGTCGCCGTCAGAGAGAATGCACAAAAAGTAGCAGTTTCATGGAGATACCTTTCTTCCGACCCAATGGAAACCGCATTCAATGTTTACCGGAACGGAAAAAAGATTGCACAAGTTCCAGCTGGAACAGGAACTTTTTATACAGACAATTATGCAGGAAACCAGAAAGCAGTCTATATGGTAAAACCCGTGATCAATGGGAAAGAGACTTCAAATGAAGGAAGCTATACCCTTCCGGGAAATGCTCCTTCAGGATACATTGACATTCCACTGGACAAACCCGCAGACGGTGTTACACCGACCGGAGAAAAATACAGCTACAGTCCCAACGATGCCTCCATCGGAGATGTAGATGGAGATGGAAACTATGAAATTATCCTGAAATGGGACCCATCAAACGCACACGACAATGCACACGATGGTTACACAGGAAACGTATATTTCGACTGCTATCGCCTGACCGGAGAAAAACTATGGCGCATTGATATGGGAAAGAACATACGTGCCGGTGCTCACTACACCCAGTTTATGGTATATGACCTGGATGGAGACGGAAAAGCTGAAATCGTGATGAAAACTTCCGACGGAACCATAGATGGAAAAGGAAAAGCAATCGGAGATGCCACGGCCGACTATCGTGAACCAGGAAATCCCAACCAGCCTAAAGGAGGAGATTTTCCTCCCAATGATCCTCGAGGTAAAGGAAAACCTACAGACCCTCTTCGTAACCAAGGACGTATATTGACCGGAAATGAATACCTGACTGTCTTCAACGGACTGACAGGCGAAGCTATGCAAACCATTGACTATATTCCATTACGTGGCGATTTGAAAGGCTGGGGAGACGAGCGTGCCAACCGTAGTGACCGTTTTCTGGCATGCGTTGCTTACCTGGACGGAGTTCATCCTAGCGTAGTCATGTGCCGTGGATATTATACACGTACCGTACTGGCTGCATTCGACTGGAACGGAAAAGAACTGAAAAACCGCTGGGTATTCGACAGCAACAACCCGGGATGTGAGAAATATGCCGGACAAGGCAACCATAACCTCCGTGTAGGAGATATTGATCAGGACGGATGCGATGAAATCGTATATGGCTCTTGTACATTCGACCACGATGGAAAAGGACTTTATTCCACAGGAATGGGACACGGAGATGCCATGCACCTCACTCAATTTGATCCGGCTTCAGCCAGTCTGCAAGTATGGGCCTGCCATGAAAACCGGAAAGACGGTTCTTCATTCCGAGATGCAAAAACCGGAAAAGTATTGCTTCAATATCCCGACAAGACCGATGTAGGACGTTGTATGGCTGCCGAAATTGACCCGACAAGTCCCGGTGTAGAAATGTGGTCACTAGCCTCAGGAGGAATTCGTAACATCAAAGGAGAAGTAGTGGCAGAAAAAGTTCCCGGACTGTCTTACAACATGGCAGTATGGTGGGATGGCGACTTGCTCCGTGAACTGCTTGACAAAGGGAAAGTAAGCAAATACGACTGGAAAAACAAATGTTGCAATACCATCTTTACATTTGAAGGATGCGCATTTAACAATGGTACCAAATCTAATCCCTCACTTCAGGGCGACCTTATCGGTGACTGGAGAGAAGAGGTGCTGGTTCGTACCGAGGACAACAAGTCTCTCCGCTTGTACGTAACCACAATTCCTACTGAGTATCGCTTCCAAACTTTCCTGGAAGACCCTGTATATAGAATCAGTATTGCTACACAGAACGTGGCTTACAACCAGCCTACCCAGCCTGGTTTCTATATCGGACCGGAACTGAAAGGCACTTTCAGAGGATATACATTCAAATAACCCATTACGCTTACATTTAAAACTAGTTATATGAATAAACTCGTCTTAAACTTCGCACTGCTGGCGGCTCTTTTTGCCGGTCTTAGTGCCCATGCACAAAAGAAAAAGGAAGTCATCAATGACTCCAATACTCCGCTTCATCTTTTGCAGCCTGATTATCAGGTAGGGTATGGTATTGTATCAGCAGAAGACATCAAAAAAGACATGGACCGTGTCTTGAGATATCTGGAAAGTAACACACCGACCAGAGTGGTTGACAAACGCAACGGAAAAGTCATTACCGACTATGCGAACATGGATACCAATGCACAATTGGAAAGAGGTACTTTCCGTCTGGCCAGTTATGAATGGGGAGTTACTTATTCCGCCATGCTGGCTGCTGCAGAAGCTACGGGTGACGAAGCCTACAAAAAATATGTATACGACCGCTTCAAATTCTTATCGGAAGTAGCTCCTTACTTTAAGAAAGTATATGAAAAATACGGTACAACCGATGCACAGATGCTTCAGATTCTGACTCCTCACGCCTTGGATGATGCAGGAGCCGTATGTGCGGCAATGATGAAGGCACAGATGAAAGACAAAAGCCTGAAATTGCAGGACATGATTGACAATTACTTCCATTTCATCATGTACAAAGAGCATCGTCTGGCCGATGGAACATTTGCCCGTAACCGCCCTTACCACAACACATTGTGGTTGGACGACATGTTCATGGGCATCCCCTCTGTTGCTCTGATGGGACGCTATGCATCCGACCACAATGACAAATATTATCAGGAAGCCGTACGCCAGGTACTGCAGTTTGCAGAGCGCATGTTTGTTCCGGAAAAAGGCTTGTTCCGTCATGGATGGGTAGAAGGAATGAAAGATCATCCGGCTTTCCACTGGGGACGTGCCAACGGATGGGCTATTCTTACTATGTGTGAAGTGCTGGATGTACTTCCGGCCGACTATCCCGGACGCGATAAAATTATCAGCCTGTTGCAGGCACACGTTCGCGGACTGGCTGCCTGTCAAAGCAAAGACGGTTTCTGGCATCAGCTGCTCGACCGCAATGATTCTTACCTGGAATCTTCTGCCACTGCCCTCTACGTATACTGTATAGCACATGCCATCAACAAAGGATGGATTGACGCCATGGCATACGGTCCGGTAGTGCAACTGGGATGGCATGCCGTATCTTCTGCCATCAACGCCCAGGGACAGGTAGAAATGACCTGCGTAGGAACTGGTATGGGATATGACCCGGCATTCTATTACTACCGCCCGGTAAATGTATATGCAGCCCACGGGTATGGTCCTGTCATCTGGGCCGGAGCCGAAATGCTCAATTTACTGAAGCACCAGCATCCGCGTATGAACGACAGCGCCGTACATTTCTATCCTACAGAACAGCAGACGAAAGAACCTATCTTCTTCTATTCTGAGCCGGGAAATCCGCGTGAATTTGTAGCAGGAGTAAGCCGTATCAACGAAAAGAGTCCTGTCGCTTTCCTGATTGGAGACTCTACCGTAAAATGTGGAGCAGGCAACGGAGGAGATAACAAATGGGGATGGGGAAGCTACTTGCAAAATTACTTTGACACAACCCGCATCAGCATTGAAAACTGTGCATTGGGAGGAAGAAGCAGCCGTACTTATTTCACGGAAGGCCTTTGGAACCGTGTACTTCCTGCCATCAAACCGGGTGATTATGTATTGATTGATTTCGGACACAATGACGGAGGCCCGATGAATACCGGACGTGCACGCGCTTCTCTGCCAGGCACTGGAGATGACTCTAAAAAAGTAGTCATGGAAAAAGACGGAAGCACGGAAAAAGTATACAGCTTCGGCCACTACATCCGTATGTATATTCGCCAGGCAAAAGCTAAAGGAGCAAAAGTCATCGTGATGTCACACACTCCGGGTAACCGCTGGACCGACAATCACATGAACCGCTGCGATAAGACTTACGGCAAATGGTCAAAAGAAGTAGCAGAACAGGAAGGTGTAAGCTTTATTGACTTGAACGACCTGACTGCCAAGAAATTTGAAGCCATAGGAAAAGAAAAGACTGCCGCTTACTATGCAGACTCTGTACACAACACTCAGGAAGGTGCTGTATTGAATGCAGAATCTGTGGTAGAAGGTATCCGTTCGCTCCAGAATTGCGACCTGAAAGACTATCTGAAATAAGCATTTACAGATAAAATCAATGCCCCGCACTGCCAATTCAGTACGGGGCATTTTTTATGAGATACTATTTCTTTTTTATTTCTGGAATTCAGCCCAGTCTGTCAAACGCATGTCACCTTTATTGATAAACACCTGATGCATACCCAACGCTGCAGACAGGCTGTGACAGGTTTGTCCTTTCGTAGAAATCTTCAAGTAATCCCAAAGTAGCTGCTTGTAATCAGGATGTGCACAGTTTTCAATCACCGCTTCCGCACGTTCCATCGGACTCCTTCCACGTAAATCGGCTATACCCTGTTCAGTAATAATAACATTTACCGAATGCTCGCTGTGGTCCAAATGAGAAACCATCGGTACAATAGAACTGATACAACCTCCCTTGGCCGTTGACGGACAAGAGAAAATAGAAATGTAGGCACTGCGGGTAAAGTCGCCGGAACCTCCGATACCATTCATCATCTTGGTTCCACAAATATGAGTGGAATTGACATTTCCATAAATATCTGCTTCAATGGCAGTATTCATAGATATCACACCAATACGACGAACCACTTCCGGACAGTTGGAAATTTCAGAAGGACGCAACACCAGTTTATGGCGGAAAAAGTCCATATTATCGTAAATATCTTGCAAACAATCATTCGTCACACTCAAAGAGCAAGTGCTACCAAACTTGATTCTACCCTCTTTCACCAGTTTAATAACGGAATTCTGAATCACTTCAGTGTACATCTCAAAAGGAGGAATGCTGGGATCCTTACCCAATGCGCTCAACACGGCATTGGCAATATTTCCTACTCCCGATTGTAAAGGAAGGAATGTAGAAGGAATAATTCCCTTACGCATATCTGAAGCTAAAAACTCAGCCACATTCTGACCGATTTTATCCGTCACTGGGTCAGATTCATGGAAACCACGTGCCTCATCCGGTATATTCGTTTCTACCACACCCACAATCTTGGAAGGATCGACCTGAACATAAGGAAGACCAATACGGTCGCTAGGACGTACGATAGGAATCGGACGGCGATAAGGAGGACGCTCCATTTCATACAAATCGTGCATGCCTATCAGGCTTTTACTATGCGCCGCATTCAATTCCACAATAATTTTATCAGCCAATCGAGCGATAGTAGGTGTAATACCTACTCCTGCAGTCAGGTAAATACGTCCGTCTTCCGTAATTTCACAAGCTTCTATGATGGCTACATTCACATGCCCCAAAAAGCCAGAACGCAAACGTTGAGCCACTTGTGAGAGGTGAATGTCTGTATAATTGATTTCGCCGTTATTCACAGCCTTGCGGAAATCTGTATTAGTGGTATAAGGAGCACGGAACTTAATGGCGTGCGCACGCGTCAACATCCCGTCACAAGAATCTCCCGTAGAAGCTCCCGTTATCACACCTATCTGAAAAGCTTCTCCCCTTGCATGCTTTTCTTCTGCTATTTTCGCTAACTCTGCAGTCACAGCTTTCGGACTTCCGGCAGGGGTGAAGCCACTCAGTCCAACAATGTCTCCATCCTTAATATAGCTGGCAGCTTCGGCTGCCGTAATAAAGTTAAAGCTCATAGTATCAAGTGTTTTTTATGTTAGTATTAAAAAAGTTAGTCAATCAGTCATATTTACGACGAAAAATTTCAGAATAGATAAAAGCCCTACGTGCATCTGCTGCATTACGAAAAGCTATTTCAGGCTTCTGCTCCTCTTTTTTCGGTACATTCAATGCTTGTTCTTTCGGAGTGGAAGGTTTGACAGAAGTGTATCTCCGTTTCTTCCTTGCTTCGGGTACAGGAGCTGGTATCACTTCTTCAGGAATCTCCTCTTCTACAGAAAAAGATGCTGCCGGAGGTGCCTGTCTTACGGTCTTTGCACGCTTCGGCTTCTTCTGTTTTTGAGTCCTGACCTGAAAAAGTCCCCAGCCAATTATACCTAAAAAAAACAAGAACTTGAATTATATCCATAAATATTAAGTGTTAAGGTTTTCTTCAAAGATACGAATAAAATCTATATCTCCCACCCTTTTATGGAAGTTAACCAAGAAACAGATATCTTTGCAAGCAAATTTTTAATATAGAAAACCTTATGACAAAAGAAGCTACAGGAGCAGACTTTAAATCTGCAACTGAACACGAAAACAAGAAATTGTTTATCGAGACCTACGGATGCCAGATGAATGTGGCAGACAGTGAAGTCATCGCTTCCATCATGCAAATGGCTGGCTATTCTCCCTGCGACACACTGGAGGAAGCAGATGCTGTATTCATGAACACCTGCTCTATCCGCGACAATGCGGAACAGAAAATCCTGAACCGACTGGAATTTTTCCATTCTTTGCGCAAAAAGCGGAAAAACCTGATTGTGGGCGTACTGGGATGCATGGCCGAGAGAGTGAAAAATGAGCTGATAGAAAAGCATCATGTAGACCTGGTAGCTGGTCCGGATGCCTATCTGACCCTCCCCGACCTGATTGGAGCTGTAGAAGCAGGCGAAAAAGCCATCAATGTGGAACTTTCTACTACGGAAACGTACCGCGACGTGATACCTTCACGCATTTGCGGAAACCATATTTCAGGCTTTGTTTCCATCATGCGAGGATGCAACAATTTCTGCCATTACTGTATTGTGCCTTACACACGCGGACGGGAACGCAGCCGTGACGTAGAAAGTATCCTGAACGAAGTACGCGACCTGCAACGAAAAGGCTATAAGGAAGTAACCTTGTTGGGACAGAACGTCAACTCATACCGTTTTGAAAAAGACGGCCAGACAGTAACCTTCCCTATGCTGCTCCGTATCGTGGCCGAAGCGGTGCCCGACATGCGCGTACGTTTCACCACTTCACACCCCAAAGACATGAGTGACGAAACGCTTCATGTCATCGCAGAAGTGCCCAATGTATGCAAGCACATCCACCTGCCCGTGCAGAGCGGAAGTTCACGCATCCTGAAACTGATGAACCGTAAATATACCCGTGAATGGTATCTGGAAAGAGTGGCTGCTATCCGGAGAATTATCCCCGACTGCGGACTCAGTACCGATATTTTCTCGGGCTTCCATTCTGAAACAGAAGAAGACCACCAGATGTCTTTGTCGCTGATGCGCGAATGTGCTTACGACTCGGCTTTCATGTTCAAATATTCTGAACGTCCGGGTACATACGCTTCCAAACATCTTCCGGATGACGTGCCCGAAGAAATCAAAATCCGCCGACTGAATGAAATGATTGAACTGCAGAACCAGCTTTCTGCCGAAAGCAATGCCAAAGATGTAGGAAAAACTTTCGAAGTATTGGTAGAAGGTGTATCCAAGCGCTCTAAAGAACAGTTGTTCGGTCGTACGGAACAAAATAAAGTAGTAGTCTTTGACCGTGGCAGCCATCGCATCGGCGACTTTGTAAAGGTAAAAATTACAGAGTCCAGTTCTGCTACTCTGAAAGGCATAGAAGTAACTGAATAATTCTTACTGAAATAGTTTGGAGAAATCTCAATAAAAACCTGCAAGCATTTTTTTCAAGATGCTTGCAGGTTTTTTACATTTCACAAGGCGGAAACTTACGTTTCCGGCATGAAAAACATAGGTTTCCGCTCCGCAAAACATACGGTTCGCGCGAGGAAAACCTAAACAATTACAGCACGTATACTGCTTTATACAAGTCTGTTTTTTAATTACTTTCTCTTCCGGCCTCCGGCATTACCAGCCAGAGAATCAGATAAACCAATCCACCAGAAAAAACCGTAAAAAATGTGGCCAGCACATAAATAATACGTACTAAAGTAATATCCCATCCAAAATAATCGGCTATTCCAGCACAGACCCCACCTATCATACGATTGTTTGACCGTGTCAATCTCTTTTTCTCCATAATCTATTGGCAAATATTCATTATTCGGGGCTAAGTTACAAAAAACATACATAAAGCATCCTATACTCTTAAAAACTTTTAAAGAAAATCATGGCATAGGCTTTTTATTTGTTATTTTGCAGCAAATTAGGGAATAAAGTGAATATACTGAAAATAGATAAATGTCCACTTTGTGGAGGAAACCACTTTGAAGAGGTAATGACATGTACAGACCACTATGCTTCCGGTGAGTCTTTTCAGATTTGTCGTTGCAAAGACTGCGGTTTCCAGTTCACTCATCCTGTTCCGGTTGAAGCAGAAATAGGACGCTACTACGAAACTCCAGATTATATTTCACACAGCGATACACACAAAGGGTTAATGAACCGTGTATATCACTGGGTGCGCCGTGTTATGCTTGCCCGTAAAGCACGCCTTGTCAAGCATAATTCCAGATTAAACCAGGGCAGCCTGCTGGACATCGGTACAGGCACAGGCTATTTTCCGCATTTCATGCAGGAAAGAGGATGGCACGTTTCTGCCATCGAAAAAAGCCCTCAAGCCCGCCAGTTTGCCAAAGAGCACTTTGAACTGGATGTGGCAGCTCCGGAAGCCCTCAATGAATTCGCCGACAAATCGTTCGATGTAATTACATTGTGGCATGTCATGGAGCATCTGGAACATTTAAATGAGACCTGGGAAACACTGAAGCGTATTCTGAAAGATCAGGGTATACTCATTATAGCCGTGCCCAACCCCACTTCATTCGATGCAGAGAAGTACAAAGAAATGTGGGGTGCCTACGATGTTCCCCGACATTTGTGGCATTTCAGCCCTTCCGTTATGCAGCAGTTTGGAGCCAAACACGACTTTATTCTCTGCGAGCGACATCCGATGCCTTTTGATGCGTTTTACGTATCTATGCTGAGCGAGAAGTACCGGAAAAGTGCTTTCCCGTTCCTAAAAGGCCTGATTGCCGGAACGGAAGCATGGATTGTTTCACTGGCTAAGAAAGACCGAAGCAGTTCCATGATTTATGTATTCAGAAAAAAATAAGAAATTATGAGTCAGAAGTCGGGCAGTCTTTTCGATATGCAATTCATTACCTCCTGCATCAGTACAATGCTGGTACTGCTGTTGTTGGGTATGGTGGTCTTTTTTGTTATGACCGCCAATAATCTTTCTGTATACGTACGTGAGAATATCAACTTTTCCGTTCTCCTCAACGACGACATGAAAGAAGCAGAAGCCATCCGCTTCCAAAAGCAGCTGGAAGAAGAGCCTTTTGTGAAGCAGGCCACCTACATATCAAAAGCACAGGCTCTGAAAGAACAGACAGAAGCCATGGGAACAGATCCGGCTGAATTCTTAGGCTATAATCCATTTACGGCTTCCATCGAAATCAAGCTCAATGCAGCATATGCCAATTCTGACAGTCTGAGCTGGATTCAGGAAAAACTGCTGGACAATAAAAAAGTCATTGAAGTAAATTATCCGCAGGACCTGATTGACACCATCAACCAGAACATACGTAAGATCAGCATGTTCCTGTTAGGGCTAGCTGCTTTGCTCACCCTTATTTCATTTGCATTGATCAACAATACCATACGACTGACCATTTACTCCAAACGTTTTCTGATTCACACCATGAAACTGGTAGGTGCAAGCTGGTCATTCATCCGGCGACCGTTCATTGTCAGAAATGTATGGATAGGCATTCTTGCGGCGGCTATGGCCAATGCCCTGCTTATCAGTATGTCCTACATGCTCGTCAATTATGAACCAGGGCTACTGGAACTTATTACTCCGGAAATTATGCTTTGCGTAATGGGGGCTGTCTTTATCTCGGGTATCCTCATCGCCACCTTATGTGCCTACATCTCCATCAACAAATATTTGAAGATGAAAGCCGGAGATTTATATCGCCTTTAATGTTCAAACTAAATAGACAAAATTCATTATGGACAAAAAAAGTTTTGCTTTTGATAAAACAAACTTCATACTGCTTGCCATAGGTATGATAGTCATTATCATCGGATTCCTGTTAATGAGCGGACCAGGCTCCACTGAAACAGCTTTTGAACCGGATATTTTCAGTGTACGCCGCATCAAAGTAGCTCCCGTTGTTTGCTTTTTGGGATTTATTTTCATGATTTATGGCATTCTGAGAAAACCTAAAGACAAAGAAGAAACAATTACTAAAGAATAAATGCAATGAGTTGGTTTGAAGCCTTAATTTTAGGAATTCTGCAGGGACTGACAGAATACCTCCCCGTAAGTAGTAGTGGACACCTTGCCATCGGATCGGCTTTGTTCGGCATTCAAGGTGAAGAAAATCTGACTTTCACTGTAGTGGTTCACATTGCTACCGTACTGAGTACACTGGTTATCTTGTGGAAAGAAATTGACTGGATTTTCCGGGGATTGTTTAAATGGAAAATGAATGACGAGACCAAATATGTCATCAACATTCTTGTGTCAATGATTCCTATCGGCATTGTCGGAATATTCTTTAAAGATTACGTAGAAGAAATTTTCGGCTCCGGTTTGCTGATCGTAGGATGCATGTTGTTACTGACTGCCGTGTTGCTGGCTTTTTCTTATTACGCCAGACCTCGGCAGAAAGAAAAAATCAGCCTGCGTGATGCATTCATCATCGGACTGGCTCAGGCCTGTGCAGTCATGCCAGGATTGTCACGCTCAGGAAGCACCATCGCTACCGGACTGATTTTGGGAAACAAGAAGGAAACACTGGCACAATTCTCTTTCCTCATGGTTATCCCCCCGATTTTAGGAGAAGCACTGCTTTCTGGAATGGAAATTGTAAAAAATGCTTCAGCCGCTAATGCAGAAATCAGTATGGGTGCACTTATTATTGGTTTCTTAGCTGCTTTTATTTCAGGTTGCGTAGCTTGCAAATGGATGATTAACATTGTAAAGAAAGGAAAATTGATATGGTTCGGCGTATATTGCGCCATTGCCGGAGTAATTACAATTGCGTGCAGTCTGCTGGGATAAGCAGCCTCAACAACAATTTACAACCAAAGAATGAATTTCAAAGAAGGAGAAGTATTATATTTTGACAAGCCACTGCGATGGACCTCTTTTGCCGTGGTCAATAAGATAAGATACCACATCAGTCGCAAATTAGGAGTAAAGAAAATAAAAGTAGGACATGCCGGAACGCTCGATCCACTGGCCACCGGAGTGATGATTATCTGTACCGGAAAGGCCACAAAGCGTATTGAGGAGTTCCAGTATCATACAAAAGAGTACATTGCCACTCTCCAGCTGGGAGCAACCACTCCCTCATTCGACCTGGAAAAGGAGATTGATGCGACTTACCCTACCGACCACATCACCAAAGAAATGGTCGAGGAAACATTGAAAAAGTTTGTCGGCACCATTGAACAGGTACCACCGGCATTTTCCGCATGCAAGATAGACGGGAAGCGTGCATACGACCTGGCTAGAAAAGGAGATGAAGTAGAACTGAAACCCAAAGTTCTGGTCATTGATGAAATCGAGTTGCTGGAATGCAACCTGCCGGAAATTAAGATACGGGTAGTCTGTAGCAAGGGTACTTACATACGGGCATTGGCCAGAGACATTGGCCAAGCACTGCAAAGCGGTGCCCACCTGACCGATCTGATACGTACACGGGTAGGAGAAGTAAAGTTGGAAGACTGCATGAAAGTGGAAGATTTTGAAGCCTGGCTCGACCAGCAAGAAATAGAAGTTATAAACGATTAAGGAAAGAAAGGAAGAAGATGAAACTGTCACAATTCAAATTCAAGTTGCCGGAAGAAAAAATCGCTCTTTATCCGGCTAAATACAGAGATGAATCCCGCCTGATGGTAATTCACAAGTCAACCGGAGAAATTGAACATGTCAATTTCAAGGATATACTGAACTATTTCGACGACAAAGACGTGTTTATCTTTAACGATACCAAAGTCTTTCCTGCTCGCTTGTATGGTAACAAGGAAAAAACAGGTGCCCGCATTGAAGTATTCCTGCTCCGTGAGTTGAACGAAGAACTGCGCTTGTGGGATGTGCTGGTAGATCCCGCCCGTAAAATCCGTATCGGTAACAAGTTGTACTTCGGCGACGATGACTCGATGGTGGCCGAAGTAATTGACAATACGACTTCTCGCGGACGTACACTCCGCTTTTTGTACGACGGTCCTCATGATGAATTCAAGAAGGCTCTGTATGCATTGGGAGAACCCCCTTTGCCTCCTTTCATTCACCGTCCGGCGGAACCGGAAGATGAAGAACGTTTCCAGACTATCTACGCCAAAAATGAAGGAGCCGTTACCGTACCGGCAGCCGGTCTTCACTTCAGCCGTGAGCTTATGAAACGTATGGAAATCAAAGGTATCGACTTCTCTTTCATCACCATGCATGCCGGATTGGGTAACTTCCGCGACATCGATGTGGAAGATTTAACCAAGCATAAAATGGATTCAGAACAGATGTTCGTCAACGCGGAAGCCTGCCGCATCGTCAACGAAGCCAAAGACAGAGGCAACAAAGTATGCGCTATCGGTACTACTGTGATGCGTGCCATTGAAACAGCTGTGGGTACAGACGGCCATTTGAAAGAGTTCGAAGGATGGACCAACAAGTTTATTTTCCCTCCTTACGACTTCTCAGTAGCCAATGCCATGGTAAGCAATTTCCACATGCCGCTTTCTACCATGCTGATGCTTGTATGTGCTTACGGAGGATATGAACTGATCATGGATGCTTACAACATCGCACTGAAAGAAGACTACCGTTTTGGAACATACGGTGATGCCATGCTGATTCTGGATAAATAAACCATCATTCTATGGCAACAATTTATCTGGGATTAGGTACAAACCTTGGCGATAAAGAAGCTAATTTACGTACCGCCATCCATAAACTACAGGAAAGGATAGGGAAGCAAGTTTCCCTATCCTCTTTTTATGAAACAGCCCCTTGGGGATTTGAATCAGACCACAGCTTTCTCAATGCAGCAATCGGACTGGAAACCAATCTCTCTCCTATTGAGATACTGCACATCACGCAGGAAATAGAAAAAGAGCTCGGCAGAACAAAGAAATCAGTCAACGGCAGCTACAGCGACCGCCTCATTGATATTGATATTCTTTTATACGACAATCTCGTACTCCAGACACCTGAGCTTACGGTTCCTCATCCATTGATGACGGAAAGAGATTTTGTAATGAAACCGTTAATCGAAATTGCAGGAAATGCAATCCACCCCACCCTTCAAAAAACATTGTCAGAATTATATCTGGAATGATTTACCGACAGGCAGGAGCATAAAGCTATGTTAAAAAGAAACTGAAATTGTAATTATTCCAATTTATATCACTATCTTTGCAGCGAAAATAAAAAGTGGAAAGATTTGAGTAGCTTGCAACCACGGAAAAAAATGCTAAAACACATTGTTATTTCCCCGAAGATTACTTCTCTACTCTGTCCGTACACGGATAAAAACAAACATTTTAACAATTTTAATTTACAAAAACAATGGGATACTTATTCACATCCGAATCGGTGTCTGAAGGACACCCCGATAAAGTGGCGGATCAGATTTCCGACGCTGTGCTTGACAAACTGTTGGCCTATGACCCCAGTTCAAAAGTAGCTTGCGAAACATTGGTAACTACCGGACAGGTGGTACTGGCAGGAGAAGTGAAGACCAAAGCGTATATTGATCTTCAGCGTGTAGCACGTGAAGTAATCAACAAGATCGGCTATACCAAGAGCGAATATATGTTCGAAGGAAATTCGTGCGGTGTATTCTCAGCCATCCACGAACAGAGTCCTGACATCAACCGCGGAGTAGAACGCGAAGATCCGATGAATCAGGGAGCCGGCGACCAGGGTATGATGTTCGGTTATGCTACCAACGAAACTGAAAACTACATGCCACTGTCACTTGACCTGGCCCATAAACTGCTGATGGTTCTGGCTGATATCCGTCGTGAAGGCAAGGTAATGACTTACCTGCGTCCGGATTCAAAGAGCCAGGTAACAATCGAGTATGACGACAACAGACGTCCTGTACGCATCGATACCATCGTGGTTTCTACCCAGCACGATGAATTTATCCAGCCGGAAAATGACTCAAAAGAAGCTCAATTGAAGGCTGACGAAGAAATGCTGGCTCAGATCCGCAAGGACGTTATTGAAATCCTGATGCCGCGTGTCATTGCTGAAATCCACAACCCGCAGGTACTGGCTTTATTCAACGACCAGATTAAATACCACGTAAACCCGACAGGTAAGTTCGTGATTGGTGGTCCTCACGGAGATACCGGACTGACTGGCCGTAAGATTATTGTAGACACTTACGGTGGTGCCGGAGCTCATGGAGGTGGTGCCTTCTCTGGTAAAGACCCCAGTAAGGTTGACCGCAGTGCCGCATATGCTGCCCGTCACATTGCCAAGAACCTGGTAGCTGCCGGAGTAGCCGACGAAGTACTGGTACAGGTTTCTTATGCTATCGGAGTTGCCCGTCCGATCAATATCTACGTCAATACTTACGGACGCAGCAATGTTGCCATGAGTGACGGAGAAATCGCCAAGAAAGTAGATGAAATCTTTGACATGCGTCCGCGTGCCATCGAAGAACGCTTGAAGCTGCGTAACCCGATTTATAGCGAAACTGCTGCTTACGGACACATGGGCCGTGAACCGCAAATCGTTACCAAGCATTTCGAATCGGTTTACGAAGGCAACAAAGACGTAGAAGTGGAACTCTTCACTTGGGAGAAACTGGATTATGTAGACAAAGTGAAAGAAGCTTTCGGACTGAAATAAGCTGAGATCTTCCACTAACCATACAGAGGGCTTGATACATCAGAAGATGGTCAAGCCCTTTTTGCTGGCACAACGGTTTGGCTATGCACTCACCTTTACCTATCTTTGCAAAAACTAAAAAGACCATGAACGATATCAAGAATATATGCGTATACAGTGCTTCCAGCACTAAAATTGATTCTATCTATTTCGAAGCAGCCGAAGAACTTGGAAAAATTCTTGCACAAAAGCACATCAACCTTATCAACGGAGCCGGATGCCTGGGACTGATGTGCCGCATCAGCGACGCGACTCTTGCTGCCGGAGGAACCGTAACCGGTGTCATTCCCCGGTTTATGGTGGAGCAAGGCTGGCATCATAAAGGACTGACCCGGCTAATAGAAACGGAAAGCATGCACGAACGCAAACAACTTATGGCCGATTTGTCCGATGGAGTGATTGCCCTGCCCGGAGGATGCGGTACATTGGAAGAATTGCTCGAAATCATTACCTGGAAACAACTCGGACTATACCTGAAACCCATCGTCATACTGAATACCAACGGATTTTATAACCTGCTGCTGGAGATGCTTCAACAAGCTATTTCCCAAAACTTCATGCGAAAGGAACATGGAAACATCTGGCACGTAGCACAAACTCCCGAAGAAGCTGTAAATTTATTATATACCATCCCTCACTGGAGCAAAGAAATTCGTAAATTTGCCGCAATATGAACAAGTTCTGCCATACCGGTTTCTCACAGATTCAAGAACTCTACAACCAGCACGTAGAGCAAATAGACAGTGCACTGCAGCATTGTAAGGAAACACCGTGTACAAACGGTATGGCAGGAGAACCTGTCCCTTATCAGTTACGTAATGACTTTGCAATTACAGGTATTGTGTTTCTTTGCTTCTTTTTGGTCACTTATTCCTTAAAAAACGGACAAAAATACCTGTATCAACACATCAAAAGCTTTTTCCGACATAAAGAACGAGCTGGACTCTTTGATGAGAATTCCGGATTTAACATTCGCTACACCCTCACTTTAGGCGGTATAAGTTGCATATCTACTGGGTTATTTGTCTATGATTTCTTCTCTAAGACCGAACCGTTTCTATTTCAAACAGTTTCACACTATGCCATTCTGTTTGTCTACATTTTCTGCATTTTACTCACCGTTGTAGGGAAAACTGCTTTATATCAATTTGTTAACTGGATTTTTTTTGATAAAGAAAAAAACAGCACCTGGATTTCGGCCTATTTTGATTTGCTTTCTGGAGCCGCATTTGTTTTATTTCCTCTATCCTTGCTTATTGTCTATTTCAACTTAGACTTTAATTTTTCTAAAACCTTCGTATTCATTGCAGTAGTCAGTTTCAAAATATTGTTATTTTATAAGTGTATTAGGAACTTTTTTAATCATTTCCATGGCATTTTACATTTAATTCTGTACTTTTGCACCCTCGAAATCATACCCTTACTTTTCCTCTGGAAAGGATTGATATATATAAATAACATTTTGATTTTAAAATTTTAGTAACGTTGAAAATAAAGAAAGTCCTCGTTTCTCAGCCAAAACCGACGACAGAAAAGTCTCCCTATTTTGACATTGCAGAGAAGTACGGAGTGAAGATAGATTTTCGCCCGTTTATTAAAGTAGAAAGTTTGTCAGCTAAAGAATTCAGACAGCAAAAGGTTTCTATCTTAGATCATACAGCCGTTGTGTTTACTTCACGCCATGCTATCGATCACTTCTTTAGCCTGTGTGCAGAGTTGCGTGTAACAATTCCGGAAACAATGAAATACTTCTGTACTTCGGAAACCATCGCTCTATATATTCAAAAATACGTTCAATACCGCAAGCGTAAAGTATTCTTCGGAGCTACCGGCAAGTTTGCTGACCTGCTTCCGCAAATTATCAAGCATAATACAGAAAAATACTTCGTACCGATGTCAGACGTACACAATGACGAAGTAAAGGATCTGCTCGACAAGAACAAAATCCAGCACACTGAAGCTGTCATGTACCGCACTGTCAGCAACGATTTCACTCCAGAAGAAGAATTCAACTATGACATGCTGATATTCTTCAGCCCGGCAGGTATTCAGTCATTGATGAAGAACTTCCCGAATTTCGAACAGAAAGACATTGCTATCGGAAGCTTCGGACCGACTACAGCTAAGGCCGTAAAAGATGCAGGTCTGCGTCTTGATTTGGAAGCTCCTTCAAGTGTAGCTCCTTCCATGCCAGCAGCGTTGGATATGTTTATCCGCGAACATAACAAATAAAAAAATAATTCTGACAAACAAAGCGAAGCAATCCATTTTCCCATTACTTCGCTTTGTTTTATTATATACTCTCTATGAGCGATTCTCCCAAATTAACACTATCGAAAGTAGAACGACTGAACAGCCGAATTCTGATTGAAAGACTGTTTACAGGAGGCAGCAAATCATTGCCTGCTTTTCCGTTGCGTATCGTATACATGCCGGTGGAAGGAGAGAATCTACCTGCAGCCACTATTCTGATTAGCGTACCGAAAAAAAGATTCAAGCGGGCAGTCAAACGCAATCGTGTAAAACGTCAAGTACGTGAGGCCTACCGTAAAAACAAACACATCCTGCTCGATGCATTAAAAAGTTCAGGACAGAAAATTGCCGTCGCCTTTATCTGGCTCGACAATGAACTGCATGAATCGGCCGATGTGGAAGCTAAGGTGGTTAAATTGTTGCAACTTACCGCTGAACGTCTGGCATGAAAAAGTTCATATCTTTCCTGCTCCTGCTCCCCATTTATTTTTACCGGAACTGCATTTCACCTTTTACACCTCCCTCCTGTCGCTTTACTCCGACTTGTTCTCAATATGCCATAGAAGCGATACAAAAGCATGGACCTTTCAAAGGACTTTACCTGGCCATACGACGCATTCTTCGTTGCCACCCCTGGGGAGGTTCGGGATATGACCCAGTTCCTTAAAAAGCCTGTTTTCACATGATTGACACTCCCTTTTTCGATGCACACACACATCATTTGCCTCAGCCGCAGATCACTGCCATCGTAAGCTGCCGCATGGACGAGAAAACGGCTTCCTCTTACCTGCAAGCTACATTTATCTCCGCCAGCCTGCACCCGTGGTATCTCACGGAAGAAAACATTCAGCCACAAATAGATTGGCTGGTACAGACTATCCAAAGTGATTCGCGAGTAGTCGCACTGGGAGAAACCGGACTGGACAAAGTATGCGATACCCCTTTCGACTTACAAATACAGGCCTTCAAGAAAGTAATAGAGATATCAGAAACCTATCATCTCCCCTTAGTGATACATTCCGTAAAAGCCACTGAAGAACTGCTTGCCCTACACAAGGAATATCACCCCGCACAAGCCTGGATTATCCATGGTTTCCGAGGTAAAAAAGAACTTGCCACCGACCTGATACGACACGGATTTTATCTCTCTTTCGGAAAAAAATACCAGGAAAAAGCCTTATCTATCGTCCCTGCAGACAGATTTTTATTAGAGAGTGACGAAGCAGACACAGACTTTCCAGACTTCTACCGGCAAGTAGCTTCACTACGCGGAACCTCTTTTGACAGCTTGATTGAAAATATCAAAGAAAATGCTAACCGTCTCTTTTTTAATCGCTAAAAATTGGTTATTCAGATAAAGTGTCGTACTTTTGCTTCTGTATTATTAAATAAATATGTTAAACTAAGAATTTCATTCGATGAATTTTGTAGAAGAATTAAGATGGCGTGGCATGGTACACACCATGATGCCGGGCACTGAAGAACTGCTGGAAGGAAATGGTTACGGCTTACCTGGGTATCGACCCCACTGCCGACTCACTGCATATCGGCCACTTGTGTGGTGTGATGATGCTGCGGCATTTCCAACGCTGCGGACACAAGCCGCTGGCTCTGGTAGGAGGTGCTACCGGTATGATCGGTGACCCGTCCGGTAAGTCACAGGAACGTAACTTGCTGGACGAAGAAACTCTGCGCCACAATCAGGAGTGCATCAAGAAGCAGTTGGGCAAATTCCTCGACTTTGAGTCGGACGCCCCTAACAAAGCAGAACTGGTAAACAACTACGACTGGATGAAAGACTTCTCTTTCCTTGACTTCGCACGTACAGTGGGAAAACACATCACTGTCAACTACATGATGGCTAAGGAATCTGTTCAGAAACGTCTGAATGGGGAAGCTCGTGACGGTCTTTCATTCACTGAGTTCACTTATCAGCTGCTGCAAGGCTATGACTTCCTGCATCTGTATGAAACCAAGAACTGCAAACTCCAGCTGGGTGGATCTGACCAATGGGGAAACATCACGACAGGAGCTGAACTGATTCGCCGTACGAACGGCGGTGAAGTATACGCACTGACCTGCCCGCTGATCACTAAAGCTGACGGAGGTAAATTTGGTAAAACAGAATCAGGAAATATCTGGCTCGATCCCCGATATACTTCTCCATACAAATTCTATCAGTTCTGGCTGAACGTAAGCGACGAAGACGCTAAGCGTTATATCAAGATATTCACTTCACTGAGCAAAGAAGAAATAGAAGGTCTGATTGCAGAACACGAACAGGCTCCTCACCTGCGTGTACTGCAGAAACGTCTGGCTAAGGAAGTAACCATCATGGTACACTCGGAAGCTGACTACAATGCTGCAGTAGAAGCTTCCGGCATCCTGTTTGGCAACGCTACTTCTGAAGCATTGAAGAAACTGGATGAAGATACCCTGCTTTCTGTATTCGAAGGCGTTCCTCAGTTTGAAGTAGCCAAATCAGATATTGAAGCCGGTATCAAGGCTGTAGACTTATTTACTGAAAAGGCTGCTATCTTCCCGTCAAAAGGTGAGATGCGTAAGCTGGTTCAGGGCGGCGGCGTTTCTTTGAACAAAGAAAAACTGGCTGCATTTGATCAGGAAATTACCACCGCCGACTTGCTGGATGAAAAATACCTGCTCGTACAGCGCGGAAAGAAAAACTATTATCTGGTAATTGCCAAATAAATTCTTTTAGAAAAAATACCGGAAGGCTGTCTCAATTCAATTTGGGGCAGCCTTTCTTATCTTACAGTTCCTCCATAATTCTTTATCAAACAGCAAGGAACAAGTTGCCAGTACTGCCAAAGAAGTACTGGCAGGAGATGAAAATCACCTCGGGAAATAAAGCCAGGGATAAAAAAATACCGGCTGACTCCTTGTGAATCAACCGGTACTTTAGAGTATGTCTGGAAGGCAATCCTTCCGGATATTTCAGTACTTATTTCTTTGCATCCAGCTCTTTAAGCAGTTCATCTACCGCAGCCTTCAACTGTGTATCCTCTCCTTTCACCACTGTTTCAGGCGCATTCAATACATATACATCCGGCTCCAGCTCTTTGTTTTCCAGGTAGCTTCCATCTGGCAGACGATAACCAATCACAGGAATACCGTAAATCAAATCCGGATCCTGCATCTGTACCCAGTTTACACTGGTCATGGTTCCAGGTACCGGAGCACCTACCAGCTTACCCATCTGGCGATGTTTGTACACCCACGGCGTACCGTGTGCATTGGAATAGTTGGCTTCGCACTGTACCATGATAGAAGGCTTGTTCCAGCGACGGCTCGGCATGTCGCATGCTTCACGACCACGAATCACTTGTGTCAGATACTTCTGCCCACTGAACAGCACTTCAATATCTTCATGCAAACGTCCTCCTCCGTTGAAACGGGTATCAATCACAATACCTTCGCGGTTGTTGTATTTACCCAAAATATCGGAATATACCGTACGGAAGCTGCCGTCGTCCATTGATTCGATATGTACATAGCCTAAACGGCCGTTTGACCATTTATCCACATCTGCCGCACGCTGCTTTACCCAACGTTCATACAGCAGACTGCTCAACGCTCCACCGCTAATAGGCTTCACCACCTCATCCCAGCGTTCTTTTGATTGTGCATCGTAGCATGAAACCAATATCTTCTTGCCTGCTTTCCCGTTCAGCAACGCAGAGAAATCGGCATCTACCGGCTGACCGTCAATCTTTTCAATCACCACACCCGGTTTTACCCGTGTAGTTTTCCGGTCAAACGGACCTTTTTCCACCACTTCGTCCACTTTCATGCCTTTTCCTGTATAATTCCAGTCATAAAGCAATCCCAAGCTGGCAGTTGCCTCTTTCACTCCCGGACGATAACGGCCACCTGTATGCGATACGTTCAGTTCGCCCAGCAGCTCACTCAACATTTCCGCGTAGTCATACTTATTATTGATATGCGGCAAGAAACGACGATAATTAGCGGTCATAGCCTTCCAGTCTACCCCATGCATATTTACCTCATAAAAACGTTTCTGTTCCTCACGGCACATATTATCATACATATAAGCACGTTCGGCAGCCAAATCCATCTTCATTTCTGCACGATAAGAAATCGGTTTCAACTTCTCACCGCCCAAATCCATTTTCTGCATGGAGCCTGAACCTAATACGAAAAGATTTTTTCCTTCCTTATCCATTTCCATATCGGCCCATCCGGAACCCATCTTGTGTAACAATTTGGTTTCCCGTTTGCGCAAATCCATCTTCCACATATCAAATCCACGCTCAAAAGCCGACAAATAATACAAGCTTTCTCCATCTTTTGAAAGAATGGCCGAAGCGATGCTCGATGAATTCGGAGTCAGACGTACAATACGGTCCTGAATACCCTCCAGTTCCACCACAATATCTTTCACCTTGTCGGCTTCTTCTTTCTTGTCCTTATCCTCTTTTTTATCTTCTTTTTTCTTTCCGTCTTTCTTGTCCGCAGCTTTTTCCTGTTCTTTTTCCAGTTCCTTCTGGAGTTCATAATCCTCCTTGCTCATACGGAATTTATCGTAGGCATCCTGATTGACAAATACCATCATCACATCGTCCAACGAACCCCATGAAGCGTGATTTCGCATACCGTAACGCTCTGTAGTAAACAAAATGGCATTACCGTCCATTGTCCACTTCGGAGAGCTACTTGTATAACCACTGTTCGTCAGGTTAACTAACTCTCCCTTTCCGTCTGCACTGACCAAGGCAATGTCCGTATAAGGATCATGCTTGTTTCCGATAAACTCCAACGTAAACCATTTACCGTCGGGCGACCAGGCATAATTAAACCCTCCACTCAAGCTGTACCAAGTACTTCCATCAGTAATCTGACGTACCTTATTCGTTTCCAGATTTAATACTTTCAGACGGATACGGTCTTCAATGAAAGCCACTTCCTTGCCGTCGGGCGAGAACTTAGGATACGTGCGTTCCACGGTCTTCGAAGGCAACAGCACTTCTTCTTTTATCAATGTCGCATTCGGGAAATTCAAATCCTCTTTCCGTTCAATTTCCGCCTTATAAAGCTGCCAGTTTCCATCGCGTTCGCTGACATATACCAGTGTACGGTTGTCTGCTCCGAAAGACAAGCCTTCTTCCGCTTCTGGTGTATGCGTGATCTGTTTGGTTGTTCCGTATTCCACGGAAGTGACAAACACTTCTCCCCTTACGGTGAACGCCACCTGCTTGCCGTCGGGCGAAGCTACCGCTTCCGACGCTCCCCGAGTATAGCTCAATGTAACCGGAATTTCCTGGTCATCCCGTGTCAGTGATATATTCACCTTGCTCGGCTTTCCACCTTGTTTCTGCGTATAAATTTCTCCATTATAGGTATAGCACAACGTACCGTCGCCTCCCAAAGAAAGGAAACGCACCGGATGTGTAGAGAATGAAGTCAGCGGTTTCACCTGTTCCGGATTATCCAGCGGGAAAGAATAGACATTAAACGAACCTTTGTTGCGTTCACTCAAGAAGAAAACCTCCTTACCATCCGACGAAAGCACCGGATTACGGTCCTCTCCTGCCCGCTTGGTCAGATTGGTATGCTTGCCCGATGCCATGTCGTACATCCATACATCCCGAGTGATAGAAGAAGTGTGATGTTTACGCCATTCATCTTCAAATCCTTTCCGGTCCTGATACAAGAACTTGTTGCCTGCCGCATTGAAACAAACCATCTCAGCAGGAGTTCCCAAAATTTGTTCCGTTTTTCCACCCTCGGCAGGAACCTTATACAGTTCTGTCATGGCAGAAGTCGGAAACAATACACTGCTGGCAGGGTCTTGAATACTTGCAGAAAATACAATAAACTTTCCGTCCGGCGTGAACGCAGAAGGAATTTCCGAAGCAGAATTCGTTGTCAGTCTGCGGGCAGAACCGCCGTTAGCCGGCATGACAAACACATCTGTATTTCCAAAACGATCGCTGGCAAAAGCAATCTGTTTACCATCAGGCGACCATACAGGCGATGACTCATACGACTCTTGTGTAGTCAACTGTACTGCTTCTCCACCCTTGGCAGACACTTTATAAATGTCCCCCTTATAACAGAACAAAATTTCTTTTCCATCTGGAGAAATACGCACGTCACGCATCCACAACGGAGTAACCGCCATGGCGTGTGCAAAAGTAGTCCCCAGCACCAATGTACACAATGTTTTTTTCATCATAAGCTAAGTTGTTTTGCAAACAAAGGTAAGGATTCCCATCAGAAACAGAAAAAAAGTCAGAAATTATTTGGAAGGTATTCATAAAAACGCTTATCTTTGCAGCGTTTTCTGAGGAAAACACCAAGAAGTTTGGACTATGGTGTAATGGTAGCACAACAGGTTTTGGTTCTGTTTGTCCAGGTTCGAATCCTGGTAGTCCAACAACCAACCCCACGAAAAGCCCTAAGAGACAACCTCTTGGGGCTTTCTTCTTTTCTGAGAGCCCAGAAGAGAGCCCAAAAGGATAATACTATTGACACCTCGTGATACTATTATAATATCCTCTATAATCCCACAATAATACTGATATTACAATATACGGCACTCGTGGCACTTGGCACTTAACCTATCGAGAGACCTTGCTACAATTGGGCTCGTAACAATCTGCAAGTGCCAATTAGTGCCACCCATAACACGATAGGAGGATTATATCCCTATACCAAGAGCCATACTGGGCTCAGAGCCCAATCGGAGACCAAGCAGAGCCCACAATATTATAACATTCCTTTTATTAATTTGAAAGTCCATTTGTGTATAGAGTCATCATTGTGATTAACAATATAATATGTACCAATATCTGATAAATCAACACTTTTATTATGAAGCTCTTGTCTTTTATTTATTACATCACTATTCAAAAATGCAAACACTTTCTTTACATTCTCAAAATAATTATTTCTTATAATATTAAATACAATTGTAGCTCTATTTGGATTAATATTTTCAATGATAATTCTTATAATAGGATTTTGTTTTACACAAATAGTGAAAATAAAAGCATCCTCAATATATACCATATTTTTATATGTTAATGTTTCTATAATAGGAATTATCTTATAGTTTTTGTTTTGTAAACTTATAAGAGTATTCAAATACTTTGATTTATATTTCTTTATTTCATTATCTGTTAAATATTTCGATTTCTCTAAACAAGTATTAAATGATATTTTATTTATTTTTTTACTCTTATCAATTACATTCTGCTTTAAATAATCTTGTTGCTTAGTATATTCCACAATCATTAAAAACGCATTATCTAAATTTACAGTATCTATAACTGTTAGAGTATTACCATTAATTTGACACCTTATTTTCGGTAATTTTCTTTCTATATATTTTATCATATAATTATAACACTCTAATGATTGCGGGGATTTCACTGTCAAAGGAATAAACAGTTTCTTTTGTTGAGATGATGGATTTATTATATAATAATCGTTCTTAAATAAGACATTTTCCCAATTTAAGAAAAAAAATTTCGACAATTTATTACTTACTGTTTGCTCCTTGATTTTATCTAATTTTTTAGGTTGAGCTTTCTTTTCTGAAGAATTATCAAGCAATGTCCCATTTTTTAGTTTTCGATAATAGTGCTTTAATTTTTTAGACTAGACATTATATAGATTAATTTGTTATATGACTCATTTTGTGACTGATTCTAAAGTTGTGTAATCCACAAGCAATAAGAATCACCATATCTTCGAAACCGAATTTATGGCATCTGAATCGTTCTTTGACAATACGGCATTTTTTCATACCACCTATGGCATGCTCCACTTTAATCCTGATACCGGAAATTCGCTTGTTCTCTTGTTTTTCAACAGCAGTAAGCTCTTTTCCTTTTGGTTTTTTCCTGGGCATGCATATTTCAACTCCATCCGGTCTGTGTCCGATGAAACCTGTATCTTGCCAAAGCCTAATACCTCTGGGGAGTAGAAGAGGTTCTTCATCACAAATCTTCTTATCATGGACATGACCTTCGTATGTAGAACTCAGCCATACAATCCTAAGATTGTTGGTACACAACAGGTTATTCTTTATGCTATGAGTTTTTTTTTACCACTATAACATGCAGACTGCCTGTCTTCATCCAAAGGGCGTTGAATAGGTCGCTCGGTTCCGTCAAGCAAGACTTCTTCGCATCCTTGAAGGATGTGCATCAGACGTTTGGAGTTACGGTCGGGTAATTCATCAAGCGTTTTCAATGTACGACGGAGAATCTCAGAAAGAAGGTGAATCCACCTGTTGGCCTGGGGCTGGGTCATCTCAAACTGAATGCCATGGAGCTCCTGAAGGGGATTGGTCTTCAGATATACCAATATGAAGAACATTTTGTCCTGAATCAGAGGCAACACACTGGTCTTCCTGTTGTAAGATATACGTTGACGCACTTTGCCTTCCAAAGTGAAATGACTGTAATAGTCATCCCAATGGTACTTGAAAGTTACTAGCAAGGCATCAAACTCAACAGGAGTTAATCCTGTCGCTGCAAGCACTTGGCTATGACGGTGGCGAATCTTGTCGTAATACATCAATTGAACTTTTTAGGCCACAAAGATAAGTCAAAGAACGCTTTAATCAATTATTCGATATAAACTCTACTGTATATTTTTTCAAAATTATATGTGAATTATATTCATTAAGTTCATTGTTAGCTTTTAATTCATTAAAAATATCACGTACATCTACTTTAGTATTTATACCATGTCTCTCTGATATAAATGCTTTTAATATTGGACTAATATTATTAGTATTTGTTTTAGACCCCATCTTAGATAACCTTAATCTTAATTGAGCTATTTTTTGTCTTTTATAAATCTTATCAAAAGTACTAAAGAACTTATCCTCTAAACGATTTTCTAAATCTTTGTTAGTTACCAATTGTTTTAATTTGCAGAGCATTTCATCGCTAAAATCAGACATAGCTTGTGCATAATAACTATCTATTTTTTCTGGTATAATATAATTCATCACTAATTCTATTTTGGAATTTAACAAAACTACATATTTTATTTAGTAATATAAAATCACAAACTCATTTTAACTCCATATAAAACAAACATATTTGTTTATACACAACATATAACTTAGGCATGTATTGTGCATATCTTTATTTATTACTGTTAAAGCCAATACCGAGCCCAATATTAAGATTACTTATGCAGCCGTATGATACTTATCGCTATTAATAATCAATAATGATAATATAAATGAATATATCAATAAGTATCAGAAAGATGCTACTCATGGCGAGATTTGAAGGACTGGTAGTCCAACCGAGAATAAATGAAAATCCCTAAGAGACAATCTCTTAGGGATTTCTTTTTTCTACTAAAATTCCATTAACATCCCTCTCAAAAAAACGCAAGTACGTTTTGAATAAAACACCAAAGAGTTTTACTTTAAACGCAAGTGCGTTTGAATTCAAACGTAAGTACGTTTTAAACTAAACGCCTTTACGTTTGAAAACAAATACAAAAGTATTCTGATAATACTCATCTATACCAACCTCATAAATATAAGAACAGACTATTTTCTATCAATTTAAAACCACACAAAAAGATAAAATTATCACATAAAATCTCATATAAAACACGATTTTTCATACATAAAGTTTTTTATTGCATAAAATTTCTGACTTTCAGAGAAAAGTTATACCTTCGCGCCCGATTTCAACCACACAAAAACTTATAATTTGAAAGTATAGTATGAAAATTATCTGGTCTATCCGGTCATTTAACTTTACAAACGTGCCATAGAAAGGGTTCCTGGCGAGAGAAAAACTTTCTATGTTTCATTTTATAACCAACTATTTTTATGTTCACTTTTATTTCTATAATGGCTGTAGGAGTCCTTATAGGCTATCCTTTGCGCCGTAAACAAAGCATTCATAAGATACCCGTACTGATACAAATCGTAGTTTGTCTGTTACTTTTTATTTTGGGACTGTCTATCGGAACAAACAAACTTATCATTGGCAACCTGAGTTATTTCTGCCAGCAGGCAGCCATCATCTCCATGCTGAGTCTGCTGGGAAGCTCTGTAGCCGCTCTCCTTGTGTCTCACTTTTTCTTTAAGAAAAGAGCAAACCGTGAAGGGTAGTCTTTTTATTCTGGTATTTTTCCTGATGGGATGCCTCATCGGCTATTTTTATACCATCGGATTCGACATTCATGAAATGTCAGTAAAAGTACTTTATGTATTGATGCTCCTGCTAGGAATGAATCTGGGAGGTAATCAAGATTTAAAAGGATTTGTCGCGCAATTTAATTTCAAGATGCTGCTCGTCCCCATTGCCACAGTATCAGGTACGTTTCTTTTTTCTGCCATCGCCGGCTTTATTCTGAGCCAGTGGAGTGTATTCGACTGCATGGCAGTAGGCAGCGGATTTGCGTATTATTCCATTTCGTCGGTCCTCATCACACAGCTCAAGACACCGAGCATGGGACTGCAAGTAGCCACGGAATTAGGAACAATTGCCTTGCTGGCCAATATCTTCCGTGAAATGACCGCACTGGTCGGTGCACCTTTCATCCGGAAATATTTCGGACGTCTGGCTCCCATTTCAGCAGCAGGCATCGGCTCTTCCGACATTCTGCTGGCCGCCATCACCAAATACTCCGGAAAAGATGCTATTCCGCTGGCCATCCTGCATGGTATTCTGATTAACCTCAGCGTGCCTTTCTTCGTTTCATTATTTTGTAACCTGTAATACAGATACGTAACTTCATGTAAACGTAACTACATAGCAACTTTTCTGTAATAAAAAACACTGACCTTTGGGCAGACTTTAAAAAAGGAGATTATTATGGAAACAGTTGCAGACAAATATGTAGTAGAATGTACGCCCGACGGTGAATATTACGCTTACCTGTGCAATCATGAACAATGCTTTGCATACGGTGAAACTGAAGAAGAAGCACTGGAAAATCTGGAAACCGCGGCAGAAGAATTCTATAATGAATTCAATTCTATTTTCTACATGGAAGATATAGCCTGATACTATATTGAAAAAACGCACATTGTAAGTAAATTGCCGATATTTAGTCATTTCTCAAAAGCCATTTCTGTGGGACGCAGGAATGGCTTTCTTCTTGCCCCGTCTCCTCGCTTGTTGAAACAAGTTATTCATTTGACAGTCATACCCTTGTAATATACATTCCCTTCTTTTGTACAGTGTTAAGAAAAACATGAAGCATGAAAGAAAGACCTTATTACCGGACCATTGTAGTGTCGGACATTCATTTGGGAACTACCCATTCGAAAGTAAACCAAATCAGCGATTTTCTTAGTAGAGTAGACTGCGGACGACTGATTCTGAACGGTGACATCATCGACGGATGGCATCTGCAGAAATCCGGCATCAGCAAATGGAAAGCGGAACACACGCACTTTTTTAAAATCATCATGAAAATGATGGAAAAACACGGTACGGAAATCATCTATATCCGCGGCAATCATGACGATTTTCTTGACAATCTTGCTCCCCTGCAATTCGCCAACCTGACCATTACAAAAGATTATATACTGGAAAGCAATGGAAAGCATTATTTCGTAACACACGGCGATGTGTTCGATAAGGTAACTACCAGCATGAAATGGCTGGCTAAATTGGGAGATATAGGCTATACGCTCCTGCTGTGGCTCAACAGCCAGTACAACCGCTATCGCGTAAGAAAAGGAAAACCTTATTATTCACTTTCACAGGCCATCAAGCAGAAAGTAAAATCTGCCGTATCCTATATTTCTGATTTTGAAAACGTACTGGTAGAATTCGCGAAGAACCGTCAGTGCGAAGGGGTTATCTGCGGTCATATCCATCACCCTGAAAACCGCATGATTGACCAGATACACTACCTGAACTCAGGCGACTGGGTAGAAACCATGTCGGCACTTACTGAAGACGAAAACGGGGAATGGAAAGTAATCTATTACACCGAATTGGAACAGCAGGCTACGAAACCTGAAGAAAATAATGTCATACCGCTAATACCTATCGCATCATGAAAATCTTATTTATCGTTCAGGGAGAAGGAAGAGGACACCTCACACAAGCCATTTCAATGGAAAGACTGCTTAGAAGCAACGGACACGAGGTGGTAGAAGTGCTCGTCGGAAAAAGTGAATCCAGACGGCTTCCGGGATTTTTTATCCGGAACATCCAGGCTCCTGTCAAACAGTTTATCAGCCCCAATTTCCTGCCTACCCACGCCAACAAACGGGTAAACCTGACACGAAGCATCTTATATAATTTGTTGAAAGTACCGGAATATGCAGAAAGTATATGCTATATTAACCGGCATATCAAGGAAACCGGTGCCGAACTGGTCATCAACTTCTATGAATTATTGACCGGACTGACTTATTTCTTTTTTCGTCCGGCAGTACCTCAAATCTGTATCGGTCATCAGTACCTGTTCCTTCACAACCAATTCAAATTACCCAAAAAGAGCAAATGCAGTCTGTTTTTCCTGAATTTCTTTACACGACTGACTGCATTGGGAGCTTCACAAAAACTGGCCCTCTCCTTCCGTTCCATGCCAGAAGACAATCATCAGCACATCAGCGTGGTTCCTCCTTTGTTGCGACAAGACGTATTGCAGCAGGAAAGCAAACCAGGCGACTACATCCATGGATATATGCTGAATGCGGGATTCTCTGAAAATATTCTAAACTGGCATAAAAAACATCCAGATACTCCTCTCCGCTTTTTCTGGGACCATTGGGAAGAAGAACCTGTGAAAAAAATAGACTCCACACTTTCTTTCTATCAACTTGACGATATAGAGTTTCTTCGCCAGATGGCAGGCTGCAAGGCATACGCCAGCACGGCAGGATTCGAATCGGTGTGCGAAGCCATGTATTTAGGAAAACCCATCCTGATGGTACCGGCACATATTGAACAAGAGTGTAATGCTTTCGATGCCATGCAGAACGGAGCAGGTATCATCGACCACAATTTTAACTTGAGTAACTTACTGCGTTTTTCTCAGAACTACAAACCAAACCGCCTGTTTGTGGAATGGGTGAAATCAGCAGAATACATCATATTGAATGAAATAGAGCGATTTGCTCCGCAAAATACCCTGCAAGGAATGTATCTGGTAGAGGAGTTTGTGTAAAAAAATCCAAATAATCGTTCTGAAATCATATTGTAACATAAAATCATTTTCTTTGCAAAAAAGTGATTTTATGGCCACAAGAAATAGAAAAAAAGAAAAGCCTTATTTGGAAAGAGACATCAGCTGGATGTACTTTAACCGCAGAATCCTGCAGGAAGCAACCCGAAGCCATGTGCCATTGCTGGAACGAATGGCCTTTCTTGGCATCTATTCCAACAATCTGGATGAGTTTTTCCGTGTCAGAGTAGCTTCTCAAAGCCGCATTGCGGAATGCATGGATAAATCGGCTGCCAAGGAAAGAGAAAAAGCAAAAAAACTGCTTAAGCAAATCGGAAAACTGAACGCACGTTACGTAAAGGATTACGAAGAAGCTGTAAGCAGTGTGACAGAGGATCTGAAAAAAGAAAATATTTATCTGGTATCCAATTCGGAGGTTACTCCCGAACAGCTACAGTTCATCCAGTCTTTCTATAAAGAAAAGCTGAATGGACTTATTGTGCCCGTATGGTTCTCAGCTGTTAAGTTATTGGATTACGAAAACGATGAAAATATCTACCTGGCCGTAAAGGTAAGCAAGAACGGCAACAAGCCGATGGCGGACTATGCTTTTCTGGAACTCCCAGTAAATATTTGCGGACGTTTTGTGCAATTACCGGATCATGAAAACAAAAGTTACCTGATGTATCTGGACGACGTCATCCGCTGCTGTCTTCCGCTGGTGTTCGAAGGACTGGGATACGACAAATACGAAGCCTATGCCTTTAAGTTTACCCGCGACGCGGAAATGGAAATTGACAACGACCTGCGCACCGGTACACTTCAAAAGATTTCAAAAGGGGTAAAGAGCCGTAAAAAAGGAGAACCTCTTCGCGTAATCTATGATAACAACATGCCGAAAGACCTGTTGAAAAGGGTGTTGAAAAAGCTTGAACTTGACAGTCTGGACACAGTAATTGAAAGCGGACGTTATCAGAACCACAAGGACTTAATGAAATTCCCGGATTGTGGACACAGCAACTTGAAATACCCGAAATGGCCTCCTATCCTGAAAAAAGAACTTGACGGACCGGAAAGTCTGTTGAAAGATTCAGGAGAAAGACCGCTTTATCCATGTGCCTTATCATAATTTCGACTCCTTCATCCGTGTGCTTCAGGAAGCAGCTGTCAGCAAGCAGGTTACAAGTATTAAAATTACGCTTTACCGTCTGGCTAAAGAATCAAAGGTAGTAAAAGCCCTTATCGGAGCTGCCCGCAACGGAAAGAAGGTAACCGTAGTCATTGAATTATTGGCTCGTTTCGACGAAGCGTCCAACATCAACTGGTCAAAGAAAATGCAGGATGCCGGCATCAAGGTGATTTTCGGTGTAGAAGGCTTGAAGGTTCACTCCAAGATTACACACATTGAGATGAAAAGCGGACCGGATATTGCTTGTATCAGTACCGGAAACTTCCACGAAGGAAACGCCAAGATGTACACAGACTGTATGCTGATGACAGCTTATCCCAAAATCGTGAAGGATGTAAATCAGGTGTTCGAATTCATTGAGCGTCCTTACACTCAGATACGGTTCAAGGAGCTGCTTGTTTCACCTAATGAGATGAAAAACAAGTTTGTGACATTAATCAACAATGAAATAAAGAACAAGAAAGCCGGAAAACCTGCTTACATCAAAATAAAGATCAATCACATCACCGACCCGATTATGGTAGAAAAACTGTATGAAGCTTCGGAAGCAGGCGTAGATATTGACCTGGTAGTACGTGGCAACTGTTCGCTGATTACCAATGTACCCGATGTCAGTACACACATCCGGATTCATGGCATCATCGACCGCTATCTGGAACATTCACGCATTTTCATCTTTGCCAACGGAGGAGAAGAAAAGATATACTTAGGTTCTGCCGACTGGATGCCTCGTAATCTGGATCACCGCATCGAAGTGATTACTCCGGTCTACGATCCGGCCATCAAGGGAGAAATGAAACGCATTGTAGAATACGGCCTGAAGGATACCCTGCAGGGACGTATAGTAGACGGTGCAGGCGACAATCTATTCTGGAGTGAAGAAACAGAAGAAGCTCCTTTCCGCTCACAGGAAGCGCTCTACAATTATTACCTGGCCGAAAATGAACAATAACTTAAATGTGATATTATGGACAATATGCTAAAAGACTGCAAGACGTACTATGGAGCCATTGATATTGGTTCGAATGCAGTGAGATTGCTCATCAAATGTGTAGAAGAAGACGAACAAGGAAAGGTTTTCTTTTCAAAAGTGCTTCTATTGCGTGTCCCTCTGCGTCTGGGATTTGACGTATTTGCGATGGGGAAAATTTCCGAAACCAAGGAAAAGAACATGCTCCGTCTGATGAAAGTATTCCATCACCTGATGAAAATCTACAATGTGGAAGACTACCGTGCATGTGCCACTTCTGCCATGCGTGATGCAAAGAACGGAAAAGATATTATCAAACGCATCAAAAAGAAAACGGGAATCCGCATTGAAATCATTGACGGACAGGAAGAAGCCAAAATGATATACAACAACCACATTGAATGCATGGAAGACCGTAACGGAAACTATATGTATGTGGATGTGGGTGGAGGTAGTACCGAAATCAACTTGCTTTCACAAGGAGAACTCGTATGCAGCCGTTCGTACAACATCGGTACAGTACGTATTCTGAACAATGCCGTAAAGGAAACTGAATGGGAACGGTTGAAAAAGGATATGCAGGAACTGGCTATTTCTTACCCCGGTACGAACATCATCGGTTCGGGTGGAAACATCAACAAACTTTATCGTCTGGCGGAAAAGAAAGACAAGAAAAAGCAACGAATTACGGTGGAAGTACTGCACAAACTGCATGAAAGCCTGAACAAGCTATCTGTAGAAGAACGAATGGAAAAATACCAGCTCAAACCCGACCGGGCCGACGTAATCGTTCCGGCTGGCAATATATTCCTGACCATTGCAGACATTATTCATGCTACGCATATTTATGTACCTGTAATCGGACTTGCCGACGGTATCATCGACGGACTGTACGCCAGTCACCTGGAAGAGAAACAGAAGATTTTAGGCATTCTTCCAAGTAAAAAAGATGCTTCGGACACACCTGAAGATGCGGAAGAATAATTCTTATTTTTCTGATAATAAAAACCGCTTTATGATCAAATTTCTCATAAAGCGGTTTTTTATTATTCACAACCTGTTTATAAACTGTTATTTCACATAGACATGTTGTATTTCAAGAATATACATCTTATGTAAATTACCATGCCCTTCACCATACCAACGGTTTATTAACAGCTTATCCACAAACTTATCCTCCTGAATCATGTCTGCATATAATTTTTTGCACACCAAAACCAGACGTGCCTGTTCGTACGAAATGGTTCCATCTTCCATTACATAAGGTTTCAAGCCTGAAGCAGCTACTTTATCCATATCCCGGCCTGATTTGGAACCACAGATTTTATGCACCTCTTTATGCTCTTCTCCTAAAAAAGACAAGGTCAGCTTATCTCCTTCTTCGATAAACTCGTATGTATAACGTTCCGGACGAATAAAGATGAAAGCAACTGGCTTTCCCCATAAAATACCGGTTCCTCCCCAACTGGCGGTCATCATGTTAAACTTTTCCTGCGTACCGGCTGTCACCAGCATCCACTCTTTGCCAATGGCATCAAACATGTTGTCCTGCAATTCAGACACACTAATTTCCTTCATATCCATTCATATTTAGTTTCTGCAAAACTAAATATTTTTCCTCTTTCCGCCTTTCCCCTTTTTTTATTTTTTAAGCCGAATTAAAATCCTATCCCCTCAAAATATCTTTTCCTATCTCGGCCTTTTAAAGTATCTTTGCAAGGAATATCATTAACTAAAAAAGAAAGGACTGAACCGTGGCAAAAGACAATGAGGTTGTACTGACACCGATGATGAAGCAATATTTCGACTTGAAAGCAAAACATCCGGATGCCATCATGCTATTCAGGTGTGGCGACTTTTATGAAACTTACTCGGAAGATGCTGTAGCAGCTGCTGAGATTTTAGGAATCACCTTGACAAAACGTGCCAACGGTCAAAGCAAAACGGTGGAGATGGCGGGTTTCCCCCATCATGCACTCGATACCTACCTGCCTAAACTGATTCGTGCGGGACGAAGAGTCGCTATCTGCGACCAGCTGGAAGATCCGAAGACAACTAAAAAGCTTGTCAAACGCGGAATTACGGAACTGGTCACACCGGGAGTAGCCATCAACGACAATGTGCTTTCTTACAAGGAAAACAACTTCCTGGCTGCCGTGTATTTCGGAAAAACAGCTTGTGGTATATCTTTCCTGGATATTTCTACCGGTGAATTTCTTACCGCCGAAGGACCTACTGACTATATCGACAAACTATTGAATAACTTTGCGCCCAAAGAAGTGCTTTTTGAACGCGGAAAGAAACCCATGTTCGAAGGAAACTTCGGCAGCAAATTCTTTACGTTCGAACTGGAAGACTGGGTATTCAATGAAACGTCTGCAAAGGAAAAGTTACTGAAGCATTTCGAAACCAAAAACCTCAAAGGTTTCGGAGTGGAAAATCTTCATAACGGCATCATTGCTTCCGGAGCCATCCTGCAGTATCTTGACATGACCCAGCACTACCAGATTGGACACATCACTTCTTTGTCACGCATTGAAGAGGACCGCTTCGTACGCCTGGATAAATTTACGGTACGCAGTCTGGAACTTGTGGGCAGCATGAATGAAGGCGGTACCTGCCTGCTGGATATTATCGACCACACCATCAGCCCGATGGGAGCCAGAATGCTGAAACGCTGGATTGTATTCCCGTTGAAAGAAATCAAACCTATCAATGAACGTCTGGATGTGGTGGAATTCTTTTTCCGAGAGCCGGAGTTCAAAGAATTCGTTGAAGAGAAACTTCATCTGATTGGCGATTTGGAGCGTATTTGTTCCAAAGCTGCCGTAGGACGTATTTCTCCTCGAGAAGTCGTACAGCTGAAAACAGCCTTACAAGCTATCGAGCCCATCAAAAATGCCTGCCTGAATGCAGATAACGAGAGCTTGCGCCGTATCGGTGAGCAACTCAACCTGTGCGCATCCATTCGTGATAAAATAGCCAAAGAAATTCAGAATGATCCTCCCCTGCTGGTCAACAAAGGAGGCGTGATTGCCGACGGAGTAAATGCCGAACTGGACGAACTTCGTAAAATTGCGTATTCCGGAAAAGATTATCTGTTGCAGATACAGCAGAGAGAAAGCGAACTGACCGGCATTCCCAGCCTGAAGATTGCCTATAACAACGTATTCGGATATTATATCGAAGTACGTAACACCCACAAGGATAAAGTTCCCGCAGAATGGATTCGTAAGCAGACACTGGTCAATGCGGAACGTTACATTACTCAGGAACTGAAAGAATACGAAGAAAAGATTCTGGGAGCAGAAGACAAGATTCTGATTCTGGAAACCAAGTTATACAACGAACTGGTTTGTGAACTGGCCGAATTTATTCCTGCCATCCAAATCAATGCCACACAGATAGCACGCCTGGACTGCCTGCTGTCATTTGCCAACGTGGCTCGTGCCAATAAATACATCCGTCCGAATGTAGTGGACGATGATGTGCTTGACATTCGTCAGGGACGTCATCCGGTGATTGAGAAACAATTGCCACCGGGAGAAAAGTACATCGCCAACGATGTGTATCTCGACACGGAAGAGCAGCAAATCATCATTATCACCGGACCGAACATGGCCGGTAAGTCGGCTTTGCTCCGACAGACTGCCCTCATCACCCTGATGGCGCAGATTGGATGCTTTGTCCCTGCCGAAAGTGCGCACATCGGCCTTGTAGATAAAATTTTTACCCGTGTAGGTGCCAGCGACAACATTTCTGTAGGAGAATCTACGTTCATGGTCGAAATGAACGAGGCAGCCAATATCCTCAACAACATTTCTCCGAGAAGCCTGGTGCTTTTTGATGAATTAGGAAGAGGAACTTCCACCTACGACGGTATTTCCATTGCATGGGCTATCGTGGAGCATATTCATGAGCACAAGAAAGCCCGCGCACGTACCCTTTTTGCAACGCACTACCATGAACTGAACGACATGGAAGCTCAGTTCAAACGCATAAAGAATTACAACGTATCGGTCAAAGAAGTGGACAACAAAGTCATTTTCCTTCGCAAGCTGGAAAGAGGCGGAAGTGCACACTCCTTTGGTATCCACGTAGCCAAGATGGCGGGAATGCCGAAAACCATCGTCAAACGGGCCGATGAAATCCTGCATCAGCTGGAAGCAGAAAACCGTCAGGAAGGTATTTCAGCCAAAGGACAGCCCAGTAAACAGGCTGCATCCGACGGAATACAGCTCAGTTTCTTCCAGTTGGATGACCCCGTACTCTGCCAGATCAGAGATGAGATTCTGAACCTGGATGTAAACAACCTGACACCGCTGGAAGCTCTGAACAAACTGAATGACATCAAAAAAATTGTAAGAGGAAGATAATTTGTAACGCTTATGTCAACCATTATTTATCCGGCCCCTATATTCGGCCCCGTCCATAGCCGCCGACTCGGCGTATCCCTCGGAATCAACCTGCTTCCGGGAGACGGTAAATTTTGTACATTCGACTGCATCTATTGCGAATGTGGATACAACAAGGATTTCCGTCCCAAACAAAAGGTACAGACACGTGAAGCCGTACGTGAAGCACTCGAAAAGCGTCTGGCCGAGATGAAAGAAAACGGTCCTTTTCCAGATGTACTGACTTTTGCCGGCAACGGAGAGCCGACTGCCAATCCTTATTTTCCAGAGATTATTGAAGATACACTGGCCCTGCGCGACAAATATTTCCCCAATGCCAAAGTCAGCGTACTGAGCAATGCTACTCTTATCCACAACCCGAAAGTGTTTGCCGCACTTAACAAAATAGACAACAACATTCTGAAACTGGATACCGTGGACATGGACTACATCCGGGCAGTGGACCGTCCTACCGGACACTATGAGGTAGAAAACATCATTGAAGGCTTGAAAGCATTCAAAGGAAACCTGATTATTCAGACTATTTTCATGAAAGGTACCACGGAAGACGGAAAAGATGTGGATAACACTTCCGATAAATACGTACTTCCCTGGCTGGAAGTGGTTAAGCAAATAAATCCCCGCCAGGTAATGATTTATACCATCGATAGGGAAACTCCCGACCAAAAGCTTAAAAAAGCGACTAAGGAAGAATTAGACCGCATAGCAAGACTCGTAGAAGAAGCAGGTATCAAAGCCAGTGCTTCGTATTAAAAAACAACAGCGTGTACGAATTTCCTGGTGAGTTCGTACGCGCTGTAATTTTTTTAATATGACTTATTCAGGACTTTTCTTCTATCTTGGAATGATAGCTCTCATAAGAGTCCCATTTCGCTTTATAGGCCTCCGATTTACCTGAAGGAACCATTATTTTCAGTATACTCTCCTTAAATGGAAATGGATTACCTGTAAGTTCCGGAGCTTCTTCTCCCTCAAAAGTAATTGTTTCTACAGTAGAGTTTGTTCTTAACGACTGGTCTCCCACTTTCTTCACCGATTTAGGAAGGATTATTTCTTTCAACTTTCTGCAACCTACAAAAGTCCATCCTTGAACTTCAGAAAGACTTTGAGGAAATGCAAAGGAAGTCAAAGACGTACAATTCTGAAACGCTCCTATTTCTACCATACAATCAGCTGTTTTCATTTCCCCCACATAGGCAACTTTAGTTAATTGTTCACAGTCACTGAAGGCCTGATAACCTATTCGCTGTATATTATTCGAAAGAGTTACAGACGTTAATTCCACTACTCCTCTGAAAGCTTCGTCATCTATCTCCTGCAATTCTGCTGAAAATACAACCTCTTCCAAATGTGTACCTAAAAAGGCCTGCGAACCTATTTTTTTCAATGAAGCAGGCAGAGTAACTTTTTTCAATCCTGTTTCACGAAAAGCATCGGAACTGATTTCCTGCAGAGCCGTTTTGGACAGGTCAACTTCTGTCAAAGCCACACAATCTTCAAACGCATGTCCACCTATCTCCTTTAAAGAAGCGGGAAACGCGACAGAAGCCAATTTCTGGCTTCCTGAGAAAACTTGAAGCTCTATAACAATCCCTCATTAAGCACTAAAGATTCGATATGAGAGTCTCTGAAAGCCCCAGAAGCGATGGTTTTCACTTCTGCCGGGAGTACAACCTGAGTTAAAGAAGGATCTTTTATACCGGTTAATATTCCATTTTCTATCACAAAAGGAGATTCTACATTCTCACCGGCATCTTCACCGGGTTTTTCTTCCATTGTTCCATCTCCCTCTGCACCATCTTGATGAACGACTTCTATTTTAAAGGAATGCGCTTTCCCAAGCGTAACTGTTCCTCCTCTACTCCACCATCTATAATTTGAGGCATCCTGCAATTCCTGCACCACAAACATTAGTTCAGCAGATGTTCCTTTCACAAACCATGGACGACTTTCCAACACAAAATGAGCTATTCCTTTTTGATTGGTAATGACCTCGGCCAATGGCTTTACGGTATGATCTTTCTGAAAATCTTTATAACGATTCTCATCGTATAAACCAACTGTTTTATTTTCCAAAGGCTTCCCTTTTGAATTGCATACGAAAATTTCTACAGTTGCAGGAGTTTCATTCAAAGATGGATTCTCCTTCTTGCAGCTTAGAAAAAGCATACACATGCTCCACAAAGCTACGGACACAAATTTGATTATGTTCATAGATTATTAATTAAAAAGATAGTGATTTTTTTTTTCTGTATATTTATAACAAAGAAAAGAGAAAAAGGTTTTCAGGCAATTTCTTATTTAACTAAAATAATCTGATTGATTTTATATATACCTCTTTTTATATAGGAATCATAAACATTTATTTATCAACTATTTACATTTGTTTTAACTTTGTAGAATTGTACAAAATCTCCACATTACGATGAGGATAAATTACCCATTTAGCAGATTACGGAATCTCAGCTATTTTTTATTTTCGTCTGATTATCTAACCATTAAGCTTTACACTGCATTTTGGCATTCTATTTGATTTACTGTTAGCGTAGAAACTTACTTAACTAACTATTAAAATTGAAGCAATATGAAAAAGTTATTTGTAGCAGTAGCATTGGTAATGGGATTAGGAACTTCAGTTGCGTTTGCAGAAAACTTCCACGCAAGTGTAGACAGTGTAACCATTGTAAATGAGTTCAAACCCATCGAAGTAAAAGATCTTCCACAAGCTGTTCTGGATGCAGTTGCAAAAGACTATGCTGAATTTACCATCAAAGAAGCATACGTAGAAGAAGTGGAAGGAACAAAAACCTACAAAGTAGTTCTGACGGACGCAGAAGACAACACAGCCGCCGTGTTATACACTGAAAAGGGTGAAGTATTGGAATAAGCACTCACACGATTGACGGGAATGTGCCAAGTACGGCATGTTCCCGTTTTTTTATTTTTCCACTTATATGAAATAAAAAATCCTGATTCAAAATGAACCAGGATTTTTTTTCGCGGTGCGTACGGGACTCGAACCCGTGACCCCATGCGTGACAGGCATGTATTCTAACCAACTGAACTAACGCACCATTAAGTTTTTCTTTCGTTGCTTTCTCTCTCGATTGCGGTTGCAAAGGTAGGCGTTTTTTTCAAACCTACAAACTTTTTGGATGTTTTTTTTCTAACTTTTTTCAATAAAAATCATAATATACTGATTTTCAATATAGATTAAAATCATTTTTTTTCGCTTAAAAGAAGAGTCATAAAGCTACATCAAGCCGTTTCCTCCAAAATATTTACAGAACGTATCTACGAAAATAAGTAAGTTATCCCGGTTTCTTTACGTTTCACTTATGAGAAACCTATGTTTTCGGAAGCAGAAACATACGTTTTTCTTACCGGAAACGTAAGGTTCAGCTCCGGAAAACATAAAAAACGATGATTCATTTTTGATTTATCGCATTTGCATCAGCACATTTTTCACACGATATTGAGGAAAAGAAGAAACGTATGGACATAAAAAAAGGAGTTCCGCTGAACTCCAACCTTTGTTAACCTTAAATCTAATACTATGAAAAACACGATGCAAAGGTACGGACTTTCTGGAATTATGCAAGTTTTGTGTGCGTTTACATGTTTTTTATAACATACATTAAGAAGCCGTATTCTCGCTTTAAAAGCCATTAACAAGCAAGCTGAGACTTTTTAAAGTCCCAACTTGGCAGATATTTCCAACATTTTCTGAATAGGTTTAATGGCTTCCTGAGCGATGGCTTCGTCCACATTGACTTCCGGCCATTCGTATTTCAGGGTATTGTACAACTTTTCAAGCGTATTCAGGCGCATGAAGTTGCACTCGTTGCAAGCGCAGGTGCTGTCTTCAGGAGGCGCAGGAATAAAGTTCTTTTCCGGACATTTTTTCCGCATCTCATACAGAATACCGCTTTCTGTGGCTACGATAAAGTCTTTCTTGTCGCTGGCCATAGCGTATTTCAGCAATCCGGCTGTAGAACCGATTTTGTCTGCTAATTTGGCCACAGCCCCCTTGCATTCCGGATGAACCAATACCTGTGCATCGGGATACTGCTTTTTCAATTCGATAATCTTTTCCACAGAAAATTTCTCATGTACATGGCAAGCACCGTCCCATAACAGCATCTGACGTCCGGTAATTGAGTTGATGTAATTTCCAAGGTTCTTATCAGGACCGAAGATCAGTTTTTCATTTTCCGGGAAACTTTCCACAATCTGACGGGCATTGGTCGATGTCACTACTACGTCAGTCACCGCCTTGACGGCAGCACTTGTATTGACATACGAGATTACCTTGTAACCGGGATGGTCTTTTACGAAAGCAGCAAACTTATCAGCCGGACAGCTGTCAGCCAAAGAGCATCCGGCATTCAAGTCGGGAATCAACACTTTTTTGTCCGGACAAAGTATCTTGGCGGTTTCACCCATAAAGTGTACTCCGCACATCACAATAATCTTTGCATCCGTTTTGGCAGCCCACTGAGCCAGTGCCAGACTGTCTCCAATGAAGTCTGCTATTTCCTGTATTTCGTCAGCCTGGTAGTAGTGGCCCAGAATTACGGCATCTTTTTCACGACACAGTTTTTTGATCTCCGCTTTCAGGTCAAGCGCTTTTTCTACGGGTTCATCCACATAACCCTTTTTCAACCATTCTTCTTTCTTCATTATTAGATTATATTTTTTCTTCTTTTTAAAAGAAACAATGATACTGATAATATCCCGTTAATAATGTTAGTAAAAATAACACCCTTTTTTTTGTTTTTCCGTTATCAGCATCCGGGTGAAGGATATGAATAACTGATAAACATGCTTACGTATTGATAATTTTGATTTTATCTATACTATTAACAATTTGTTGATACGTTGCAAAGTTAAAAACTTTTCGTGTATTCATTCCTGAAAATTCGGGAAGAATGTGTTTAAACTGTCAGTGAAAATTATCTCTAACTTTTTTGGATTGTTGGTTTTGAGCGTGCTATAATCTATTTGTGGAATAATGCAAGAAATAATTTTCATTTTCTATGCGCGCGTTTTTTACACCTTTTCCACTGTTTTCAACAAGGTTATGAATATAGTTTTTATCTTTGCAGACAAACGCATACCAAATATACGAAAAATGTCTGAATTAAGAAAACTGAAGATTACAGAGATGAACCGCCTGACGGTGGAGGAGTTTAAGGAAGTAGATAAGTTGCCGTTGGTAGTGGTGCTGGATGAAGTTCGCAGTTTGCATAACATAGGTGCGGTGTTTCGTACCTCTGATGCGTTTCTGGTGAACTGTATTTATCTTTGTGGCATTACGGCTACACCTCCTCATCCGGAAATGCACAAAACGGCCTTGGGAGCGGAATATACAGTGGACTGGAAGTATTTTAAGCATACGCAAGATGCTGTAAATGAACTTCATAATGACGGATATACAGTGCTGGCCATCGAACAGTGTGCCGGAAGTACACTACTGGATGAACTAGTACTGGAGAAAGGCCGGAAATATGCCATTGTATTGGGAAATGAAGTGAAAGGTGTGCAGCAGGAAGTGGTAGACATGTGCGACGGTTGTATTGAAATACCTCAGTTCGGTACAAAGCATTCACTGAATGTGTCTGTAACGGCAGGCATTATGATATGGGAATTTGCACATAAACTGTTCAAATTGCGTTGAACACTACCTGTGAATATCTTATTAAGATGTTGTTAATTTATTGATTTACATAGTTATAATTGTCCGTTCTCAACAAGTGTAACTACTCTTTCTACCATCTTGTCGTCATCTTCAGGATGGTATTCTTTTTTTAGGCTGGCCCCGAATAAGGCTGCAAATGCCTGATAAAATCCCGCTTTAAAAGGTCCCATGAAAGCTTTCACCAGCTGATAAGATGATTGGTTGCATTCGCGGTTCACCAGTTTGATAAGCAGCTTTCCTTGTGAAAAAGTCAGTTTCTTCATGCGGGCGGTGTATTGTTCCTTCAATCCTTTTTCTACCATTTTCATGTGTTGCTCCTTGGCTTTCTGGTTGGGGAGCGTTTCCATGTATTCGTATGTCTCGATGACTGCCCGCTTGATTTCTTTGGCCAAAGGAAGTGTTTTTTTCACATCCCGTACTAATTTGTAGTAATATCTTTCTTGTCTTTTGTTTTTAAACTTGAGTTTGGGGTAAACGTAAATGTTTTTCAGCGTTATACAAGGTATAGTGTCTCCTTCATAAACGCATACGGGAACTCTGTATCCTTTACCGGATGTAACAGGAGATACTTGTTGGGCATGAATTTCTGAAAGGAAGCTTAGCCCAAAGAAGATGAGTATGTAAAAACATGTCTTCATGCCCGCAAAAATAGAAATAATATTCAGATTACGTGATATAATTAACGTATTTATAGTATGTGTATAACCTGGTGAATAACATGTGGAAAAAGTGTATTTCTCTTTGTGTATCAGCATTTTTTATCTGTTTAAATGTATGTGCCCAGTCTTCCTGGATGGAATGGGAGGAACAGATTGGAGAAGAGGCAAATTTGTCTTCTTGGGAAGAACTGTATGAAAACTTGAGTGAACTGGCTGAACATCCGTTTAATATTAATACGGTAACGAAGGAAGAGCTAGAACAATTGCCTTTCTTATCAGATAAAATGGTGGAAAATATTCTTTACTATGTGTATAAATATGGACCGTTGGTCAGTTTGAATGAATTATGGGGAGTGGAAGGAATGGATAAACAGACACAAACTTTCTTAAAGGATTTTGTATATGTGGGTAACTCGGTGGAAAAACGGGCGTTTTCCTGGAAAAACTTGTGGAAATACAATAAGCAGGAAGTATGGATGCGGACAGATATTCCTTTAAATGAAAAGGCGGGGTATGCGGATATTCCCTTGGGTGAAGAAGAGAAATTTGCTTCGAAACGGTATTATGGAGATCCGTATTATTTGAACCTGAGATATAAATTTCAGTTTCAGCAGAAAGTTTATGTAAGTTTGGCCGCAGAAAAGGATGCGGGAGAACCGTTCTTCAGTCTTTATAACCGGAAAGGATTCGATTTTTACAATGCCTCTGTTCAGTTAAATGATTTCGGCAAGTTGCATACGCTGGTATTAGGAAACTACAAAGCCAGTTTTGGATATGGACTGGTAATGAACATGGGGTTTAGTATGGGAAAATACACTTCCTTTTCCACATTAAATCGTGCAGGGAAAGGATTGAGCAAATATACTTCGATGAATGAAGCGAATTATCTGCAGGGAGCAGGTGCTTCCTGGAAATGGAAGAATCGCTGGTTATTGACAGGTTTTGTTTCTTTCCGTAATCAGGATGCTACGGTGGATAATAAGTGTATAACTACGTTGAAAACTGATGGCTATCATCGTTTGAAGAAAGATATGGAAAAGAAGAATGCCGTATTCAACACCTTAGTTGGTAGTAATTTAACTTATGATGGTAAATATTTTGAAGGTGGATTTACAGCTGTTTATAATGTTTTCAACAAGGTGTTAAATCCGACGGAGCGGTTGTACAATCGTTATTATCCTCGTGGAAGATATTTCTATAACGTAGGAGTGAATTATAAATGGTATAAAGGGAAATTTGTATTCTCTGGTGAAACGGCAGTAGATAAGCAGGGAAAGATTGCCACGTTGAATCAGCTGACTTATTCACCGGTTGTGAATACTTCCTTGATAGTTATCAACAGATACTATGACAAGAAATACCAGAGTTTATACGCAAACGGATTTGGAGAGAATTCTAGGTTACAAAATGAAACTGGACTTTTTATTGGTTTGGAAACAAGCCTGTTAAGTAAGATTAAATTGTTATGTTATGGTGATTTATTTTATTTTCCATGGTATCGTTACTTGGTAGATAAGAAAAAGACCATAGGAATGGAAGGAGTGTTTCAAGCATCTTATTCACCGTTAAATTCACTGGATATGTTAATAAAGTATAGTTATAAAAACAAGGCTAAAAACTATCAGGATACGGAAGAAAGTAAACTAGTATTACCCAATATCCGACAAAGATTACATTATCAGCTGACTTATTCACCATTGAGTTTTTTGCGGTGGAAAACGGTTGTGGAATATGTGCGTTCGGATGTGTGGAAACGGGAGGCTTCTAACGGTTGGGTATTGGGTAGTAGTATGAAGGTGGATATTCCTCGTCTTTCGTTGCGGACTTCTCTAAGCGGTATCTGGTTTCATACGCAGGATTATGCATCGCGGGTGTATATGTACGAGCAAGGGCTGTTGTATGCGTTTTCTATGATGTCCTTGTATGGAAGAGGAGAGCGATGGGCTTGGACTATGGATTATAATTGGAAAAAGCGTCTGACTTTTCAGGTTAAATGGGGATGGACGCACTATAGAGATCGGTCAACCATCAGTTCGGGAGCAGAAGAAATACAGGGAAACAATAAGTATGATTTACAGCTTCAAGTTCGACTGAAGTGGTGATTTTCTGGAGTAAGGATATAAAAAAAGGAGTACCGCTGTACTCCAACCTTTGTTAACCTTAAATCTAATACTATGAAAAACACAGTACAAAGGTACGGAATTCTGGGAATAATCCAAGTAACTAACCTAAAATATACTGTTTTATAACATGATTTAAAGAAAACTCCTGTTTTGTTAAACTCTATTTGGATTTTAACAGAACAGGAGTCTCTCTTTTAACCTTTTATTTCGCGTTTATTTCTGCGACTTCTCGAGTGGCTACTTCCAGGGCTTCGTTGATATTACTACAGATATTTTCTTCTCCCAGCAATTCGTAGAATCCTGATTTTTCCAGTACCTTATGTACTTTTTCATTAACTCCCGACAAAATGATGTGGATGTTTTCCTTTTGTGACATCTCACACAGGGTGGTAAGGTTGTGTATACCTGTAGAGTCAATAAAAGGAACTTTTCGCATACGGATGATACGGATTTTCGGACGATCGCCCAAACGAGACATGATTTCTTCAAATTTGGTGGCAATACCGAAGAAATACGGACCGTTGATTTCATACACTTCTACACCTTGTGGAATCATTAGGTGTTCTTCGTGTACCTCCAAATCAGATTCGTTGTTCGGATCGATTTCGTCGGTAATTACAGAAATCTTGGTGGTTTCCATTACACGTTTCATGAACAATACGCAGGCAATTACCAATCCTACTTCAATGGCTACAGTCAAGTCGAAGATAACGGTCAGGAAGAAAGTAATAAGCAGGACAGCCACATCCGATTTGGGATTTTTCAACAATCCTTTGAACACTCTCCATCCACTCATGTTATAAGAAACGATAACCAGTACACCAGCCAGACAAGCCATCGGAATATATTGTGCCAACGGCATCAGGAAAAGTAAGATAAGCAATAACACCACTGCGTGTACAATACCGGCTACGGGCGATTTTCCACCGTTGTTAATATTTGTCATGGTACGGGCGATAGCTCCGGTAGCGGGAATACCTCCGAATATAGGTGATACAAAGTTGGCAATACCTTGTGCGATAAGTTCTGTATTTGAGTCATGGCGGTCACCTATAACACCGTCGGCTACTACAGCAGAGAGCAAAGATTCAATAGCTCCCAATACGGCAATAGTAATGGCTACAGGGAACAGGTTTTTGATAGCTTCCCAGTCAAGTGCCGGAACGGCTGCTTCCGGAAGTTGTGCTTTGATGCTGAAACGATCGCCTATGGTATCGATACAAGTAATTCCTCCATACATTTTCAGGCAGTAAACTCCTACAGTTACCAGAATGATGGCAACTAAAGAGCCTGGAACTTTTTTAGAGAACTTGGGAGTAATGGCAATGATGAATACACTGACTACACTGACAATGACATTCCACCAGTTTACCGTATCGAAGTGATGGAAGTAAAGAATCCATTTTCCGATAAAATCGCCCGGTACTTTTTCACCTTTAAAATCAAGTCCGAAAATATCGGCAATCTGGGTAGTAAAAATGGTGACGGCAATACCACTGGTAAAACCAATGATAATAGGATAAGGAATAAATTTGATAACGGCTCCCAGTTTGAATATACCTAATAATATAAGGAGCACACCGGCCATCATGGTAGCAACCATCAGTCCGTCGATACCGTATTCCTGAATGATACCGTAGATAATTACGATAAACGCTCCGGTCGGCCCACCTATCTGTACTTTACTTCCACCTAAAAAAGAAATGATAAAGCCGGCTACAATGGCGGTAATGATACCTTTTTCCGGACTTACTCCAGAGGCTATACCAAAGGCAATGGCCAAAGGCAAAGCTACAATTCCCACAATGATACCTGCCATCAGGTCGGTCATAAAGTCGGCCTTGGTGTAAGTTTTCATCATTGTGAAAAGTTTTGGTCTAAATTCTAATCCTTTCATCTATCTTAAAAATGTTACTAATTTAAAAAGAAGCACAAAAGTATATATTTTCTCGAATTTAGACGATTTTTCTGTTGATTATATTTTAAAATATTTTCTGAAATAGAAATTTGAATTATTATTTGTTTCTTATTCAATGTATATGAGATAGGATAAGGGATATTTTAGAAGTTATTTTCAAGAACTTTTTCTCCTTCAAATTTGTTTTATGAATAAATCTAGGTTTTATTAAAGCGTTAATAAAATAGAAAATAAAATTGTAATCATTTCAAATTTGAATAAAATTACTACCTTTACAATGTGAACTTAAAAACGTAATTTATTCATCAACTTAATAACTAATGGATATGGGAAAAAGCATTAAAGGAACAAGAACTGAGAAAAATTTGGCAATCTCTTTTGCTGGTGAATCACAGGCAAGAATGCGTTATACTTATTTTGCCAGTGTAGCAAAGAAGGAAGGCTTCGAGCAGATTTCTGCTATTTTTATGGAAACTGCTGATCAGGAAAAGGAACATGCCAAGAGAATGTTCAAGTGGTTGGAAGGTGGAATGGTAGAAATTACTGCCAGCTGTCCTGCCGGCGTAATCGGTACTACATTGGAAAACCTGAAAGCAGCTGCAGCAGGTGAAAATGAAGAATGGAGCTTGGATTATCCGAAATTTGCTGACATTGCAGATGAAGAAGGTTTCCCGGCTATCGCTAAGATGTATCGTGAAATTGCTGTTGCTGAAAAAGGACATGAAGAAAGATACCTGGCTTTCGTGAAGAATATAGAAGATGATAAAGTATTCAAGAAAGATGTAGAAGTGGTATGGCAGTGCCGTAACTGTGGATACATTTATGTAGGTACAGAAGCACCTGAAACATGTCCGGCTTGCTTGCATCCACAAGCTTATTTCGAAGTAAAGAAAAATAATTACTAATCCATTTTGATTGCATAAATGACAGAAGAGGGCTGTGGCTGTTTTTCAGTTACAGTCCTTTTTTGTTTCAGAGAGTCAGGTTTACAAAATACCTATTTCAAGGTATTGTATACCTTGCAGGAACTTCTCATTTTTGTATATCAGAATTTTAAAATGATAGGAATATGAAAATTAAATCAATTACAGGTCGTGAAATACTCGATTCGAGAGGCAATCCTACTGTAGAAGTAGAAGTGAGACTGGAGTCTGGAATCATGGGGCGTGCGTCTGTACCCTCAGGAGCTTCTACTGGTGAACATGAAGCACTTGAGCTTCGTGATAAAGATGCCAAGCGTTACGGAGGTAAAGGTGTGTTGAAAGCTGTATATAATGTAAATAATGTAATTGCTCCGGCCCTGGAAGGATGGTCTGTGCTGAATCAGCGTGGAATTGACAAAAAAATGTGTGAACTCGATGGCACGCCTACCAAATCCAATCTCGGGGCCAATGCCATTTTGGGAGTTTCTTTGGCAGTGGCAAAAGCGGCAGCTGCTTACTTGAACATTCCTTTATATCGTTACATTGGAGGAGTAAATACTTTTGTGATGCCGGTACCGATGATGAATATTATCAATGGAGGTTCACATAGTGATGCACCCATTGCTTTCCAAGAATTCATGATTCGTCCGGTAGGTGCACCTTCTTTCCGTGAAGGTTTGCGTATGGGAGCGGAAGTTTTCCATGCCTTGAAGAAGGTGTTGCACGACCGTGGATTAAGTACGGCTGTAGGAGATGAAGGTGGTTTTGCTCCGGCATTGAACGGAACGGAAGATGCGTTGGAATCTATTTTGTCGGCCATTCAACTGGCAGGATATGTACCAGGAAAGGATGTGATGATTGGAATGGACTGTGCTTCTTCTGAGTTTTATAAGGATGGAGTATATGACTATACGATCTTTGAAGGAGTCAGTGGTCAGAAACGTACTTCAGATGAACAGGTGGCTTATCTGGAAGAACTAATCAATAAGTATCCGATTGACTCTATAGAAGACGGTATGAGTGAAAATGACTGGCAGGGATGGAAGAAACTGACGGAGCGGATTGGAGATCGTTGTCAGCTTGTAGGAGATGACTTGTTTGTGACCAATGTGGAATTCTTATCGAAAGGTATAGAAATGGGATGTGCCAATTCCATTCTTATCAAAGTAAATCAGATTGGTTCTTTGAGTGAGACACTCGATGCTATTGAAATGGCCCATCGCCATGGGTATACTACGGTTACTTCTCATCGTTCCGGCGAAACAGAAGATGCCACCATTGCGGATATTGCAGTAGCTACTAATAGTGGTCAGATAAAGACTGGGTCATTAAGCCGTTCCGATCGTATGGCGAAATATAATCAGTTGCTTCGTATCGAAGAAGAATTAGGTGAATTAGCTGTATATGGATATAAGCGTATAAAGTGAATCTGGTGTAATATTAGGTGAATGTGAAATGCAGAAGCGGAATCGTTTCTGCATTTTTTGTATTTAATATGTAATTTGTTAACCACATTGAATATTTCGTCTTGGTGGTTAATGTATGTTGTAAAACATTGTTTTTTAGCTTTGGGTTTTGCTGTTTTCAAATAAAATAAATACTTTTGTATTGTGTTTTTCATAGTATTAGATTTAAGGTTAACAAAGGTTGGAGTTCAGCGGAACTCCTTTTTTTATGCCCTTTTCCGTATGGAATCCTTGTATTTTTTTTGATTCCTAAAAACGCCCTTGCGTTTGCTTTCAAACTCCTTTACGTTTTAATCAGAACGCCCTTGCGTTTCAATTCAAATGTACTTACGTTCTTTCCGGAACGCGCTTATGTTTTTTTAAGGCTGAATATGTATCAGAAAATCCCACCGTTTCCATTAGAATGGTCCGTTTCTCCTTACGCGCGCACGCATACACGCACGCACGAATTATATAATGTAGTGTTTTTTACACACAATTTCTCGCATAAGTAAAAAATATGCTTTATAGCATAAAGTAAATCAGGGAGTTAGATAAAACCCTGAAAAGATATTGCAAAAAAGTGTGTGGTAAAAGTTGCAGAAAAGGAAAAAGTCTGTACCTTTGCAACCGCTTTCGAGAGGGAGAGCCGCTGAAGATGACAGACTGAGTAAAGCTGAGGCTACGGAAGAGAGTGCCGGATGCTGCACCGAGTATCTTACCTTGCGATGTGCAAGGGAGCGAGAAAAGGTAAGCCGCACGCCTTCTGAAAACCTTCTGAAATTTTTTTTTCAAAAAAACTTTCGAAAAAATTTGGAGGTTACAAAAAAACGCCTTACCTTTGCAAACGCTTTCCCGCTGAAACGGGAGCTTGAGAAAAGACAGTTCTTTGAAAGACTTTAGATAAACAGACTAGGATGTAGTACAAGAAGTAGTTCTATATATAATGCATATATGGGATGAACGGAAGACAACCGTCAATAACCCTTGGAAACAAGGAAAATGAAAAAATCGGTTTCCTGAACAGAGACAGAACATGCCCGAAAGGGTAGTAAAAATATTTTACAATGAAGAGTTTGATCCTGGCTCAGGATGAACGCTAGCTACAGGCTTAACACATGCAAGTCGAGGGGCAGCATGATTGAAGCTTGCTTCAATTGATGGCGACCGGCGCACGGGTGAGTAACACGTATCCAACCTTCCGTACACTCAGGGATAGCCTTTCGAAAGAAAGATTAATACCTGATGGTATCTTAAGCACACATGTAATTAAGATTAAAGATTTATCGGTGTACGATGGGGATGCGTTCCATTAGGTAGTAGGCGGGGTAACGGCCCACCTAGCCTACGATGGATAGGGGTTCTGAGAGGAAGGTCCCCCACATTGGAACTGAGACACGGTCCAAACTCCTACGGGAGGCAGCAGTGAGGAATATTGGTCAATGGGCGAGAGCCTGAACCAGCCAAGTAGCGTGAAGGATGAAGGTTCTATGGATTGTAAACTTCTTTTATAAGGGAATAAAACCTCCCACGTGTGGGAGCTTGTATGTACCTTATGAATAAGCATCGGCTAACTCCGTGCCAGCAGCCGCGGTAATACGGAGGATGCGAGCGTTATCCGGATTTATTGGGTTTAAAGGGAGCGCAGACGGGTCGTTAAGTCAGCTGTGAAAGTTTGGGGCTCAACCTTAAAATTGCAGTTGATACTGGCGTCCTTGAGTGCGGTTGAGGTGTGCGGAATTCGTGGTGTAGCGGTGAAATGCTTAGATATCACGAAGAACTCCGATTGCGAAGGCAGCACACTAAGCCGTAACTGACGTTCATGCTCGAAAGTGTGGGTATCAAACAGGATTAGATACCCTGGTAGTCCACACGGTAAACGATGGATACTCGCTGTTGGCGATATACGGTCAGCGGCTTAGCGAAAGCGTTAAGTATCCCACCTGGGGAGTACGCCGGCAACGGTGAAACTCAAAGGAATTGACGGGGGGCCCGCACAAGCGGAGGAACATGTGGTTTAATTCGATGATACGCGAGGAACCTTACCCGGGCTTAAATTGCAAAGGAATAATCTGGAAACAGGTTAGTCTTCGGACCTTTGTGAAGGTGCTGCATGGTTGTCGTCAGCTCGTGCCGTGAGGTGTCGGCTTAAGTGCCATAACGAGCGCAACCCTTGCTGCCAGTTACTAACAGGTTAAGCTGAGGACTCTGACGGGACTGCCATCGTAAGATGTGAGGAAGGTGGGGATGACGTCAAATCAGCACGGCCCTTACGTCCGGGGCTACACACGTGTTACAATGGGCGGTACAGAAGGCAGCTACCTGGCGACAGGATGCCAATCCCTAAAGCCGCTCTCAGTTCGGACTGGAGTCTGCAACCCGACTCCACGAAGCTGGATTCGCTAGTAATCGCGCATCAGCCACGGCGCGGTGAATACGTTCCCGGCCTTGTACACACCGCCCGTCAAGCCATGAAAGCCGGGGGTACCTGAAGTGCGTAACCGCAAGGAGCGCCCTAGGGTAAAACTGGTAATTGGGGCTAAGTCGTAACAAGGTAGCCGTACCGGAAGGTGCGGCTGGAACACCTCCTTTTTCTGGAGCGAAACCGAAAAGGTTGGTTTCCACTTGTACTGCAGATGAGTTTGTTTAACGAAATAAAGAGAGAAAGATGAAGCCGAGTCGGTACAGACGAGGTTGAACTGAATCACAAAGCTAGTCCTATAGCTCAGTTGGTTAGAGCGCTACACTGATAATGTAGAGGTCGGCAGTTCAACTCTGCCTGGGACTACCCGAAAGGAAGAAAGAAAAAAAACTTCCTTAAAATTTTGCAGGAACGAAGGAAAATGCTTACCTTTGCAGCCGCAAAAAAAACGGGGGATTAGCTCAGCTGGCTAGAGCACCTGCTTTGCACGCAGGGGGTCAACGGTTCGAATCCGTTATTCTCCACAATAAAAACGGTCTATGACATGATGTAACAAGCAAAAGTAATTTTAGTACGAAAGCTAAAAGTATATATCATCCCGCACGCATCGTAAGATGCGCGTGCACGTGATAAGGAAAGTAGGAAAGGGCGCATGGCGGATGCCTTGGCTCTCGGAGGCGATGAAGGACGTGATAAGCTGCGATAAGCTTTGGGGAGGTGCAAATAACCTTTGATCCAAAGATTTCCGAATGGGACAACCCGATATCCTGAAGGGATATCACCTTACATAGTAAGGAGCTAACGCAGGGAACTGAAACATCTTAGTACCTGCAGGAAAAGAAAATAACAATGATTCCCCCAGTAGTGGCGAGCGAACGGGGAAGAGCCCAAACCACACATGTTACGGCATGTGTGGGGTTGTAGACCACGGCGTTGCAAGAAATCTTGTGAGAAGAACAGCCTGGAAAGACTGACCATAGACGGTGACAGTCCGGTATTCGAAGCAAGACGAAGCATAGTGGTATCCTGAGTAGCGCGGAACACGAGGAATTCTGCGTGAATCTGCCGGGACCATCCGGTAAGGCTAAATACTCCCGAGAGACCGATAGCGAACCAGTACCGTGAGGGAAAGGTGAAAAGCACTTCGAACAGAAGAGTGAAACAGTACCTGAAACCGTGCGCCTACAAGCGGTCGGAGCACGAAAGTGTGACGGCGTGCCTTTTGCATAATGAACCTACGAGTTACCGTATTTGGCAAGGTTAAGGGTCATGAGGCCTGCAGCCGAAGCGAAAGCGAGTCTGAACAGGGCGTCAAGTCAGATGCGGTAGACGCGAAACCAAGTGATCTACCCTTGGCCAGGATGAAGTCTGGGTAACACCAGATGGAGGTCCGCACCAATAAGCGTTGAAAAGCTTCTGGATGAGCTGAGGGTAGGGGTGAAAGGCTAATCAAACTTGGAGATAGCTCGTACTCCCCGAAATGCATTTAGGTGCAGCCTCGCGGGTTACTGATGTGAGGTAGAGCGACTGATTGGATGCGAGGGCTTCACCGCCTATCAAGTCCTGACAAACTCCGAATGCGCATCAGTTTTACCGCGGGAGTGAGGGCATGGGTGCTAAGGTCCGTGCCCGAGAGGAGAAGAATCCGACTATCAGCTAAGGCCCCGAAATGACAGCTAAGTTAAACTAACGAAGTCTGATTGCTAAGACAGCTAGGATGTTGGCTTGGACGCAGCCATTCATTTAAAGAGTGCGTAACAGCTCACTAGTCGAGGAATCGGGCGTGGATAATAATCGGGTATCAAGTTGTCTGCCGAAGCTATAGAATCAGCAATGATTGGTAGGGGAGCATTCCATTCTGCGTTGAAGGCGTGGCGTGAGCCATTCTGGAGCGTATGGAAAAGCAAATGTAGGTATAAGTAACGATAAAGGGGGTGAGAAACCCCCTCGCCGAAAGACTAAGGTTTCCTGATCAACGCTAATCGGATCAGGGTCAGTCGGGTCCTAAGGTTCAGCCGAACGGCGAGACCGATGGCAGAAACGGTTAATATTCCGTTACTACCTTTGAGGGTGACGTGGGGACGCAGGAGTGACACCGCCGCCGGCTGACGGAATAGCCGGTTAAAGAGTGTAGACGTCGATTTCCGCAGGCAAATCCACGGAAAGAGTCGAACTTGACAGTATGGAACGTCCTTCGGGGCAATCCAATAGTGCGGGTAAGCAGACTGCCTAGAAAATCCGCTAAACATAACTTCAGAGGTACCCGTACCGCAAACGGACACACGTAGTCGGGTTGAATATACTAAGGCGCTTGAGTGAATCACGGTTAAGGAACTAGGCAAACTGACCCTGTAACTTCGGGATAAAGGGTCCCTACCCAGAAATGGGAGGGCGCAGAGAATAGGTCCAGGCAACTGTTTAACAAAAACACAGGGCTGTGCCAATATGAAAGTAGACGTATACAGCCTGACACCTGCCCGGTGCTGGAAGGTTAAGAGGAGATGTCATCGCAAGAGAAGCATTGAATTGAAGCCCCAGTAAACGGCGGCCGTAACTATAACGGTCCTAAGGTAGCGAAATTCCTTGTCGGGTAAGTTCCGACCTGCACGAATGGTGTAATGATCCGGACGCTGTCTCAACCGTGAGCTCAGTGAAATTGTAGTATCGGTGAAGATGCCGATTACCCGCGATGGGACGAAAAGACCCCGTGAACCTTTACTATAGCTTAGCATTGAATTTGGGCACGCGATGTGTAGGATAGGTCGGAGGCTTTGAAGCAGGCACGCCAGTGTTTGTGGAGCCGCTGTTGAAATACGACCCTTCGTTTGTTTGAGTTCTAACTTCGGTTTGAAGGACATTGCTTGGTGGGTAGTTTGACTGGGGTGGTCGCCTCCAAAAAAGCGTAACGGAGGCTTCTAAAGGTGCCCTCAGGACGATCGGTAACCGTCCGCAGAGTGTAATGGCAAAAGGGCGCTTGACTGGGAGACAGACAAGTCGAGCAGGTAGGAAACTAGAGCATAGTGATCCGGTGTTTCCGTATGGAAGGGACATCGCTCAAAGGATAAAAGGTACTCCGGGGATAACAGGCTGATCCCTCCCAAGAGCTCATATCGACGGAGTGGTTTGGCACCTCGATGTCGGCTCGTCACATCCTGGGGCTGGAGAAGGTCCCAAGGGTTGGGCTGTTCGCCCATTAAAGTGGCACGCGAGCTGGGTTCAGAACGTCGTGAGACAGTTCGGTCTCTATCTATCGTGGGCGTATGAAATTTGCGTGGCTCTGACACTAGTACGAGAGGACCGTGTTGGACTGACCTCTGGTTTACCGGTTGTGCCGCCAGGCGCATCGCCGGGTATCTAAGTCGGGATCGGATAAGCGCTGAAAGCATCTAAGTGCGAAGCCGGCCACAAGATTAGATTTCTTGAGGGTCGTTGAAGACGACAACGTTGATAGGATGCAGGTGTAAAGCTGGAGACAGCAAAGCCGAGCATTACTAATTGCCCGTCAGCTTTCCTTATCCGCGCGGAGCGGATGGAAAAGTCATCGAAAGGATGATATATACGTTTAGCATGAAATAAGTGCTGAAATTGCTTGCTTGTGAGTCATGAATACATAAATGATATTCAGGTGACTATTGCACGAAGGTTCCACCTCTTCCCATTCCGAACAGAGAAGTTAAGCTTCGTCACGCCGATGGTACTGCGCAAGTGGGAGAGTAGGTAGTCGCCGTCTTAACTGAAGCCCTGAGGTAGAGATACTTCAGGGCTTTTTTGTGTCCGTACGTCTGCGCGTCTGCGCCTGCGTCCGTTTCCGCTCCTTCCGCGGCAGGCCTCTTCCCTCTGCTGACGGTTTCTTTTCTTCCTTCCTTTCTTTCTTTCTTTCTCCCCTTGCTATCCTTTGTTTCCTTACCGCTCACCCGGACGGCTCTCAGAAATGCGGCAGGAGACGTTTTCTCCGAAAAGGAGAGTCATTCTTCATCGGAAGCTCCGGATACGCTCAGAACGGGCGAAAATTAGCTTGGGAGAGGGGCATATTTTAGAATGTTGTGTTTAGTAGGATTTTCAGAGAAGAACATTAAAAAAGCCGGAGCATTTACCCCGGCTTGTGAAAATATCAATTATAGATTTTATTTCTCTACGTTGTCTTTGCTTGGATGAGGATAGTCAATCGTGTAATGAAGCCCTCTGCTCTCTTTTCTTTCCATTGCCTGGCGAGTAATCAGGTAACCTACATTAATCATGTTACGGAGCTCGCAAATCTCTCTGGAAGCCTTTACACGTTTAAACAGGCGCTCTGTTTCTTCATAGAGAATATCCAGACGGTTCCATGCACGCACCAGACGGAGACTGCTTCGTACAATACCTACATACGATTCCATAATCTGATTAACTTCTTTCATACTTTGTGTAATCAGAATTCGTTCTTCGTTACTGATAGTGCCTTCTGCATTCCATTCCGGAATATCTTCGTTGAAATCGTAACGGTCGAGTACACTAAGTGCGTGTTTAGCGGCAGAATCCGCATAAACAATGGCTTCTATAAGTGAGTTGGATGCAAGGCGGTTGCCTCCGTGCAATCCTGTGCAAGAACATTCTCCTAAAGCATACAGGCGCTTGATGCTGGATTGTCCGTCCAAATCGACCTTGATACCTCCACACAAATAATGTGCAGCCGGTGCTACCGGGATATAGTCTTTCGTAATATCAATTCCCAGGCTCAGGCACTTTTTATAAATATTGGGGAAATGTTTCTTTGTTTCTTCCGGATCTTTATGCGTTACATCCAGGTATACATGGTCTTCACCACGTTGTTTCATTTCATTGTCTATGGCACGTGCCACGATGTCACGAGGAGCCAATGAGAGGCGGGGGTCATATTTCTGCATGAATTCTTCACCCGACAAGTTTCTCAGTACACCTCCGTATCCTCGCATAGCTTCTGTGATAAGGAAGCTGGGACGGTCGCCCGGATGATACAAGGCAGTAGGGTGGAATTGTATAAACTCCATGTCCTTGACAACTCCTTTGGCGCGATATACCATAGCAATACCGTCGCCTGTAGCAACCAATGGATTGGTCGTATGAGTGTAAACCGCTTCACATCCTCCAGTGGCCATGACAGTAATTTTAGAAAGGAATGTATCTACTTCACCTGTTTTTTCATTCAGCACATAAGCACCAAAGCATTTGATTCCCGGCGTGTGACGGGTGACGATGATTCCGAGATGATGCTGGGTGATGATTTCTACGGCATAGAAATTGGTGAATACCGTGATGTTAGGATGCCGTTTTACTTCTTCTATCAGGCTTGTCTGTATTTCGGCTCCTGTATTGTCTTTGTGATGGAGAATGCGGAATTCAGAATGTCCCCCTTCCTTGTGCAGGTCGAACTCTCCGTTGTCTTTCTTGTCAAAGTTTACTCCCCATTTAATTAACTCTTCTATTTGAGAAGGCGCATTGCAGATAACCTTTTCTACAGCGGCAGGATCGCTGATCCAGTCTCCTGCAACCATGGTGTCGTGGATATGTTTTTCGAAATTATCCACCTTCAGGTTGGTTACTGAAGCGATGCCTCCCTGTGCATAGTAGGTGTTCGCTTCTTCCAGTCCGGCCTTGCAGATCAGTGCAACCGAACCCTTATGCGCCACTTTCAGCGCAAAGCTCATTCCGGCAATTCCTGAACCGATAACGAGAAAATCGAATTTTCTTATCATAAGATTGGGTATTATAACGCAAAACTACAAAAAAGTCAGTTATATGATGCTCAAAAGCATTCTTTTTTGTGTGTCTCTGTAGATTGATTTTTAAAATACTTAAAGATGCGTTGGAGATGTTTTGTTTTCAAGCAGAATTTCTTATCTTCACGGGAAATTAAATCAAAAAATCAGACAATGAATCGTACTTTTCAATCAAAAGTTGGTTGGTGGTATTGGATAGTGATAGGAATAACTTCTGTGTTGTTATTCTTTTTTTTCTGGGAACATTATCTGCTGTGTACAATTCTGTGTGCAACTGTGGTGATTTTTGAAATCGAGATGCTGATTCATACGCAGTATGTAATTACAGAAGCTGGTTGGCTAAAAGTAGAGACCGGACGGTTTATCCCCAATGCATCACTTGAAATAGATCAGATTCTTCGTATACGGAAAGTCCGTTCGATGGCTTTCTGGCAACCTGCTTTGTCGTTCGAGCGGCTAGAAGTCGTTTTTAAAAAACATGGAAAGGTTCGCTCCATTTCTCTCTCTCCTAAGAATCAGGAAGATTTTATCCGTTGCTTGTTGAAAAAGAACGGGGTAATTCAATTTTATGGTTGAGACAAATAATTAACTGATAAAAATACTATGGTACGTGAGTTTAAAATCCGCAGAACTCCTTTAAAGTGTGGTTAGGAGTCATTATTGTGATTGTAGCCATTGTGCTGATGGCATTGCATACAGAAAACTATTGGAATTTGATGCCGATTGTGCTTCCCGTTTTATTGTTGATTGATGAGCAGATGACGCGTATTCAGGTACAGGAAAACGGGGATATTTGGTTGAAAAGAGGTTTTAGTGGAAGTATCAAGGCGTATGGAGTAAGACGGATTGCATTGCGTAAGAAAGATTCGTTGCTGAAAGGAAGAATTACCATATATTATACGAAAGGGTTCATTAATTTTGACCCGGCCGATTTAAAAGGATTTGTGGCTTGTGCGAAAGAACGCAATCCTCATGCAGACTATCGTGAAGAATAATCATTTCTAAAACTTGAATGGATTATGAAGTATCAATTAGCTATAATTGGTGGTGGCCCGGCTGGATATACAGCTGCTGAAATGGCCGGAAAAGCAGGACTGAATGTAGTTTTGTTTGAAAAAAACAACGTGGGCGGAGTTTGTTTGAATGAAGGATGTATTCCCACAAAGACCTTACTGTATGCGGCGAAAGTACACGATACGGCTTTGCATGCATCAAAATACGGTGTCAATGTGAAAGAGGTTTCAGCCGACTTAGGAAAGATTGTAGCCCGGAAAACAAAAGTGGTCAGAAAATTGGTGCTGGGTATCAAGGCAAAGCTTACGGCGCAAAAGGTCACTTTGGTGCAGGGGGAAGCTTATATCCAGGATGCACATACTGTTCGTTGTGGTGAGGAGTTGTATGAGTGTGAACAGATGATAGTATGTACAGGCAGTGCGACTTTTATCCCTCCTGTGGCAGGGCTTGATTCGGTGAGCTACTGGACACATCGGGAGGCTTTGGATAATAAAGAAATTCCTTCTTCTTTAGTCATTGTAGGAGGGGGAGTTATCGGTATGGAATTTGCTTCGTTTTTCCACTGCTTGGGAGTGAAAGTAACGGTTGTGGAAATGATGGATGAAATCTTAGGAGGAATGGACAAGGAGTTGTCAGGCCTTTTACGGGCAGATTATGCCAAGAGAGGAGTGAAGTTCTTACTGAATACGAAAGTAACCGGAGTGACACAGAAGGAAGACGGAATAGAAATAGAATATACTTGCGGAGAAGAAAAAAATACCGTTTGTGCCGAAAAACTGTTGATGAGCGTAGGACGCCGGCCGGTAATGAACGGATTCGGATTGGAAAACCTGAATCTGGAACTTACGGCGCGTGGAATGGTGAAAGTAGATGAACATCTGCAATCTTCTGTGCCGGGAGTATATGTGTGTGGTGATTTGAATGGAGTATCTTTGCTGGCTCATACGGCTGTACGTGAAGCAGAGGTGGCAGTTCATCATATTTTAGAAAAAACAGATGCCATGAGCTATCGTGCCATACCGGGAGTTGTTTATACCAATCCGGAAATTGCTTCTGTCGGTTGTACGGAAGAGGCGCTTACACGTGAAGGCCGTGCCTATCGTGTAATAAGCTTGCCTGCAGCTTATTCAGGTCGTTTTGTGGCTGAAAATGAAGGTGTGAATGGAGTCTGCAAGGTACTGGTAGGAGAAGATGAAGAGATTTTAGGAGTACATTTGCTGGGAAATCCGGCTTCTGAATTAATTATTCAGGCAGGAATGATGATAGAAGACAGACGTAAACTTTCGGACTGGAAAAAGTATGTCTTTCCACATCCTACGGTAGGCGAAATCTTTCGCGAGTTATAAATTGAAGTGTTGAATGAAACGGATAAGCGGAGCATTATTTTTTTTATTTCTTTGGGCCGGTTTTCTTCATGCCCAGACGTTATTAACAGATGAGTTAAACAAGTTAATATCTACCGACCCCTTGTTGAAAACCTCGGAAGTAGGTATTGTGGTTCATGATTTAACCGCAGGTAAGGAGCTTTATAGCTATCAGGCAGACAAGTTGTACCGGCCGGCTTCTATTGAGAAAGTGATTACTGCAGTAACGGCTTTGGATGTATTAGGAAAGGATTTTCAGTTTCAGACTACACTTTCATACGACGGTGTGGTGGAAAAAGGGATATTGAAAGGAAATCTGTACGTAAAAGGAGGCTTTGATCCGGAGTTTATGGAGTTGGATATGGACTTTCTGGTCAGAGCCGTGAAAGAGGCAGGCATACAAGCTATTTCTGGGAAACTCGTGGGTGATGTTTCTTTGATGGATTCCATATACTGGGGAGAGGGCTGGTCATGGGATGATACTCCAGAAGCTTTCCAGCCTTATCTTTCACCGCTTATGCTGAACAGAGGATGTGTGGATATTAAGGTTTCTCCTTCTTCTAAAGGGAAAGTTGGCGTAGTGGAAATTATTCCAGAATCGGATTATTATCAGTTGAACAATCGTTCTATAAGTCTGCATCCCGAAGCTGGAAAACTGAAAATAACGCGTGACTGGCTTACAAACGGCAATACGATAGATGTTTCCGGTAGTGTTTCTTCTGTTCGTAAGCGTACGCTGAATCTGTATGATTCCAAGCAGTTCTTTATGGATACGTTTTGTTACAAGCTTAAGAAAGAAGGATTGTCCGTATCGAAAGATAGTATCTTCTTTTTGACAACTCCCGATACAGTACAATGGATTTATACTTGTCGTCGTCCGGTAGAAGCTGTATTGAAGCGTGCTTTAAAAGAAAGTGACAATCTTTCTGCAGAAGCTTTGTTCCGTCAGTTAGGACGTATGAATGGAAAACATACTTCGCATATTTCTTTTAAGGATTGTCAGGGAGTAGTGGAAGGATTTATGCGAAATACACTGGGATACGATTCTGAGAATTATCAGATTGTAGACGGAAGCGGTGTTTCTTTGTATAATTATGTATCTCCGCGTCTCGTTTTGGCTTACTTAAATTATGCTTATCGTCATCCATCCTTATTTCGAGTTTTCTATGATTGTCTGCCTGTAGCAGGAGTAGACGGTACACTTCAAGGTAGAATGCGTACGGGGAAAGCATTCCGTAATGTAAGGGCAAAAACAGGAACTGTTACAGGAATTAGTTCGTTGGCTGGTTATTTGACATCCGTGAACGGGCACAAAATTTCTTTTGTTATCATTAATCAGAATATACTGAAGGCTCGTCAGGCTCGTAAACTACAGGATAAAATTTGTGAGTTATTGATACGTATGAATTGAGTAAGAAAGTATGATGAAACGTATTTTTAGTAGAAAAAATCAATAAATACACAAGAAGTAGCACAATTTTATAGGTTTTGTGAACAAATATTGTACCTGGATTTCGACTAACTTTTGTATTTTTGTCTGCGTAGAGAGAAAGAACTTTAAACAATAACATAAAGTTGTTCTCTGTTTTTCGGGGAGCAACGGAAGATTTTAAAATTTATAATTATTATGGTAAACTTTTCACTTGAAGGTAAGGTAGCCCTTGTAACAGGTGCTTCTTACGGTATTGGTTTTGCTATTGCTACAGCCTTTGCTAAAGCTGGTGCAACTATCGTGTTTAACGACATTAAACAGGAATTGGTTGACAAAGGTTTGGCTGCATACAAAGAAGAAGGAATCAATGCACATGGTTATGTATGCGACGTAACCAATGAAGAAGCCGTAAATGCACTCGTAGCACAGGTAGAAAAAGAAGTAGGTGTAATTGATATTCTGGTAAACAATGCAGGTATCATCAAACGTATTCCGATGTGTGAGATGTCAGCAGACCAGTTCCGTCAGGTTATTGATGTGGATTTGAACGCACCGTTTATCGTTTCAAAAGCTGTTATTCCTAGCATGATTAAGAAAGGTCACGGAAAGATTATCAACATCTGTTCTATGATGAGTGAATTGGGCCGTGAAACTGTTTCTGCATACGCAGCTGCAAAGGGTGGTTTGAAAATGTTGACTCGTAACATTGCTTCTGAATATGGTGAATTCAATATTCAGTGTAATGGTATCGGTCCGGGTTACATCGCTACTCCTCAGACAGCTCCTTTGCGTGAACGTCAGGCTGATGGTTCTCGTCACCCGTTTGATGCATTTATCGTGGCTAAAACTCCGGCTGCTCGTTGGGGAACTCCGGAAGATTTGATGGGTCCTGCTGTATTCTTGGCTTCTGACGCATCTAACTTTGTAAACGGTCACGTATTGTATGTGGACGGTGGTATTTTGGCTTATATCGGTAAACAACCTAAATAAGTTAATATTTATTTTGTAGATAGAATGTCATTCTGGGGAAGTATGTATGGACTTTCTCAGAATGACTTTTTGGTAAATAGCTAAAGATAATATTATGAGAAAGACTTTGTTTGCTGCCGCTGCTTGTGCCACTGTATTGTGGACCGGATGTAGTAAATCAGAATCTGTCACTGTGATAATTGCCAATCCCTTGGCTATAGAACGTACAGGGGAAATGGTAGAAATTCCCGTAAACGATATTTATACGCAGTTAAATCTTTCTGACACTGCGCAGTTTGTAATCTATGATGAGAAAGCTCAGGAGGTTCCTTATCAGTTGACATACGATGAGAAGGTGATATTTCCTGTGTCTATCGCTTCAAACGCTTCAGTGAATTATACAGTACAGCAAGGAACTCCTTCAATGGTTAATGCAGTAGTGTATGGCCGTTGCTATCCGGAACGTCTGGATGACATTGCGTGGGAGAATGACCGTGCGGCTTATCGTGCATACGGTCCGGCTTTGCAGAAAAGTGGAGAAAGAGCCTATGGATATGATGTCTTTACAAAGAGTGTAGAAGAACTCGTCGTAGAAGACCGTTATGCAATGGAGCTGGATTCTGCCTCACGTGCGGAAATCAAAGCGTTGAGAGAAGCTGGAAAGAAAGAGGAGGCAGACAGCTTGTCGCGTGCTATCTCTTATCATATTGACCATGGAAACGGAATGGACTGCTATGCGGTTGGCCCTACTTTGGGAGGTGGTACTGCAGCCTTGATGCCGGATTCTGCAATTGTATATCCTTATTGTTACAAAGATTATGAGATTTTGGATAACGGGCCTTTGCGTTTTACCGTGAAACTGGTATTCAACCCTTTGGTGGTAAAGAACGATTCAAATGTGGTAGAAACTCGTATCATACAGCTTGATAAAGGCTCTCAGCTGAACAAGACTACGGTTTCATACGAATATCTGACACAGGCTACTCCGGTAGCAGCAGGGTTGGTGCTTCATGCAGCAAATCCTGAAGGATATGCGTATGATGCAGCTAAAGGATATATCTCTTATGCGGACCCCACCACAAATGCTCAGGCTGGTAACGGTATTGTATATGTAGGAGCGGTATTCCCTGCTTCGGTACAGACTAGCACACAGTTGTTTGAAAAGCCGGTAGGAGATGCATTGGGTCATGTATTAGGTATTTCTACGTATGAACCGGGTAATGATTTTGTATATTACTGGGGTTCAGGCTGGAGCAAATATGGCTTTGAGAAAGCAGAAGATTGGACAAATTACTTGAAGGATTATGCTGAAAAGGTACGTAATCCGCTGGTGGTTACCATTCAGAAATAATATATACCTATAATTATAAAAAAGGCGCAAAGCAGATACAAGGATTTGCTTTGCGCCTTTCTGTTTCTTAGGGAAAGACTTTGAATTCATATCCTTCCTTTAACAGCCACTCAATGGAGCGGGGAAGAGCATATTTAAGGTTTTCTTCCGATTTCAGAGAGTCATGAAATGTGATGATAGAACCGTTCCGGGCATATTTCTTTACCTTTTCAAATACTTGCGGACCATTGAGCCGCTTGCTGTAGTCCCGCGTAACCAAATCCCACATCACAATCTGGTATTTCTTTTTCAACACATGGTATTGCATCCATCGCATGTGTCCGTGAGGAGGACGAAATAAGTTGGTCTGCAAATAAGCATTGGCTTTATCGGTATTGGCCAAGTAATTCTGGCTTAAAAACTCGAATCCTCGTATATGGTTAAAAGTATGATTCCCGATACGGTGTCCGCGTTCCACTACCATCCGGAATTCTTTGGGATGCTTCCTTACATTATCGCCTACCATGAAAAAAGTGGCCTTTATTCCATATTTGTCCAGTAAATCAAGTACCCAGGGAGTCACCTCAGGTATGGGGCCGTCATCAAAAGTGAGGTAGACGGCTCTTTCTTTTTTATCCATACGCCAGAAAGCTTTGGGATAAAGCAGACGGATAAATTGTGGAGGTTGTTCTATGAACATGTTTTTCGTCGTTTTTAAGAGGTTTGTTTTGCAGAAAGAATTAAAAGAAAGAATGTCATTCTGAACCGGCAAAGGTGGTAATACTCTCTGTGGTATTCAGAATGACATTCTGTATCTGATACATTCAATCTCTTTTGTATTATTGAGCAGGAGCGCTATTGCCTACTCGTTTTTCCAGCAGTTTGTACAGCTGGTCGAACTTTTGAGCATAATGCAAAGCTGATTTATTTTCTTCACCTGTCTTGCTGTCCTTCATTTGCGCTATGGTCTTGCATACATCATCCAAGATATAGAAATAACGCATGCAGTTTTCGTATGAACTTGCGAAACGGGCATCGTCCAGACTCAAATACCAGGTAGCATATTCTACTGCATTGTTGGCCAGTTCATTGAGAATCTTTTCAGCTTTCTGCTGCTGTCCCAATGCCAAGTAGTTTTCTGCCATTTCCTTGGAGCTGCTCATCAGGTAGTCGTGCGGAACCGTAGTAGAAGGAATTACTTTTTCGCAATAATCCAATGCTTTCAGTGCCTTATCCTTCTTTCCTTCCTTAATCAACTGGCTAGTCAGCTGTACGAACATGCGGCGATGCGTATCGCACATGCGTAATACCGTTTCATCCAGGTAAATGTCAGGGTTGTCAATGCCGCCGAACTTGAACTTGTTCATCAGGTTGTCGTACATCTTTTCGCTGTCGAGTCGTCTGCCTAATTTTGCATTGTCAAACGGAGTGATGCGGTAAGCCAGCCCTTCCTGCAAGAAGTTATTGGTCAGGTTCAGGTGATTGTCAGAACCCACGGTGATAGCCATGTACATCGGACGTTCCCAGTTGGTATTGGCCAACATTTCCAGCATCATCAGTTCGCTCTTATACAGCACTCGTTTACCTTTCAGCGAGATATGCATGTATTCCGGAATAGAATCAGGTGTCAGCATACCTGAACGTTTGATGGCTTCCTTATCCAGTTTTATGACGATACTGTCGGTCGGAATCATCTGTAAGTCTTCCTTCGGTGAGCGTACCCAGTGTTCCAGAATGTTTTTCAGTTCGTATGGATTATCTCCAAACTCCTTGGCTGCCTCTTCCGGATTCTTTTTGTAGAATTCAAGGATAGTCGGCATGGCATCAGGACGTACGTATACTGCTTCGTTGTGACCGGATACATAGTCAATACGATCCCAGTTGATAGGTACTGAAGGAGAGTCGTATGCCGGACGGCGCATCTGGTCAATGTACCAGTCAGTCTGCAGATAACTCAGGTTGCAGACACGTACATCCGTGCGTACACCTTCTGTTTCCTGATTATACCACAAGGGGAATGTATCGTTATCACCATTGGTAAAGAGAATCGGATTTCCCTTTTCCGGTACAGAGTTCAGGTAGTTCTGTCCGAAATCGCGGCATGTATAGCGATCGCTGCGATCGTGGTCATCCCATGTCTGGCTTACCATTTGCACGGGCACCAGCAAGCAGACCACACTGGCTAAGATAGCCGCAGGCTTTTCATTGATTTTCTTGCTCAGGTATTCGGTTATGGCTGCTACTCCCAGTCCAATCCAGATGGCAAATGCATAGAACGAACCGGCATATGCATAGTCTCGTTCACGAGGCTGTTGCGGTGTTTGGTTCAGGTAAAGCACGATGGCCAGACCGGTCATGAAGAAGAGGAAGAAGACAATCCAGAACTGCTGGATACCCTTTTCTCCCTTATAAGCCTGCCAGAACAGACCGATAAGTCCCAAAATCAACGGTAAACAGTAGAATACGTTGTGTCCTTTGTTATTTTTCAGTTCACTTGGGAGCAGCGTCTGGTCGCCTATCAACATGTTGTCGATAAATGAAATACCGGTAATCCAGTTTCCATGTTCGATTTCTCCTTGTCCCTGAATGTCATTTTGGCGTCCGGCGAAGTTCCACATGAAATAACGCCAGTACATGTAGTTCAATTGGTAGATAAAGAAGAACTTGATGTTATCCCATTGTGTAGGAATCTTCACCATAATCATCTCTCCACACTGATCGTAGGGAACCTGACGTCCTTCTACTCCTCCCAGCCAGTCTTCATAGGCCTGTGCATGTGCATCGCTGTACATACGTGGGAACAACATGTTTTGAGCGTATTTATATTCTGTTTTATGACGTACAATTTCGTAACTGTCTTTTTCATCCGGACGTTCCTTTTCTTTCCGCTGGTATACCGGGGCACCTTCTTCCACGTCGTACACGCATCCTCCTTCAGTAGGTTTCAATGCAGGTTTGGAAGCATAAGTCTGTCCGTAGAATAACGGGCGGGTACCGTATTGTTCACGTCCCAGGTATTCCCCCAAAGTAAAGATGTCTTCTGGAGAGTTCTGGTCCATTGGCGTATTGGCCGAAGAACGGATGACAATGACGGCATACGAAGAATAACCTACCACAATCATCATCATGGCCAGCAAGCTGGTATTCAGCGTACGTGCGCTGACACGGTATTTTTCACCGATATTGGCAAAGAGGTAAATTGCTAAAATAGCCAGTACGATAATACCAATGAAGACGCTGCTCCAGCCATGTCCGTAGAACGGAATACCCAGTAGACCGACAGTGGTCAGGAAAGAGATATTCATCCGCTTGCGGCTTTTCACGGTATAACTTTCGTACACACCCCAAATGATGCTTGCGGCCAGAATAATCATGTAAATGATGACACCCGTATTAAATGGCAGGCCGAAGTCGTTGACAAACAGCAACTCAAACCATCCGCCTACCTTCACAATACCCGGTACGATGCCATACAATACGACAGTTACCAGAATCATGGAACCAGCCAAGGCTATCAGACTGCCTTTCAGGTTGGCGTTGGGGTTTTTCTTGTAATAATATACCAGTACGATGGCCGGAATACAAAGTAAGTTCAGCAAGTGTACACCGATAGACAATCCTGTGAGGTAAGCAATCAGAATCAGCCAACGGTCACTGTGAGGCTCGTTAGCCCGGTTCTCCCACTTCAGAATCAGCCAGAAAACAACGGCGGTGAAAAGACTGGAATACGCATATACTTCACCTTCTACCGCACTGAACCAAAATGTATCACTCCATGTATAGGCCAGTGCACCTACCAGACCAGCTCCCATGATGGTAATCAGCTTGCCCGTAGTCATCTCTTTGTCATCGGGGCAAATCAGTTTTTTGGTTAGGTGAGTAATACTCCAGAATAGGAACAGGATACATGCCGCACTCATCAGGGCACTCATTATGTTCACCATTTTAGCCACTTGAGTTGCATCGCTGGCAAATTGGCTGAACAGGTTGGCTGTCAGCATGAAGAAAGGTGCGCCAGGAGGATGTCCTACCTCCAGTTTGTATCCGGTGGTAATAAATTCCGGACAGTCCCAGAAGCTGGCTGTCGGTTCAATGGTCATGCAGTAAGTAAATGCAGCCACTGCAAAAGCGAGCCAGCCTACCAGATTGTTAATCTTGTTGTACTGTTTCATGAATTATTTTTAGTTTCTCGTTAAAATTCAATGCGGCAAAGATAGCAAACATTTGCTAATCAAGTCTCAAAAGTAAATGATAATGTTGCAAAAGGCGTTAAAAGCAGCCTTCTACTCTTCATGGTGATGGCATTTTAATATTCGATGAGGCAGATTGCCGTGTCCTAACAGTTCGATAGGACATTCAAAATGTGCTTCCAACCATTCGGCAGAGACCTCCGTATCTGGATGGTAATCCAGTGTGCCGTTTACACAGGCAATACTTTTTACGTTTTGCAGGATGGTGCCGATATCGTGACTCACCAGCACGATGGCGCACTCTTTGTTGATTTCTTCCAACAGTGCATAAAGACGAGCCTCAAAACGCTTGTCAATGTATGTATTGGGTTCATCCAGAATGACGACTTCTGGATTGGAGACGAGTGCGCGTCCCAATAAGGCCCTTTGCAGTTGTCCGCCACTTAATTGTCCGATGGCTCTTTGTTCCAAACCTTCCAGTCCCATGCGGACAATGGTTTCCCGTACCTTGTCATGCTGTGCCTTAGAGAATGAACGGAACAATGATTTTTGTTTATTTAGTCCAGAAAGAACCACTTCGTACACTGAAATGGGAAATTTCTTGTCTATAGTGTTGTATTGGGGTAAATACCCCATTGTAATTTCACTCACTTCCTTTTCTTGATGAAAAAACTGAATTTTTCCAGCCGTAGGTTTTAGTAAGCCTAAAATAATTTTCATCAAGGTGGTTTTTCCTCCTCCGTTCGGGCCGATAACTCCAAGAAAATCCTTTTCTGCAATTTCCAGGTTGATATGTTCCAGCACTTTTTTCTGGTCGTATGCAGCGGCAATCTCAGTCAGTCTTATAAGCGGTCGGTTCATTAAGATAAGTTTTAGTTATTGTTTTTGCTCAGTGATTTGGCTATGTGAATCATTTCTTTGTTCCAGTCATAGCTTAACGGGTTGATAGGAACGATTTTTAGTCCCAGTTCCTGGGCGATTACTTCCGCATTACGCTGATCGAATTCCTGTTGTACGAATACGACTCTTACTTGTTTCTGTTTGCAAGTTTTCATCAGTTCTTGCAGATGGCTCGGTGAAGGTTCCTTTCCTCCTTCCTCGATACTGATTTGCTGCAGGCTGTAGTCTCTGGCAAAGTAACTTAATGCCGGATGGTAAATCAGGAAACAATAGTCAGCGTTCGCCAAATAGCTCTGCATTTCACGTTCGGTACGGTTGATGACTTGTTGCAGGCTGTCCAGTCGTGTCTGATAGTAAGCTTGATTGTCCGGGTCTATCTCAGACAATGCTTTGCAGATATTAGATGAAATAATACGTGCATTCGAAACTGAATTCCAGATATGAGGTTCTACTCCGTCTATATTTCCATGTGTATGGGCATGAGGATGTATTTCATGAATGAGATCTACTCCTTGTGACATATCATAGAAAGGTAGTTTGGGGGTGTTAGCTTGCAATCTTTCTGCCCATGCTTGTTCAAATCCGATATGGCCGATGCGCAAATAAGCCTTGCTTCGTGCCAGTTCGACGAGTTGCTGAGGAGTAGGGTCGTATATTTCCGGATTAGCTCCTTTGGGAACGATACTGACCACCTGGAATTTATCTCCAGCAATAGCTTCTGTGAAGAACCGTAACGGCTCAATGGTGACTGTCAGGGTGGGGGCGTTTTCTTTTCCTTGCTGTCCCGTACAAGATATAGTGAGAAGCAAGATACCTATTAAAGCAAAAAAATATTTTTTCATTTGTTTGTGCCGTAAAGTATAATACAAATATAGTAGTTTCTTTTGGTAGCGGGAGACGCATTTGTTTATTTTTAGGTTCTTTCTTTGGTTGCCCGAAGAATTTCTCTTTTACCTCCCGGAGGGCCAGGGAGTCGTTCTACGGTGAACCCAGCTGCTTGCAACATTCTCCTAACCACTCCTTTTGCGCAGTAAGTAGTTAGGATTCCACCAGGATTCATTTGGTTATATAAATTATTGAAAAGTGCTTGATTCCACATCTCTGGTTGCTTTTCGGGAGCAAAGGCATCAAAATAGACCACATCATAATATTCACTAAATGAAAAGTGAGTAAAATCATTTTCTATTTTATGTAATGTGAAATAAGGTGTTATTTTTACTTCCTGGTTCCAAGGAGCAGTGTGCAGTGCATAGAATTTCTCACATTCTTCGGGCGCAATTGTTTCTGGATAGGACAGTTTATGTACAATCTCTTCCGAAAGAGGAAATCGTTCAATGCTGGTAAAGTGAATGGCTCTTTGGTTTTTTTCTGCTTCTAACAAGGTTAGAAAGGCATTTAACCCTGTGCCGAAACCTATTTCAAATACGCGAGGATTTATTGCCTGAGAGTGGTTCAATCCCATTTGAATAAAAATATGTGCTGACTCGGTCAATGCGCCTTTCACGGAATGATAATGTTCATTCAATTCAGAAACGTATAATGTATTGCTTCCATCAGCCGTCGGTTCAAGTGTAATCATTTTTATATCAACAGTCTTTTGTTAAACAAATCTGGCTATTCTTTTGTGGAGCTATTTGTTGGGTTTTAAAAAGCTTTCCGGAAATTTCACCTCTTGTTCTGTATGATTCTTAGTACGAATCCAAGTACGGAATCCTTTTTCGCCTTCGGTCAGTTCGATAATACGAGCTCCGTTGGACAAGTTGTTATAAACCGTATTTCCACCGGTGTAGCGCCCGTATGCTAAAAGAATGCCTTGCCACATTACCGCATAATCATTGTCGTGATCATGTCCTACAAACACTCCTTCAATGTCACCCATTTCTTTCATTGCGGTGAAAAGACCTGAATTTAAGACAGGGGCACATGCTTTTTCTTTCCGGGTGCCGAACAATGCTGCATTTTCATCGGCTGCAGCTTGATTGTATTCAGGAAGAGGAATGTGGAAGAAAGCCAGCGAAGGAAGGGGAGTTCCACCGTTTGTCTGTGTATATTTTGAACTGTTCTCACGGTACCATTGAATTTGGTTGAAATCGATATAATCATATCCTCTCACGCCCTTTATCTGTGAATAAGAATGGGAATCGAATATATAAAGGATTTCAGCATTCTTCTGTCCATCGGATGATTTGATTGGCAGAATAAAGTTGGTGGTACCTGAAATGCCCTTTGTGGTGGAAGTCAGGCTATAGGGAATATGTTGAATGATTTTCAATAGCTCTTCACGGGAAAGTCCTTGTTCGTCATCATGATTTCCGAAAGTTACAGCAAAAGGGATTTTTCGTTTAGATACCTGTTCCAATACGGTGCGCATTCCTTTTTCTGCGGGTTTGCCGTAGATAATATCTCCAGTAAACATTACCAAGTTTGGATTTTCAGCATTCAGCACTTCATTGATGCGTTCAATGGCTACTTCTGCGCGCGAATCATTAAAAATATAGTGTACGTCGGTAAACTGAACGATTTTAAATTTTCCGTTGGCATTAAATCTTAAGTCTTGTGCATAAGCCAGTGTGGCTATACATAACAAGTAATAGATGCAAAGAAGTTTTTTCATGTTCCTATTAATTTTTTCGAAGACGATTTTCGGTCGTTTTCGCAAAGATAGTCATATCTTTTGAGCATGAAAAATTTGCATTGGTTTTCTATCCGATGAACCGGAATACTCCCAAGGCTGTGGCTACGATGATGGCATAGCGTGCCAGTTTGCCAATAGTCATAGCAATAGTGGTAATCCATACATTGCCTCTCATAAATCCCAGTGCAATAAGTAAGGCGTCTCCAATGACGGGAAGAAAAGAGAAGAAGGCCATCCACGACCCTCTTCCGTGAATAAACCGGATGGCTTTGTCCATTTGTTTTTTGTCTACTTTGAAGTATTTTTCAATCCATTCAGTTTTGCCAATTCGCCCTATCCAATAGCAGGTAAAACCTCCGAGTGCATTTCCTGCAGTTGTGAAAAGTGTGGACCATACAGGGTCCAATCCTAATCCGATGCAGGCTAATAGCACAACTTCCGAACTGAACGGTAGGATGGTACCGGCCAGGAATGCAGAGAGAAACATTCCCCAGTATCCCCAGTCTATTAGAAATTGAATAAATGCATCCATAAATTCATGATACATACGCAGGTCCAGATTCCAAGGGATACCCAAAGAAAGATACGGGTAAACCGGTTGAAGGTCAGTGCCAGTAAGTGACCACCCATGACGGAACCTACGATTAATGTCATAAGAAAATAAGTATTGAAATGTGAAGGCAGAAGTAGCATACAGGCCAATGTGCCTATTCCTGTAATTATCAGGACACGGAGCATAATACGCGTTTGTACCTTGTCTTGGTAACTATGCAGAATACATTCTATACTACAAATGGCTATGAATAAGATTGCAATACCTCCGGAAATTAATTGCGACAAAGAAAGAATAGAATAGTCGATTGGAGAAAAACAGGTAAGTGCTTTGAAAGGTAGCCAGGTTTCTTCCATGTTTCCAGCGTAAAGATGGTAGGCCAATGCAATCCAATAAGGAAGGAGGAGACCGATGAGCCCTGCAAAGAATGTACGGAGGGTAAAAGCCCTTAAACCAATCATGTAGAAATAAATCAGCGGGATAAAGTATAGCACTTGCGGAAGTAGAAAACTGCTGATACCGAGACAGAGGAAGCTATGAAAAATAGGAACCGGAGCATATACCGATTCATAGCTTCGGAACAAATAAGAGAAAGATACGGTGAACAATAAGGGAATCCATTGCTCATGTGAATAGGCGTGCAAAAAAGGTAGCCCACTTAAAAAGAATAGAAATATGGCCGCATGAAGTGTTGTACGTGTCCGGATGAGTGAGAATGTGGTGTTCAATTCAATCAGGCAGTAGACTATAGCTCCGTGGATAGCCAAAGAAAGTAAATCTGTCTTTTCCTGATAGGTGATGCCATACATGATAAGACAGATAATAATAGTCACCGGAAGAGTTGCTCTTCCGGTGGCCAGTTCATATTGAAATCTATTTCGGGCAAGCATGTGTTACAGGTCAAACCCGATGTCTGAACGGAAATATTTTTTCTCAAAACAGATTTTACCTGCATTTTGGAAAGACTGTGCCAAAGCTTCTGCCTTGTTGGCTCCGTAAGAGCTGACAGCAATGACACGTCCTCCGGCAGTTACTACCTGTCCGTCTTTCAAAGCTGTTCCGGCATGGAATACGATACTTCCTCCTGCCTTTGCTTCTTCAATGCCTGTCATCGGGAATCCTTTTTCATAAGCTTCCGGGTAGCCGCCAGATACCAGCATGACACAGACAGCTGAGCGTGGGTCAATTTCTAGTGTCTTTTCATTTAGGTTGCCCTGAGCTACTCCTTCAAACAAGTCTACTAAGTCACTCTTGATGCGCAGCATGACGCTTTCTGTTTCAGGGTCGCCCATACGGACATTATATTCGATTACCATCGGTTCACCTTTTACGTTAATCAGTCCGAAGAAGATAAATCCTTTATAATCGATACCTTCTGCAGCCAGTCCTTCTACTGTAGGACGGATGATACGGTCTTCCACCTTTTTCATCCATTCCGCATCTGCAAATGGAACCGGAGAAACAGAACCCATACCGCCTGTGTTTAATCCTTTGTCACCTTCACCGATACGTTTGTAGTCTTTGGCTTCTGGCAGGATTTTATAGTTCTTTCCATCAGTCAGTACGAACACCGAGCATTCAATACCGCTCAGGAACTCTTCGATAACTACTGTAGCAGAAGCATTTCCGAACATACCGCCCAGCATTTCTTTCAGTTCTTTCTTGGCTTCTTCCAATGTGGGGAGAATCAATACACCTTTTCCTGCGCACAATCCGTCAGCTTTCAGTACGTAGGGAGCTTTTAGTGTTTCCAAGAAAGCCAGTCCCTCTTCCAGGTTGGCTGCAGTTACGCTCTTGTATCCGGCAGTCGGAATATGATGACGCTGCATGAAACCTTTGGCAAATTCCTTGCTTCCTTCGAGTACGGCTCCAGCCTTTGATGGACCGATAACTGGTACTTGCTTCAATTCGTCATCGTTTTTGAAGAAATCATATACCCCCTTCACCAATGGGTCTTCCGGACCTACTACTACCATGTCAATGCCGTGGGCCGTTACAAACTGCTTGATACCTTCAAAGTCATCAGCTTTGATAGCCATGTTTTCGCCTACTTCACGCGTACCGGCATTTCCCGGAGCGATGTATAACTTTTCAATTTTCGGGCTTTGTGCGATTTTCCATGCCAGTGCATGTTCGCGTCCTCCTGAACCTAAAAGTAAAAGTTTCATATATGTATCTGTTTTTTAGTCTATTATTTCAAATGGTCTTCAAAATAGCGGGTGATGTGTTCGTGCAGGTGTACACGGTCACGTCCCATCATGTTATGTCCGTCTTCCGGATAAACGAAGAAGTCCGGATGGGTACCAGCTTCAATACAAGCTCTCAGGAATGAGTAACTGTGTTGTGGTACACAAGTGGGGTCCGTACCTCCGATAATGATTTCCAGACGGCCTTTCAGGTTGCCAGCCTTCTGTTTCAGGTCGGAACCCTTGTATCCTTCCGGATTAGTTTCCGGAATATCCATATAGCGTTCACCATACATCACCTCATAGAACTTCCAGTCAATGACCGGTCCTCCAGCCACACCTACCTTGAAGATGTCAGGATAAGTCAGCATCAGGTTGGTTGTCATGAAGCCACCGAAGCTCCAACCATGTACGCCGATTCGTTCACCGTCTACGTAAGACAGTGATTTCAGGAATTCGGCACCTTTTACCTGGTCTTTCATTTCTTCTACTCCCAAATGGCGGAATGTACAGTTCTCAAAAGCTAGTCCTCGGTTGTCACTTCCCCGGCTGTCTACTGTCAGCATCACATACCCTTTCTGAGCCATGTATAAATCCCATCCTCTGGCATCATAAAAACGTGTGTTGTGGATGAGCTGTGCATGCGGTCCACCATATACGTAGATAATGGCCGGATATTTTTTGTTCGGGTCAAAGTCCACGGGTTTAATCAGGCGGTAATACAAGTCTGTTTTTCCGTCTGCCGCCTTAAAGGTACCGATGGTAATTTCCGGTAACTTAAATTGGCTACTCATCGGGTCATCAGCTTTCAGTAGTGTAGTTCCTTTCTTTCCGTTGGTAGGCAGCAAAGTGATTTCACGTCCTACTTGGAATGAAGAGAAGTTGTCAATCAGGTAAGTACCACTTTCAGAGAGTGAAGCTCGGTGCATTCCGTCTTTTTCTCCTAGTAATGTTCGTTTTCCGGTTTTTACGTTGAGGCTGAACAGATTGGTTTGCAGCGGAGATATTTCTGTGCTACCGATAATAATTTCCTTCTTTCCTGCATTGAATCCAAGAATATCCTGCACCAGCCAGTCGCCTTGCGTCAAAGGAGTTACTTTCAGGTGTTCCAGATAGGTACTGCCTTCCAGTTTACCATTCTTCCATGCACTTTCTCCTTTTACTTTCGTATCCATCAGATACAAGTGGTTGAAACCGTCGCGCTGACTTTGGTAAATAAATTTACTTTCGTCCCACGGCAGGAATACCAACGGATGCTGAGGCTCTACGTATTTCGGATTCTTTTCTTCATACAATACCCCTTCTCGTTCACCTGTGGCGGCCTGATAGCATACAAGTTGGGCATGATTCTGGTCACGGTTCAGTTCGATGACATAAATATGCTGCTCATCGGGCGACCAGCTAACGTTGGTAAAATAACGGTCGGTCGGGTCACCAGCCTGAAGGTAAGTTACTTTTCCAATCTTTACATCGTACACTCCTACCGTTACTTTGTGGCTGGTCATTCCTGCCATCGGATATTTGTCCGGCTCAAGAGTTGCGATACGAGTCGATGTATTCACCTGAGGATAGTCTGTGACCATACTCTGGTCCATGCGATAGAAAGCCAGATAGCTTCCTTTCGGGCTCCAGAATGTACCTTTATAAATACCGAATTCGTTACGGTGTACAGCTTGTCCGTAAACTACCCCTTCTTCTGTTTGTGAAGGGTTAATCTGGTGACTTACCTCCCCTTCGCCGGTTACAAACAAACCGTTACCGACGGTATAGGCCACTTTGTCATTGGTTTTGCAAAAGTCAAGATTAGTAGCTTTTTCGTTCAGGCGGGATATGTTCGTAATTTTTTTCTGTCCGAAGTCATATTCCACCCAATAGCTGTTCTGTTGAAAAACTATGACTTTACGCTCTGACCAAGGCAATGAAGCTGACATCAGGCTGCGAAGCGGTTTTAGTTCGTGCGACAGCTGATAGGGCTTTTCTCCTTTTTCAATAGCTTGATTTACCTCTTTCAGTGTGACAAGTATGGTTTCCTTGCCATCTTTCAACTGAATGCTGCGAATATTTTCCACACCCGCACGTACACATACATCTCCCCACCATTGCAGTCCCGGAATGTTTTCAGGGACTAAGTTGAAATAATTGTTTCCGCCCGGAATCACATCTTCCAGTGTATAAGTTTTCTTTTCCTGGGCAAAAGTGGTGAGAGTGGTCATACAGCACAAAAAGAATAAAAAGAATATACGTTTCATGTTCTGTCCGTTTTTTAATCTTGTGAGTTACCTTCTTCCTCGCTGCGGCGTCTGTGCATGTAGCGTGGGGCAGGAGCCGCTTTGGGGCGTCCGTCGTCTGTAGAAGGACGCGGAGTACGTGGCTTCGAATCTTCCTTATATTTGAATTCTTTACGGCGTTCACGGGTAAATTCTTTTCCGTCGCCTGCTTTGCGTCCGCGGAATGTTTCTTTGCGGTCAGCATCTTTACGGAATCCTTCTTTACGGTCGCTGCGGAAACCTTCTTTCCGTTCTCCACGACCTCCGTCTTTGCGCTCCTTACGGCCATATTCCACTTTTTCTCCCTGACGACGTGGACGTGCCGGTCTTTCTTCACGTTTCGGCTTAAACTCCTTGTCACTGTTGTCGGAACGGAACTCCTTGTACTTCCCGTCAAACAACTGGTATTTACGGAACTGACACTCCAATGCTCCATTAAACAAAGGTACTTTTATAGAAGCCTTCAGTCCAATCTGGTCAAAACATTCGTCACGGTAGCTCAGAATCCAGGCGTCGTTTCCGGTGAATGCATGCTTAAAGCGTTCACCAATCATCTGGTAAAGTCCCAGCAAATCTTCTGACGAGATACGCTCTCCGTAAGGAGGGTTGGTGATGATAATACTTTTCTGTGCAGGCTGCTCAAACTGCTGGAACGGCTGGATTTTCAGGATGACATCCTTACTTACCCCTGCAGCTTTCACGTTATGCTGAGCAATTTCGTTTGCTTTCGGATTGTTGTCGTATCCGTAAATCTTATGAATAAATTCACGTTCCTGTGAATCATCGTTATAGATGGCGTCAAACAAATCCTGGTCAAAGTCTTTCCATTTCTCGAATCCGAATTCTTTACGGAATACACCCGGAGCGATATTGCGTGCAATCAAAGCAGCTTCGATAGGTATAGTTCCTGAACCGCACATCGGGTCTATCAGGTCACATTCGCCTCTCCAGCCTGTCATCAGAATCATACCGGCTGCCAATACCTCGTTCAACGGTGCTTCCACCTGTTCCTGGCGGTATCCTCTACGGTGAAGTGATTCACCTGAACTATCCAAGGCAAGTGTACACTCTTCCTCTGCAATATGGATGTGAATAGCCAAATCCGGGTTGCTGATACGTACGGAAGGACGGTTGCCTGTCTTTTCGCGGAAATAGTCGACTACCGCATCTTTCACTTTGTATGCCACGAATTTAGAATGACGGAATTCATTAGAGAACACTACGGCATCCACCGAGAAACTACTCATGTTGTCCAGATAGTTTTCCCATGCGATACTCTTTACGGCCTCATACACTTCGTCGGCAGTCTTCGCAGTAAAATGTTTGATAGGTTTTAAGATACGGATGGCAGTACGAAGGCAGAAATTAGCCTTATACATCATGGCTTTGTCTCCGGTGAAAGAAACCATACGTCGTCCGATTTCAATGTTGCTGGCTCCTAATTCCGTGAGTTCCTGTGCCAGAACTTCTTCCAGTCCCTGGAAGGTCTTGGCGATAAGCTCGAATTCTTGATTCATCTTAATAAAATTACGTAATTTCAGTTGATTGGGCAAAAATACGAAATTTCAGGTTGCTAGTCAACTGTGTATAAAGAAAAGATGGCTTATGAGAAAATCATTTTCTCATAAGCCATCTTTATCTATATAAAGTCTGTTAAATATTACCAACCTGGGTTATTGGGAGCCAAATTAGGATTGATAGAAATTTCATTGATAGGAATGGATAATAAGTAATGCTTAGGTTCTTCAAATACAGCTTGTGTTTTTACTCTTTTTCCATAAATATCTAATGCTCCTTCAGAGGTAAGGCCAAGTTTTTCTTTCATATCGTTTACTTGTTCTGCAGTATATAAACTAGCATCAGGAATAATACCTGCTCGTACTACTACACTAGCGTCCAGTCGTTTACCGCAAGCCCATCTTCTAAGGTCATCGTATCTATATCCTTCACCAAATAATTCAATACGGCGTTCTCTTCTGATTTCACGAATTAAATTAGCATTACTACCTTTTATGTTAGGATATTCTTTCTCCAGTTTGGGGTCAGCTACTGGATTAACTGTTAATGGGTGATTGAATCCTACTCGTTTTCTAAGTTCATTAATTGTTCTTTCAAGTTCCGTATTATCCAGTACTCCTAGTTCTGCTCCTGCTTCTGCACGAATTAAAAGAATTTCTCCGTATCTGAAAATAGGGGCATCAATACTACCCTTATGATGGTCTGAAGAAAACTCAGAGGTTTTATAGAATTTTGCAATAGCATAACCCGTAGAAGAAGAGCCATCCGCACCAGTTGCTACGATATTGGCAATATTAGCTGCTTTACCGTGTAAATAGTATGTATATTCTCCGTCTTTTGGAGTAGCTATGGTTTGCAATAATCTAGGATCTCTATTTTCTAGTTCTGTAATAATCCCTGTATGTGTAGTATGTCCTTCACATCCACATAGTGAAATAGGTTTTCCTGTAGTTGCACATAAGTAATCTTCTACTGCGTCTCGGCTTGCGCCAATAGGGGTTTCACCTACTCCAATTTGTCTGGTAACATTATTACCTTTACCTAAAGACGGATCATATTCTTTAGCTAAAATAACCTCTGAATTATTATTATAGTTTTCTTGTGTAAATAATTCATGATATGCCGTTTTAGGCGAGCTTCCTTTAAATATAGAGTAACCATATTCTTCTTTCATTAATTCGCCTGCAGCGTCGTATGCTTCCTGTAAGAATTTTACGTCGCCTTCTATGTCATGGTATCTTCTCCATGTACCTTCAAATAAGCATATTCTTGCTTTTAATGCAATAGCTGCGTCTTTTGAAACTCGGCTTACTCCCACTTTAGATTTTGGAGAGAGCAGATTGATGGCCTTATCAATATTTAAAAGTAAGCTATCAGCAACAAGTGTTCTTGAATCACGTCCTTTATACATTTCCTCATCACCAGGGTTCAAGACTGTGGTATACCAAGGTACATCACCATACACACTCAATTTATTAAAGTAGTCTAAGCATTTAAAGAAATAAATTTCTCCTGCATATTGATTCTTTTCAGCTTGAGTTGCTGGAGATGATTGATAATTCATCAAGAAATCGTTGCATGCACGTATATTTTCCCATTGCCACTCTGTATCTTTGGCTTCTGTAGGAGCCACATGCAAGCCAAAACTTTTTACGTTATATTCCCATGTAAAAATGTTGTCTGATTCAAATTCTTTTTCCAGCATTCCAAAACTATACGATAAGGGATCACCATGACCTTTTATCAGTTTTGGGTAAAAGTTGTTACAATATTGTTGGAGGGCAGTACCAGTCGCAGTCGTAAAAAACTGATCTTTTGTTACTGAATCTAACGGCTCCCTGTCAAGGTAGTCGCAACTTTGAAAGCTAAGTGCCAACAATGTGGCATATAATATAGTTTTTTTCATAATACAATAAGCAATTTAGAATGTAACATTAATACCAAATGAATAAGACCGGCAGAATGGATATTTCGTCATTCTTTCTTCCAAGTTACCATCATCTTTTGTATCGCCCGTAGAATCTGGATCCAAATATTTATATAAGCCGGTAGCTTCCCATAAGTTTTGTCCACTTGCGAAGACTTTCAACTGTGAGATGCCTAATTTAGATACCCATGATGTCGGCAAAGTATAACCGATTGTCAAATCTTTCAAGCGGATATAAGATGCGTCTTGCAGATATTTTGTTTGAACCTGACGGCTTCTTGTCGTATTTGTGGGTACAGGGAAGTAGGCATTAGGATTGGTTTCACTCCATACATCATTTATATGTGTTTCATTTAATGCACTCCACCATTGTCCTGTGTATCCCCAGAAGACTGTATTGTTATCTCCTAACCATAAGTCTCTTTTCATTACACCTTCAAATAAGGCTCGAACATCAAATCCTTTCCAGTTTAATCCTAAATTGATATTAAAACGGTATCTTGGAGTTTGATTACCGATGATTTTTTTATCACCATGGTCATTTAACTGGTTTTTTCCGTAAGTAATGATATTGTCACCATTCAAATCTGCATATTTTATATCACCAGGAAGCCAAGTTCCGCTGATTTCTTTTTGGCGTACTTTCATTGCTTCAGCTTCTGCGTCATCTTTAATGAATCCTTCTGTTACGTATCCCCAAATGTCGCCTAAACGCTGGCCTTCATAGTAGTCACCAAGGTATCCGGTTGGGTTGTCATATTTGGTAATGGTTGAATAACTATCTGAAATACCAATACCGATATTATAATTTAAAGTAGAACCAGCCACATCGTTGATGTTGTCATTCCAGTTAAGTGTTAATTCCCAACCATTTGTTCGCATATTGGCCAAGTTTTCTTTGCCTCCTGTAGATCCCATTGTGGCAGGGTAGGCTTTAGATACGACCATATCATTTGTATAACGTAAGAAATAATCAAATGAAGCAGTCAGCCTGTTATTTAATAATCCTAAGTCTACACCAAAGTTTGCAGTAGTTACTTTTTCCCATGTTACATTATTATATGCCAGCGAAGCAGGAGTGATACCGTTGGCAAGTTTGCCACCAATCAAGTAGTTGAGCTGCTGGAATCCCATCAGACTTAAGAAGTCAAAGTTACTATTTGTAACTTGATTTCCTAAACTACCCAAAGATGCGCGTAGCTTAACATTGTCAAAAATTTTTTTTGCTGGTTCAAAGAACTTTTCTTCTGAAAGTCTCCATCCTAAAGAAGCAGAAGGGAAGAAGCCCCAGCGGCTGTCTGATGCATATTTTGAAGAACCGTCATAACGTCCGTTTACTTCTACTAGGTATTTTCCGGCATAGTCGTAGTTTAATCGGAAGAAAGCACCTTGAACTGCCCAGATGGTAGCTTCTTCTTCCAGTTTTTGTTTAGTATTTGCCCAGTCAATAATAGGAGCATCATTCAGGTATAAGTCTGTTACATAGCCATAAAAATTGCTGGTTTTTTTACTTTCTTGGTTATATCCCACCATAGCTGTAAAAGAATGAGATTTAGGCAATTCAAACTTATATTCGGCCCAAAGGTTCAATGCCTGATAGGTGTCGTCATATTTCTTTAATGATACTCCGTTAGGTTCTCCTTTGGCAATCTGTGAACCATCAGGTTGTTTTTGGTAAATAGTTTTATTATGAGCGCGTTCATCTCTGAATAGTCGGTTGCCAGTATAATCTCCTTTTATAGATAATCCTTTTAATGGAGTTAAATTGAAGGAGCCTGTATACCAAATATCGTCATATACATTCTTTTTACGTCCGGCTTGTGCTAGCATTCCTGCAATATTAAAGTTGAAGTTTGATCCAGCAACAGCTGCAAAGTCTCCATCTGGCAGGTATACTGGAATGAAGGGGAATGCACGGTAAACTTCATAATAAGGATCTTCACTTGTATAATGTTGTGAGTTTGGTTCATTTACTTCACTTCTATTATATTTTGTTCTAAAACCAATTTCTAACCAGTCTGTTACTTTAGAAGTGAAATTAAAAGACATATTGATACGTTTATATGTATCTGTACCAAAAGCCAGTAAGCCATCTTGCCCTTTGTATCCTAAAGAGGCATAGTATGCAGTTTTCTCGCTACCACCTCTTAAGCTTGCATTATGCTGTTGCATAAATGCTGCGTTTTTATAGAAGATGTCCATCCAGTCTGTATTTCCGGCATAGGCCCATTCTCCGTTGGCTGTAAATTTATTTCCCTGTGTATTTTCCCATGCGGTCGGGCGAGTTGGATCTTGCATATAAGCATCTACAGCTGCAATTAATTCATCACTCCAGTATTGAGTTCCACTGGTATTCTTGGCTTCTCTATTCATTGCTCTTAACCATTGGTCTGCCGGCAAGCTATTGGGCAGTCTAGATGGTGTAGACCATGAAAAGTTATTGTTATAGTTAAAGGTTATTTTTTCTCCTGTTTTTCCTTTTTTAGTTGTAATCAACACAACTCCAAATGCTGCTCTGGCACCATATACGGCTGCGGAAGAAGCATCTTTTAACACAGAAATACTTTCAATGTCTTGAGGGTTGATTAATGAAATATCATTTGTTTCCACACCATCCACAAGAACGAGGGCAGAACCTCCATTTAATGATGTCAGTCCACGTACATTGATACTTGTTTCAGCATTTGGATTACCATTAGCAAACGAAATGTTTAAGTTTGGTATAACACCTTGTAAGCCTTGAGCTAAGTTTGCAATAGGTCTATTCTCCAATACATCACTTTCGGCCATTGCCACAGAACCTGTTAAGTTTACCTTTTTTTGAGTTCCATATCCTACTACGACTACTTCTTCCAATGCTTTTGTGTCATCTTCAAGTACGATAGAAAGCGGCGCTCCTTTCCATACAATTTCTTTTGTTAAATAGCCGACAAAAGAAACTTGGATTACTGCTCCTTTTTCTACGTTTGGAAGCTCAAAATTTCCATCAAAATCCGTGATGGTACCAATTGTTGTACCCTTGACTAATACTGATGCACCAATCACACTTTCACCAGCCGCATCTTTTACAACTCCTGAACACGTTGATTTTTGTTGTACAATGTTGGGATTAGCCATTACGGATGGCTGTTCTGCATACAGCAGCTGTGTGGTTCCACCTACAGTTAGTAGTAACGCACCTAGTAATTTCAGTTTACTCATAGTTCTTAAAATTAAGGTATATAGAATTTATTGATTATTTTTCAATAGATTCAGTATTAGATTTGTTAACTAAATTGTACATATTCTATATGTTTGTATAGGAATATATTCTTTATGCATTCCAAACTGAATTCAAATATAAATATATATTTCTAAATATCCAAAATTTTACAACTATATATTAAAAGAAATTATCTGAAGTTTATATTTTTCAATAGTTCGTTAAAAATTCGCCAAGCCTAAGCGGCTCTGGCAGTAAATAAAATGAGTTCTTTGAAAAGTTTGTCAATAACTTGCGGGTCTGGGCTAATCCCAAACACGCAAATAAATCGTTCAAGCATATAAGCATTGTGTATGAAAGACTTGCAGGAGGATATGGAATAGGTTATTCCGAGCCTCTTACATGCCGCTTTGGCCAAGTTGACAGCAGCAAGCGATGCATTGAAGTGAAAATCCAATTTCCTGAAGTCGGTAGACTGGCAGTTGGTGATTCCTGCATGCTGCTTGCCATCTCTAAAGCAAAATTCCAACTGGAACCTGGTTCTGTAATAATCCAGCACCTCGCGTCCATCCATGGAATCGTCTGTAGAGAAGTAAAGCTGCCACTTGTCTGTCCTCCCGTCCATCGGATACCAGATGGCTAAGGAAACATACCTTTTGAAAGCTTTAGCATAAACCCTCAATCCGTATAGCTTTCCTTTGTTCACCTCGTATTCAATGACCTCTTTAGTGTTTCCGAACCAGCTTTTGCCGGTTTTATTGTTTAACTTTTAATCTTTCGGTAAAAATTTACCGAAGTATTGGTTTTATTATTGTGAGATGTTTTCTTTTTGTAAAGAAATATGACTCGTTTTTATCGGATATAATTAATATAGGCTGTTTCAACATAGATATGAAACAGCCTATGTAATGTTGACCTATTGAATTTTATCTCGGAATGAAGATGCAGGAAGTTGGTCTTTGTTGACTAAGTTTGCTCGTGTAAAAGGCCGCCATCCATAACGTATATATTGGGGGTTCTTTACCTGATTAGTATAAACCTTAATTTTATTCCCTTCAATTATAGCTTGGGCAGGGAAATACATTCCTTCGTGTTCTGCTAATTCAAAACCCGTAAGAGGATTTCCGTCAGAACTGTGTAACCCTTCTGCATAATCAAATTCTATAATAACTTCATTATTTTTACTTATTGCTTTTTTATAAAGAGGACCGGATGGGAGTAAAGAATAATGATAAGTTTGATTTAATGCCCATCTAGCTAAACGCTCTCCAATAGGGCGTTTAGCTTTAGGGTGTACATCCAGTGAATCACCTTTATCGGAGGAGACAGCCATACCAGTATGGGGTAATTTATTCATTAAGCGTCGTTGGCTATCTCGAAACCAGGTCCATGAGGGACGATTTAGGCTTGAAAGTTGTACAAAATAAAAAGGCATGTCAGGGTTATTCCAGTTGTCTCTCCATCCATTAACTAGAAGTTTGAATAATCTATAATGGGCTTCCATATTGTGAGCATTCGATTCTCCCTGATACCAGATTATCCCTTTGACCGGATATTGTTGTAGAGGAAGTATGCCGGCTTCGTATAAATAACAAGGTTCATACGGGTGTCGTTTGAATGTATTTGTACTTTGTTTTAAATTTAATAAGGCTCTTTCTCTAGCCCAGTCCTGGATAAAGTCATTGTTTGTCCAGTCTTTCAGTATTGCTGGAAAATACTTTTCTAAAGAATGACGATCAACCCAGGATTCAGTGGTAGATCCTCCTACAGCGTTGCAGATCAGTCCTACAGGGACTTTTAAACTGTCTTGTAACATTTTTCCGAAATAGTATGCTACAGCAGAGAAGGTTGCGGCGGTATTGGGGGTACATTCTTTCCATGAAGTAGTCTGGTAATATAGTAAGTGATTAACAGAATCAATAGCATCTGTGGGCCATTCTGAAGCATTGGTCTCCCATTTCCCTTTCATATGAAATAAACGAATTTGAGAGTTATGTGCTTGGGATACAGCTGTAGAGCCATCTTGGGTTTGTTGCAACATGAACTGCATGTTAGACTGTCCAGAGCATAGCCATACTTCTCCTGCTGCTACGTGATGAAAAGTATGTGATTGCTGTGGAGTTTGTATGGAAAGTTCATAATTATCTCCAGCCTTTATCGGATCTAAGATAACTTCCCATTTACCGTTTTTATCAGCAATTGTTTTTTTCTTTTGTCCGTCAATACTTACAGTAACAGGAGTTTTCGTATTAGCTGTGCCATGAATACGTAGTGGGGTATTACGTTGTAATACCATATAATCAGTATAGAGCATCGGTAGTTTAAGCCCTCCATAATCGCCAGTGATAGCTGAGTATGCTGTCTGAGCCAGAATATGTGCTCCTTCTTCATTAGGATGAATGGCATCAGGCAATAAAATAGGGTAAGGGTATAATGGGGTATGGAAATCTATGAGCTCTGCCTGACTTATTTGAGCAACGACTTTAATTGCTTCTTGAATTTCTTCATGCCATTGTTGGGTACCTGAGATAAAACGAGGATGTCGGTCAGCTATTGGGGTAATGTATGCCAATAGAATGCGGCATTGAGGATTGGCTTTTTTAAAAGACTCTATTAGCTTCAAATAATCATGAACGAACTCATCTCTATAGTTAGGCCAGTTTCTTGGATCTGTGTCATTGATACCAAGGTGAATGACTACAATATCTCCAGAAAAATCAAGAGCTTTTTGATATTCCTTTTGTTGAATATAAGGACGATGTCCATGTGCTAGTAGAGTGGCGCCTGGCTTTCCAAAATTACCCACAGAATATTTTTTTCCCAGTAGCTTCTGTAATTGTGCAGGATAAGAGTCTGCATCACGGTTTGTGATGCCGGTGCCATATGTGATACTGTTTCCTACACAAGCGACTTTTATTGTTTCTGTAGCTTGTATCGGTTGCCGCAAAAAGGCAAACAGCCATACTAGTGAAATTAAGATAGATTGTTTCATTTTATTTTTTTAGATAAGGGGTAATTATTTCTTTCCATAACATGTAACCTTTTCCTAAAAGGTGTAGTCCGTCATTGGTATATTCTGGTTTCATTTGTCCATTATCATCTACAAAGTGAGTGAAAAGATCAATATATTTCACATTTTCTTTTTGGCAAATATTTAAAATAGCCTGATTAATGTCAGGGATTTCTTGCCAATGGGAGGTATGTTCTTGAAACATGTTGTATTTTGTGGTAACAGGTAATACACTTTGTATCAAGATTTCTGTGCACGGTGACTCTTTTTTTATTTTTTGTATGATTTGTTGTATATCAGAGGCAATATTATTCGGAGATTCTCCTTGAGGAACGTTGTTGATTCCAATCATTAGAAAGATTTGTGCAGGCTTTCCTTTAAGGAGGACAGAGATTCTATCATAGACTCCCCAAGTAGTATCTCCACTGATTCCTCTATTTTTGACATGGGGATTTTGGAATAATTCACTCCATTCTCCTCCGTCGGTTATACTATTTCCGATAAAAAGAATATCATCCGAACTTGTTGGAAGTTGTTCAAATAATGAAGCTCGTTGGTAGTAATAAGTAGAATATTTTCTTTCTGTTTGTCCGAAAGTAGATAGGCTTACTGCTAAGCCTATGATGAATAATATTATTTTGTTCATAAGTATATAGTATTAAACAGATTAAAATTATTTTTTATCGGGGGAATAAATAATATTGTCTATTTCTTTTTTCCCGTCAGGAGATACAAAGACAGCATTGAACATCCATTTTACCAATCTGACTTCTGGGGTTTTAAACTTTCCTATAGGTAACTTGAGGAAGAGTTTGTTCCATCCTTTTTGTAAAGTGACTTGTATTGGCGGACGGGAGGCTGCATTTTCATTCATTAATGGAATTTCGTTTGATCGGTCTTTATGGGTATTCTTCCAAACAGGTGGAAGTAGTTCTTTATTATTCAGCCAAACACGGCTACTTTTATAGTCCCATGTTCCTTGTTGTGGGGCTAGGTCACTTTCGGAACGACTGTAGTTCTGAAAATCCAAGAATAGTCCTACGTGTTGTTCGTAAGGAGAAAATACCCAAGTAGTAGCATAAGCTGTATGATTTTCCTTTGGAGAAGTATAGAACCCAGGAATTAAATCTCCCCATACATGGCGTAAGTATACTCCGGCTCCATAAATGATGTGGCTTTGATAGGTTTTTCCTTTATATAAATAGCTTTCTTTTTCTTCCTTTTCTGGTGGAAATGAACGGGGCAAATCCCCTTCGTTAGGGAATGCATCTGTGATGCGCCATACTACATTAGTTTGTTTAACATAGGGAAAAGGTTCGTTTGTGAATGTATGTTCTTTATGCCAAAGCATTCTATTTTCAAAATCAACAAACTGAGTATAGATTCCTGTGTCGTTTTTCCATAAAAGGTTAGTCTGCTCGTCAAAATACCCATATCCTCCTCCTTTCCAGCTTCGTTCTGCTAGAGCCAGCATGTTGGCATATAGATTGTTTTCTGCTACGATTTGTTTTTCATCGCTGAGATAACGGTCGTTCCATATAGCCAAAATACTTCCTGCAATATCTTCGTTTCCCATATCTTGATTATAAATACGGCTATTGTATAAAGCTACCAAATCAGCAAAAATATCAAAATGATTAATGTAATGATAGCGGCTGTCGATTGCTGGAATACTTGATTGGGCTTTTCCTCGGTAACTCCATAGCTGTGTCATGTCTATTTCGCCTGCTTGGTATTGCCAACCTGGGTTCCATGAAATGACTTTCTTTCCTTTTTGGCGAATATAGGTTACCATTTCTGGTACGAATTGTGGATTTGTAAATTGTACTTCGTCTGTACCAATATGTATATAAGGTGTATCAAATGTTTCACACACCTCATCCATGAGTTGCTTTAGAATAGTCATTCCTTTTTCACTTTGCATATCAGTTCGGAAGGTTTTGACAAAAGCTTCACTATGTCCGGGCATATCAATTTCGGGAATTAATGTGACATGTCGCTGTTTGCAGAAAGCCACAAGATCTTTGGCTTCTTGTAGGGTGTAATACTTTCCAGGCATACGGCTCATGTTTTCAGGAGCATTGAGTTCGGGGTATATTTTACTTTCCAGTCTCCAAGCTTGATTTTCTGTTAGATGCCAATGGAATACGTTGATTTTGAATTTACTGAGTAAATCAATTTCTTTTTTTAGTTCTTCCATGGAAATATAAGTACGTCCTACATCATGCATAAATCCCCTGATGCGAAAAGCAGGCCAGTCAATAACCTCACAGGTAGGAAGAAAATGATATTCATTACTTTTGCAAGTCAATTGCTGTATAGTTTGCAAAGCTCTGTATACTCCTGTAGAAGAGGTCGCTGTGACATAGATTTGTTTTTCTGTAATTTTTAGTTTATAACCTTCATTTGAATTAATAGGAATTTCAGGTAGGTTATCTATAATGCTAATTTTAATGATCTTATCGGTTTGTACAGAGGTTGAGAATGCCTTGTTGCCTTGTAGCCAGTCTTTCCATTCTTTTGATATACTACTTTCTGTTGTTTCAAGATGTATTTGATCTAATACTAATTGTTTTCCGGTAAAAGTTATTTTTTGTGGATAAGGTAGAAGAGGATAGAAATTATTCCCTTTGCAAGGGAGCAAAAATAGTTGCAAAATGAAAATCGTAAGTAAGCAGCGTTTCATGGTGGTATATATAGAAGAAGAGGATATTCCCTTTCAGGAATATCCTCTTGGAATTAAACTTATTATTCAAGATTTAATATCCTGGTGTTTGTTCTAGTGCACTATTTTCTCCTAAAGTATTTTCGTCAATAGGCCATAGCAAGCGTGAAGAATTTGCATCAGAATATTTGGTTGCATAATCATCTCCCATAAGGCGGATGTCATACCAGCGTTTTCCTTCAAATAAGAATTCTCTCATTCTCTCTTTCAGAATAGTTTCAATAGGATTGTCATCACTGCCTACAAATCTGTTATTGGCATAGAAGGAAGCATCTTTGTCATTGGGGTATGCTATTTCGTTTCTATGTTCGTTAAAATATTCTGTCCCATAGGCACGTTCACGCACTTCATTGATTTCTGCAGAAATATCTTCTCCTAAGAAGGCTTTGGCAGTTGCTAATGCAAGCAGGCAGTCTGCATATCGGTAGATTGGATAGTCATCTAGCCAGCTTCTAGTTGCGTCACCATCCAATAATACTCCCTGAAATTTATAAGCGATGGGCGCTTTGAATGTAATTTGCTCATTTTCTTTGTTATAAATTCCTTTTAAAGAATTTGCTTTTCTGCTGTCTCCTTCACGGTACAGTTGAGTGTATAGATCTTGTTCAATCTGGTAACGTATAAGTCCGTTAATATCTGCAATTTCACTATTAGATAATGGAGTTCCATTTTCGTCACAGTAAGAAGAGAAGAATTGCTGGTTCATTACCATATTCATACGATATTGGTCATTCCAGAGGCTGTATTCGTTTCTTCCGTTATGTATAGCGAAAATGATTTCGTCATTTTCTTTATTATCGTATGCAAATACTTTTTTAAAGTCGTTCAACAATCCTACACCAGCTGTTTTTACTGCCATTAACGCATTCTTAGCTGTAGTGTAATCACTTTCTCCGCCATTCATTTGTTTTCCGCTCCATAAGTAAACTTCTCCTTTCAGCATTTAGTAGATGACAAAATTTAAATTTATGCTGTTAAACATTTAATTTTCAAGTGATTAAATTTGCAAAAGTCCCTGAAATTTAGTAATTTAAAGGAAAAGTTTGGCGACTTTTCTCCATGAAAACTACTAATTCCAAGGACTTGGTCAAAGTTAACCAAATCCTCCCGATTATGCAAGAGCACTTTGGACAAAGTATGAATCTGGCACGCATAAAACTTATGGCGTTGCTGCTCCACGCACTCTGTGTTGTGCAGACTGTCAGCCTCCACAAACTGGCAGACGCGATGCCTACGGCTGTCGACAAGGATTCCAACCTCAGACGGCTCCAAAGATTCTTTGCCAAGTATGTTCTTGACCTTGATATCATAGCGCGTATGATTTTCTCGCTGCTTCCTGTCAAGACCGGTCTTGTGCTCAGCATGGATCGCACCAACTGGAAGTTCGGAGAGTTCAATATCAATATTCTTATGTTGGGCATCACCTATAAAGGGATTGCCTTCCCCTTGATATTCAGTCTTCTCCCTAAACGTGGCAACTCCAGCTGGAACGAACGCAGGAAGATTATGGAACGTTTTATCCGTCTTTTCGGAGCAGAATGCATCGACAGTCTTGTGGCAGACCGCGAGTTCATCGGAAAGGAATGGACAGGGTGGCTCAACAGCCGTCGCATACGGTATTACATCCGGATACGTCAGAACTTCTGGATTGTCAAGCCATCCACCGGTGAGAGAATCCGCGCCTGGTGGCTGTTCAATGATCTGAAGGTCGGTCAGGAGAAATTCTTCCATAAGCTTTTTTCTTCACAAAGGCGAGTATGTCTATCTTGCCGGCAGCCGAATCAAAAACTCCGATGGAGTTCCGGAATTGCAGATTCTCATATGCTTCAACCGGCCCGAGGGTGCGATTTTGACATACAAAAAGCGTTGGGAGATAGAAACGGCCTTCAGAGCCATGAAATCTTCCGGCTTCAACATCGAGGACACCCATATGCGTGATATGGAGCGCATCGCAAGACTTGTCGCGATGGTATGCGTGGCTCTTGTATGGGCGTATCTCGTTGGTGAACATAAAGATATAAATATTAAACCGATAAGGATTCTGAAACATGGAAGAAAGGCAAAGTCGCTTGTCAAGTATGGTTTGGAGGAGATTGCGACCATACTTCTGCGTCCGGCTTATACTCCTAAATTCGATGTTTTCAAATTTTTGTCATGTACTTAACTTTCAGCATCATTGTGGCTGCTTTTGACCAATAGCATTTGCCGTATTTGAAAGAATAGTCATCACCAAAGGCATCTTCTGAACTTTGGATATCTTTTTTGATTTGGGTCATTACATCAGCTGCAGATGAAGCGGCTTTGCTAGGATTACCTATATCAATGGAGTTACCATTCGTATAATCTAACTGGAGTACTACATCACCCCATGAACGTAGCAAATGGAAATATACATAAGCTCTTAAACCATAAGCTTCTCCTAGGTAATAGTTTTTAGTACTTGCATCTAGTAAATCAGTAGATTCAGTATGACTAATCATCAAGTTTAATTGATTAATTAATACATAGAAATCTCCATAATTACTAATCACTGGGTTGGCTGCATTTAAGGTGTTGTCAATCATTCTCTCCACTCCTTGAGTAGCTTCTCCAGTGAATGGATTGGAATTGTAAATATCAGCGCGAGGTTCTCCTAACTCGAAAATAGTATAAGATCTTTCGCGGAGCAGACCGTGAAGTCCCACATTAAATGCCTCAAATTGAGCCGCGTCTTTCCAATAGTTTACATCAGTAATACTACTAACAGGTTCCATGTCCAAGCAACCAGTAAAAGATGTTGCCAGACATCCGGCTATAATATAGTTGAATATTTTTTTCATAATTGTTGTTTTTTCAGAATGTTACAGATAAGCCAAACAATAAGGTTCTAGGAGTTGGATAACGGCCATTATCAATACCTCGTCCGTAAACTGTAGATACGGCTGGTTCAGGCGATACACCGTCATATCCAGTAATATAGAATAGATTTTGTCCTGTTACATATACAGATGCATCTTGCATACCTGCTTTACCAATCCATTTCTTTGGTAAAGAGTAACTGAGGGTAATCTCTCTTAGTGCCAGATAATCTCCTTTTTCATAGAAACGTGAACTATTATTATCGATAGCTGTAGTACCATTGTTAGAACGAGTAATGTTTTTCTTGTTCAACTGGTCAGCATAAGTGAAGACTGGAAGATCCGTATCAGGATTCGTTTCACTCCATGTGTCATGCACTTTATCTATGATATTAAACTGTCCTTGATACTGTCCTAAAGAACGGGCCTTTAAGTCGTTGTAAATAGTGTGTCCTACGGCATAGTCGAAACGTGCGTACAATGACCAGTTCTTGTAAGATAAGGTCGTTGAGAATCCACCTGTTACTTTAGGGAATATATTACCAACTACAGCACGGTCAAGGCTGTTAATCTTTCCATCCTTATTGATGTCTTCCCAGCATACATCTCCTGGTTCTATGGGTTTCCATCCGTTTGATTCAGCATAAGTTACACCTGTCTGTGGGTTTATTTCATTGGCCATACCTGGTCCATACAAGTTGGCAACTTCGTCAATGACCATGTTGGCGTTAGCTTTTACATCATTCCAATCTCTAAAGATATGATTCTGTACATAACCTATCATATCACCGAGTTTTCCACCTTCTCTATAGCCGCCAATCCATTTGGTCGGAGTCTCTCCTGTTTCAGGGTTGTAGAGTCCAGCTGCCACTTCATAACCATCAATCTGGTTAAATGGTTTGTCACTTGTAGGTAATTTTAAAACCTTGTTTGACACTGAAGTTAAGTTAGCAGAAACTTCCCAGTTAAAACCTTTGGCATTAGACAGAATATTAGCTCTTACCTCCATTTCAAATCCTGAGTTACGCAATTTTCCCAAGTTGGTTTTCATGCTTGAAAAACCAGTATATGCAGGCAGATTCACATCGGTTAGCAAATCATCTGTTGTTCTGTTGTAATAGTCGAAGATGAAGCTTAACCGATTGTTGAAGAATCCTAAGTCTAAACCGGCTTCAAATGAACGGCTCTGTTCCCATCTTAGTCCTGTATTTATTAATGAAGAGTTATAGTATGCAGTTGCACCATCATAGTTACCTGCTCCAATCTGTTTATAAATTCCGTAAATATCAAAGTTTCCGATACCATTTACGTTACCGTTTACTCCATAACTTAAACGTGGTTTAATGTTGCTGATTACTTCTGAAATTTTAGATTCTTTCCAGAAATCTTCTTCTGTGACATTCCATCCCACAGAAACTCCCGGGAAGAAGCCCCAACGGTTGTCTTTCAGGCGAGAGATACCGTCGTAGCGGGCCACCAGTGAAAGCAAATATTTCATCTGATAGTTATAATTAATGCGACCGAATACAGATGCAATTCGGTAACCTGTTTTTTGAGAAGTAGTAGATGTACGTGTAGCTCCAGCATTCAGAGTTGGAATATCGTCTGTTGGAGAGTTCTGAGTTTTAGCTTCCATCATAAACTCATTATAGCCGAAGTATTCACTTCCTACCATTACATCCAAATTGTGCTTGTCTTTGAATGTATCCTTATAATTCAATGTTCCATTGACCTGAATCTGAGTATAGCGTTCTATCTTTGCACTAGCATCACGTGTATTATTGGGTGTTGATGAGGTTTGAGTTTGATATGATTTATTGAATGTTTCATATTGATAATCATAATGGTAAAGCGATGAGTTTCCGCTGAATGTCAGCTTTTTAGGAATAATATCCAGATCGAAACCAAAGTTATATGTCGCTTTACGTGTACCATCTTCACTAGTCAGTTTGTCTCGATAATATTCAGGATTACCATCACCTGTTCCCCAACCTGATGCAGGCGAACCATCTTCGTTGTATGGATTCCATGTCGGACGTTGTGAGCGTGTACGATAGAATAATTCATAAGAACCAATCCATAACGATGGTTGCTGTGACCATGTGTAGGTAGCACCAGCTTTCACATTTAAGAATGGGAAAATTTTGTAGGTACCGCTTACAGATCCGTTGAAGCGTTTGTATCCAGTTCCCTTAATCTGACCATCTTCATTGTAATATCCCATGCTGGCCATGTAAGTACCCTTATCATTTCCTCCGGTAATATTTACATAATGATCTTGTGTCAAAGCTGTATTAGCAAAAACTGCATCATCCAACTGACCACTATAATCCTTATAAAGAAGCTGTTTACCTTCATAGTATGGATCATCCATAACTAACCAACCTTCATTTCTTAGATGAGAATTTTCATCGGTTAGATATTTTACGTCGATAAGGTCATTTTGTGTACCATATCCAGTTTGAGTATCTACGCTTGCTGCTCCCGGTACGTTGTTTGTATAACGTTTATAACCCAGACGGTTATAGTAAAGATAATCGTGGGCATTACAGAAATCATATCCGTAACGTGCAAAGTTTACACCCAATTTAAATTTATAGTTTACTGAAGCTTTACCTGCTTTTCCGCTTTTTGTTTCTACAAGGATAACACCTCCGTTGGCACGTGCACCATAGATAGCAGTAGAAGCGGCATCTTTCAATACTTGTATAGATTCAATATCTGAAGGGTTGATGTCACTCATGCTTTCGCGAATAATACCATCAACAACAATCAATGCTTTACTATTACCACCGGTAATTGTTGCTCCACCACGAAGAGTGATATCAGGTTCAGCTCCAGGCTGTCCTGTTGTATTGATAACTCGCAAACCTGTTACAGAACCTTGTAAAGCCTGTCCTGCGTTACTCATAGCAGCATTTTTCAGAACTTGATCATCCATTTTTGAAATGGCCGTAGTCAATGCAGCTCGTTTCTGTGAACCACCATATCCGGTTACGACAACTTCTTCCAATGTTTGGGTATCTTCTTTCAGAATGATGTTAATCGGAGTACCATCCCATTTTATGGTTTGTGTAATATATCCTACGAAAGAAATTTCAATAACATCTCCTTTCTTTACGTTTGATAGAGAGAAGTTTCCGTCAATGTCTGTAATTGTTCCATTTGTAGTTCCTTTTACTATTACAGAAGCTCCAATGACAGATTCACCTGTTGCGTCTTTCACAATACCTTGACATATACCAGATTGTTGTACAATGTCAATTTCAGATTCGTTTTTGATAAGTCCGCATATGCCATACCCGTAGATAAACTGCCTAGTAACAGCCACATACCGACTGACTTCATTTTTCTATTCATAATTCATGCATATATAAGGTTAAAGTTTGCGATTGATGATTCTTCAGTTAACTTAAGGCCTTTTTAAAATGAATTTTATTAATACGTCTATTTGCATGCGACAAATATAGAAATAAAAATTTGATATCACAATTATTTGATAAAATATTTTATGAAATGTCGGTTTCATTTGTATTGTATTTCTGTTTTTGCCGATAGTTTATAAAGCTGAATTTCTTTTATTATGGTTCTGATTATATGTATAATGATAAAAATATTATTTATATATGCTGATATTCAGCCATAAAAGAAGGGATATCATAATTGATATCCCTTCTTTTATGGAAATCTTTATATAATAAATTATTTTATAATATCTCTTAGCTTGATGCTTTGGAAAGTCATGTGAGCTACACTGCTTTCATATAGTATACCGATAGTTTCTTTATCTATCATTGTCAGGCAGGAATATCCCCAATTGTATCCTTCATCTAACAGAAGCTGATGTTCCGGACTCCAGGTGTTTCCTCCATCCATGCTGATTTTGATTGTCATGTCTTTACGAGCGCTTGTGGAATTGGGGTTGGAGAAAATTAAAAGATCTTTACCCAATACATTGTCTTCCGCTTTTACACTGATCAGACTGGCCATACATACGGGCTCTATCAAAGCAGTACGGGATGATTCGTGTTCCTTCCAAGTTTTACCTAAATCTTTAGTCGTATATACTGCGCGTCTTCCTCCTCGGTTATCTCTCATGTTCAGCATTAAAGTGCCCGGCTCAAGCTCTGCCACTTGTGCCTCAGTGGTATTAGTACGTGCATGGTGGTGTATGGTCCATGTTTCTCCACGGTCTTTGCTATACATGATCCCTGCATTGGGGATTCGGGTTTTGTCGATAAACTGAATGGGGAATACCAATGTACCATCTTCCATTGTGATGCCTCGCCCTGGACCTTGCAATAAGAAGTACCATTCCGGAAGCTTCACTTGTTCGGTAATATTGATTGGTTCAGACCATGTTTTTCCATCATCTGTACTTTTAGCGAGTACCAATTGAGCGGTATGGTTCAAGTCCATTCCCTGATGTGAACTCCACCATGCTCTTTGGTTACCCATTCCGTGTGTCCATGCCGCTACAATCCATACGGTGTTGGTTTTGGTGTCTACCAAGATAGATGGGTCGCCTACACCATTTTGAGCTGCAGGTAATCCTCCGTATTCTTTAAATGAAATGGGTAAACGCATTTTCTCCCATGTCTTTCCGCCATCTGTACTGCGGCTGAGGCCTATGTCGATATGCTCTTGCAAATCCACACTGTTGTTGTAACGTACATCGTATACTCCCAGTAAAGTGCCTTTGTTTGTAGTAACCAGTCCTGGAATGCGGAAAGCTGCTGAACCGTCATCACCTGCATGGCGCACTCCTACTGCCATTCTTTGTACGACTTTTTGTTCAGTTGTATTTTTTGTAGGTATAATTTTCCCGTCACCTTTTACCTGAGTTACTTCTGCACAAATTTTTGTGTGTAGTGAAGCTGTTGGTTGCATTTCGATACTGATCCAGAAGAAATTGTATCCAGGAAAGAGGTTCTGTTTTCCTTCCAGTGTCAGCGTATTGGTTTTAGGTGTTATTTCTGCCTTTTTTATAGAATAAGATGGATTGGCAGAAAGGGTTTGCCCCGGATTGTTGCTGGAAATGTATTCTACGGGTGCAAAGCGTTTTTTTCCTCTGTCTTGAGGGGCTTCTGTTCCTCCATAATACAATTTAATAGCTTTGATTTGTGACAAAGGCACGTTTTTATCGAAGGTGATAGTGACATTGTCAAGGGTCTTTGTTTCTTTGGCATCGAGACGCAGATAAGCCAAGACATTATCATGTCTTTCTATTAATATCGGTACTTGTGGGGTTTTAACAAAGACAGTATCAGCAGCGTGCAGACCGATGGAAAGCATTCCGATACATAAGGATAATAATGATTTAAAGGAATGTGGAATGTGAATATTGCCATTAGGATGCAATTTAACATTTTTAGGGCTGAATAGTGATTTTATCATAAGCATGAAATTTGGTTTATTATGCTAAGATAATTATAAAATTTAGGTTTCTTGCTATTCAGGAATGGATTTTTAGTAGAATTATTTAACGTGAATTCGATATAATCTGTTTTAAAACAGGAATATAGTGATAAAGTATTAAATTTATAGTGCTAAATAATAATATTTAAACGATTATCACTATGTTCTCAGCATATAAGCTTAGAGATATTTATATTATATGGCTGATGATTTTACAAGGAATTTATATTGCAAGGAAAAAATATATGATTGCAGACAGTGAACAGAAGCATCGCAACAATCCCAATCGTATGAGTGATGTTGAGATTATGGTTATTTCTATCCTATTTGACTCCGGTAGTTTTTGCTGCTTCAGGCATTAAAAGGAGTATGTTTGCAAACATCTGAAATGGCTGTTTTTACGTCAGGTGTCCTATAATTGTTTCGTATAACTGGAGCAGAAAATACTGCTTCCTCTGACTATTTTCATCAAGAAAGTATTGTCGGGAACCTGTACCGACATCAGTTTTATTGACTCAACTTTCTTGCGTGTATGTTGTGACCTGAGAATCCTGATTCATAAGACATTTGAAGGCCTTTGCGGGCGTGGAAAATGTTTTATCGGATGGTTATCAGATTCCAGTTACATCTAATAATTAATGACAAGGATGAAATTCTAAATTGTATGTTTACTCTCGGGAATGTGAATGATTGAGAGCTATTGAAACGGGATACATTTTTGAGAACATCAAAGGGAAACTATGTGCAGACAAGGGATATATCAGTCAAGCGCTGTTTGAGAATCTTTTCTTTAACGACATACAATTTGTCAAGAAAGTTAAAAACAACATGAAGAACTCACTGACGAGCATTGTCGACAAGATTCTGCTTGGAAAAAGAGCATTAATTGAAACGATTAATGACGAGCTGAAGACCATTACACGGATAGAGCACTTTAGAATTGTTCTTTTGGCAACGTCATTGCAAATTCTTTGCTGCTTATTGTTTTTTGAGAAGAAGCCCGCCATTGATGTACATTTTGTCAATGACGGGCAACTGTTACTTTCTAATTTTATTTTGAATTCACGTTAATAAAGACGGTTTTCGTGCTCTCAATATGCTGATGCATAGCGTATAACAATGAAATTTTGTTTTTTAATCTTATCTAAAGCTATTTTTATAAGTTTTACTGGCCGGCAGTTTCAGTATTTATGGGTTCATGCCGGCAGGAGTACTTTGTGGCGAGACAAATAATAATGGCAAGAATTCTTTCAGACAACGGCGCCAGGTTAACCATTCATGAGCTGTGCCTTTTGATTCAAAAAATGTATTTTGGATGCCTTTGCGGGTAAGTGCGTCACTTAATGCCTTGGCACCGAAGTTTTCTTCACTGCCTATACCAATGAACAAAGTATGTACTTTTTGGTTGAATGCCTTGCTGTCAGAGAATACGCCATTGTAAACTTTGTCTAACTCACTTTCTTTAAGGAAGAGTGCTCCGCTGAAAGTCCCGATGTATGAGAATTTATCCAGATGATTTAATGCCGTTTGAAAGGTCTGGTGTCCTCCCCATGAGAGGCCAGCCATGGCACGGTGTTCTCGGTCGGGTAATGTGCGGAACTGTTTGTCAATCATGGGGATGATGTCTTGTAGTAGGATGGGGGTAAATGTAGCACCAAATGCTTCTCTTGCCTTTTGAGGGTCTTCACCAGCTTTAGGTTTAAAGTGAATCCCGCAGTTGCCGTTATCCATTACTACAATCATAGGTCTGCAGTTTCCCGAGGCAATTAGGTTGTCCAGGATGAAATTAGCTTTTCCCTGATTGGGCCATCCGGTTTCATCTTCACACATACCATGTTGAAGATACAGTACTGGATAACGTTTCTGAGGCCATGTTTCGTATTCAGCTGGAGTGTATACAAAGCACCTGCGATATTTTCTCTCAAAGTTTGAGTAGTAGGCCACGGAACGTACTTGTCCGTGTGGTACATTCTGAGGGCGATAGTAATCACCCTCTTTCCCTTCCGGGATTTCTATTGCACTGGAACGGCCAAAACTGCCGCAGTATGTGTGACACTCTGTGTCTGAGACTGCCACTCCGTCAATGAGAAAATGATAGAAGTGAAATCCGTAGGGAAGAGGAGGGGTGGTAGCGTACCACCAACCCTCGTGAGTTTTTTCCATATCCTGACTTTTTCCGCATACCACTTGTACTTTGGAGGCCTGTGGCGCATAGAGGCGGAAATAAGCCTGGTTCTTTGCGTCTACTCGAGGATATTCTCTTTGAAACAGGGCTGTTTCCGAGACCTTTGTTTGCGGTGGAATGGGCAGTTGGGCATATATGTTTGAGGATATTAACATGGTAACTATCCATAGTTTGAGTGGTTTCATGGTGTTAGTTTTTATTTAGTGTGGAATTTAGTTCGGGGTAAATATTTATGTAAGGGGTGGTCTGGCCTGTTTTGTCAAATAAATTTCCCCACATTGGTGAAGTAGCTTCCCAGATGAATGTACCAAGTCCCAGCCCATTTGGAATACGGGAAACAATTTCATTGACTTCTTTTCTGAAATGCTGGTATTCCACTACGACAATCGGTTTTTGATAACGTTTTGCCAAGTCTTTGAGATTGGCTTCCAATTCTTCTAGTGAACCATGATATTCCGGATAGTAAGATTGGCCGATGACGTCGAATTTCACATCCCGGCTGATAATCTTATCAAAGAACTGGACAGATTCCTCATTCTGTCCGCCACAGGCTATGTGTACCATGATTTTTATATCGGGGTTTGCAGCTCGTACTCCTGCGCTGGCGCATCGCAATAATACGGCAAAAGGTTCATAGGATGTTTCGATTTTTCCTTGAGGCCACATCATTCCGTGGTTGATTTCATTGCCAATCTGTACCATATCCGGACATACCCCTTCTTTCATAAAGCGATGAATGGTTTCATTGGAATAACGATACACTTGTCCTTCCAGTGCGGAGCCTTTTATTTCTTTCCAAGAAGCAGGAGTAAACTGCTTGCCTGGATCGGCCCATGTGTCGCTGTAGTGAAAGTCGAGCAGAAACTTTAATCCGGCCTTTTTAATGCGTTTGGCCATTGCCAGAGTTGATTCCAGTCCGCAGAATCCATCTTTGGAATAACCGTTTTCCGCAGTTGGGTCTACGAAAAGCCGCAACCGAATCCAGTTGAAGTGATGTTCTTTCAGAATCTCCAGTACATCTTTCTCAATGTTCTGATGAGAGAAACGGATTCCGTGTTTTTCTTGTTGAGGAACCCATGAAATGTCTGCTCCTATGATGGGGCCTTGAAGACTGTCCTGAGAAGTGTAAGGGGGAACGAAGTGAGGTTGCTCGTTCGTTTGGATATATTGTCGGTACATGTTCTCGTAAATCTGGAACAATTCAGTTTCGGCTTTTCCGCTTTTGTCAAACAGAACACCAGTAGGCTCCCATGCCATGGTTCCATAGCCTAGTCCGTTGGGGAGTGACCTGACAATGTCATTGATAATCCTGATGTTTTGTGGATTTGCTCCGTATTCACATACACATACTGGTTTCTGGTATCTTTCGGTCAAGTCATACAGGTTTGCTTTCAAATCATTATAAGTTTCATGCCATTGCTCATAATAGGATAGTCCGATGATGTCAAATTCGGCTCCGGCCTGTATCATATGGTCAAGAAACTCACGGCATAGCAGGTTCTCACCACCTAATGCCAGATGTACTTGAATTTTAGCTTGTGGTAAAACTTCACGCACAGCTTTCTGTCCGGCTTTATAGAGTCTCATTAAAGCTTGCCAGTTTTCTTCCGTGGCGTTGTCATCTATTTTCCCTTCAGGCCATACCATCCCGTGATTAATTTCATTGCCAATTTGGATAATTCCAGGAGCAGCTTTGGCATCTTTCAGGGCAGTCAGCACTTCCTTGGTATAGTTGTAAAGTTTTTCTTCCAGTTGTACGCCTGTTAGATCCTTCCATGCGGAAGGCTTGAATTGCTTGTCCGGATCTGCCCATGTGTCGCTGTAATGAAAATCCAGCGCAAATTCCATACCGTTTTTTTTGATTCGTTGAGCCATTTTCAAGGTGTGTTCTAAATCGCAGAAACCTCTTCCGGGAGCATATCCTTTTTCTGCTTCCGGATTGACGAATATACGCAGTCGGATGGTATTGAAGTGGTATTTGGCCATAATTTCACAAATATCAGCTTCTTTTCCGTCAGTGTCTTTGTAGACAATTCCTGCAGCCTCATGCTGGGGGACAAATGAAATATCAGCTCCTATACAATAAGGTTGGGCGGCATGGTGGCAGCCGGTAAGTGCAAAGGCCAGACAGCCCATAATTCCTTGTAGTAGATGTTTTATTGTCTTCATATTGATTGGAGTAAAAGTTTATGATTACATAGGTGCGTATGTCATTATTTGTACTGTTTTCTTTTCTGAGCTTACGGCAGGGTAAACATCTTCTCCATTGTACAATTCTGCCTGTATGTACAGAATGGCATCCTGCTTTCTGTTGGCTGGAATGCCTAATTCGTTAATCAGCAGTGTGTTCAATTCCTCATTATTTAATCTGAGTGAGTTGCCGAAAGAACTTCCTACCCTAGCAGTCCGATTCTGGAAGCTCATGTTTACAAGGTATTGAATCTGTACATGCTGGCCAAAGTCGGCTTCCTCCCATGAGATTACGGTTTCTTCTTTCAGGTTGTCTGCTTGGATAATCATGGTAGTACACTCTTTTATCTGGGGTGCACGTACTTTATCTGGCTTGGCCAGCGTCAATTGTTCTATTTCTGTCTTGCATGCGGCACTTGAGAGTATCAGCATGATAATCGCTAAAATATTAAACTTTTTCATAACTGCGTGTAATTTATGGTTGATAAATTGTCAGTAACCTTCATTTTGAACGAGATTAAGATTTTCGTTCAGTTCACTTTCCAGAATTGGATATACGGTGCGGTAAGTGTCCAGTTCTACCTTTCCGTCAGGGATTCCTCCTTTATAAGGCCAGGGGAAATTTCTTGAAGTATAGTATCCATAGCGAATCAGGTCGGTTCTTCGGTGTCCCTCCCACATCAGTTCGCGTGCGCGTTCTTTTAATATGAATTCTGTATCAATATAGGAAGGTGTACTTACTCCGGTTCGGCTGCGTAGTTTCTGAATATATTGTATGGCCAATGGATCGCTAGTTTTCCCCCCATCTATGCGTGCTTGTGCTTCAGCATATATCAGATACATTTCTGCAAGACGGAATAAAGCAAAGTCGGCAGAAGAAAGCATCGGATCTTCCTGTCTGGAATAAAGTTTTCCTTGTGAATCGCGGCTGGTATATTTCCAGCATCTCCATCCAGTAGAGGCATTTTTCACTTCATATTCTTTTGTGCAGCCTCCATTGTAAAAAAGAGCTCGTCTGTCGCTTGTCTCTCGGTTGTAACCGAAGCCTGTTCTTCCTTCTTCCCAAGTGATGTCTGACAGTTCAAAGAAAGCCACGTATTCATCTGGTACATGATATCCGTTCCACGAGTCACGTGTTATGAGAGAGCCTTCCGGATAACCTAACAACCGTGCTATGTCCAAGCTTCCTTGGTAATCAAGACAGGCCGACAGAAAATGTGAAGTTCCTCCCCAGGTCTGAGTCTTTAATCCATCATAAGCAATGGCAAAGATGAATTCCTTACGTGCGTCTTCGTTTTCTGTATTGTCTTGCAGGAAAAGATGTTCGTAATTGGTGCAGAGACTATACTTACCGGAACTGATTACCTCTGATGCATAATTTCTGGCTTCTTTCCATCGGGGAGTTCCGGTGTATGTTTCGGCATTCAGATACATGCGGGCTAATAAGGCGGATACGGCCCCTTTGGTAGCACGAGGATAAGGTACATCTCCGATTTCGGGCATCTCCGTACCGTCATGTAGTTCTTTCAGTTCTTTTTCGATCCAGTTGAACAAAGCTTCTCTGCCAATTTGTGAGGGCATTTCTCCACCTATGTTGTTTTCCAATGCAAAAGGTGGATTCCCGAACAGGTCCATCATGATGTAATATGCCAAAGCTCTGAGGAAGCGTGCTTCGGCTCTTAATCCTTGTATGCCTTCTATTGATGTCTGACTGCTTTGTAAAAGAAATTCGTTAGCACGTGTGATTATCATCATGGTGCGTGTGTAAACGGCAGTAATTGCTGAATTCGGAGTAGAAGACCATGAGTTATTTTGAAGGTCAGTGATATAGCTATCTCCCCATATGCATTTTAGTCCGTCCGCCGACATTTCATTCAGCATGACAAACTGCCGGATCAGGTCGCTTTGTCCTGCATCCCCGACAGCAATGTCGGAGACGTGTGGGTTGTTTTGGCTGACTAATGAAAAAGAACCATAGACATAGGCTAATCCTTTCTCGAAGTCTTCTTTTGTCTGGTAAACTTGTTGGGCTGTTTTATCTGTTTCATTGAGTGGCAAGGTATCCAGGTCACCAATACAGGAACAACATGCAAAAAACATTATCAGGCAAGCTAAATGACGTATATTTTTCATAAGATTGTGTTTTAGAAATTTATGTTCAGGCGGATTGTGTATAGACGAGGGCGTGGTAGTATGTTGGAGTCGACGCCGTCTGCTGCGGTAAGTTCAGGATCAAGTCCTGTGTAGCGGGTGAGTGTAAATACATTTTGGACTGATGCGCCTACTCGGATCTGCCCTTTCCAGTTATGAATATGCTTGAAAGTATATCCTATATTGATATCATCCATTCGGAAGAAAGAAGCGTTTTCCAGGAACATGTCAGAAACCCGTTGTGCTTCCACACGGGATTTTGTCCATCCTGTTTCTAGACAGTAGGTGAGCAGATTCTCCAGATATCCTTTGGTGTGGCTGTCGGAATAAGATGTCGAACCTCCCATTCGGACTTTGTTGAGTGCATATCCTCCAAGTGAGCCATGGGCATTGAAGCCGAAGTCCCATTGCTTGTATACAAATTGCGATCCGATACCGAAGAAGAACTTGGGAGTAATGCTTTTGTCGGTCACATAGCGGTCGCTTTCTGTAATCTGTCCGTCTCCGTTCATGTCAATCAATACATTTTGTATGGGCTTTCCTTCCGAATCATAAGCCTGTTTGTAGAGGTAATAGGTGTAAGGGGTGCATCCCACCCGATACAAGGAGGAATATCCTTCATTGGCTCCCATGCTTGTTCCTACCTGTACGCCAAGATAGCCTTCTTTGTGATGGTTGGTGAGTTGGGTTATCTTGGTATCTTGCCATGTACCGTTCAGGCTGATGCTCCAGCGCATGTCTTTCTTTTCGATAGGGATAAAGTTTAGGTTGAACTCTAACCCTTTATTTTTCATGTTGCCCACATTGGCAATGACCGTATTGGAGAAATTGGTACCTAATGGGGTAGCCACTTCATTGAGCAGGTCAGTGGTCTTACGAAGATAAGCGTCTATTGCACCGTGGATACGTCCTTGCAAAAAACCGAAATCAAGTCCCACATTGTATGTTTCGGTAGTTTCCCATTTGATATGTTTGTTGTATGCGTTGGGGGCCAATGTATAGGTGTAGTTATTTCCCCATAGAATCATTGTTTCTTTGCCTGTGGACAAGGTGTATTTGGGTTGGTAAGCATAGCAGCGGTCCATCCCGATGTCTTGTTGTCCGGTTTTTCCCCAACCAAGCCTGAGTTTAAGTTTGGAAATGGTTTTAGAGTTTTTCAAGAAGTTTTCTTCTCCGATGTTCCAGGCAAAGGCGGCTGAAGGAAAGAGGCCCCAACGGTTTTCCTTGGCAAAACGTGAGGAGGCGTCATCACGCAGTGAGAATGTGAACAGATATTTTGAACGGATGGAATAGTTTACACGCCCGAAGAAAGAGAGCAGATAATACTCTCTTCGGTCTACTGGGCTGTCTAAATGTACTTTGTCACGTTCTGAGTTATAGTAATCAATGTTGTCATATTTCACATAGTTGTGTTGCCAGGAATATCCGGCCATTACATCTAGGTGATGAACTCCCAGTTCCTTATTATAATTACCATAAAATTCCAACAAGGTATTGGAGTTATGGTGAGTGTACAGACTGTAATAGTCATTGGTAGTATTTCTCATAGACAGATAAGAGCCGGGCTCTGCGTATCTTGTTCCTTCTGTGCGTGCCAGATCATAACCAAGATTCAAGTTTAGCCGAAGGGCTTCAAATCCATGAATCTTGTAATCCATTTGAAGGTTTCCCATGGAACGCCAAGTATGGTTAACATTGTAGTTTTCATACAATTGGCTTAAAGGGTTGTAGCTTGCCTGGGCATTCGCTCCTCCATCGGATGTCAGCCAGTTAAAATATCCGTTGCATTTAGATGTATCAATATGTCCTTGTGAATCTAGAAAATAAGGATGCTGAGTAGGGTCAAAAGAAATGGCACTACTTACGGCACTTATGTTGGGATAATCTGCCCGGTTGTATATACCTTTGGCGTTGATGTTGAGGCTGAGATGCTCCTGAAAGAATTTTGGGGTGAGGCTTATGCTCATGTTGGCGCGCTGGTTGTTGCCTTTTTTCAATGTGGCTTCATTGTAATTGTAACCGATACTGACACGGTAAGGAAGCTGTTTGGTCTTACCATAAATGCTGACGTTCTGGTCGGTGGAGAAAGCAGTCCGGTAAATCAGGTCTTGCCAGTCGGTATTGGCGTTTCCCATCAGGGCCTGTATGCTGGCTAACTGTTCACCGGAGTAGGTTTGTGCCATGAAAGCCCGGTATTGGTCGCCTGTCATTACTTCCAAAGTTTCGGTGTTCTGTTTCAAGCTATAGCTGGAATTATAGCTGACCTGCATTTTGTCTCCGGTTCCTTTTTTGGTTGTAATCAGGATGACTCCGTTGGAAGCTCTTGAACCATAGATGGCAGTAGCGGAAGCATCTTTCAGTACAGTGTATGATTCAATGTCATCCGGATTTACTGATGCCAGCGGGTTGGCCATTCCTGCACCTCCTTCGCTAGTAATCGGTACCCCGTCTATTACAATAAGAGGGTCGTTGGATGCATAGAGTGAGGCTGCCCCACGAATCCGAATACGGGCACTCCCAGTTGGGTCTCCCGAAGCAGGTGTGACCAACAAACCGGGTACTTTTCCTTGCAGCATCTGGTCGGGTGAAGTGATGGCGCCTCGATTGATTTCTTCTGCCTTGATAGCAGTGACGGAACCTGTCAGATCATTTTTTTTGACACTTCCATATCCGATGACTACCACGTCTTCTAGTATTACATTGTCTTCTTTTAGAGTGATGGTTTTCAGGGAAGACAATTGCCCGGCCTTTATCTTTAGAGGCTGATATCCGATGAAACTGATAATGATGACTGCGTCTTTGTCTGTAACCGACATGTGAAATTTACCATCTAGGTCGGTGGTCTGTCCGTTGGTAGTACCTTCTTCTAGAATGGTCACTCCGGGAATAGGAGTATGGGTGTTGTCTACTACAACTCCTTTTGCTACATAATCTTGAGCATGAATAGCCAGTGTATGGACTGAAAAAGCCATGCATGCCATTAAAAATCGAGGATGTCTCATAAGTATGGATTTAGATGTTAATTCGAGACCAAATATAGGCTATATAATATCTTATGATAAGACCGTATCGGACATTCTTTTGTACAAAATGGACTATTGGGAAAGTATTCGTACAGGACTTTTTTTTGTCCAAAGAATAATGCTAGTTTTGTCCGGAGAAATGTATAATCTTTATGAAACCGCAGTTTTTTGTAGTATTGATTTTGTGGGCAGTCTGCCAGGCTCAGGCCTTCACCCCTTTTAATTCTTGGCAGGATTTTGATAATTTGAATTCAAAGACCGCCACTCTTCCTGTGAGATGTTTTGTGCAGGATGCAACGGGTATGATGTGGCTGGGTACGGCAAGAGGACTGTATAGCTATGATGGCTATGATGTCCGTCACTATATATCCGAGGAATTGCCCTCTCACCAAATTATAAAGTGCTGCTTGATTTTTCAGGAGACTTTATTTCTGGGAGGAGAAAACGGAATATTGTTGTTTAATCTGCAAACTGGAAAATTCTCAAAGCCGGATGTAGAGTTTAATGAGACTGTGTCTGCTTTTTTTCTTTATAAAGGGGAAGTGTGGCTAGGAGCAGAATCAGGAATTTATATCTATAATATGGAAAAAGATATGCTCCGTTCGGTGAACCTTCATGGGGAAGAATTTCCCAGGCACATTCAATCACTGGCGGCAGACCGGAATTATCTGTATGTCGGCATGACGGAAGGACTAGGGTGTTATTCCTTCTCTACCGGAAATTATGAAGTCCTTGAAAAGAAAGATGCCTTGTTTGTCGGTGCGTTCTGTCTGGATGAGCCGTCTGGAGACTTATGGATAGGAACTGCCCGAAGTCTTCTTCGGATGAATCTGAATACCAGAAAAATAGAGAAAGTACAAGATTTTTATGTGGTAAAAAGTCTTGTCAAGTCCGGTTCGGATATGCTGATAGGCACGGATAATGGTCTTTGCATTTATGATGAGAACGATCAGGTGCATTATGCCCTCCATTCGTCAACAAATGAAGCTTCATTGGCTTCCAATGTGGTTAGTTGCATTTATCAGGACAAGGATGAAAATTTGTGGATAGGCACTGATAATGGAGTTTCTTTATTACCTCATCATAAAGCCTTGGTATCTTATTCCTTGTCATCTGTTACCGGAACGGATGCCGGGAATCAGATTTATTGTATTCGTCGGACTCGTGACGGAAAACTGTGGCTGGGTGGAAGCCAAGGATTGATAGAACTTGGAAATGATAAGGAAGGAAATCCCGTTCATCGATGGTTCGGGATGAGTTTTCCGCACTCTTTTATCCCCCATAACCGTATTCGCGCATTATTTGAAGACAGTCGAGGCAGACTTTGGGTAGCTTCCGACAGGGGGATATTATTATACAATCAGACTACAGGGCAGTTTGAGTCATACCAGTTGAATGACTATTTTAACTGGATATATGATATCTTGGAAATGCCGGATGGGGATTTGTGGGTGGCTACATTTGACGGAGTATACAGTGTGTCACCCGAACAGGCAGCAGGTACTATAAAGTATAAACGTCATATTTCTAAGGCACAGGGACTTTATACAAATGATGTGTATCAACTGGCACAAGACAGTGAACATAACTTATGGGTGCTGACCAACAACCATCATGTGGACAGGATTAACCTCACTAGCCGCACGGTTCTTCCTGTGGAGAAGATTATTTCAACTGATGCGATAGATGCCTATGCGGTTATGAATGATTCTTTGGGACGTGTTTGGATAAGTTACTCTAACCGTTTGCTGCGACTCACTACTCATTCCGGCAGGGTAACTTCTGTAGAAGTAAGACTGAACAATGCCGTAGCCTCAATGGAGGTGTTTTCTATGGAGGAAGTGGAGAATGAAGTTTGGCTGAGCACTTCAGAAGGCCTGTTTATGGTTGATAAGGAAACATTGGTGGTACAGCAAATAGGCTTGCCTGAAAAGTATTTGTCTATTTTTTACGATGTCCGGGAAAGGAAAGTATGGCTGGGTACAACTGATAAACTGGCTATAGTAAATCCCGACTTTATTCGGGGGCAAACTTCTGCAGAGGTACGGGTGACTCATGTTGTGGTGAATGGGAGTCTGGAACTGGAGTATGCCGTGTGCCATAAAGGAAAAGTGCGGCTGCCTTCAAATCAGAACAGTTTGCAGGTTTCCTTCTCTGATTATGCCTATTCAGATAGAGGGTTGACAAATTATTCTTTTAAGTTGAAAGGAGCACATTCACAATGGATGGATTTGAATGCGGGAAACAATTCTATTTTGTTGCCCAATTTGAGTCCCGGAAACTATGAATTGTATATTTGTCCTTCCAGCCAGGTTGCTTATGCGCATCGTTTGCAGCCTGTTCTGTCCGTATCCATTCTTCCTCCGTGGTATTTCACCTGGTATGCCCGGTGTGGTTATCTGCTGACATGTGGTGTTTTTTTCTGGTGGGTTCTTCGTTTTTTCCGGATGCGTCATTTACTGCATAAGGAAAGAGAACTGCGAGAGTCTCTGATGCAGCAGGCTAAACTTAAGATGTCATTTTTTACGAATATCGCGCATGAGTTTAAAACGCCTTTGAGCTTGATTGTAGCCCCTTCAGGTAAACTGTTGGGGGAGGAAAAAGAGAAAGAAAAGCGGGCATTGCTGGAGTTGATTCATGAAAATGCAAAAAAATTAGGGAACTTGATTCACCTGACCATTGAAGCTTATCAGGATAAAGACAAGATACAGCAAACCTTTATGCCTTCCGAGATAGAGTTTGTGGAATTTTCACGTAGCATTTTTAATGCGTACAAGGAAAATATGCGAAATGGGCTCCAGGAGTTTGTGTTTAACACGAACCGGAAAGTAATTTATGTGCGTGCCGATTTGTTCAAGATGGAGGCTATATTAAATAATTTGTTGTCGAACGCATGCAAGTTCACTTCAGAGCACGGAAGTATCATATTATCACTGGAATATGAGGAAAGTTCACAGCTTTTATATGTTAAGGTAACGGACACGGGAGTCGGTATCCCAGAAGATGAGATTCCGTTTGTATTCCAACGTTATTACCAGTCATCTCGGACGGTTCGGAATGACAAGGAAGGAACCGGAGTCGGGCTGGCCATTGTGAAAGAGTACGTAGAGATGCATCGTGGAAAGGTGAATATTGTTTCCGGAAAAGAAGGGACAACAGTGCTTCTGACTCTTCCCATCGGCATCGAAAAAACAGATTTGGAGAAAGAGAAGGCAGAGGTGACGCCGGCATTACTTGAAGATTCCCGTCCTTTGGTTGTCATAGTAGAAGACAATGTATCTACCGCACATTTTATCCGAGATTTACTGGCAGATGATTATCGCTGTGTAGTGGCTTATGATGGAAAAAATGGTTTGCAGTTATGCATGGATTTGCTTCCGGATTTGATTATTACCGATGCCATGATGCCGGTGATGGATGGGATAGAGATGTGTCGTAGCCTCCGCAATTGTATACCTTTGTCTACAGTGCCGGTAATCATGCTGACTGCCAAGACAGATATGGATATAGAGTTCCAAAGTGCTCAGTTGAATGTGGATGCCTTTCTGGCAAAGCCGTTTGAATGTTCTTTATTGCTGGAGCATATCAGGCGACTGTTGGGTAATAAGGAACGCTTGGAACACCAGATACGGATTGAGCATATTAAACAGCCAACGTGGAAAGGAGAGATTTCTGCCGATGAGAAATTGCTGCTGAAGATTACATCAACCATAGAGAAGCATATAGATGATCCGGCTCTTTCTGTAGAAAGCTTGAGTCAATGGGTAGATATTTCTCAGAAACAATTGTACCGTAAGGTGAAACAGCTAACTGGAATGTCTACCGTGGAGTATATCCGTTCCATCCGGCTGAAGAAAGCCGCTCTGCTTTTTCAGAGTGGCAATTTCTCCGTAGCCGAGGTAATGTATATGGTGGGTTTTTCTAATGCGTCTTATTTTACCCGATGTTTTGTTGCAGAGTTTGGCAAAACTCCTGCAGAGTATTTATCCGAGAAGAAAGGGTAATCATTTTCTTTTGAACAACTGTTTGCAAGTTTCGGTCAGACAATAGCGGGCATGCATCCAAGTGTGATTCCCTTTCCGTGTAACCAACTGATATTTAATTCCTTTTTTGTCAAAGTATTGTTGGTTGCTAATCACGTCCTTGTAGAGAAAATCGCTGGTTCCCACACACATCCAGAGCATGTGTAATTGACTGGAGGTTGCTTTCAGGTCGGGAAAGAACTTGTCCATCACTTGTGGTGTGAGGTAAGCACTGTAAGAGCCGAGCCACCCGAACTTGTCGGGGTGGGTCAGTGCGGTAAACATGGATTGTCCGCCCCCTCGTGAGAAACCGGCAATTGCACGGTGGTGGCGGTCGTTGAATGTCCGGAAGTTCTTTTCTACGTATGGCATGATGCATTCCGTCATTTCACGGGAGAAAGTCTGGTACATGCCGGTAGCTTCTGGGGTTGAGGGTCCGGGAGTTCCATTGTTCATATAGCCGTAGGGCATGACTACAATCATCGGCTCTGCCTGTTTGCGGGCTATCAGGTTGTCTAGAATCGTGTGGGCACGTCCGGCCTTGTACCATGTTTCTTCAGTATCGGTGGTACCGCTTATCAGATAAAATACTGGATATTTTTTCTGCGGCGATGTCTCATATTCGGCAGGAGTATAGATTACCATTGTGCGGTGCTGCTGCAAGATGGAAGAATAATAGGTACAATAGTGCACTTTGCCGTGAGGAACTGAATTGACCGTATACAGTGCTTCCGAATTAGGGATTTCCAGCAGACTGGATTTAAAGTTTTCGTTTGGGAAATATAAGGGATTTCCGGGATCAGGCACTTTTATACCGTCTATCACGAAGTGGTAAGGATAGATATCAGCTTCGAGAGGTTTTACGGTCGCACTCCACATTCCGTCGGCATTTCTTGTCAAGAGTGTGCTTCCTGCCTGGAACTGCCCGGCCACCTCTACTTTTTTGGCTTGAGGGGCATGCAGGTAAAAGGTTACTGAGCCATCATTATGAACGACTGGTGAATACGGTTGATTATACTGCGCTTGCAGACTATTGAAGCAAAAGAGAGCGCATAATCCTGAGAATAAATGTTTCATTCGCATGACAATAAGTTTTTATTTTGGTTTTACAGAGTCTTTCTAAAGATTGTCTGCGGTAAATATAAAACAATATTGCCATGCGAATGAGGTGGAAATATACAAAAAAAGACAGATGTCCATTTTGTATTAAAGATTGTGTGATTTGTTATTCTTCCACTCTGTATTCCAGTATGTCGCCTGGCTGGCAGTCCAGTTCTTTGCAGATAGCCTCCAGAGTGGAGAAGCGTATGGCTTTGGCTTTTCCTGTTTTTAAAATAGAGAGATTTGCCGGCGTAAGGTCAATCCTTTCAGCAAGTTCTCCCAGCGAAATCTTTCGTTTCGCCATCATCACATCTAGATTTACGATAATCGGCATAATAAGTAATGTAGTTAAATTGTCAATTCATTCTCTTCTTTCAACCGTAAGCCGATGGCAAACACTTCTGAGGCTAAGAGGGCGATAAAGCCTAAAATCAGTGTGGAATCAGAGAAGGCAATTAATATATTCAATTTGCTTCCTGCCAGTTCAATGCATTGTGCAAGCTGATGGTTTGAAATCCAGATACTAATAAAAGAAAGCACACATATTCCTGTCAGACTCCATCCTACGCGACGCAGGTGTTTTACGTTGCTCCAGTCGAACACGATGTTCCGGTTAATGTGTATCATCAGTTTGGCGAAGTAGACAGTTGCATAGACAAATCCGATAATGACAATAAAGCCGATGAGTCCTTGCAACACTTCAAAGCCATGGCTGGAATGGGAATAGGGGCATTCCACAAGAGCCGTAATCGGTTTGACAGCCAGTTGTCTGCCGTCTTTCAAGTTGGTGACTGTTCCGGTCGTTTCAATCATGTCAGTAGGCAAGACGTGTACCATTTTATATTGAGGTATCTCAGTGATTTCTCCTTGTGCAGCCTTCATGCCTACCTCTACTCCGTTTACAAACATTTCTATAATTAAGTATACATTCCCGGAAACGGACAACAGGAAAGCAGCAATCATGCATACACAGAATATATTCAGTCTCTTTTTCATAATGCAGATGAAGATTTTAAATGGTCAAATCATTTTTTATTCTCTATTTCGATTGTTTCTGCCTGAGCAGGCTGATGCCATACTGCCGGCTGCGGAACCAGTTTCTTTTGAATGAACAGCACACAGATGATGGTAAGAGCCATTCCTCCAGCCGCCATAAGAGCTGCTCCCGTTTGTCCGTAAGTAGAAACCATGGTAGCATTCGGATCGTCTGCTAATAAGAAAGAAGCTACGGCTGCGCTGTTATTGACAAAGTGCATCAGGATGCCGGGCAACAGACTGCCTGTGCGATAATACATCCATCCCAGTGCCAATCCGGTCACGAAGGCAAACGGGGCCTGTACCCAGTTGCCATGTACTACTCCGAAGATCAATGACGAAAGTACGATGGCTCCTGCCGGATGTTTCCATTTGCGAAGTAAATGTCCCTGAATGGCTCCACGGAATAGCAGTTCCTCTACGATAGGAGCCATGATGACCACGGCAATGATGCCCAGTGGGTTACGCATTATCATTTCGAACGCCTCCTGCATGTTGTTAGGTAAGTCGGCCAGCTCATTGAAGTAGTTGGTCCATAAACTCATTGCTGAAATGAATACCACTGAGGTAGCTAACAATTTGGGTGAGCTGTGATACCCCCAAGTCTTCTGGTCCAGTCCCACATATTTCCCCACTAACAGATGGATACCTACTGCCGCGGTGGAGAGGATTTGTGCCAGCATGATAAGGTTTGTATACAGGCTGTCTGGTGTCTGTGGAACCTCATAACTGCCTTGATATAACATATATCCACAGATGGCTACTCCCATGAAAGCTAATTGGTAAGCGAAGAAATACAGTAATAATTTGATAGTGCGTCCCATAATGTGTGCGTTTTAAGTGGTTAGTTTATTTGTTTTCAGAAAGCTTCTGAAGGGTTGGCCCCTCAGTTCTCCAAGTCAGCAGATAAGCTGGTGTCCAGGTCATTTGTTCTGCATCCCAGCGGTAAGCTTTTTTCTCGGTCATAGTTCCCAACGTGTCGTACTGGTATTCGTACTTCCACTTGGGAGTAAGTGTTTTGCCGTCTTCATTTAAGGTAGAAACAATCAGGCTTTGCTGGTTCTGTCCGTAAATGAAGGTTTCTTTTGCGTTTACATTTGTGGCTGTCAATGTCATCAATGCAGCAGCGATTCCTGCTGCCAGTGTCTTTTTTGTGAATGTCTTTTTCATAATTGTACGTGTTTGTGTGTAAATAATAGTGTTTGTTTGCGATTGTATTCGATAAATATTTATCGTTTTTCGATATGCAAATGTAGATATTATTTTTGAACTGCAAAAGAAAAACAGAAATATTTTATCGAAAAACGATAAATTTTTATTCTTTTCCGGATTAGGAGGGGAATATCTGTTTGTCGGTTCATATTTTTGGAATTGCAAAGGCAAATTCTCTGTTTCACACTGTGAAATACAAAAACCACAGTGTGGGATACATATTTCACACTGTAGGATACAAATCCTGCACTGTGAAACAGAGAATTTTTCAAAGCGTTTTGAGGAATATATTACTGAATTTTGAGTTAATTCTGCCGGGTTTGCAGATTATTAGGCCTGCATTTCTTTTACTTGGGTATATCCTTACATTAAATAATGAAGGAAAATCGTGAATATAAGCAGAAAATCTCTAAATTTGCTGAGTATGAATCAATCTATGACAGAAAAACAACTGATAGAAGAACTGCGATGTGGAAATGAATCTGCTTTCAGACGGATCTACGACCGGCACTATGTCCCTCTCTGCCGTTTCGCTGATTTGTTTCTCCATGACGCATCTTTGTCGGAGGAAGTGGTAGATGATGCCATCTTTTATTTGTGGGAACATCGAAGTGAGGTGGAAATCACTTATTCTTTGAGGGCCTATTTGATGAAATCGGTTCGTAACCGTTGCTTGAATGAACTGAATTCGCTTGCACATCGTGAAGAATTGCAGTTTTCTTCTTTTTCTCTTCCCGAGAATGCGGAATTTCTGGATACCTTATTTATAGAGAAAGACCATCCGTTAGGTTATCTGTTGGAGCAGGAACTGGAGGAAGAACTTGAACGCAGTATTGAGGCCCTGCCGGAAGAATGTCGTGTGGTTTTCAAAAAAAGTCGTTTTGAACAAAAAAAATACGAAGAAATAGCCCGCGAGTTGAATATCTCTGTCAATACAGTTAAGTATCACATAAAGAATGCATTGGCTTTTCTTCAGAAACGCATGTCAGGCTATCTGAAGCTGCTCGTGTGGTATATTTTCTTGGGAAATTGAAAAAAACGTCTTTTTTGACTACCCTCTTTTTTCTCTTTTTTGTCTTACTTATAAACACAGCAAATTATGCAGCACGAAGAAATGATAAATGAACGGATTGATCAGTTGATTGCGGAATACCTTTCCGGTAGTCTGACGGCAGACGCTTTTCAGGAATTGAAAAACTGGAGCCAGCAGTCGGACGAGACCCGGATGTACGTCCGTAATCAGATAGAAGTCTGGTTTTCATCGGGAGTGACTGCAAAAGATAAGGTGTTTGATAAAGAAGAAGCTTTTGCCCGTTTCCAGAAACGAATCGGAAATAAAGAGCAGAAAGTGTACCGTTTCTCATGGAAGACCTTCTACCGGGTGGCAGCCGTGATATTGATTGTGCTGCTTCCGCTGGTTGGTTACTGGAAAGGACAGGAAACACTTCGTCAGACGTTCTCGGATATGGTGGTAGAGGCTCCGCTGGGAGCACGTACCAAGCTGTATTTGCCGGACGGTACGTTAGTGTGGCTGAATGCCGGTTCCAAAATCACCTATTCGCAGGGATTTGGTATGGATAACCGTCAGCTCAGTCTGGAAGGAGAAGGTTATTTTGAGGTGGTTCATAATCAAGATCTTCCTTTTGAGATTCATACGCATGAAGTAGACTTGCGTGTATTGGGTACCAAGTTCAATTTCAAGAACTACTCAGATGATGAAGAAGTGACGGTGAGTCTATTGGAGGGAAAGGTTGCTTTGCATAATAGTTTGAAATCCATGTCAGACTTATATCTTTCTCCTAATGAGAAAATGGTGCTGAACAAGCGTACGGGCGAAATGGTGAAATCGAGAGCTCGTACAGAAAATTCCATGTTATGGACAAATGATGAGCTGTTCTTCGACGAGGAATTATTGGAAGACATTGCCAAGAAACTGATGCGTAGCTACGATGTACGAATTGAGATAGCCGACAGCCTGAAGAACCGTCGTTTCTACGGTAGCTTCAAGGTGATGGGTAATACTATAGAAGAAGTACTGGAAACTATTGCTTCAACCAATCGTATGAAGTATCGATACGAAAATGAAAAATACATTCTATATTAATTAATTTGTCAAACCTTAAAAAGAGAAACACCATGAACATAGAATCTTCCGGCTGATAAAGTTTATAAAGTGAAGACATAAAAAACAAGGAAGATGCGGGCACATCCTCCTTGCAAGTTTACAAGTCTTCTGCATAGGGCAAAAACTTGAATCAAAGATATACAGCAAAGATAGGCATTCTTTGATTCTTACAATTCTTACTTTTAGTTATTTAATTAAAAATCAACAGAATTATGAGATATTTCAATAAGGCTATGTTAGTAGCCTCGGCAGCGCTTTGCCTGAACTTATCGGTCTTTTCTCAGAATATTACACTGAAAACCGGTAATGTGACGGTAAAGGAGGCGATGGAACAGTTGAAGAAGTCGTCAGGGTATTCGTTTGTATTTTCATCAGTTGATGTGGACACACAGAAACACATTTCCATTTCCGTGCAAGACGGGAATATAGATGATGTGGTTCGGCAAATCTTGGCTGGCCAAATAGGAATTACTTATGAGATTAAAGATAAGAATATTATTATAAAAAAGTCCGAGAATGGGGTGGTTTCGTCCAAAAAGTTGCAGACAAGGATCTGTTCGGGATGTGAATGGCGAACCGATTATTGGTGCAACAGTCATGGAACGAGGAACTTCTAATGGTACGATTACGGACATTGACGGTAATTTTATGTTGGAAGTACCCGAAGGAGCTATGCTAGACATTTCGTATGTAGGGTACAAGAACCAAAGTGTACAAGTGCTTTCAGGGAAACAAATAGCTATTAGTTTAAGAGAAGATTCTGAAACGTTGGATGAAGTCGTAGTCATTGGTTATGGAGCACAGAAAAAGGTGAATGTGATAGGCTCTATTGCAACATTAGACAGTGAAACTTTAGAATCACGTGCGGTTCCGGATGTTTCCAATATGTTGACTGGCCAGTTATCTGGAGTAACTATCACACAGACAAGTGGAAATCCGGGACAAGATGCCGGTACAATTCGTGTGCGTGGAGTAGGCTCTTTCGGAGCTACCCCTGATCCGTTGGTGCTGATTGATGGGATGCCTGGTTCTCTTAGTGATTTGACTCCGTCGGAAATAGAAAACATTTCAGTGCTGAAGGATGCGGCTTCATCTGCGATTTATGGTTCGCGTGCGGCAAATGGGGTAATCCTTGTAACTACAAAGGAAGGAAAGGAAGGCAAAACACATATTACCTACAATGGTTCTATAGGTATGAGTCAGGCTACGGAATTGCCTGATTTTGCCCATTCGTATGAGTATGCAGAATACTATAATATGGCGATGGGAACAGAAACTTACACTCCAGAGATGATTCGGAAATATCGTGATGGTTCCGATCCGGACAATTATGCTGATGAAATGTATTTGGATGAATTGCTTGGTGGACATGCCTTGCAGACTAAGCATGAATTAAGTGTGAATGGAGGTTCTGGAAAACTTCAGTATATGGCTTCACTTGGATATCTCCGTCAGAATGGTTTACTGGATAATAATTATTATAACCGTTACAATGCTAGAGTAAACCTGAATGCGGAAATTGCTAAAAACGTGTCACTTAGTGTGAGAGTCAGCGGAATGACATCTGACAGGCATGAACCTTCTACTCCTGGAGTACTTGACAATGGGGGATTCAAAGGAATTATAGCCAATGCTGTCCGTTATCCGGGATTGACACCTAGTTATTTGTCGACTGGTGAAATCGGCTCGGGTCCTAAGCTGCAAGGAACACCTGTTGCATGGGTGAATTGTGCTTCTTTTTACCGTGAGGATTTTGACAAGTTCAATGGTAATATCGAGCTTGCCTGGAAACCTGTAAAAGGACTTACGTTGAGAGCTATTGGTGGATATAATTATGCGTTAAGCACCGTCCGTAACTATAGGGCAGATATGACGCTGGCTGGTGGTCGAAGTACAGGTCCTTCGTCTTTGACCAATTCCATGGCGCGTACCGTATATAAGACATTTCAGGCTGTAGCCGATTATAATACTACCATTGCAAAGAGACATAATTTGTCGGTATTGCTGGGCTATACTTGGGAAGATGAAGGGCAACGTACATTAAGTGGAAGCCGTAATAATTTTCCATCAGATGATGTGCCGTATTTGGGAGCGGGTGGAGCTGACGGTCAAACCAACGATGGAGGTGGGTATGACTGGGCAATACAGTCTGTTTTTGGTCGTTTGACTTATAATTATAATCAGCGGTATCTTTTTGAGACGACCATGCGATATGACGGTTCTTCAAAGTTCCCCTCAGATACGAAATTTGGTTTCTTTCCTTCTGTAGCCGCCGGATGGCGTGTATCTGAAGAGAAATTCTGGCAGGAGAGAAACGTGTCCGACTGGTTCAATAATTTGAAAATAAAGGCTTCCTACGGTATATTGGGAAATAATAATATCGGTAATTATCCTTATCAGTCTGTGTATACATTAGGACAAGCGCAGAATTATGTGTTTGGAGGTGTATATACACAAGGAGCCGCCGTTACGACTTATGTAGATCCGACATTGAAATGGGAACGTACTCGCACGGCTGATTTTGGTATCGAGACCGGTTTCTTCGATAATAAACTGACCTTGAATGCTACTTATTTCTATCGGAAGACAACGGATGTGCTTTATAAGCCTGCAGCCAGTTATTCTTCTATTTTTGGATTGTCTATTTCGGAGGTCAATACCGGTGAACTAGAAAACAAAGGATGGGAATTTGAAATAGGACATCAAAATACAATCGGTGATTTCCATTATCATGTCAATGGTAATTTGTCTATTATTAAGAATAAGGTTTTAACGTTGGGAATGGGAAATGTAACCCAAAATAATGGCATGGTAGGTAATGGAAGTGATTTGTTTATCGGTTATCCAATGCAGATGTTTTATGGATATAAGACAGATGGTGTGTTTCTGACGGACGCGGAAGTGAACGATTGGTATGATCAGACTGAAATAGCCAAAGGTTCACAGGCTGGAGATATCCGTTATGTAGACATTACAGGTGATGGAAAAGTAACGCCTGACGACAGAACATACTTGGGTTCACGCATTCCGAAATATACTTTTGGTCTGAATCTGGGTGCTGAATATAAGGGATTCGATTTTAGTATGCTGATACAGGGAGTTGCTGGTGTAAAAGGTAAACTTTCTGTATATGCCGGATATGCTTTCTATCAGGAAGGCAATATACAGCGCTGGCAGATGGAAAACTGCTGGAATGTGCAGCAAGACAATCGTTATCCTGAATACCCGCGTTTGGAGGTGATGTCGAATGCGGGAAGCAATAATACGTTAACTTCTGATTATTGGGTGTTGGATGCTTCTTATGTCAAAGTTCGTAACATCCAGTTAGGCTATACATTGCCTGAATCTGTGACTCGGAAGTTTGGTTCCAGTGGTATGCGTTTTTATGTAAGTTTGGATAATCCGCTGACATTTAAAAGCTATCGTGAAGGTTGGGATCCTGAGAATACAAGTAATGATGGACAATATTATCCAACTATGTCTACTTACACCTTTGGTTTAACATTAAAATTCTAAAGCCTTATGAAATGTTCTAAATATTTGATGCTTGCTACCTTGCTTGCTTCATTGTCTTTCTCGTCATGTGACTTGGAAAGATTGCCTCTGACCGACCTATCGGAAGAAAATTTTTGGAATGATGAAAAAAATGCAGAACTTGCCTTGACTGCTCTTTATCGTGGAAAGATAACTAATGGCTTGGAATATAGCGTGTCTGATTTCTGGTCTTATCATGGGTTGCTGTTTATGGAACATTTGACAGACAATGCGTTTGACCGCCGGGGAGAAAATAATGACTTTTACAAGATATCCAGCGGACAGTTGTTGAATACGAATTCTTTTATAAAGAATTACTGGTCTTCAGCTTATTCGCGTATAGGTAAATGTAACCGTTTCTTGGAAGGAATGCAAAGGATGCCGGAGTCGGATTTGAAAAAGAGGATGATAGCTGAGGCTCGTTTTTTGCGTGCGATCCAATATCATTATTTGGCAAGTTATTTTAAAGATGTGCCATTGGTTACTACTGTATTGAGTGGTGAGGAAGCAAATACTGTAAAAAAAACTTCACAAGCTGAAATATTGGCATGGTGTGCTACTGAATTTAAAGAAGCTGCTGTAGATTTGCCACGCTTTAAGGATCTTGCTTCAAGTGAAACGGGCCGTGCCTGCAAACAGGCTGCTTTGGCTTTTCTAGGCCGCACATGTATGCTTCAAAAAGATTGGGCGAGTGGAGCTGCCGCTTATAAGGAAATCATAGATTATGGAGACAATGATATCCACACGAGTTATCCGGAATTATTCTGGCCAGGTACCGGGGTTGGCAATAAAGAGAATATTTTCTATATTGCTTATTTGGAGAATTATTTTGGCTGTGGTATGCCTCAGCAAGTGCTTCCAGCTAAAGATGGAGGATGGAGTCTTTCCAATCCTTCTGCCGGCTTGTTTGAATCTTATGAATTTGTTGATGGTACTCCGTTCAGTTATGATGACCCACGTTATAATCCAAATAATTTAGGAGAGAACCGTGACCCTCGTTTGGACTATACTTTGTTTTATAATGGTGTGGATTTTATGGGTACAACGTATCGCATGAGTCCAGATTATGAAGCTTCTGCTAAAGAGCGACTTGATTATTCGTCAGAAGCATCAAAAACAGGTTTCATGTGGCGGAAGTATTTTGATGAGAATCCGATTAATGATATTCAAAGCTATAGCGCAGTGACACCTATAATTCGTTATGCGGAAGTGTTGTTGGGTTATCTGGAATGTTTGATTGAAGGGGGAGAGGTTATTGATAAGCCTATATTAGATGCTACAATCAACAAAGTGCGTGGTCGTGCCGGGGTAGAGATGCCTCCTATTACAGAAACAGATCCGTCTATTTTACGGGAAAGACTCCGTAACGAACGAAGAATAGAATTGGCCTATGAGGGAATACGTTATTGGGATTTATTGCGTTGGGAAATTGCAGACAAGGTTTTAGTTGGAGAAGTTTGGGGAGCACCTTACCCTTCTTCTACTACTTATGCTTCCTCTACTAAGGAAATAGATCCTACAGGGAATTGTCGTTGGTATGTTGGACGTCGTGATTTTCGCAATCCGCAAGATTATAAATGGCCTATTCCTTTGTCAGAGCAGAATATAAATCCCAATTTACGTGATTAGTACTGATAATAATTAATGATATGAAAATACAGTATTTAACATTCTCTCTACTCTCTCCGTTTGTTTGTAATTGGGTTAGTGGAGCTTCTGTGGAAGATAGCAATAAGAATGAGGTAACTGAACGCCTATTGCCCAATGTCATTATCATTTATGCAGATGATTTGGGGTATGGTGATCTGCAATGTTATGGCGCGAAAAATATAGAGACGCCAAATGTGAACAAGCTGGCTGATGAAGGGTTACGTTTTACGAATATGCATGCTGTGGCTGCTACCAGTACTCCTTCACGTTATTCATTATTGACGGGTGAATATGCTTGGAGGAAAAAAGGTACAGATGTTGCAGCTGGAAATGCAGGAATGATTATTCGTCCTGAACAATATACTATGGCTGATATGTTTAAGCATTCTGGTTATGTGACTGGAGCCGTTGGCAAGTGGCATTTAGGCTTAGGTGATAAGACTGGTGAGCAGGATTGGAATGCTCCTTTACCTGCCTCTTTGGCTGATTTGGGATTTGATTATCATTATATTATGGCTGCTACAGCTGACCGTGTTCCTTGCGTATTTATAGAGAATGGACAAGTGGCGGGATATGATCCGACAGCTCCTATCGAGGTGAGTTATAAGCAAAATTTTCCAGGAGAACCTACAGGAAAAGACAATCCTGAGCTATTGTATAACCTGAAGCCAAGCCATGGGCATGACATGTCAATTGTGAACGGTATTAGCCGTATTGGATACATGAAAGGAGGTGGAAAGGCATTGTGGAAAGATGAGAATATTGCTGATTCTATTACTTCGCATGCTATTGATTTTATCAGCCAGCATCAAAATGAACCGTTTTTTCTTTATTTTGCAACAAATGACGTGCATGTACCCCGTTTCCCCCACGAACGTTTTCGAGGAAAAAGTCCGATGGGGTTGCGTGGAGATGCTATTCTGCAATTTGACTGGAGTGTAGGCCAAATTATGAAAACGTTAGATAGATTGGGTTTAACAGAAAATACGCTTGTTATTTTGTCTAGTGACAATGGGCCGGTTGTGGATGATGGTTATGATGATCGAGCTGAAGAACTGTTGAATGGGCATACGCCTTCCGGACCGCTAAGAGGTTATAAGTATAGTGCTTTTGAAGGTGGAACAACTGTTCCTGCCATTGTGCGCTGGCCAAAAATGATACAAAAAAAGGGCGTATCAAATGTGTTGATGTCGCAGATTGATTGGATGGCTTCATTAGGAGAGCTAATTCATGCACGTTTACCTAAAGGGAGTGCTCCTGATAGTTGGAACCGGTTAGGTAATCTATTGGGTACGGATAATACAGATCGTCCCTGGGTTGTAGAGTTTGCGGCTAATCATGTATTGTCTATCCGAACTAAAGATTGGAAATATATAGAACCAAATGATGGGCCACGCATGATTACTTGGGGACCGAGAATAGAAACAGGTAATGACAGTATTCCACAATTGTATGAAATGAAGAAAGTTAACGAACAAGAAAATGTAGCGGCTCAATATCCTGAAAAGTTATTTGAAATGCAGACTTTGTTGCGAAAAGCGAAATTAGGTCAGTAGTTGTAAAGCTATTTAGTTGGTGCTCTAAAGGAGAATCAATGGATAGACTTACTTAAAGTCTGTAAATTATAATATAAAAATCTCCTGCTTTAGCTTTCATTTACCTTAATGATATGTCTAAAAGTAGGAGTTTTTTTATTTTTAATTTTTTTGTAATTCTATTTGAGATAATCTCTTTTTGTATGATAAATCATTAGTGTCCCGTTAAAATGGGACGAGTTAAACAATTAATCAAATAGCCCCGGAATTAGGGGATCATTTAGATCTTTGACATCATTGAAATTAGTCTTGTCGAACAGGTCATGCAAGTGGGTTTTGTCAGTCAATGAAATGCTTAGAATCTGCAAAACTTCATAGGTTGAGCGTTTCAAATTCATATCATGGTGGACAATAGCCACAAGACTGTATGTGATAATTGCCACACTAATTTGTATGCGAACAGCGTTCTCTGTTGTACTCCAGAATTTCTTTATCTTGAGATGCTGCTTGAGCCATTTGAAGAACAGTTCGATTAACCATCTTTTCTTATAAAGATTCGCGACATCCAACGCAGAAAGATGCTTTGCATTCGTCAGAAAAGTGAACTCACGGTTATCTTCTTCATCGTAGTATCGAATGAATCTGAATGATTCAGGATACTTCTTTTCGGAAAGATATCCTGTTAGTTTTACTTCTGCATCAGTTAGTACATTCATTGGCATTCTTCGCTTCCATTTGACAGTCTTATATTTTAAGTTCGTCTTGGCTCTGACAACAAAGAAAGAGTCTGTAAGATGTATCCTATAGAGTTCTTTAAAGGAGTCATAAGCCCTGTCGAATATATAATAAGCATTTGGCTCATAATGGATTGAAGACATTGCTGTAGAATCATGCTTTGATGCTGTGGTCACAGTATAGAAAGCTGGAACTTGTGCTTCTATGTCGTATAAGACATGAGCTTTCACTCCTCCTTTCTTGCTTCGGAACTTTGCCCATGGAAATGTGGCTAGACACAACGGAATGGTTGTTGAATCAAACGCATATTTCTTCCCGGAAATGTCAAGGATGTTGGTAGTCCGCTTCTCGCAGGCTTCTTTCATCATATAGAATGCAAATTCTTCAAAAATATCTGTAATCACGGTTCTGGTTGGCTGTCGCAAGAGTTGTCTTGGCTATTGGTTCACGACCTACTCCAAGATGATATTGCTTGGCCCTATGCGCCTCGAAAGCAACGATTAAGTCTCGCAGGCTCTCACGGTTACTCAGTTGTCCAAACATCATCGCAAGCATCTGATTCCAGCAAGTGAAATGTTTCACATATCGGTTGCCATCATACTTGCGAACATAATTGTTGAACTGAGTTCTGTTCAGAAAAAGCGGTTAGTTGAGAGAATACGTATTTGTCTTGGAACATAGCAGCTATTTATATTAGACTGCAAAGTTGCAAAATCAAGTCCGTTTCATTTCAAAAAACCATGTAAGTGACTATATTTCAATAATTTCAAAGAACTATTTATCCACTTTTACGGGACAGTAGTGATGATAAATCTCTTTTTGTAATTTCGAGAGAAATTTAATTATAATGAGGTATGGGTAGAAAATCTTTTTTGATAATAATTTTGTTAGGAATAATTTTATCGAGCAGCACTTATAGGAAGGAATACATGTCAATAGCTGAAATGAAAGTGGGGTTAGCTGAGAATCCTTTAGGGTTAGATACGTCAGTCCCCAGATTCGGCTGGCAACTTGTAAGTAACCCACACGAAAGAGGCATATATCAGACAGCTTATCAATTAGAGGTAAAGGATGAGGCTGGAAAGGTAGTCTGGAATTCCGGAAAAGTGACAACAGATGTGTCCCAGCATGTGACTTATCAGGGAGAGGCGTTGAAGCCGGCTACCCGTTATACCTGGAAAGTAAAAATCTGGAACAATAAGGGAGAAATTGCGGAAAAAGATTCTTGGTTTGAGACAAGCCTGATGACGTCTGATGATAAAGAGGGCTGGAACGGAGCACGTTGGATTGGAGGCAGTGACGAGGATATGGTGCTTTATTCACATTATTTGCCAGTATTCAGACTGGATTGTTCATTTCAGATGAAAAAGCAGACTGCGTCGCGTAAGATAGCATTTGTGTATGGTGCCAACGATGAACGTCTGATGGATGCGAATAAGAACATTTATCACATTGCCAGCGGAAAGGATGAGTCATACATAAAAATAGAATTCGATTTGTCTCCTTTGAAAGACGGACGAAATGCCTGGGTACATATTTATCGTGCCGGTTATCGGCCGGATGACAAACTTTCTGTTCCTTTGAAATCTTTTATGTTGCCCGCTGATGTGCTGAATGCGGAGAATCAATATCAGTCGCATACGTTCTCTTTGTATTCCAATCTGGGTTTCACCACACTGAAAAAAGGAGAGGTGCAGATTGGAGAAGTGAATCTGAATCCTTTGGGGCAGGGAGGTGATTTCGTGGCGTTTCCGGTAGTCGGTGATGTGGGGTATGCATTGGAGCATGCAACTGATTTCTCAGGAGTCAGAACGGATATTCGCAATTTTCGAAGTCCGGAGAACAAGTTAGCTTCTGTCACCTTGGATGCTACACTGTTGAATGGCGTAAAGAAGTGCTATGTACAGAATCCCAGTCGTAACGCTATGCCGATGTTGCGTACGGAGTTTAAGACTTCTTCTGATAAGGTTCGTAAGGCGCGTTTGTATGTGACTTCCCGGGGTATTTATGAAATGTATCTCAACGGACAGCGCGTAGGAGAGGATTATTTTAACCCGGGCGTGACACAGTATAATAAAACGCATCTGTATCAGGTATACGATGTGACAAAACTGATTGCGAAAGGTAAGAATGCCGTTGGAGCAATTTTGGCCGAAGGATGGTGGAGCGGAGGAGCAACTTATGCCGGAGAAAACTGGAATTTCTTTGGCGACCGTCAGTCATTGCTGGCACAATTGGTCGTGACTTATGAAGATGGACAGGTACAGACGATAGTAACTTCTCCGGATACGTGGAAGTATTTCAATCAGGGGCCTGTGGTATATGGCAGTTTCTTTCAGGGAGAGGTATATGATGCCTTGAGAGAAAAAGCGATTGAAGGATGGACGAAAGCGGGATATGATGATTCGGCCTGGAAGAAAGCGGTAGAAGTTTCGCTGGAAGGCCATGTCAGTCGGTTAGGTGGAGGAACAATGCCTAAAGTAGATGATTATTCAGATTTCCATCTGGTGGCTCAATACGCTCAGACGGTAAAGGCCATTCAGAAGCTGACGGCACAATCAGTAGAAGAGGTTCGTCCGGGCATCTTTGTGTATGACATGGGACAGAATATGGTAGGAGTGCCGGAAATCACGCTCAAAGGGATGAAGGCAGGACAGGAAATCAATCTGCGTTATGCCGAGGTGAAATATCCCGACCTGCCGCGTTATGCCGGAAACGAGGGGATGATTATGCTGGAAAATATTCGTGCAGCCATGGCGCAGGATAAATATATCACGAAAGGAGGAAATGAAACGATTGCGCCGAGATTTACCTATCATGGATACCGCTTCATTGAGATTACGGGCATAGACAAAGCTTTGCCGCTGGAGGATGTGAAAGGAGTGGTGTTGAGTTCGATTGACGGACTGACATCTAAGTATGAAACGTCTAATGAGAAGGTTAACCAGTTGTGGTACAATATTGTGTGGTCTACTTATGCCAATTTCTTCTCTATCCCGACCGATTGTCCGCAGCGTAACGAGCGTTTGGGATGGGCAGGTGATATATCGGTGTTCTCCCGTACGGCTACTTATCTAGCCGATGTACTGCAGTTCTTGCGTCGTTATTTGTGTGCTATGAGGGACGTACAGCGTGAGGATGGCCGTTTCCCGGATGTGGCTCCTTTAGGTGGTGGATTTGGCGGTCTGCTGTGGGGAAGTGCAGGTATTACGGTGCCGTGGGAAGTGTATCAGCAATATGGTGACAAGAGTTTGCTGGCAGAGCACTATGAGGCGATGTGCCGTTATGTGGATTATGTACGGACTAGGAATATCAACCCGGAGACGGGTATATTGGAACAGGAGAAGGTCTGGGGAAACTTAGGCGATTGGCTGGGACCGGAGGATAACAAGAATGACAAAACACTGATGTGGGAAGCATACTTCCTCTATGATTTGGACATTATGAAAAAAGTGGCTCAAATTTTAGGTAAAAAGGAAGATGCGGAAAAGTTTGGAAAGTTGTATGACGAGCGTAAGGCGTTCTTCAACCGTACATATATTGACCCGCAAACAGCGAAAACGATTTCTTCGGGGGCAAACGGTCCGGAAAAGGGAAAACTGGTGGATATACAAACCTCGTATGTACTTCCTTTGTCTTTCGGCATTGTGAATTCGGAATGGAAAGAGCTGTTTGCAGCTAACCTGGCGCATACGGTGCAGCGGGAGAATGTGGCAGACGATGGAAAGACTTATCCGGCTTACTCGCTGATGACAGGATTTATCGGTACGGCATGGATTAGCAAGGCGCTTTCGGATAATGGATATGATGAGGTAGCCTATAACTTGTTGCAACAGACTACTTATCCTTCGTGGCTGTATTCTGTGGAGCAGGGAGCTACTACCATTTGGGAACGCCTGAACTCGTATACGCATGTCGACGGATTTGGCGAGAACAATCGGATGAACTCGTTTAACCATTATTCTTTTGGAGCCGTAGGGGCTTGGATGTATGCCTACTCGCTGGGAATTATGAGGGATGAGCATCATCCGGGATTCAAGCATTTTGTGCTTTGTCCTAAGGTAGATCCTACAGGAAAGATGACTTTTGCCAGAGGATATTATGATTCGCTGTACGGACATATAGAAAGTGCATGGGAAGTAAAAGACGGAGAGGTGAGGTATTCATTCACAGTTCCGGCAAATACCAGTGCGACACTTTATTTGCCTGCTGCTTCTATGGATAGCGTGACTGAAAATGGTCGCGCGTTACAAGCTGGAAAAGAGGGTATAAAAGAAGTGACATATCAGGATGGAATGTGCAAGGCGGAATTGTTGTCGGGAACTTACCATTTTGTAGTGAAATAATTCTCGGCTATACATCGGTATAAAACAAAACAACCTCCTTCTGCTTGCTGTGAGCAATTCTTCAGCGCAGAAGGAGGTTGTATTTTTATTCTCTTCCGAATTTTTTTCGGTAGGATTGTGGGGTGTATCCTGTGTATTTCTTGAAAACCTTGGTAAAGTAAGGTATATCGTCAAAGGTCAGGTAATAGGCTATTTCTTTGGTGCTTCGCTGGGTGGTGGCCAGCAAATCTTTGGCCTGCTGGATTTTCAGTTCCTGAATGTAGTGTGCCGGAGAAAGTCCGGTATACTCTTTGAATAGTTTCCGGAACCAGGAATAACTCATGTGCAGGGAATCGGCAACTTCTTCCGGTCCGATTCCTTTTAACAGGTTCTCGCGGATGAACACCTTGGCTTTGCTAATCTGTTCGGTAGCTTTGTTGTCGAACTCGTAGTTCTGTGAGTAGTACATGGTCATACCTAAGATAAGATTGGCAATACCGGCCAGATATTGTTGGCAGGCTGCTTTTTCTTCCATGGCCACTTGAATGGCTTGTTCGTAAAGTTTGACGATGCTGTCCTGCACACCGATGTGATATACAATCTGGTCTTTCGCAAAAAAGTTGTTTTGAAAACGGCTGTCCATGTTGATTCCCTGAAATCCAATCCAGTATTCCTGCCAGCCGGTTTTTTTATCGGGAAAATAGCTGTGCCATACGTGAGGCTGGAGAATCAAGATGTCTCCTTCCTTGATTTCGATGAAAGTATCGGGAGAGGTATAGAAATAGCCTTTTCCGTGCGTGATGTATAATAGCTGGTAGCTGTCCAGCACACGGCCGCGTGAGGGAGTGAAATAAAAGGCATCCGGATGTCCGGTACGAGGTGGGTACACCGGGTAATTGGGTGGTATGGGTTCCGAGCCTACGGTGTCCACGGTAATTCCCCAGTCTATATCGCGCGGACTTCGTACCAGATATTTATAGTTTACGCTGTTCTTTTCCATTTTTTGTCCCTTTCTTCGCAAAGATAAAAAATCCCTGATAAACTCCTGAATTTTCGTCGGCAGGAAAAATCAAAAACTTATATTTTAAAGTCATTTCTTCCGCAAGAAGGGAATTTTTCTTTCTACTTTTGTCACAGTAGTTAACCAAATAAACTTTTAGCATGGATTCCAAATATTTTATTGCATTTGATTTAGGAGCAACTAGCGGAAGAACCATATTGGGGACGCTGACCGGTGATAAATTGACACTGGAAGAAGTTACCCGCTTCCCGAACCAGATGCTGCAACTCAACGGACATTTTTACTGGAATATTTTTTCCTTGTATGAGAATTTGAAGAAAGGTCTGGCTGCCGTGGCACAGAAAAAAGTACCTGTCACTTCTATCGGTATTGATACATGGGGAGTGGATTTTGCTTTTGTGAACGAGGAAGGGGCACTGATAGGCCTTCCGTATGCGTATCGTGACCCGCAGACTATCGGTAAGAAGGAAGAGTTCTTTGAAAAGGTGATGTCGGCAGATGAGTTGTATGGAAAGACGGGAATCCAGCACATGGATTTCAACAGTATTTTCCAGTTGTACACTTTGAAACAACGGAAGGACTTCGGGTTGACACACGCCAGTCGTCTGCTCTTCATGCCGGATGCACTTTCTTACTTGCTGACTGGAAAGATGGTGACAGAATATACCATTGCATCGACTTCTCAGTTGCTGAATCCGGAAACACGCAAATTAGATGAGAATTTGCTGGAAGTGCTGGGTGTCAGCAAATCCTTGTTTGCGGATATGGTGGAACCGGGAGCTAAGATCGGTATGCTGACCGAGGATTTGTGTGAAGAACTTCAGATAGAATCTGTTCCGGTAATTGCCGTAGCCGGACACGATACTGCTTCTGCCGTAGCGGCTGTACCGGCTGCCAACAAGAACTTTGCTTACCTGAGTTCGGGTACATGGTCGTTGATGGGAATTGAAACAGATGGTCCGGTTGTGAATGAAAAGACAACTCACTATAATATTACGAACGAAGGAGGAGTAGACGGTACCATTCGCTTGCTGAAGAATATCACAGGTATGTGGATTGTAGAACAATGTCTGAAGAAATGGCATAAGGAAGGAACGGATTATACGTATCCGCAGATGGTGGAACTGGCTCAGGCTGCTCGCCCGTTTGCTTGCTTCATCAATCCGGATGATCCGGGATTTACCAATCCACAGGATATGCCTAAAGCCATTTGTGAGTACTGTGCACATACCGGACAGAACGCACCGCAGACACATGGTGAGTTTATCCGTGTCATCTTTGAGAGTCTGGCATTGAAATACCGTGAGGTACTCGATGTATTCCGTGAACTTTCCGTAAATCCGATTGAAAAGTTGCATATCATTGGAGGAGGTTCACGCAACAAACTGCTGAATCAGTTTACTTCAAATGCCATCGGCTTGCCGGTTGTGGCCGGACCGAGCGAGGCATCTTCAATTGGAAATATCATGCTTCAGGCTAAAGCTGCCGGAGTAGTAAGTACGTTGCAGGAAATGCGTAACGTGATTTCCGTCAATGTGGAACCGGATTATTTCTCACCGGCGGATGCGGAAGTGTGGAATGAAGCTTATCAGAAATATATATCAATCATTAAAAAATAATTTGCCATGAAAGAACAACAGATTATCAATGCGTATGAAATAGCTAAAGAACGCTATGCCAAATTGGGTATCGATACAGATGCCGTAATGGAAACTTTACAGTCTGTACCTATGTCTATGCACTGCTGGCAGGCAGACGATGTGACCGGATTCGAATCACAGGGTTCACTGACCGGAGGTATTCAGGCTACCGGGAATTATCCGGGAAAGGCTCGTAATATTGAGGAATTGCGTGCAGATATCCTGAAGGCTGCTTCTTACGTACCGGGAAAACATCGTTTAAACTTGCATGAAATCTATGGTGAATTCGGTGGACAGTTTGTAGACCGTGACCAGGTGGAAGTAAAACATTTTGAAGGCTGGATGCAGTGGTCAAAAGAAAATGACATGAAGCTGGATTTCAACTCTACTTCTTTCTCTCACCCGAAGTCTGGAAACCTGTCTTTGTCAAATCCTGACAAGGCTATCCGTGATTTCTGGATTGAACATACTAAGCGTTGCCGTGCCATTGCTGAAGAAATGGGTAAGCGTCAGGGCGATCCTTGTATCATGAACTTGTGGGTACACGATGGTAGCAAGGATATTACCGTAAACCGTATGAAGTACCGTGCATTGCTGAAAGATTCTTTGGACCAGATTTTTGCACAGAAATACGATCACATGAAGGACTGTATCGAATCAAAAGTATTCGGTATTGGTCTGGAAAGCTATACAGTGGGTTCTAACGACTTCTATATTGGTTATGGTGTACAGAACCAGAAACTGATTACACTCGATACCGGTCACTTCCATCCGACAGAAAGCGTGGCTGATAAGGTTTCTTCTCTGTTGCTCTATGTACCGGAACTGATGTTGCATGTAAGCCGTCCGGTTCGTTGGGACTCAGACCATGTAACTATCATGAACGACGATACACTCGATTTGTGCAAGGAAATCGTACGTTGCAATGCGTTGAACCGTGTTCACATCGGTTTGGATTACTTCGATGCATCTATCAACCGTATCGGTGCGTATGTAATCGGTATGCGTGCTACACAGAAGTGCCTGTTGCAGGCATTGCTCGAACCGCTGAACACGCTGCGTGACTATGAAGAAACTGACCGTGGCTTCCAGCGTTTGGCATTGCTCGAAGAATGCAAGTCATTGCCTTGGGGAGCTGTATGGGATATGTTCTGCTTGAAGAACAATGTACCTGTAGGCGAAGAATACATTGCTGAAGTAGAAAAATACGAAGCGGAAGTAACCTCTAAGAGAAATTAATCTTACAGCCGGACAACGGGAAAAGCTTGTCTTGCCCGTTGTCCGGCTGGCTTAATTTATAGGCTATGGAAATCATTATCGGATTGTTGATTATTGCAGTGGGAGCATTCTGCCAGTCGAGCTGCTATGTACCCATCAATAAAATAAAGAACTGGAGCTGGGAATCTTACTGGATTGTGCAGGGAGTTTTTGCCTGGCTTGTTTTTCCTTTCTTGGGCGCGTTGCTGGCTGTTCCGGACGGACACAGCCTTTTTGAGGTTTATGCAGCTCATCCAGCCGATACGCTTTGGGCGATGTTCTTCGGTGTACTCTGGGGAGTGGGTGGTCTGACATTTGGTTTGAGTATGCGCTACCTTGGAGTAGCATTGGGACAGTCTATCTCGCTGGGTACCTGTGCCGGACTGGGAACAATCTTGACGCCCATATTTACTGGTCACATGGAGGAACTGACCATGCCGGTTATTGTGGGAGTGATTGTGACTTTGCTAGGTATCGGTATCATCGGTTATGCAGGAAATATGAAGTCTGCCAGTCTGAGCGAGGAAGAAAAGAAAAAAGCTGTGAAAGATTTCAATTTTACTAAAGGAATTTTCGTAGCTTTATTGGCCGGTTTCATGAGCGCCTGTTTCAGTATCGGATTAGGATTCGGACAGAGTTTGTGTTTCCCGGAAAGTGCAGAAGTGTATAAAACTTTGCCGGCTACTCTTATGGTAACTGCCGGAGGTTTCCTTACCAACATGGTGTACTGTTTTTATCAGAATGAAAAGAACAAGACCTGGGGCGATTATGGAAAGACCTCGCTGTATGTGAACAACATTCTGTTCTGTGCGTTGGCCGGTGTGTTATGGTATAGCCAGTTCTTTGGCTTGAGTCTGGGAAAAGGTTTCCTGGTAGCTTCACCGGTACTGCTTACGTTCTCCTGGTGTATCCTGATGTCGCTGAACGTGACATTCTCGAATGTGTGGGGAATTATTTTGAAGGAATGGAAAGGATGTTCTTCCAAGACCATCTGGGTACTGGTATTGGGGCTGATTGTCCTGATTGTATCTTCTTTCCTTCCGCAGCTGTTGAAATAAAAAATCAAATTTAAATACATAATATAATGAAATCAATTCTTGAAGGACGTCCGGATTTGGCCCGTGAAATCAATAAAGTGGCCGAAGTGGCCGGATATTTGTGGCAAAAAGGATGGGCTGAACGCAACGGTGGAAATATCACCATCAATGTAACAGAGTTTGTAGACGATGAAATCCGTCAGATGCCGGCTATCAGTGAACCGAAACAGATTGGAGCGGTATTACCGCATCTGAAAGGCTGTTACTTCTTCTGCAAAGGTACACAGAAACGTATGCGCGACCTGGCTCGCTGGCCGATGGAAAACGGTTCTGTAATTCGTATCTGCGACGATTGTGCCAGCTATGTCATTATCGCTGACCAGCCGGTGATGCCGACTTCGGAAGTGGCTTCTCACCTGACTGTTCACAATACGCTGATTGCGGAAGGTGCCCAGAAAAAGGCTACCGTACATACACACCCCATCGAACTGGTGGCAATGAGCCATACTCCGAAGTTCCTGGAAAAGGATGTGCTGACTTATCTGTTGTGGAGCATGATTCCAGAAACAAAGGCATTCTGTCCGCGTGGATTGGGTATCGTGCCTTATAAGATGCCGAGCTCAGTAGAACTGGCAGATGCTACACTGAAGGAACTGGACGATTATGATGTGGTAATGTGGGAAAAACACGGTGTGTTTGCCGTAGGTACCGACGTAATGGATGCATTCGACCAGATTGACGTGCTGACCAAGGCTGCCCAGATTTACATCAATGCCCGTTGCATGGGATTTGAGCCGGACGGTATGACGAAAGAACAAATGCAGGAACTGACGGACGTGTTCCATCTTCCGAAATAAATAAAAATCTAACCTTTTAAAACCATGAAATTATGTACAGAATGATTTTGAACGAAACCTCTTACTTTGGTGCCGGATGTCGCGAAGCTATCGCTACAGAAGCAGGCCGTAGAGGTTTCAAGAAAGCTTTTTTTGTAACTGACAAGGACCTGATTCGTTTTCACGTAGCCGACAAGGTGGTGGAAGTGTTCGAAAAGGCAGGTATTCCTTACGAAATATACAGTGATGTAAAAGCCAATCCTACCATTGCCAATGTGCAGAACGGTGTGGCAGCTTTCAAGGCTTCCGGTGCCGATTTTATCGTAGCATTGGGTGGCGGTTCTTCTATTGATACGGCGAAAGGTATCGGTATCGTAGTAAACAATCCGGAATTTGCCGATGTGCGTTCATTGGAAGGGGTAGCAAATACGCATCATAAAGCAGTGCCGACTTTTGCTCTGCCTACTACTGCGGGAACTGCAGCTGAGGTAACCATCAACTATGTGATTATTGATGAGGCTGCTACCAAGAAAATGGTGTGTGTAGACCCGAACGATATTCCGTCAGTAGCTATTGTAGACCCGGAACTGATGTATTCTATGCCGAAAGGGCTGACTGCCGCTACAGGTATGGATGCTCTGACGCATGCCATCGAAAGCTACATTACTCCGGGAGCTTGGGTGATGTCGGATATGTTTGAACTGAAGGCCATTGAGATGATTGCCAAGAACCTGAAGGCTGCCGTAGACAATGGCAGTGATCCGGTAGCTCGTGAAGCCATGTCGCAGGCACAGTATATTGCCGGAATGGGATTCAGCAATGTAGGTCTGGGAATCGTTCACTCTATGGCTCATCCTCTCGGTGCGCACTATGACACTCCGCACGGCGTAGCCAATGCACTGCTGTTGCCTTACGTCATGGAATACAATGCAGAATCTCCTGCTGCACCGAAATACCTGAATATTGCCAAGGCGATGGGAGTAGATACTACTGGTATGAGCGAAGCAGAAGGTGTAAAAGCTGCGGTAGAAGCTGTTCGCCAGCTTTCTTTGAGCATCGGTATTCCGCAGAAGTTGCATGAAATCGGTGTGAAGGAAGAAGATTTGCATCAGTTGGCTATCGATGCATTCAATGATGTCTGCACCGGAGGTAATCCGCGTCCGACTTCAGTAGAAGACATTGAAGCACTCTACCATAAGGCTTTCTAAGCATTCATATTATTTTATATACAAAAACGTCCGCAGTTTCCGGTGAGTTTTCCGGGACTGCGGACGTTATTTTTTAAGGTTCCTAAGTAAAAAAGCCGTTTCAGCCATCAATAATAAGATGTCTTTGTGCTTACTCTAAAACGCCTTTACGTTTGGATTGAAACGCAAGGGCGTTTTAGATGAAATGTACTTGCGTTTTGTTTCAAACGTCCTTGCGTTTTGGAGTAAACGTAAGTGCGTTTTTGGGCAGGCATTTTCTTCTTAATTTTCCTTGCTCTTTCGCTGTACAATGCGGGCACCGGCGGGTACACTTTCCGTCACCCAGATGTTACCTCCAATGGTAGCTCCTTCGCCGATGGTGATACGTCCTAAAATGGTGGCATTGGAGTAGACAATTACATTGTCTTCCAGTATCGGGTGACGTGGAATACCCTTGATGGGGTTTCCCTGTTCGTCGCAAGGGAAACTCTTGGCTCCCAATGTGACACCCTGGTACAGTTTCACGTGATTGCCGATGATGCAGGTCGCACCGATTACGACACCCGTACCGTGGTCAATGGTAAAATGATGTCCGATTTGCGCACCCGGATGGATGTCGATTCCGGTTTCGGAGTGAGCCATTTCCGTGATGATACGCGGAATAAGAGGTACGTTGAGCCGGTGAAGCTCGTGGGCAATCCGGTAGTTGGTCACTGCACGGATGACGGGGTAACAGCAGATGATTTCACCAAAGCAGGTGGCAGCCGGGTCACCATAGTATGCAGCTTCTACATCTGTAGCCAAAATCCGCCGAATTTCCGGCAGACGGCTGATAAACTCAGCCGCTAATTGGGTAGCCGTGGCACGGCAAGGTGACTGACAGTCGCACTGGCCTGAATTTTCCACCCCGAAGCACAATCCGGCCTGTATCTGTTCGATGAGCAGAGAAAATAGCTCTTCAATATTGACACCAATGTGGTAATTGATGGTCTGGCTGTTGATGGTAGAGTTACCGAAGTAGCCGGGGAATAAGATGGCACGTGACAGTTCTACGATACGTTCCAGTGATTTTCCGGAAGGAAGCGGTTCACCTTCTCTGTGCTGATGGAACAGCCCACGGTAAGATTGGCTGTCGGAAAGTTCGTCAACGGCCTTTGTCAGTATATGTGTGTAATCAATTGGGCTCATGAGCATTCCTTTTTGATAATTGGCAAAAGTAACGATATTTTGTGATGAATCCAATAAAATCTTATTTTTGTAGAAAAATCAGAATGGTATGGTAGTAAACAAGAAAAATCCGTTTGCTTTCAAGGCAAAACAGAGCAATAAGAAAAAAACAAGTGGAAAACGGGTGGGAAAGTCCCGTCCGGAGAAAGCGAATAACCAGTTGAACCGCAGAGTGAAATAATAAAAATCCCCGCTTCCTTTTAGAACGTTTTTGTACTCTAAAAAGAAGCGGGGAAATTATTTATTTAAACGCGGTTCGTCAAGCTTCTGCCAATACGAAATCCAGCTGTTTCTTAGCCAGGTTAGCACGGGCTACCTTAATCTTTATCGGGTCGCCGAGACTGAATTTCTGATGGTGACGACGTCCGATGAGGCAGTAGTTCTTTTCATCGAACTCATAGAAGTCATTGCCTAAATCGCGCATGGCAATCATACCTTCACACTTGTTTTCGTTGATTTCTACGTAGAGGCCCCATTCTGTGACACCGGAAATTACACCGTCGTACACTTCTCCGATGCGTTCACCCATAAATTCTACCTGTTTGTATTTCACGGATGCACGTTCTGCACTGGCTGCAGTCTGCTCCATTGCCGAACTGTGTTCGCAGAGAGTTTCATACTTGTCGGCTTGTGCGCTTCGTCCTCCTGCCAGGTAACGGGTAAGCAGTCGGTGTACCATCAAGTCCGGATAACGGCGGATAGGAGAGGTGAAGTGCGTGTAGTAATCGAATGCCAGTCCGTAGTGTCCGATGTTATAAATCGAATAGCGTGCTTTCTGCATGGCGCGTAAAGACACTGTTTCTATCAGGTTCTGTTCTTTCTTTCCTTCAATTTCACCTAACAAGTGATTGATGGACTTGGATACTTCTGCTTTGCTACCTCCCGTGCGGATTTTGTAACCGAAGCGGGCAATAAACTGATTCAGGTTATCCAGCTTGTCAGGGTCGGGCAAGTCGTGGATACGATAAGGAAGTACCTTCGGCTTTTTGTTCTTGGGAACTTTTCCTACGTATTCTGCCACCGTCTTGTTGGCTAACAGCATAAACTCTTCAATCAGCTTGTTGGCCTCTTTAGACACCTTGAAGTATACGCTGAGCGGTTTACCCGTCTCGTCAATTTCAAATTTTACTTCGCAGCGGTCAAAGTTGATAGAGCCGGCAGCCATTCGTTTTTCTCGCAGAATCTGTGCCAGACGATTCAGTTGAAGTACCTCTTCCTTGTAGTCACCTTCTCCTGTTTCAATGATTTGCTGTGCTTCTTCATACGTGAATCGACGGTTGGATTTGATTACCGTATGACGGATGCGGTAGTTCTTCACTTCCGCCTTTTCATTCATTTCGAAAATGACAGAGTAAGCCAGTTTTTCTTCATCAGGACGCAGGGAGCAGATAAAGTTGCACAAACGTTCCGGCAGCATCGGGATGGTACGGTCTACCAGATAGACAGAAGTCGCACGTTTGGCCGCTTCCTTGTCGATGATGCTTCCCTCTTTTACATAGTGTGATACGTCCGCAATATGTACACCCACTTCCCATAAACCGGGTTTCAGGGTGCGGATGGACAACGCATCGTCAAAGTCTTTGGCATCTTTTGGGTCGATGGTGAACGTCACGACATCGCGGAAATCTTCGCGTTCGGCATAATCTTCCGGCGTGATGTCGGCCGACAGTTTTTCTGCTGCAGCTTCTACTGCCTGAGGATATACGTACGGAAGGCCGTATTCAGCCAGAATAGCGTGCATTTCAGTGGTGTTGTCACCCGCTTTTCCGAGGATGTCGATCACTTCGCCAAACGGATTTTTTGCTTCTTCCGGCCATTCGGTAATGCGGACAATAGCCTTATCACCGTTCTTTCCGCCTTTCAGCTTGTCTTTCGGGATAAAGATGTCGTTAGCCAAGGTACTGGTTTCCGTAAGCAGGAACGCATAATTCTTACTGACTTTCAATACACCGACAAAGGTTTCGTTGGCGTGTTCCAGAATCTCGATTACCTGTGCTTCCAGCTGATGCTTTTTACGTTTGGCACACAAGGCAACTTTCACTTTGTCATTGTTCATTGCATGGGCAGAGTTGCGTTCCGCAATGAAAATAGGTTCTCCTCCTTCTTCAGGGATAAACGAGTTCTTTCCATTACTTTTACGTACGAAGGTACCGGTCAGAATCTGTCCTTTGTCATTGATTTTATAGCGCCCTTTTTCGATTTCAATCAGGAAGTTGTCTTCCAACATTTCTTCCACTACATCGATGCAGAGCATTTTTCCCGGATGGGTTGTAAGTTTTAGAGCTTGGAACAACTGCTTGAGGCTGAATGCTTCATTCGGCTTTGTACGGAAATAGTTGAGCAGTATCTCTACGAGCTCTTTTTTCTTCAGGTGCTTTCCGCCTTTCTTTTCTTTTTTCTTTTTAGCCATGTTGTTTTGTTTTAAATCAACAGCTCTCTGCTGTTGGTAAGATTATCTTTATACAAAGAAAGTGATTTCCGGGGAATAAACGTGGTTTTTTCTGTTAAGATGCTGAAAAACTATTATCTTTGCCACATTCTTTTTACAAAAGTAAGATATGAATGAGATTGGAACATCCGTTCGTGAACGTGAGATTTACAAGGTAACCCTGGTGGGTAGTCTGGTCAATATTCTGCTGGTGGCCTGTAAGTTTGTGGCAGGCTTCTGGGGTAAGAGTGCGGCGATGATTGCCGATGCGGTGCACTCTTTGTCGGATTTGATAACGGACTTGATTGTCATCGTGTTTGTGCGTATTTCCAGCAAACCGGAAGATAAGGGACATGATTACGGACATGGAAAGTATGAAACACTGGCTACGCTCTTGATTGGAGCGGCTTTGCTGGCTGTAGGCGTAGGAATTTGCTGGAGTGGAATAGAATCAATCATCAGTTTTGCAAAAGGAGAGGCATTACAGTCGCCCGGCTGGATTGCACTGGCCGCTGCCATTGTATCCGTAGTATCGAAAGAAATCTTGTTTCATTACACCCGTCTGGTGGGAAAACGCTGTAATAGTCCGGCCGTGATAGCCAATGCCTGGCATCATCGCAGCGATGCATTTTCTTCTATCGGTACGGCCGTAGGTATTGGAGGAGCTATCTTGTTGGGAGAAAGTTGGCGTGTGCTCGACCCTCTGGCGGCAGTGATTGTCAGTTTCTTTATTGTGCAGGTGGCCGTGAAGCAGCTGAAGGCTTGTATTGATGAACTATTGGAACGCTCGTTGCCCGATGATATAGAGCAGGAAATTACGCAGACGGTATTGTCACTGGACGGTGTGTCGCAGCCGCATCATTTGCGTACCCGCCGTATTGGAAGTCATTATGCGATAGACATGCACGTGCGGATGGACGGAAGTATCTCGCTGCATGAGGCACATGAAAAGGCTACTGCCATTGAGCAAAAGTTGCGGGATACTTTTGGAGAGGATACCTACATCAGTATCCATGTAGAACCGGAAAAATAAGTTTATGGAGAAAAAAATATTAGTCACCGGTGCCAGTGGGTTCATCGGGAGCTTTTTGGTAGAAGGTGCGCTGGAGCGTGGCATGCAGGTGTGGGCCGGTGTGCGGAAGAGTAGCAGCCGGAAATATTTGCAGGATTCACGTATCCATTTTGCCGTACTGGATTTTACTGATTCCGACCGTCTGGCCAGTCAGTTGGAGGAACAGAAACGCCAGCATGGGAAATGGGATTACATTATTCATTGTGCAGGGGTGACCAAATGCCTGGACAAGGCCGATTTTGAAATCGGTAATTACTGGGCTACCCGACATTTTATTGAGACCCTGAAGCGATTAGACATGCTTCCCGTGAACTTTATTTACATAAGTTCGTTAAGTATATTTGGACCGATTCGGGAAAAAGACTATTCATCCATTTGTGAAACGGACACTCCCCGACCTAATACAGCGTATGGGCTGAGTAAACTGCATACCGAGGAATATTTGAAATCCCTCACCAATTTCCCGTATGTGATTTTCCGTCCGACGGGAGTTTACGGTCCACGGGAACGCGATTATTTCCTGATGGCGAAGTCCGTGCAGCAGCATGTGGATTTTGCAGCAGGTTTCAAACGTCAGGATATTACGTTTGTGTTTGTGAAGGACTTGGTACAGGCCATTTATCTGGCTATTGAAAAAAATGTCACAGGCCGCGCTTATTTTGTGAGCGACGGAAAGGTATACAGTAGTCATACGTTTTCCGACTTGATTCGGAAAGAATTGGGAAATCCGTGGATGCTTCGTTTCGTCTGTCCGTTGTTCCTTTTGAAAGCCATTTCCTTTGTGGCAGAGAATGTAGGACGAATACTCCGTAAGACGAGTACACTGAATTGTGATAAATACCGTATTATGAAACAGCGCAACTGGCGGTGCGACATCTCACCGCTGGAAAAGGAATTAGGATATGTTCCCGAATATCCGTTGGAAAGAGGAGTAAAAGAAATCATTGCCTGGTATAAAAAAGAAGGATGGCTATAGAACTGAAGTTATTTGAACGAGTAGAAAGTGGAAAGGGCTTGTTTGCTGTAGAAAGCATTAGCTTGATTTACAATGCACTGACCACTATTTTGATTTTGCTTTTGTATCCCCGGATGGATCATCCCGGGATGATGTTGCTGGAGCGTCTGGGCATTGTGGTCCTGACGTTCGTACTGATATATTTGTATCAGGCATTTCCCTGCCGCTTGACGGCTTTTATCCGTATGGTCGTGCAAATGTCACTGTTGGCATACTGGTATCCGGATACGTTTGAATTTAACCGCTTGTTCCCGAACCTGGATTACGTGTTTGCTTCTGCCGAACAGGCTATTTTTCATTGCCAGCCTTCGGTGGAATTTAGCAAGTTGTGTCCTTCCATGTGGTTCAGTGAGCCTTTCAATATGGGGTATTTCTTTTACTATCCCATGATGCTGATTGTGGTGGTATATTATTTCCTGACCCGTTTTGAATGGTTTGAGAAGATTTGCTTCGTGCTGGTCACTTCTTTCTTCATTTACTATTTGTTTTATATTCTGGTGCCGGTGGCCGGACCGCAATTCTATTTCCCAGCCATTGGAATGGATAAAGTGAACGCTTGTGATTTTCCGGCAATAGGAGATTATTTTAATGACAATACTTTTTTGCTTCCTGGCCCGGGATATGAACACGGATTCTTCTATAATCTGGTAGAAGCTTCACAGGAAGTGGGTGAACGTCCTACGGCTGCTTTCCCCAGTTCACATGTGGGAATCTCTACGATTGTGATGATTATGGCCTGGCGCGTGAACCGGAAATTGGCCTATATTCTGTTCCCGTTCTATGTACTGCTGTGCTGTGCCACGGTGTATATTCAGGCGCACTACCTGATTGATTCGCTGGTAGGACTTATTACCGCTTTCTTCGTTTATCAGCTGGCCACGCTGATGTATAAGCGCTGGTTTATTTCCCCGGTCTTTAAACGAATGTATTAAAAAAATCGGTAAGGATTATTCCTTACCGAAAGTAGCTTCTATATGGTCTAATATGCCATTCAGTTCATTCAGTGTTTCTGCGCGAAGCATGGCAATGCGTGTATCCTTGAAATTTGGAATCCCTTTGAAGAGAGGAGATGCGGCTAAGTGACGGCGTACGTGCAGGATACCTCTGCGTTCATCCAGCAGGTTTACGCTGTCGAGCACTTCCTGACGCAATACATCCATTCGCCATTTGAAAGAAAGGGGCGGCAACTCTTCACCTGTTTCTAAATAGTGTTTTACCTCCTTGAAAATCCAGGGACATCCGAAACTGGCTCGTCCAATCATGATGGCATCTACTCCATATTGTTCAAAACACTCTTTGGCACGTTGTGGAGTAGTGATGTCACCGTTTCCGATAATGGGGATATGCATTCTCGGATTTTTCTTGACTTCTCCAATCAGGGTCCAGTCGGCTTCACCGGTATACATCTGTGCACGGGTACGTCCGTGGATGGTCAGAGCTTCAATTCCGCAGTCCTGTAATTGTTCCGCCAGTTCTACGATAATCTTGTGTTCTGCATCCCATCCCAGGCGAGTTTTCACGGTAACTGGAATCTTTACGGCATCTACTACCGCACGGGTTATTTCGAGCATTTTAGGTACGTTCTGCAGCATGCCGGAACCGGCGCCTTTTCCTGCCACCCGTTTTACCGGGCAACCGAAGTTCAGGTCTAATATATCAGGCTTGGCCTGTTCTACGATGCGGGCTGCTTCCACCATGGTATCCGTATCCTTTCCGTAAATCTGAATGGCTACCGGACGTTCCTTTTCACTGATGTTCAGTTTCAGCATGGTCTTCCCTACCGAACGAATCAGGGCATCGCTCGATACGAATTCCGTGTACACCATGTCGGCACCAAACTGCTTGCACATCAGGCGGAATGCAGGGTCGGTGACGTCTTCCATCGGTGCCAGTAATACTGGCTTTTCTCCTAAATCTATGTTTCTAATTTTCATTGCCTTGATATTGTCGCGCAAAGGTAGTGAAATTTTATTATATCCTGAAAAAACGCTACCTTTGCACCGTAATATTACAATCACGGAAATGAGTTATACAATCAAAGATTTTGAAATCATGGCACCCGTGGGCTCACGTGAGTCATTGGCGGCTGCCCTTCATGCCGGAGCTGATTCTATTTATTTCGGTATTGAAAGCTTGAACATGCGTGCGCGTTCGGCGAGCACTTTTACTATAGACGATTTGCGTGAAATCGCCAAGATATGCGATGAACATGGAGTAAAGAGTTACCTGACCATTAATACTATTATTTACGACGAGGATATTACCTTGATGCGTAAAATAGTGGATGCGGCAAAAGAAGCAGGTATCAGTGCGGTTATTGCGGCCGATGTAGCAGTCATGGCTTATTGTAATGAAGTAGGACAGGAGGTACACCTTTCTACTCAGTTGAACATCAGTAACGCAGAAGCATTGAAATTTTATTCACACTTTGCCGATGTGGTGGTACTGGCGCGTGAACTGAACCTGAAACAGGTACGTAAGATTTACGATGCCATTCAGGAACAGCAAATCAAGGGTCCGATGGGTGAGCTGGTGCGCATCGAAATGTTCTGCCATGGAGCTTTGTGTATGGCAGTTTCCGGGAAGTGCTATTTGAGCCTGAACGAGCTGAATGCTTCGGCCAACCGCGGAGCTTGCATGCAGGTATGCCGTCGTGCGTATACGGTAAAGGATAAGGAAAGTGACATTGAACTGGAAGTGGATAACCAGTACATCATGTCGCCGAAAGACTTGAAAACCATTCATTTTATGGACGAGATGATTGAAGCGGGTGTACGGGTATTCAAGATTGAAGGTCGTGCTCGTGGACCTGAGTATGTACGTACAGTAGTAGAATGCTACAAGGAAGCTATCCAGTCGTACATTGATGGTACATTCTCCGATGAAAAGGTAGCCAACTGGGATGAACGTCTGAAGACGGTATTCAATCGTGGTTTCTGGAACGGTTATTATTTAGGACAGCGCTTAGGTGAATGGAGCAAGAACTACGGTTCGGAAGCGACGGAGCGTAAGGTATATGCCGGACGTGGAATCAAGTACTTCTCTAATATTGGAGTAGCTGAATTCCTGATTGAAGCTTCAGAAATTAAAGTTGGCGATAAATTGTTGATTACCGGTCCTACTACTGGTGCCATGTATGTTACCTTGGATGAGGCTCGCGTAGATTTGAAGCCGGTGGATGTAGTGAAGAAGGGTGTACATGTGTCGTTTAAAGTGCCCGACCGTATCCGTCCCAGCGATCGTCTGTACCGCATGGTGCCCGCCGAAGAATTGAAGGCAAAACGGAAAGAGTAAGTTTATTTGAAGAATAACGATAGTATCCTGTCAGGGCTTCTAAAAAGGAGCCTTGACAGGATTTTTTTATGAGAATAGGATATGAACACCTCGGTTAATTACTTGTTGAAAGACTTGTGAATATAATTGTTGATATCCTATTTTTTTATTGATTATCAGTGTAATATGGAAATTAGCAGGTTGTGGATTACTTGTGAATAATAAATAAGTCCCTTCTGGATAGCTTGCTTGTTCTCATAATTATTTTACATTTGCACTCCAGAACTTAAAATCTCATGTAATATGAAAAAGATATATGTAAAAGAGTGGATGTTATTTCAACCATACGAACGACAGGATGAAGTAGATACGTACTATGTAAACGTTGCCAATCAGATAGCTGCATGTTTAAAGGATTTTGTTGGAGGACGTTATCCAGAACATTCAGTGCATGGAATTGCCATTTATTTGACGCTCTGGTTTCAGGATGTGATTTCACAGACCGGAATTTGGCAAGCATTCTCTGAAGAATGCCGTAAGCGGTATGGCTGCCTTGTTCCCTTCATGACTTCGGAAAAAGACTATTATCCGGGAGAAGTGAATCCGGAAGATTTGCAGTTTCTGTTATGGCATTATCTTCAATGCATGGAGAAGCAGGCTGGTGGCGTATTGAATCCGGAAAATCCGGTTTTTGAGGAACTGGCTAATCAGATCTATGATTATTTGTCGGAAGAGTTTCAAGTAGCTCCAGAGAATGAGCGGTTGCATGCGATGTTATATGGGGAGGCTTTTGGAGAAAACGATTACATGCGTTATCGTAGTGTGCTGGAGTGGTTCCACTTCTGCAGTTATGTAGGTTTTGAAAACCGAGGTGAATATCAGAGAGTGGTAGATACGGTTGCACGAATGGGACAGAATGTCAATCCACATATTTTGTCGTACGATGTAAAGCAGAACATTCTGTTTGAAGGACGCAAGAACTTACTTTCCTTGACATCAGTCGAATGGTTGGCTTTGATAGGAAAGAGTCATCCTGAAACAGCTTTGTGGGCCGAAGTAAAAGCTCTTCCTCAGGAAATGTATCTTTATGAAGGGGAAGATGAAAAATTCCTGTTTGTAAAAGATTTGTCAAAGAAAGAAGGAGAACAGCTGAGTATTCGGAAAGATTCCTTGAATATGGATTCCTTGAAAGCCCGTAAAGAAGGAGTAACTATATTAAGTTGCCGACTGGTACAGTACGGAGGAGCCTGGTGGCAAGACGGTATGCTGGTTGTATCCGATTTCCAGGAGAAAGTGAAGGAAGAGATTGACCAGCGAATTGCCGCACGTGAGGGCATAAAGAAAACATTCGATGAGTTTATGGAAGCATCCGGTGGCAAGCAATTTGTGTTCTGCAAATCAGAAGAAGAAGTGCAGGATTTCCTTTCTCAGAAATTGGGATATAAGAATAATGAAGGAATGGAGTTGCCGAAGATGGACGCGGCACACGGATTGGTGCTGATGGTTTCTCCACATACCGGCATACATGTTCAAATGCAATTGTGTGAATGTATCTCCTCACCGGATAATACATTCTATGATGCTGAAGCAGCCAAGAAGCAGGCTGCCATGTTTATATTGAATCCCAATGTGATACCTTACGATTTGAGTTGTGCCTTGCAGGATGCCGATATGCTTCCGGATGCTTGTCTGAACAGTGCGTTGGGCGAGGAACATGGACGGGAAACAATGAAGAGAAACGCATGTTTCTTTACAGATTATTTCTTTGAAAAATGCAGAGAGAAGGATTGTTGATTATTCAATAATCCCTCCTCCTAATACAATATTACCCCGATAAAATGCAGCTGCCTGTCCGCTGGCAATAGAGGCCAGCGGCTCATGCAGTTGTATATGCAGTCGCTGGTCATCCAGTAAGGTGACAGTGCATCGGTTGGCTTGTTTCCGGTAGCGTATTTTGACAATGACATCTTCGTGTCCAAGCACTACATCGGGATTGATAAGGTTCCAGTGTGTGAGGTACATCTCATTTTTTTCCAGTGCTTGCAGATTGTCGCTGATAATTACCTTATTTTCCTGCGGAATGATTTCCTTGACAAAGAGCGCTTTGTTCAGGTGAATTCCCAATCCTCTTCGCTGTCCGATGGTGTAAAACGGATAACCCTCATGTTTCCCGATTTTCTGTCCTTGCTCATCATAAAAGTTCCCAGGGATGATTTCACCTTCGGGTACATGAGTTTTCAGGAAGGTACGGTAATCCATCGGGCAGAAACACACACCTAAGCTGTCACGCTTCTTGGCGGCTTTCAGAAATCCACGTGCGGCAGCGATTTCGCGTACACGGGTCTTGGTCAGTCCGCCCATAGGGAGACACATTCTCTCCAGAATGGATTGTGGAAGTCCCCACAAGAAGAAAGACTGGTCTTTATCTGTATCATTTCCGCAGGTAATGTACCAGTATCCATCTATTTTTTGTTTGTTGACGTAGTGCCCGGTGGCCAGATGGTAAATATCTTTTTCGTCTGCTACCTGTTGCAGCAAGGGCCATTTCAGGTAGTTGTTGCAGAGTGTGCAGGGCACGGGGGTACGTCCGGCCATGTATTCCTGAATAAAATAGCGTATGATTTTTTCCTGAAACATTTCCCGTGCATCGTAAATCAGATGAGGTATGCCTAGCGTACGGCATAGGTCACGTGCATCGTCCAGGTATTCTGTATTTCCATCTTTCTCATAAAAACGAAAGGTGATGCCGGTCACTTCGTAGCCTGCATCTTGCAATAGAAGGGCGGCAACCGAACTGTCGGTGCCGCCACTCATTCCCAATAGAACTTTGTTATTTTCTTTCATCGGGACAAAGTTACTCTTTTCTCAGTTCCGGCAATTTGATTTCTGAAATTTCTGCACTTCCATTAGTTATCAGGATACGCAGGTCACTGCCTCCTGTCTTGTTGAACCGAATGGTTTCTTCCTGATTGGGAGTAACTTCTCCGCGTTGTACTGGAAGGAATTGTCCGCCTCCGCTGGAAATCTGAATCTCGTAGTGTGTGCCGGTTTCTGCATTCTTCCAGGCTACATTGATACGGTCTACTTTGGCGTTCTCTGCCAGTTCGAAGGATATGTATTTCCCCTTTTTCACCTTTCCAGGTAGTGGAATAGTCTCCGTCAACCACATGAATGATATGACTCTTGTTTTTGCTGGCACTGATAAAGTCACGCGGGTCCGATTCTATTATTTCATTAGCGGATGCTTGTCCGTAAGCTCGAATTTCAAGTCCTTTTTTCAGTCGGATGTCTTCGGAAGAAGCCCCTATCATAATCTGGAACATACCAGGCTCTACGACCCAGTGATTGTCTTTGTTGAGTAGCTGGAAGTCACGTGGAAGTAACTGGAAACTGATCTCTTTGGTTTCACCCGGCTCCAGGTGTACGCGTTCGAAGCCGCGCAAGTTCTTTTCATACGTAGTTACGCTGCTGATGACATCGCGTGTGTACAACTGTACTACTTCATCTCCGCTTCGTGTACCGGTGTTTTTAATTTTACAGGTCACGGTTACCGGCTCTTTATCGGTAATGACAGGAGAGGAGAGTTGTAAGTTGCTGTATTCAAAAGTGGTATAGCTCAGTCCGTATCCGAACGGATAGAGTGGGCCGTTGATACGCGATTGATTACCCTTCACGCCAGGTGTTTGTCCGCCGTCTACTTGTGAAGCAGGCTTGGCCGGGAAGTTAAAAGGTATCTGACCTACGGTTTTAGGGAAGGTAACAGTCAGCTTGCCTCCCGGATTGTAATCTCCGAAGAGAGCTTCGGCAATAGCTGTTCCTCCTTGCGAACCAGGGTACCAGGCCTCCAGAATGGCCGGTACAAATTTATCTGCCCAATTGATACTGAGCGGACGACCGTTAATCAGTACCAGTACCACCGGTTTTCCAGTGGCTACTATGGCCTCCAAAAGTTGCTGTTGATGGCCGGGGAGATCCAGGCTGGTACGCGATTTGTTTTCTCCACAGGTGCGGATGCCTCCTCCCAGTACTACTACAGCTACGTCACTTTCTTTGACATTATCGACAGCTTTCTGAATTTCGGTTTTTTCCTCTGCGGTAAGTGGATAAGAGATGATTTCCGATTCCGGCCAGTTGGCATCTACGAGGTCACATCCTTTGGTATAGGTTACCTTTGTACCTTCCTTAACCTGTTGTTTGATACCTTCTAGTACGGTAGTTACTTCTACTGCTACGGGACCGTAGTGGGTAAGTGCAAAGGATGCTTCATCGGCATTCGGACCACATACGGCAATACGCTTGATTTGTGATTTGTCCAAAGGAAGCAGGTTATTTGCATTTTTCAACAGCACGAGCCCTTCGCGGGAAGCCTGTAAGGCAACTTGTTGATGTGCCTCACTGTTGACTTCTTTATCAGCTAAAGCAAGGTCTGTCTGGTAAGGTGTGTCGAACAGACCTGTCAAGAATTTGACACGTAAGATATCTCTTACCCGGTTGTCAATGGTTTCCATACTGAGTTCTCCTTCTTGAATCAGCTCACGCAACGGGAGTACGTATGATTCTGGTGAACGGAACGTACAGCGTACGTTAAGTCCTGCTTCTACACTCTGGCGGACTGCCTCTTTCATGTCCTTTGCCGTTTTGTGTTTGCTGTAGAGATATTCCACCGCGTCACTGTCGGATACCACATAACCCCTAAATCCCATGGTGCCCCTTAGACGTTGTGTCAGCCAGTAGTAACTGCTTTGGATAGGAAATCCGTCATAATCATTGTAGGAACTCATCACTCCCAGGATACCAGCCTCCTGGATTACTCTTGTAAAAGGATAGGCATGTATGTTTTCTACCTCTCTCCATGACATTTGCGGGTCAACTCTTGCAAATCCTTCGCGAGCACCTTTATTATTGCTATAGGCGATGAAGTGTTTGGCCGTAGAAGCTACCTGCATGTCGGTTTGAAGTCCCTTTCCCATGGCGATGCCCAGTTCTGTCACCAGATAAGGACTTTCTCCATAAACCTCTTCGTAGCGTCCCCAGCGTTGGTCACGGCCTACGTCCAGGATGGGGGCATATACGTTGGTGTACCCCAGTAAGCGGGCCTCTCGTCCTGTGATGTAACCTACCTGGCGTATCAGTTCCCTGTTCCAGGTGTGTCCGAGTGCCAGTTGGGTTGGGAAATTGGTTGCAATATAGTTTTCTACTCCCCGGATACCTTCATTGGTAAAGTCAGCCGGTATACCCAGGCGTGTTTCTTCTACAAAAAAGCGTTGTACTTCGTTCAGTGCCCAGGCATGATTCGAAGCCGGCCATACCAGTTCATTCTGCATTGGAGGAACACCCCATCCTCGGAACGCATTCAGATGCTCATCGATAGCTCCGATACCGTCTTTCCATAACTGGTTTTTCCAATCGGGAGTAGGCAATGAATCTTTTAAAACTCTTTGATACCCATAAAGCGTGACCATCTGGCAGGTCTTTTCCTCTACGGTCATCTGGGAAAGCAAGTCTTCAATTCGTTCGTTTAATGGCGCTTTAGGATCCTCGTAAATATCTTTCCGGCCGTTTTTGTTGAAGTCAATCCATTCTTTATGGTACATGCTTTTCTTTTTGGGAACATACGTTTTGGAAACTTCCAATGCATGACCTGTTATGCTGCAAAGTGATGTGCAAGAAAGAAGGCAATAGAATAATTGTTTTTTCATGTGATAAAGTTAGAATTAGGGTTGTTTTACTTGACCTCAAAAATAGAATTATTCAGGGAATAAGTAGTGATAAAATTGTCCATTCAAATGAACTTTCTGTCTTTATTTTAAGCTATGGGCATAAAAAAAGGAGTTCCGCTGAACTCCAACCTTTGTTAACCTTAAATCTAATACTATGAAAAACACATTGCAAAGGTAAGGGTTTCTGGGAAAATGACAAGCGAATAATATGTTTTATAACATGAATTAAGAAATATACGGCTTCCATTCAAACCTTTTATACAAATTTCCATGTAAAAGCACAATGGGTATATGGAATAGATGTAAGAAATATGTTCTTTTGCAGACAAATCATCTATGAAAATACGTATGAAAAGAAAATTAGCTGTTGTTTTATTGATTTGTATATCTTGTCACATGGGCTGGGCAGCACAAGACTTTGTCTGGAAATCGGGACAGAATATGAAGGTGGTGTGTGATACTACAGAAGCTCCGGTAGTGAAAGTTGCGCTTGATTTGTTGAAGCGTGATTGTCGGTCGGTACTTTCTGGAAATATATCTCGTTCGGAGAACACCGGAAATATTTATGTCGGTACATGGGGAGAAAGTTCCGTGCTGCAAGCGTTAGCTGAAACTCGCCAGCTGGATGTAGCTCTGCTCAATGAGCATAAAGAGGCTTTTTTATTAAATGTACTTCCTGACGGAAGACTGATTGTGGCAGGGAGTGATAAGCGTGGAACGGCCTATGGAGTGCTTGAACTTTCTCGTATGATGGGAGTTTCCCCATGGGAATGGTGGGCCGATGCGGTACCCGAAAAAAAAGAGGAATTGCGCTTGCCCGCAGGTTTCCGGAAACTGGATTATCCTCAGGTAGCTTATCGGGGAATATTTATCAATGATGAGGATTGGGGACTGACTCCCTGGAGCTGGAAACATTATGAACCGTCTGAGCGGAAAGGGCAGATAGGACCGAAAACGCATGCACGTATTTTTGAATTGTTGCTTCGCTTGCGGGCCAATACATTCTGGCCGGCCATGCATGAGTGCTCCATTCCTTTCTTTTTTACTGAAGGGAATAAGGAAATGGCCGATAAGTATGCAATTTATCTGGGTACTTCTCATTGTGAACCAATGATGCGCAATACCAACGGTGAGTGGAAAACGGCCGGAAAGGGGGAGTACGACTATGTACACAACCGGAAAAATGTCTTGTCTTTCTGGGAGGAGCGCGTAAAGCAACTTCGTCATTCGGATGATATTTACACCTTAGGTATGCGCGGTGTACACGATGGCAAGATGCAGGGAGCCAAGACACTGGAAGAACAGAAGAAGGCGCTTATGGAGATTCTGGCAGACCAGCGTCGTATGCTGGCAAAATATAAAGGAAAGGATTTGACAAAAGTGCCGCAAGTACTGATTCCGTATAAGGAGGTGCTGGATATTTATCAGGCAGGACTGCAGGTACCTGAGGATGTGACTTTGATGTGGTGTGACGACAACTATGGATATATAACCCATTTCCCTACTGCCGAAGAGGCCGCTCGTCCCGGAGGGAATGGCATTTACTATCATGTGTCTTATTGGGGGCGTCCGCACGATTACCTGTGGCTTTCTACGGCGAGTCCTTACTTGCTTTATCAGCAGATGAAGCAGGCATACGAAAAAGGTATCCGTCAGATGTGGATTCTGAATGTAGGGGATATTAAGCCGGCAGAATATCAGACGGAGTTGTTTATGGATATGGCTTGGAATATCGGTCGGGTACAGCAGACTGGAGTTACCGGGCATCTTTCTCATTTTTTGTCCCGGGAGTTCGGGACTGTTTCAGCTTCTGCTCTGTTACCTTTGTTGCAGGAGCATTACCGGTTGGCATACATCCGTAAACCGGAGTTTATGGGGCATACAAGAACCGAAGAGAAAGACCCGAAATACAAAATTGTTACTGACCTTCCTTGGAGTGAGGGGGAAATCCGGAAGCGATTGTCGCTTTACCAGGCTCTCGAAGACCGTGCGGAGGTATGGAGCAGAAGAATGCCTGAAACAAAGCGTACTGCTTATTTTCATTTGGTACAGTATCCCGTACAGGGGGCTTCACAGATGAACAAGAAATGTCTGTATGCACAGTTGGCCCGTCACGGAAAGGCTGACTGGCAATTGAGTGAACAGGCGTTCGACAGTATTGTATCGCTGACACATAGGTACAATCAGGGGAAATGGCAAGGTTTTATGGATTATAAACCCCGTAATTTGTCCGTATATCAACGGATTCCGAGAAGTACGGCTACTGATTCTTTGAAATCCGCTCGCTCCTATCTCTTTAAATGGAATGGTCTGGAGGCTATGGAAGGTAATCTGTTGCCGTGCGAGGGATTGGGATACGAAGGTATGGCAGCTGGTATTTCAAAAGACTCCTCAGCGGTGTTTCACTTTGACGGATGTCCGGCAGACTCGGTAGAAGTGGAACTCCGTCTTCTTCCGGCACATCCAGTGGTTGGAAATGAATTGCGCGTGCAAGTTTCTTTAGATGAGGCGCAGTCGCTTCCTGTGTCTTATCGTACTTATGGCCGTAGTGAAGAGTGGAAACAAAATGTGTTGTCGAATCAGGCTGTACTTCGTATGAAGTTTCCTTTACGGGGGAATCAAAGACATCGAATTACTATACAGGCATTAGATGAAGGTGTGGTATTGGACCAGTTGTATGTATATGAATGGAAGGATTAATTATGTAAACAGAGATAACAATATGAAACAGTTGAGATTCTTTTTTATCATTATGGCATGGGTATGTATCCATACCGCTTGGGGACAGGTGAGTACGTCGTCTGATCCGTTGTATGGAAAACGTATCGGAGTCATAGGCGACAGCTATGTGAGAAATCATCGTGAGCCGGTGGAATATACATGGCATTATAAGTTTGCGAAAAAGCATGGAATGCAATATTTCAATTACGGGCGTAATGGGAATTGTGTAGCCATGCCTCGTGCTCGTTTCGGCGAGGCGATGTATAAACGTTATAAAGAAATGACTGATTCATTGGATTATGTGGTGGTCATTGCCGGACACAATGATGCTTCTCTTCTCGATTCTATCGGTATTGATAATTATAAGGAAAAACTGGGCATATTGTGTGAGGGATTGATTGAAAAGTATCCTTCTGCCAAGCTGTTTTTCTTTACCTGCTGGACACGGAAAAATTTTTCAGGCAGTACAGCTGAGAAAGTCGTGGATGCGACATTGGAGGTTTGCGGGCGTTACAGTATTCCTGTTTTTGATGCAGCACGTAAGGGAAATATCTTTGCGCAAAGCGGTGCTTTCCGCAAGATTTACTTTCAGAATGAAGGCGTAAACGATACAGCTCATTTGAATGCGAAAGGACATGACCGTTTCTTGCCTTGTGCGGAAGCTTTTTTGCTTCAATATTGATAAAACATCTTTTCCTTTCTGTATATAAGTCATTTTGTTGTGGCATATTCTCTGTTTCACACTGTGAAATACAAAAACCACAGTGTGGGATACATATTTCACAGTGTGGGATACAAATCCCGCAGTGTGAAACAGAGAATAGATAAAGGGATTCTCGGAAATATAGAAGGGGTATTTTATTTTCATATTATGCGTCATGCAGTAAGTGTTTTTTTTTGTATGGTTGTTATATATGAAAACAGATATGACGAACATAAAAAAATATACAGCGATGAGAACGATTTTTGTATTGCTTGGGTTGCTGGCGGCATCTGTAACGGTGAAGGCACAGACATTGACCTCGCCCGACGGAAACTTCAAGATGCAGTTTCATCTATCAGACGAAGGCAAACCAGTCTATTCGTTGATATACAAAGAAAAAGAAGTGATAAAAGAAAGCAAAATGGGCTTTCAGATAAGTCCTTCGATTGCTTTTGACCGTAACTTTAGTGTGGTGGAAACGAAGATAGATCGTTGCGATACGGTCTGGAAAACAGTGTGGGGGCAGAACAGTGAGATTAGAGATCATCACAAGGAGTTGTGGGTGGCGTTGAAACAAGAAAAATCCGGCAGACTCTTGAATATCCGCTTCCGGTTGTTTAATGACGGACTGGGATTCCGTTATGAATTCCCCGTGCAAAGTAATCTGCGTCATTTTACTCTGAAAGAAGAACTGACAGAATTCCAGCTGGCTGGCAATCATAAAGCTTTCTGGATTCCGGCTGATTACGATACCAATGAATTTCAGATAACTACCTCCCGCCTTTCGGAAGTACCTCTTTTAATTGATGAGGCCCGTAATGAGCCTTTGGCTTGTAAATCACCGACTCCGAATCTGGCTGTACAGACTCCGCTTATGCTGAAGTCGGATAACGGACTGTATATCAATATTCATGAAGCAGCACTGGTAAATTATCCGGCCATGCATTTGAACCTGGATGCAGAGACTTACCTTATGAGTGCACACTTGACGCCCGATAAGAATGGAAATAAGGGATACATTCAGACTGGAAGTGTGACTCCGTGGCGTACGATTATTGTGAGCGACGACGCCCGTGATATTTTGGCTTCCAACCTGATTCTGAATCTGAATGAGCCGTGTAAGATAGAAGATACTTCCTGGATAAAGCCGACTAAATACGTTGGTGTGTGGTGGGAATACTTCACGGGAGGAGGCTCTACATGGGCCTATACCGATACGCAGGATGTCGTGATTGGACAGACTGATTACAAGCAACTGAAACCTAACGGACATCATGGAGCCAATACAGCTCATGTGAAAGAATACATCGACTTTGCAGCCAAACATGGATTTGACGCCGTGCTGGTGGAAGGATGGAATGAAGGATGGGAAGATAACTATGCGTATGCCAAAGAGTTTATCTATAGCTTTACTACTCCTTATCCAGATTTTGACGTGAAGGAGTTACAGGCGTATGCGGCTTCTAAAGGGGTAAAGATTATCATGCATCATGAAACTACTTCGTCTGTGGCAGATTATGAGCGTCAGATGGATGATGCGTTCCGTTTCATGAAAGACAACGGATATGATGCGGTGAAAACCGGATATGTAGGCCCGATTATTCCACGTAGTGAGCATCACGACGGACAGTGGATGGTGAACCATTACAACCGTGTAGCAGAAAAGGCGGCTCAGTATAAGATTATGGTCAATTCGCACGAAGCGGTTCGTCCGACCGGTTTATGCCGTACCTATCCCAACTGGATTGCGCAGGAGTCGGCGCGAGGGACGGAGTTTGAATCGTTCAACGGCATTCGTCCGGACCACCAGACCATACTTCCGTTTACCCGTCTGATGGGAGGTCCGATGGATTATACTCCCGGTATTTTTGAAGGAGATTTGTCGGTGTATGGCAGTAACAAGGCAAAGCTGGGTACTACACTGGTGAAACAGCTTGCTCTGTATGTCACGATGTACAGTCCGCTTCAGATGGCAGCCGATTTGTATCAGAATTATGAGAAATATCCGGATGCGTTTCGGTTTATTAAGGACGTGGCGGTTGATTGGGACCGTACTTATATATTAGAAGCTGAACCGGGAGATTACATCACAATTGCCCGTAAGGTCAAAGGGAAAAATGAATGGTATGTAGGAGGTATTACGGATGAAAACAGCCGTGAAGCTCTTATCGACTTCAGCTTCCTGCCGAAAGGAAAGAAGTATCAGGCCGTTATTTATGCAGACGGTAAGAAAGCCGATTGGCGGACAAATCCGAAAGAATATGTGATAGAGACACGGACGGTAAGTCATAAGACTAAACTCAGACAGGAACTGGCACCCAGTGGTGGGGTAGCTATTAGTATAAAGGATTTATAGGTAGAAGATTGTTTTCAGGAAAATAAAGATAGATCTTTAACATCCTTGTCGGCATAATTGCTTAAAACAGATATGAGTGGATGACTTTATATAAAAGTTGTTGAAATCGATTTTAAAATTTATCTTTGTGATAAATACCAAATCTGATCACTTATGTCTGTAAACAATTTTGAAACAATATATTATGACTTGTTTAAACAACATTATTCTGCGTTGTTGTTTTATGCAGCCCGTCTGGTAGGTGAGGATGATGCGGAAGATATTGTTCAAGATGTATTTGTTGAGTTGTGGAATAACAAAAGCAAGATTGATTTTGATAATCATATTAAAGCTTTTCTATATCGGGCTGTTTATACAAGATCTATTAATTTTCTGAAGCATAAATCGGTGGTGGATAGTTATACGGCGGAAGAAAAAGAATTCTTTGCTCAGAAAATAGCTTATTATAATTATGAGAATTCTGACGTGATGGCACGAATGGAAAATCTGGAGATGAAAAAAGAAATTCTGTCTGCCATAAACGACTTGCCAGACCAGAGCCGGAAAGTGTTTAAGATGAGCTATCTCTACGATATGAAGAATAAAGAAATTGCCGACATACTTGGTATTTCCCTGAGAACAGTAGAAGCCCATATGTATAAGGCTTTGAAGATACTGCGTGTAAAGCTCAGTCATTTGCTTTTATTATTAATTTGTTTTTTTAGGTGTGTATGAATAAAATTAGTGATGATATTATATGGAGGTATCTTCAGGGAACTGCGACTACTGAAGACATGAAGGCATTGAATGAGTATATCAGTGCTTCGCCTGAAAACAAAAAGTATTTGTTTTCCATAGAGGAGTTGTATCATCTGGGAAAGTGGAAATACGACGAAGAAGAAAAAATAAACGCAGCCATGCAACGACTGAAATCGGTAGTGCAGCCTGCCGAGGTATCTATGTCTTTGCATAAGAAAGAGAAAAAGCAGACAAGGCATCTTTTTATGTGGACCCGATATGCGGCGGCCGTACTGGTTCTGGTGCTTATAGGGTGGCTGTCCTTTAAAGGGCTGACAAGCGAGGACATGATAAAAGTTTACGCGGACAGTAAGATAAGAAAGATTGAACTGGCGGATGGAACAAAAGTCTGGTTGAATAAAGGGAGTGTGTTTGAATATCCGAAAACTTTTACGAAAAACAACCGGAAAGTCAGACTGGATGGGGAAGCTTATTTTCAAGTAGCCCGTCAGACAGGCAAACATAAGTTCACGGTAGAGAGTAAGCTGATGACGGTGGTAGTGCATGGTACGATTTTTAATATGAAGAGTTATGCTAGGGATACCGTAGCCGAAACGTCGCTTATTGAAGGAGAAGTGCTTGTGGAATCTGCTAATGATGATTCAAAAATCGTTTTGCTTCCAGGTCAGAAAGCCATTGTAGAAAAGAATAACCATAAGATGGTGGTGAAAGAAACCAATTCAATTATGGATGGAATCTGGCGAAACAACATGGTGCCATTCCAGAATGCGACAATTCAGGATATTGCAAAAGTGCTGGAGGATTTATATCATGTTAAGATAGAGGTTCGTAAGGATATTGACCTGGAACATACTTATTCGGGCATGATAGAGAAAAAGCAAGAGCTTGAAGATGTAATAAAAACTTTGCAAAATAGTATACCGATAAAATATAAGATAGAGAGTGATAAGGTTTTGATTGAACCTGTGGAGTAAAATCCGATTCGGCAAACACGCTTTTATGAGGTGTTTGCCGATTTTTTTTGTTCCCTGAAAAAAATAATGAACTTGAGTAAGTGTTTTATATAAGATGGCTGTTATATATGTACTATCGGAAATTGTAGTAATAATTTAAAATAACAAGATTATGTTTAACCTTAAAAAGAATTTATTTTTAGAAGGGAAAATGCAATCCTTATGTTCGGGAAAGTATCTCAGGACATTGGTTTTTCTAGGCTTGTCGGCAGCTCCGTTTCAGTGGGTTTCGGCGCAGTTTAATCTTTCATTGTCTAATCCCAGTTTGGGAAGTGTGATTAAAGAAATTCAGGCGCAGTCGGATTATCAGTTCTTTTATGACGATAAGCTTGCTTCTGTTCAACTTGAATCTTTGAATGTAACTGATTCTTCTTTGCAGGAAGTATTGAGTAAGGCTTTGAGTGGAAAAAATATTTCTTATAAAATAGACGATAAAGTCGTTTATCTGTCTATGGATAATTCCACAGTAAAGAAGTCGCCTGCACAGAATGCTGCAAAGAAGACGATTACCGGACGTATAGTAGATGCGACAGGTGAACCATTGATTGGTGTGACTATTATGGAAAAAGGAACTACCAATGGTAGCATTACCGATTATGATGGAAATTATTCTTTGAGTGTACCTGGAAATGCAGTGCTTCAGTTCTCTTATATCGGCTATAAGAGTGTAGAGATGAAGGTAGAAGGCAAAGAAGTGATTGACTTGACCATGCATGAAGATACTGAGGTATTGGACGAGGTTGTCGTTACTGCTTTGGGTATCAAGCGTGAGAAAAAAATGCTGGGATACGCTGTGCAGGAATTGAAGAGTGATGAGTTGAACAAGACAGGTGACCCTTCTGTGACCAGTGCTTTGCAGGGTAAGGTAGCCGGTTTGTCAATGAATACTTCATCTACCGGTTTGGGAGGTTCTACCAAGATTACTATTCGTGGTAACTCTTCATTGAGCGACAATAACCAACCGTTGTGGATTGTGGATGGAGTGCCGTTCAGTGATAACAGTACTTCTGATGCTTCTTTCTATGGTGGTGTAGACCGTGGTGGTGCTTCGTTAGACATCAATCCGGATGACATTGAGAGTATTTCAGTTTTGAAAGGCCCGAATGCCGCAGCATTGTATGGTTCACGTGCTGGTAACGGTGTAATTTTGGTTACAACGAAGAAAGGTTCCAAGAAAGATGGTTTTGGTATCCGCTATAATGGTAACTTTACTTGGTCAAATGTGGCAGAAACACTTGACATGCAAAGACGTTATGGTCAGGGACATATCAATACAAATCCTGAAGACGGTCCTGTAGGAGCGATCTATTCGAATGAGGATGGTTCAAGCTGGGGACCTGTTTTGGATGGAAGTATGAAAGAAGCATGGAACGGTGAAACTTATCCGTATTTGGCTTACGGCGATAAGTTGAAAGATTACTTTGAAACTGGTTTCTCTCAGACTCACAATGTTTCTATTCAGAACGGTACAGAAACTTCTCATTACCGTGCCTCATTTGGCCAGTCAAGTAATAAAGGTGTGTTCCCGAACGAAGAACTGAGTCGTACAAATATTGACTTAAATGCCGGTACGGAACTTAACAAGTATCTTTCAATGGATGGTAAAATTTCATTGTCTCGTACGAAAGCTACTGACCGTCCAGAATATGGTAACTACGGTGCTATTAATCAGTTGATGGGTATTCCTAATAACATCCGTCTGGATGATCTGAAACAGTATTCAGATGAAGATCATGTACATGTAAACTGGAATGGTCCGACTGCAGGTGTACGTAACCCATATTACGTATTGAATCAGCGTCATAACTCAGATGAACGCTGGCGTGCATTTGGTTATTATAATGCAAAGATTAATTTTACCGATTGGTTGCATTTCTCTGCTAAATATGCGTTCGACTATTATCGTACTCGTATTGAAAGTACGAATGCCGGTGATGGTATCAATAATGAAACTTCAGTATCAGCTATCACTAATGATGAAATGAACCGCAGTGAAGAAAACTTCTTCGAATCAAATGCGGAATTCATGTTGATAGGTGACAAGCAAATTACTGATAACTTCCGTTTAGGTTTCAATGTGGGTTCAAACTTCATGTACCAGCGTTATGAAACATTGGGTGCTGCTGTAGGTAACATGGTTGATAAGAGCTCTTGGATGTTGAATGCAGCTAACCAGATTAACTCAGTAAATGAAGATGGTTACAAACGTGCCATGAACTCAGTATTTGGTTCTGCACAGTTGGCTTGGAAAGAATATTTGTCTTTGGATTTGACTGCGCGTAATGACTGGTCTTCTACATTGCCTAAGCAGAATAATTCATTCTTCTATCCGTCTGCCAACTTGAGCTTTGTAATCTCTGATTTCGTTCGCTCTTTGGATAAAACATTACCAGACTGGATGACATTTGCTAAATTACGTTTGTCTGCAGCTCAGGTAGGTAAGGATACTGATCCATATCAGTTGTATAACACTTATTCATTCAAATATGATAAAGGTGTGCTGACTCCAAGTAAAGACAATGTGAAGATGAACGACCAGCTGAAGCCGGAAATCGCTACTTCTTATGAAGTGGGTTTGGATATGAAATTCTTTGACAACCGCTTAGGCTTCGACTTCACTTATTATTACAGCAAGACTAAAAACCAGATTATGAAAGTGCCTGCTGCAGCTCCATGGTCAGGTGGTCAATGGGTAAATGCCGGTTTGATTTCAAATCAGGGTGTTGAATTGATGTTGTATTCTACTATTGTGGATACAAAAGACTTTACGTTCGATTTGAATGTAAACATGGCTCATAATGTATCTATGGTGAAGGAACTGGCACCAGAGCAAGGAGTAAGTTATATGTTCTTTAATGGTGATGGAAACTTCCCGATTAAAGTTGGTGCACGTGAAGGTGAAAAATTAGGTGAAATTTATGCTGGAACACTTTATAAACGTGATGAAAACGGTAATATCTTGATTAATAAAGAGAACGGTTTGCCGTTGACAGATACAGACGAAAGCAATCGTGTCGCTAATCCGATTGGAAATATTCAGCCGAAACTTACAATGTCTGTATCTCCTACTTTCACGTATAAAGGTGTTACGTTGTCTGCTATGTTTGATATGAAGTTTGGTGGTGATATATTCTCTTATTCAGAAATGGTTGCAACAGGTAGTGGTTTGGCTGCACGTACTGCTAACCGTGGAGAAGAAGATAATTATATGATGGTATTCCCGGGCGTTTATGAGGATGGTACACCTAATACTACTAAGATTTCTGCTTCTCAGTATTATGGGTCATTGTTGCCTGAAGACTTCTTGTATGATGCTTCATTCATTAAATTGAAAGAATTGTCATTGGGTTACTCATTCCCGTCAAAATTGCTGAAGAAAACTCCGTTGACTTCATTGAACGTTTCATTCGTAGCACGTAACTTGTGTTATCTGTTGAAACACACTCCGGGTACAAGCCCTGAAGGTGGTTACGATACAACGATGTTCTCTCAAGCTATCGATTATGCGGCTTTGCCATATACTCGTACATTCGGTTTATCAGTTAGTTTAGGTTTCTAATCTTAAATAAAATAGTAATTTATGAAGTTCAATATATATAAATCTGTTGCCATGTGCTCTTTGTTAGCACTGGCAGGCTGTCACGATTTTGAGGAGTTAAATACCGACCCGTATGCTCCTATTTACGACCCGACAGTAGAAAATGTTTCTCCAAATGGTATTGACATTGACTATGAATTGTCTGAAAATGCATTGAAAAGTATCAAAGGTATGGAAGGGGCTATCGGAGTTACATTAGCTAACTTTCTCTATGAAGGTGCATATAACGATTATCAGACAACAACTAATTTGACTCATGATATTTATGCCGGATATTGGGGAAATAATGTGAGTGGTTTTGTGACCTCATCTCCTACCTATTCTTATGCAGATGGATGGTCAGGAGGTCGTTGGAAACACTTCTATGATGATCGTACTATTGGTGAATATGCTCAGATTATAAAGACTTGCCACTTCTGTGATCCTGAATATTACCATACATTGTATTATGTAACTCGTATTTATTATGCGTATTTATTGTCTATGCAGACAGATACATACGGTGATATTCCTATTAAATATTATGTAAAAGGCGCCATGCCTCCTGAAGAAAATGTAGAATACAGTTCACAGAAGTCAGTATACAAAGATTTCATTTTCCCGATTTTGGATCAGGCAATTACTGCATTGCATAAAGAAAACATTCCGGGTTCGCAATATACTATCAAGAGCGAGGATGATAAATGCTTTGGAGGCGATATTGACAAATGGCGTCGTTTTGCCAACACACTTCGTTTGCGCTTAGCTTTGCGTGTTTCTAATGCAGATCCGGGTTTAGCAAAAGAACAAGCTAAACTGGCATTAACTGATCCTGCTGGTTTGATGAAAAGCAATGATGATAATTTGAAGCAGACTCCTAAACGCCAGTATCTTGCAGGAGGTAATGAAAATATCTATGCATTGTTGTTTGGCTGGGGAGCAAACGTTGTGCTTACTAAAGAGATGGAATGGGCATATAAGAATCAATCTTTTGTAGGTGGAGTTCTTCCAACTGACCAGTCTACATGGGAAGTAAAGGATTCTGATAAGGATGCAACCATGAAGTTCAATAAGGATGAAGCTCAATGTATTCTTGACCCACGTTGTGAAATCTTGTGGTTCCGTCCGACAGAATTTGATAAATTAAATGTTGCTAATCCGGAAGAATCAAATAAAGACTTTACAGGTGTGCGTAATGGAGAGCCGAGTCTTGGACGAAGCTATACAACCAGCTATTCACCTAATCGTTGCAGTACGACTTCAGACGTAATGAATCCTCAAATCTGGTGGAATTATGCGCGTGAGATTGTATGGATGGGATATGCTGAAAGTTTGTTCTTAAAGGCAGAAGCTTATTTGCGTTGGTCTGATTTGAGCGATGGAACATCTGTCCAAGATTTGTATAAAGCTGGGGTTAAAGCTTCTATGGACTATTACGGCATTGATACCAACAAAGCGGACAAGTATATAAATGGTTTGGTTGCTTTGCATGATTGGAAAACAGACCGTGAATGGCAGTTGGAACAGATTATCACTCAGAAGTGGATTGCCGTGTTCCCGAATGGAAATGAAGGTTGGGCCGAATTACGTCGTACTGACTATCCGCGTTACGCATTGCTTCCGAAGGGTGGTAATAACTCAGGTAATCAAGTTGACAACAACAAGTTGATTAAACGTATCAGCTATCCGGATAGTGAAGCTCGAAATACATTGAAACCAAATTATACTCAAGGAACAAAAGTTTGGTGGGATGTAGAGGATACAATGGATGACAGCGGCAAATGGCATACGCCGAACAACTTCAGATAATTACCTTTAATAAATGAATAAAGAAAGCCGTTTTAGCCTGTTGGTATTGGTTTGATATACATTAATATGGCTAAAACGGCTTTTTTAATCATTATTTTTCTTAACTTTAGTCACTGCGGGGTTGCAGTATCTTTTAGCTATTATAATAACATGAAAAATTCACTTTGGGCTTTTATTGGTTTGGCTGGTCTTACATGGGCTTGTTCTACTCCTGTTACTCATGTGGAAGAAGATTTGACACAGTATGTGAATCCTTTCATTGGAACGGACTTTACCGGAAATACTTATCCGGGTGCACAAGTTCCTTTTGGCATGGTTCAATTGAGTCCGGACAACGGGCTTCCGGGATGGGATAGAATTGCAGGCTATTACTATCCGGACAGTACCATTGCCGGGTTTAGCCATACGCATCTTTCAGGAACAGGAGCAGGCGATTTGTATGATATTTCTTTTATGCCTGTAACCCTGCCATACGTAGAAGCAGAAGCCCCTCTGGGGATACATTCCAAGTTTTCGCATGAGAAGGAAAGTGCATCTGCCGGATATTATCAGGTCTTCTTGGATGATTATGGAATCAATGTGGAACTGACGGCAACGGCACGTTGCGGAATTCAACGCTATACTTTTCCGGAAGCGAAATCGGCCATTATTCTGAATCTGAAAAAAGCAATGAACTGGGATGCCACACAGGATAGTTATGTGGAGGTAGTAGACTCTGTGACTATCCGTGGATATCGTTTTTCGGACGGTTGGGCCAGAAAGCAGAAGGTGTTCTTCCAGACCCGTTTCTCTGTTCCTTTTGAGAATGTACAAATGGATACGACTCCTATCTTGAAGGACAATCTTCCTATGGGTACTGCATACGTTGCCCGGTTTGATTTCTCAACGAAAAAGGATGAGCAGATAATTGTTTCTACCGCCATTTCGGGAGTGAGTATGGAAGGGGCAGCCAAGAACCTGCAGGCAGAAGTTCCGGAAAATGACTTTGAAAAGTACCGGTTGCTGGCTAAGGAAACATGGAATAAGGAATTATCAAAGATAAAGGTAGAGTCGGAGGATAAAGATGACAAGACCGTGTTCTATACGGCACTTTATCATAGCATGCTGGCTCCTACCATTTATTCGGATGTCGACGGACAATATTACGGACCGGATCAGAAGGTGCATCAGGCGGAGAACTGGACTAATTACAGTACGTTCTCTCTTTGGGATACGTTCCGGGCTTCACATCCGCTGTTTACTTATACGCAGCCGGAACGGACTAATGACATGATTAAGTCGTTCTTGGCATTCTATGAGCAGAACGGCCGTTTGCCGGTATGGAACTTCTATGGAAGTGAAACAGACATGATGATTGGTTATCATGCGGTACCAGTTATTGTGGATGCGTATTTGAAGGGTATCGGTGATTTTGATGCTGAAAAGGCATTGGAAGCTTGTGTAGCTACTGCGAATATTGATGAATACAGAGGCATTGGCTTTTATAAGCAGAAGGGATACATCCCTTATAATGTCACAGACGAATATAATTCTGAAAACTGGTCGTTGTCAAGAACACTGGAATATGCGTTCGATGATTTTTGTATAGCTGAAATGGCTGCCAAGATGGGGCGGAAGGATATAGCGGATACTTTCTATGCTCGTTCGCAGAATTACCGTAATGTGTATAATCCGGCTACTTCCTTTATGCAGCCCAAAGATGATAAAGGTAATTTTATCAAGGACTTCCATGCTGAGGAATATACGTCACATATTTGTGAAAGCAATGCATGGCATTATTTCTGGTCTGTACAGCATGATGTGGATGGTCTTGTGAGCCTGGTGGGAGGAAAGGAGCGTTTTAGAGAGAAGCTTGACAGCATGTTTACATATCACCCGACGGATGACCACGAGTTGCCTATTTTCAGTACGGGTATGATTGGACAGTATGCACACGGAAATGAGCCGAGCCATCATGTGGCCTATCTGTATAATAAGGTAAATCAGCCTTGGAAAACGCAGCAATATGTGTCGCAGATTATGGATGAATTGTATCTGAATACCCCGGCTGGTTTGTGTGGAAATGAGGACTGCGGACAGATGTCGGCATGGTATGTGTTCAGTGCCATGGGCTTTTATCCTGTAAATCCTGTTTCCGGTGAGTATGAAATAGGAAAACCAAAATTTAAAAAGGTTGAATTGCAGTTGGCAAATGGCAAAGTGTTTACTGTGCTTGCGAAGAATCTTGACAAAGAAAATAGGTACATACGTGCTGTGAAATTGGATGGCAAGGATTATCATCAGAGTTTTATTACGCATGAACAGATTCTGTCAGGTGCGACATTGGAACTGGAAATGTGTAATGAGCCCGGGCATACATGGTATTAATTAAAAATCTTAAACTAGGAATTTATGATGAAGAAATTTGTATTGTTAATCATGATAATGTGCTTTGCCCTTCACGGTAAGGCTACGAATTATGCAGACTATGTGAATCCGCTAATTGGTACACAGTCTACTTATGAGTTTTCTTCCGGAAACACGTATCCGGCTATTGCACGTCCGTGGGGTATGAACTTCTGGACTCCTCAGACCGGGAAGATGGGAGACGGATGGCAGTATATGTATACAGCTACTAAAATCAGAGGATTTAAACAGACCCATCAGCCCAGCCCGTGGATTAATGACTACGGTCAGTTTTCCATTATGCCGGTGGTAGGAGAACCGGTGTTTGATGAAAACAAACGTGCCAGCTGGTTCTCGCATAAAGGTGAAGAAGCAAAGGCATATTATTATAAGGTATATCTGGCAGAACATGATGTAGTGACAGAGCTGGTTCCGACTGAACGGGCTGCCCTGTTCCGTTTTACTTTCCCTGAAAATGAGCATTCTTACATAGTGATTGATGCGTTTGACAAGGGTTCTTATGTGAAGATTGATGCGGCAAATAACCGTATCATTGGTTATTCTACCAAGAATAGTGGTGGTGTGCCTGATAATTTCAAAAACTATTTTGTAATTGAATTTGACAAGCCTTTTACGTACAAGGCTACGGTGGCTGACAGCTGTATCTCTGTGAATAAAGCTGAACAGGAGGCAAATCATGCAGGAGCTATTATCGGTTTTGCTACTCGAAAAGGAGAAAAGGTACACGCCAGAGTGGCTTCTTCTTTCATCAGTCAGGCACAGGCTTTAGAAAATCTGAAGGAGTTGGGCAATGACAGTTTTGATGTGTTGGTAGAAAAAGGTAAGACAGCTTGGAACGAAGCGTTGGGCAGAATAGAGGTAGAAGGTGGTAATCTTGACCAGTATCGTATGTTTTATTCTTGCTTGTACCGTTCGCTGTTGTTCCCTCGTAAGTTCTATGAGATAGATGCCAACGGACAGGTAGTGCATTACAGTCCTTACAACGGACAGGTACTTCCGGGATACATGTACACGGATACGGGTTTCTGGGATACATTCAGATGTCTTTTTCCCTTGTTGAATTTGGCTTATCCGTCAGTTAATAAAGAGATACAAGAAGGACTTGTCAATACTTACAAAGAGAGTGGATTCTTCCCTGAATGGGCCAGCCCCGGACACCGCGGATGTATGGTGGGCAACAATTCTGCTTCCGTGTTAGTTGATGCTTATATGAAAGGTGTAAAGGTGGACGACCTGAAGACATTGTATGAAGGATTGCTTCATGGAACAAAGAACGTGCATCCGGAGGTATCTTCTACCGGACGTCTGGGATATGAATATTATAATAAATTAGGTTACGTGCCTTGTGATGTGAAGATACACGAGAATGCAGCCCGTACACTGGAATATGCGTATGATGACTGGTGCATCTATAAACTTGCTAAAGAGCTGAAGCGCCCGAAAAAGGAAATCAAGCTTTTTGCAGAACGTGCCATGAACTATAAGAATCTGTTTGATTCGGAGACCAAACTGATGAGAGGCAAGAAGGAGAACGGTGAATTTATGAAGCCTTTCTCTCCGTTGAAATGGGGGGATGCATTCACTGAAGGAAACAGCTGGCATTATACCTGGTCGGTATTCCATGACCCTCAGGGACTGATTGACTTGATGGGAGGAGACAAAGCTTTTGTGTCTATGCTTGATTCTGTCTTCTCTGTACCGCCTGTATTTGATGACAGCTATTATGGTTTTGTAATTCATGAGATTCGTGAGATGACTGTGATGAACATGGGTAACTATGCACATGGAAACCAGCCTATCCAGCACATGATTTATCTGTACAATTATGCCAAACAGCCGTGGAAAGCACAGTACTGGTTGCGCCAGGTGATGACCAAGATGTACACACCGACTCCGGATGGATATTGTGGTGACGAGGACAATGGACAGACCTCTGCATGGTATGTATTTACAGCTTTAGGATTTTATCCGGTATGTCCTGGAAGCAATGAATATGTGGTAGGTGCTCCTTTGTTTAAGAAAGCAACTATTCATCTGGAAAATGGAAAGGACGTAACGATTGAAGCTCCGTTGAACAGTGAGGAGAATTTGTACATCAAAGAGATGAAATTGAATGGAAAATCTTATACTCATAACTATTTTTCACATGAAGATTTGATGAATGGAGCGAAAATACAAATAGAAATGAGTAACTTGCCGAACGAAAACAGAGGTATAGCTGCAGAAGATGCTCCTTACTCGTTTTCAGTGGATGAGAAATAAGAACCTTCATATATTAAATTTAAAACCATGAATAAGAAATCATTATTGTTTGTTCCGGTTTTGTCCTTGTGTCTGGCTTCTTGTGGAAGTAGCCAGAAAGGGCAGGAGATGGAAGATTTGACGCAGTTTGTAGACCCTCGTATTGGTACTGGCGGACATGGACATGTGTTTTATGGTGCCAATGTGCCTTACGGATTTATTCAGCTGGGTCCGACAAGCATTCCTCAGTCATGGGACTGGGTATCGGGGTATCATGTATCAGACTCTACGGTGATAGGATTTCCACATACACATTTGAGTGGAACCGGTATAGGCGACTTGCATGACATCAATGTAATGCCGGTAGTAGGAGAAGTGACTTATTCAAGAGGGGATGCTTCATCGTATGAAACGGGATTATGGTCTTACTCAGACCGCTCGAAAGAAGTTGTGACTCCGGGTTACTATCGTACTCACCTGTCAAGATACAATGTGGATGTAGAATTGACAGCTACTAAGCGTGTCGGTTTTCATAAATATACCTTCCTGGGAAATGAAAGTCCGGCCATTGTATTTGATATGGTAAACGGTGGCTGCTGGGATAAAACCACAGAAGCCGTGATACGGGTGGTAAACGACAGCACCGTGAGCGGTTATCGCTATTCAAAGGGATGGGCCGACGACCAGCGTGTATTTTTCCGTGCAGAATTCTCACGTAAGTTTGATAACGTAGAATTTATTGTCAACGACTCTGTGAAGGAAGGTAACATGGCAAAAGGTGCACAACTGTTTGCCAGAGTCAACTTTGCTGCGGGAAACCAAGAACCGGTGTATATGAAGGTGGCATTGTCTCCTACTTCAGAAGAAGGTGCACAACTGAATATGCAGACAGAGCTGAGTAGTTGGGACTTTGAGAAGACGATTGCAGATGCTAAGGCTGCTTGGAATAAGGAATTGAATAAGGTAAAAGTGTATACCACAGATGAGGCTTCAAAGAAGATTTTCTATACAAGTCTGTATCACACCTTGTTTGCTCCGTCTGAATTCTGTGATGTGAACGGTGATTATTATGGAGCCGATAAGCAGATGCACAAGGGCGAAGGTTTTGTAAATTACACTACATTCTCACTGTGGGATACCTATCGTGCAGCACAGCCGTTGATGACGATTCTGCATCCTGAAAAGATGAGTGACATTATCAATACCATGCTTCACATCCATCAGCAGCAAGGAAAGCTTCCGGTATGGCATCTGATGGGGTGTGAAACCAACTGTATGGTAGGTAATCCGGGGGTACCGGTGGTGGCAGATGCCATTTTGAAGGACATCAAAGGCTTTGATCCAGAATTGGCCTTCAAGGCACTGAAAGAATCTTCTATGTTGCCTGAACGTGGAATGGAACACCGTATTGAATACAGGTTTATTCCGGCAGACAAGATGACGGAAGCTATAGCGTATGATATGGAATATGCTATTGCAGACTGGACAGTGGCACAGGCCGCTCAGAAACTTGGCAAGCAGGAAGATTATGAATATTTCCTGAAACGTAGCAAATCATACAAGAATTATTTTGATGCTTCTACGGGATTCATGAGAGGAAAGATGCTCGACGGTTCCTGGCGTACTCCGTTTAGTCCTTATGCATCTTCTCATAGAGAAGACGACTATTGTGAAGGAAATGCATGGCAGTACACATGGCTGGTACCTCATGATGTAGAAGGATTGGTGGAATGCTTCGGCAGTAAAGAAGCGTTTGTGAACAAACTGGATTCTTTATTCCTGGCAAACGGTGATATGGGAGAAGCTTCTTCTCCGGATATTAGCGGATTGATTGGTCAGTATGCTCATGGTAACGAACCGAGTCATCATACGGTTTACCTGTACACACTTGTAGGGCAGCCTTGGAAGACAGCCGATAGAATCAAGGAGATTCTGCATACAATGTATACAGACCAGCCGGATGGTTTGTCAGGTAATGAGGATGTAGGACAGATGTCGGCTTGGTATATCCTTTCTTCTTTCGGATTCTATCAGGTAGAACCTGCCGGTGGCAAGTTTGTATTTGGTTATCCGAACTTTGATAAGGTAGAGATAACCGTTCCTGCTGGCAAATTCGTTATAGAGCGTGAAAACAAAGGCCAACAGAACAATTACATACAAGGTATTGTCCTTAATGGAACTGAATATAAGAAACCCTGGATTGAATACGCCGATATTATGAAAGGCGGCGAATTGAAGTTCCTGATGGGAGATGAGCCGGTAGTATGGTATTAAAATAAAATGTAAGTCTGACTATATATTGGGAACCCGTCATCGAGCCTGTGGCTTGGTGGCGGGCTTTCTTTTTTAAGAAAATAAAATTCATAAAGGAGTTAGGAAGAAATATGAAAATTTCTTCCTAACTTGCGCACCGGAAATAATTAACCTTAAAAAGGACAGATGGAAAAGACTCTTACTAAAGCAATCAAAACTATTTGCTGTTCATTGACGGGAGTGCTGACGATTAGTGGGACTCCTCAGCAGTTGTATGCGGAAAATGTATCCTTGCCTTATTGGAAGGATATTCAGACTGTATCAGTAAACCGGGAAGCACCGAGATCGGCTTTTATGACTTATGCTGACAAGACTCAGGCCTTGACTGGAAAATATGAAAACAGCCCTTATTATGAGTTGTTGAATGGTACGTGGAAATTTTATTATACAGATTCGTACCTGAATCTTCCTGCAGACATTACCTCTCCGGAAGTGAGTACAGAGGGGTGGCACGATATTAAGGTGCCGGGAAACTGGGAAGTGCAAGGATTCGGTACGGCTATTTATACGAATCACGGATATGAATTTCAGCCTCGTAACCCTCAGCCTCCCTTGTTGCCGGAGAAGAATCCAGTGGGAGTGTACCGGCGTGATATTACCGTGCCTTCAGAATGGAAAGGCCGTGATATTTACCTCCATATTGCCGGAGCAAAATCAGGATGCTATGTGTATTTGAACGGAAAAGAAGTTGGTTATAATGAAGACTCCAAGAATCCGGCTGAATATCTGATAAATGATTATTTGAAGGAAGGCAATAATGTGCTGACTTTAAAAATCTTCCGTTGGAGTACGGGTTCTTATCTGGAATGTCAGGATTTCTGGCGTATCAGCGGTATAGAACGTGACGTATTCCTTTATTCGCAGCCGAAAGCTTCAGTACAGGATTTCCGGATTGTGTCTACTTTGGATGATTCGTACCGTAACGGTATTTTCCGTTTGGATATGGAGCTGAAGAATCATCGTACCAATACGGCTGGGTTGAGTATTGGATATGAATTACTCGATAATAACGGAAAGGTAGTAGCCAATGGTGAAGAAACCGTAGACGTACTTGCTGGTAAAGAAGGTACCGTATCGTTCAGCAAGGAACTGCCTGAAGTAAAAACCTGGACTTCGGAAGCACCTAACTTGTATAAACTATTGATGACTGTAAAGGAAAATGGAAAAGTGACCGAAGTGATTCCTTACCATGTAGGATTCCGGCGCATTGAAATCAAAGAAATTGATCAGAAAGGTACTAATGGAAAGAATTACCATGTGTTGTTTATCAATGGGCAGCCTTTAAAACTGAAGGGTGTAAATATTCACGAACATAATCCGTTAACAGGGCATTATGTAGATGAGGCCCTGATGCGTAAGGACTTGGAGCTGATGAAACGGAACAATATCAATACGGTACGTTTGTGTCATTATCCGCAAGACCGCCGTTTCTATGAACTCTGTGATGAATATGGTATTTACGTGTACGATGAGGCGAACATTGAAAGTCATGGAATGTATTATGATTTGCGTAAGGGTGGAACCTTGGGAAATAATCCGGAATGGTTGAAGCCGCATCTTTACCGTGTGGAGAATATGTTTGAACGGAATAAGAACTATCCTTCGGTTACATTCTGGTCGTTAGGTAATGAGGCTGGAAACGGTTACAACTTTTATGAGGCTTATTTGTGGGTAAAACAGGCCGACAAGGGACTGATGGACCGTCCGGTAAATTATGAACGTGCTCAGTGGGAATGGAACTCTGACATGTACGTGCCGCAATATCCCAGCGCATCCTGGCTGGAATCAATAGGTCGGTTGGGAAGTGACCGTCCGGTAGTGCCTTCAGAATATGCACATGCCATGGGCAACTCTACCGGAGGCTTGTGGGACCAGTGGAAGGCTATCTATCAGTATCCTAATTTGCAGGGAGGATATATCTGGGACTGGGTAGACCAGGGTATTTTAGTGAAGGATGAAAATGGAAGAGAATATTGGGCATACGGAGGTGATTTCGGAACCAACATGCCGAGTGACGGTAACTTCTGCTGTAATGGTATCGTGAACCCGGACCGCAATCCTCATCCGGCCATGAGCGAAGTGAAATATGCGCACCAGAATGTAGCTTTTGAAGCTACAGACCTGGCAAACGGTAAGTTTAATGTACTGAACCGTTTTTATTTCACGAACCTGAAGAAATATATGATTTCGTATGAAGTGAAGGAAAATGATAAGGTGGTACGTCGTGGAAAAGTTTCACTGGATATAGCTCCTCAGGAAAAGAAAGAGTTGGCGGTGAATGTTAGTGGATTGAAAGCTAAAGTGGGTACGGAATATTTTGTGAACTTTTCAGTAACTACGTTAGAATCTGAACCGCTTGTACCGAAAGGATACGAGATAGCGCACGAACAGTTCCGCTTGCCGATAGCCCCTGCTTCACGTTCATTCTCGGTACAGGGTCCTGCTTTGCAGTGCAGTGAAAATGGCAACTTGTTGAGTGTGCAGTCTTCGCGTGTAGCTTTTGTATTTGACAAGTCGACTGGTCTGGTAACTTCTTACAAAGTGAAGGGAACAGAATATTTCCATGAGGGATTTGGTATACAGCCTAACTTCTGGCGTGCCCCGAATGACAATGACTATGGAAGCCAGATGCCTAAACGTCTGCAAATCTGGAAGCAGTCCAGCAAGAATTTTAATGTGGTAGATGCTTCATTGGCTATGGATGGAAAAGATGCGGTGTTGAAGGTCAGCTATCTGTTGGCTGCAGGTAATTTGTATATTGCTACCTATCGCATTCATCCTTCAGGAGTAGTGAAAGCAAATTATACATTTACCTCTACGGAAATGGAAGCTGCGAAGACAGAAGCTTCAGAAGCTACATTGATGGCCACGTTCACTCCTGGAAACGAAGCAATCCGCAAGGAAAGTTCCAAACTGGTGGTTCCGCGTATTGGTGTCCGTTTCCGTTTGCCTGCCGAAATGGAACAGGTAACTTATTTTGGTCGCGGACCGGAAGAGAATTATTGCGACCGGAATAATGGTACATTGGTAGGTGAATATCAGGCGACAGCAGAACAAATGTATTTCCCTTATGTACGTCCACAAGAAAACGGACATCATACCGATACACGTTGGTTGATGCTGAAAAAGAAAAACGGCAAAGGACTGGCTGTGTATGCGGATGGTACATTGGAATTTAATTCACTCCGTAATTCGATAGAAGATTTTGATGGAGAAGAAGCTACCCATCGTGACTATCAGTGGGGTAATCGTGATGCAGAAGAATTGAAACATGATGTAAGTACCGCTAAGAATATCAAGCCTCGTCATACACATATCAATGATATTACTCCTCGTGATTTCGTGGAAGTGTGCTTGGATATGCGACAGATGGGTGTAGGAGGATTTGATAGCTGGGGTGCCGTGCCAGATCCTCAATATCTGATTCCTGCCAATAAGGAGTATCAATGGGGATTCACGATTGTACCGATGTAAATAATAAAGCGTTAAATGAAAATTCCGGGCTTGAAAAGACTTGTTTTCAGGCCCGGAATTTTTTTGTTCAGATAGGGACATAAAAAAAGGAGTTCCGCTGAACTCCAACCTTTTGTTAACCTTAAATCTAATACTATGAAAAACACGATGCAAAGGTACGGACTTTCTGGAGTTATGCAAGTTTTGTGTGCGTTTTCATGTGTTTTATAACATAATTTGAAATTTTGGCCGTATTTGAAAGACTTATTAATAAAATTACAGTGGCAATAAGAATCGTTCTCTAAAGTACATTCATCTAAAAGTCATGTGTTTTACATGGTTCTGTAATATGTTTTTTTGTTCTTTGTTACAGAATTAATCAGAACTTTGTATGGAATTAAGTGTTAGGGAGCGCCAGAAGGCATTGACGGTTACACTGGCTATGCTATGTATAGCATGTGCTTGTTTGTTTTATCTGGGATATAGATTGTGCATGTATTATTAGTAGAGTAAAAAAAGGTGCGTCTGGATAATTCCGGGCACACCTTTTTAGCAATAAAAGCCGATGAATTATTTGCTTTCTTTTTTAAACTTGTAGACAGCAAATGTCATGGCACCTATTTGGGTATTGAGCGTATTTCCTTCAATTGAGATGCTGCTTTCTTTAGGAGTAATAAGATTCGGGTTGTCGAGTGTATTTTCGGCATCCGGATTTTCTGTATGCAGTGTGATGCATTTTCCATCTCCTAAAGTTACCGACTTCTTCAGTCCTTTAAATTCCAGACTGATGGGTTGTGCTTTTTCAGACACGTTCGCTACTTTTACAATGTAGGTCTGTGTGTTTTCGTCCCATACGGCACTGGCGAAAAGTCCATTCTGACCTTCCTGACCACTTACCGGTTTTTTATCCATAGTCAGAGGAACTACATTTGTTCCTGCATTGTGACCATAGAGCGACTGAACATACCAGCTACAGGTGCGTACAGAACGGAGGTTGTCAAACCATATTAAGTCTGGACGCCACTGCCAGCCTTCTACGTGAGCCAGCAACGGAGCATAAGTAGCCATGTGTACTACATCTGCGTTTCTTTCTACTCCAGTCAGGAACGCTGCTTCAAGCAAAGAAGCGTGGAAGTGATTCCATTTCTTTCCTTTTCCGTGGCAGGCATATTCTCCGGCAAATACTTTCGGACCTTTACGGTCGTAATTGTCGTAACGGTTTCCTGATTTCAGGAACCAGTCTTCCGGACGATAGAAGTGTTCGTCTACCAGGTCTACTTTCAGCTTTTTCATTTCCGGCCACAAGTAATCAAAATCTTTTCCTTCAGAGTTCGGACCAGATGAACCGATAATCTTGATTTCAGGATGTGCTTTACGGAGTACTTCCACAAACAGTTTCAAACGTTCTGGATATTCAGGTCCCCATTGTTCGTTTCCGATTCCAATGAATTTCATGTTGAAAGGAGCCGGATGTCCCATATCGGCACGGAGTTTTCCCCATTTGGTATCAGTACCTCCATTGGCAAATTCAATCAGGTCGAGTGCATCCTGGATGTAGCTGTCGAGGTCGCATAGCTGAACATGTGCTTTCGGGTCATCGTTCTGATACTGGCAAGCAAGTCCGCAGTTCAGGATTGGCAGTGGTTCTGCTCCCATATCCTCTGAGAGAAGGAATAATTCATAGAATCCCATTCCATACGTTTGGAAGTAATCCGGGAAGAAACGGTGTGGGAAGGTATAATGCCATCTGTTGCTGTTCAGCGGACGGTTTTCTACCGGTCCTACTGAATTTTTCCAGTTGTAACGGTCGCTTATTTCTGTACCTTCCACGATACATCCTCCAGGGAAGCGGAATATGCCCGGTTTAGTATCGGCTAATGCTTGTACAAGGTCTTTTCTTAACCCGTTTTTACGTCCCTTCCATGTATCGACTGGGAATAAGGATACATGTTCCAAGTCTACAGTTCCTGCTGATTGTAAGAAGATTCTCAGGTGAGCTTTTGCTTCTGTTTTTGTAGGAGTCAGTATCAGCTCGTATTTTTTCCATTCTTTGGAGTTGATGTCTAAAGACTGTGCCGTGATGACCTGAGTCTCATCCATGGAATCGTTGTCAATAAGTTCTACTCGTATTTTCTGGTTTTCTCCTCTTGCCCATACAGTAAAACGATATTTTTCATTGGCTTTAATTCCGATGCCGAAGAATCCTTCATTTTCAATACCTGTACGTTTGTGTGCGTGGCTGGGAGCTCCAAGTCGTACGTAATGTGGATTACGTTCAAACGGGCCATCGTTTTGCAGAGTTACGTTTCCAAAGATGTTCCATCCCATAAAACTCTGTGGAAATTCAAATGAACGGTTTTTGATTAATTCTGCATAGAGTCCCCCGTCTGCTCCATAGTTAATGTCTTCAAAGAAATGACCGTACATGGTCGGTTGAATCTCTGCTCCAATTTTGTTGGCTTGGATAATCATTTGGTTGACATTCTGTGCTTGCAAGCTGAGTCCTGCCGTTAGTGCAAGTGCAGAAAGAAAGGTTAAGTGTTTGTTCATGGGTTTTTAGTTATATAGTTATAAAGTGATTTCGCAAATATATAGAAAAAATTGTAATATTCACACTTAATTCCTATTTTTGTTCTGATTAGTAATTATCTGGAAAAACACCTATGAAAAAACAAGTACTTTTTGGCACATTGGCATTATTGGCCTCTCAGGCATTTGCCCAGCAGGCGGCGGTCACCGGCCCTGATTCTCGTTTGAAACTCGATTTTCAGTTGCAGGACGGCAAGCCTGTCTATTCGGTGACCTACGATGGAAAGACCGTGCTGGAGAACTCTCCTCTCGGCTTTGTATCCAATATCGGTGACTTCAGCCGTCAGATGAGTTTTGTCGGCCAGCAGGCGGACAAGGTGGAAAAGACGTACACGCAGGACTGTATCAAGTGTTCTACGGTGAATTATTCTGCCAACAAGCTGACTGTAACCCTTGAAAATGCGGAGAAGAAGAAACTGGACATCGTGTTCCAGTTGAGTAATAACGACATTGCCTTCCGCTACGAGATGCCCCAGTATGGCGAAACGGCCTGTATGGTCATTGAAAAGGAAGCGACCGGTTTTGACTTTCCTTCTGCCACTACCACGTTCCTTTCTCCGCAGAGTGACCCGATGATTGGCTGGATGCGTACCAAACCGAGCTACGAAGAGGAATATGTGCCGGATGAACCGGTGGCTACCCCTTCCAAATACGGTGAAGGCTATACTTTCCCGGCTCTGTTCCATGTGGGCGACAACTGGGCGCTGGTATCGGAGACCGGTGTACGCAGCCTGTATTGTGCTTCCCACCTGAGCGATGCGACCAAAGACGGTCTTTACAGCATTGCTTTCCCAAATCCGGGCGAGATGAACGGTCTGGGTTCTTCTACTCCGGGACTGGCCCTTCCGGGTGCAACTCCGTGGCGTACCATTACGGTGGGTAGTGGACTGAAGCCGATAGTGGAAACTACCGTTCCGTTTGATGTGGTGGAACCGCTGTATGAGCCTTCGCAGGAATACAAGTTCGGCCGTTCTACGTGGAGCTGGATTATGTGGCAGGATCCGAGTATCAACTACGATGACCAGATTCGTTTCATTGACCTGGCCAGTGAAATGGGTTATGAATATACGCTGATTGACGGAGGCTGGGAAAAGAACATCGGTCGCGACCGCATGGAAGAGCTGTTCAAGTACGCTCACCAGAAGAACGTGGATGTATTCGTGTGGTACAACTCCAACGGTTACTGGAACGACGCTCCGCAGGATGCCAAGCAGTGCATGAGCAACTCGGTAGCCCGCAAGAAAGAGATGAAATGGTTGCAGAAGTGCGGTGTGAAGGGACTGAAGGTGGATTTCTTTGGCAGTGACAAGCAGCAGATGATGGGCTTGTACGAAGACATCCTGACCGATGCCAACGAATACGGCCTGATGATAATCTTCCATGGCTGTACGATTCCTCGCGGTTGGGAACGCATGTATCCGAACTATGTGGGTAGTGAGGCGGTACTGGCTTCTGAGAACCTGATATTCAACCAGCACTTCGATGAAATGGAGGCTTACAATGCCTGCTTGCATCCGTTTATCCGCAATACCATCGGCTGTATGGAGTTTGGCGGTACACTGCTGAACAAGCGTCATAACCGTACAAACGACGGAGGTACCATCCGCAAGACGACGGACGTGTTCCAGCTGGCTACGGCAGTGCTGTATCAGAACCCGATTCAGAACTTTGCGCTGGCTCCGAACAACCTGACAGATGCACCGGCACTGGCCATCGACTTCATGAAGGAGGTACCGACCACTTGGGATGAGACGGTATTCCTGGACGGTTATCCGGGCAAATACTGTGTGCTGGCCCGCCGCCACGGTGACCGCTGGTATGTAGTGGGTGTAAATGCGCAGAAAGAACCGTTGAAGCTAAGCCTGAGCCTGTCGATGTGGGAGAAAGGCGAAACGGTTTCCTATTATCTGGACGACAAGAAACGTCAGCTGCAGCTGGAGGAACTGAAAATCAAGAATCCGGCAGAGGTGAAAGTCGTAATTCAGCCGGAGGGAGGTATTATTCTGACAAAATAATTTGAGGAGTTTTCAAAAGAGAAAAAGCGTGATTTTTTAGTGGAAATCACGCTTTTCTCTTTTTAATTTATAACTTTGCATCCTAACTCATTGAATTATGGAGAATAATCAACTTTTTATTTACAATACACTGACCCGCAAGAAGGAACTGTTCGTGCCTTTGCATGCTCCTCATGTGGGCATGTATGTGTGTGGTCCTACCGTATACGGTGACGGACATCTGGGACATGCGCGTCCTGCCATTACGTTTGATATTGTGTTCCGCTACCTGACTCATTTGGGCTACAAGGTACGTTATGTACGTAACATTACTGATGTGGGCCATCTGGAGCATGATGCAGACGATGGTGAAGACAAGATTGCCAAGAAAGCACGTCTGGAACAGCTGGAACCGATGGAAGTGGTGCAGTATTATCTGTTGCGTTACCACAAGGCAATGGAAGCATTGAATGTGTTGCCGCCCAGCATCGAGCCGCATGCATCCGGACACATCATCGAGCAGATTAAGCTGGTGGAAGAGATTCTGAAAAACGGATATGCATACGAAAGCAAGGGTTCTGTGTATTTCGATGTAGCGAAGTACAACAAAGATCATCACTATGGTGTGTTGTCAGGACGTAACCTGGATGATGTGCTGAATACGACCCGTGAACTCGACGGACAGGATGAAAAGCACAATCCGGCCGACTTTGCTTTGTGGAAATGTGCGCAGCCAGAACACATCATGCGCTGGCCGTCACCATGGAGTAACGGTTTTCCGGGCTGGCATTGCGAGTGTACCGCTATGGGACGCAAATATTTAGGTGAAACTTTCGATATTCACGGAGGAGGAATGGACCTGGTGTTCCCGCATCATGAATGTGAAATTGCACAGGCTGTGGCTTCAGAAGGTCATCAGATGGTACGTTACTGGATGCACAATAACATGATTACTATCAACGGACAGAAGATGGGTAAGTCATTGGGTAACTTTATCACCCTGGATGAGTTCTTTACAGGCTCTAACAAGTTGCTGACACAGGCTTATTCACCGATGACCATCCGTTTCTTTATCCTTCAGGCACACTATCGTAGTACAGTGGACTTCAGTAACGAAGCGCTGCAGGCTGCTGAAAAGGGCTTGGAACGTCTGTTGGAAGGTGTGAAGAATCTGGATCGCATCACTCCGGCGAAAGCTACTTCAGGCATCGAACCGAAAGGCCTGCGTGAGAAATGCTACGAGGCTATGAACGACGATTTGAATACACCGATTGTTATTTCTCATCTGTTTGATGCAACCCGTATGATTAATACGGTAATTGACAAGAAGGCTACCATCAGCGCCGAAGATCTGGAAGAACTGAAGAGTGTGTTCCATCTGTTCGTGTTCGATATTCTTGGTCTGAAAGCGGAAGCTGAAAACAATGCAGCACGTGAAGAAGCTTACGGAAAGGTGGTTGACATGCTGTTGGAACAGCGTATGCAGGCTAAGGCCAACAAAGACTGGGCTACAAGCGATAAGATTCGTGACAACCTGGCTGCTTTGGGATTTGAAGTGAAAGACACCAAGGATGGTTTCACTTGGAAATTAAACAAGTAATCGAATAGTGATTCTTATAAAAAAGGAAGGGGTACCGGTTGTTCCGGCACCCCTTTTCTTGTAGTATATCTGTGTTATTTTTTCACAGGAATTTCAATGCGTTTCCCGTCTGCCTGTACGGCGTAAAGTTTGGCATTTCCCAGTTCCACTCCTGCTGGGATATCATAGCTGAACATGTTGAAGAAGTATACCAGTTCTCCTTCTGCACTGTTTTTACGTAATTCAAATGCTACGGCATTTTCTCCATTCTCAACGGTATATTTCCGTCCGGAAACTGTATAGGATATGTTCGGACTGACGGCTTTTACCTCTCCTTCAAACTGTGTGTAATATCCGGTGTCCGAAGGTTTCGTGTCGAGTCCGGTATCTCCCGCCTTACGGTCTTCAATATACTGGAAAGCATGTTTGGGTTTCGGGAATTTTTTCATGAAAGTCTTGGCTTCCTGAATCATTTCTTCCGTTACCTTATATTTCCAGGTACCGTACTGTTCAATCGTGTCTTCTCCTGGGATAAAGAAACCCCATAAATCGAAGAAGTCAGTCAAATCTTCTCCGGCAGCTTCACTGGCTTTCATGGCAAATTTGAGTTGTGCACCTCCTGGGTCACTCTCGGTAATCCGGTCTTCACGCAGCAATTTGAATAATGTCTGCCAGAACTTAGGATTGTGTCCGCAACGATGGTAGTAATTCCACAACTGCCAGTTCATGCGCATGTGTGTTTCTGTGTCTTCTCCCTGATGGGTGGCATCTCCCATATTATACCACGCTTTTTTGCGTACGAAACGGGAATCTGCCAAATCATTCAGTTCACTTCCTCTGGAGCAATATTTCCCCAGTTTGTACAGAATGTAGTTAGAGAACAGATTGTTCGATGATTCCGTACTGCCCGGCCAGTTGATAGCAGCCTGATGGATGTGGCCTATTTCATGTGCGGGGCCCCAGGCATTGTCCTTGTTGGCCATTACATTTTCTTTCAGCAGGATATTGTTCAGGTAGGTGTATACGAAGCCGATGCAATAGTCTGTAGCCCACATGTAACTTCCTTCCGGCGAGATGGCAAAAATATGGTTGTTGACTTGTGAAGGACGTACATCTTCAATACCCATCAGCTCTTGTTCCCATCCGATAATGTCATCCCATAAGTTGATGGCCGATAGTATCTGGTTGGGCACAAACTCCTGCATCTTGGCTGTGTGGAAATAGAACATGATACGTTCGCCACGTACGCAGAAATATTTATGCGTTGCTTTTTTCAGTAATTCCGCATATTTCTCATCGGTCTTATGTTCTTTCAGGTCGAAGAATCCGGTGACTTTCCCGCTTCCCATTGGGATATGGATTTTAACGGGCTGGGCATCGGGAGAGGTCAGGTCGGTGTTGTACATCACAAACAGTTGGCCTTCTTTGCGCATGGTCAGTTTGTTGAGGCCCGGAGATAAGAAATACACTTCACCGCTCACGTTGGTCTGTTTATATTCTTCTCCGCTTTCCCAGATGCTTTGTAGCGATATTTGCTGTCCGTGAGTGTCGCCTACCAGTACGATGATTTCATCTCCTTGCTGAACCGAGATGCCAGTCGGGTTGTCCAGGTTACTGTATTTCTTGGTCATTAATTTAGTAGCCCATTCTTCCGGAATACTATAAGGAGCATATTCCCGGATACGGAATTCCTTTTCGTGTGGGTCGTACGTATTATTCTGTAATGCTTTGGCCAGACGGACAAAATAATCGGGAAGCGCATTGATTTGTTCGTCGGTAACTCCTTCTTTCAGCGCACTGCAAGTAACGTCACTGAAGACGGTGAGCAAGGTATTTTCCAATGTGTTTTCCTGATTATAGCGGTAGAACTCCATTTCATCGCAGCTTACGAAGTTGCCTGCACCCGATTTCACTTCAAACTTGATACCGGTTACTTTCTGGGTAGTCTTGAAAGAAATCTTTGAAGGAGCATTCTGCATACGGAAATTGTATGTGCCATATTTTGTCCAGTTGGAATGTCCTTCATCTGTAGCAATCAGCAGGTCGAGTTCTCCAAAATTTCCATTTCCGGCACGAGTGTAATAAATCAGGTAGTCAATATCAGCACCTCCCTGGAAGTAATATTCCAATGTGACTGGGAAATTGGCCGACTGTCCCCAAATTGAATGATAAGGATTGGCCCCATCAGCCGAGAATTTGCCATCCCAGGTATTTTCAATACCTTGTCCCGGCTGGAATTCGCTGGCTTTTCCTCCTGAAGGAATAACCTTGATGTCTTCACTAATGACAATGTCGGAAGAGGCATATTGCGTGACATTGATAACATAATTCTGAATGGGAGACAATACTTTGACTACCGCATTTCTGCGTTCGCTAGAGGTGTTGGCAGTAACGGCCAGCTTGATTTGTGCACCGTTTTCTTTTTTCTCTTGCGTAGACACATAAAGCCAGTCAGCATCAGTTTCTGCTTTCCATTCATTGAGTGAGAGGGTGGTCTTTATGGGAATGAAGATGGTTTCAGCGGCACTGCCGAACTCTTTGGTGAGATCTGTTTCTTCAATAGCAAAGGTCCCGTTTCTCAATGTTTCTTTGTCTTTGCATCCAGAGGAGGAGAAAATAAGACATAACAGGCCAATCAGTGTAAAACTAAAAAGATTTTTGTTCATAGAAATTTAGATTTGAGTGGTAACGAGAGGAAAACATTTTCCTCTCGTTGTAAATGTAGCATTAGTTTCCGTATAATACAAGTTCTCCAAGGTTAAACCATGCATTTCCGTTGGTCATAGAACCTGCTGCACTTTCTAGTACGGCAAAGCGGAAATGAGAGAATGATTTCTCCGCATGATAGATTGGAGAGGAGTATTGCTGGTTTCCTCCTGTAACTTCTATTGAATAGTTACCGTCAAGGTCTGAGATGACTCCCGTTTGGCTTCCTTTTACAACAATGTTTGCTCCAATGATAGGAGTTTCGTCCGAGGCATCGGTAATTGTACCTGTGACGGTTCGTTTTTTGGCACTTTGCGCAATTGCATCAATTTCTCTGGCTTCATGAGCATACGATGTCAGGGCGGAGTTAGCTTCAGGAATCGTACCTGCAATAGCCCAGGAGGAAAGTGGAAACATCCACAATACCAGTCCAAGTTTGGGGACAAACTTGCTTGTTTTTCCTTTTTGCATGTTTGAATAGGAATTAAGGTTATTAATGTAGATAGTAATCCCTGTGAAGGGATATAGTGTAAAATCTTGAAAATGATAGTTTTAAAGTTTAGTTTTGGTTGTTTTTAGGTTACAAGGTTAGGTTATATAATTTTTTTCGTTAATAGTATAGTTAGTATTAAATCTTAGTTTCTGCTGTTTGGTTCGTCGCAAAAGTATATTAATGAGATGAGCGAAAAAAATCTTTTTTATTAATAAATGAAAAATAGTAAATAATTTGATTATTTATCTATGTGGTGATTCGCTAATTATGGTATATGTAGATAATAAAATTGGGCTATGTATCGGCTTAGAAAAGCCAGGATAAAAAAACGCCTTTGCGTTTAAACGAAAACTCTTAGGCATTTGAAATCAAACGTCGAAGAGTTTTGAGTAAAACGTAAAGGCGTTTCCTTTTAAATGTCCTTGCGTTTTGGCTGAAATGCAAGGATATTTTGAAAATATCTATAAATTGTTGATTTGTAGCGTGTTGTAATTTTATCCGAAACAGATTCCCATGCGGCGGCCCTGTACAATCAGGTCATGGTCTTCTGTCACCAGTTTCAACTTGCCTGCCACCTCACTCAGTGGAACAGACTCAATGGTATTACCTTTCAGTGCTACCATCCGGCCAAACATTCCTTGGGCAATCAGTTCGGTGGCATGCCCTCCCATACGGGTAGCCAGGTTGCGGTCGTAGGCAGTAGGACTTCCTCCGCGTTGGATGTATCCCAATACAGTTTCACGGGTCTCAAATCCGGTTTCATATTCTATTTCCTCGGCAATGTATTGTGCAGCCTTTTTTCCTCCGGTAGTAGGAATGCCTTCTGCTACCACTACGATGGAGTAAGGTTTTCCTTTTTTCAGGCGGTTGATGATGGCGTCGCCGATACGGTGAATGTCGAAAGGAATTTCAGGAAGCAGGATAATGTCGCCTCCTCCTGCCATACCGGAGTGAAGGGCAATCCATCCCGCCTTGTGGCCCATGACTTCAATGACCATGACACGCTGGTGGGCACTGGCAGTGGAATGCAGGCGGTCAATGGCATCGGTGGCTATCGTTACGGCCGAATCGAAACCAAAAGAAACGTCGGTTCCCCACACGTCATTGTCGATGGTTTTGGGAATGCTTACCACATTTACTCCCGCTTCGGCCAGTTTCGCTGCTGTTTTCTGCGTACCGTTTCCTCCGATGCACACGATGCAGTCCAGGCCGCGTTCGCGGATGGTCTGAAGCATGATGGCAGGTTTGTTCTCTGATACGGCACCCGCTTTTCTTTTGAACGGTTTTTCGCGTGAAGTACCAAGGATGGTTCCTCCCAAATTGAGAAGTCCTGTCAGTGAGCTTTCATCCAGCGGAACAATGTCATTGTCCAGCAGTCCCCGAAAACCACTATGAATTCCATAAACCTCCATCCCGTAATGGTTGATGGCTGTCTTGCATACCCCTCGAATGGTGGCATTGATTCCCGGACAGTCGCCTCCTGAAGTCAAGATTCCTATCTTCATGTTTTGCTGTATTAATAGATTGTGTGGTAAAGGTAAGAAAAAACTGTATATTTGTCATGAAGGAGGAAAAAATAATGTTCCTCTCTGCTGAATTAGGCAGAAAAAATCTACCTTTGCAAGCATCACATATAAGGATTTGAAATTTAGAAACCAATGAATTCAACCAAGTTAATAGGAAAAATATTTGTCCCCCGACAGAAGGAAATCGACCTTTATGGGACAAAGGCCGAAGAAATTCAGGCTCGTGTATTCCGAAAACTGATACATAAAGCTTCCGCTACAGAGTGGGGTATGCGGTATGATTATAATCATATCCAGGATTATACGGATTTTCAGCGTGTTCCGATACAGACGTACGAGGATGTGAAGGGATATGTGGACCGTATGCGTCACGGTGAAAGAAATGTGCTTTGGCCAGGGAAGGTCATCTGGTATGCCAAATCATCTGGAACCACTAATGATAAAAGTAAGTTTATTCCTGTCAGTCCCGACGGATTGAAGGAGATTCATTATCGAGGAGGAATAGATGCGGTTGCATTGTATCTTCGTGAAAATCCTGAAAGCCGTTTCTTTTCGGGAAAGGGCTTGATATTGGGAGGAAGCCATAGTCCGAACTATAACGTGAAGGATAGCTTGGTGGGCGATTTGTCGGCCATCCTGATTCAGAATATCAGTCCGCTGGTGAACCTGATTCGGGTGCCGAAGAAAGAGATTGCCCTGTTGAGTGAGTTTGAAGAGAAGGTAGAACGTATTGCCAGTACCACGATTCATCAGAATGTGACCAACATCTCGGGAGTTCCTTCCTGGATGCTGGCCGTGTTGAACCGCGTACTGGAAAAAACGGGAGCCAAGTATTTGAATGAGGTATGGCCTAATCTGGAGGTCTTCTTCCATGGAGGAGTATGCTTCACACCTTATCGTGAACAGTACAAGCAGCTTATTCCTACAGACAAGATGCATTACATGGAAACGTATAATGCCAGTGAAGGTTTCTTTGGCTTGCAAAGCGATTTGCACGATCCGGCCATGTTGCTGATGATTGACTATGACGTGTTCTATGAATTTATTCCTTTGGAGGAAATCGATAAGCCGAATCCTACGATTGTACCTTTGTGGGGTGTGGAAGTAGGACGTAACTATGCGGTAGTAATCAGTACCTCCTGCGGTTTGTGGAGATATATCATTGGGGATACGGTGAAATTCACACAGAAAGACCCATACAAGTTTATTATCTCCGGTCGTACCAAGCACTTTATCAATGCTTTCGGTGAGGAACTGATGGTAGATAATGCAGAAAAAGGACTGGAAAGAGCCTGCAAGGAAACCGGTGCACAGGTACTGGAATATACGGCAGCTCCTGTCTTTATGGATGCCAATGCCAAGTGTCGTCACCAGTGGCTGATAGAATTCAGCGTGATGCCGGATTCGCTGGAGAAGTTTGCACAGGTGCTTGATACCTCTTTACAGGAAATTAACTCAGACTATGAGGCAAAACGGCATAAGGATATTACCTTACAGCGTCTGGAAGTAATTACGGCTCGCGCCGGATTGTTCCATGACTGGCTGAAGCAGAAAGGAAAGCTGGGTGGCCAGCACAAAGTGCCGCGCCTGAGCAACAGCCGTGACTATATTGAAGAAATGTTGAAACTGAATAACTAAACTATATAGATGAAACCTATACCTAAATATATTGCTTTGTTGCTGGTCATTATCGGGTTTTATGCATGCGCGAGCACGGGTATGCCCGATGGGGGACCGTATGATGAAACGCCGCCCAAGTTTGTGCGTGCTACGCCGGAACCCAATGCCACGAACAACAAGCGTAAGAAAATTTCCATTGAATTCGATGAATACATCAAGCTTGACAAGGCATCGGAGAAGGTGATTATTTCGCCTCCTCAGAATGAGGCACCCGAAGTGAAGGTAAGCGGACATCGGGTCTTGGTGGAATTTTTCGACACTCTTCGTGAAAATACCACTTATACGATAGATTTTGGTGATGCCATTGTGGACAATAACGAAGATAATCCGTTGGGCAACTTTGCATACGCTTTTTCTACAGGCGAGCATATTGATACGATGGAGGTATCGGGTATAGTCTTGGCAGCTGAAAATCTGGAACCGGTAAAGGGTATTCAGGTAGGGCTTCATAAGAATTTGGAGGATAGTGCGTTCGTAAAACTTCCGTTTGACCGTATTTCACGTACTGACAGCCGCGGACGTTTTACCATTCGTGGAGTTGCTCCGGGAAAATACCGCATTTATGCCTTGATGGACGGTAACCAGAACTATTTCTTTGATTCGAAGACGGAAGCCGTTGCTTTCCTGGATTCGCTGGTGGTGCCCGACATGCGTCCGGCTATGCGTCAGGATACCGTATGGAACGAGTTGGATACATTGGCGTATGATACGATTTACGAGGTGCATTACACACGCTTCCTGCCCGATAACCTGATTCTTCGTTCGTTTAAGGAAGAGAACCCGATGCAATATCTGGTGAAGAGTGAGCGCGAACAGTTGAACCGTTTTTCTTTGTATTTTAGTGCGAAATCCGATACGCTTCCTACCATCAAAGGACTGGATTTTGATGAGAAGGATGCATTTATCATCGAAAGTAATCCGCGTAACGATACCATCCGTTACTGGATTAAGGATACCGTGATGTGCGAACGTGATACGTTGACTTTCCAGATGGACTATCTGGCTACGGATACGTTGGGTCAGCTTGTGCCGAAGACTGATACCTTGCGTATGGTGAACAAGATTGACAAGAAACGCCGTATGGCCTTGGCCGAAGAAGCTCTGAAGAAGGAAGAGAAAGAGCGGAAAAAACGTGAAAAGAAGGGAGATACACTGAAAGCGCAACCGAAATTCTTTGCTATGACGGTGGATGCACCTTCCAGTCTGGACCTGAACCGGAACATTGTGCTGAAATTTGAGGAGCCGGTGGAACACATTGATACGGCGGCCATTCACATGGCTGTCAAGGTAGACTCGTTGTGGGAGGATATACCGTTTATTCTGATGGCAGACTCCGTAGCTCCACGTCAGTATCAGATTCTGGCCGACTGGCAACCCGGACAGGAGTATCAGCTCAAGATAGACTCGTTAGGTGTCAAGGGTATTTACGGGCTCTATACCAACAAGGTGGAAAACCAGTTGAAGGTGAAGACCCTTGAAGATTACGGTACGCTGTATCTGAATATCGTAGGGGCAGGACCCCATGCCATAGTACAGTTGCTGAACAGCAGTGACGGAGTAGTGCGGCAACAGCTGGTAACGGACAAGAATACGTGTGATTTCTATTTCTTGCAGCCCAGCACAAAATATTATATCCGTCTGTTTAACGATGACAATAACAACGGGGTGTGGGATACCGGTAACTACGCAGAAAAACGCCAACCGGAAGAAGTGTTCTACTTTCCGAAAGTATGGGAAATGAAAGCCAACTTTGAGTTTGAAGAAACGTGGGACATACATGCTATGCCGCTTGACAAACAGAAGTTGGGCGAGATAAAGAAACAAAAGCCTGATGAGGCCAAGAAAATCAAAGACCGCAACAAGGAGCGGGCTCGTAAACTAGGAAGAACATGATAAGGAAACTGATTCTTTGCCTTTTCCTTCTGGCAGGAGGAATGGCAGCCAGCGCACAATGTGGTGCAGTGAATGATGCAATCAAGCCAGGAGAAACACTCTCTTATGAGCTGAAGTTTAACTGGAAATTCGTCTGGATTAATGCCGGATGGGCAAAGATGACGGTAAACGAGACGACTTATAACGGTCGTCCATGTTTGAAAACGGACTTACAGTCGTACACCAACAAGAAGATTGATTTCTTCTTCAAGATGCGTGACACGCTGACCTGCATCACTTCGCAGGAACTGGTTCCTCTGTATTTCCGAAAGGGAGCAGAGGAAGGAAAACGTTACACGGTAGATGAGGTGAAATTCAGCTATCAGAACGGAAAGTGTATCGTCGACCAGCAGCGCACCTTGCGCGGTAATACCGACAAGCATCATGACGAGATGCCGGTGTGTGTGTACGATATGCTGAGTATCCTCTTGCAGGCCCGTTCGTATGACCCTACAGAGTACAAGCCCGGGCAGAAGATTCTTTTCTCCATGGCTACCGGAAGGGCAGTGGAAAAACAGACTCTGATTTATCGCCGGAAGGAGAATTATAAGGCTGAAAACGGGGTAACGTATCGTTGTCTGGTATTCTCGCTCGTAGAATATGTGGGAGAAGAAAAGAAGGAAAAAGAAGTCATTACCTTCTATATTACAGACGACCGTAACCACTTGCCGGTACGTCTGGATATGTACCTGAACTTTGGTTCGGCAAAAGCCTTCCTGACCGATATTAAAGGCAATCGCCATCCGCTGACTTCCATTGTAAAGGAACGGTAAATGTAGAGCTTTCTTCCTTGAAGAGTTTTTGGGAAGGAGCAAGCAAAAAGGCATACAAAAAATCCTCAACTATTACTACGGGGTAGTTGAGGATTTACTATAAGGTAATTTAGAAGTTACTACGGGGTAATCAAGCGATTACTACGTAGTAATTTTTGTTTCTTCACTGTCTGTTTCTGTCTCTTCTGTAAGCTGGAATGCCGCTTCTTCTGCTTCGGCAATAATCCGTTCCACGTCATCGTATTTCTCAGTAACAGCAGTTTCTTCTTTCACTTCTGTATCGAAAGATTCCGGGTTCTGCCCGTCTGCTTGTGCGGGAAGAGTTTCTGCTTCTGTAGTCAATGCATCGGTTGCGTCAGTTGAAGTCGGATTCTCTTCTGCAGCAGCTTGTTCTCGTGCGGCTTTTTCTGCAAAGATCGCGTCAATGAACTGCGGGTCATTCTTGATTTTGTTCAAGGTTTCATGAGCAGCTTCCTGCTGTGATTCTTTCTTGGAATATCCTTTGCCTTGCCCGGCGGGAACCTGTTCTACCACGACCTGTGTTTCAAAGACCGGATTCTGTTGCTCGTCGACCGTCTGCTCTAGCAGGTTGAATTCAATGAGGAACTTGTTTTTCTGTCCCCATTCAATCAGTTTCGACTTGAAGTTGACTTCCTTCCGCGACAGCTTCTCCAGATTCAGGTAGGGTTTGATAATGCGTTCTTCCATGAAGAACTTGCAGGTGGCGTACCCGCGGTCCAGATAAATGGCTCCCACAAGTGCTTCAAAGGCATTACCGCACATGTAGCTGTTGTGTGACGATTGCCGTGTGGTGTATTTTATCAGCTTGTCCAGGCCGATTTTTACGGCAATCTGATTCAATGTTTCTCGTTGTACGATTTTAGAGCGTGTATTGGTCAGGAATCCCTCTCTTTTCCCCTCAAACCGTTTGTACACAATGTCGGCCACTACTGCATCCAGTATGGCATCTCCTAAGAACTCCAGGCGTTCATTGTTCAACAGTCTGCCTTTGGCCTTTACCGAAGACGATTTGTGCAAGAGGGCCTGCTGATAGATTTCGATGTTTCGCGGATAAAATCCCAGTATCTTATAAAAACAAAGATAAGACTCCTTATCCTTTCGAAAAAGAAGTCTTATCTCATCTAGTATATTGCTAAACACAGTTTATTCAGTGTATTTTTTAATGATTACACATGCATTGTGACCACCAAATCCGAATGTGTTGCTCAATGCAGCACGTACAGTACGCTGCTGTGCCTTATTGAAAGTGAAGTTCAGGTTGTAGTCGATGTTTTCATCGTTGTCACCTTCTTCGTGGTTGATTGTCGGAGGTACAATGTCATTTTTTACAGACAGTACGCAAGCAATGGCTTCTACACCTCCGGTTGCACCCAACAGGTGTCCAGTCATAGACTTGGTAGAACTGATGTTCAGTTTGTAAGCATGTTCGCCAAACAAATCCTTGATGGCTTTTACTTCAGAAACGTCGCCTACCGGAGTAGAAGTTCCGTGTACGTTGATATAGTCGATATCTTCCGGTTTCATTCCGGCATCTTCCAGAGCGCTCTGCATAACCAGTTTCGCACCCAGGCCTTCAGGATGAGAGGCTGTTAAATGGTAAGCGTCGCCAGATGCACCTGTACCGGCCAATTCTGCGTATATCTTCGCACCACGTGCTTTAGCGTGTTCCAGTTCTTCAAGAATCAAACATCCGGCACCTTCGCCCATTACGAAACCATCACGGCTGGCGCTGAACGGACGTGAAGCACGTGCAGGGTCGTCATTGCGTGTAGACAGTGCATGCATGGCATTGAAGCCGCCTACTCCTGCAGGGAAGATAGCTGCTTCGGCTCCACCTGTTACAATGATGTTGGCTTTTCCCAAACGAATATAGTTGAATGCATCAGCTATAGCGTTAGAAGAAGACGCACATGCAGAAGTAGTGGTGAAGTTAGGTCCGTGGAAGCCGTACATGATAGAAATCTGTCCGGATGCAATATCTGCAATCATCTTCGGAATAAAGAACGGATTGAATTTCGGTCCGAGGTCGTCTTTTGTTTTCTCGTAACCAGCGACTTCTTCTTCGAAAGTATGAATACCTCCGATTCCGACACCGAGAATCACTCCGACTTTGTTCAAATCTTCTTTTTCTACGTCGATACCGGCATCAGTTACCGCTTCTTTAGCTGCAACTACGGCATACTGAGTGTAAAGGTCCATCTTACGGGCTTCCTTACGGTCAATATGGTCAGCAGCATTGAAGTTCTTCACTTCGCAAGCGAACTGAGTCTTAAATTTTGACGCATCAAAATGAGTAATAGGTCCTGCTCCGCTGACGCCGTTCAGGAGGTTGTTCCAGAATTCCGGAACAGTGTTACCTACTGGAGTCAACGCACCAAGACCTGTTACTACTACTCTTTTTAATTCCATAAAGGTAGAATTAAATTATTTTGCGTTAGCTTCGATGTAAGAGATAGCGTCACCTACAGTCTGGATCTTTTCTGCCTGATCGTCTGGAATAGAGATTCCGAATTCTTTTTCGAATTCCATGATCAATTCTACAGTATCCAAAGAGTCAGCACCCAGGTCGTTAGTGAAGCTAGCAGTTGCAACTACTTCTGATTCTTCTACGCCCAATTTATCTACGATAATTTTCTGTACTTTTGATGCGATTTCAGACATAATTCTAAGTTTTTTAAGTTTATAAATAATGTAATTTATTGATTTTTCGCTGCAAAGGAATAAATATTTCTGATTCTAAGCAAATATTCAGGCAAATAAATGCTTTCCCTTTGCACATTTTTATACAATCTGTGCACGTAAACTTGTTTTTTTATGCCTTATTCCCTTCGTAAATGATAGTCGCCGCGCAGTTGTTCAAACTGCTCCGGGTGTGCACGCAATTCTTCGCAGTCCTTGTGCGGGTTATACAGTTGAAGTACCCTTACATTCTCGTCCTGCGACAAGGTTTGATTCGGATTGTCGGGGAGGGTAATATGAAAATCAGCCTGTTTATGGAAGAAACGGCAAAATGCTTCCAATACCATGCGGGTAGCATTGGCTTTTCCGTCGGCTGAATAACCGGCAATGTGAGGTGTGCCGATAAATACCTTGTCGAGCAACTCCTGACTGATGTGAGGTTCGTTTTCCCATACGTCAATGACAGCACCCTTTACGAGCCCTTGATTCATTGCTGTAAGCAATGCTTCTGTATCTACGACTTCTCCACGTGAGGTATTGATGAGATAAGGGGACTGTTGTAGTTTTTGAAAGAAAGTGCTGTTGGCCAGATGGTAGCTCTTGTATTTCCCTTCCCGGATGAGGGGTGTATGAAAGGTCAGAATGTTACATTGTTCGGCCAGTGTGTCTAATGAACAGAAGCCTTCTTCTCCCTGATCTGCCCGGGGAGGGTCATTCAGCAGCACCTTCAATCCAAGGCGTTGTGCCATCTGCCGAATACGTTCTCCCACATGTCCTACACCAATAATACCCAAACAAGATTCTTGGAGGTTGAGTCCCTTTTCTTTTTGAAGGAGCAGAAGTACAGCGTGAAGATATTGTTCTACAGCCCCTGCATTGCATCCGGGACAATTGCTCCAGGTAATCCCGGCTTGCTGGCAATATACCGTATCAATGTGGTCGAAGCCGATGGTAGCTGTCCCGATGAACCGTACGTTGCTTCCTTCCAGCAATTCCCGGTTACAGATTGTCCGTGTGCGGATAATCAGGGCATCTGCGTCTTTAACGACCTCCGGTGTGAAGGCTTTCCCCGGCAGATAGACCACTTCATCCGCCAGTTGTTCGATGGCTTCGCGGATGTAAGGTATTTTGTTGTCTACGATTACTTTCATTTTTATTATATGCAGTTCTAAAGTCTTTTTTAGAATCTGCAAATGTATATACTTTTGGTGAAATGCGATACTAAAACATAAGCAATGCATCGTAAATCTTATTTTATTCCTATCTTTGCCAAATAGGATTAATTATGGTACAGCAGTATGATTATCTGATTGTTGGCGCTTATGCCTATATGGATGAAACCATAGAAACGGTATTGAATTTAATGAAATAAGAATCTGTAAATGAATAAATAGCATGAAAAGTCTGCATATCATTACTCCGGTTAAGGATTCTATAGAGTTTACTTTAGAAACAGTAAAGGCTATTTTGGATTCCGAGATAAAAGTTCCTTATACTTATACGGTATATAATGATTTTAGTACGGAGGAGAATACAAAAATTTTGGAGGAAAGTTCAAAGCAATTGGGCTTTCGGTTAGTTAATCTGTCTGATTTGACAGATCATCCTTCACCTAATTATTTATTGGTGTTGCAGATGGCTCAGAAGGAAGCGATTGGGGCAGAAGCTGGTTTGTTGATTGTAGAATCGGATGTGGTGGTGAAAAAGAATACCTTGCAAGATTTGTTTGATGGAGCTTTGGCGCGCCCTGATTGTGCTATTGCAGCAGCTGTGACTACGGATGAATCTGGAGAAATAAATTACCCTTATCTGCATGCTAAGGGAAATGAGAATAAAATCTATGCGGAAAAGAAACATTGTAGTTTTTGTTGCTCTTTGTTGACATTGAGGTTCCTGAAAGAATTTGATTTTCACCAACTGGATGCTACGAAGAACTGGTATGATGTAACGATTTCTCATGAGGCTTTAAAGAAGGGTTTCCAGAATTATTTGTTTACTGTCTTGCCTGTCTGGCATCGTCCTCATGGAAGTCGCCCATGGAAACAGCTGAAATACAAGAATCCTTTGAAATATTATTGGTTGAAGTTTACAAAGGGATTGGATAAGATTTAGTTAATACGATTTATGAGTTTCTTTAATCATCAGACTTTGGTATTAAGTCCCGGATGTGAATCGTTTAGGGATTTCATGCTTTCTATTCCGGATCGTTTTGAGAAGGGAGAGGGTACCATCATACATAAAGGTAGAAATGAATTGAGAAAAATTACCTATAATGGAAACGTACTTGTAGTAAAATCTTTTCGTACTCCGAATATAATCAATCGTTGGGTGTATGGGGTGTTTCGTCCTTCAAAAGCCAAACGTTCTTTTGAACATGCCCAGATGTTATTGGATATTGGTGTGGGTACTCCTCGTCCCGTCGGCTATTTGAATATCCGTAAAGGATTGATGTTCGACCGAAGTTATTATGTAACGTATGCATCCGATTGTCCGTATACTTATGAGGAATTGTTCAAACATAAATTTGAGTATGAGGATGATGTGCTTCGTGCAGTAGGTCATGTAACGGCTCAGTTGCATAATCACGGCTATGCTCATAAAGACTATGGTAGAGGAAATATCTTGTTTGCTCAGACAGCAGAAGGTATAAAAATAGAAATTGTTGATTTGAACCGCATGGACATTGGACCGTTGGATATGAAAGCGGGTTGTAAGAATCTGGAGCGCCTTCCTGCCACTCCTCACATGCATAAGGTGTTGGCTGAAGCATACGCTAAAGAACGTGGTTTTGATGCCGACGAGTGTTACAAGCTGATGGTGGCTTATCGGAGTACTCAGCCCGGAAAGATTGATGGTCTTTATTAACTAGAGGGTATGAATATAATAGCTGTAGTAGTAACCTATAACCGGAGAGAGTTGTTGAAGCGTAACATTGCTTGCTTACGCTTGAATACTCCTGTTTCCTCCATAGTTGTTGTGAATAATGGCAGTACGGATGGAACTGGAGCATGGTTGGACGAACAGGAAGACTTGACCGTTATTCATCAGGAAAATGTCGGTGGGTCAGGAGGTTTTTATCGAGGCATTCAGTACGCTTATCAGGCAGGTGCCGACTGGGTCTGGTGCATGGACGATGATGTGTTTCCTCGTCCGGACTGTATGGAGTATCTGCTGCCTTATACCCATGAACCTGGGGTAGGAATTCTTGCTCCTCGTCGTTTGATGGCAGGACAGATTTTTACCAATGACTTTCAGAAGGTGAACCTGAGCAATCCGTTTGCTTCCATGTATCAGCAGAAACTGAAGAAGCAGGTGGTTAATGGCCCGGTAGATATTTGTGGTACGGCTTTTGAAGGACTTTGTATAAGCCGTAAGGCCGTTGCAGAAATAGGCCTTCCGAATAAAGAGTTGTTTATTTTCTGTGACGATACAGATTACTGTCTGCGTGCAGTATTGGCAGGTTTCCGGATTCTATATATTCCCTCAGCCTTGATGGATAAGGAGAAGTTCTTTTCAAATGATAACTGGGAGGAGAGAAGCCGAAAGAAAAAATGGAAACGTTTTTACCAGGTACGTAATTCCACTTATTTGAATCATCATTATGGACGTAACTGGTGGGTGAGATACCTGCGTGGTTTCAATGGAATGCTGGGGTATTTGCTGGTAGCTTTATTCACTTGCCCGTTTAAGAATGTGTATACACTGAATGACGTAGCCAAATTCTGGCAAGCTTACCGTGATGGAATCCACGAGAAGTTAGGAAGATATTAGAATTATAAGAATAAAAACTCAAACGGCTTTAAAGGGTGTTTACAATTCCTTTAAAGCCGTTTGTTTTTATTATAGTGCCTGCATGTCATTCAAACGTTTGTAGTATCCGTTCTGTGCAAGCAGTTCTTCATGTTTTCCGTTTTCTACAATCTTTCCTTCATACAACACATAAATCTGGTTGGCATTTTTGATGGTCGACAGACGGTGTGCAATAGCAATAGTCGTTCTGGTTTTCATCAAGCGTTCCAAAGCTTCTTGTACTAAACGTTCACTTTCCGTATCAAGTGCCGAAGTGGCTTCGTCCAGTATTAAGATAGCCGGATTCTTTAGAATAGCCCGTGCGATGGATATACGCTGGCGTTGTCCTCCAGAAAGGCGGCATCCCCGGTCACCGATGTTGGTATCATATCCTTGTTCTGATTCCATAATAAAATCGTGTGCATTGGCAATCTTGGCAGCTTCTATCACTTGTTCTTTTGTCGCATTCTCTACACCGAACGTGATATTGTTGTAGAAACTATCATTAAATAGGATAGCTTCCTGGTTCACATATCCGATAAGTGAACGGAGGTCGCTGATAGATACATCTTTTATATTCACTCCGTCAATCAGAATTTCTCCTCCTTGTACGTCGTGGAATCGGGGCAGTAAGTCTACCAGAGTTGATTTACCGGAGCCGCTTTGTCCCACCAGCGCAATCGTTTCTCCTTTTTTGATACGGAGATTAATGTCATTCAACACCTGTGTCTGGCCGTTGTAGCTGAATGTGATATGGTTGAACTGAATGTCTTTGTTCAATGAAGAAAGATGTTGCGGTTGCTCCTTTTCTACAATGTTGTTAGGCGCTTTTAGAATCTTGTCAACACGTTCCATAGAAGCTAATCCTCTTGGAATCATATAGCTGGCCTTTGAGAAATCCTTCAGCGGATTGATGATGCTATAAAGTATCACCATATAATAGATAAAAGTAGAAGCATCAATGGAAGAGTTGTTTCCTAAAATCAATGAACCTCCAAACCATAGCACAAAAACAATAAGCACTGTACCCAGAAATTCGCTCATCGGGTGTGCCATAGCCTGACGGATGGATACTCGACTGGTTGCATCACGATATTCATTACTGCATTTATTGAAGCGATTAATCATCTTCTCTTCAGCAGTAAAGGCTTTGATGACCCGCAGACCGCCTAGGGTTTCTTCCAGTTGCGACATGGTTTCTCCCCATTTTTCCTGTGCATCAAGCGACTGTCTTTTCAGTTTTCTGCCGATTTTCCCCATTAACCATCCCATGGTGGGCAATACGAGGATAGTGAACAAAGTCAGCTGCCAGCTGATAATCATCAGAGTTGTGAAATAAGAAATGATCAGAATGGGGTTTTTCAGCAGCATGTCCAGTGAACTGGTGATGGAGTTTTCAATTTCTGCCACATCTCCACTCATTCGGGCAATAATATCTCCTTTTCTTTCTTCTGAAAAGAAGCCTAAAGGAAGATAAGTGACTTTTGTGTATACCATTGTACGTATATCCCGCACAATGCCTGTTCGTAAAGGAACCATTACAGCCGTAGAGCCAAAGTAACAAGCTGTTTTCAGAAAAGTCATGCCTGCCAAAAACAATCCCAAAAGCAACAATGTGGTCGATGGTCCAAAACTGTCTATCAATTGATTTACATAATAGTAAAAATTATTTATAGCAGTTTCCTTCAATGAATCGACCGACCATTCCCAATCCATGTACTGATACACTTTTTCCTGTGCATTCGTTTTGAAGAGAATGTTCAGAATAGGAATTAAAAGAGAAAAAGAAAATACATTGAAAATCGCCGAAAGGATATTCAGAAGAACAGCCCAGCAGACATATTTTTTGTAGGGCGATACAAACCGCCGCATGAGTTGGAAGAATTCTTTCATAATAGAGAATGTAACTACTTGTATTTTGCAAAGATAGTGCAAAATACCATAGGTACGCCATCCTTTCTGTAAAATTTGAACTTTACGTACTGCGGGGATGATATATTTTTTGTAGCTTTGCCTTGAATTATAACTCCATATCCTGATGAAGCTGGTATATCGTATATTATTTTTCTTTTTATATCTGTTGTCTTTACTTCCGTTGAGGCTTCTTTACTTTTCTCCGATTGTTTATTTTTTCCATTATTTTATGTGGTAAAATACCGTCGGAAAGTAGTAGAAAAACAGTTGGATGAATGTTTCCCGGAGAAAAGTATGAAAGAGAAACGTGATATAGAGCGCCGGTTCTATCATTTCTTTTGTGATTATCTGATGGAGGTGATAAAATTGTTTTCTATCTCAAAGAAAGAAATGATGCGGCGGATGGAGTTTGTGGGTCTGGATGAAGTTCGTGCAGATTTAGAACGTGAAAACAAGAAATTCTGCTTTCTATATCTAGGGCATTATTGTAATTGGGAATATATTGCATCTTTGGCATACTGGTTGCCCGAGATACATTGTGGGCAGATTTATCATCGGATATACAATCAGTCGTTCGATGACTTGTTTTTGAAGTTGCGAGGGCAGTTTGGTGGAGAATCTATTCTGATGAAAGACACACTTCGGCGTATTCTGACTTTGCGCGGACAGGAAAAGAAAGTGATGATTGGTTTTATTTCCGACCAGTTGCCCAAGTGGGAGAATATGAATCACTGGACTACTTTCCTGAATCATGAGACTTCTTTTTTCATCGGAGCAGAACGTATCGCCAAGCAGGTGGATGCAGCGTTATATTATGTGAGAGTAGAACGAGTTCGTCGTGGCTATTATCGCGCTTCTTTTGAGTGTATGGCATTGCATCCGAAAGAATATTCGGATTATGAATTAACCGACCTGTATGCTCGTCGTTTAGAAGAGCAGATTCGCCAGCAGCCGGGATACTGGCTTTGGACACATAAGCGCTGGAAACGGATGAAAGAGGATTGGTTGAAGTGGAAAGAAGATAATAAATAAAAAATGTGGCTATGAAAATAAATTGCGTTGTTGTAACCTATAATCGACTTTCTTTATTAAAAGAATGTTTATCAGCATTGGAAAATCAGACTTATCCAATTCAACGGATTGTGATTGTGGACAATTGCTCTACGGATGGAACATCTGAGTTTCTGGATAGCTTGACAGATACAAGGTATCTGATTATTCACTCCAAAGAAAATATTGGTGGTGCTGGTGGCTTTTCATTAGGACTTAAAAGTGCTGTGTTGGAAGGATGTGATTATACGTGGTTAATGGATGATGATACGATTCCTTCTTCTACTGCCTTAGAAGAGCTGGTAAAAGTTACTTTATTAGATGAAAATGTAGGATTTGTTTGTAGCCAGGTAAATTGGACGGATGGAAAGCCTCATGCTATGAATAAAGCATGTTTGATTTATAAGAATGGAGTACAAAGTAAGGTTGAGCATAATGGGGTTTTAGGCATACATTGCAATTTGGCTTCATTTGTATCTGTCTTGGTAAATACAAAGGCTGTTTATCAGTTGGGGCTACCCATTAAAGAATTTTTTATTTGGTGTGATGACTTGGAATATACGCTTCGTATAGCTAATTCGTATCCTTGTTTTTATGCTCCGAATAGTATTGTTTGTCATAAGACGGCTACCAATTACTCTCCTTCTATTGACAAGGCTCCGGCAAATATGGCCTGGCGTTTTTATTATTCTATCCGTAATAGCTGTTATATTAAAAGAAAGCAGGTAAATAGAATTGTATTTTTCTTTTCAGTATTAAATAAATATCGGGTGTGTATGGTGCGGTTAAATCGTCGTCCATCAAAAGAAGGGAGAGAAGAATTTATACATGCAATCAAGCGAGGTTGTTGGGATGGACTTTCGTTTAACCCAAAAATAGAGTATCTTCCCTGACATTATTTAGGATTTTGATAGGTTTCCCAGTATACCGTTATCATAATCTTCTATATCACCAATTCTGTTGAGAGGAATTGTTCAGACTTACTTGTCAACAAAAAACAAGGGCGTAATCCTATTGGATACGACCCTTGAAAATTTATTTGGAGAGTAAATTATAATTTTATACTCGCCGATTCCTTACTTGGCGTTAACCATTTTCTCAATGGATGTTTTAAAGAAAAATGACGCCCAGGTGATTTGCACTACTCTTATTTTACTTTTTGTATGTTGCGAATGGAAGTAACTTCCTGTGCATCTGGATTTGTTGCTTTTCGGGTGCAATAATCAAATTCTGCTGACTTTTCTCCACTGAAAGAGTTCCATTTCAGTTTCAGTTTTACAGTCTCTCCTTGTGTATCGGGCAGTTGGTCTAATTTGAAAGCAACTAGTGCATCTCCCATTTTACCTTCTGTATCACCAAAGGCATTGTGGCGGAATTCTACCTCATAAGAGTTATCAGGGTTCTGTGTGCTAATTAAGTTAACAAAATGAGGTTGCCCATTGCCCCAGCGGGTTGCAAATCGCAGTGTCAGGTAGCCATCCTCTGCAATAGTTACCCAATCATTCAGAATTTCTACCGGGTCGTTGCCATAAGTTTGGCTATTTTCTTCTTCCCCCAAATTAGGAGCCATAGGTTTAGTCAATATACTGTCTATCCAATTGATGAATACAGCTTTATCATATTCCTGAGGAGCTTCATTTGAAAAATCAAAGTTGGTTAGGGCTCTCACTTCTTTCTCACCAAAAGGAGAGGTTGTCATGTTCACTGGACGTAGTGTGGTACTATCGTCCAGTTGCAGGTATGGGGTATTGTCTGCACCCAGTTTTACTGTGACAAGTGCATTGGCATAGTAATGTGAAAGATAGAAGTCGTCGTTGTCATCGTCCAGACACGATTGAAATCCCATAGATAAACATAGAGCCATCAGGATGAAGAATCCTTTGCGAATGAATGATTGAGTTTTCATAATACATTATTTTTTAAGTTTACTCTTTTCTTACTGTTTTATACATAAAATGCTTGATATGGGTAATTCCTGCATGTAAAAAGGTTAAATGGTGTTGTATTTTTGCAAGGAGTCCCAAAATTATTTCAATTCATTTGCTACGTTGGTACCGATTGGAGCGCTGAGGTGGTACCGATTCATGCGCTATGATGGTACCGTTTCGCCGATACTATCAAGATCTTTGGATGAAATACGTTGTCCGTTGGGATTTGTGTGGTATGCATTAGGCATTCCTTTGATGAAGTAGAAATATCCACTCTTAGTTGTTTTTATTGAAAGAATAAAACGACCAAGAGTGGATATTTATAGAAAAAACATTTATCTTATCTACATCACATGGAATGCATAGTCGAACTACACGCCCTGCTGTGTGAGATGCTGTTTCTTCGACACGATGCGGTGCATGTTGTCGTAGCCCATCTCCAACCGGTAGGAAGCGGTCTTGCTGTCCGCTCCGGCATAGGTTCCCGATGCACTTGCCAGACGGTAGAGTGCATCATACGTATAGGCATGTGCCATCTGTCCGCCCGCCTTTCCGCTTTCGGGAAGTGCGGCCTTGTTGGCAACGCTGAGCACGTTGCTTACGGCATCGTAGGAATAGGTATTGTCAATAATGGCTTACCGGGTGGTCAAAAGACCAAATAGGAAAGATTTACCCCTGCTACACAGGTAATGTAGCAGGGGTATCATTTTTTCAGAAGGAGTTCATCGTCACAACAATAAAACAGATTATTGATAATACTATTATGTAAATCTTTCTCATTTTTCTATCACCTAAAGAAAATCTGAATTATCCTTATTTGAACTCCAAATATATCTAATAAGAAAAATCAATGCAATTACAGCTGAAATATTAGGAATAATATGTTCAAGAAAAAACGTTTTAAAACTCATATATACCGACAATGAAAGAAAGTCAAAAGTCGATATAAACAATATCATAAATACAGAATAAATTAAAACTGATGTAATAATAACCTTTAAAGTTATAACTGATATTTTTCGTAACATATATGTAAACCTTTTAATATAAGGCCATATCTTAACTCATTCTTTAAGAATTTATCAAGATATGACCATATTAGTTAATTCTTACTAGAGTGAATATGATTCTTAATTTTATCCCAAAATTTAAAATCCGAGTCTATCGGGGAACGGTGTATATAATTAAATTCAACTTCCCCTGATTTTTCTCTAATTTTTAGATTTGCATTTTTCAATGAACCCAGCCCTAGATTTATATCAAACAAAAAAAGAACAGGATCATTCGTATTCTGGTAATCAATATAATACGTTTCGTTTGATTTTGGATTGTCAATTCTATCAACTTGATAAGTATTAATCATGACATTATATTCGACTTTTCTTCCCATTTCCTTTAGATACTTTTCAATACCCTTAGAAAATGCTCCACCCATACTATGAGAAACAAGATTAAACACTTCATCGGGATTCATATCTGAAGTCCATTCCTCATAATGAGCCTTAGCATATTCATATCCAGACTTTTCTCTACCTTTTGCTGTTGATAGATATCCATAATCAGCATCAGTGAAAACAACTTTGTTATCATTGAAAAAAGATTTTGCGCTTCTAACAAAACGACTATTATATCCATTCCAATAAGGTGCTCCAGCTTTAGGAGAACCGCCTCCTATCTTTCCATTGATGAAAACTATCTTATGTCCATCAGGATCTATAGCATTGACTGGATTTGAGCCAACGTATAGATATGATGTATGTTGTGGATATTTTTCTTGTAGAGCATCCGTAGAAATCCACAAACTCAGCCTCGAATCATAATACCTCGCACCATAGTAATACAATCCCGTCTCTTCATCGAATTCTTTCGCGTTGAAGAGATAAGGCGTATTCCAGATGCTGTTCCGCTCTTCAATGAACACTTCGCCGAACGGCACATACTCGATGTGCTGAACCACCTCGCCGTCCAGGTTGGTGATGTAGCTGCTGCTGCCCAAGTGGTCGGTATGGTAGTAGAATTGCAACTTCTCGTATGCGTCCGGAGCCTGGAAATTGTTTTCCAGTGCCAGGGCACGGGCTTGCGCAGCTTCGGGAGAACCGTCGTCGCAGCAGAATCCCTGTCCGTCCACATAGTCGTTGTTGTCCGTTCCGTTGTACGGCACCTCAAAGATAGTATAATTATCCTTAATTACCTGCTGTTGGGCGGAATATTTTTGTTTATAATCACGGCTCTTTCGTTTAAAACAACCTCTATAATCCTTGTTATTCTCCGAAAAACCATTATTTTTGCGCACAGCGATGCAGGAAGCACCGCTTCCGGTGTTTCTTTTTATCGTTCATATAAAATTATTTTTGTAGGCAGAAATCAAATGCGACAGAGGTCGTTTTTTGATTTTCGCCTTAATTTTCGCTATGCGAAAATACGATTTATTTTGCTGATATGCAATATTTTGCATGTCTAATATATAAAAAAGAAACATGCATTCTGCCGTCGTGGCAGCATAATGAAACATCTGAAAGAATTTGTGAAATCAGTGCCGGATTACCGCAGGACAGACAAGGGAAACTACAAATACAAGCTGGAAGATATTCTTCTCCTTGTAATACTCGGACGGCTGGGCAAGTGTATAACAAGACCGGATATAATCAGATTCGGCGAGCGTAATCTGAAACGCTTCCGCTCTTTAGGAATTTTGTTGGACGGCGTGCCTTCTGAACCTACGCTCTGCCGTATATTCAAACATATTGATGATGAAGCCATGTCTGAGCGGATGTCTGAATTTACCTCCACCTTCCATGATGAGCTTGTCGGTTGTGCCGGGGACATCCTCTGTATTGACGGCAAGGCAATGAGAGGGACGGTACTTGAAAACGGACGCAACCCCGACATCGTATCCGCCTATTCCCTTGAAGGAGGTTTCACCCTTGCCACGGACATGTGTGAAGAAAAAAGCAACGAGATAACTTCCGTACCCAAACTATTGAACAAGGTGGATGTGTCAGGATGCATAGTTACGGCAGACGCCATGTCCTTCCAGAAAGCCATCATAGATAAAATCCGGGAAAAAGGCGGTGATTTCCTTATCGAGCTGAAGGCAAACCAGAGGACTCTGCGATATGGGGTTGAGGACAATGTCGAACTTGCAGAGCCTGTGGATGTATATTCGGAAGGCCCTTTTTCTTGAACATGGCAGAATAGAGACCAGAGTATGCCGTATCTTTCGTGGAAATGACCTGATTACGGACAGGAAAAAAGTGGAATGGAAATCTGACGGTTGTCGAAATACGGACTGCAACGGAGAGAAAATCTGATGGTCAGAAATCTTCCGAGAGGAGGTTCTATGTCTCCAGTTTTCACGGAAGTGCCAGGCGGCTGAGTACAATAGCCAGAATGCATTGGGCAATAGAAAGCATGCACTGGGACCTTGACCGCAACCTGAGGCAGGACTTCATCAGGCGGAATAGTGCAAGGTCCGCCAGAAACCTTGACACGATACAGAGGATGGTACTGGCAATACTTTCGATATGGAAAGGTAAAAGGAAAAAGCTCTCCGACAAGGCTAAGGGAACGGCCGAACTTATCAGAGAACTTTCCTTGGACTTTACCGCAATGATACATATGCTGGATCAAAAATGAGATAATTTGTAATTTCAGAGGATTCGTAACGTTTTGGGTATCAATCATAACAAAATCCCTGCTTCCCATAAGAAGTGGGTGGGGGAATTATGTGCCTTTATCTAAGCTTAAATGAAAGAGCCGTGGTTTATAATTAACAGAAAGTCCGTCCGTCTCACTGCCGGCATACCGGATGCGTCTCGGGTCGGAACCGTAGGAGGCGAAGTCGCCAATCTTGGAAACAATGCGCTGCGAGCCGATATAGATGTGCTTGGTGTAGCGTCCGCCCTGGTTGGCCACCAGATAAGGACTGACGTAGAGCGAGAACTTCGCCGTGTTGGTGCGTCCGCCCGCGAACTCGGAGTTCACGTAGAGCTGTTCACCCTCACCGGAGGTCTTCACCGTGCGTTCACCGTCGGCATCATACCAGTAGTTGGTCACGAAGCCGTTGTCATCGGAAGCCGTCAGGCGGTTCTCCTCGTCCCAGCGGAGCTTGCGCTCGGCTGCCATGGAATCCAATGTGCCGTCCTGCTTGATGCGGCCTGTATTGACATAAACCAGGTTGCCGTTGGCATCGTAAGTGTAGGTATGGTTGTTGTCCACCTTGGCCACGGAATCCGGATTCTCTTCCGTGCGGTAGTTCGCATCCTTCACTTCGGCCAGTTGGAACTTTTTGCCCTCAGTCTTGCCGTAGGTATAGGCCAGGTCATAGCCCACATGGAGCGTACCGTCGAACTGCACGCCCTGCTGCGTGAGATGCTGCTTTTTCGACACGATGCGGTGCATGTTGTCGTAGCCCATCTCCAACCGGTAGGAAGCGGTTTTGCTGTCCGCTCCGGCATAGGTTCCCGTGGCACTTGCCAGACGGTAGAGTGCATCATACGTATAGGCATGCGCCATCTGTCCGCCCGCCTTTCCGCTCGCCTTTCCGCTTTCGGGAAGTGCGGCCTTGTTGGCAACGCTGAGCACGTTGCTTACGGCATCGTAGGCATAGGCATTGTCCATGATGGACTTGCCGCCTGCGTTGACCGTCAGGTTCTGCAGCCTGCGACGTGCGGGCTCGTAGGTGTAGAAGGTCTCCGCGCCGTTGCAGTACTTCAGGTAGGTGCGCTGCTCAAACTTGTCATAGCCGATGCGGTTCACGTAGTCATAGCCGTAGGACTTGTAGCCGCGTACCTTCTCCAGCTGACCGCCGAGGTTGTAGGAGTAAGTGACCTTCTCCTCGTCCGGGTAGATCATCTCCAGGAGGCGGTTGTGGCTGTCGTAGGTCCACTGCGTCACATAGGTGGCAATCGCCTGGTTGGGCACAATCAGCGTGCGGCGGGTCTTGGTGACTTCGCCCATCTTGCCGTAGAAGTACTCGATGGCTCCCGTTCCGTCCTCACGGAGCATCAGGCGACCGATGCGGTTCTGCGAGGCGTTGCGTCCGCCGTAGTAATACTTCACGTTGTTCTCCGGGTGGTCGGGATAGTTGATGCCCGTCAGCCGGTGATAATCGTAGTCGTAGGTGATGGACTTGCCTTCCTTGGCAAGGTTGGCTGTCTGCTTGGTCAGCACATTGCCGAGTGCATCATACGTGAATGTGGTGATGCCGCTTGCAGGATGGTTCACCTCGGTGCGGCGGTCACCCATGTCATATACGGAGGTCGTCACGTTGCCTTCGGTGTCGGTTACATTGTGCGTATATCATTATCAAGTTCTTTTCTCCATATTAGGGTACCAATAGTCGGCAAGATAATAGAGAACAATAAAGTGGCTTGGGCATAACCAGCAGGCAAGTAGTCTCCTTCAAAAAAAAGATAATCTGTTTTTGAAGAATAGTATAATTTAGGAAAATCCCCAGACTTTATCTTGTTCAAGATTCGATCTCCTGTATGTAATCTATATTGTTTTGATTTATAAGTTATAAGAATTGTGTTTGAACTCTTATAGTTACTTTTTTCCTCAAATCCATTATATATGTAATCAGTAATAGGCTCCTGGGTCTTTTCTATATAGTTGCCGTGTAAATGGCATAGATACAAAACAAGAGCAAGAGCTAATCCTGCGCAAAAAATAGTCTTAAACAATGTTTTAATCTTCATATTTATTGAATTAGAAATGATACTGGTAGTAGACCTCAACTAAGTTATTGGTTGAAACTACTGAGTCGTTCTGCTTAGATACAACACCAATACAAAGTTCTCTATATTTCTTTCATACTCATTTTTTATTTTAATGTACGAGAGAGAACAAAGCCTTGTTGGAATCAACAGAGTTATAAGAACTTACATATTCATAAGCTTTTCTACAACTCCGGATAACGTATTCCTGATCCGATTCTTGAGGATTCTTATCACAATACCAATTGTCATAAGTGAGACTTGGAATATTATCCTTGAGAAGGAATACATCTCCACCCAGCACTGGAATGCCTTGTTCTTCGAAGCAACCTATCATCCTAAGTGCCTCACATTTGGAGTATGCAACATTGTTGATTCCCAATCCATTGAGATTAAAGACTGAATCCATAGCATTATTCTTTCATTATTACTGAGCTGTTATAGAAATGCAACAAATCTGTTCAACTACAATCTTATTTTAGAATATGTCGGTAAAAGACCGCATTGTCATCTACTCTGCCACCGGAGTTGATATTATATTCTGATGGAACATAAAGCGTATCTCCAATGGTGACCATTGGCTTGGGGATATTGTATATCCCTTTAAATTTCCATATTTTCCCATCGCTGTTACGCTTTAGAAAATGAGCAAAAGTCCATGGTCCAACATCAAAATGCAACATCGTATAATCCGAATCAAAACAAATCACGGACTTATATCTTACGATTACAGTATCCTCTATCGAAACACATCCATCATGTTTTCCCCGCCATACAAGGCTATCTTGTACCTCCTTGGAAAGTTCCATGTACTTCACAGGTGCACCATCAGTATAATCAATGATTCGGCTATCAATAAACCAATAGCTTATCACAGACAAGACTATCAAGCCGGTTATTATTATCCACTTTTTCATTATTGGTCGTAATAAATGATAGTTTTAAGTTGCTATTGCCTATATAAGAAGTCAACCATCGCCTTTATGGGATAGTTAGCTCATCTTTAAGAATCGACATGTATGTCAGCAGGAAGCTATACTATTTGTAGTCTTCTAAAATTTCACTTAAATCTTCTGCAAATGTATTCAATCCTACGATTTTGCCAACGGACTCTTGTGCTGTCGGAAAAACATTAAGAAGAAGTTCTTCCTTACAAATATAATCTATTACAGATTCTTCAAAAGAATCAAGAGTTATAGCAATACTTACGCAATCTGCATTCTCTTTCATACAAAATGCTTGAGCATATTCTTTGGAAGACCATATCGGAAGTAGTCGTTCTTTTCCAAAAGGCTGAATCGCAAAGGAGTTTTTATCTCCAACTAACCACATTGTTTCAGTATCAGCGATTCTTTTAAGCGTATACTGATATCTTACTTCAGGCTGGCACTTCGTTAGAGCCTCATATTCCTCATTAGAAATCCTAAGTTCATTTAGACTTGCTTCTTTTCCCATTGTTGTCATATTTATGTTGTAATCGCAGAACCGCATTCTATCTTATCCAAAGATAACATAATTATCCTTAATTACCTGCTGTAGAGTGGAATATTTTGCTTGTAATCAGCAAAAAAATGTCCGTCTCACTACCGGCATACCGGATGCGTTTCAAAACAGAGGCATAGATTCACTTCGGCCAGCTTGAACTTCTTGCCATCAGTCTTGCCGTAGGTATAGATATTGTTCTTGGAAGTGGTTTTGTTACATAGGCACAGAATACAAAAAGTAGTGGTTTGTTGTGGTGTATTTTACCTGTTTACCTGATGAAAAATGTATAAAGTAATGTGAATTAATTAACTAATGTTTGATTGTGTTTGAGTTGTATGGGTATTTAATGCATAAGAAACAAGGTAGTGTGCCTAATTTACGGGATTGTGCTTCTATGATGCTTTCGGAACTAGAGGGAAAAGAATGTACTACGAATAAGAAGGGTGTGAGTGCTGGCCTTTTTTTATTGGCGCTTTAATCGGTTTGAAGATTAAAAGGAAGTCTTTAATGGTATTTAATCAAGGCGATTTAAACAGTTTCAGATGATTGCCTTATAGGTAACTCAGCACTATCTGCTAAAACGAAAAACTCCGAAACGCTTGATAATGAAGCATTTCGGAGTTTTGCAGGTGGTGCCACCAGGAATCGAACCGGGGACACAAGGATTTTCAGTCCTTTGCTCTACCAACTGAGCTATGGCACCAGTATTTTTATGTTCGCAATCAATGTTTCTCGATTGCGGTTGCAAAGGTACGCAAACTTTTGAAACTTGCAAACATTTCAGTAGAAAAAATGCGATTTTTGTGCAAAAAAACGGCATTTTTTTGGAAAATACCGATAATAACTCTAAAAAACCTTCCTTTTTCACTCCGAAATAAGGTCGGATATCGAAAAAGGAAGGTTTCAAATCTAGACTATAAAAGAGTTTTATCCTTTCAGAGGATTCCAGCCTTGTGCTTTCAGTTCAAGTTCATTTCCATCACGGGTGACAAGGGCGCATCCCAGTTCGGGTTTGGTGATGTGACCGATAACTTTCACGTCTTTCATCTGAGATACGACCTCGTGCGCAGTCAACGGTACCGTGAAGAGCAGTTCGTAATCTTCGCCACCGTTCAGAGCACAGGTGCTCAGGTTCATGTTGAACTCTTCGGCCATTACGGCTGTCTGATAGTCAATCGGGATTCGCTCTTCGTACACGCGGCAACCGGCATGGCTTTGTGAACAGATGTGCATCAGCTCGGATGACAATCCGTCGGAGATGTCCATCATGGCAGTGGGCTTAATACCGGCTTTAGCCAGGCTTTCCACAATATCCTTGCGGGCTTCCGGTTTCAGGAAGCGTTCCAGTAAGTATTCTTTGCCGGCAAAGTCGGGTTGTACATCTTTTTCGCCCTGGAATACGGCTTTCTCTCGCTCCATCAGCTGAAGGCCCATGTAAGCAGCTCCCAAATCGCCTGATACGCAGATCAGGTCGGTTTCTTTGGCACCGTTGCGGTAAACTACCTTGTCTTTATCGGCTTCTCCAATGCAGGTGATGGAAATGGCCAGCCCTGTAACAGAAGATGTGGTGTCACCTCCTACAAGGTCTACCTGATGCTGTGCGCAAGCCAGTTTCAGCCCGTCGTAGAAATCTTCCAGGTCTTCGATGCAGAAACGTTTGGATACAGCCAGTGATACGGTAATCTGTTTCGGAGTACCGTTCATGGCGTAAATATCAGAGAAGTTCACCATGGCCGATTTGTATCCCAGGTGCTTCAGCGGGGTATATACCAGGTCAAAGTGTACACCTTCCATCAGCAGGTCGGTGGTGACCAGCACCTGCTTGCCGGGAAATTCCAATACGGCCGCATCGTCGCCCACACCGTATTTCGTTTCCGGGTTCTGTAATTTAATATCTTGGGTGAGATGCTTGATAAGTCCAAACTCACCCAGTGTTGAAATTTCTGTTCTGTTTCCTTCGTGCATAGTATTTTTACGCTCTGTTGATAAGTTCTCTCATAATGGTGGTCATACGAGGCTGTGCTTCGTCGGCAGCCTTCTGTACTTCTTCGTGGGATACTTCTACAATCTTGCCTTCCACGCCCAGGTCGGTGATGACTGATACACCGAATACCTTAATGCCGCAATGGTTGGCTACAATTACTTCCGGTACGGTTGACATACCTACGGCATCAGCACCCAGAATGTGGAACATTTTATATTCCGACGGAGTCTCGAATGTTGGGCCTTGGGTACCGAGGTATACGCCTTGTTGCACTTTGATGCCTTTTTCCTGAGCGATTTCCAGGGCTTTTGCAATCAGTTCCTTAGAATAAGCCTCGCTCATATCCGGGAAGCGTGGTCCGTATTCGATGTTCTTTCCACGAAGCGGATGTTCCGGGAAGAGATTGATGTGGTCGGTAATAATCATCAGGTCACCGATTTCAAAGTCGGGATTAGTACCTCCTGCAGCATTCGATACGAAGAGGGTTTTGATGCCCAGTTCACGCATCACGCGTACGGGGAAAGTTACTTCCTTCATAGAATAGCCTTCATAGAAATGAAAGCGTCCCTGCATGGCCATGATGTCCTTGTTGCCCAGTTTCCCGAAAATCAGTTTCCCGCTGTGTCCTTCGACGGTTGAAACCGGGAAATTCGGGATTTCCGAATAGTTGATTTCATACTTGTCGGTGATTTCGTGCACCAGACTGCCCAGTCCTGTACCCAGGATGATGGCTGTTTCGGGGTGAGTGTGCATTTTAGCCTTCAGAAAGGCAGCTGTTTCTTGAATTTTTTCTAACATACTCAATGATTTTAGGGTTAAATACTAGTTCTCCTTTGTGCAGAAACTCCACTTCTATAGGGAGCACGTAAATATAGGGTTTCAGTTCTTCGCTGAGCTGGGGATGACCGATAAGCCGTGAGGCATCCTTCTCGGTAGTCAGGATGAGACGGCGGGTTTCCGGTAGCTGGCGGAACTGCTGTGCAATCTGTTGCATGTCAGCACCGTCAAAATTGTGATGGTCGCCAAAGAACAGTGGAGTGACACGGGCGGCGTGTCGGCCGACTTTCTCCATCAATGGTGCCGGTGAGGCAATGCCGGTGACCAGCAGTACTTCTTTATCTTTTAACGCATCCAGCGGTTGGGCAGGAGCATCCATAAATAAAGGATACAACTTTCCGTAGGCCAGGGTAGTGAAAAACACTTCCTGATGCGGGAGAGGATGTATACGTTGGCGGATACGTTCGCATTCCTCCAGATTGAGGGTAGGCGGGCATTTCGTGACGATGAGCAAATCGGCTCGTTTCTTTCCGCTGGCAGGTTCCCGAAGGCGTCCGGCGGGAAGAAGTTGGTCACATTCCACAGGACGATGGTAATCCATCAGCAGGATGCGTAGTCCTGGTCGCACGTAACGGTGTTGAAAGGCATCGTCCAGCAGGATGACTTCCGTATCGGGTGCTCCTTGCAGAGAGATAAGCTGGCGGATACCCCGGCAGCGGTCACCATCTACGACCACGTGAATGCTGGGAAACTTGTGGGCCATCTGGTAAGGCTCGTCACCGATGTCTTCCATCCGGGAGATAGAAGAGGCCAGCACGAAACCTTTGGATTTCCGCTTGTAGCCCCGGCTTAGTACGGCCAGCCGGAATGAGTCCTGTAATAGCCGGATGAGGTATTCCGTGTGAGGAGTTTTCCCAGTACCGCCTACGGTCAGGTTGCCGATGCAGATGACGGGTAACGGAAAGCGTTCTTCGCGGAGCCAGCCCACGTCGAACAAGAGATTTCGTACCTTCACACCGATACCGTAAAGGGCACTGAAGGGCCATAGCCCCCAATATATCTTGCATTTTCCGCTCATGAACGCGCCTCCTGCTTATTGGATACGCATATTGAACGGCAAACGGGCTTGCAGGCGGTCGGACTGTTCCACGTGGCGCAACCACTCAAAGCCTTGATAATATTCACCGAAAGTTTCCTGCAACTGGCCGTGAATGTAGCGGTCAGTGCGGGTGTTCAGCAGTTCTGTCAGGAAATCCTGCTTAGCCGGGTAGCTTTTCAGTTTATAGTCCTTTACTTTCCCCAGTTCGGCAGCCAGTTGGATGGCAGTATCCAGTCCCCCCAGTTCGTCTACCAGTTTCAGCTCTTTGGCCATACTTCCAGTCCATACACGGCCTTCCGCAATCTTGCAGAGCTCCTCTAACGGGATATTCCGCCCTTCGGCACAGCGTTTGGTAAACAAGGCATATCCCTGGTTCACCATCTGTTGCATCAGGGCCGATTCTTCTGCATTGAACGGACGGCTCATGCTGCCCATGTCGGCCATTTTATGTGTCTTGACTCCGTCAAAATGGAGTCCCAGTTTATTGGTCAGTAATTCTGAAGCGTCGGGCATCATACCGAAGATGCCGATGGAACCGGTCAGAGTAGTCGGTTCAGCCACGATTTTGTTGGCAGCGCAAGAAATGTAGTAACCGCCGGAAGCAGCATAGTCACCCATTGATACTACGACCGGTTTTTCAGCTTTCAGCAAGTTCACTTCACGCCAAATCTGTTCCGAACCATAGGCACTTCCTCCCGGAGAGTTCACGCGGAGCACGACCGCTTTCACGTTTTTGTCCTTACGCAAATCGCGCAAGTCTTTCGTCACCTTCTCAGAGTTGATACCTTCATCGTAAGAAGAACCGTTGTCAATTTCTCCGTAAGCATAATAAACGGCTACCACATCTCTGGTCTTGCTTTTCGGGGTGGGCGATTTTACACGAGTCATTTCATCCAGACTCAGGGTGTGGAGATCGTCTTCCTCGGTCAGTCCGGCGAGCGATTTTAAGTAGCTAAGTACTTCATCCTTGTACATCAGTGTGTCGGCCAGTCCGCAATGCACGTAGTCTTCAGCTGGGCGCAAGTCCATATTCTTGTCAGCTAATAAATTCAAGGAATCGACTGAAATATTTCTGGAAGCTGCTACATCGTCCACAATGCTCTTCCAGGTAGATTCCAGAAAGGCCTGAGTCTGTTCGCGGTTGGCCGGACTCATTTCGGTATTGGTCATCGGTTCAACGGCCGATTTGTAGGTGCCTACACGGAATATCTGCATCTTGACTCCGATTTTGGCCAGAAAATCTTTCAGGAACATGGTCTCGCTGGCCAGTCCGTGCCAGGAGAGACTTCCTACAGGGTTCACAATTACCTTGTCGGCTACACTGGCCAGGTAATAACCGCCTTGTGTATACATGTCGGCATAGGCAATCAGAAACTTACCGCTTTGCTTGAAATCGGCCAGTGCGCGGTGAATGGCCTGTAAAGAGGCAGTAGAACATGCCAATGCTCCGGTATGCAGGTAGATACCCTTAATCTGTTCGTTTTCTTTGGCTTTTTGGATAGAGCTCAGAATATCTTCCAGTCCGTATGTGGAAATCTGGTCCTCAAAGAACTGGTCTACAGGACTGGGCTGATAGCGTTCCTGAACAGTGCCTTTCAGCTCAAGCGTAAAAACAGAATTGGGCATGACTAAGGTTTCGCTTTCAGAAGAAGCCACAATTCCTGCCAGCATGGTGACACCCAGGATGATAAAGATAAACCCGCAAATCAGCACGCCTGTAATGGTAGCCAGGGTGCTCCGAAGAAATTCTTTCATTATAAGTCGTTTTTTGATTAATAAACAAAGTTATTCTTTTTGCCTGAAAAAGCAAAAATACAAGAGGGTAATTTTCTTTTTTACAGAGTGGTGATTATGGTCTTAAATTTGATTTTAAATTTATTTTAGGTAGCTTTTAAAGGGATTTTTATAGTACAATATAATAAGGTGGTGTCGAGGGCTTGATTCAATAGTCTGCTGCAAAATTTATGATTGATTTGTAATCAGTTGATATTTAACTTGTTATATAGTATTAATCCATCGTGAAGGTCTGCGCATTGACGAGCGTGAAAAAACGCACTTGCGTTCCATCCAAAACGCACTTGCGTTTAAGATCAAACGTCCTTGCGTTTGAAGTGAAACGCACTTGCGTTTTATATCAAATGCACTTGCGTTTTTTGAGAGGTTGCAGAAAATATCTCCCGATTTATTTTGTTTTTTTACGGAACTTCCCCAATTTTGCCAAAATTGATTTTGTGAACTTTAAATAAATACGATATGGCAGAAGAAATGATTGTCAAGGAACTGGACGAGGTAGTAGTCCGTTTCTCGGGTGATTCCGGTGACGGAATGCAGCTGGCCGGTAATATGTTCTCCAATATTTCGGCAACCGAAGGAAACGATATCAGTACATTCCCGGATTACCCGGCGGATATTCGCGCCCCGCAAGGTTCATTGACTGGTGTGTCTGGCTTTCAGGTACATATTGGTGCCGGAAAGGTCTATACTCCTGGCGATAAGTGCGATGTGCTGGTAGCCATGAATCCGGCAGCCTTGAAAACACAATATAAATTTTGTAAACCGCAGGCGGTAATTATCATCGATTCCGATTCATTTACCAAACGTGATTTGGAAAAGGCCAAGTTTACGTTGGAAAATCCCTTTTCGGAATTGGGTATTAAGAATGAAGTCGTGTCGGCAGCTATCACTACTATGTGTAAGGAAAGCCTGAAGGATAGCGGGCTGGACAACAAGTCTATCTTGCGAACAAAGAACATGTTTGCTTTGGGGCTGGTATGCTGGTTGTTCCATCGTGATGTGAAGGTGGGCGAAAAAATCCTGCGCGAAAAGTTTGCCAAGAAACCGGAAATTGCTGAAGCTAATGTGAAGGTGCTTTACGACGGTTATCACTTTGGTGAAAACACCCATGCTTCTGTATCGATGAGTTATACCGTGCCAAGCAAGGCACAGAAAGAGCCGGGAAAATACATGGACATCAACGGCAACAAAGCTACTGCATACGGCCTGATGGCAGCTGCCGAGAAAGCAGGCTTGCAATTGTATCTGGGTTCTTATCCGATTACACCGGCTACGGATATCTTGCACGAGCTGGCCAAGCATAAATCGTTGGGGGTAAAGACAGTGCAGTGTGAAGATGAGATTGCCGGATGTGCTTCTGCCGTAGGAGCTTCGTTTGCCGGGGCACTGGCTGTAACGACCACTTCCGGACCGGGTATCTGTTTGAAGAGTGAGGCCATGAACCTGGCGGTGATTACGGAACTTCCGCTGGTAGTTGTAGACGTACAGCGTGGAGGTCCTTCTACCGGACTGCCGACCAAGTCAGAACAGACCGACTTGCTTCAGGTACTTTTCGGACGTAATGGAGAAAGCCCGATGCCTGTGGTAGCCGCTTCTTCACCGACCGACTGTTTTGATGCGGCTTATCTGGCCTGCAAGATTGCTCTGGAACACATGACTCCGGTCGTTCTGTTGACCGATGCCTATATTGCCAATGGTTCTGCCGCATGGCGTCTGCCCGATTTGAATACTTATCCTTCTATCTGTCCGCCTTACGTGAAGCCGGAAATGGCTGATTCATGGACACCGTTCCAGCGTGACCCGCAGACGGGTGTGCGTTACCGGGCTACACCGGGTACTCCGGGATTTATGCACCGTATCGGAGGATTGGAAAAGAGCAACGAAACCGGAGCCATTTCTACGGAACCGGAAAACCATTTCCTGATGACGAAATTGCGTGCCGAAAAGGTAGAAAAAATTGCCGATTCATTGCCGCCGCTTACGGTGGAAGGCAATCCGGATGCCGATTTGCTGATTGTAGGCTTTGGAGGTACTTACGGGCACTTGCATTCTGCCATGGATCAGTTGAACGCCATGGGAAAGAAAGCAGCACTGGCACATTTCCGTGTTATCAATCCGCTGCCGAAAAATACAGCCGAAGTATTGCGGAAATACAAGACCATCGTGGTGGCCGAACAAAATATGGGACAGCTGGCAGGTTATCTCCGCATGAAAGTGGAAGGTATTCACCTGCATCAGTTCAATCAGGTAAAAGGCCAGCCGTTCGTAGTAAAAGAGCTGGTAGAGGCTTTCAGTCAACTTTTTTAATGATTCATTAATAAATATTCTGGAGGAATAACAATGAGTGAAACAAAATATACGGCAGCAGATTACAAATCCGGACAGCCTCGCTGGTGTCCGGGCTGCGGCGACCACGCTTTCCTGAATTCTTTTCACAAGGCTTTGGCCGAACTGGGAGTACCTCCCCATGAAATTGCGGTGATTTCCGGTATCGGATGTTCTTCGCGTTTGCCTTATTACATGAATACGTATGGCATGCACACCATTCACGGACGTGCGGCTGCCATTGCTACGGGAGCCAAGGTGGCTAATCCGAATCTTACTATCTGGCAGATTTCCGGTGACGGTGACGGCCTGGCCATCGGTGGTAACCATTTTATCCATGCTATCCGTCGTAATGTAGATATTAACATCATCCTGTTGAATAACCGTATTTACGGATTGACCAAGGGACAGTATTCTCCGACTTCAGCCCGTGGGTTTGTAAGTAAATCTTCTCCCTACGGTACGGTGGAAGATCCTTTCCGTCCGGCAGAATTGTGTTTCGGAGCTCGCGGCCGTTTCTTTGCCCGTTGTGCGGCAGTAGATGGCAGTCCCTCTGTGGAAGTGCTGAAAGCAGCTGCCCGTCATAAAGGTACGTCGGTAGTGGAAGTATTGCAGAACTGTGTCATCTTCAATGACGGTACGCACAATGCGGTGGCCAAGAAGGAAGATCGTGAACGCAATGCGATTTATCTGGAGCACGGTAAGCCTATGCTCTTCGGTCCGAACAAAGAATTCGGTCTGATGCAGGAAGGCTTCGGGCTGAAAGTGGTGAAACTGGGTGAGAACGGTATCACGGAAAAAGACATCTTAGTGCACGATGCCCATTGTGAAGATCACACCCTTCAGTTGAAACTTGCGCTGATGGAAGGTCCGGATTTCCCGATAGCCTTGGGTGTGATTCGTGATGTGGATGCACCGACATACGATGAGGCAGTAGAAGCCCAGATAGAAGAGGTGTCTGCCAAGAAGAAGTATCACACGTTTGCCGAATTGCTGGAAACGAATGATACGTGGGAGATTAAATAAATCTGACATGATAAAAAGAAAAGGAGCCAGTGATTTTTTCGTCTGGCTCCTTTTTTGTCTTTATTCTTTTTCTCCATAACACAAATCGCCTGCATCTCCCAGTCCTGGCACGATATAGGAATGAGCATTCAGTTCCGGGTCGATGGCGCCGCACCATACGGTGGTTTTTTCAGCCGGGAATACTTTTTTGATATGCTCGATGGCTTGACGGCTGGCAATGACCGAAGCAATGTGTATATGCGCTGGCTCTCCTTTGGTAAGTAAAGCTTCGTAGGCTAATTCCATGGAACTGCCGGTAGCCAGCATCGGATCGGTCAGAATCAGAATCTTTCCGTCCAGTCGCGGAGAAGCAATGTATTCAATGTGGATATCAAAGTTGTCTTCATTGATGTACTTACGATAAGCAGAAACGAAGGCATTTTCCGCATGGTCGAAATAATTGATAAATCCCTGATGAAGTGGAAGTCCTGCACGAAGGATGGTAGCTACTACGGGCTGTTCGGAAGGTATGTTCTCTACGGCTGTGGCGAGTGGGGTTTGTACGGATACCGGATGGTAGGGAAGGGTCCGGCTGATTTCGTATGCCATGATTTCACCCACACGTTCAATGTTGCGTCGGAAGCGGATGCGGTCACCTTGTACATGTACGTCGCGGATTTCAGAAAGAAACTGGTTGAAAAGGCTGTTGCTTTGGTTAAAGTTGATTATTTTCATAAACATTTTCAGGTTCTTAGGGGTTTTATTATTTAGATTTCAGTCTGCAAAGAAACAAAATAAAATTGATTTGTAATGTGGATTTGACAATTTTGTTACACAAGTATAAATCTTTTCATGATTACGGATTTTTTTCTGTAATCACTTCTTTGAATTAAAAACTACTACTTTTGTAGCGCCTAAAACAAGGAGATGTTGAAGAGCAGAAAAAGCAGATTAGGCTTACAGATTTAGGAATTAAACATTTGATATAAATAACCAAATTAATCATTTGAACAATGGCAAATTTAGATCTTACTAAGTACGGTATCACTGGAACCGTAGAAATCGTACACAATCCTTCTTACGAAGTATTGTTCGCAGAAGAAACAAAAGCAGGTTTGGAAGGCTTCGAAAAAGGTCAGGAAACTGAACTGGGTGCAGTAAACGTAATGACTGGTATCTACACTGGTCGTTCTCCTAAAGATAAATTCTTGGTAAAAGACGCTACAAGTGAAAACACTGTATGGTGGACTTCTGAAGAATATAAAAACGATAACAAGCCTGTAACTACAGAAACTTGGAATGTATTGAAAGACTTGGCTGCAAAAGAATTGTCAAACAAGAAATTGTTCGTTGTTGACGGTTATTGCGGTGCTAACGAAGCTACTCGCTTGAAAGTTCGTTTCATCATGGAAGTTGCATGGCAGGCTCACTTCGTAACTAACATGTTCATCCGTCCTTCTAAAGAAGAATTGGAATCTTCGAACCTGACTTCGTTGTTTACAACGCTTCTAAGGCTAAAGTTGAAAACTACAAAGAACTGGGTCTGAACTCAGAAACTGCAGTTGTATTCAACTTGACTACTAAGGAACAGGTTATCCTGAACACTTGGTACGGTGGTGAAATGAAGAAAGGTATGTTCTCTATGATGAACTACTTCAACCCGTTGCGTGGTATCGCTTCTATGCACTGTTCTGCTAACACAGACAAAGAAGGCAAGAGCTCAGCTATCTTCTTCGGTCTGTCTGGTACAGGTAAGACAACTTTGTCTACTGACCCGAAACGTCTGTTGATCGGTGATGACGAACACGGATGGGATAACGAAGGTGTATTCAACTACGAAGGTGGTTGCTACGCTAAGGTTATCAACCTGGATAAAGAATCTGAACCGGATATCTACAACGCTATCAAACGTGACGCTTTGTTGGAAAACGTAACTGTTGATGCTGACGGTAAGATTGACTTCGCTGATAAGAGCGTAACTGAAAACACTCGTGTTTCTTATCCTATCTATCACATCAACAACATCGTTAAACCGGTTTCTAAAGGTCCTCACGCTAAGCAGGTTATCTTCTTGTCTGCTGATGCATTCGGTGTATTGCCTCCAGTATCTATCTTGAACGAAGAACAGGCTCAGTACTACTTCCTGTCAGGATTTACTGCTAAGTTGGCTGGTACAGAACGTGGTATCACTGAACCGACTCCGACATTCTCTGCTTGCTTCGGTGCTGCTTTCTTGAGCTTGCATCCTACTAAATATGCAGAAGAACTGGTTAAGAAGATGAAGATGACTGGTGCTAAGGCATACTTGGTTAACACTGGTTGGAACGGTACTGGTAAGCGTATTTCTATCCGTGATACTCGTGGTATTATCGATGCTATCCTGGATGGTTCAATCGAAAAAGCTCCTACTAAGACTATTCCTTACTTCGACTTCGTCGTTCCGACTGAATTGCCGGGTGTTGATCCGAAGATCTTGGATCCGCGTGACACTTACGCTGATGCTGCTGAATGGACTAAGAAAGCTGAAGACTTGGCTGGACGTTTCATCAAGAACTTCGCTAAGTTTACAGGTAACGAAGCTGGTAAGGCTTTGGTTGCTGCTGGTCCGAAATTGTAATTCAGACTTACAAAATCTTAAATATGAAAGCGGTTTCCTTCGGGAAGCCGCTTTTTTTTGTATCTTTGGTCGTAGTTTTAATTCGTAAATCTAATTTATTATGAGAAAGTCTATTCATCTTCTATCCATTCCAGTTGTGGCTTGTTGCTTGTCGTGTACTTCCGGAAAGGTGCTTCCGCCTGAACCGATTCTTCCTGTGCCTGAACCCAAGCAGGTGGAATGGCAGCAGATGGAAACGTATGCTTTTATCCATTTTGGCCTGAATACTTTTAATGACCGGGAATGGGGATATGGAGATACGGATCCGAAAACGTTTAATCCGACGAATCTGGATTGTGAACAATGGGCGCAGACACTGGTAAAAGCTGGTATGAAAGGAGTGATTCTTACCGCCAAACATCACGACGGATTCTGCTTGTGGCCGTTTGAAGGTACAGACTATAGTGTAAAGAACTCTCCGTGGAAAAACGGACAGGGAAATGTGGTGAAAGAATTGTCGGAGGCTTGTAAGAAATATGGACTTAAGTTTGCTGTTTATCTTTCGCCATGGGATCGCCATCAGGCTAATTATGGTACGCCTGAGTATTTGCCTTACTTTTATGCGCAGTTACATGACTTGCTGACGAACTACGGACCTGTATTTGAAGTATGGTTTGACGGTGCCAATGGTGGTGACGGCTGGTATGGTGGTGCCAAGGATATACGTACCATTGATCGTAAGAACTATTATAATTATCCTCGTATCTATGAAATGCTGGACAGTATTCAGCCTCAGGCCATCATTTTCTCGGATGGAGGACCTGGTTGCCGTTGGGTAGGTAACGAGAAAGGTTTTGCTGGGGCTACCAACTGGTCATTCCTGCGAAAGGGAGAGGTGCATCCGGGATATGATAAGAGCTATGAATTGCAGTATGGACATCCGGATGGAAATCAGTGGGTGCCTGCAGAGTGTGATGTGTCTATCCGTCCGGGATGGTTCTATCATCCGGAGGAAGATGACAGAGTAAAAAGTCCGGATCAGCTGGTGGATTTGTATTACCGCAGTGTGGGGCATAATGCCACTTTGTTGTTGAACTTTCCAGTAGACCGGAGAGGACTGATTCATCCGGTAGATTCTGCCAATGCGGTTCGTTTCCATGAGATGATTCAGCAGCAGTTGAAGACGAATCTGGTGGCAGGAATGACTCCCAAGGTTTCAAATGAACGTGGAGGAGATTTTGTGGCATCTGCCTTGACCGATGATAATTTTGATACTTATTGGGCTACGGAAGACGGGGTAACTACAGCTGATATCGAGTTCTCGTTTGATACGCCTACTCGGATGAACCGTATGATGCTTCAGGAATATATTCCGTTGGGACAGCGTGTAAAGGCATTTGTGGTGGAATATCTTGATAAAGATACATGGCTTCCGGTGAAACTGAATGAAGAAACGACTACCATTGGATACAAACGTCTGTTACGTTTTGAAACGGTGGAAACAAAGGGTATACGTATCCGGATTACAGATGCGCGTGGTCCGCTTTGTTTGAGCAGTGTGGGAGTGTATGATGCAGGCAATGTGTCTGATTCATTTGTAGAGAAGGTTGAAGACATTGAATCTTTGCCTTATCTTTTGCCGGATGTTAAAACCGATGAGGCGGCAAAGGCTTCTGACAAGCAGGCGCAGACGACTTGTTTTGTAGAAGGTGACCGTTTGTTGATTGAACTTCAAGAGGAGCGACTGGTTTCTTCTCTTCATTTCTTGCCTGATCAGGGTGAACCTAACAAGGGTCTGATTGCCAATTATGAAATACGTGTCGGCGTGAGCAAGGATGCAGTGAATCAACTGGTCAAATCGGGTGAGTTCTCAAATATACAGAACAATCCGGTGATGCAGTCGGTATTCTTTACTCCGGTAAAAGCCCGTTATATAGAGTTGAAGGCTACGCGTATGATTCGTGCGGGCGAACCGATGGGATTTGCCGAATTAGGGGTGAAATAACTAGGTGAAAAATAAGAGTTTATGAAAAAAGTAATTTATTCAATGTTAGGGGCAGGGTTATTGTGCCTCTCCAGCTGTGGTGGACAGACGCAGACGGAACAGACCCCTGCGGTTGATAAATCTTCGGCTAAGAATCAGGTGATTGAAACTATCATGACGCGACGGAGTGTGCGAAAATATCTGCCGCAGCCGGTAAACCGTGATACAATGCAGATGATTCTGGACTGTTGGGAGAAAATATGATTCTTTCGGCTTGGTCAATGGGTATCGGTTCCTGCTGTTTGGGAAGCCCCATACGCTTTATGAAGACAGAGCCTCAGGCAGCAGACTATCTGAAGCGTCTGAATATACCTGAAGGCTATGAATTGTTGTATTGCATAGCCTTCGGATATCCAGATGAGTCACCGGCAGTCAAGCCGCGTGATGCATCGAAAGTGATGTTTGTGGAGTAATCTATTTATCGCGCTCCTAAATCGTCATAAGAAGATTGTAGAATCGCTTTCCCCAGTTCTGTGCGTCGTTCGTTCGGAGCTGGGGATTCTATTAATGTCTTGCCGGAATTGTTATCAATCAGTGTGGTACCGGTACTGTCGCGGAAGGCAAATCCGTTGTTATAGGTATAGTAAGCAAACGGATACTTGTAGTTTTTACCTAACACGTTACGGCTGAAGTTGAATTCCTTATGGCTGATTCCCAATTGTGCCAGCAGGGTAGCGGCCATATCACTTTGGTTCATCAGTTTGTCAATGACCATAGGCTGCTTAATGGCGCCTCCTAACCATAGCATCGGAATGTGGTGGATACGTGGGTCATGCACCAGTCCTTCTTCCGGATAATAGTAGCCATGGTCTGGCAGACACACGATGAGTAAGTTCTTCCATTGAGGAAGCGTCTTGAGTTTGTCGATAAATTTCCCCAGACAATCGTCAGTGAAAGCAAAAGCATTAGGAATTTTCTCTTTCAGGCGATGGTAGGGTACCTCAAACGGCTCATGGCTGCTCAGGGTGAGGAAGGCCGTATGCCAGGGCTGGTCAGTATCCCGTTCTTTTATCTGGCGGTAGAGGTACTCGAAAGTAATGTCATCGTTTACTCCCCATGGGTTTTTCCGTTCTTCCATGCTGAAATCTACATCTGCTGTCAACTGTTGGTATCCGCTGCCCAGCAAATAACTCTTCATGTTGGTGAAGTTGATATCGCCTCCATACAGAAAATCTGTGGCATAGCCTTGTTCCCGCAGTTTCCCGGCAATAGAAGGCAAGGTGCGGCTTTTGGCGGGGAGATTTCATGACGGAAACCGTCGGGAAGCTTTGGTATCCGCTGAAGGTACAGACCGTACCTCGGTCGGTTCGGAAACTGTTGGCATAACAATTAGTAAAGAAGACTCCTTCCTTGCTCAGGCGCTCCAGATTCGGACTGACACCGGGTATTCCTCCTAATGATTCTACGAATACTCCTCCAAAACTTTCCATGAGGATAATCAATACATTAGGACGGTTGGTGGTAAGTAATGAAACTTCATTCTCTCCCGTATCAGCATACAATCCTTCAAATAAACTTGCCCGTTTTTCTTCATCGAAGAAATTGAACTGCTGGGAAAAGTCGGTGGTTTTGCTGATGGAAGACAACAGACTGAAGTCCGGATTGATGGCGGAATGATTCAGAAATTCGTCATTGCAGAAATAGGCTTGTCCTACGTTGCTGGTTGATTCGGTTACACCTCCTCGTATGACGATAAAGATAACTCCTCCCAAAAGCAGAGTTATCAAACTGCCTGTGATACGCTTCTGGACTTGTGGCAGACAGTCTGGTGTGATCTTATATAATCCCCATGTCACCAAGGCTGATAAGATGAGGATACACAGCAGTCGTATCAGAATAAATCCAAAGGATACACTGGCCATGGCATTCTTCGGAGAATCTAGGTAGAGGAAGATGGAAGCATCTAATTTGAATCCCCAAAATGGATACAAGGCCATATCGCCGATGAAGATAAGTGTGGTAGCCAGACTGATTAAAACGTAGTAGCCGATAAGTATCTTTTTCAACGGGAAACGGCGGAACCATATACTGCAAAGAATGACCAGCCAGGGGATGGCCGTCAGGTATCCGGTGGTTGCTGCGTCAAGCGTAAAGCCATGGAACAATACCCGAAGGTAGTCTATGAAAGCTGTTCCCTTCTCGCATGCACCGTTATAGAGCATAAAGACAGGTTTCTGAAGCAGGAAGTAGCCCAGTATGCTGGCGAAAAAACATCCCAGATATGTAAGTCTCTTTTTCATCTGTTTAAGTTTTTGATTATTTACGTCCGAAGTCAGCAGGGACTTCTCCCCATACGTCAGTCTCCCACTTGAGCAGGGGAGTGGTATAAGTGTTTTCCTTCAGCCATTTTTCTGCCCGTTCAATTAACTGGAAGAGTGCTTCTGTTTTCTCGGTTCGTTCCAGTTTGGTCTTGCATTTTCTTTGCTTCACCCAAGAGAGGGCATTACGACTGTCGGAGTAGATAGGCATGTTCAGGTTCTTTTGTTTAAGAAGTGCCAGTCCATGGACTATGGCCAGAAATTCTCCGATATTGTTGGTACCGTAAACTGGTCCGAAATGGAAGATTTCCTGTCCTGTCAGCAGGTATACTCCGCGATATTCCATGGGGCCAGGGTTACCGCTACAAGCAGCATCTACTGCCAGACAGTTTAAATTGAAGTTTTCGGGGAGTTGTGCCTCAGGCTTTTCTAAAGATGATGCACGGTGGCGGTTCATGTATTGATGTGCAGGAGTCGCGAAAGCATGTTCAGCTTCCTCTTGTGAATCGAATGACTTATATATGGCTCCTTTATAGCCTTGTATTTGCAGTTGGCAATCGGTCCACGAAGAATAGATGCCCGGATTCACTCCTTTCCAGACTACGTAGAATTTTTTTTTAGCCATAAGATGGTCTTTAAAAAGAAAGTGGCTGTGCAAAAAGAGTGTGGTTTACCCCTTTGCCAGCCACTTGATATACAAGATTGTGATTACATGCGTTCAGGTACTTCGATACCCAGCAAGCCCATAGCCAGCTTGACTACTTTGCCTACATTCTGGCTCAAGGCGAGACGGAATATTTTCAGAGCTTCATTTTCTTCACGCAGAATGCTGAAGTCATGATAGAACTGGTTGTATTCTTTTACCAGGTCGTAAGCATAGTTTGCCAGAATAGACGGATTGTAATCTGTTCCGGCTTGTTTCACTACGTTGGTAAAGTCTGCCAGCATTTGAATCAGACCTTCTTCTTGTACTCAGTTCAATACCGCTTGGGATGACAGCCGGGATGCTGAGTCCAGCTTCTGTAGCTTTACGCAGAATAGACTGGATACGTGCGTATGTATATTGGATGAACGGACCTGTGTTTCCGTTGAAGTCAATAGATTCTTTCGGGTTGAAAGTCATGTTTTTGCGTGCATCCACTTTCAAGATGAAATATTTCAAGGCGCCCAAACCTACGATGCGTGCGATGTCGTCTGCCTCTTCCTGAGTCAGTCCGTCCAGTTTGCCCAGTTCGTTGCTGGTTTCCTTGGCAGTTTCAATCATGGCCTCCATCAGGTCGTCAGCGTCTACTACTGTACCTTCACGGCTCTTCATCTTACCTTCCGGCAGTTCCACCATACCGTAAGAGAAGTGTACGAGGTCTTTACCCCATTCGAAGCCCAACTTGTCGAGCAGAATAGACAATACCTGGAAGTGATAGTTCTGTTCGTTACCTACCACATAAATCATCTTGTTGATAGGATAATCTTGGAAGCGCAGTTTGGCAGTACCGATGTCCTGTGTCATGTATACAGAGGTACCGTCACCACGGAGCAGCAATTTGTGGTCTAATCCTTCCGGAGTCAGGTCGGCCCATACAGAACCGTCTTCCTTGCAATAGAACAATCCTTTTTCCAGCCCTTCCATTACCTTTTCTTTTCCTTCAAGGTAAGTCTGTGATTCGTAGTATATCTTGTCGAAGCTTACTCCCATCATCTTGTAGGTTTCATCGAAACCTGCATATACCCAGTCGTTCATCTTCTTCCATAGGGCACGTACTTCCGGGTCGTTTGCTTCCCATTTGCGGAGCATTTCCCGGGCTTCCAGCATCAGCGGAGATTCAGCTTCAGCCTTGGCCTTTGCTTCTTCTTCGTTCATTCCTTCAGCCTGAAATTGAGCCATCAGCTCTTTCACTTCAGCTTTGTAGTGCTTGTCGAAAGCTACATAGTAATCACCAATCAGGTGGTCACCTTTCTTGCCTGATGACTCCGGAGTTTCACCGTTACCATATTTCAGCCAGGCCAGCATGGACTTGCAGATGTGAATACCACGGTCGTTTACGATGTTTGTTTTTACCACCTTGTTACCGTTGGCCGCCATGATGTTTGCCAGTGCGTTACCCAGCAGGTTGTTACGCACGTGACCCAAATGCAGCGGTTTGTTGGTATTCGGTGAAGAATATTCAATCATGACAAGTGGCGCATTGTCGTCTGCTTTCTGTATACCCCACTGGTTATCGGTGTGGATACGGTTCAGCAGTTCAATCCACACGTCGGAAGCAATGGTCAGGTTCAAGAAACCTTTAATTACGTTATAGTTTGCGATGGCCGGTTCATTCTGTTTCAAGTATTCCCCAATTTCTTGTGCAGTTTGTTCCGGGCCCTTTTTAGACATCTTCAGGAAAGGAAAGACAACCAGTGTCAGGTGGCCTTCAAACTCTTTCTTTGTTTTCTGAAGTTGAACCATTTTGGCAGGAACTTCCTGATTGTATAAGGTCTTTATACCGTTCAGGATAGATTCGGTCAGTTTATCTTCTATTTTCATGTGTATATAGTTTATGTAATTATCCTATCTTAACCGTACAAAGATAGTGATTTTTACGCTTTTCCTGCCGCTCCGTTGCGTATTATTACATATTCTTTCTCCATTCCGACGGAGAGACCCCTTCCTGAAGTTTGAATTGTTTGCTGAAGTGAGCTAAATCAGTGAAGCCTATTCGTTCGGCTATTTCTGACAAATTGCGCTTCGGAGGTTGTGTCATTAATAGTTTGGCTTCTTCTATGCGTAAGTGATTAAGCCATAAATTAAAGTTTAGTCCATAGGTATGATTGATGTAGTTTGACAGGTAGGTCCTGTTAATACCTATGGTTTTGCATAGTTCAATGATGGTAAGCCTGGAGTTTAAGAACCCTTTCTGTTTAATCCATTCTTCCAATCTACCTTTGATCATTTCATTCTTTTTCATAGTTTCCTTATTTTTCCCGAATGTAGGAAGTTTTAGAAATTTATGAAAAGACAAAAAACAACTTTACGGAGTATGTGTTTATATTCAGTGACTAAATGGTAAAAAAAATGGATTATCCGGCCTGAATTTACTTATAAATAAGTGTGGAAAGATAGTTCTCGGAGAGGACCTCGTTGGCAATGTCGAGTAGTTGTGCTGAGGTCAGTGCTTCAATCCTTTTGAATACTTCTTCTTTTTCTTCGTAAGTATGATAATGCAGAAAGCATTTGCCCATGTTGAGTGCATTGTTTTCAAAATTGTCTCCAGCAACTCCTATCTGTCCGATGATTTGTTTTTTAGCAGCTGCGAGTTGTAGAGAGGTCAGTGCATTTTCCCTAATTTTTTTAAGTTCCTTATGTACTAATGAAATACAATGATCTGTATCATGCAGGTCACAACCAAAATAGATACAGAATGTACCTGTATCTGTATACGATGTGAGATTGGATTCTACATTATAAACCAATCCTCTTTTTTCGCGTAAAGAGATGTTGAGCCGGCTGTTCATGCCAGGGCCTCCGAGAATATTATTAAGCAGGTACAAACCTGTACGCCGTTCATCATAAGCGTGGTACCCTCTTCCTCCAATCATGACATGTGCCTGGTGAGTATCCTTGTGAATGGTTAGTTGGTTAGGTTTGTAGGCAGGAGGAAGCATGCGCGCTTCTTTTATTCTTTCAAAGCGGGGAATATCTGCAGTCACTTTCTCAAGCGTACGGATTACTTTCTGGAAAGGAATATCTCCTTGAACGAAAAATATCATGTTTTCCAGTTGGTAGTGGGAATGAACGAAATGTTGCGCGTCTTCGCTCGTGAACTGGCGTAAAAGTTCTGGATTACCAAGTATGTTTCTGCCTAGCGGATGGTTTGGGAAAATCAGTTCTTCAAAATCGTCAAAAATAAGTTCGGCAGGACTATCTTCATAACTTTGGATTTCGTCGATAATGACTTCTACCTCTTTTTCGATTTCATTAGCTGGAAACACACTGTGGCAAACAATATCGGTCAGTAATTCCGCAGCCCGGTTGAAATGTTCTTTTAAAAAAGCACTGTAAATGACAGTTTCCTCCTTATTGGTATAGGCATTCAGGTCACCTCCCACATTCTCCATGCGATTAAGAATGTGCCAGGCTTTTCGCTTTTCTGTACCTTTAAAAATCAGGTGCTCTACAAAATGGGCCATACCTTGCTCTTGCGGAAGTTCATCGCGTGTGCCGGCATCGATGGCAAAGCCACAATAAGCCACATTTGTAGGACTGGTAGTATGAATAAGTCGTAAGCCATTTGAGAGAGTAAAAGTTGAATATGCCATATTTCAAGAAGTGTAATTTCTTTTTCGCTGCAAATTTACAATAAATACCTATTGTCTTTCTTCAAAAAATGCAGATATTTGCAGAGTATGACATTTCAAACTAATATATGAATAAAATTGCAGTCTTTTGTTCGGCCTCAGATGCGATAGATCCTGTATTTATGGAAAAAGCAAGAGAGCTGGGCGCATGGTTAGGCCAGCATCATAAATGGCTGGTTTACGGGGGCTCCAATACAGGACTGATGGAAGTCCTTGCTAAAAGTGCGAAAGAAAACGGAGCTATGATAATGGGAGTTATTCCCACTAAACTGGAGGAACATGGCAGAGTCAGCGACTTGCTTGATGTGACATTTCATTCGGTAAACTTGAGCGACCGGAAAGATATTATGTTGCAGGAATCGGAAGTAATGGTAGCTTTGCCGGGTGGAATCGGTACGCTGGACGAAGTATTTCATGTGATGGCTGCCTGCAGTATAGGATATCATCAGAAAAAGGTTATCTTTTATAATGTGGAAGGCTTTTGGAATGATATGCTGGCTTTCTTGAATCGTTTGGAGAAAACACATTTTGCACATCGTCCGTTGAAAAATTATTTTGAAGTGGCGAATACGCTGGAGGAACTGACCCGTTTATTGGAATAAAATTATAATTTAATCATAATCTTATGAATTCATCAATAAAAGATTTATTACAGCGTGAAGCACAGGCCGTGTTGAATATTCCGGTAACAGACGGATATGAAAAGGCGGTAGAGCTGATTGTGGAACAGGTACATGAGAAAGGCGGAAAACTGGTAACCAGTGGTATGGGTAAAGCTGGACAGATAGCCATGAATATTGCCACTACATTCTGTTCCACGGGTATCCCCTCTGTGTTTTTACATCCGAGTGAGGCACAGCATGGCGATTTGGGAATTCTGCAAAAAAATGACTTGTTGCTTTTGATTTCTAATTCTGGTAAGACAAGGGAAATTGTGGAACTGACCGAACTGGCTGCACGCCTAAATCCGGAATTGAAAAAAATTGTTATCACGGGAAATCCGGATAGTCCGTTAGCGGAAGCGGCAGATATTTGCCTGGCTACAGGGCACCCTGATGAAGTTTGTTTGTTAGGAATGACGCCTACTACTTCTACGACTGTGATGACGGTGATAGGAGATATTTTAGTTGTAGAGACTATGCGAAAGACTGGCTTTACGATTGAAGAATATAGCAAGCGCCATCATGGCGGGTATTTGGGAGAGCGTTCCCGTGCATTGAGCAAATAAAATATGGGTGTGCGAGAAGGCACACCCATTTCTTTTTACGGAAAGAAATAAAACATTTCTACCTATTGTATCTGATGTTATTATTGTAGTTTGTAGATTTCCGTTCCAGCCAGCAGGAAACATCCTACTCCATAATCTTCGAAGTCTGGGACGCTTTCGTAGGTGACAGGTTGTCCGTCTTTAGGTTCTTTTCCAGTTCCTTGCACGTAACCTAAAAAACCATTGGAATGAACCGCATCTTTTACCATGGCATTCCAGCCTTTTAATAGAATGGGCAAATATTCTTCTTTATCCAGTAATCCGTTTCGCACTCCCCATGCCATTCCGTAGACAAACAAAGCAGTTCCTGTAGTTTCTTTGCCACCGTAATTTCCGGCATCATGAAGACTTACGTTCCAGAATCCGTCTGTACGCTGACAAGCTTTCAGTGCTTTGCTCATGAGTAAGAAATCATTGATGTAATCCTGACGATGTTTTTCGTTTGCAGGAATTTCGTCGAGCACACGTACGAGTGCAGCGTATGCCCACCCGTTTCCTCTGCTCCAATAGCAGTCTTCGCCATTAGGTTCTTTGTAGGGAGGTAAGAAATCGGCATCTCTCCACCAAAGTCCGTCTGCCAGGTTGAACAATCCTTTTCCTCCCAGCTGATTACGTGAGAATTCATACATATCCCACATCTTGTCGAAATATTTCTGCTCTCCTGTCAGGTGTCCCATTTTGGCTAGTACTGGCATGCCCATTTGAATGGCATCTACCCAGGTCCAGTCTCCTACTTGGGGAGTATTGACAAGCATGTTCATATTGGATTTGATATTTTTCAGCATTTCAGGCTTGGGACAAAGATTATATAAGTCGATATAAGTTTGTCCACAGCAGTAATCATCAGCGTTACGTGTGGTATTTCCGTTTCGCATACCCCATTCATGGTATTCAGCCCAGTTGTATGCATAATCGTAGTATTCTGCGCGGGGGAAAATGGAATATAGAGACATTAATCCTTCATAGTATACTCCTCTGGTCCAGATATTACTAGGGCGGGTAACTTTACGTACAAAACTAGGAGTCCGGTAATCTGCATATTTTTCCATGAAATACTTATTTACTTTAATCATCACTTCCAGTGTTTCTTTTTGTGGTGGTAGTTTTTGTGCAGTAGAAGTGGTGAATCCCCAGCTCATTATAAACAGAAATGCGATAAGAATCTTTCTCATAATTAAATAAAGGTATTAGTTCTGAAATTGTATCAACAAAGATAGGAGATACAAGAACATTTGTACATGGAAAATCATGCAAATACATTGAAAATCATTCAAAAAATGCTCTTGGACTCTTCTTATGGATGTTTTTTGTACAAAAAGACATGTAATTGCATGATTCTCTATTCCTTCTTGTCGAAAAAGTTTTCTATTTTGCTTACATATTTATTTTAGTTTTTAATGTATTCAGAAGATGAGGGGATATTGTGTAAAAGGCTGGCTTTTATGGTGCTTATCCTGGATGGCCGTCAGTGTATTTGCCAGTGAAATTTTTCCGGATGGAACACCAATTCCAGAATGGTTCAGAGAGCATCGGGTGGTATCAGTAAAAGAGCTGGGAAAGCAATATTGTATCACAAATTATGGTGTGCAAAATGATAGTACGATTTTACAGACAGAACGTATTCAGGCAGTCATTGATAAAGCGGCTCAAGAGGGTGGAGGAGTGATCTGTATCCCTAAAGGGACTTTTTTGTCGGGCTCTCTTTTTTTCAGACCTCGTACTCATCTTTATCTGGAAAAAGGAGCAACTCTGAAAGGAAGTGATGACATTAGTCATTTTGATGTGATTGATACCCGTCTGGAAGGGCAGAATCTAACGTATTTTGCAGCTTTGGTTAATGTCATTGGAGTGGATGGATTTACACTTTCAGGCGAGGGGAAGATAAATGGAAATGGACTTCGTTTTTGGAAATCTTTTTGGTTGCGCCGACAGGTAAATCCCCAGTGTACGAATTTGGAGGAACTTCGTCCACGGTTGATATATATTGCTGATTCAAAAAATGTGCAGTTGTCTGGGGTCAGATTGGAAAATTCTCCGTTCTGGACTACTCATTTATATCGTTGTGAGAATGTGAAGTTGCTTAATCTTTCTATTTTTGCTCCTCATTCGCCGGTGAAAGCACCTAGTAGTGATGCTATTGATATTGATGTGTGCAAGAATGTGTTGGTAAAAGGTTGTTATATGTCTGTAAATGATGATGCCATAGCTTTGAAGGGTGGAAAAGGACCTTGGGCAGACCAAGATAAGGTGAATAATGGAAGTAATCTGAATATCATTATAGAGGATTGTGTATGGGGATTCTGTCATAGCGCATTGACTTGTGGTAGTGAGTCTATACATAACCGCAATATTCTGGTGAGACGCTGTCGGGTAGAGCATGCACAGCGTTTGCTTTGGCTAAAGATGCGTCCGGATACGCCGCAAAATTATGAATATATTCAGTTGGAAGATATTACGGGCTCTGCCATTAATTTCTTGTTTGCCCAGCCTTGGACTCAGTTTTTTGATTTAAAGGATAGGAAAGATGTCCCCTATTCATATTCAAGTCATGTGACGATGCGTAATATTCAATTGGATTGTGATGTCCTTTTTGCGGTGAAGAAGGATGAAACGCAGTATAAGCTGTCTGATTTTCTATTTGAGAATTTAAAGATTACAGCTCGTAAGTCGGGGGAGATTTGTAAAGATTATATTCATAATCTGCAAATTCGGAATGTAACAGTAAACGGAGTACATTTAAAATAAAAACGATGTGGTAGCAATTGCTACCACATCGTTTTTATTTTAGGTAAGTTTGTATTCGTCAGGGTAATAAATAAAATCGATAACTGCCCTGTCATATTCGAATAACTCTTCAGGTTTGAAGAATCTTTCAATTTCTTCAATAGCTGTTTTAGGTGAATCTGAGGTGTGGATGATGTTTTCTTGTGAACTTACACAATAATCTCCTCGGATAGTACCTGGAACGGCTACACGGCCATTGGTGGCTCCTGTCATGGAGCGTACCACCTGAATGGCATCTACTCCTTCATAGCAACATACAATCACAGGACTGGCCATCATAGAAGCTTTTACACGAGAAAAGAAAGGTTTTCCGGCCAAGTGGGCATAATGCTCATTGAGCAAATCCTCCGTAAGTTGCATCATTTTCATGCCAGCCAGGCGCAGGCCTTTACGTTCAAATCTATGGGTTATTTCTCCGATAAGTCCGCGCTGTACGGCACTGGGTTTTAAAATTACTAATGTTTTTTCAAGACTCATAGTTCGTTTATATTAAGGTGATACAAAGATTCATTGCGCCCAAATATACGAAAAAAAGGATATGAGCCCTAAAAACGAGTGGATTTTTTATTTAAAGCTATTTGGAATCCAAAGGTATTATTCCAAGGTTGATAGCTTTCAGAACAAGGTCTACGGCATTCCTGGCCTCCAGTTTGCTCATGAGGCTTTTGCGGTGAGTTTCAATTGTATTATTGGATACATACAGCAATTCTGCAATTTCCCTTGTATTAAATCCTTTAGCAATAGCCTGCAATACCTCCATTTCTCTTAAAGTAAGCTGTTCTTTTATCTGTTCTTCTGTCTGCATCCGGTTTAAAATGGATTTGAATCGTTTGCAAAGGTATTGGCCTCCTTTTAAGATTGTCTGGATGGCTAGTGTCAGTTCATTAATATCTGCCGATTTTAGTATGGCCCCACTTATGGAGGCTTTAGTCAGTCTTTTAAGTATCCATATCTCTTCATGCATGGTATTAATCAAAATACGTGCTTCCGGGTGCTTTTGCAGGATGGTTTCTATCAGTTCGAACCCGTTGGTGTCGGGAAGTTCCACATCAAGCAGATAGATGTCGAACGGTTGCATGGCTATCAGAAGCATTGCTTCTGCTCCTGATGAGGCAGTATATACCTTTTCTATTTCAGGCATTTGAGACACTACATGCTTGATGCCTTGCAGTATAAGAGTATGGTCATCGACTAATAGTATTTTGGCTTTAGGACTTGTCATTTTGTCGCATTTTACACTGCAAAGAAAAAAATATTCATTGAAAAGATTTTCACTGAAAACCGTGATTTTTTCAATGAAGATGCACCTGAATATGAATATTCACTCCAGTCTTGTCTTTTTCTATCTTGTAATCTCCTGCAATAGTTTTTAACCGGTCGTTGATGGTTCGCAAGCCTATTCCTTTAGATAAATCAGCATGTGGACTCCAGTTCCCGTCATGATGTACTTCAATAATAAGATAAGTGGCATTTTTTTCTATTTGGATACAGATAACCTTTGCCTGAGTATGTTTGAGTATATTCCCGGTCGTTTCCTGCATGATGCGGTAGATTTCGTATCCTATATGTTCTGAAATACTTGACCAGTCCGTGTGAGGATAGGGAGTATATTGTATGGAAACTCCTGAAATCTCTTGCATTTTAGAGAAATAATCAGCTAACATTTCATTCAGATCGGTAAACTGGAAATTGGGTGGCATTAGTTCATGTGAAATGGCTCGTACGCCGCTACGAATCTCTTCTAATGTCTGAATGGTATTTGTTTTTAGATCCTCAGCAGAGCTTTGTTGCTGCATTTGAAGAATGGCTCCCAGCAGGTCATTACATACCCCGTCGTGCAAATCCTTAGCCAGTCGTTTGCGCTCATTTTCCAAGCCTTCTATGTATTGGCGGGCAGCAATCAGTTCGGTTTCCTTCTTGCACTTTCCGTTTGTGCAGCAGAATGGAAATAGCTATTAATAGTAACCCGATTACTGTAAGGTAATAGATGGTATGGCGTAAACGGCTTTCTTGTTCTTGTGCCTGAGTCTTTTCCAGAAGAGCAATTTTCAGTTCTTTGTCACTTGTCCGTAATTTCTCATTCAGTTCAGATAGTTCATGCTTGATTTTTCCACCGAAAATGGAATCCTGGTAAATGCATACTTCTTGCATGTTCTGATATGCTTTTTGGTAGTTCCCTAATCCTTCATAGTTACGTGCTGTTAAAATGTGATATTTATCGTATGGTAATTGAGTTTGAATTAATGGATTGCTTGTTAGTATGCTGAGACTTTTCTGATATTCTCCAATCCAATTATAAAGGCTGGCTTGTGTGCTATAAAATTCAAGTGCTGTCGGACTGTTTCCCGGGATTTTATGAATCAATTCTTCTCCTTTTTTTAGAAAAATCCTGACGGAATCTTTTTTGTTCCATAATTGATAGGTACTCAGTAAAGGCGATAGGGAGCTCATGGCAAGTAAAGGATATTTTAGTTTTAATGCCTTGTTGATATTTTTTTTAAAAATATGGCTTGCTTCGACATACTTACCCATACTGCTATAACATCCTCCAATGAGACTGCTGGCATATAATTCCATTAGTGAATCGTTTGCTTTTCGGGCGTATTCCGCTGCCTGCTTACCTTGCGTCAATGCTTCTTCATAGCGCTTGTTAAGATGGTAGAGCACGCCAATGTTATAATAGGTGGAAGCAATGTCTTCGTACTTTTCTGTTTTTTTACAGAGATCGATGGCACGGTTATAGTGATATACGGCTGAGTCGAACATTCCTAACTTACGGTAGCAGACACCAATGGAAGATTCTACCACACCCTCCAGATCGTATCTTCTTTCTTTGAGTTGGGGAGCATGTGTTGCAACCGTTTTAAATTTCTCTTTAGCTTGTTCTATTTTTTCCTTCCATGAAAAGATAGTTAGCCAGTGAGTTGAGTAACTGCAAATATCCTTCTTCTTCAAAAGTCGGTTTTGAATAAAGAGAAAGTCCTTTTTGAATGTAGTGATAGGATGAGTCATGGTCTAGAGTTTCATATTCAGCTCCTAAGAATTGATATAACTCAATTAGTTGCTCTTCGGTAGAATTTTTTTGCTCTGCTAATTGTAATTCGCGTTTTAAACTATCAATTGTTGCTGTTTCAGCTTGTATTGGCAAGCACAAGACTGTGTGAAGAAAGGTACCTAATGTGAAAAGAAGTTTTTTCATGTAACCTAATTTTGTGAGTTCTACAAAGTAGCGTTTTTTTGTGGAATATACAAATTTCAGCTAAAAAACATCTGGAATATGAGATAGAATGTGTGTGTCTGGAATAACTTAGAATAAAAATATTATGGCTAAAATAAGCAAAATCGTGCAGTCAGTTCTCTTTTATATTTTTGGGAGATATATAACTCATTTGTATAATGAAAAGGAGGGGTCATAAGGCAGCGGTTATTCTGTATCATGTGTAAATAGTGCATATTGATAATGTAGGATTGGTGAATTTGCACAAATTCTTCATTGTATGTACATAAGTCTTTGGCGCGTAGATTAGCCTTAAGGCGGAGGAAAGAACCGTCTGTCAAAGCTATCTCCCAGCTTTTTCTTGTCGAAATATATTTGAAATAACCAATATCATTTGAGCGTAACACGTGTAAGTTCCCCATAAAGGTCTGGATGAGTAAAGGTTTGCCCAATTTTGCATCAAAAAGTCTTCTTAAGCGTTCAAGAGCTGCATTGTATCGCTGAATCTCGGTTGTTTTCATTTCTCTTTTGCATTGTAATTTTGTTTGTCAAATATAACTCGTCTTATGAGGGAGGAAAACACGGAAAACCGTGATTTTTGTATAAAAGTAAAAAAGCCGCCTCGCAGTGCAAGACGGCTTTTTATTACAGTGTGTTTGTTCTTATTTTGAAGTATTGATATTAGCTGATGGGCGGAAGTCGAACATTAAGTTCAAATGTAATCCTTCATCTCCTTGTTTGATGCGAATATTTCCAGGTTGACTGTTCGGACCTTGTTGTTCGATTGGTTTGAAGGAACAGATGGCCGGTATGTCAAGCAAGAAGGATATATCACCCTCAGGGAATTGCGGCATGGTTCTTCTAACACGTCCTACAGGTTCTTCCGGTGTAAAGATGTGATAGAAGATTCCATCGTTTCTTGAATAAACAGTAAACGGTGTTTTGTCGCTTTCCAGTGTAGCCCAGTACATGTTGGCATGATATCCTTTAAATTCTGGATAAATCAGATTTTCAAAACTTTCTCCTGTAATGGTATTGTTGTAATCTTTATGCCAGATGTTATAGTTGGTACCAGGGATACGGTTTTTCCACACACGATAAGGACCACGTCCCAGCCATTTCATGCCGGTACAGTTTGCTTCTGGGTAAGAGAAGGTCAATCCGAGATTGTATACTTTTGTGTCCATGAAGGCATCGTCAAATCCTCCGCCTCCAGAGGCACGGTTTAGTAGGATGGCGTCCATATAAAGCAATCCTTGATCGGTCAGGCGCCATACAATGGAATCGGCTGCTCCTTTATATTTGGCACAAAATATGGCTCCTTCTTGTGTTTCACGCACGTAGCTGAGTGAAGGCTCATAGCGCATTTTCATTCCTACAGCTACCGGACCGTCTTTGAACGGGACCTCTGTTTCTCCTGCTTTTACTTGCTTGATGATACCGGTAGTGGCATCAAACGTTACACTTACCTTCGCACTGTTCAATACGATGTGGCTGGCATTGCGTGAGGCGGTAGCTTTGGGAAGTGCTTCTAGGGTCATGGGTGATTGTGCCATTTTATGGTCAAAATATTGTTTTACCAGGCGGATAGGATAGCTCCAGTTACAGATGCTATGTCCATTTTTGTCGAAGGCTTCCAATTCCAGTACATCACCTTCATGGAAATTGTCTGGAAGGTCGAAATGAGCTGTGCCGGTTTCTCCTGGCTGGATAGCAGGGAGAGTAACTTCTCCGTGGCTTAATTCAACGGATTGTGTTACACCTTTCAATGGAGTGTCACATGACAACACTTTGTACGTCATTTTGCATTCCTTCAGATTCGTGTAAGTATATTCGTTGGTAACCAGGAAATTGCCATTAAAATGAGAGGTGATGAGCAGTGGTTTCAGTTGGATAGGTGACCACTGGGCACGGATGGCATAGAAGCTACCTTCTTTTTCACGACGAGGGCCAACAACTCCATCAGGCGCATTTGACTTGTCAGAATCCAGAATACCTCCTTTGTCACTTCGTTTGGGAGCTTCGTCGCAGAAAACCCAGATAAATCCTCCGGCAAATAACGGGTTCGTATTCCAGCGATCCCAGAAATCCCGTAATCCGGCACCTCCTCCTTGGTCGTACATGGCATGCATGAATTCTGTAGGCATGAAGACCTTATAGCCATTGGTAAATCGGGCTACTCCTGTCAGATAAGCCGGATAATGGTGCGTATCCAGATCATTGAAGTCGGCCCATGGGTGGACTACATGCCGTTTTTGAAGCTTGTCGTATTGAGCAAACAGTTTATCCAGCTGATAATTCCATCCTCCTTCATTTCCATTGCTCCAAATGATGATGGACGGATGATTGACATCACGCTGTACCATTTCTTTCACCAGTTTGCTTCCTACTTTTTCGTCGTAGCAATTCTGCCATCCTGCCAGTTCATCCATGTATACGATACCTAGTGAATCGCACATATCCAGGAAATGTTCGTCGGGGGCATAGTGTGATCTTACTGCGTTCATGTTCATTTCCTTGATAAGAAGTGCATCCTGACGACTCATGGCCGCACTGGTTGCTCTTCCGCCGTCGACGGAGAATGAATGGCGGTTAATACCTTTTACGACGAGTTTGGTTCCATTCAGATATACTCCGTCTTGTGGGAAAAATTCGACGGTGCGGAAGCCGATTCTGGTTTCACGTGTCTGGATTACTTTTCCTTCCGGTGATTTTAATTCCAGACGAGCTACATACAGGTTAGGGTCTTCTGTGGACCAGGTTTGGATGTCTGCCCACTGTCCTTCTATCTGTTGTTCTTTGCCAGAGTCTGTAATTTTTTTGGAAAGTGCAGACTTTCCCGTATTTGTCAGGATGGTTTTTCCGTCTTTCAAACCTCGTACCGATACGTGAAGTTCATATCCTTTCGCATCGCCATACATTTCACATGAGGCTTGAAACTTTCCATGCTGGTCGGCATTGAGTACAAAGTGTTCAATGTGTACTTGTGGAACAACTTCCAGCCATACCGGACGATAAATTCCTCCATAAAGCCACCAGTCAGCTTTACGTTCTGCGGCGTTGATGGATGAATTAGCAGATTCTTTAGCGACTTTTACTTCAAGTGTATTTTTCTTTCCGAGGGTGAGTAAGTCGGTGATGTCATAACAAAAACGGTTGAATCCGCCCTGATGCATTTCTCCGGCCAGTTTGCCGTTGATTAAGACTTCCGTATCGGTCATGACTCCGTCAAAATAAATTTTTACCCGCTGGCCGCTCCATGATTTGGGAGCCTCGAATTTGTGACGATAAATACCTGTTTCATCACTTGGCTTGGCACCTTTGATGGTATACCATCGTCCGTAGGTATATTCTCCAAATCCTTGCAGTTCCCAGTTGCAGGGAACTTCTATCTTTTTCCATTTGCCGCTGTTTTGTCCTTTTGAGCAGAGAAAGTCCCATGTCACGGTATTGTCAATACCGGTTCCTGAAAGATAAATTCGTTCCGGATGGGGGGCTTGCGCTTGCAAATGCAAGCCAGGCACGTTGCAGAAAAGGCTGGCAAGTAGGGTCAGTCTGATAAAGTTGTTTTTCATATCCGTGTTCATTGATTTATTTTCTACAAAGATACGTACCTTCATGAAATGAATGAATGGAATAATGTACATCTTGCTTGGAGGATTGTGTATCAGACGTACAAAAATCCATGAATCTGTACATTCCTATAGTTGTAAAGGCTGGATAACTTTTATCTTTGCAAGTATGAAACCTAATTTGTAATTCCATGAAAAAGAACAACATCTTATTTTTTCTCTGTTTGTGCTCTGCGATGGGGGCGGCTGCACAAAACTGGCCAGAGGTAAAGCCTGAAGCACGTCCTGGCAGCCGTTGGTGGTGGTTAGGAAGTGCCGTCGATAAAGATAATCTGAATTATAACCTGAAGGAATATGGCAAGGCCGGACTTGGTAGTTTGGAGGTTACGCCTATTTATGGGGTAAAAGGAAATGAATCTCATAATCTCTGTTTTCTGTCGCCTGAATGGATGGAAATGTTCCGTTATACGCAGGAGGTGGGTAAGACAAACGGGATAGACATTGATATGAATACCGGAACGGGATGGCCTTTCGGAGGCCCTGAGGTTTCTCTTTCACAAGCTGCAGCAAAAGCTATTTTTGAATGTTATGAGGTAAAGGGAGGTGAACCGGTAAAGTTGGAAATCAATATCCGTGACCCTAAAGAACAGAAACAGCGGGATGTAGCTTACCTGGATTGTCTGATGGCTTATGGAACAGATGGGAAAGTAGTAAATCTGACCAAAAAAGTAAAAGACGGATATTTGCAGTGGGATGCTCCGGCAGGTGATTGGCAACTGGTGGCATTGTTTGTGGGGCGGACTTTTCAGAAAGTAAAGCGTGCGGCTCCCGGGGGAGAAGGATATGTTATGGATCATTTTAGTCCGGTGTCCGTAAAATCTTACTTTGAGAAGTTTGATAAGGCTTTCAAGACAAACAAAGTCAACTTTCCCCGTACCTTCTTCAATGATTCGTATGAGGTGTACGGAGCAGATTGGACTCCTGCATTCTTGAAAGAATTTGCTGCACGTCGTGGTTATCGGCTGGAAAATCATTTTCCGGAGTTTATTTCACAGGAACGGACTGAACTGACGCGTCGACTGGTGTCTGATTATAGGGAAACATTGGGAGAACTTCTGGTTGAGAACTTTACGACTGCATGGACCAAGTGGGCGCATGGGCATGGAAGTACGACCCGTAATCAGGCACATGGATCTCCTGCCAATCTGATTGATACGTATGCTTCGGTAGATATCCCGGAGTGTGAAGGGTTTGGATTGACTGATTTTCATATCAGGGGATTGAGGCGTGATTCACTTACACGTCCTAATTTTTCGGATATTTCCATGCTGAAGTATGCTTCCTCGGCTGCACATATTGCAGGAAAACCTTATACTTCTTCTGAAACATTTACCTGGTTGACAGAGCATTTTCGTACTTCTCTTTCACAGTGTAAGCCTGATATGGATTTGATGTTTGTGTCGGGTGTAAATCACGCATTTTTTCATGGTACCCCCTATTCTCCGAAAGAAGCAGCCTGGCCTGGTTGGCTATTTTATGCTACGATAAACATGTCGCCCACCAATACGATATGGCGTGACGCGCCGGCTTTCTTTGAGTATATAACTCGTTGTCAGTCTTTTCTTCAATTAGGTAAGCCTGATAATGATTTCCTGGTTTATCTTCCGGTTTATGATATGTGGAATGACATTCCAGGACGTTTTGTTGGCTTTGATATTCACAAGATGGATCAGTATGCGCCGAAGTTTATCAAGACGATACAAACCATTATGGCAGGTGGCTATGATGTAGACTATATTTCTGATTCTTTTATTAAAAGTACATCGTGTCAGGATGGTATGTTGAAGACACGTGGAGGTGCTTGTTATAAGGCGCTTATCGTACCTGCAGTAAAGTTGATACCGGTTTCTACCTTAAAGAAGCTAGTAGCATTGGTACGTCAGGGGGCAACCGTAGTGTTTGTGGAACATTATCCGGAAGATGTGCCGGGGTATGCTTCTTTAGAACAGAATCGGAAGCAACTATTTGCACTGCTGGAACAATTGCCAGGAGAAAAGTCTTTCCGAGGCACACAGGCTTTTAATTTCGGAAAAGGACGTATCATTGTGGGAAGTGATTACCATGAGGCATTAGAACGCACAGGAGTTCCTGCAGAAGAACTGAAGACTCGTTGGGGAGTACAATTTATCCGGCGTACACATACAGAAGGGCACCATTATTTTATTTCCAACTTACAGGCCAAAGATGTGGAAGGATGGGTTACATTGAATGTGCCTGAAAAAAATATGATGTGTTTTGATCCGATGACGGGTAAACGGGGAATTGCAAAAACGCGGGAGGTGGAAGGAAAAACTCAGGTATATATGCAATTGAAGTCTGGGGAGAGTATCATTCTTCAAACTTTTACTCGTTCTTTGCAAGGAGTGCCTGAATGGAAATATAGGAAGGAAATGGACTATAGCTTGAGTTTGGATCATGGTTGGAAACTGAAATTTGTAGAAAGTTATCCGGCTATTGAAGGAGAGTTTAAAATAGATACGCCTTCTTCATGGACAGAAATGGCACATCCGGCTGCGAAGATTAACCGGGGTACTGCATTGTATTCATTGGAGCTGGATTTGCCTGAATTATTGGCAGATGATTGGATTCTAGACTTGGGCGATGTGCGTGAGAGCGCACGTGTGCGTATAAATGGGCAGGAAGCAGGTATTGCCTGGGCAGTTCCCTTCCGTTTAAGCATAGGGCAATTGCTAAAGCCTGGTAAGAATCTCATAGAGGTGGAAGTCACCAACCTTCCGGCAAATAGTATTGCTGAAATGGACCGCCAGGGAAAACAATGGCGTATTTTTGAGGATATCAATATGGCCAAACTGAATTATGAGAAAGGTACTTACGGACATTGGGAAACACTACCTTCTGGCTTGAACGGAATAGTTCGGTTGATACCTGTTAAATATTTATTTTGATTGCCTGGGCTGGATAGATAATTATCCGGCCCAGTTTTCTCTGTCCAGATTGCGATAGCTGATAGCCTCTGCCAAATGTTCCGGACGTATTTCATTACTTCCCTCCAGGTCTGCAATGGTTCGTGAGACTTTAAGAATACGATCGTAGGCACGGGCTGAAAGGTTCAGTCGGTTCATGGCATTTCTTAAAAGTTCCAGGCCAGCGGCATCCGGTTGTGCATAGAGGTGTAGTAGTTTAGAAGTCATTTGGGCGTTACTATAGATTCCATGTTCATTAGCAAAGCGTTGGCTTTGTATTTGTCGGGCACGGACTACACGTTCGCGAATGCTGGCACTGCTTTCTCCCGGTGTGCTTTTGGAGATTTCTTCAAAAGGAACGGGTACAATTTCTACTTGAATGTCTATGCGGTCGAGCAGAGGGCCTGAGATTTTGTTCAGGTATCGCTGTACTTGTCCCGGACTACATACACAATTTCGTGTGGGATGGTTATAGTAGCCACATGGACATGGGTTCATGGAAGCGATTAATTGGAAGTTAGCTGGATACTCCAGGCTATACTTTGCTCTTGAAATAGTGATACGATGGTCTTCAAGGGGCTGCCGAAGCACTTCCAGTACGCTTCTGCTGAACTCAGGGAGTTCATCAAGAAATAACACTCCATTGTGTGCCAGGCTGATTTCTCCAGGTTGAGGTGTAGCTCCACCACCTACCATGGCTACTTGAGAGATGGTGTGGTGTGGGCTGCGGAACGGTCGGGTGGCAATAAGCGAGGAACCTTTTTTCAGTTTTCCAGCTACTGAATGTATCTTAGTTGTTTCCAGGCTTTCTCCTAATGAGAGTGGAGGAAGGATGCTGGGAAGGCGTTTGGCCATCATGGACTTGCCACTTCCTGGGGCTCCAATGAGCAGTACGTTGTGTCCGCCTGCTGCGGCTACTTCAAGTGCTCGTTTTACATTTTCCTGTCCTTTTACTTCTGCAAAGTCAAAAGGGAAAGTTGACTGGTGTTTATAGAACTCTTCACGTGTGTTGACAATGGTAGGTTGCAAACTGCAATTGCCGTTCAGAAAATCGATTACTTCTGTAATGCGTTCCACGCCATATACGTCCAGATTATTTACGACAGCGGCTTCCGATGCATTCTGTTGCGGAAGAATAATCCCTTTAAAACCTTGTTGACGGGCAGCAATGGCGATAGGAAGTGCACCTTTAATGGGTTGCAGACTTCCGTCCAGGCTTAATTCTCCAATAATCAGATAATCTGTCAAGTGTTCAGAGGAGATTGTTTCATTAGCTGCCAGGATACCGATAGCCAGCGGGAGATCGTATGAGGCTCCTTCTTTCCGGATATCAGCTGGAGCCATGTTGACTACTATCTGTCGGGTAGGAAACTTATATCCGTTTACTTGTAGAGCGGATACGATACGTTCGTGGCTCTCCTTGACAGCAGAGTCTGGGAGACCCACTAAATAAAATTTTATTCCGCGCGAACAGTTGACTTCAATTGTTACAATAGTGGCATCAATGCCTTGTACTGCGGCTCCAAAAAGTTTGACAAGCATTTAAGGTCGTTTTTATTGTGTTTTACTTTTGTTGTTTGTCTTCTGCTATCAAGGCTTCCATCTTGGTCTGTAATGCATTTCCGTAAAGATTACTGCCTAAAATTTTCCGGTTCCGGTCTATCAGTATGTTGTATGGAAGACGCTGTATGTTTTGTTGTTTCAGAATCTGATTATTCCATCCTTTGTAGTCGCATACTTCAATCCACTGTTCTGTATCTTTTTGCGTATTTTTTCCCCATTCTTCCTTGTTATAATCTAGTGAGAAGTTGACAACCCGGAAATTGTTCTTAGAGAATTTTTCGCATAGAGCATATAGGGAGTCTTTTATAGCTATGCTTTCCTTATCCCAACTTGCCCAAAAGTTAATGAGCGAATATTGCTTTTGTGTTCCACTGCTGCTCCATGACAAATATTCGCCGTTTCTTTTCTTTACAGACAAGTAATTCAGATAAGTCGAAGTGCTTTTTTCTTTTTCGGGTAGTTTCTGTAGAACTTCATTCAATACTCTACAATCTTTCACTTTACCGGTCAAAGGCTCAGTCAGTCTGGCAATGAGGGACAGATTGGGATTGGCTGATTGTGAAAAATACCAGTACAGTATATAAGCCGAAGCAGGTGAGGATGGATGGCTCTTGATAAAGTTCTCAGCTTGTTGGCATATTTGTGCAGAATCTTTCAGCGCGTGTATACTTTGCAGAAATTCCTGGTATTCATTATTCGGACCATCTCCTTTAATTTCCGGATGTGCGAAACTTCCTTTTACAGACACTTTCCAGCCTTTGTCTGCAAATATCGGAAAGACTTCACCTGAATCATTAACTAATCGGAAAGTATTCAATGTGTCGGGAGAGAAGGCATAAGTGAATTTACCTCCTCTTGGATAAATAGTATCCAGTTTGGAATCCGGGTCATCAAAGACTACCAGAATCATGTCGGAAGTAATGCCTTCCAGTTCCCCTTTGAGTTCAAATTCATCGCTTTGTCTGCACGAATCCAGACAAAACAACAGATATACAGATAAGAGGAGCAGGTATAATTTTTTCATAAACCGTATTTTGTTTTTGCGAAAATACATATTTTCATTTTATAATCTTTCATCTTCTTCCGATTCTTTCCCGTAAAAGCATAAAAAAACCGGAATCACTTCAAGTGATTCCGGTTCCTTTTATGTAATTAAGTCAGATTACTTTATTTCGTTTGCATATTTTGCAAATTCACGGTCGTTCTGAGCTTTGGCAGCCAAAGCAGCATCCTGCTGTTTTACTTTGTCCATGCTGCTCTTAACCAAGTCAGCGTTGTTAGTTCTAGCACCAACAATTGCCATCAGGTAGTTAGTGTAAGCGTCCGGATTCTTCACTGCAGACAGAGTAGATTTAGCTTTGTTATAGTCCTTAGCCAAGATCTGAGCCAAAGCAGCTGAGTTAGTCTTAGTGTCACCGAATGCCTGTACAGCACGGTCATACTGACCTTGTTTGATGTACAAGTTACCCAGAGCTTCGTTAGCTGTGTTAGCACCTGTAGACTTGCTCAAGTAAGTTTCAGCGTTAGCTACGTTACCCTTAGTCAATTCAATCAAACCAAGGTTAGTGTTAACTTCTGCAGCGTTAGAACTCTTGCTAGCAGCCTGTTTGAAGTAGTTTTCAGCTGTAGCTAAGTCACCGTTAGCATAAGCCATCATACCCAAGTTGTTGTAAGCACGATAGTCGTTCGGATACAATTCAACAGTTTTCTTATAGATAGCTTCTTTACGAGCGTTGTCGTTAGTCAGAGTTGCAGCATACAGCAATTCATCGTTGCTCAATACTTTAGCGTCAGTATCGAATGCAGCGTTGATTTCTTCGTCGCTACGTCCGATTACATCGTAGTTAGCAGTCAAACGAGCACGACGCAACTGCGGCAGGATTTCGTCAGCCAGAGTTTTGTAAACTGAAGAAATGTTCTTGATTTCAGTTTCACGCTGTTCTGGATCGTTGTACATAGAAAGAACACGCAAGATCAGGTCTTTATCCTGAATGTTAGATTTAGAAACCAATTCCTGGAATCCGTCCCAGTCCTGAGCTGTGTATTTAGCATCTACTTCAGTTTCAATCTTACCTTTCTTCAACTGCTGGTTCATGTATTTTTCAGTGTTGTTCTGACGATTTTCAGCCAAAGTAGTATTCAGTTCAACACCACCATCTGGTGAAGCGTAAGCAGAAATTTCGATGTTGTTCAGTTTGTAGTTCTTAGTGTCACCAGCTACAGCTACCACTTGTTTGTGGAATGCTTTCAAGCTGTCAGACTTCAATTCGCTTGCGCGGAGGTTAGCCTGCTGGATCAAGAACATGATCTGAGCTTCTTTAGCCTGCTTGATGATACGCTGGAATGCATCCGGAGCGTAAGCAGCATTAGCAGAGTTTACAGTAGGAAGTTCTGAAGTAGCGATTACACCGTCAGCAATCTTTACAGAAGGAATAGTGTATTCTTTTTTACCTTTCTTAATTTTGAAATCCAGGTAAAGTTCAGATTTAGCCATTTCAGGAACATAGTCGAAAGAAGCTTTCATTGTATAAGTACCACCAGTCTTGTAAGAGATAGTCTGGTCGTTACCTTGTACTTTTTCGCCCTGGAATGTAGCTGGCTGACCTTTAGCTTCGCCACCTTCCCATCTCAAAACTGGAGTAACTTCAACTGTTGCGTTTTTCTTGAAGTATTTTTCCGGGAATTTTCCTGTAATAGTTACAGGTACCTTGCCACCAACAGCTTCCAACACTTCAGGGTTGGTAGTGAAGTAGTCAGGAGATAATTCGCCCATCTTGCTACATGAAGAGAAAGCAAGGACTAACAATGCCACTAACGGCAAATACAACTTCTTAATCATGATGTTAAATATTTAGTTTGTATAAATGAATAATCTTATTGTTTGATTATTTGGGGCAAAGATAAGAAAAACTCTATTACGTGTTAATCATTATCTGTTTTTTTTTGTGCGTTCGTTTGAAAAAACCTTAAAAAATCGTTCTTGCCTTACAATCTGTTCATATTTCTGGGGTGGTGCTCCAAGATTTCCTGGCGCAAACGACTGCGGTCAAGGTGGGTATAAATTTCAGTCGTACCTATACTTTCATGTCCTAGCATGCATTGTATGGCTCGCAGGTTGGCGCCGCCCTCCAGCAGATGAGTAGCAAAAGAATGACGGAAAGTGTGGGGGCTGATTGTTTTCTTCAACCCAATCTGTTCGGCTAGCTCTTTAATGATGTGAAAGACCATGATGCGTGAAATGTTTTTCCCGAAACGACTGATAAATACAAAATCTTCGTATCCAGGTTTTATCAGTCCTTCATTGCGGTCTGGAAAGTACAGTTCCAGTTCATGAATGGCGCGTGGGGAGATGGGTACCAGCCGTTGTTTGCTTCCCTTTCCTTCTACTTTGATGAACTTTTCTTTTAGATAGAGATCGGATAGTTTCAGATTGCATAGTTCGGATACACGGAGTCCGCAACTGTATAGGGTTTCCAAAATAGCCCGGTTGCGCTGTCCTTCACGGGTGCTTCGGTCGATGCTTCCTATAAGCCTGTCTATCTCTTCTACCGTCAGTACGTCAGGCAGGTGTTTGCCGATTTGGGGTGATTCCAGCAATTCTGAGGGGTCTTGTTGTATGTAGTCTTCCAGCAAAAGAAAACGAAAAAAAGAACGTATTCCAGACAAAATGCGAGCCTGTGAACGTGGGTGAATGCCGATGTCTCTTAATCCGGCTGAAAAAGTTTCCAAATTCTCCAGGGTAACCTCAGTAAAATGAATGCTTTCCAGTTCCAGAAATGCGAATAGTTTGTCCAAGTCTGTAAGATAAGCCTCCACCGTGTTTGCTGAAAGTGATTTTTCGAGTTTCAGGTATTGCCTATACTTTATTATTATGCTTTTTTTATCGGCCTTTTTCATTTATTTTTCGTATCTTTGTGCCAAATTCTTCTACAAAGGTATTAAATTTCAGCAGAAGTATACAGATGAGAATACAAATAATCAATGGCCCTAACATTAACCTGTTGGGCAAACGGGAGCCTTCCATTTATGGAGCCGAATCTTTTGAAAGTTATCTGGAGAAATTAAAAGAATGGTATCCGTCGGTAGAGTTTGCATATTACCAGTCGAATGTGGAAGGGGAACTGATTAATAAAATTCATGAGACAGGCTTTTCGTATGATGGCATTGTGCTGAATGCCGGGGCCTATACTCACACTTCCATTGCTTTACAGGATGCTATCCGTGCAGTTACGTCTCCAGTCGTGGAGGTACATATTTCCAATGTTCACCGGCGGGAGGAGTTTCGTCACAAATCAATGATTTCCTGTGCTTGTGTAGGAGTAATCTGCGGATTCGGACTGAATTCCTATCGTCTGGCCGTAGAATCCATTTTATTAGACAACAACAAATTATAGTATATTTATTATGATGCTTAAACAAACAAAAATCGTTGCGTCCATTTCGGACTTGCGCTGCGAAGTAGATTTTATCAGAGACCTTTTTAATGCAGGTATGAACGTGGTACGTATGAATACCGCACATGCCAGCCGTGAAGGTTTTGAAAAGTTGATTAATAATGTGCGTACCGTTTCTAACCGTATCGGTATTCTGATGGATACCAAAGGTCCGGAAGTACGTACTACGGCCAGTGCAGAAGGCCCGATTGATTTCAAGACAGGTGAAAAGGTTCGTATTGTGGGAAATCCGGAGCAGGAAACTACTCATGAATGTATTGCTGTAACTTACCCGGGATTTGTACACGACCTGTCAGTTGGAGCAGATGTGTTGATGGACGACGGTGAACTGGCACTGAAGGTAATCGATAAGAATGAAGATACTTTGTTCTGTGAAGTACGCAATGATGCTACTTTGGGAAGCCGTAAGAGTGTGAATGTGCCGGGTGTACGCATCAACTTGCCTTCTTTGACTGAAAAGGACCGCAACAATATTTTGTATGCGATTGAGAAAGACATCGATTTCATTGCGCATTCATTTGTTCGCAATCGTCAGGATGTACTTGATATTCGTGAAATCCTGGATGCACATCACAGCGACATCAAGATTATTGCTAAGATTGAAAACCAGGAAGGTGTGGATAACATCGATGAAATCCTGGAAGTAGCTGATGGTGTAATGGTAGCTCGTGGTGACCTGGGTATTGAAGTGCCGCAGGAACGCATTCCGGGTATTCAGCGTATCTTGATTAAGAAATGTATCTTGGCTAAGAAACCGGTAATCGTGGCTACGCAGATGTTGCACACCATGATCAACAATCCGCGTCCGACTCGTGCTGAGGTTACTGATATCGCCAATGCTATCTACTATCGTACCGATGCGTTGATGCTGAGTGGAGAAACAGCGTATGGTAAATATCCGGTAGAAGCTGTGAAGACTATGGCGAAGATTGCTGCTCAGGCTGAAAAAGATAAGATGGAAGAAAACGATATTCCAATTCCTTTGACTCCGGAAAATACGGATGTAACCAGCTTCCTCGCAAAACAGGCCGTACGCGCTACTAACCTGATGCCTATCCGTGCCATCATTACCGATAGCTTCAGTGGCTTGACTGCCCGCAATCTGGCTGCTTTCCGTGGAAAATATCCGGTATTGGCTATCTGCTACAAGGAAAAGACCATGCGTCATCTGGCATTGTCATACGGTGTGGAAGCTATCTATATGCCGGAAAAAGCCAACGGACAGGAATATTATTTCGCTGCATTGCGTAAGCTGATGGACGATGGTGTACTGTCAGAAAACGAAATGGTGGCTTATCTGAGCGGTGGTAAACAAGGTACTCATACTTCATTCCTCGAAATCAACCAGGTAGGTGATGTCTTGAAGAGCGGAGATGACTACGTTTTACCCAACCGTAACCGTTACTTGTAATCATGAAAGAGACTGACGCGCTCGATGAATACATTCTTCAGCATATTGATGAAGAGAACGACTACCTGAAAGCGCTGTACCGGGCGACGCACGTAAAACTGCTGCGTCCCCGTATGGCTTCGGGGCACTTGCAAGGTCGTATGCTGAAGATGTTCGTGCAGATGATACGTCCGAAGCAGGTACTTGAGATTGGTACCTACAGCGGATACTCCGCACTTTGTCTGGCAGAGGGACTGGAGGAAGGGGCTATGCTTCATACCTTTGAAATCAACGACGAGCAGGAAGATTTCACTCGTCCGTGGCTGGAAAATTCACCCTATGCCGATAAAATCAGGTTTTATATCGGTGATGCCCTTGAAATTGTGCCCGACATGGACATCGTGTTCGACCTGGCATTTGTAGACGGAAACAAGCGCTTCTATGTGGAATATTATGAAATGATTCTGCAAAAGATGCATTCCGGCGGTTATATCATAGCCGACAATACCTTGTGGGACGGACATGTGCTTGAAGAACAGCCGCATCACACGGACACGCAGACCATCGGAATCAAGAAGTTCAATGACCTGGTGGCTGCCGATACACGGGTGGAAAAAGTAATCCTGCCCTTGCGTGACGGTCTGACTATTATACGTAAAAAATAAAAAAGGTAATATGGAAACAACCAGACAAAACAAGATTGCCCGCCTCATTCAGAAGGAACTGAGCGAAATCTTTCTTTTGCAGACCAAGTCAATGCCTGGTGTGCTGGTTTCGGTCAGCATTGTCCGCATCAGTCCCGATATGAGTTATGCGCGTGTATATCTGAGCGTCTTCCCTTCAGAGAGAAGTGAAGAAATCGTGAAGAACATCAATGCCAATATGAAGTCAATTCGTTTTGAGCTGGGAAACCGCGTACGCCATCAGTTGCGCATCATTCCCGAGTTGAAGTTCTTCGTGGACGATTCTCTGGATTATGCAGAGAAAATTGACGAACTGTTGAAGAAATAATGTATTCAATATTTTAGTAAATACTCACAGAAGAACAAGGGGCGTTACTTCCGGCTTCTGTGGGTTTTTATTTTGTGTTATATATAAATAAGGTATAACGGTGAACTTTCCTTTTTACATAGCCCGACGATATTTGTTCTCCAAGAAATCTCATAATGCCATTAATGTGATTTCTGGAATTTCCGTATGTGGAGTAGCGTTGGCTACATTGGCCTTAGTCTGCACCTTGTCTGTATTCAACGGTTTTCAGGACCTGGTATCCAACTTGTTCACGGCTTTCGATCCGGAACTGAAAATTGTGCCCACCACCGGGAAAGTGTTCGACGGACAGGATAAAGATATCGCTGCTATTCGGAAGATGCCCGAGGTGGCATTGGTGTCCGAATCGTTGGAAGACAATGCCTTGGTGCAGTATCAGGGGCGTCAGGCCATGGCTGTGATAAAAGGAGTAGAAGATAACTTTGAAGAACTGACACCGATTGATACCATACTTTTCGGAAGAGGAGAACTGCTGCTTCATGATGAGGTGGTGGACTATGCCATTCCCGGTGTGCAATTGCTGGCTACCTTGGGTACTGGCATTCGTTTCCTTGATCCGTTAGAAGTGTATGCTCCCAAGCGAGGGGCTAAAGTGAACATGGCCAATCCGGCAGCTTCCTTTACAGGAGGAAACCTATTCTCGTCCGGACTGGTGTTTGCCGTGAATCAGGAGAAATACGATGGCTCCTATATCCTTACTTCTTTGAAGTTTGCCCGACAGTTGTTTCAATACACTACCGAAGTCAGTGCCATTAACCTGAAAATGAAGGAAGGCACCGATATAGATGCCTTTAAGCGCAAACTGGAAAAACATTTGGGTGAACGCTTCCGTGTGCTCGACCGTTATGAACAGCAGGCCGACACGTTCCGTATCATGAAAATAGAGAAATTTATATCCTATTTGTTTCTGACCTTCATCCTGATGATAGCCTGCTTCAATGTCATCGGTTCTCTGTCCATGCTCATTATTGATAAGCGTGACGATGTAGTTACGCTTCGTAACCTGGGGGCAAACGACCGGCAGATTGTGCGTATCTTCCTTTTTGAAGGGCGTCTGATTTCATTTATCGGAGCCGTGTCGGGTATTGTGTTAGGTGTGCTGCTTTGCTGGTTGCAACAGACTTTCGGGTTGATTTCCTTAGGAGCTGCCGGCAGCTTTATTGTCGACGCCTATCCCGTCAGTGTGCACTGGGAGGACGTAGTGCTTATTTTCTTTACCGTGCTGGCTGTAGGCTTTCTTTCTGTATGGTATCCGGTGCGTTACTTGAGTCGTCGGTTGCTGTCGAAGTAGTTTCTTCCGGAAGTATATAGATTTTATGAGGTGCTTTCCCTTTGCTTCCTAAAATTTTGCTTTTTACCCATCCGTTCAAATCCTTCCAGGCTTTTGATTTTTGCAATCCGGTCAGTTGACCGTATTCCGTTCGTGTAATAAACGGATGCTGTTTCAAATGCTCCATGAGCAGTTGCAGTCGTTCCTCTTCCGAGTAGCGGGCTGAGCTTTGTTGGAATTTCCATTCCGTCCTGACTCGCGAAAGTTCCTGGCTTTTGCATCTCCGGTTGAAGCTTTTGCTTGTGCGAAACCGTACTTTATCGAATCGGATGTTTTGTGCGTGAATCCCGCTTTCATCTGTCACCTCTTTTTCTGCTTTCAGATTAGCTACCGCATAGGCCATGTGTCCTATTTCTACACATTCTCCTCTGGAAATATAGAAAGATGTCCATTTCTCCACTTCTTCCATTACTCCAATCACGGTTCCTTCCTTGAATCCGGAAGAACGGGCTATCTGACGGATGATGTCGCTGAAGGGGATAGCTCCTCTGGTTACGAGCTTAGGGTAAAGTTTTGGGTTCTTTTCACCGTTCTTTGTACCCGGTACGGGGAGAAAATCATACTGTGCTTCCATGTCTTTTAATTTTTTACAAGTTACTATTTATGTTTTCAATATCCGGACTGTATGTTTCCTTGAGCAAAGCCCAACGTCTTCGGTTCGGAAAACGTTGGGTTTTCGTCAGGAAAACATAGTAGTCTCCTGTGCGAAGATAAAAACTCTCTTAGGGGCTTTGTAGACATATGAAGACTTAAGAAGACATAGGAAGACTTTCTCCTGAAAAAAACAATATATTTTTATCTTTTCAGTAAGAACGTTACGAATACGCCTTTGTGGTCGGTTGGCCAAGTATCTAATGGCTCTATAAACGGGTCTTTAGACGTTTCTTTTTTCCGCTGGTTTTTTACGATACTGCCTTGGGGTCCGAAGATAGCTGCATTTTTTAATTCCAGTTGGGGGTGTGGATAATAGAATATGTAGTCTATACGGTCTCGTTCATCCGATTTAGGTGCCCAAGCCAGTTTCTGGGTAGGGACTTTCTCATTGTCGGATGGAAATGTGAATCCAGGATAATCAAGTACGTTAGGATAAAGGGTACGGTAAGCATCTACAAATCCGTTATTATCCAAAATCAGTGGTACAGTCCAGGGTACAATCAGGCCGTTGTGATCATACAGATCTTTGGTCTCTCGTGTCCAGTCCAGGTGTGACGGTTCATTGAAGTCTCCTCCCAGTATCACCATTCTTCCCTCTGCTATATCCTTCTTCGCGGCTTTGACAAATTCACGGATTGCATCATCTCGTTGAGAGGCATTATTGATGGCCAGTACCTCTTGTACAGTTTCTGGAATCGGAATCTCCTTCCATGTAGAACCATCGTATCCTCTTACATTATAATACGCATCATTCAGGTAATCCAGATGGGCTGTGTATACGGCAATCTGTTGCCCATTGACTGAAGCTACCATACGATAAATGCTGCCGTGGTCATTCTTTTCAGGGAGGAGGCGGTAGAATCAGTGATGGGATGTTTGCTGAGCAGGCCGGAGTCGTAGCTGTAGAACGAGTAGTAGGTTTTTCCCTTTTCTCGTAAAGAGGTGACGATACGGTTGCAAAAACGGGTTTGGTGGTAATTCCGGACTTCACTGAACGTTACGAAATCCGGTTCCAGCCGGGCTATTTCTGAAACAATGGCTTCATATCCTCCGGGAACCATTGTGCCTTCCTGCCAGATGTTCCATTGCAGGACTTTCAGTTTAGTCTGTGCATTGACTTTGCTGCATCCTATTATACCACATAATCCACATAGTAAAAGTAGTTTTTTCATAGTTTGAAAGTTAAAAGTAAATAATTATGGGTAAAGATAGAAGGAATTAGTGTTTTTTGTATACTTATGATTAAAAATACGTGTGACGAGCAAGTCATGTTGATGGCTGTTTAACTGAGTTAAACTCTGATTAAACCTATTGTTTCGTCAATAGTAGCCTAAGAGCAGGTGCGACATCAGTTGTGCTAAGCTGCTCTGAAAAGGTAACCCTCCCGAAAGGGGAAGAATGAACCGTGAGGGAATTTCAACGACCGCAAGCGTTATGCAGTCTGGGGGCTTGGCTCAATGGTATGGTTAGCGCAAGCGAACTGTTATTTAAAGGTCGTTAAGTCGAACAAGCCAAACAACGCTGATAGGCTTGAACCAAAAGGTAAAGCGGTTGGACATTTCTGTGAATTTTGGGAATGCACGAACATCAGAACCGCTGGCTGAGAGACAGAACCTAACCCATTGGTTTGGCATCAACATGGAACTCGGTAAGCCTATATATCTCCCACAAAGGGTAAGCAGACCGCAAGGAATGCCGAATGGTATGTAGGTATAAGATTGTGGAAAAAGCGAATGCCATTCTGTAACGGAATGGATAAGGATTAAGCCAATGTCACGTGTGTCATTGACAACATCATCCTCCACGAAAGTGGGCAGACTTCCACTAGGTAATTCTTTTACAAGATAACTTAAAGAACTTCTTAAAGGAGGAAAGCAAATGAACGAAAATAGAAATATTAAGTGTGCGCCTTCTGGCCGAAATCAAAGTTGGACCAGTATAGACTGGAACAAGGCGGAGGAAACGGTCAAGAAGCTTCAAGCGCGTATTGTAAAAGCTCAGAAAGAAGGTAAGTATGGTAAAGTGAAAGCTTTGCAATGGACACTTACCCATTCGTTTTATGCCAAGGCATTGGCAGTTAAACGGGTGACCTCTAACAGTGGCTCAAAAACTTCGGGAGTGGACAAAATATTATGGACAACACCTGAAAGAAAATACAGAGCCATTGCTACACTTAAGAGAAGAGGCTACAAACCTCAACCGTTAAAGAGAGTCAATATCAAAAAGAGTAATGGTAAACTTCGTCCTTTGGGCATTCCTACAATGACAGACCGTGCAATGCAGGCATTGTACCTAATGGCACTTGACCCTGTAGCAGAAACCATTTCGGACAAATATTCATTTGGATTCAGAAAGAATCGCTGTTGTGCAGATGCCATGATTCGTTGTCATACCCTCTTATCTCGTTCTTACTCACCTGAGTGGGTTTTAGAGGGAGATATAAAGGGATGCTTGACCACATCAGCCATGATTGGCTTCTAAACAATGTCCCTATGGATAAAGAAATACTCCGTAAGTGGTTGAAATGCGGGTTTGTCTTCAAAGGAGAGGTTTTTCCAACGGAAGAAGGTACACCACAAGGTGGAATCATATCGCCAACTCTTGCTAACATTGCTCTGAACGGCATCGAAAAGGCTCTTTCGGGATTCAAGCAAACAACCCGTAATGGTGTTGCATATAATCCCAAAGTGAGTTTAGTACGATATGCCGATGATTTTATCATTACAGGTGCATCTAAAGAAATCTTGGAAAACGAGGTAAAACCTATTCTAGTCGAATTCTTCCAAGAAAGAGGGCTGGAACTGTCAGAAGAAAAAACAGTCATAACCCATGTTTCGGAAGGTTTTGATTTTCTCGGATTCAATATTCGCAAATATAATGGTACACTATTGACAAAACCGTCAAAGAAAAGTGTAAAGAAACTTACCGAAAAGGTGAAGGTTCTATTGAAATCGCACAGAGCAGTGAAACAAGAGGAAATACTTATGATGTTGAATCCAATATTGACGGGATGGTCAATGTACTATCGGTATTGCGCAGCCTCAGAAACTTTTATAAAAACCGACCAAAAGATATTCAATATGATTTGGAGATGGTGTCTCAGACGCCATTCAAACAAATCTCTTGGGTGGATTAAAAATCGGTATTTTCATCGTGTGAATAATCGTGATTGGTGTTTCGGTATCGCAAAAGACAGTCCGAAGGGAAATACACATATCCTACTAACTCGTCTGTTTGATACCAAGATTACAAAATATCCCCAAATAAAAGGGGATGCAAATCCGTATGATGCAGAATGGTATGACTACTTCCTTGACAGAAATCTTATTCGTATGAAAGAAAGTTTGAAAGGAAGGAAATCCCTCATATTCATGTGGGAAAGACAGAACCAATGCTGTCCATTATGCGGAGAACCCATAACCAAAGACACACCGTGGCGCACGGTGATGCTGAACGTGGATGGTATATCCAAACTGCATCTTGCACATGAAACATGTTGTAAATCTCTTAACAAGAAAGGAGGACTTTCATGAGCGTGCTTCATAGAAGTATTGAATTGCTTGAGCCGTATGATGGGAAACTATCATGTACGGTTCTTAGGGGGGAAAGCGCCCGTAAGGGTGCTGACCTACCCGATCTTTTGTTTTATATTTATTTGGTTAATGTCTTACTGTAGGTAAAATAAAAATAGATAAAAATATGTCATATTATAGTTTTTATATACCTTTGCAACCTAAATTATTATATGGGTAGAGAGGCATGAATATAAATTCATTTTATATGATGCGAACGAAGTTGTTGAACTGAGTCCTGTTCAGAAAAGCAGTAAGTTGAGCGAATACGTATTTATCTTGGTTCATAAGCGGCCTTCAATTTGACCGCTAAGCTACGATTCAAATCCGTTTCATTCTAAAATACTGCTTAAAAGACTGTACTTCAATAAATTCAAAGACCGATTAGCCAACTTTTATTGGACAGTAGTGTATTTGAGTAGTAAATAAAAGAAAGGCATAAAGACTGTGTACCGGTCTGGATAAACCGATGTCACACAGCCTTTATGCTTGTATGATGAACAATTATACATCTTCCGGCATGGGGATGACAATGATAGACTCACTACCCCGGATTCCGTAAAGTACGTCTCGGACCCGCCCCTGCTGGGGTATTAGAATACCCTTTTCTACCAAATCCTTTATATCACGTGCTGCTGTATCCGGTGATACCTTTACACGTTTTGCCCAGTTTTTGGCCGTCAGTTTGCCGGGATAACCGTCCAAATATAAATTCAAGACTTCACGTTGTCGTTCGGACAGGACTGTTTCGGCATGGGTTTGCTAGAATATGGCCTTGTTAAGAACCTTCGACAATGTTTCGTCGGATTGCTCGACGGAACGGAGCAGGCAGTCAAGATACCAGATAATCCATTCAGTAATTTCACAATCTCCCTTCTGCGTTTTCTCCAATATGTCGTAATACTGTTTTTTATCCTTATTTATCTGATGGGAGATACTGAAGAAGCGCATCTTTGAGTCTTCAGCCTGTGAAAGTGCCATATCAGCAATGGCTCGTCCGATTCGTCCGTTTCCGTCATCGAAAGGATGGATACAGACAAACCACAAATGGGCTATCGCCGATTTGACATAGCCGTTATGTACATCTGAATTGAACCAGTCCAGAAACCGATTCATTTCTTTGTCTATTCTTTCAGGAGCAGGCGCTACATAATGTACCTTTTCCCGGCCGAACATTCCAGAAATAACTTTCATATCTCCACTGCGGTATCGGGCTACATCTATTTTCGTTGGACCGCTCCATCCGGTAGGAAACAGGCAGTTGTGCCAGCCGAAGAGTCCTTCATGGGTAAGCGGACTGTTGAAATTGACGGTTGCGTCAAGTGCCATTTCCACTACTCCGTCTATATCGTGAGGATTCGGTCGGATTCGGTAGTTGTACTCCAAGTTTGCGGGCTACAGATGAACGTACCTGCTCATTGTTCAATTCCACTCCTTCAATTTCTGATGATGCAATGATGTCATGAGATATGGATTCAACTACGGCAGACATCTTGTCGTTAAAACCGATTACACTAAGGCGTCCCATCAGATAACCGACAGCTTTGTTTACCTTGTTCAGTTTCTCACCGACAAGTTCCTTGTTCCACGAAAAGGAAGGCCATTCTTTATGTTCATGTATATACATAGGCATCACCGTTATGTAGGTCGGCGGCATTACTGCCGCTTTCCCCATTAAGAACTGTACGTGCGACTTTCACCGCATACAGCTCCGATAATTCTAAATTTAATTCTCATAAAATTAAATCGGCTCATAATCATCTTGCGATGACTTATCTCCGATAAGGTTTTCTTCACGCACGTTGACGGGCACTCTTGAGTTTTCGTCTTTCGAAGTATTCGTCCCATAATGGGTCAAACGGATTGGCTTCGCATTTTATCTTTATGTGTCGCTTGATTGGAATATCAGTCAGTTTATCTAATGTGAACTTCTCCTTTATTCCTCCACATACATATTCAAAACCGAAAATCCAGTTCCTGCCACTTTCATGGATAAA